>Ga0207646_10000010_pt1 | contig 421163 bp, 431 predicted proteins | sample KBSK5502metaG_FD_184343 | JGI IMG/M metagenome (GOLD analysis project Ga0207646, IMG submission 184343) | Corn, switchgrass and miscanthus rhizosphere microbial communities from Kellogg Biological Station, Michigan, USA - KBS K5-50-2 metaG... | ecosystem: Host-associated > Plants > Roots >... | reverse complement strand
GCTGACACCTATTGACCCGCCATAGGTGTCAGCTAAAGTCAGGCACCACGGGTTCAAGGGACTCTATTTAGCAGCGAAGGACTGTTGAGATCCTGCAGTAGGAGGAGGGCAAAATGGCAACAATGGATGATTTGCTTAAAATGCCAGGGGTCATGGCGGCTGGCGAGTTCAGTGCGGACGGTACGTTGGTGGGATACAAGGCCAAGATGGAAATGTCACCGGAGCTTGCGGCGACAACGGCCCAATTTTGCGCGACCGTCACGATGATGTTCAACACGCTAGCAGGCGCCTTCACGCAATTGAGCAAGATGAACTGGGTCCCTCAAAAGGGATGGGCTTACAGTGGGGGTGACTGGACCGTTGCGGTCGGGGGCAACCGCGGGGTCTTCGTTGAAACGGCGAGAGCGGATTTCAACAAGCTGTTCGAGACTCTTGTTGGCCCACGCTAAGATTAGGTTGTACCCGCCAAACAAGCGCAATACGTCTCTCTGCCTCCTGGTTGACCGCGGATCGGGAATGAAGATCTCACGGGATAGGCTGGATGCACATGGAAGTTGAGAGCAATCCTAATTCCGAGCAATCAGTCTTCCCTCGATTCAAAGAACTCGCCCCCTCAGCCGAGTGGTACAGGTTAAGTCCTTCGAGCACCACGCGGAGGCGAATGGTGTTGGGTCACAGGATGGACCGACGATCCCCTACATCCGGGTTACGAGACGATTCTTGTGTCCGGCCCTAACTGTTCACCCGCTGGCTGACTTCTTTGGGCTGCTTGACGAAAACCCGCTTCAGCATGATCCGTTCCTGCAGTTTCAAGATGCCGTCGAACAGGGCTTCCGGCGTCGGAGGACAACCGGGAACATAGATATCCACCGGGACGAATCGATCCACGCCTTGCACGACGCTGTAACTGTCATAAATGTTCCCCGATGTTGCGCAGGAGCCCATGGCAATCACATATTTTGGCTCCGGCATCTGGTCATAGATTTTCCTGATCACAGGGGCCATACGGCGGCAGACCGTCCCCGCCACAATCATCAAATCGGATTGCCGAGGCGAGGCACGAAAGACACCCGCTCCGTAACGGTCCATGTCATAACGCGACGACACCGCCGCGATCATTTCAATGGCGCAGCAAGCCAGGCCGAACGTCATGGGCCATAACGAGCCTTTCCTGGCCCAGTTCACTGCTTTCTCGAGCGTCAGTGTGATCACATCGATCGCTCCGTCCTTCTCGTGACGCCCAATTTGGATCAGCCCCATCTCACGCTCCTGAGATTCTCAACCTGGAAATACATTTCGAAAGATATGGATTAAGTTGTGAACGGATGTGTGTCTCATCCTTCGTGGAATCTCGTTAACAGCAGCTTGCTTGCAGGCTGCGGAAAAACTATGTTGGCACGCTAGAACTTCGATGGTCCGCGCGTGTGGCACAATAGGGGAACTCTCCCGCAGTATAATCGCGCGAGACAGGCGGGAGGAGCTAGGCGGGACGAGCGAGACGGGCCAAACGAGGTGGGAACCCAATCTGTCCACGTCGCGCCTTTCTCGCATATCTCGCGCGTCACGGTCCATGGCCGCTGGCGGATTTTTTCAGCATCCTGCTAGAGGAGAACCTTGACATCAGTGCCTTCGACCTTCACTTCGTAGGTCTTCACCGAGGCAGAGGGAGTCGTGATCGAGATACCCGTCTTCACGTTGTACTCCCAACTATGCCAAGGACAGGTCACCACGTCACCTTCGAGTTCTCCCTCGCCGAGTGGCCCGCCCCGATGGGCGCACGTGTTGTCGACCGCGAAGAAGGTTCCATCGACATTAAAGATAGCGATTTCCCGTCCCTTCACCTCAGCCACATGCCCTTTGCCTGGCGGCAGATCTCTTACCCCAATCACCCTGAGATATTCGGACATGACGCCCTCCCTTGAAGTCGCCCCAGGTCTTCAGCCTGGATGAGGAGTGGCCAAGCCAGGTTCCCTGCGCGCGTCATCCGAGCATCCGGAGGAGGCGCCATGAGGCCCGGAACGTGGGCAGGGTACCGGCGAGGCCACCCCTCGGAACTCAGCTAGTACTGACCGGCCTCCTCATCTTTTTGAACCGACCGCCTGCTCATCCTCATTCGCTTTAGGCTCGCTGGCGAACCCTCATGTGGAGCGTTGTGCATCATCGAGGGTCCTGATAAGGTCATCCGCGAACCTTACTCCAACCTTTGTCGTCGTGGATCTGTTTGTCCGGATTCAGGCGCTTCGCCTTCTCAAGCAGCGCATCTCTTGGCTCCGGGCATGAGGGGTCCGGCACGCAGCAATCGTCAACCGGGCAGACCGATGCACACTGCGGTTCGTCAAAATGGCCGACACATTCAGTACAGCGGTCGTGGGTAATGACATAGACGCTGTCTCCGATCCCAAGCCCTTCAGTGACGTGGTTTCCTTTGGCCTCCGCATCGCTGCGGGTCTCGAAGATGGCTTCATTGGGACATTCTGGGAGGCAGGCACCGCAAGAAATACATTCTTCGGTGATCAATAACGCCATAGCATGATCTCCTCCTCGCTGATGCTCACCTCGCTACGTGTCTGTATCGATCCGTCACTGTTCACGTCTTCAGACCCGGAAGAAGTTTGGAGGTCCAGGTCTGTACGCTCGGTCGCTATAAACAACAAGGCGGCTCTGTTAGGATCGTCCCCACGTCCCCGTCGCCCTCGGGTCCCTTGAACTTGTGTGCTGACAGAAGCGCGTCTTGAGCACACGCGTGCCCGTCCGATCATCGGTTCACGCTGCGCCCTCCGATGTTCCAGGATGATGGGGTCGAGGATTTCCCCACAGATGAGGCAGCGCCATCCCGTGAAGGACGACACGCTGGGACTGGTCTCCCGATCCACGAACGTTTCTTCCACCATCAGATTGTGACAGCGTGGGCATCCCATAACGAAGTCGGACTCTGTCGCACCCCGACTCACGGCTCTCTCTTCGAGACCACAGACCGTTCGAGCACTTCCACAATCGCGGCAATCTCCCACATGTTGGGGATCGTCGCCTCCTCGATGGTCATGGTTTCACGTGTGGGGTGGTCGTCGCTCATGGGATGCTCTCAACGGATTCCTGTACTAGCTGTTTGACCAAGTGCTCCAACCGACCATGCGTCTGATTCTCAACCACCAAGGTTTCCACGCCATACTCCTGTCCCCGGACCCAACGCACGATCGCTGTAGCCACAAAGATGCTTGATTGATTCGGCAAATTGACGGTCAAGGAACACGTTTCTCCAACTCGCAGCGGCAAATCGCCCGAGAGTTTCCACCCGTTTAGCGAAAAGTTCCAGACCGTCCCTTGGCCCTGGAAGGGGCCAACGTGGTACGTGACGGAGCATTGCACAGGAGAGCGGCGGAAGGGGCGAATCGAGAAGGGCATGGGAGCCTCTTTTTGCGTCTCACGAGAGATGAGTGGGGGTGCGTGTTCGTTTCTCCTTCTTCGGCAGCCTGATGGCATACGTCCCCTTGCCCATCGCCGTCACCCGCACCTGCCCGGTTCGGCTCAAACGATCGACTTCAAGAAACACCTGGTTCCAGGTGAGCTCTGGTAAGCTCAGCACCAAGTCATCGAGCTCACAACCTGGCGCACCGTGCACCGCGTCGAGGATCCGGTCAGTAACAGTCTCAAGCTGTGACATGGCGATCCCTCTCTTCTACGCATCGGAGTGTTTCACCTCAGCCCCTGGGCTGCGCCCATTCCTCTCTCATTCAACCCTCCCCTGGTAGTGGGAAGGATGGGCAAGAGGCAGGCCCTCCCCGCTAGCGCGAACCGGGCGCTACGGCTTGGGCATGCGAGTCGCCTCCGTGACCGGCGGTTCAATCTTGATTTGAGGCCCTTGCACCGTCGGCAGTTGACCGGCTCCCTGCGACTTCAGCAGCCTGGCATCATTGGGATCGACTAGCTTCTGGCCCGTATGCGCATCCTCTGACGCGGCGGCGCGGCTGAGGGATTGCTCAACGGTCAGATTTTTTTGCCCGGGATCGTTGGCATACTCTCCGCCCGATGGATACCCGGGATGCTTGGGCAGCATCGACGGATTCGCGGCGGCAAGAGCAGCACTCCCGACCAAGACGAGCCCTGTCATCACGATGGTAGAGAATTTCATGGCCGGCACTCCTTTCGTTGAGCACACCACAACCTGCGTGACCAGGGACGATTCCGATCCCGAACCGGAACGTCGTCCCTGTCAGACCTGCGACTCGCTGAAGCGATAGCCAGAAGTTGTGATGTGCACCATCAAAGAACGCCGCGCTTCAGAAAGAGGCTGGCGTAGGAGCTGCGGGGACCGTGGGATCCATCGCGCGGAGGAGAAGGCATCGCGCGTGAGGAGAGAGCAGTCGACGTAACTGGTACGTCAGGGTCTGATGCTACGCGGATTAGGTGAGTCCCGTCAAGATGCGAAGATTCCGTAGGAACTATTTACATCATGTTAAGTTCAAAATATCAGAAGGATAGATGAAAGCAGGCGAATAATTGACTGCGCTACGGCCGTTTTACAAGAGGGCTTTTGACGTAGCAGCCCCAGCAACGACCGAAGAGGGAACGTCCATCAAAGAGGAAATTTTGAATCTGACGCCCGTCCAATGATGGTCAATGGAAATTGCTTCTTGAGCGGCTAGAAAATCAGCAGGTTATAATCTTAGCCCTACCGTCCAAGAACTACCTCTTTTATAGACAACCATTGTTCATATTCATCACGTCGTAAAAAGAGGTTGGAGCCCCTCCACTCTGCGGTAACGTTTCGTAGTCCACTTCTCTAATAAGACCCTGGTCCGTTGCTGAATTTTCTGGCCCAAAAAGGTGCCCAATTCTTTTTGAATTCTTCTTGAATTCTTTTCTAGTTCTTTCCGTTATTTTATGCGGAAATTAATTGTTCCTTGCCGCGTCGAGAAACGGCTGTCCCGTGACAGCCTTGGCTCCCTGGGGAGTGATGTCGATGTCACGTATCTGCTTCGCGTCGGATCGCTGAATCTCAGCGAGACACGTGGGCCACAACGGATCCCCGGCCCGCCAGGCCAACTCTCCGTCCTTCGGCAAGGGCCTCTCCTTCGCATCCGGTGTGGTGAAAACCATCAATCCCAGCGCTGCAAACAACCGTTCCATTCTGCGACTCACCTGCGCGGACATCTCTCTCTCCGGCGCGATCTTCGTGCGCCCTGCCCATCCTAGGGCGCATCGCAATGTGCCAGTATCATTGAACTATTCAAGCCCACATTATACTGCTTGACTCCCGTACTCATCGCGCCCAGGGTGATATTGTCCGGTGTGAAGCTCCGCTGACTGTCCTATCTCTTGCGCGTCCTGATCCTACTCAGCGTGACCGATTCCTCAGTCTCCGCCGCTCCGATGCCAGAGTTTCTCTGAAAGGCTGCATGCCTTGTGTCATGGGCTCTTGATGGAGGCGACCAGGACGCCGGCCATGCTCCAGAGGACTTTCGACTTACGCCCGCATTCCATCGAGAGGAGTGAACCATGCTCCACTATGCCCTCGTGTTTCTGGTGGTCGGCTTGATTGCCGGCGCCCTGAATCTCGCCGGGGTGTCTACGGTCGCGGTCCAGATTTCATGGATTCTGTTCTTGATTGGGATCGTGTTGGTCGCAATCCATGTGGTCACGGGGCGCACCACTCGGATTCCATGACTGGGGGCTGTCGGGCTATCCGACAGTGTCCCGGCGTGAGGATCTGACACCAACGTAAAGTCGAGGTCTCGAAACTTTACACAGGAGGACAATCCGATGAATGCTGAGCAACTCAAAGGGAAATGGATGCAGTTCAAAGGCGCACTGAAACAGCAGTATGGCAAGTTCACCGACGATGACTTAACGCACATCGAAGGCAATTACGACAAGTTCGTCGGCAAAGTTCAGGAACGGTATAGAGAGAAGAAGGACGAACTCATGAAGTGGGCGGACCAGTGCATCAGAAGTCGGCGGCGGAAGCCATAGGGAAAAAGCCGCGCTAACGGGACGCCATCAAGAAGAGAGAGAAGGTTCACTGAGTACTTTCACATTTCAGGTAAGGAGATGAAGCCATGAACACACTGTTGCGGTGGGACCCCATCAGCAGAACTCGATGGAATCCTTTCAAGGATCGGGATGAATTGGAAAGCCGGTTGGCGACGCTACTTGCCACTCGGGAGGCGACCGGGAATGGGGGGAAGGAAGCCCTGACGGTGGCCCAGTGGTCGCCACTGGTGGACATTACAGAGGATGAGAAGGAGTACCTCATCAAGGCCGAGTTGCCGGACATGAAGAAAGAGGATGTGCGACTTACGGTGGAGAACGATGTCCTGGCGATTTCCGGAGAACGGACATTCGAAAAGGAAGAAAAGGGGAAAAAATATCATCGGATCGAACGCGCCTACGGAAGCTTCGTGCGCAGTTTCACACTTCCCGAAGATGCGGATGGGAGCAGGGTGTCTGCCGACTTCAAGGCCGGGATGCTCCAAGTACATCTCCCGAAATCCGAGAAGGCGAAGCCGAAAGCCATCGAGATCAAGGTAGGCTAGTGCTGCGTTGACCGAATAATGAGGGGCGTCAGGGAAGGTGTTCTTACGCCGACGCGATGATGGAGCCTTACTGACGCTCTGTGCCCGCCGCGCTCCGGGCTGCTTCCGTTTCACAACGCGGCATTCCTAAAACGCGGATCGCGCGTCTCGGCTGCCAGAGCAACCCCTTGAATTTCAAAGCGGAGGATGGAGCCCAACGATGGTTGGCTCGCTTGCCCTCCACCACTTTCGATGACAACCTTAAAACCCATCAGTCAGCGGTCGAATGTCCCGGTTGCAGTAAAGCGATAATCTGCAATCCCGTCTTCCATGATCGGCTCACAGACAATGCTCCACTACTGGAAAGCGAACGCTAATGAGATGCCACCAGTGGCATCTGCTCCTGTAACCTATTGATTTTCCATGACACGAAATGTCACTTTTTGCATCGTCTTCTTGTAACAACTTGTTGATTTTGCTTGATTTCGTGATGCCCTGAAAATGCTGGTGTCGCTGTGGTGGGCACATCTCACAAGTCATTCGAATTAATGCGCTATTTTCTGTCCTGCGTTTAACGAAACCACCGGTAGGTAGCCTTGATTAGCCCCAGCCTAGACTTTTTTGATATAGTCTTCCTCGGTAAAACTATGACCTCTAAAGAAATTGTCCCACCTACTATTGCTGCGATTGGGGCCGTCGTCGCAGGGAAGATTATTGACCACATCGATACCCTAAAAATCATAGCTGTCTGGCAAGATCTGTTTCTAGACATCTGGTACGTATGGTTGGGAGTGGGTGTCTTCGGCCTCTCCTTATTAGGCCACTTTTTATTGAATCTGCATCGCAACACTAAACAACTGCTTAACATCGTCGGGTCAGTTGACGAACAGGCAAAAGTTGTGAGCGTCTTGCCCGTTCGCATCACGGACATTGCTCAGCGAATCGAACAAGTAAGCGCCGTGCTTGATAAGGAAATGCTTGTACGAGATGAGCAAGACCAGAAAATTTCCACTGACTTCAATAACCTTCAAATTGGCATAACCACAATAATCAATCACACGCGCGAGCAACTTAGGACTGAATCATCTGAAGCTATCCAAAAGGAAACGAACCAACGAATCGATGGTATCAATGCGCTTCTACGGGACCTTAATGAACATTTTGAACGCCTGAGCAACATAGAGACATTTCTCCCTCGGGAATTCTCTGAAGGGACTAAGGCTCTCGAAACGAAACTGACGGCTCAAATTGCCGCCCTCAATAAGCGCATGGATAAGGCTGAACCTCCATCGGCACTCGATTTAGGAACCGCTACCGGTATTATCAACTCCTTTTCTCCTGCCCCCACCCATGATGAAATGATTGTGCAAGCAATTGCTGATCGCACTAAAAACAAAAAATGAACGATGCAGTTATCTGTTCTCTGATTTAATTTTCTGCTACCACTCTGCTACCGGAACAGGCGAACCTATCCCAATCCATCACGAGGATGGTTCTCCTAAATCTTCATCTTTCCGTGATGATGGGTCTTGGTGTGTCAGCTCAGGCACAGTAGGAGAAGCTTTGTAAACCGCAGGTAGGAGGTTCTATTTCTTTTTCCGACTCCAGCCACACATTAGCCACAGGTTAAACACTTCCATTGTAAACGCCTCCAGTTAGATAGAGTCTGCAAATCTGCAATTCACGGATTGAGATTCATCATGAGAACCTAGCTAAGGTCTACAGCGGATCCGCGATTTAGGATTCAACTGTCGTAGTGAGCTAGAGCGAGGTACCGAAGCCGGGCGGCGGCATGAGCATGCTGGATGGGACAGGTTCAACAATGTCAGGCGTTCGATCCTGGATGCATTGGATGAAGTAAGCGAGAACTGCCGGCCACAGTAGTGCCGCGTTTGTAGGGCTGGCAGGAGGAGCATTCCAGCGCCCAGTGAGCTTTCCATTTGCGACACTCCCGTCCAGATGCAGGAACTCATAGATTGGTTCGTCTCGCTCAAGGTCGGGGATGGTGAATTCGTTTCGGTTGATGGATGCAGGGTCCTTGTCCACGAAGAGGCCACTGAGATGCAGAAGGATAGGTGTCCATCCTGAATCCGAGTATCCCCAAATATCGAGAATCTCGTACAGCGAAAGGTTTGTCTTTTTCTGCTTCGGCTTGAGGTCGATGACGAGTGTCGAGCCTTGGCATTCGATGGCGTTTAAGGCGGGCTCGATGACAATATGCCATTTGTAGGGCTCGGTTTGGGATACGGGGGTCTGTTTGCGTAGCAGTTTCGGTATATACCCAATCTTACAACCAAACAACGAGCACTCTTCGACAAACCGATACGAACTAAATCCGTCCGTTTGAGTCCTTGAATAACGTGCGTACATGTCCGTCGCTCCTTTGGCCCGCGAAGTGCGCTTTAGGCTCGAGGTCTTACCATTATGGAGACCTAAGCATGGTATCCCCTTGCTGATCGTCGATGAATTTTGCAATCTTGTCGAAGGCAGCCTTCTCCTTCACGTGGAGGACAGCCACCTCCTGGGCAAGACCAGTCGGTAATCTGCGCTGTTCACGTACATCCAGGAATCAGGAGTGAATCAGAAAGATTCATTTTTTTACGACGAGGATACGCGTATGTCTTACTAAAATCGAGGTGGTACCAAGCAATCGCTTGTAGAGTTTTTGTTTTTTGACCTACCATCCTGTGGCAGAACTATCGTGCCCGATCATGTTTGAGCGGTATCTCATCTGCCTCTTAGTCTTCTGTAAGTATTTGTGATTGAACCGATAATGTGATATCAGGACCTATAGTCTCTACGGCTGTAGGGTTTTCAAATCTCGCCTCCCCCGTCAATGACACGAGTAGATTCATGACCTCAGTCAGCCTTCATCTCGGCTTCCTGATACCTACGCCATAGCCCCAGGGAACGTCTAGGTTACTACCCTGCCAAGAGCTTGCCCCAATCTTTTCGCCGTGCTTTTGAAAAAAGCCATATCTAGATAGGAACACTACGTGTTAACGGCGTGTTCATTCTACGGCATAAAACGCCAGAAAAGGCCTCACTTCACCTGAATAGAACCAAATGGTCAAACCGGCTCAAAGCATCTCCAGAAGAGGCGTTCCGCTCTGCTGACAAGGGTTTGTGTGGTAGCACTGGAAAGGCTTACAAAGCCGCTGCTCTCTTCGTCTAAACTGTCTTGGACCAGTGTTTTATGGTTTTTTAGCAGGTTCCGCATCGGTTATATCGGTTATATAGGTAGCCATGTGGTAGTAGGACTCGTAAATTATCGCCTTCTCAAGGGGTTGTGAAAGGCAGCAAACTAACAAACCGCCTCTTCACGTTTCGTAATCAAGGTGCACCCGCGCCAAGGGGTAGAGGGAGCTGATTTGTCGGGCCTGGTGGCCGCTTCGTGGAAACGCTGCAAAACTCCGGCTCGCAAGAGCGCCGATCTTTCGGCAGCGTGCCGTTACTTCGGCAATCTTGCTCGTCACTTTCCCGATTCACTCTGAGCCATGCCACAAGCGAGACCGCTAAATATCTTCGGTTTTCACAGAATTGAGAAGCTAACCCTGCCCAGTACCCCTACAGGTTGCCAGGCATATTGGTTGCACGTACAATCATTCCATGATCACTGAAGGCATGAGCCAGAGAATCGCAAAAGAATGCATCGCGATGCGGGTGCGCCGTCTAAACCGCATTGTCACGAACATCTATGACGACTCCTTGCGTCCCCTCGGCCTTCGTACTGCACAACAGACCATTTTGGTGGCGCTCTCACTGATGAAAAACCCAACGCCGACTGATATTGAGCGGCGCCTGAGTCTGGATAAGTCCACTGTCAGTCGCAATGTAGAACGGATGCAGCGCCGCGGCTGGGTGGAATTTGTCCCCGGTGAGGATGGACGCAGTCATTATTTGAAGCTGACCGCAAAGGGGACCAAGCTGCTGAGTGAGTCGACGGCTCTGTGGCAGTTGGCTCAAAAGAAAGTGGCCTTTTTACTAGGAAAAGAAGGGGTCACTGCGCTGTCGCGCATTCTATCGACATTCGGTGCTGAGTAGTTTTTTTTAGACTGTGGTTGCATATACAACGAGGTGCTTCCATGCTTATTCGCCGTGAAGTCCCATTCGTTACGATCATCGGTCTGTTGCCCTTCGTCTTGGCCGCATGCCATGACGCCACTTCTTCAACTGACCCACGGACGCAGCCTCCGCTGGTCCGGATAGAGACTGTCGAGATCTCCGTCCAGTCAGAGCGTTCCTTCACCGGCATCGTCGCGGCCCGCGTGCAGAGCGACTTGGGGTTCCGAGTTCCTGGGAAGGTCCTGGAACGCTTGGTTGATGCCGGGCAACCCGTCAAGCGCGGCCAGCCGCTCATGCGTATCGATCCCACGGACCTGAGGCTCGCCATGCGCGCGCATGAGGAAGCCGTTGCCGCCGCAAGGGCGCGCGCGCACCAGACCGCGGAGGACGAGGTGCGACACCGCAATCTTCTTCTCTCCCCCGGCGCGGTTTCGGCATCGGACTATGACAAGGCCAAAGCTGCCGCCGACTCGGCAAGAGCGGATCTCAAGGCGGCCAGAGCCCAGGCCGACGTTGCTCGCAACGAGACGAGCTACGCTGTCCTGTTGGCTGATGCGGACGGTGTGATAGTCGAGACTCTGGTAGAGCCTGGGCAGGTCGTCGTTGCCGGTCAGGTTGTCGTCCGTGTGGCGCATGCCGGACGCCGCGAGGCCATCATCGAACTTCCCGAAACCCTGCGCCCGGCGATCGGATCCAGCGGCCGCGCGACCTTGTATGGAAGCGGGGTTACGGGCTTCGGGAAGCTTCGCCAGTTGTCGGACGCTGCAAACCGTCAGACTCGGACGTTCGAGGCTCGGTACGTGCTGGAGGGTCCTCTAGCCAACGCGCCGCTCGGCTCGACCGTCTCCATCCAGATTTCGGACGGCCGGTCTGCACCGGCGCTGCAGGTACCGATAGGCGCGATCTTCGATCCGGGCAAGGGTCCCGGCGTCTGGCTGGTCGAAGGGGACACACCTCGGGTCACCTGGCGTGCCGCGCACATCGCCGGCCTCAGTGACGAAGCGGCTTCGGTCGTTGGCGAACTCAAGGAGGGCGATCGCGTCGTTGCGCTCGGTGCGCATCTGCTGCACGAAGGTGACCGCGTGCGACTCGGGGGGAGCGAGGCTGCATCACGCGTGGCCGTCCATAGGAGGGAACAGCCATGAGTGGTTTCAATCTTTCCGCTCTCGCCGTCCGCGAGCGCGCCGTCACCCTGTTCCTGCTCGTGGCGATTTCCATCGCCGGGGTGGCGGCCTTCCTTCACCTGGGCCGGGCGGAAGATCCCTCATTCACAATCAAGCAGATGACCGTCGTCACGGCTTGGCCAGGCGCTACCGCAAGGGAGATGGAAGAACTGGTCACCGAAAGGATGGAGAAGCGGATGCAGGAGCTCCGCTGGTATGACCGGACCGAGACCTTTACGCGACCGGGCCTGGCGTTTACCACGGTGGTTCTGCGTGACAGCACGCCGCCTGCCGATGTCCCCGAGCAGTTCTATCAGGCGCGGAAAAAACTCGGCGACGAGGCCCTGAACCTGCCACGTGGCGTTATCGGTCCCATTGTGAACGACGAATATTCCGACGTGACCTTTGCGCTCTACGCATTGAAGGCGAAAGGTGAGCCTCATCGACGCCTCGTCCGCGATGCGGAGGTCCTGCGCCAACGCCTGCTGCACGTGCCGGGCGTCAAGAAGGTGAACATCATCGGCGAGCAGGCGGAAAGGATCTTCGTCGAGTTCTCCTATGACCGGCTCGCAACCTTGGGCGTGTCCCCTCCAGACCTCTTCGCCGCGCTCAACAGCCGGAACGTCATGACGCCCGCGGGCTCGATTGAAGCCAAGGGCCCGCAGGTCTTCATCCGGCTGGACGGCGCCATCGACGACCTGCAGGCAATCCGGAATACCGCGGTCTCCGCACAAGGCCGCACGCTGAAGCTCTCCGACATCGCCGAAGTGAAGCGCGGCTATGAGGATCCGGCGACCTTCCTCATCCGCAACAATGGAGAACCGGCGTTGCTGCTCGGCGTGGTCATGCGCGAGGGATGGAACGGCCTCGACCTTGGCAAGGCCCTGGACGTCGAAGTGGCGGCAATCAACGCGGAGATGCCGCTGGGCATGAGCCTGTCCAAGGTTACGGACCAGTCGGTCAACATTCGGGCGGCCGTGAACGAATTCATGCTCAAGTTTCTCGTCGCCCTCGGCGTGGTGATGCTCGTGAGCGTTCTCAGTATGGGATGGCGCGTCGGCATCGTGGTGGCGGCGGCGGTTCCTCTGACCTTGGCCACGGTATTCATCGTCATGGCGGCCACCGGCAAGGACTTCGACCGCATTACACTCGGCTCGTTGATACTCGCCTTGGGGCTCCTGGTAGATGATGCGATCATCGCGATCGAGATGATGGTCGTGAAGATGGAGGAAGGTTATGACCGCATCTCAGCGGCAGCCTATTCGTGGAGCCATACTGCCGCACCCATGCTCGCCGGGACGTTGGTGACTGCCATCGGCTTCATGCCGAACGGTTTCGCTAAGTCGACCGCCGGCGAGTACACCAGCAACATGTTCTGGATTGTCGGCATCGCACTGATCGCTTCCTGGGTCGTCGCTGTCGTGTTCACGCCCTACCTGGGGGTGAAGCTGCTACCGAACATCGAGAAGCGCGAGGGCGGGCACGAGGCGATCTACAACACGCCAAGCTACAACCGCTTTCGCCAGCTCCTTGGTATTGTGATTCGCCGCAAATGGCTGGTCGCGGGAAGCGTGGTCGGTGCGTTCTTCGTCGCGGTGCTGGGCATGGGCGTGGTGAAAAAGCAGTTCTTTCCGACTTCCGATCGGCCAGAGGTGCTGGTCGAAGTGCAAATGGCATATGGCACTTCCATCGAGCAGACGAGTGCCACCACCGCCAAGGTCGAGGCTTGGCTGGCCACGCAGCCGGAAGCCAAAATCGTTACCGCCTATGTCGGTCAAGGGGCGCCGCGCTTCTACCTCGCGATGTCACCGGAGTTACCCGATGCCTCGTTCGCGAAAATCGTCGTATTGACCGAGAGCGAAAAGGCGCGTGAGGCGCTCAAGGTCAGCCTCCGGCAGGCGGTGGCTGACGGCCTGGCGCCGGAGGCCCGCGTGCGAGTTGCCCAACTGGTGTTCGGCCCCTACTCGCCCTTCCCCGTGGCTTTCCGTGTGATGGGTCCCGACCCGGACAAGCTGCGTGACATTGCGGCGCAGGCACTTGCCGTGATGCAGGCGAGTGCCCTGATGAGAACGGTCAACAGCGATTGGGGCGAACGAGTGCCCGCGCTGCGTTTTTCGCTCGATCAGGACAGGCTCCAAAGCATCGGCTTAACGTCCAGCGACGTGGGCCAACAGCTTCAGTTCCTCTTGAGCGGCGTTCCGATCACCGACGTCCGCGAAGACATCCGTTCGGTGCAGGTCATCGCTCGCTCTGCAGGAGACGCGCGGCTCGATCCGAGCAAGATCGCCGATTTCACTTTGGTGGGCACGGCAGGCCAACGGATTCCGCTATCGCAGATTGGAACCGTGGAGATCCGCATGGAAGACCCCGTCCTGCGTCGCCGCGATCGCATGCCGACGATCACCGTGCGCGGCGACATTGCCGAGGGCTTGCAGCCGCCGGATGTGTCCACCGCCGTGTGGAAGGAGCTCCAGCCCGTCATTGCCCAACTGCCGGCGGGCTACCGAATCGAACAGGGCGGATCCATAGAGGAGTCCGGCAAGGCAAATCGCGCCTTGGCTCCGCTGTTGCCAATCATGATCGCCCTCACGCTGATCACGATCATCTTTCAGGTCCGCTCGATTTCGATGATGACGATGGTGTTCGCGACTGCACCGCTGGGCCTCATCGGGGTCATTCCGACCTTGCTGGTGTTCCAGCAGCCGTTTGGCATCAACGCGCTGGTCGGCCTGATCGCGCTTTCCGGGATCCTGATGCGTAACACGCTCATCCTCATCGGCCAGATCCGCCAGAACGAGAAGGATGGATTGGCGCCATTCGATGCAGTGGTCGAGGCCACCGTGCAGCGCTCCCGTCCGGTGATTCTGACGGCGCTCGCCGCCATGCTGGCGTTCATTCCACTCACCCAGTCGGTTTTCTGGGGAACGCTGGCATACACCTTGATCGGAGGAACCTTCGGCGGCACGGTTCTCACGCTCGTGTTTTTGCCAGCTTTGTATGCCATCTGGTTCAAGATCAAATCGGTGGCAAAGGACCGGCAACTCGTTTCTGCGACTCGAACGGCGCGTGTCCCAGGTGAGATGAAGCGAAGCTGGGTGGGGGACGCTATAGCGTAAGGCAGGTAAAGCCAAGAAACTGACTGTATTACCGTTATCGATAGAGGGGCCAATTGGAAGGAAGCGTTTGAACAAGTCATGATATTTGCGAAGCTCATAAGTGATACATCGGATGCCTCTGGCAAAATCCAAAAGACGCTTTATCCCACTAAGTAGTAGCATTTTGCTCATCGCAGCAGATCGATCCCTATAGTCTCGAGAGCATCAGAGTTTTCAAATCTCGTCCCTCCGCCGACAACACTAATAGGTTAATTACTTCAATCAGCCCTCGCCTCGGATTCCTCATACCTACCCCAAAGCTGAGTGGAAATGTATAGGTTACTACCGTGCCAAAAACTTGCCCCGATCTTTCGGTTGTATATCTAAAACATACCATTTCTAGATAGAAACCCTACGTGTTCCCGGCGTGTTCATTCTACAGCAAAAACCGCCCAAATCTGCCTGACTCCACCTGAACAGAACCAAGTCATAAAAACAGCGCAAATCCGCTCTAGGAGAGGTGTTCCGCTGTGTTGACAACACGTTGTGGTGGAAGTCTGGTAACGCTTAGAAGGCTGATGCTCTATCCGACTGAGCTACGGGCGCACATATCTTTCAATGCCTAATATATACTGATTTGGTCGACGATGGTCTAGTGTTCCCGACTTGTTCCGTTGGAGATATTTGTCAACCGTTTGCGCCGCTTTGGTCAAGCCCTTCTCCCTCAATTGCGTTGACGGCAGAACCTTGGACCCCGGTGTGTCGATCGAGCTTATTGAAGGGGGGATAGACTGCACGGCCACTACTTGCTGCAGGCAACTTTCCATAGAACTTCAGATACGCTATGCGGTTGAACCGGTTCCCACTTGTGTTCATCGGCATCGCTATACACCACGGTACCGCTTCCCATATTGCCGGAGAAGTATGTCAATGTGATCCGCCTAGTGCGTTTTTCTATACAGTCGTATTCGCGTTGCGATTCTCTAGACATGAATGAGACGTTCCACACGGATTGTATAGTCGTGAAGTCGTACAACGCCCACATCTTCACCATATCTCCTGTGCGCAGAATGGTGCCTCGATCGACGTACATAGTTTCGCCTAAGTTGTTGGCATTCACCGGTTCCCATTCCGCATATGCTGGTCCACTGCTCAATGCCAAAATAATCATGAGGAGTAGTCGTGCCATTCGAATCCCTCCGCGAATAGAGTAGCAGCAGGTTAAAATTGTGCGCTCTGCTCGGACAGAAGGTCAACATGGCCGAGGCACGAAACGCCGGCGTGGGAGCAGCACTTGACAGAGGGTAGATACGTCGACGGTGAAGTCTCTTCCAGGACCATGGATGATGGATTTCAGTGAAAACCCTGGTCGATTGTTGCCAGAACGGGAATGGTGAGGAAGTTCTCTCGACACATCCTTTCGCCAAGAGCCAAAACCAGCTTCAGTTCCCTTTGCCTTTCCGAGATTCGTGCTTCGTGAGGAGTTGATTGCAACCCGATGACACGTCCTTTTGATGTTCCTCCAAACACTGCACGATTCGTCCCCCACCGGGTTTTACAGCGGAGCAGAACTGCTTAATGTCAGCTCCACATGCCGCTTGCATGGCATGCATGCCTTGTCTCATCCTGGAACCTCGTTGTTCCTCCTGTGCCGGAGCGGCGGTAGAACTAGGCGGGGCTGACGCCGTTGGCGGTGCTGAAGGATCAGAAGACTGAGTCGACTCAGCCGCCCATGCTGGATATGCGGCGTAGCTCAGGAACATCCCGATGAGGATGAATCCCCTGATGAATGGTCTGTATGGACTGGCCGGTCGTACAATCAGCATGGCTGCCTCCTGTATGTGTTGGGTTGTTCGACCTACCTCTAACGAGCAATGGTGTGAGGATGGGGCAGAAAGTTCATCAGCACATAATATTGATCGATGGATCGCAAAACAATGGCCCAATCACTGTAGGAGTCATATAACTGGTCGAAGGATCGCGTGCGCCCACCGGGGTATTTATGGACGGGCCCCCTGGCATACCTGGGAGGCCGCGGCCTGCTGAGCCCAATGATAGTCCCGGATTTGGGAGAGGCGTGCTGCTGGTCAGCCCGGAGGTTGTCGGAGCGGTTATTATGGAACCTGGCACCCCACTAGTAGGTTGTGGGGGCTGGGTCTGCCCTGCTAGTGGATTCTGCGGGGGTTGATTCTGATTACCGCCGGGGACCGTGATTAATTGCGCCGCGGTTGGACTCGCCCAGGCAATCAATCCGCTTAGTGCTCCCACGGCTATGCCAATGGCAAATTGGTGCTTCAATGCCCCTGCTCTTCGATGCAAGACCGTCATGATACGCATAAGGCTAGGCTGTCTGCGGGAAAGTGTCAAGCCAGAGCGGGTCCTACGCAATGAAGAACCGCGATGTGCAAGATGGGCATAGCGGAGAGTTATTTATATATCACGATGGCCGTGGATTTCCTTTACCGAAACTAGATCCACTCCCGGCATGATCCTCCGCCTGAGCGCGAATCGCTTACTTTTCTTAAGGGATGGTGGAATCATAGACCTGACCATCGTCAATCGCGGTTGTCCCCTTGTTCAGGCTATGGGGAACGCCGACTGTAACGACGCCTGTGCAGAAGCCGCCCTGGCCATCGTCAGCCTTGAAGGAAATGCGATAGACGCGGCCGTTACCATTCCCTGATCGTTCGGCTCGCACTGAGACTGACCCCGCTTGAATCACCGCATCCGGACTTGTGTTGCCGTCACCCTTGGCATTGACCGGCTCGTCTTGGGTCACGCTGCTGACAGTGATGGCCACCGCTCTGCCGTCCGCATCGGTCACGCCAGTCACGGCGACCGGGACAAACTGATGATTCGGCGACCATAGGAGAGTGGGCGTGGCCTGCGCAGCGCTGCAGGACGGAGAAGCATTGTTGGTAATCTTTGCAACAAAGGCATCGGAGACTCCGCCAAACGTGTGCTGGATGAGACTGCTGGCCGTGCCGGGAAAGCTGGATCCCGGTGAAGAGGTGAATCCCGTCACGTAGGCGTTGCCCACCTGATCCACGGCAATACCGAATCCTATATCATCACCTACACTGCTGCCCAGATAGGTGGAATAGACGAGGGCCGTGCCGGCCGCATTGACCTTCGTGACAAAGGCGTCCCCGCCTCCACCGTACGTGCTCTGGACGAGACTGCCCGCTGTACCGGGAAAGCCGGACCCCGGCGTGCCGGTAAGTCCCGTCACGTAGGCGTTGCCTGCAAGGTCCACGGCGATCCCGAAGCCTTGGTCATCGCCACTGCCGCCCAGATAGGTGGAATAGACAAGGGCTGTACCCGTCGCATTGACCTTCGTGACGAAGGCGTCCAGTGCGCCGCCCAACGTGCTCTGGATTTGACTGCCTGCCGTGCCCGAAAAGCCGCCGGATCCTGGTGTAGAGGTAACTCCCGTCACGTAGGCATTGCCCGCTTGGTCCACAGCAATCCCCTGGCCTTCGGCCCCACTGCCGCCCAAATAGGTCGAATAAACGAGGGCTGTGCCGGCTGCGTTGAGCTTCGTGACGAAGGCGTTGTCTATACCACCAAACGTGCTCTGGATCTGACTGCCTGCCGTGCCCGGAAAGCCGGATCCTGGTGTTTTGGTGAGTCCCGTTACGTAGGCGTTGCCCGCCGCGTCCACGGCGATCCCGAAGCCTTGGTCAAAGTCACTGCCGCCCAAATAGGTCGAATAGACGAGGGCCGTACCGGCAGCATTGAGCTTCGTGACGAAGGCGTCCCCGCCGCTACCCAAGGCGCTCTGGATTTGACTGCCTGCTGTGCCCGGAAAGCCGGATCCTAGTGTGGAGGTGAGTCCCGTCACGTAGGCGTTGCCCGCTGGGTCGACAGCAATCCCCCGGCCTTCCTCAAGGCCACTGCCACCCAGATAGGTACTCCACGCCAGCACGGGATCGATGATGAGCGGCCGGCTCGAGTCGTAGGCGGCGATCTGAAATGCAACGTTCGGAAGTGTTGAGGAGTCGGGCGTCTCGCTCGGATGCAGGCCTGCGGACGAAGGGCGAGGGGGTGCGGCCTCAGGGGCTAGGAGCACATAGGTGGCGGCAAGGAAATGCTTCTCTTCCTGATCATCTCTCTGATAGACAACCGGCTTGTGCAGGCGAAGCGTGGAGGCGCCTCCACTGACTGCGTCATTCGACGACTGCGGCACGGTGAGGACGAGGTCGCCGCGCTGGTCTACCTCGATCTGTTCGGCGCCGTCGAAGGACAGGGTGATCTGCGTGGGATCGGCGCCGGGCGCCACGATGAGGTCATATTCGAGTTGGCCTTGATTGCCATAGTAGACCAGATCAATCCCGGCATAGACATTCTTGTATTCGACCTTTTGGTACGTCGGGATGTTGGTGCGCCATTTCGACGGATCGCCCCCGATGAAATAATTAACGATGCCCGGAAGCTGGTCGAGACCGACGACCTCAGCTTGGGGATTCGCACCATCGAATGTCATTCGGACTACCGAGTCTGAAGTTGGACTGGAGCTGTCAGGGATATAATGAAGGTATTCCCCATTTCGTCGCTCCGTCTTGCCAGCCACATTCCTCAATGCCAGCACTGCGTCGCTCGCCCTTAAAAATAGCGTGTGCCCACGTCCACGTGTGAGGAACTGCACGTGGGAATCTACTTGGCCTTCATTCGCTTCGAAGCTAAGAGGCAGATGGCCATATGCGGACTGCACGGCGGCCATGGAAGGTACGGTATTGGTTTGAGCATGGGAGACCGACCAACTAACCAAAAGAAGAAAAAAGCTGACTATCACAGGTCGGACAAACCTCGCCCATTCCACACATGGCTTCTTCATACAGAATCTCCTCTCGGCCTATTGGGTACTTGCTCCTCAGGACGTAAAGCCGTCACAGTTTGCACCAACGGCCAGCAACACGCATTTGTTCAGAAAATGCGAAGACCCTATTCCTTGTTGGTGTGGATAGATACCCTTCTTCTGTATAGGGCCCTTTTTCTAGGCTATAGAAAAGGGAGGCCGGATCTCAAAGAGACGAATTTCGTGCAGCAAAAGCGGCCACTGATGAATGGCAAGGTTCCCACTTGGCCATTGCCGCGGCAGGATACGCCTTTCCCCTCCAGAAAGCACCCAACCTGTGGCAATCGTTGAAATGGAACTTTTGTGCGAGGGCAATGCTGCCCGGTGGAGGCAGGTTGGCAAGCGACCCCACTCAGGACCGAATGGCTATGAAAAAGCGAGGTTGGTTGGCCGCTAACCAGAGTGTGACAATATCTATATCAAAAGGAGTCACGGACTGGTCACGGTTTCAAGCACCTATACTACTTGTTTCATGATATGAACTTGGCCGCTTTACTAGCTGATAGAGGCCTGGTCGAGAAAAGCCCCTTTACCAGAGTGAAGCTCCCCACGGTGCGAGCAGGGGAGACGCGATTCCTCTCTATCGAGGAGGAGGCAAGACTGTGCCAGGCGATCGGTCAGCCGTATGACGCCTGGATTGGACTCGCCATTCTCACGGGCTTGAGAAAGTCTGAGCAGTTCGGTTCGCGATGGGCTGACATTGACCTGGAACAGGATTGATCACCCTCCCCGACACCAAGTCTGGGGACGTGCAATATGTCCACCCGATGGAGGAGGCCGAGGCGATCCTGAGCAGCCTCATTCCTGGCAATAAGTCGGTCTGGGTGTTCCCAAGTGAGAACCCCGAAACGCACCTGGACACTGACAACTTCTATGGTCGAGTGTATATGACGGCGCTTGAGGACGCGAGGCCTGAGGGTGTCACTCGGCACACCTTGCGTCATACGTTCGCCTCACGGCTCGCCATGAACGACCAGGCCCCCAGTACCATCGCAGCCCTGCTTCGGCACAGTGGGACGGACCTGGTGGCACGGTATGCCCACCTCAGCCCGACGCACCTCCAGGGGGGGCGCTTGAGGGAGTCTCAGGGTTTGGGAAGGTGAAGAGGGAGACAACTGAGGCCATCCCGGAATCGAGACACGATGGGCAGAATTCAAACCCAACCATGACTGGAACCGGAACTGAGTACGAGGAGCGGGAAGGGGAAGGTGTGCAAGTGGTTGAACGTATTGGTCGGGGCGAGAGGATTTGAACCTCCGACATCCTGCTCCCAAAGCAGGCGCGCTACCGGGCTGCGCTACGCCCCGACGCTGGAATTACAAGCACTTACACTTTGCTCTTCTGCTTGAGAATCGGCAAGTGTTATTACCGTGTTAGCCGCATACTTGTGTAACTTTGCGGCGGCTGCATGCAGGTCTTCCGACTGGATCGTATTATACCGCCGGTGCATCTGTTCGCTCTTGTGGCCAACGATTTTCATGGCGGTCATCGTATCCACCCCTGCCCGCCTCAGATTCGTACTTGCCGTATGCCGGAAGTCATGAACTCGCAGGTTCGTAATCCCAGCTCTCCGGCAGGCTGCGGCGAAGCCCGTGCGAATATTTTTCATCGGCCTCCCTTTATACAGGAACACCTGGTGAGAGTCTAGGCGTCGCCCCTTCCATAACTCCCTAAAGACTTCATGGACTTCAGGGGTCATGGGGACGACCCTGGTCTCGCCATTCTTGGTCTTCCGCAACGTGAATTCCCTCCGGCGCAAGTCCACGTCCGGCCATTCCAGCTTTAACAGCTCCCCCCTTCGGGGGCCTACCAGATAGGAAACGGTCATGAACCGTCGAATGTGTGGCGCAGCTGCGGCCTTCCACCGCACCCATTCATCTGCGCTGGCAATCCGATCACGTTCATTCTTCGGGTCCGGCTTTGGGACATGACTAGCAGGATTATCCGAGATCAACTTAAACCGAGGACTCCGTGCAATGTTCAGCATGTGGGTCAATGCTGTGTGGTCATGGTTGATGGTCTGCATCGATACGGCAATCGGCTTATCCCCGCGTTGCCATCCACACAAAAGGCACCGTGGCCGCAATACTGGCTTCTCACAAACAGGGCAAGAGATTCTCCTGTACTGAACTCGTTGCTCACGGTACATGGCCACATCCTCAGGGGTAATAGCGGCAAGTGGTTTATCCCCGAAGAATTCGACCAAATGACTCACCTTGAGCTTCCTATCCGTGTACGTCGCGATCTTCTTCACTTCCTCTAATTCAAGATAGATCTTTGCCCAGTGGCGAAAGGTCATCGCCTGGACGCGGGCGACTGCTGGACTAGGCTCTTGCCCTGCCAGCAGGCGCGTCTTAATCATCGCCTCTTGGTCTTTTGCATGCCCACGATTGCAAGAACCCACCTTCCACCGCTTGAGCTTCCCCATCCCTGGCACCGCCAAGCGAAGCGTCTTCCCATCATCCAGAACAGAAAACTCGACATAGTAGCTATCTTTCCGTTTCGTAAGCCCCATCGCTAACCTCCTTTCTTGACTGGCTTCTCTCCGATGAGTTCGGCTACCGATACCGCTAGAGCCTTTGCCAATTTTCGCAAGGTGCTCAGACGCGGGTCGTATCCACCGCCTTCAATTCTGACGAGAGTGGCCACCGCCACACTAGACCGCACCTTGAGGGCCCTTAAACTCACCCCCTTTCTTTCCCTAATGGCTCGAAGCTTTGTCACGGGAGAATGCTCTCACATATGAGCACACTATTCAAGACGCCTTCTCCCGTTCACTCACCATCGGCATCACAGTATTTTTCTTGATCCAGGCGTCCAACAATCCGATATCAAATTTTGTGAGGCGACCCATCTTCACAAATGGAATCCGCCGCTGACTTACCATGGTGTAGAGTGTATGGACGGAAAGACCGACGTATTGACTGGCCTCTTGGATGTTCAACAATCGTTTCATCATAGCCCTGCTACGTCCTTGTCACGCCCGATTTCATCTGACATCTCCCCTGTCACGCGCGGGCGTCAGCCGGCGCTCATTGAGGGGGTCTGGGGGAGGTTGTGAAGGGCATGGAAAGTTCCATGCCCTTCTAAAACGTCCCCCAGTCTTCTCACCGCTCTAACTGTATCTCCTGACGAGTGCTCTCTCGTTCCAATGCTTCTCCCGATCGTTCAACTTGGTTCCCGGTGTGTTCTACCGACATATGCCGTTCAATCGCCTCAATTGCGCTGCTCTGGCCTCGGCTCTCTCGAACTGCAGCTCTCAGACTTGTTGAATTGTCTGTGAAGACAGTCACCTCGTCTCTCGCTCTCGAAAGAGCCACATAAAAGGCCTCCCGATTGGTGCCGATCTGCTCACTATCCGCATGGTAGATAACTCGATCGACCGTTCGTCCTTGGCTTCCCGCGACGGTCGAGGCATATCCATGGTCCCAATGACGTTCTGTAGAAAGATCCATCGCAATTTGTTTTCCACTTCGAGTCTCTGCCATCACAGTCCCTCCCTCCTGATCAACCGTGATCTTGGCAATGTCCCCGTTGCGATAGCCCTGCTGATAGTCATTCCGCGTCCAGCGGATGGAATCCCCGCTCTGAATGGTCCGCTCTTCGCCTCGATAGACCTCAACCGTTGAATACCGCTCAGGATTCCATTCAACCGTTCGCCCATCGCGTTCCATCTGTACCGTAACGGTGTTGCTGTCTGTCCCAACGGTCATGACATGCCCATATTCATTCCTGTTCACCTGAAGAGAACTGTAATTCTTCCCAAATCGAATTATGTCACCCTCCGCAAATGACTCAGTGTCCTTGATCTGAGCCTTGGTCAGATCCCTCGCCACCAGAACTTCTGCACGGATCTCCTGGCCTGCTAGGACTCCTTGCTCTTTCAGTCCCTCTCGAATCCGTTCATTCAGCTCGCTTCGATCCGCGCGCAATCCAGTCAACACAAGCGTGTGTTCTTGACCCGCCCGATCTTGCATCAGATATTCCTGAGCGACGGCGTCCAGTCGCGATGATCGATCAGCAACCTCGACAAGTCGACCTGACTGCTCTAATTGCGTGACCGTTTCTGCTCCCCTACCGACAGCAGCTTTCTCCACCACTGCTCTGAGGTCCGGATCCCGCTGGCGAACGATTTCAGACATCTGCGCAGTACTCATCCCCTGATCGACGAGCAAGGCAAATGGTTTTCCTGCCTGGACGGCTCCTAATTGGATCCGATCACCCATGAAGACTCCACGCGCACGCTCAGCTGAGATGGACTTCATCACGTCATGCGCGTCTCGGGCACCAAGCAACGACGACTCATCCAGGACATAGATCGTTCTTCCCTCTCCCTTATTTCCATCGACAATTGGTATATCGCCTCCTGACAGAAACTGAGCAACCGTTTCAGATCGAATCCCAGCCTCGGTTTCCAACGTTCTCGCGGCACTGGCAGAGATAGCCAGACCACGCACCTCGTACCCCTGTTGCGTTGCTTCTTCTCTCACAAGGTTCAACATGGTGGTCTTTCCAGTCCCAGCCCGGCCCTCGACCCCAACAAATCGGTCTTCACTGCTCAGGAGATGAATCGCCGCGCGGGCCTGACCTGTCGTCAAATTCTCGCCATGGATCGTCTGCTCGGCCTGTTCACGGGATAGCAATGGCGAGACCTGACCTTGGCCCTCCCGCATTAACCCTATGGTTTCTTGTTCGGTTTTCAATGCACTGAACGTCGTGTACGTATCGCCAAGCTTGATGAGCTCCCCTGACCGCTCCATCTGTCCCATAACCTCCCGCACTTCCCGAAACGTCGCCTTGCCCACCACTTGTTGCGTGGCATAGCGCTCAATATCATGTTGTGCAAACACACTGTGGCGCTCGGCTAAATGCTCAGTAGCCCAACGCACTCCTTCACCTGCTGCATCTCTTGCTTCGGAAATACGCCGTTCAGCTCCGGCACGCTCTTTCGCCTGCCCCACAACGCCATCAAGATTCAATCCCTGGGCTTGTGCGCGCTCACGCCATTCACCAAGCAGCTCCTCACGCGATACGGAGGATTTGGCTTCGCGGGTCATGAGCGCAGCACGCTCTGCCGCCTTACCCCCTTCCAATCCATGATCTTGCATGGCCTCACGGATTACGGCTGAGCGCTGGCTAAAGGTCTCAAGATCATTCTTGCCTAATCCTCCTATTTCGAATCTCCCGTCACTTCCAGTCCTCTCCACTTCATAGCCAAGCTTCTGAACTTCTGAAGCGAGCTCGGCTCGATACACTGCACCGGCAGCCATTTTGTGTTCATACAGCGCTTCATTGCTCAACGCACGCCAAGCTCCATCCTCTCGTTGCGTCGCATTCACAATCACCGCATGTGTATGCAATTGAGGATCTTGAGCACGTGACGTGTCATGCTCAAACCTGGCCACGATAAAGTTCCCGGTTTTCTCGGTGCTCCGTTCTCCATCAACCATGACGCGCGCCTCGGCAGTCTCTCGTTGGAGATATTCCAAGGCTTTGGTCACTGCCTGCTCATGCGCATCGAGCAAACGCTCATCACCTCCCACCTCACTCAAGACTGAAACACTCTTCGGCGCTGAAAACGTGGCATCAATGCCAACGCGATCTTTCCCACTGGTCCCTTGCCGAATCTCCTCCCCGTTTGGAAGCTCCCCGTTGAGAATCTGTTCAAATGCCTGCGGATCAACTGGGCCAGACAGCCCAAGCGCTTCTGCGCCTCGGCCCCACCACTCCGACCGATCACGAGCTTCCTCGGAACTCGTGTAGTAGTTGTCTTTTTCGTAGTAGGTTGCCGCTGTCGCCGCGCTACGAACATTTTTGAGACTCAGCATGATGGCGACCCATCCGGCTCGACGAGATCGCGTGCTAATCCAGAGAGACCTGAATCGATATTCTTCCCCTTCTTGGCCTGCTTCCGTTGCCCTTCTTTCTCTTGATCCTTCATTTCAGTTGGTTCTGACTGTGTGCGTTGCACACTGCGAGGTATCTCTCGTGGCACAAACGGTTCAGCGATTACCTGGCGTCGCCGAACCGGAAGCGTTACACGGACAAGAGGTAATGGACCGGGCAGACGGAGATAGCCGGTTCTGTCCGGAAGACATTGCAGCTCGGCTGGCTCCACTGGATACCGCTTGGTGTATTGATGAGTGAGCGACACCCCATCACGGGTAGCATGAGCACCGTACTGCGTGGCCTCACGCATTTCGATGAACACTTGTTCCCCGAGGCGTTTTGCCATGAGTTCCGCTGTCTTGTGATCCGGCGTGCGAAGAGCGAGCGTGGTCTGCGGAATAGCGAGCAACGACGTCGCCTCATTGTCCCCATAGATTGACTGCACTTGGGACAACGCTTGAAGCCCCACAACTGCACAGCCACCAAATCGCCGACCTTCCTGCAAGAGCGACCCAAGAGAAGGTATCCGGTTGAGCGAAGCCGCCTCATCGATGATGAGCCACAGCCGTCGTGTTGGCGAAGGTGCCAGCGACAAGAGCGCCGTCGTGGCCAGGTGCAGCCATGTCGACAACAGTGGGCGCAGCATCGCCCGCATATCCGCCCGTGCAGACAGAAACAACCATCGGTCAGCCGGATCGTGAACAAACCGGCGAATACTGAATGGCGTGCTATCCGTACTGTCGTGAAGATACCGAAGGGCTGCGGCTCGTTTCATCGCGGTAAAGCGAACGGACAGTGCGGTTCGCTCGATCGCTTTGTTCATCACCACCCCTGCAGGCAAATCCTGCAGGAGTGGCTCAATCTCTTCCAGTGGCCGCGTCGCGAGGAACTGATACAGATGCTCATTCGTGCACAACCCATCGCGCTTCAAAGACTCGAGCGATCCGGCGATGAATTGCGCGGCACCGATGTCCCAAATCGACTCGCCTGATTCCCGCGGATCTCGTGCCATCATGCCATCCGCTAGATCATCATAGTGTTGCGGCTCAAAACAGTCCGCCCATGGCGTCCACAGAGGCATACGCGAATCCAAGGGATTCATGAGGATATCGTGTTGATGGCGATAAAACTGCGAAATGAAGGTCCCGTCTGGATCGAAGATCACCGCTGCATCCCCGCGCGAGCGGATTTGATCGAGCAGATCAAGGATTGCGGTCGTTTTCCCGGTGCCGGTGCTGCCAGCGAGAAGGAGGTGCAGCGTCTCTCCATTCTTAGGTAATCGGACGCCGCCGATCCGATAGGGACTCCATCGCCACCAGGTAAGCAGTTGCCTCAGGCGATACCGCACCTTCTGTACGATACGCATCCCAGCCACAGGGAGATCCTTGCCAGCGTGATGACCATACAACCAGGCGACAATCATCCAGACTATAAATCCTGAGACAGCCGCAATAAGCGCGTCGTGTCCGATCTCGATAAGCTTCATATTCACATCGGACACAAACTCCTGGATGGTTGGACTGCTGAGAATCTGCGTCACTTCCCACCGACGCTCACCGTACTCACCAGGAAGCATCAGCACTCCTTTAGTGTGGCCGATCGCGACATACGCGCGTGCGAGCCAGTATGCTTGGTAATAGGTCCACCCGTGATTCTCGAAGAAGTCCAAGACGGGAGGTGCAATCCACAGCCACAGAACAACGCCCATCAGGGCAGAAAGAACCGCGCACCAAATCGTTCCGATGAACATGGCCCACTTATGACGGAGCAGCTCTGATCCTCTTATGATCATGATCGTTCCTCCTGCATCTGCAGTTCCGCTTCGACCCGAGCCTCAATCACATCTTTTTGTGAGCGGGCGGCAACGAGTCGGCGAAGCAAGTTTCGTGTTTCATACACCGCTGTAATGTGTGCCTCGCGCAAACACGAGTGCGTCATCATCTCCGCGTAGAGCCCTCGTTCCAGACACGCACGTGTGAAATCAGGAAATGGCACGCCGCGACGGCGCGACTCAGCGCTCAAAGCGGCGAATATTTTGTCCGGCAGTCTTAATGATGTTGGCTTCGACATATCTAACTCCTGTAATTCCAAGTAATCGCCTTCGTAGGCACGGAAATCATTGAGTACTACAACGGTTACGCGACTTCTGTAATCGCTACCGTGGCTCCCCCTTCCGGCCGGATTTTCCAAGACTAAAATGACTCAAACTCCTCGACATCTAAGGAGTAACCACCGGCACAGATCCCCGCCATGGCTGATGGCGTCGGGTGTGAAAGTAGACACTCCTCTCCCTCCAGAGCCCGACGCCAGACAGAGACTCAGCCAGCGGCCTGTTCTTCATGCCCTTTTCGGCTACGACGCGGAGACTGATCGCCGGACAACGCATGGGACAAGATCCGGCAGGCCAAGTCATTGCGCGACACTTTGCCGGGCCCCCCAAGCCCCTCGTGAAGCCGTATGAAGGCTTCTGCGTCGAGGCCCCGCAAGACGGCTGAGACACGAAGAACTTTCGTTTCTGATTCTTCCGACAGCTTGGCACTAATGGTTTGAATCAGTGCTGGTCTCATTGACGCTCCTTTCCTGGGTAATCGGTGAAATCCATGACAATCGTCTTATTGCCCAGACTCTTCGATGAATGTGACAACATCTGAGTAGCGATACCGAGCTAACGTGCCGATCATGGTGGGGCGCGGCCCCTTTCCCTTCTGCTTTCTCCACGTTTGGAGACTGCGCTCAGAACAGTTCAATAGCTCAGCAGCCTGCTCCCCAGTGAGTAGTTGGTTTGGTTCGTAGGGCTGCTGTAAGGGTTGTGAATTGGATGATCCGGCAGCCTGTACCGCCTCGAACACTATCAGTCGCAATCGCTGAAGAAATGCATCGTCATCGTGAATGCACGGCATACGTCCTCCTCCTGCCCAGATCCGGGCATGGATAATCGTGGGTAACAGTCGCTAGGGGCGACGCGCAGAACGATTAGTTGAGAACGACAGACGGAGCGCGGATGCTGTGAGATTGAGAAAGAAGGACGGATTGGCGGATGGAACCGCAGTCATGCGCTGAACGAGTCAGCGCAATCAGGAAAGCCTTACAACTGTCAAAAAGGGAAACGGCGAGAGCGACAAGAAACCAAAAACAGGCGACGACCCGAGCTGCAACATACCTCACAATGGCGGTGATCGCACTGATGACACTATGGACCATAATTGAAAAAGGCTGTGCAATCAGCTGGTGGAAGATATCCGAGAAGAGTGCGTCATATGCGGCTGCGACGGGTTCAGGAAGCCGTGAGCTTCTGAAGATAATTTCATGGGCAAGAACGAGCAGTGGACTCAAAAGAAAGAGCAGTCCGCACCCCTCCTCTGCTCTGGTGAAACACTGCTGTGCACAGAAAATGAAGGGCAGGAGAAGCGCGAGATTATATGGCAACACCCCCCGGCAAAAGCCGAACCGTGGCAGGCTCAGAAACTCGTAAAAGCGGCCTTTGGATTGCGCACTCTTCATAATTTTATTATCTAAACCTGCCTCGCTAGCTTGTCAACTCAGGCGAACTGTAATATGCCATCTCGTCACAGGTCGAAGCGTATCGTAGCGTGCTCTAACGTAATGGGTGCGTTGTACCATGCTCAATAATGAAAATATTTTCTGGATGCGGCTAGGCGAGTGCTGGGATTCATATCCGGGCTTTTCTGGCTCGATCTGGATGCAACATTACTGACCGTCGATCGTGTAGAAACGCAGGAATGAATCGAGATAATAACATCGGTCTAGTGACAAATCAGGCTCGCAAATCATCGAGAAACTCCGATCCTGGAGCGACACTCGTCACCAACAAATAGTCGCGTGCGCGGGTGCATGCGACGTAAAGTAGATGCCGCTCGGTGTCATAGACTTCCTGCAAATCTGAGTCATCCCCTACGGTTTCGATCCGTTCCTGCAGAGGGATGATTTCATCGTCACAAGCCATGACAACCACCGCGCGAAATTCCAAGCCTTTGGCCAAATGCATAGTGCTGATAGAAGCATAGCCACTGGTGGTCTCGACGTGCTCATCAAGAACCTTGAATGGGATTCCAGCGCCCTCAACGGCAGCACGGGCGCGTGGTAGCTCGGCCTCAGACCGGACAAACACTCCAAACTCATGAGGTGCTACGCCTGTCTTCAGATGCTCTGATAGCCAGGAACCGACTGTGTTGATCTCTTCTTTCTCGCTCTTGAGAACTTGGATCAAAGGCGGTGGACCATTGAACACTGAGACGGTATCCCTCCGATCATCGACGTTACCATCGGCATCGGACACCTCCGGCCCTAAGAGGCGGTCGGCTTGCATTCGGATTTGATGGGAAGTTCGATAATTGACCCGAAGTGTGCGAGACCGACCGCGAATATCGACACCCAAGGCTTTCCAAGAGAACGGCTGCTGAAAGATCCTCTGCCCAAGGTCGCCGGCAAAGAAGAGAGCATTGGGACGCCCCCCTCCAAGTGCGGCAAAGAACCGCAAGTGTGAAATACTGATGTCCTGCGCCTCGTCGATGACAGCAAAATCAAACGGAGGATTCTTGCTCTTAGACAGTGCGGATGCGAGGGCCGTAAACACAGCGGCTTGCGTCAGCATCCCCCGATCTTTCAGCCCGCTTCGCACCCGTTCGAACATGGACCACAAAATCACCCGTTGTGCTTCTGGCAGCCTGGTCTTCCGGCCCAAGCGGGCCACATCACGATAGGCCTCCCAGCTTGCCAACTGCCACGCGTCTACAACCTGTTCCCATTCAGTCAGCAGAAAATAGAGGTTGAACTTGTGACCGCTGACGGATTTTGAGGCCTCGCGGAGTAACTCCCGCACATCACCACAACTTGCCAACTTGACCGGCCCCAAGAGCGATTTGTAGAGTCGTAAACCAAGCGCATTCAGCGAATGTACGTCAATGCGTTCTCCAAGGCGTGGTTCATTGCCGACCAGTCGCCTCAGCTTCGTATGCAGCGCATGCGCCAGTGTGTCAGAAAATGTGGCGAGTAGTACTCGGGCATTGGGATTGGTACGAGCCAGAAACGCTGCCCGATGCAACGCCACGATCGTTTTGCCCGTGCCAGCCGATCCCGACACTCGCGCAGGACCACTGTAGTCCCGTTCCACCCATTGTCGCTGTTCCGGATGAAGGAAGACTGTCCATTTGTCCCAGGGAAATTCAAGCGCGCGCTGCAGCTCTTCGACATTGCTCATCACGCGGAACCGGCGCTGTGCGTCGGGGTGATCGAAGGGGTTTTCTACCGCAGCCACAGACTGAGATAGTCGAGGCTTCCCGCCAGTCGCCAGTTCAAGAAGTGCCTCTGCAGCTTCGCCTGGCAGATGATCGACCAACGTCAAAAGTGTGTCTTCTGAAGCCAGGCGCACGTCCTGCAGCCATTCTGAAGGCACGCCATAACTGAGCAACTCCGCTTCTGGAATCTGAGAGAACAGCGTCTTTTGGGTGGGCTCTGCCTTCGGGGCTTCGACGTATTTCGAAACGACAATCTCCTGAATCTTCTCCCGAATCTCGACTAACTGAGCGGCACCTGTTTTGGGATGCGTTTCCAGTTTACGGCGCTCGGCCCAGTCGTAAGCCCTGTCGTGGTGATCGACGTAGCAGAGCAGAAGGCTGCCTTGAGTCTTGTGGATAATCAGTCGAATGTCGCCGCTGACGCGAACGGACCAGAAGTTTTTATCCTTGGACTTGTCGAGTTTGTGGAAGCTCATCCCAGGGTTGGCGGGGTTGAGCTGCAGGTCAAAAGCCGTCGTCTTAACAGCTTTCTGCTCCTCGCCAGTCAGACGAGAGAGACTATCAGTGAAGGTGTCAGCAATACGGAAGTCCATGGCTGAATCAGTTACCCGCGCGCCATCAGTTATTCATTTCTCTTTCAGGTTTAGGCGGAAACACCCGCAGGAACAACGCAGGTCGACGGGGCTATTCTTGGGCGTCAGAGAGAGCCAAGAATCACATTTCGGCTTCTCACACCGAAACTGCTGGAGGAGATCCCTGAACGCAGTCACCACCGGCTTAAAATCATTTCTTGAGAGATCAGCCCACTCATTATTGTGAATTGCCTTATTGATCACCCATTGCTCACCATCGCTAGCGGCAAGAATCTCGCTCCGTCTTTTCTTGAGTGCCTCAACCATCGTTATCTGCTCGGTATCATCCCAAGATGCTGCTGCCTTTGCTGCTGACTTTAGCAATTCACCTTGTCGCCCAATTACGGCGGATAGCAACTCTCCCATGTCATATCCGCCGTCAGCCCTAAACTTGACCTTCGCTCCGAGCTCGTCTGCTAGATCAGAGGCCACGTATTCTAGATGTCGGCGCAAGCGACCAGCGGCTGTAGGGATTTCGTTCTTGGCCATGTCACTTTCGATCTGATCCCAAACCTCCGAGACTTCGTCTAAAACCGGTCCTGTATCGACTGTCCATGTGTGGAACGCAACCGCTGATTTCGTGCCCACGACTCCCTCCGTTCGTATTTGTCTAGCCCACACCTGATCATGGGTGGTTATAACAAACTGAGTTTTCGGGAAGTGCGTCTTCAGTAGTTTGCAAAACTGCTTGCGGTGCTGTGAATCTACTGACATCACGACATCATCAAGCACTGCGAGTGTGAAATTGTCACCGAGAACACGTTTCATAAGAGCAAGGTAGAGACACACGCCCATTCCATCCTGGTGCCCTTCGCTATGGTACGCCCCAGGCGGGAACATTCCCTTCGTATGGAAGTCAACGAGCAGACCGAGCTTGCCATCCGAGGGTTCGAACTTCGCCTTGAATTCCCCTTCATCGTCCTGATTGATGAGCCTATAGTACGTACAAAAGTCACCTTCAACTTCCTCGTAGAGGGTTGTTAGCGCAGCCTCGGCCACATCGCAATAGATCTTGTAAGCTGACTTTCCGAGTGATGCGCTGGCCATTTTGGCCTCTGCTTCCCGTCTGGCGAACCGGAAAGTAGTCAAACGCTCTTGCGCAACAACCAAGAAGTCGTGCGCGTTACTGGTTACACTCTTATCTGGGCGCGCCATTACCTTGGCCCTGACTGCCTCAATATCGGTATTCAGTGTGGGAGGGACAGCTGCCCAACCCGCATTCAGGCGATCCCTCAACGCAATCGCACCTTCAACAGTTGTGAGAGCCTTAGAGAAGGTCTGCAAATCACCCGACCACTCGCCCAGCCGTTTAACGCACTCCTTATCCGTCTCTGGAAGCTTCGTTAACGGTTCAATGAGTCCGAGAAGCGACACCACAACTTTGGAGACTACCTGTCCGGACTTGAGCATTTGATCACTGATCAACTGTGCCTGCTTCGAACTCGTAAGCTTTTCTTGTAAGTACGCCCTAAGCTTCTCGATGTTCCAGTCCGCATCGCATAACGGACAATGGGGCCCCTCTAGCAGATCAAGACCGGCTTGAAGAAACGAGTGTGTCTTGATCGAAGGGAGCAGCGTCGGATTTAACTCTAACTTAGCAATGCTGTCTAAAAGCGTCGTAATGGCGCCTTCCGTGGACGCCTTAAGACCCGTCTCTATCGCGATCGATAGTGCCTTGATATCTCCCAGCGCTGACTCTTTGGTTTGTTGGCTCCCCTCGCTTGGTGCATGGGCAATGCCTTCAGAAACCGATGTGTCCTTGGTAAGGGTGAGGATCTCTGAGAGGCCAAGTACTTTGCGGCGCTTGTTGATCGAAGACAGGATGTCCTCGGTTTTCAGTGCGGGGATGTCGAGATGCCGCTTCAAGCTTTGTTCTGCAGTCTCAGACTGAGTTTTTGCCGTCGAGTATTCGGCTGTGAGCTTATTTTCCGTAGTCTTCAGCGTCGCACGTGTCTGATCTATGTCATCGAGCTTGAGGAGGGTTTGCACGTCCCGAGACCGCTGCCCTGCTTCAGCCAGAATAAATTTGATTATCTCTCGTCGTGAAAGGGTAAGCTCTGAGTGTTCTGAAACCTCGGCGAACACGGCCTTAGTGGCCTCATCGTCAGGGGTAATCGTTGGTTGCTTTGGCTTGTTGATCGTGCGTGTGATCGACGCCTTCCTCTTGAGATGAGGAATGTATACGTCCAACCGCACTGAGGAAGCATCTGGGTAGCTGCGCATTTCAACGTGCGGCCCATGGTCAGAAAGCTTTAGGTCGCCCGTACCAGATCCCTTCAACCGGCCAATTTCTCCCGTGAGCGCGAATTGAATTGCATCCACAACGCCACTCTTACCAGAACCGTTCGGCCCGGATACCACGAAACTCTCACAGTTCATTTCTAGAGTGAGGTCACGGATCCCTCGAAACTCTTTGATAGAAACGGATTCGATCTGGATCATGTCAGACTATCTTCAGACGGGACTGACAATACTTTCACCAGATCGGCGGCTTTGGGTTTTTTACCACCCTCAAACAGATCTCGAATCTGCTTGGCCATCGCTTCAGTGAACCCGTCTGCCTCCGCAAGCCTTTTATAGAATTCTTCCAAAATGTCCTTTTGAATCGTCGCCATAGTTTGACCTTACGTTTTCATCAGAGTGCACATCCATGAGCCAAGTGCATCACTACACTCTAAACACTTTCATCACTTCATCCCCCAGATGATTGATCACCTTCACTGCGATGCGGCCGAATTTTGGCTTATCAAAGGCACGTGAGGTGTCGCTATTGAGGGTGGCCCAGGCTTCTGGATCAATCTCCGCTTTAAGCGTGGTCTTGAGCGCGCTGTAGGGATCGTTCGCGCCGAGGAAATAGGCGTGGCGGACGAAGAAGCTCTCTTCGTTGTAGTCGGTATCGATGAACCAGCAGGCGATGCCGTCGGCGCCGTCGCTGATGACTTCGCCGGTCTGGGGTTTGAACACGTCAACGCCATTCACCTTCACGCGTATCTTCCCGTCTTTCTCTTTGAGGATGTCGATATCTGGCTCACCGAAGATGACAAAAAGGTTACCTTTGCCGGTGTTCTTGAGATCGTCGGCCATGTGCAGATCGGCATTCATTCTGGCCTTGAGTACGGGAATGCGGCCGAGTTTGCTGAACTCTGTTGAATGAGCGTCGTAATTAAAAGCACAGGCGATCAACACATCGAAGTCCGCATCGCCCGCCTCGCGGGCGGCAGCCACCAGGTCGGGGCGAGTGACAGTGCCAAACTCAGGTCCAATGAAGATGGCAGCGCGCTTCTCCACTCCGCCCTCACCCTGCCCTCTCCTAGACGGAGAGGGTTCTGAACCGCCTTCGATGTAGCGGCCTTCGGCGCAGACCAAATCGCCAGGCCATGGCGTGAGAGCCGTAAAGGTGATCTTGTCTTCTTTGTGAGCCTGCTGAACGCCTGCGGTCTTCAAGTTTTCCAAAATCATTTGGGCAAAGCTTTGCTTGGCACCGTACTCCGGGCTGCTTTCCTTCAGCTGGTCGATCAATTCATCATTTTCATCCACTCCCAGCACACGGTGTGGCGAGAGGCTTTCGACCGTGAACGGCCCGGCCACGCGGACCTTTTTGTTATCGAAATAGGGCTTGTCGTAGAGGTATTCAAACTTGGCTTTCGCAGCGATGGACTTATCAATTTCCTGCTGCCTGGCAATGCGGGTCTGCCACCAGTCAGCGTGCAGCTTCTTCGCTGCGTCAGGCCACTTGGCATCTACCTCGCGAGGAATCTCCCACTCCTGCCAGATCTTCTTGAGCGCGCTGTTCAGTGACTCGCGCAACGGCTCCAGCTTTGTTTGCCACTTCTCCCAGATGACATCGATCTCGGCGTTGTTGGCGATGGAACTGAGCATGATGTGCGGCACGCGCTCATAGACGAAGCCGTGACGGATGTTCCCGTGCACGGGCTGCGAGCTCGGCGCGGTGCGGGTGACTTCGGCTTCCTTGAGCTGGCCGCCGTGGGAGTCGGCTAACAAGTAATACGGATAGCGCGCGCCCATGATGCGGGCACGGGCCAGCGCGAGCGCGACACGCGAGGTGTCAATCGTGATCCAGCGCCGTCCCCATTGCTCGGCAACCGTGGCGGTGGTGCCGGAACCACAGGTCGGGTCGAGCACGAGGTCGCCAGGGTCGGTGGTCATGAGGATGCAGCGAGCAACGACCTTTGACAGTGTTTGCACAACGTAAATCTTTGGATCACCAAAACCGGAAATGCCCGTGTCGTCCCAATTGTTTACTATTGGGAACACTTGGAAGTCTCCAAGGAAGCGCACATAGCAAAGCGTATTGCCAAGACCAATCAACCTTCTGGCACGCGCAAGTTTTGACAGGCCGCGAAGGTCAGTCTTGAATGTGCCTTTGCCTGGTGTATACCTCTTTCCTTCGACTGTGAACTCGCGCACATCGCCGTCTCCAGCAGGGCGTTGGCTTGTCACATTGTCTGGACGAAAGACGCGAAGCCCCTTGGATTCTGCTTCAACGATACCCGACTTTCCATAGCTCTTTCGTTGCCCATCTTTCTCTTCAGCCCATGTGTATTGGCCTCCGCCAGCACCGCCCAATTCCTTGCTGACGTATAGCTGACGGTATTTGGCGTTTGAAGCACTCTTGGCATACCAAACAATGTAGTCGTTCACTGCCGACAGCTTGTTGCCCGACGAACTGCTCGTTTTGACCACTGCGATAACGCTGATGCAGTTGTCCTCCCCAAATACCTCATCCATCATCGCCCGGACACGATGGACATTTTCATCGCCGATCTGCACAAAAATGGAGCCGGAATCGGTGAGGAGATCGCGGGCGATGGTGAGGCGGTCGCGGAGGTAGGTGAGGTAGCTGTGGATGCCGTCGCGCCAAGTGTCGCGGAAGGCTTTCACCTGCTCAGGCTCGCGAGTGATATGGCCGGCGTTGCCGTCCTTCACGTCGCGGCTGGTCGTACTCCATTGAAAGTTACTGTTGAATTTGATGCCGTAGGGCGGGTCGAAGTAGATGCATTGCACCCTACTGCGCAGGCCCTCCCGCTCAGCGAGGCTCGCCATCACTTGTAGCGAGTCGCCAAGGATCATCCGGTTCGACCAGTTCTGGTCGTGTTGGTAGAACTCGGTTTTATCAACACCCTTAGGGATGCCGTTGAAGTCCGCGAATAGGTCAGGCGTGAGTTGTCCAGTTTCGTACTCACGCTCGCGCGTCTCACGCAGCAGGTCGTCGATCAGCGCCTTAGGGTGGACCTTTTCCTGGATGTAGAGCGGCGGGGCGTGGACAACAAGGTCCGACCAATCTTGCTCATCCTTCCCGCGCCAGACGAGTTGAGGGTCAAGATCGCGGTTGCGTCGTGTCTTTTCCTCTTCGAGCCCGGCTGCGTCGCGCTTATAAGCAACGCGAACTGGGTCTTGCTCTGCCTTTTGCAAGACGGACTGGTATTCAGCCGTGGGGATGTTCTTGCGCTTGGCTTCCTCGTGGGTCAGTGCTTCGACGGTCTTGGCAGTGATGTGTTTTTTGGCCATGAATGGGTGCCTTGATTATGAGTCCAGTGCGTCTGGATTCTTCAGAGACTTTTTGCCTTCGGATACAATGCGACGCTCTACCTTTTTAACATCTTCGGCAGCGGGCAGACTCTCAGGGCGAATACCGCGTTCGAGAAGGGTCTTCCTGACAGCCTGATTGTTGGTGATGTGTTCGCTGGAGATCGCACCTTCCGTTGTCATCTTGTGTTGTTTGGCATTGAAGATGGTGATCTCGGTCGCAAAGTCCTTGGCCTTGAGGATGATGGTGGGGGCAAAGTCGGCCAATGGGCGATTATCCGGCACTTTCCAATGCGACTTCATGACCTGGGTTGATTTTCCAAACAGGGCCTGATCGCCCTTGCTTCGGATCAGTCCAAAATTTAGGTTGCCCCCGGCTTGTTCGTAGATGACCTGGGAGAGTTCTTTTTCCGTTTCGGTGAGTTTTTTGCGCGCGAAGACGCGCTCTGCCTCCAACAGGCGTTGCTCGATCAGTTCCGCCCGACGAGTCTGGATGGCAAAGTAGGTTTGCGCGAAGGCGATTTCTTGTTTCCTTGGGTTTCCGTTCTGTGCAATCAAGTAGCAGGCATAGCGAGTGAGCATGATGTCATCGACCTCGCGCTGGCTACCCGAACCGAGATCAACCATTTTGTTGACATCAACAAAATGGTCGGAGATCGCATGCTTCGAAACCTCGCAGGCAGTTTTTGCCTTGCTCACGACGGCGGTAAAATTACGCCATTCCGTATAACCAAGGAGGTGCTGAAGGTCCCGGGCGAGCCAGAACTCGACTCCGTTTTCGGCCTGCTGGGCGTGTGCTTCGAAAGTACCGGTCAGTGTATGAACAAGCTCAGTGTTCATGGGCAGTCCTTTCGATCATCGTGTTGAACTCGCTTTCAACTCTAGCCTTGAAGTCGGTCTCGATCTGATAGACCTCCGTGAACTCGGCAAAGGCCCAGCGGCCATAGGTTCCGAGGTTGTTCACGCCAGGCACCCAATAGTTCTCCATGGTGGCCTTCTTTTCCTTGGCGTCCTCACGCCGGTAGCCTTTGATCTCCACAATCAAGTGGAGGAGATCCTTCTCCCCGCGCCCGTCATCCACGAGCACGATGAAGTCCGGCACATACCTGCGCGTCTCTGACCCATAGCGGTATGGCACTTCCAGACCAAGATTGTGGTTTTTGACATAGGCTCTGACCTTCGGCTGAGCCTCAGCCACGCGGCAGAACTCGCCTTCCCAATCGCTATCGAGAATCACCCAGTTGATGTGGCAGCGTCGGGCGTCAGTCTCCCAACGATCTCGTCTGGATGTATTGAAATTCACGTGCCTGGTGGAACCAGTAGGATTGTAGGCATCGAGCAGGGCCTTGATTGGACGTGTTCCCACCAGCGCACGTGTGATGCCGGCGGTAATGCGCTCGCAGGCCATGTCGGCCAACTCCTGGTACATCAACTGCGCCGGATAGGTGCCGCCTTTGCAGACGAGGCAGCTATCGATCCAGTCTTTGGTAATGCGCTTGAGCTGCCCAAACAAGTGGAGCTTCGGCTCTTCGCCTGGATCACGCCACTTGGTATAGAGCAAGCGCTTGGCCACATGGAAGAGCACGGTCGAGGGACGCATGTCCTCCAAGTGCTCCAGGTCCAAGTCAACGGCTTCTCCGATGATCCCGGAGTTCTTCGTTTTTGAAGGGCCAACAAGATCGGGGGTCAATTCGAGGATGGAATCCTCGTTGAACTTGGCGGTGAGCCGCTCTTCTGGAAGTTCGACGCGGTACCCTTCGACACGCGGAAAGCTGATTTCCAGCGCGTCACGTTCGGGACGCACCGCTTTGACGTGGACGGTTTCTCGGGGCGGTTGAGGCGGGGCTATCACCGGCTTCGCTGTGAAATCGAACGGGATGCCGAGAATATCCGCATATCTCACATCAAACAGACCTTCATCATTCAGATCGTAGGATTCCCGACGCAACGCCCGACCGATAACCTGCTCGCACAGAAGCTGAGTGCCAAACGCCCGCACACCCAACACATGCGTCACAGTATTGGCGTCCCATCCCTCGGTCAGCATCGACACAGACACCACGCAACGGATCGACTCCCCAAGCCGTCCGTGCTTGCCGACTGTATTCATCACTTCCCGCAGCAGGTCTTGATCTGTGAGCCCCTCGGCTTGCCGCTGATCACCCGTGCGCTCAACAATCTCACGTCGAAAGCGCTCAATTTCATCAGCCGCCATGCCACGGAAATTGTCATCCAGCGCTTCTCCGGATTCCAGCTGCTCACTATCGATGAGGAGTGTGTTCGGGCGCGGAAAAGGATTCCCGTGCTCGTCGAAGTTACGGAACAGTTCAAGCCGGCCGTTCTCCAACGTGCTAGACCCGTCTTCGTTCTCGCGCTGAAAGCCCGAGATGTAGTCGTAGACCAACTTGGATGTGGACGTATTGTTGCAGACGACGATAAAGCAGGGCGGCACCCGCATGCCGCTCTCTTTCCAGAGGTCGAACGTTTTCTTGTAATGGCCGTACAGTGCTTCGAGGGCGGTCTGTAACTCTACAGGCAAACTGAGAGGGTCGAGGATCGAGGCTTTCCCACGGCCTTTCTTTGGCATTCTCGCGCGGATATGTTCCCAGAGGTTACGGAACTTCGGCATGTCTCCGCCTGGAATATTGTCCGCTACAGGGACGCGCGGCAATTTCACGATCCCGGACTCAATCGCATCCATCAGCGAGAAGTCGCTCATGGTCCAGGGGAAAAGCGTGCCCTCCGCGTAGCCAGAGCCACTAAGAAAAAATGGCGTGGCCGATAGATCAACAACCTGCGTGACACCGAGTTTTCGAGTGACTGTTTCTAGACCAGAAATCCAGAGGCGAGCCGCTTCGCTGTTCTTCTCGGCCTCTTTCTTATCGTCCCCTTTGAGGTCTTCATCGTCGGCCTTTGCGCCCGGTTTCTCCCGGTAGCAATGGTGCGCCTCGTCATTGAGCACGAGAATATTCTTCATGCCCATCAAATCGGGCACCACTCTCTGGAGCATCTGGCCCTCGGTTTCGAGGGTCTGCAGCTCTTCGCCTCGTCCTTGAAGCAGTGAACGACCACCCTTTGATAGTTCGATTCGTTCTCGCAGTTTGAACGAGTGAAAATTGGTGATGACGATCTTCGCGTGACTCACATCGCCGAGGAGATCATTGGGCACCAGTTCGCGGCTGGCGTAGTAACTGTCTGGATCATTCGGTTGCAGGACACGTAGGCGGTCTTTGATTGTGAGACCAGGCGTCACGACGAGAAACCCACGGGTGAATTTCTTGCTGTTGGGGCGTCGTACCGCATTGATCGTCTGCCACGCGATCAACATGGCCATGACCGTGGTCTTGCCCGCCCCTGTGGCCAGTTTCAATGCCAGTCGCGTTAATCCTGGATTAGCGTCGTTGTTGGCGTTCGCGAGGTGCTCAAGAAATCCTTTGCCTGCCTTGGTATTGGGGGCAACCTCCGTCAACCAGATGGCCGTTTCAGCCGCTTCGACTTGGCAAAAGAACGGTCGGGTGTTGCTAAATTTGTGATGTCGCCAGTGTTGCAGTAAGCGCGCAGTTTCGGGCGTGACCTGCCAGTCGTTCGAGTTCTGCAATTTTCGCCAGGCCTCAACCTGGTCGCGCATCCCGTTGATAATGGCCGTGATGTCATACTGCTGCTCTTGTGTTGAGAGCCCCTTTCCCTCGTCGAAGACGATCGATGCTTGTTTTTCTGAAGCCTTACGTTTCTTTGGCTTCGGAATCGGTGTGATGAATTCGGCTGGACGGCGGCTCTCTATAATTTGGTGGGTCGGCTGGCCCTGAACATCGAGTTCCCAATGCCGAGAGGGGCACGCATACGGGGTGTTCAGAATGGGTTTCGAGAAGAAATCGTTACTCATCTATGCTTTTGTCATGAGGAAAATGACCTATATGTGAAACGATTCATAGGCGGCAGAATACCCTTTTCCTATCTAGAAAGCACCCAGGCAACCAACGACGATCTAGCCACAATCAGTTCGTTAGCCCGCCCTTAAAAAGAATGTCGAGACTACCCTCACACCCAAAACCCCTCTGTCAGATAAACCCTGAAAAGAGCTAATTTATCTTTAGTTTTCCGCAACTTCAGATTATCCGCCCCACATCTCAGCTCCTCGCGGCACTCTTCCCCACTGCGGACCCGTAATACAGATCTAAGGAGGTGAACGGATTGGCGAGGTCAGTCCACCAACAGAAATTCGCTTGTTGCCAATCGGAGACGATGTTGAACCCAAAACAAGGAGGAATTACATGTCGGCACCACTGAAATTGTATAGAGCCTGGATTCTACTGATCACCGCGGCGGGGCTTGCATACTTCGGGCTGCGAGGAATGCTTTCAATTGCTTTGGCAACCGCAACTGCGACGGTCCTGGGCAAGCTCACAGTGAAGGCGATCAGACACTTCTGGTCGGAATGATGTGCAAGTAAACCGACCGCCGAGCAGGTTCTCTGAAGAGGGGACAACGTCCCTCTTCGCCTTATACAAGCCAGCCTTGATCGGCGAAGCTGTAGCTGTTCTCGTTGGCGAGAATGAGGTGATCCAAAAGAGTGATGCCCAACAGCTCGCCAGCTTCCCGCAGACGTTTGGTTAGAACACGATCCTCAGAACTGGGCGTTACATCACCTGACGGATGATTATGCGCGCAGATCCATGCAGATGCATTCATCAGGATTAATGGTTTGAACACCTCGCGAGGATGGACGATTGCCAGCGATAAGGAACCGACCGACACAAGATTGAGGCCAATGACCCGATGTTTGGCATCTAATCCGACAACGAGGAAGTGCTCTCGATCAAGACCGGCAAAATGTGGGCGTAATATTGAGGCAGCAGTCGTCGAGTCCTGAACCATCACATTTGATTGTCCTGTCTCTTCACAGACTAATGTCACTCGATACCGAGTCACACGATAGTCGCCAACTCCTTCGGGTTGCTTGAATTGCCGTTTCGTCGTAACTGTCTGCTGCTTCAGGCTCTGTTGCATCGCTATCTCTCCTTGATTGAATGTTGTCCCACCCCGCACAGAAACCGGGGGTGGGACAGTCAAGGAGAACGCGGGCACAGCGCTCTCGCAGCGGACAGGCCTGAACGGCTTTATCAGGGAAGGCCTGTATGGTGCTCTTCAGCGATGGCTCGCCACCAACTACCTACTTCTCGTTTATGGAATAAAAGCCCACGGGGCAACCGCGCACCTCGCGAACGGCTCAAACGGGAGGACTGAATTTTAATCTGAGCGATTTGATGAGGCTGAAGAACCCGAGGAGAAGATCCCTTTGAGGGGAGATCCCTTCCATGGATTAGATGATTGGTGAAGGGCCCTCAAAAGCTAGGTTGATTCTTCTTCATCAACCTGAATTTCTACTGGAACTCTTGAGGCGATCTGGACTTGCACCGGTGTATAGATATCAATCTGTTCGCTCGGTGTTTGAATCGTCACAATCAACGAATATCGAGCTTGTCTGTTCCAGCGGCCGAGATGATGCCGTTCTCTCCACCAGCCAACCACAGGATATACTGCGATCATATTACGATTCGCTAAAGCAGCAGCAGTCCCTTCCCACCAGTCAGAGTGAATGGATCCAAGATGGCGAAGTTGGGGGCCTAACTCCCAATCACCGGAGTCTCCTTGATAGCCTTGATTCTCCTCATCTTCTGCTCGGGCCGCGAAATTAACCCGCCGCTTAAACTCTCCTTCTGTTTCAGTGGGAGTTCTGACTTCAAAGCGAAGCGCATGTGAGGCGTACCGGTACCTTCCTTTCCATCCCCTTCGAGCAGGATTCGGCTCGATAAAGTATGACAAGGTAATGCGAAGCTTAACTGGTGTTTCACGAAGATCTCTTAGGACAGCAGTTGGCCACGGAAGGCTGTGGTAGTTGATCGCCCTCGTCTTGTATGCACCCCCCTCTTTCTCGTATGGCTGAAAGCTGTCTTGGGCGATTAAGGACAGTCGATTGCTCGCACTCCAACAGGCTCGATTGAGATCTGGGCTGCCGTAGCCACAGTAACGTAAAATTTTCTCTTTTTGCTCTCGTGTGCTCAATGGTTCGAAGTGTCTTCTCATAGCATCGGTCCACTCAGCTGAGTGGACAAGCAGTCCGCGGATTGTTTCGGGCCAAAAATCAGGATAGCGGACTTGCAAGATAGAGGCATATCGCACGGCAAGGGCGGTGGCTGCACTGGTCATCATTGACCATGAAAACGGCCGCGCTGCTGGGGATCGATGAGTCGTCAAGAGAGAAAATTCATCTACTTCTCGCCCCATGCCATCGGCCGGATCAATTGCACAATTGCCACCTTCCATTACAATCTCAGGTTTTAATGGCCAGGGGCGTTGCCAGTTGCAAGAGGTCCTACTGAAGGGGCTCACATCGCCTTGAGAAGCTACAGGACGCCAATCCGGATATCGTTCAGTTGATAAGCTTGCGAGTTGAGTGAACGCACCAACGGTTAGGGCATTCCAAGACTGACCCGGGTCCTGAACACTCGCCGACTGACAAACAGCAGGGTGATCGTGCCAACGATCATGTGGAGTATTGCCAGCAGAAATAAGCAGTAAACGCCGACGATCATCTTCATAGCCCGAAACGAGAGAGTCAACGGCGGCAGACCACGTAGAAGGCTGCCCTTTTTCATCATCGTCCGCAGTAACAGCCATACCAATAGCTCTCGCACGGTCTGGTGCTGACTGCTCTGCAAGTTGAACACTTCGAATAGTTATGTCGCCATAAAGGTGAGGAGGATTGGGGTCATCGAAGTTAATAATCTTGACTGATTCAAGGCAGTGCTCAAGCTCAATCGGACCATCAGTCGATAGTAATTCAACGAGGTTTCCGTATAATGAGAGACCAGCCATTTCTGTGCCATGCCCATGAGGGTCGTCGACTCCCCACTCCTCACGAACGGTTTGGCAATCGCCAAGTTTAAGTGCCGGCACAAGGAGTGGATGACTTTGAGTTACCCCAGTATCCAGAATGCAAGCAGCCACTGACGGTTCGGCCCTTATCGAAACTCGCGCAAGCATGTCGGAGGTAAGCGAGTATTGCTCCTGTGGCGATAGGTCCAAGAAGTCAGCTGCAGTAACCTTGGCCCGCCGAAGCTCAGCGACGGAGTTGACAAGGCGCAAAGATTGGCTGATCTGTCGCTTTGTGCAGTTTGCAGTTACTACAACGCGCTCGGGAAAGCGTAGTCTTTCCTCGGAGAGCCTGAAGCCAGCAACTTCAGCCGCTCTTGCCAACGAAGGGACTAAAATTTCCCCATCACTTCGAATCCAAATTTCCCACCAGACTAATTCATCGTCGCTCGGTAATGGACCGCTATCCGTCCATAGTGCTTCAACGGCTGCGATGCGAACAGCTTCGATGCTCTCAATCAATGCTCTATGCTTCGGAGTTCCTCTGTGTGTTTCTTGCGTCCGATATTCCTCTATTCGATTAATGAAATGCTCAAGCTTTCCGTCAGGAACATAGCAAACGGCTATGGTCTTGCCTTCTGACCTACGTACAGACAACAACTCAATCCCTTGTGTACGCAGATCGAGGCTCTCAAATTTCAGGTCGAAATCGGGCGCACTTTCAAATTGAAGCAAAAGGCCAGATTGAGGATCAAAGCCAAACTCAGCTCGTTCATCGGAAAGAGCTCCATACTCTTGATTCAAGGTCTGGAATTGTCCAAGAAGGCGTCTAGCGTGAGATTGGCGTGTCCTCTCAGGTGTTCTTAGCCTGGGCCCCTGGCCTCGAGGTGCATATGGCTCTGTGCTCGCCGTTCCTTCTATTTTAATGTGGCGCAGGCGGTTTGACGGGTTTTCTGGCAAATGTACTACTCCCTAAACATGAAACTAAGACCGGCTTATTCCTTTGCGTTCGTGAAGTGCCTCAAGCACGTCTCCTTCGCTCAGAGACTCTTTCTGATTTATGACCATAAACTTGATGGCGTCGTCACAGGCTCGCGTGATATCTGCGTAACTCATACCCTCAGACTCTCTGGCTAGCCGTGTCCAGCCTTTCCAAGTTTTTTTCACCGAAGCCAGCCTGTTTTTAAAAACTTCCGTTGCAGTTTCCTGGGTCGGTAACTGGTACTCAATTACGTCGTCAAAGCGACGGAAAAGTGCATGGTCCAATAGATCGGGGTGATTCGTGGCAGCTAAAATCAGACTTTGCGAATCATCAGCTTCAATGAATTGCAAGAAACTGTTAAGAACCCGCCGAATCTCACCGACATCGTTCCTAAGCCCTCGCTGTGATCCGATGGAGTCAAACTCATCGAAGAGGTATACGCCGCGAACAGTTGCGATGTTATCAAAGACTAAACGAAGCTTGGCCGCAGTCTCCCCCATGAATTTTGTGATCATTCGCTCGAGGCGCACTACAAAAAGTGGAAGAGATAGCTCCCCAGCGAGAACTGCAGCAGAAAATGTCTTGCCTGTTCCTGGAGGCCCCACGAAAAGGACTTTTCGACGCGGAGAAAGGCCATAATTGCGGATTTGACTGGTGTGCCTTTGCTCCTGAATAATTCTCAATAATCGACGGCGGAGGGCTGGTGGGAGGACCATGTCTGAGAGCCGTTGTTTTGGATAAGTTACGCTCAGAAGTCCTACGAGCTCACCTTTGGGTTGAGCTATAGGAACAGTCTTAGGCTCACCGATGGTCTGTGTCCGACGTTTCGTAAGCGAAATCAGTTGCTCTAGTTCTTGAGAAAACTTTGCATGGCCAGCGCGAGCCTCGTGAGCAGCAACCTGCTCTATGATCGCGAGGAAATGGTTCTGATTCCCTTCGGCGTAAGCCTTCAGGAGCGCTTTTAGTTGTTCCGCGCTCGCCATTATACTGGGACCTCCTGTTGCGCCTACGGTGTCGAGTTTTTATTATGGCCAAACCTGCTGGTTTTTGCATCTTGAAAACTTCGGTCAAAAAGTTCGGGGCAGCACGTCCCTTTTTCCTGATGCTCCCAAGCTAGGCATAATGAAACGACTACTGCTGACATGTTTTTGAGCGATTCTTTCGAAGCCTGAAAGAAGAGTGCGTCTGGCAGCACACGTTCCAGACGTTTGAGGAGGCGCGGCGGATCATTCGGGACTGGGTCCAGTGGTACAACCACGGACGGCCACACAGCGCCCTGGACTATCAAAGCCCGGTCCAATACCGTGTGCAACAGTCAACTCAGGTGGCTTGATTTTAGGGGAGCACTACACCGCTAACATACTTTTCGGACTTATGGTCAGTCGACCTCAGCAGACTTTTATTGATAAGCTCACCGTGGACTGCGTTCGAAACATTAAATCCCGATCCACTACATTCCTAGATCCAGTTCTCGGTAAAGCAAATCCGAGCAAGAAGGCTTCCAGCCCTCTATGTTCCGTCCTAACGGTAAAGAAAGTCGCAGTTCTCTTTTATCAGTCCGTCAGCGCCTTCTATGTCGATAGCGAATGCAAGTGGTAGGGGTGAGAAAAAGATGAGGAAATGCAAAAATGTGTGTCGAGCTGAGGCGTCCCAGTGCACTAAGTTCTAAGGGAGAGGCAAGGGTGTTTAGATGGTTCTGGTATTGCGTCGCTGGCTTCCTGTCTATCGCAGCCCTCCAGGAAGCGACCGCCGCCAAGTATGAGATCGTGATCGAGGAAGGAGCGTTCAAGTATAACCCAAGTTCGACTTCAGAAAACGTCGATAATAAATACTTGGCGCGTGTGACCGTGAAGAAGGATGGCAACGTCATAGCAAGAGACCTGCGAGGGTCAACGCTGCCAGACGCCTGGGTATTCTACCAGCACTGGAACATTGACCTTAAACATACAGACCAGCCGAGCGATGACGATATTGTCTCCATGTTCAATCACTTTGAGAAGGAAACGACAGCACTGCGCAACGGGAACGCTAAATTGGGCAATACGAGCCTCGCTGACATCAATGATATTCTTGATGTACTTAACCGTGTGCCAGTTATCAGAAGCGGAAGCTATCCATTTATCATGGGGGTGCACCAGGCCGGAAATCCAGATAGGCGCCACGGTAAGCCCTATGTGCCACGGCTGCTTGGAGGAACTCAAGAAAAGCCGTACGACCCCACTGATACGACATCAAAGGCTACCGTTACTGGTGGGTTCATCCGGACCCTCAATAAAAACAATGCACAGGATCAGAAGAAAATTGCAGAAGGCATCAATGTGCATGACGGGCGGAGAACCAGTGATTACAAGGACTCTGAAGGCTGCTTGACGATTCGTCCGCAAGACTGGATCGCCTTCTATAGAACCTTGCCCTCCCCGGATGAGTGGTCGAAAAATAACCATATAGGCGTTGTCTCGGTGCATCGAGGCGTGGAGTCCTCAGATAGTGTCCCTCCCGTCGCGCCATCTAACCTATTCATATCGCTTTTTGAGCCCGAAGTAAGACCATCTTCAATACTGCTCGTACGCAAATAAGTACCATGTATGCTGTGGCTAAACTGTGGCAGAACTATCGTGCACCATCGGTTTTGATGAGTTCCTCACCTGCCTCTGACTCCTCTGTGAGTGATTGAGAACGAACCGATAGGCATAGATCGAGGTCTATAGTCTCTGGTGCTTCAGAGGTTTCAAATTTCGCCCCCTCCGAATGACTATGCCTCCCCTCAACGAAACTGAGAAAAATATTGTGAACTTATTAAGCTCGAAATAAGCGGGTGCCGTATTTTTCAGGTGTTAATACAGTGTTAGCGGAGTGCACAAATCTGGCTCAATGGGGACAGAGAGCAGCAAAGAGAAACAAAAATGCGAGAGGCTAAACACCGTATAAACAAAGGGGATTGCCCATGTCGTCAATGACTTGAGCAATCCCCCTCACTGTGATCCCAAAGCAGGCGCGCTACCGGGCTGCGCTACGCCCCGACATTGGCATTACATCTACGTACACTTTGCCCAAATACCGCAGAGGAGGCAAGTGTTATGACAGTGTGAGCCCTGCGCTTCTGAAGCCGTTCAGTGGTTCTTTCACGGGTTTCGTTATACAGGAACACTCCAGGAGAGTCTAGCCGACGGTCTTTCCAGAGGTCCACGAAGAAAGCATACTTCGCCTGACGCACGTATTCCCCCACCAGGAAATAGCCGGATCGCAGCCAGCGACGTTGATCTTCACCCTCGACGAAACGATGGTCCCGTAGTAATTCGACCTGTACTTTCTGTGTCCCTCGCCGTGGGCCTGGCGAAGCTCCGAGAAGAATGCCTTCGGCGGGAACGGTGAGACTCACGACATCCCCTAGCTTTGAAACAGGGCGGACAACCGTTCGATCGCCAATTTGGCCGACCTTGACACGAACTCGATCATGGGCTGAGACAGGTCCGATCAATTCGCCCTCGACCACTTCCCCATTGGAAACGAGTGAAAAGACGCCTTCAACCCCGCACTGAAGTATCTTCGCCAAACGAAACGATACAAGGATTGTCGGAAGATATCGGTCGCTTCAAAGAAGCCGTCGAATGCTATCGAACGATCAGTGGTGATGAGGGACGTTATCGAGATGTGACAGTACCGTCTGATCCAGGGCTGTCACCTTCAACATTGATGCGTCAGAAAAGCGATCGCTTCTCCTTTCTGCCATGATCGATGTGAAGGAATTACCTCGTTGTTGAAGGTCATGGGCTACAGCAATAAGACCCTCATGGAATCGGCGGTATATAGGTACTTCGATCATGAAGGTGGATTCGATTGCATGCGTATGGTTCTGCGCTCTCGTCCGGGAGAGGGCATGCCATCATTCGAAACATCCAATAATCACTGTATATCGCGTTTCTTCCTGTGCGGTACGGTGCTTGCTCTCTCCTCAACGGAATCGCAACCATCACCTCACCGGATGAGATTGGAGGCTCGGATATGGCGGCACAGACCTATGGAGACATGCTCTTCCGGCACCTGGCAGTCACTCTGCGGAAACCGAAGCTAGAAGATACAGACATCGATAATAGGATGTTGGATGTTTAAAATCATCGTTCGCATTATGACCGTCAGCTCAATAGTCGCAGTTGCCTTATGTGCAGAGGAGCGGGCAAATGCGGCTGGTCCGGTTCTGTATCAGGATTGTACGATCGCGTGGAACCCCAATTTTGAGCCCGACATCGCCGGGTATCGCGTGTTTCTGGGACGTGCCTCGGGTGCACTCAGCCAGAAATTAGAAATGGGATATTCCACACAGGCCCCATGTTCCGGTATCGGAGCCACCACGAGCGGACAATGGTATGTCGCGGTCTCCGCCTATGATACCAGCGGGAACGAGAGCTCACGTTCGGGTGAACTTCCGTTTCAACTCGCAGACCTCCCGTCCTCAGCGCCTCAACTGACGGAGGTTCCAGAGCCCACGGCTGTTCAATTGACAGTGAGGAGTCCGGGATTTCAACTCGCATGGGCGAATGCCGACATGCAACCGGTGTCCGACCGCATTGAAATGGCAAGTTCGCTCAATGACTGGACCACAGTGACCGTACTTCCTCCCGGGAGCACCAGACTCTCCTATTTTCATCCGGTCGATGTCGACTGGGTCTGCTATCGAGTGCGGGGAGAAAACGGCGTGGTCGTGTCTCTCTGGGCAAAAGCCGGCGGACCCGAAGACCGTCAGTTCTGTTTCGCTCCGACTAAGGTTCCGTCGATTGCCCAGCCTGTGTTACTTCCGTCCTTGATTCCCGAACCTCAGACGGTACAACTGATTGACCTGCACCCCGGGTTTCAAATAAGTTGGCAGAATTGGGATGGTTCATCATTGTGGCATCGTATTGAAGTCTCGAGCTCCATCAACCCAGTTTGGTCTACCCTCATGCTCCTGGCTCCAGACACGGTGGAGTATGCGTTTCTCAATCCAATCGACGCCGACTGGGCCTGCTTTCGAGTCCGACACGAAAACAACCAATTCGTCTCTCTTTGGGCCGTGGCTGGATCGCCGAACGATCGGCAATTTTGTCTCAGGCCTTCGGCATAGCATAATATTCGTTTGAAAATACGGATAATCAGAATTGCTACCGCGTAAGGTCGATGAATGGAAAAAGAAGAATGGATGTTCCGAGTAAATATGACACAAGACCTAAGAAACTACGGAGGTGAGACAGCATGCTTACCGAAATGCGGGGGGCTTTCTTCCTCTTTGTGTCTCTTGTCTTCTTCCTGATTATCATCGGATTGCTTGCATTAGGCACTGTGATGCGGCCCATCAGATGGAATGAACGGCCGAGGCCTTCTGGTTAAGCATGCTCGCTAAAATATGTGCCATCAGCGCTCTTCTACAGCTTTCCGTTACACGGGACCACTCGCGGAGAGTCTAAGCGACGGTCTTTCCATAGTTCCACGAAGGAGGCATACACGCCTGGGTCATGGGAACCACCCGCGTCTCACCGTTCTTGGTCTTGCGTAGTGTAACTCCTTCCGCCGCAGGTCCACCTCCTGCCATTCCAGCTTGAGCGACTCCCCTTTCCTTGGGCCGACTGCATAGGCCATGGTTAAAAACCGCGGGAGATGCAGGGCTGCTGTGGCTTTTAACCTGGCTCATTCCGCCGCACCGGCGATCCGGTTTCCTTCGTCCTTCAGGTCTGGTTTCTCGATGGGGTACGCAGGATTATCCGGCACCAGTTTGAACCGCTTGCTCTCGGCGACATGAAAGATATGGGTGAGGCTGTGGTCATGGTTCACCGTCTGGATGGATGCCGGGACGGGGCGATCGGTTTGCTTCCATCCACACTTTGGACACATCGCCCTTCCTAATTTCCGACAACCTGCGCACGTCCTCATCGGATAGCAAATCCGCTGGGTTCGATACGCGGCCACATCCTCAGGAACGATCGACAACAAAATGACGATCCGCGAAATATTCTACCAGGTGCCCCATCTCAATTTTCGATCTTCGTACGTGGCCAGCCTACGGACTTCTTCGAAATTTCAACTCTAAATCCGGCCCAGATTATTGAGACAGATCATTTTTTATAATTGACATACGTAAAGCATTCTTGCTATTTCTCCATCCATCATGGGTCTGAACAACAAGGCCGAGCCTGCCGGCAACATTGAAAACCGTCTCCGTAGTCTGAGGCTGGCGAAGAGTCTCTCTCAGAGTTCGTTAGCCGATATGGCCGGCATCACTCGGCAAGCGGTCTGCGCGATCGAAGCCAACCAATACCTTCCTACGACCGCAGTCGCACTTCGTCTTGCTTCAGCGCTCGATTGTCGCGTGGAAGATTTGTTCAGTCTCGTGGCAACCGGTGACGTCATCGAGGGGGATCTCATCACTGAACAGTATGAGAGCAGAAATGATTGGACGAGGGTCCGTGTGAAAGTAGCTAAAGTAGGGGGGCACACCGTCGTACGTCCGGTTGCCGGCCTGGGCGATGTGTTGAATTACACCGTACCGGCTGATGGATTGATCCTGGGGTTTGTGAGCGGATCGGGGCGCGCGGGGAAGCTGTCGGCTCGGGTGCGTGTCCAACTCTTGAGAGATCGACGGGTGATCGAGCAAGAAATTTCCGTCGCCGGCTGTGATCCTGCCATTTTTCTCGCGGGCGAATATCTCCGCCGCCGGCGTAATACATCCGCTGTCGTAGGATGGACCTTAGGCAGTGCGGCGGCGATCGATTCGTTGAAGCGTGGGGAGGTTCACATCGCTGGATTGCACGTCGTGGATTCCAAATCAGGGGAATCCAATCTGCCCTATCTCAGGAAGCATCTCGTGGGGAATGGATTCACCGTCGTCACGTTTGCGACCTGGGAAGAAGGGTTGATCGTGCAACCAGGCAATCCCAAGCACATCCGCTCAGTGGCGGATGTGGGGCGAAAGGGGATTGTTTTGGTGAATCGGGAGACGGGATCAGGGGCGCGAAGTTTATTCGATCGGAAGTTGACGGAAGCCGGTATTCAAGCTCATCAGCTGAACGGCTACGAGCGAACCGTTGGATCGCATGTGGAAGTCGCGCGCCTTGTTGCAACGGGTCAGGTCGATGTGGGGATCGGTGTCCGGTCAGTCGCACGGCTGCTGGGGCTCGACTTTCTCGCCCTTCAGGAAGCCAGGTACGACTTGGTTGTTCCAACTGCGTATCTGACTGATCATCCCAGCCTTGCTTCCTTCATGGATACCATCGTCAGTCGTCAGTTCAGGGCTGAGGTCGAAGCGCTCGGAGGCTATGACACGAAGGACACCGGCAAGGTGCAAACACTCTAGGTGGCGCCGAGAGAAGGAGATTCAATGCTGAGAAAATTCATGCGGAGCTTCGTGAGAGTATCGGTGCTGGCTATCATCGTTCTGACAGTCGGAGGAATCGGTCCCGCCGCAGCGAGCGAGGCGCTCGTGATTGCGGCCTCACCGAGTTTGGCCGCTGCCCTGGAAGCCTTGAGTCAAGCGTTTGAGGCGTCCCATCAGAATGTGAAGGTGCGACTCTATTTCGACTCCGGTCTGAATCTGCGTCGCACGATCGCAGCGATGGAGAATAATTCCACGGGACAATACTTCATTGGCTCAGGCCCCATTCACATTATTGCACCGGGAGGCGACGAGCTGATCACTCGCCTGGAACAGAAATATTATGTGTTGCCACAGACGCGCCGGCCGTATGCCACCGTCTCATTGGTGTTGGTCGTGCCTGAGTCGCTCGTCGATGCACCGTCCTCGTTTGAGGCGCTTGCCCAGGATACTCGGATACGGGTGGCCGTAGCAGATCCGATGCTGACCCTGGTCGGGCAAAAGACCAATGAACTCTTGCAGGCCTTGGGAATCGCAGGGGGCATGAAAGACCGGTTAGATGTGGCAACGGATGCTCGCGGTGTCCTGGATCACGTGCTCAATGGACAAGCGGATGTCGGCATCATCTTCGGTCCGGACGCCTATGACAAACGGGAGCGGGTTCGCGTAGTAGCCGTCGCACCTGAGCAGGCTGTCCGTCCGATCATCCATTCTCTGGCGATGGAACGGTACTGCCCCGATCGCCCGCTCTGCGATGAATTCCTCGCCTTTTCCCAATCTCCAGAAGCCCGCAGCATCCTGAAGGGATTGGGTTATGGGGTTCCCGGACAAGGAAAGTGACGAAGCGATATATTTTTTATCCGTCGTGTCAAGCATACCAGTCATTTATATTTGTATTATGGAATAAACAAAGAGGTAGGAGGTTCCTCATGCCGCAGGTGAGCGCTAGGAGACTCATGGCATCCATGTCGGTCGCCATTCTCGTTTCGATTGGTCTGGGCTGCGCCAGGATTCCCTACACCACGACAGTGGTGCATGAGGATCAACAGGTTGCCGTTATGCTGCAACGGGAAACCACGCCGACCGGATATACGCATCCGGTTCAGATTCCTCCGCAACAGGTTGCAGCCATACTCCGCAACTTTTCTCTGCGCGAGCAACAGCGCCTGCCGCTCCGCTGGTTTGCCGAAGAAGCTCCCCCTAATAAGCTCTTCCGCGAAGACGAATTACAGGTACTGGCCCCGCAGCTTGCCGATGCGCTGCAGAAGGTGGGGCCTGAGGAACGGGTTTATTTCGAATTGTTCGCTCCCGGCTTTAACCCAGCATACCGGCGAGATGTTACAGGCGGTTGGGTTGCGGTCCACGATCGGTTCTTTCATCTCACAATGGATTACTTTCACGTCCAGCAACCCGTGAGGAAGTCAGACGTCTACGACTACAACTACCCGACACCTTGGACACCTCCCAAATCGTACCTTCTCTATTTCGAGCCGGGACGTTTCTATCTCACCGATCCGAACACGGACACACGAGCCGTCGACTTTCGGGAATTCCTGAAAACGACTCCGTCGCCCTAGTCATGTTTCCTGAGCAATTACGGTCCAGTGATGTTCATCAATATTTTCTCAATTTATTACGAATGAGGGATTACATGGAGGGTAGTCGCATGTGGAGGAAATTCATCTTTATAAGAAGATGGGTATTATCCGTCATTCCGATTTCGATGCCGCGAGGGGCCAGGGTTGTCGGCCTGGGCCTGTTGTTGTTCTGCTGGAGTTGGTTCGGTCCGTCGGTAAGCCTTGCGGCTGATGCCGGAAAATTGATTGAGAAGGACGGGAAGTATGTCTTTGTAGAGAGCATGGACCCGGCGACCAAACTGCTGCTAGAGCGAGCCGTCAAACAGGGCACCATCACGCAGGGGGAATATGATGCGGTTGCCAGAGAGTCGCAAGAGCGGGCCTACCTACTCCAACCGAGCTTTAAGGCCTGGTATGATCGCGGCTTCAACTTTTCGATGAACGACAACGCCTTCTTTTTGAAAATCCGCGGCCGCGTTGCGACTCGCTATACGCAGCGCTATAGAAATGATGCCTATCGTGAATCGGGAGACTCCAAGAATTATCCTGAACTGCTCGGGGTGTTCGGCGATTACCGCGCGAATCGATCGATCAATGACGGGTCTACGTTTAGTTTACGAACCGCTCGGCTGTACTTCATGGGACATCTCTTCAACCCTGACCTGAAATTCTTCGTTCAATTGGCCGGGGAGTCGAATGAAAATGCGCAGGCGCCTGGTGCCCTGTCGGTCCTCGATGCGAACATAACGAGCACCCATATCCCATGGCTCAATGTGCAGGTCGGCCAACAAAAGACGTACTTCAACCGGTCGCAGATTAATTCGACGGCGGCCATGCAGTTTGCCAATCGCGCCCTCGTGATGGATGCCTTTGCGGCAAGCGGGTTGAACCGCCGTGACATCGGGATCACGATCATGAATGATGAGGAGGTATACCCGGTCAATTATTATTTCGGCGTCTTCAATGGCGAAGGTCCTCTCGTGAACCGGTTCGCTCAATTCAGCAGCGAAGAAGCGACGGTAGGATGCCCCGGAGGACAAACCAGCGGGAATCCCTTTCCCTCTCCAGCGGGCTGTCCAGCGAATTCCCGGAGTCTCAACGCCAACCTCCGAAGCAGCATAAGCCAACTCATGTATACGGCGCGGTTGCAGTGGAATATCTTGGGCCGGTCTGGCTATGGCGAAGGCGATCTTGCCTACTCAGAGGCTCCGCAGATGGTGGTAGGGGGAGGCTATGCGTACAATCCGGGGCTTAATACCAGCACGGACAACGGTTTTGTAGGAATCGATCTGGCGAACCTGAACCTCAGGCGGTCGCTGGCGGCGCTGGGAAATGGGAGAATTCTTGGGCAGGGGGTCGTCGACTTTTCCACCTGGACCTTGGATTATGCGTTCAAGTATCGAGGCTTCTCGCTGCAAGCCGAATACTGGTTCAGGAATGTGACGCGACATGACAAGGGGCTTCCATGTTTGCAGACGAATGGAATAGGAGGACCTTGTACGGCATTTGCCCCCGGACAGTTTGGCAATGCAACTGGCTGGTATGTGCAATCAGGCTACTATCTGATTCCAAGAAAATTGGAGGTGGCGGCACGGTACGCATACTGGGATCCAGATACCCGTTCAGCCAGTGATCTCATCAAAGAAGTGGACGTGTCTCTCAACTGGTTTCTGAACGGAACCTATGACCACCAGATTATGCTAACGTACAGTAATATCGCCATGGGACAAGGCGGGTTCGCTATCGGCAGAAGCGCTCCACTGCCGGCAACGGGGACTGCCCCTGCTAGCTTCCCGTCCGGCACGGTGCCATTAGATGTTCATGCTGGCACACTGATTGAAAATGGAATTCGACTCCAATATCAAATATTCTTCTAACCGTTCCACTCACCAGTGCAATGAGGTTGCGATGAAACTGAAATGTGGCCTGGCGATGATCCTTGCGTGCGGAGTTCTAGTGACGTGCCTGGCGCTGAATGCCTCCGCGGCGGACATAATGATCGCTGCGGCGTCGGATTTGAATTTCGCCTTCAAGGAACTCGCGGCTGAGTACGAAAAGACGAGCGATAACCATGTAAAGCTGTCGCTCGGATCCTCGGGCAATTTCTTCTCGCAAATTCAAAATGGCGCACCGTTCGACCTCTACTTCTCGGCCGACATTGGCTACCCCAAGAAGCTGGAAGAGGCCGGCCTCGTGGTGCCGGGATCGCTCTATCCCTATGCCGTCGGACGGATTGTCTTGTGGGCCGGCAAGGGGTCGCATCTCGATCTCTCCAAGGGGCTGGAGATCTTGCGTGAACCGACGATCAAAAAGATTGCCATCGCCAATCCCAAACATGCTCCTTATGGCAGGGCGGCAGTGGCGGCGATGGAACATTTCAAGGTCTATGACCAGGTCAAAGACAAGCTTATTCTAGGAGAGAATATCTCGCAAGCGGCGCAGTTCATCGAATCCGGCGCCTGTGATGCAGGAATCGTCGCGTTGTCCTTGGCTCTCGCACCACCGATGAAGGCCGCCGGGCAGTACTGGGAAATCCCAGCGACCGCACATTCGCCGTTGGAACAGGGTGCCGTGATCTTGAAACAGTCCAAACATCCAGAAGCTGCGAGACAGTTTCTTGAGTTCATGAAAGGTCCCCACGGACAGGAGATCATGACACGCTATGGATTTACGCTGCCCAGCTAAGCAATGGATCAAGGCGATTTTGTTGGCTATGTATATTCCCAGCGTCGGCTGTTCCCAAGCGGTCCTGATGACCCACGAAACGGAGCAAGGCGGCGTGGTGACCTACCTGTTCAAGGAAGACCGGGGCGGCCCCATGGGATCACCACATCGCAAGGACGCGTTGAAGCTCATCGAGGGGAAATGTCTTTCGGGCTACACCATCCTCAAAGATGGGGAAGTACAGGGATACAGTGGTATGTCCAGCGTCGAAGGCGCGGAGGGGGAAGTCACCGGACGGCGGTGGGGAATCCAATTCCGATGCAAATAGCGAAGGTAAGCATGTGTAGATTTGCATGCCTCGTCGGTGCGAGTGCACTCGTGATGGGGATTATGGCTGCGTCGGCTGAAGACATGCCACAGAGCCAACATGCTCAGGCTGACTCTGCTTCTCAGGAGCGATCGTGCAAAGAAGCGATTCAGGGCGTGGATTCCCATAGTGGATTTGAAAGTGTGCAGATTGAAACGTCGGACATCAGACGTCACGAGCAATTCTTTGAATCTGTCTTACATACGCCGGTTGTCCAGCGGATGGATCATCCCCAAGTGGACAGCCTCCGTAGCTATTGTTATCGAGGCCTATTAATTGTGGTTCGGCAGGATCTGCGAACACCCCGTCCGACCGGCTGGGTACAAATCAATTTCACGGTTTTGGATGTCGCGGCAGTGCAAGCAGAGGTGGAAGACTCATACCGAGCCTCTGCGCTCTCTCAAATGGCCGAGGAAGAGCGTGCCAAGATCGTTCGCTTCCGATTGAAGCCGGACGTGACTCGAGGACATCGTAAGGCGACTCGATTCGAGGTGACTGGTCCGGAAGGATTTATGATCGGATTTGATCAATACAAGTGAGGCATCAAGAAGTGGTTTTTTCCCCGAACAAACAAAGGAGGCTGTTATGAAGCTCAGCGCACGAAATCAGTTTCAGGGCACGGTCACGCGTATCACTGAGGGACAGGCGATGGCGGAGGTCACCGTCAAGGTGGGTACGCTCGAATTTGTTGCGGCCATCACCGAGGGATCGGTCAAAAATATGGGACTGAAGGTCAATGACTCGGTCCTCGTGGCGGTGAAAGCCACGGAAGTTATGATCGGGAAGTAGCTCGCGTTGACTTTCCGGATAGCGGCCTCCTTCCATTGCCCCTGGTTGGATCGTATTGGATTGCATGCGTACTGAGGCGGCACTGTGAATTGGACCGCAATCTGGCTCACATTCAAATTGGCCAGTCTGACGGCCGGTATTTTGCTGGTCGTCGGACTGCCTATCGCCTACTGGCTCACCTTTTCAAAATGGCGTTGGAAATTCATCGTCGAGTCGGTGGTCGCGCTTCCACTCGTTCTGCCTCCGACGGTGCTGGGCTTTTATATTCTGGTCGCGATCGGTCCGCACAGCCCGGTCGGTCGACTCTACACCGATATGGTGGGACATCCGCTGCCCTTTACCTTCGAAGGTCTGCTGCTCGCGTCGGTTCTCTACAGCCTGCCGTTTGCCGTGCAACCATTTGCCGCAGCGTTTGATCAAGTCGATCGACGGTTGATCGAAGCCTCGTGGACGCTGGGAGTGTCCAACGTCGTCACGTTTTTCAAGCTCATTGTGCCCCTGTCCTTGGCCGGTCTCCTGACGGGCGTGGTGCTGAGTTTTGCCCATACCTTGGGTGAATTCGGTGTTGTGCTGATGGTGGGGGGAAACATCGAAGGAGAGACGAGGACGATTTCGATCGATATTTACGATGAGGTGCAAGCACTGAATTATGCAGGGGCAGCCGAGACCGCACTGTTGTTGCTTGCGGTTTCCTATGGCGTCCTGCTGCTGGTCTATGCGATGAATCGAAAGGTGTGGGCGGTATGGCCGCAGAAATGATCATCGATATGACTAAGACCTTTGCTGGTCGGACGCCTATTCAGGCGCGTATCCGCTATGCGGTCGAAGCCTCGACCGTCTTGATCTTATTCGGTCCGTCCGGGTCCGGTAAAACGACCGTCCTCCGGTCCGTTGCAGGGCTCGAATGGCCGGAAGACGGGATTATCCAGTTCCTTTCGAGGACCTGGTTAAATACGAGATCGGGGGTCAGGGTCTCTCCTCAAGATCGGCAGATCGGGTATATGCCGCAAGATTATGCTCTATTCCCCACGTATTCTGTCGCCGGGAACATCGGCTATGGTTTGGGAGCGCTTCCATCTCATGACAGGAGCAAGAGAATTGCGGAGGTGGTGGAACTGTTCCAGTTGCAGGGGTTTGAAACGGCGAAACCGCGAGAATTGTCCGGCGGTCAACAGCAGCGGGTGGCCCTTGCTAGGGCGATCGCGCCGCGGCCGCAATTGCTTTTGCTCGACGAACCCTTGTCGGCCTTGGATGCGCCGACGCGTTTTCAACTTAGAGCAGAACTCAGAACTCTCTTGAAGCAATTGGCCCTCCCCTCAATCATTGTGACGCATGATTGGGCGGAGGCCCTCACGCTGGGAGACGTGATGGCGGTTATGGGTGAGGGACAGGTCCATCAAGTCGGGAAGCCACACGAGGTGTTCAGTCGCCCAGCCGATGCGGACGTGGCGCGCATTGTCGGTGTAGAGACGGTCGTACAAGGCCGGGTGATTGAGAACGCAAATGGGTTGGCCACAGTGGCTGTCAATGGAGTGAAACTCAAGGGCCTAAGCAGTGATGCCATCGGCACAGCCGTCTATGTCTGTATTCGCGCAGAAGATGTGGTGGTGGAGCAGGCGGGAAGTGGAATGACGAGTGCCCGGAATCATCTCATGGGACGTGTAAGCGAAATCGCTCCGCAAGGCGTGATGGTGCAGGTGACGATCGACTGCGGGTTTCCCCTCACCGCGACCATCACGCGAGGGGCAATGGAAGATTTGTGTCTGGTCCCTGGCGCCTCCGTCATCGCCGCGATTAAAGCCGGGGCTGTGCATCTCGTGCCGCGATCTGCCGGCTGAGCAAGACATTCGAACATCCTCGTGGTCCGATGGTGGCGGCCGGACCCTGTTCTCAATAAAACAGCGACCGCACAATCAGACTAAATAAAGGCAACAAAACGAAACAATGAGGCGAGAGGCTGGACACCGCATAAACAACGGGGATTGCCGCTCCTATATCAAGGACTTCGACAATCCCCCTTACTGTGGTCCCAACGCAGGCGCGCTACCGGGCTGCACTACGCCCCGACTCGAGCATTTCGAATTCCATCTCACGTATCAGGTCTTTGGCCTGAGTGAACGCTTTGGCGCGATGGCTGATCGTGTTTTTTTGGTCCGCAGACAACTGGGCCAAGGTCTTTCCTAATTCTGGAATGAAAAACACAGGATCGTACCCGAATCCCAACGTGCCACTCGGCTCTTCTGTAATCATTCCATTCAATGTTCCTTGTACCACCCGAATTCCGCCAGAAGGAAGAGCGATCGCTGCGACTGTCAGAAAGCGAGCGGTTCGTCGTTCTCGAGGCACGCCCATCAACTCACACAACAATTTTTGACAATTATCTTCGTAGGTCGCCCCGTCGCCGGCATAACGGGCCGCATAGACACCAGGCCGTCCACCAAGCGCATCCACTTCCAGCCCCGTATCGTCGGCGACAGCCGGCAAACCAGTGAACCCAGCAATGGCTCGCGCTTTCTTCACTGCGTTGGCTTCGCAGGTATCCCCATCTTCGACCACGTCCGGGGCATCCGGGAATTCATCGAGTGTACGAATCGTGATGCCCAGATCGCCTAAGAGAGCCGCCAGTTCCTCTCCCTTATGCCGATTGCGCGTGGCGAGCACCAATTCACGAATCATCGTCTCTTCCCTACTCCAAATCCCCGATCAGATCCTTCTGCAGCGCGGTGAGAGTCTGAATCCCGCTCCATCCCATCGCCATGAACTCGTCCATTTCCTTTTTGGCAAAGGGAGTCCGTTCCGCGGTGCCCTGGACTTCGACATAGCACCCTTGTCCGGTCATGACCACATTCATATCGACATCGGCCATGGAGTCTTCTGTATAGGCGAGATCAACGAGGATTTCCCCACCCACTTTCCCTACGCTAATAGCCGCAAGGTAGTCCGTCAACGGACGTTTTTTGATCAGTCCCCGCTTCTTGAGTGAGGAGAACGCATCGGCGAGCGCAATAAACGCTCCGGTAATGGACGCTGTCCTGGTTCCTCCGTCGGCCTGAATCACGTCGCAGTCGAGCCAGATCGACCGCTCTCCCATCTGACCCATATCTGTCACCGCACGGAGGGCGCGGCCCACGAGGCGTTGAATTTCCAGCGTCCTGCCACCCTGCTTCCCTTTCACCGCTTCACGCGGGGATCGTTCATGCGTCGAACGAGGGAGCATCGAATACTCTGCCGTCACCCATCCTTGCCCTTTCCCCTTCAGAAACGGAGGCACCTTCTCCTCGATCGAGGCGGTGCAAATGACTTTGGTATCGCCCATTTCGATCAACACAGACCCTTCGGCATGTTTAATGAAGTTACGGGTCACCTTCACCGGTCGAAGCTGGTCTTTTCGTCGCCCATCGACACGCAATATTCCCGCAGCACTACTCATTGGATGCTCCTGTTCATGATCCGGCGCATTATAGTGAAGGCCTTCCGAAAGCGCAACGAAACTGGCTTGCTGTCACAGCTGTAACTGGCTCTTGCAAACAATCGCTAACTTCCTTCGAACATTCCTGCCGACCGAATTGTACAAAAGTACGCAGCGCGAACGGATAAATCTGTACAGATATTTCCGCGCTCAAGAAAGGATTGGTCCTCACGTCTTTGTGCATGTGATGCCACTGTCCCCATGAAAATACTGTCGCAGCGCGGCATCCCAGTACTTCTCCTCTAAGCAGATGCCATCTAGATAGAGAAACGTAACGCGTGGGATTTTCACAATATATTGGCATAAAAGGTGCACATGGCCTTACAGTTCTCTTGGGCCATGAAAATCGTGAAACTTGAAACAGGCGAACATCTTCCGTACATCGATAATCTCCTTCTTCATACCTATAGATAAGTGAACATCACCAATCATGACATTTCTTCTTGACCGATCTACCCAGCAAACCCTCCTTGAACTCAAGCGCATTTTGATCATCGACGACGAAGAGCCGATTCGTCGACTGCTTGGATACATGCTTCAAACCCATGGATATGAGACGTTCCTCGCATCCGATGCACGTGAGGCCCGGGCACGGTTAGAGGAACAACCCTTCGCGTTGATGTTGTGCGATGTGAACATGCCCGGCGAGTCCGGCATGGATCTCGTGCGCAATATTCTGAGCCAACATCCCCATACCGCCGTCATCATGGTAACCGGTCTCGATAGCTCCGTATTGGCGAATGCGGCGTTGGACATGGGCGCCTTCGGATACATCGTGAAGCCGTTCGAGGCCAATGAGGTCATGATCGATGTCGCCAATGCGCTTCGCCGCCGACGGTTGGAACTTGAAAATCGCCTCCATCGAGAAAACCTGGAAGATATCGTCAGGACGAGGACCATGGCTCTCCAGCAGGCCCTCGAATGGCTCGAGCGGAGTGAAAAAGAGCTGCGCCTCTCACGAGAGGAAACGATCCAACGGCTCGCCATCGCCGCCGAATACCGGGACAGTGCCACCGCACAGCATATTCAACGCATGAGTCACTATTGTGAACTGCTCGCCCGGAAGTATGGGCTGTCGGCGGAACGGTGTGATTTGATCCGCACCGCCAGTCCGATGCACGACATCGGGAAAATTGGCACGCCGGATCATGTCCTCCTCAAGCCCGGCAAATTCACGCCGGAAGAATTCACCGTCATCTCTCAACATGCGGAGATCGGCTATCGGATCCTCAGCGGATCGGATGCGGAGATCCTCAAAGTCGCCGCCTCGATCGCCTGGACCCACCATGAGCGTTGGGATGGCAGCGGATATCCCCGCCAACTGAAAGGCGAAGCGATTCCCGTGGAAGGACGCATTGCCGCAATCGCCGACGCGTTCGACGCACTCACCACACAACGGGTCTACAAACCGGCCTTCGCCCTCGATCATGCGGTTGAACTCATGACCAATTATCGGGGCGAACACTTCGATCCCGAGCTTCTCGATGTCTTCTTTGCCTCGCTGGACGATATCAAGCGTGTACATGAGCAGTTTGCCGACTTGCCGGCCAATCGCCGCACGCAATAATCCGCGAGTCTTTCCCCATATCCATCAACCCTTCTGCGTCAATCGTGGGTTCGCCGCTATGACACGCCTGGAGAGGATTCCCTGCACGCAAGCGCCCGAGTCCGCCGCTCTTTCGGTCAACGCACTGTTCAGGTGCCCTTCCTCCCCACAAAAGCTCCGCACGCGCGCCCGCCTCGCTTGGGAACTCTACGATTTCGCGGCGAACCAACTTGGATACTGATGAACGAGCACCCTTTTCGTCATTTCGTTGACCGGTTTTCGACCCGCCGATATACTTTCGACATCTCGTCAGGTGCAGACTCACGCACGGATTCTCAGCCCCTGTACCCGCCGCATCTCACGTTTGATGAAAGGATTTCCGGTCATGGCAAAGAAGACAACGGTAGCCCGCAAGCAGGGGGTGGCACGCAATTGGATCGCCTATCTGTGCGAATCCTTGGTTACGTCCGGAGTCATGCCCACCTGGGAGGCTGCGACCTACCTGACCGAGAACCTGTTTGGAGAAAAACCGAATCCCCGCCTCTTAAGTACGACGAATGCCTACGAGGTGACGTCTCAATTTCTTCAGCGGCTGTACCATCCCCTCGTGGAGGCCGCATCTCGTGACATCACCTTGCCGGACGGGGCCAAGCTGCACGTGTTTACGGATATCAGCCTCACCGGAAAATCAGCCGTGCTCGTCGTCTATATGTCAAGCAATACTCACCAACAGCAGTTGCTGATGCTGGATGCGGCAAAAGCCTGGGAACTGGTCTTTACGGATTCTGAGGACGTGAATCGCTGGGCTGAAGAGCGATACCGGAGGGTGAAGTCAGCGCTGAGCGCGGCGATCGGGAAACCGGCTCAAGCAAAAATTCTTGCAGAAGTTTCCTAGCCGGCCTGCTTGTCGAGACACTCACCTATCCGAGCGAACGCCTCATCCTCACGTGGGTTCATAGTTCAGGTTCGGCCCCAACCATCGCTCAAGCACTGAAAGGGGCATCCCTTTTCGCGCCTGGTAGTCGAGCACCTGGTCCTTCCCGATTTTCCCCACCGCGAAATACCTGGCGTCCGGATGGGCAAAATAGAGTCCGCTCACCGAGGCAGCAGGCCACATGGCGAAGCTTTCCGTCAGAGCGATTCCAGTGTGCTGTTCTGCAGACAAAAGATCGAAGAGGAGCTGTTTCTCTGTGTGGTCTGGACAGGCTGGATAACCTGGCGCGGGACGGATCCCACGATAGCGTTCGCGAATCAGGTCCTCCGTCGTCAGACATTCCTCCTTTCCATACCCCCACTCCTGCCGCGCGCGCGCATGGAGCCATTCGGCAAAGGCTTCGGCCAAACGGTCTGCCAACGCTTTGGCCATAATAGAATTGTAGTCGTCGTGGTCGCGCTCGAACTCTCGACACAAAACGTCCACCCCTATTCCCGTCGTCACGGCAAACGCTCCGACATAATCCGCGCGACCGGAGTCTTTCGGTGCGACAAAATCAGCCAGCGCGTAACTGAACTGCCCTTGAGGCTTCTCCGATTGCTGGCGCAAGGTGTGGAACGTCTTTAAGACCGTCGTGCGACGGTCTTCAGTGTAGATTTCAATATCGTCTCCCAGGCTGTTCGCGGGAAACACCCCGTAGACGCCATTCGCAGTGAATAACCGTTGACTCACAATTTTGTGGAGCAAGGCCAACGCATCGTCGTGCAATTCCTTGGCCTTCGAGCCTACGACCGGATCCTCGAAAATCGTCGGGTAGCGTCCGCGCAATTCCCACGTGTGAAAGAAGGGCGACCAATCGATATAGGGAATCAGCTGATCCAAGGGCTGCTGCGACAATACCTTCACCCCCGTGAAGGACGGTAGAGGGATGTCGACTTCGGCCCAATTGGATTGGAATCGATTGGCTCGCGCCCGTACTAACGTCCAAATGGGTTTGGCTCCTCGGTCCTGGTGGGTCTGGCGTATCTGATCATAGTCGGCACGAACCTTCTTGGTAAAGTCACCCCGTAAATCGTTATTTACCAGACTACCGACGACGCCCACAGCCCTGGAGGCATCCAGCACGTGCACCACGGAATGGTTGTAGGCCGGGGCGATCTTGACGGCCGTGTGGGCTTTGCTCGTGGTGGCACCGCCGATCAATAACGGCAGGTCAAGACCCTCGCGCGTCAGCTCGCGTGCGACGTGCACCATTTCGTCTAACGACGGAGTAATGAGTCCGCTCAGCCCGATGATTTTTACTTGATGCAGGCGTGCAGCCGCCAGGATCTGTTCACAGGGCACCATCACCCCGAGATCGATCACCTCGTAGTTGTTACATCCCAGAACAACTCCGACGATGTTCTTCCCGATGTCATGCACATCGCCCTTGACCGTGGCGAGGAGAACCTTCCCGTTCGAGCTCGAACCACCTGATTTGAGCTTTTCAGCCTCCATGAACGGCATGAGATACGCCACGCCTTTTTTCATGACCCTGGCGCTCTTCACCACTTGAGGCAAGAACATCTTGCCCGACCCGAACAGGTCCCCCACGATGTTCATCCCGGCCATCAGTGGTCCCTCGATCACATGCAGAGGTTTGTCATACTTGAGTCGGGCCTCCTCGATGTCCTGCTCGATGTAGTCGGTCACGCCTTTCACGAGTGCATGAGAGAGGCGCTCCTCGACCGTGCCAGAACGCCACTCGTCGTCTTTGACCGCGATTTTGCCCTGTTGCTTGACGGTGTCGGCAAACGTCACCAATCGTTCTGTCGCATCCGGCCGACGATTCAGCAGGACGTCTTCGACCAGCCCTAGAAGGTCCTTGGGAATCTCCTCGTACACTGCCAACTGCCCGGCATTCACAATACCCATGTCCAGGCCTGCCTTGATGGCATGGTACAGGAATGCCGAATGCATCGCCTCGCGCACGCGGTTGTTGCCGCGAAATGAGAAGGAAATGTTGCTGACGCCGCCGCTGACTTTCGCCAGCGGAAGATGCTGCTTGATCCAACGCGTGGCTTCGAGGAAGTTCACCGCGTAATTATTGTGTTCCTCGATACCGGTCGCCACCGTGAGGATGTTCGGATCGAAGATGATGTCCTGGCCCGGAAAGCCGATGCGTTCCGTGAGCAGGCGGTAGGCCCGCTCGCAGACCTCGATCTTACGTTCATACGTATCGGCCTGCCCGCGCTCATCGAAGGCCATCACCACCACCGCAGCCCCATAGCGACGAACCAACTTGGCCTGTTGGAGAAACTTGTCTTCGCCTTCCTTGAGGCTGATGCTATTGACGACGGGCTTGCCCTGGATGTCTTTCAGGCCTGTCTCCAGAATGTCCCACTTCGAACTGTCCACCATGATGGGAACGCGACAGATATCCGGTTCTGACGCCACCAACCGTAGGAACTTCTGCATGGCAGCCTGGGAGTCGAGCATGCCTTCGTCCATATTGATGTCGATGATCTGGGCACCCCCATCGACCTGTTGGCGTGCCACCGAGAGTGCGGTTTCATAGTCGCCTCCCAGAATGAGTTTGGAAAAAGCGGGTGATCCCGTGACGTTTGTCCGTTCACCGATATTCACAAAGTTCGATTCCGGCCGAATCGTAACCGCCTCCAACCCGCTTAGCCTGGTATAGGGCTCGATGAAGGGCGCGATGCGCGGAGGAAGACCCCGTACAGCCTCGGCAATCAGCTTGATGTGCCCGGGCGTCGTCCCGCAACAGCCACCGACGATATTCAGCCAGCCGTTCTGCGCCCATTCTTTCAATTGGGGCGCCAGACTATCGGGTGTCTCCGGAAAACCCGTCGGGAGCAAGGGATTAGGCAGTCCGGCATTCGGATGGCAACTGACAGAAATCGGCGCCAGATGCGAGAGCTCTTCAATCAACGGGCGCATTTCCTTGGGGCCTAACGCGCAGTTGATGCCGACGCTGAGCAAGGGCACGTGGGAAATAGAATTCCAAAAGGCTTCAATGGTTTGGCCCGTGACCCCGCGATTGCTGCCGGCTTGAATGAACGTCACCGAGGCCATGAGAGGGAGCGTGATGTGGCGATCGTCAAAAAACTTATCAATGGCAAAAAAGGCCGCCTTCGCGTTGAGCGTATCGAAAATCGTTTCGACCAATAAGATGTCGACACCGCCGTCGACCAAGCCACGGACCTGCTCGTAGTAGATCGTCACCAGTTCGTCATACGTGGTGCCGCGCGCCGCAGAATTGTTGACATCGGTTGAAATAGACGACGTCTTCGTCGTGGGCCCGATCGCCCCGGCGACAAAGCACGACCGGCCGGGTTCTGCCATCTTGACTTGCTCCGCAGCACGCCTGGCACACTCCGCTCCGGCTTTCGCGATCTCATAGGCCAGCGCCTCCATGCCGTAATCGGCCAGGGAAATGGCTTGTGCGTTGAACGTATTCGTCTCCACGATGTCGGCGCCCGCCTCGAAGTACTGGCGATGGATCTCCTCGATAATGGCGGGCTGCGTGAGGTTCAACAGATCGTTGTGCCCTCGCTGGTCTTTTTTCCAGTCTTTGAAACGCTCACCCCGGAACGCGGCTTCGTCCAGCTTCCTCTGCTGGATCATGGTGCCCATGGCCCCGTCGAGGACCAGGATGCGTTGTTGCAATAGGGTGTTTAACGAGTCACTCATGACATCTGTCTCCGCGACCGAATACGCTGTGATATTATGACGGAGGCTGGAGCATCATATCTGACAGGTTCTTACGCCAGCAAGCCGTCCCAGGAACGGCGCCTTGACAGGAGAGAGAGCCGCCGATACGATGCCGGTACCAGCTGGAGAGGAATCGTGCCCCTGCGTCTTTCCATCCATACCATCTTCTCGTCCCTGCTGCTTCTCTTATTGACCGCCTGGCTCCAGCCTTCTGCCGTTCATGCAGCACCCTATTTTGAAGATGGGTATCTCGGACTTACACAAACGGAATTGCATGACAAACTCGGGATGCCGCAGGCGGTGCGTGACCGGAAGTCCGCGCTGCGCGTCTTTACCTACTATGCCATCACCGATTGGGAAAAGTATTTTCGGAAACTCGTCTCGCCGGAAAATGGCGAGGATGTCTACACCTTCAAACGCGATGGTATCGATGTCCGCTACTCGTTCAGTTACACCGCCGATCCCAACGATCAAAGCGAGACTCGCCCGTTATTCGTGCGGCTCGTCGATATCGAATTTTCCCCCGCTGTTCCCCTCGCCCAGATTCCCACCCTCGTTCCGGAATTTCACCCTTCCGAGGATCCCGCGTCCCCCTCATTCCGGTCGAATATCTGGGTGTTACTGTTTAAGGGCGCCGCATCGCCGCAGGCTCGTTTTATCGTGAAAGAGGCGACCAAGGACAAGCTGGAGTGGACCCTGGCCTACCAGCTATTCGCGTTGCAAGGCCTACCGGATCCACTCACGACGAAGGCGCTCGTCGATCGAGTGGAAATCGGCACGCAAAGTATCGACCTTGTGAAACAACGCCAGCGACACACTCATGACCCCATCTTAAATCCCTACTCACCGGAATTCGCACAGCAGCCCGCGCTTCAAGCCAAGCCGGCAAAGAAGATTCCTCTTCCGAAATACGCCGAATAGCAATCGCTATGAGTGGAAAGTCGTGGCGTAGGGGAAAGGCTAAGGAACCTGTTGGAGACGATCCTGCTGTTTTTTCGTTGCGTCGACAGCCTTGGCTTTCATGACATCGCCCGCACCGTCCTGGGACGTGAACAGCAAGACGGGTATGCTCACCCCCAAGAGGATCAAGACCCAGAGCGAAAGGAACCTCACGACCTGACTCTGACTCAAGTACATCGCAATCACGCAGATCAGTCCCGCTAGACCCCCTGTCATCGCGATTTTCGACTGATAGGGCGACAAGCCTGAAACCTCCGGAGCGATACCACCGATTGCTCCGGTCATGTGCTTGGCCCAACCAGTGACCATCGTGTGTATGGTCCCGAACGAGCTGGTCTGAGGCGGCGGACTCGCAGACCCTTCCGTGGTTTTCACCTTCGCCCGATATCGTTCCGGAATGCCGTCGTAATTATTGGTCCAGACGAGAGTCCCTTGGTCATCGAGGTAAGAATAGATCGCCTCGGCAGCAACATGAGAGGAAACCATCGCGCTAAGAACAACCAGCATGACGATGCAACTGCCAAGCAGTACGCTCCTCCAAAACCACAGCCGAATCGGCGTATCCATAATACCCATCCTCATTCCGTGTCCTAAGTATACTTTCTTTTCTATCCGATTGATTCATAAATGGTTTTATTTGCCGTTGCTTGACTCACCTTATCAGCCGTTGCTACGATGCGCCCCGCATCATGCATGACACCACTATGGCTGCCCAAGAACCGATGAACCCCTCCCCGACCGATGATGAAGAACCGACTCCTTTTATCCGCCGACGTCCTGTTCGGCTCATCATCTATGCAGGACTTGGAGTGTTCGTCGTCCTCATGGTGATCTGGCCGCTCATCGCGCAGCTCAAAGACCCGGATTTTCAAAAACATATTGCGGAACATCGCGTCATAGTCGGCATGTCGAAAGGACAGGTGTTACAGGCGTGGGGGGGACCACAAACCATCAACACGACGTTCACCAAAGAAGGCATCCGTCGCGAGGAATGGATTTTTGAGGATTGGGAAAGCGCCGCAGTGGTGAAACACCGCTATCTGTACTTTGAAGAAGGCAGCCTCATCGGCGGATGGTTCCAAGGCTCAGGCGAACGGCTTCCTACCATGACTCCGTCGAACCCTCATACCCCAAAACCGAGAAGCTAGCAGGATGCTGAAACAGTCCGCCAGCGTATGGGAAGGTGAGGCTAAGGTTGAGCACAAAGAATCGGGGGCTCTAGTCAACCTTACCCGCAACCTGCAAGTGTAACCTTACGGCTGCGACGAGACATCACGCACCTCCAACCGCAATCGACTCAACAACACCTTCGCATGGACCTGATTGCACTCGTCGACCATGACATGCGAGGTGAGAATTGGGAGTCCGGGATATAAGCTGCTCATATGTTCGTTCTGAACGATGTAGGCAATGCCACTGCCCTCCAGTAGGCTCGTGATCATTGCCAGTTCGCTCATACTCTGCGGCTCAGTGAGACGGATCAGCGGCATGCAATGCCTCCCACTCCCGATAGGCCCCTATCACTCGTGCTCTCTCGATTCGTTGCTTTTTTTTCGCATCCCTCTTACACTCACCCCCGAGTCATGGGGTCTCTGTAATTTGCACGCGGCGCAGTTTTCCCGGGCCGCCCGAGACGGTCAACACGCGTTTCCATTCTCGGATCTGATACACTGCCCATGCAGGCGCATGGCCTTTAAAATAGGCATCAGGGTCTTCGCCGCTGGCGTTGAGAAAAATCGGCTCAGTGAAGCCTTCTTCCAACACATAGTCGAGGAGACAGTCCGTCACAAAACCCGACCCTCGCAGGGACACCTCGGCCAGCATCGACAAAATATCCTCAGGGTTTTGAATTGTCATCTGATTCATTGAAGGACCTCCGCGCGATCGAATTGTAACGAGCCGCTCACCAGGAAGGCAACAGATATGACACGTCCCTTGACGAAAAGCCGGTTCCGGGAAGAACTCTTGCGCATCATGGATCGCAAGCATCATTGGGCCTGGCCGGTGTTCGCCGACGGAACGGTCACCATCGATCAACTCAAACGTCATTTCCAACAGGAATACGGCGTGTACGTGCGTGACTTTCCTGTGTTCCTGGCACGCATACACGGACAAAACCCTCCGGCCCCGGTCCGCCGGATGCTCGCCGATAATATTTACGAAGAGGACACCGGTGGCCTCTCATTGGGGAAGTCGCACCCGGAATTGTTCCTGACCATGATGGCAGGCCTTGGTTTGCCTGCACGTGACTTTGAGCCGGTACACCTCTTACCCGCCAGTCGGCGTTACCGCGCCTGGCTGGACCGGATTTCGAATCATCGAGACTGGGTGGTCGGAGCGGCAGCCCTGACCGTCTTTGTCGAAGGCAGCGTAAAGGATCGAGCCGAAATCGCCGATCCCTCCAAGCCCAGGACCGCCGAAGAGATCGAAGCCATCGTCCAGCGCCACCCATTGGTGAAATACCACGGCCTGTCTCCCGATTCCATGGACCTGATTCGCGCGCACCAAATGGTCGAGGCCGGCCACCGCCATGACGCCTATGCCATGGTGGTGAATTACGCCACAACACGCACCCAGCAACAGGCCGTCCTGAGCGGTCTCAAGAAATGCCTTACGCTCTGGCAAGCCTATCGCGATGCAGTTGTGAAAAGCTGTGGATTGAAGAAGCCGTCACGGTGAGTCGGCCGCATGTATATTGCTCTCCTGCTCTCCCTCTCTCTTTCCCTCCTTTCAACCGTCAGTGATCAGCCATCAGCGTTCAGTGCCTCTCTGCCGGATGACATGGCGCTGGTTCCTGCCGGAGAATTCCTGATGGGCAATGCGCTAGGCAGCGATAGTCTTCCCGACGAACAACCACAGCGTCTCGTCTATCTCGCCTCGTTCTGGATCGACCGCTACGAAGTCACGAACGAGGCCTATGCTCGATTTGTCCAGGCCACTGGGCACCGTGCGCCGGCAAACTCAAACCCGGCTTCCACATTGTGGGAGAACAATGCACCGATTCCCGGCATCGGCAACCATCCCGTGGTGAATGTCAGTTGGGAAGATGCCTTGGCCTATTGCACCTGGGTAGATAAGCGTCTGCCGACTGAGGCGGAATGGGAAAAGGCTGCGCGCGGCACCGATGGCCGTCGCTACCCTTGGGGAAACGAGTGGGACTTCACGAAAGCTAACAGTGCCAGTTATTGGGCGGGACGCACTATCGACTTCCAGAGCGGAGCGGATTGGGAAGCCTTCTGGATCAAGGGCGAAGGAGCCAAGACTTCAAAGGAGAAGGGCATCAAAGGAGAAGTCCTCACCATGCCGGTCGCGAGCTTTCCAGGAAGCGCGAGTCCGTATGGACTTCATGACATGGCAGGCAATGTCGCCGAGTGGGTGCAGGATTGGTATAATCCGAACTATTACAAAGATGCTTCACTCTCAGACCCTCAAGGGCCTCCTCGCGGAGCGATCAAAGCGATGCGCGGCGGGTCCTGGCTCAAGCCGGCTATCAGTCTTCGCACGAGCGACCGCGACTGGGGCACCATGGACAGCCGCCCGAGCGGAACAGGATTCCGTTGTGCCAAAGAGTCGTTCTAGGCCGGGTGCGTCATTCCACGAAGGCAGGCATTCATTCGACGATTCACTTCCACCTGGCGAACCCGCCAGTAGGTCTCGCACTCCACCTCCGGTATAGATATCTAAAGGGACTGAATCAGATCGAGAATAGGCACCCATGCATGACTCCAAAGATTTCAAGGTCTATGCCGACCAACTAGCCGACATTGCGCGCTGGGCTCACCGTAAAGGCTGGGCTCCGGCAACCAGCACGAATTACAGCGTGCGGTTGCCCGACCATGCGGCACCTGCGTTTTGCGCCATTACCAGCTCTGGTGTGGATAAAGAGACCATCGACCCCAGTCAGGTTCTTGCCGTCGATCAGGCTGGCGCGCCAGTGAACGGCTGTGAGCTGAAACCTTCTGCGGAAACGCTTCTGCATGTCATGCTCTACCGTACGACGGAAGCCGGCGCGGTGTTGCACACACATTCGTTGGCTGCCGCATTGCTGTCCCGATCTGCCGAAACAGCCGGTTGCCTGACACTCTCCGGATGGGAATTGCTGAAAGGCCTGGACGGGATAGACACTCACGATTGCGAGGTGGTCCTGCCGGTGTTCCCGAATTCGCAGGACATCCCGGCGCTGGCCAGTCACATCGAAACTCGCCTTCCACATAGGCAACCCTGCCATGGGTTTCTCCTGGCCGGACATGGGCTCTATGCATGGGGGAAGGACATCGCGGCAGCAAAACGTCATCTGGAAGTGTTCGAATTTCTCCTGCAATGTGAACGGGAGGTACGAAGCGATGGCTATCCTGCGAATGCCTGATAAGAACATGGTGCTCGCCGACGAGCAGGCGATCAGGCTGTTTCTCGACGAGCGCGGGATCTTTTACCAACGGTGGTCGACGGACACCAGCCTTCCAGGCGACGCGACCGACACACAAGTGCTCGCGGCCTATGACCGGTGGCTCACACCCTTCATGGAGAAGAACGGCTATCAGACTGCGGATGTCATACGCGTCATGCCTCACACTCCGAACCTCCCCGCCATCCGTGAAAAATTCCTGCGGGAACATACCCACTCAGAAGACGAAATACGCTTCTTCGTCGAGGGACAAGGCGTGTTCTGGTTCCACACGGAGCGTGGAGCGGATGAAATATTCGCCTTGGTCTGCAAACAGGGGGACATGATCTCCGTGCCAGCGAACACGAAACATTGGTTCGACCTCGGCGACCACCCGAACGTCTGCGCGATCAGGGTTTTTACCGACCAGGCCGGCTGGGTGCCGCGGTACACCGAATCCGGCATTGAACAGCAGTATCTTCACGTCAGACCATGATTCGCTGCCTGCTCATGGATATCGAAGGGACCATCATCCCGGTGGCGTTCGTCCGCGATGTCCTGTTTCCCTATGCAACACGCCGGTTACCAGTCTTCTTGCGAGAGCAGCGTGAGGAGCCGTCCGTTCGCCAATGGACCGAAGTCTGTCAGGACACCGTGACGCAGGAGCTTGGCCGAAGGCCCTCATATGAGGAACTCTCAGGCATCCTCTGCCGGTGGATCGAAGAGGACCGCAAACACCCCGGGTTGAAAGCCATTCAAGGCATGATCTGGCAGGAAGGTTACCGAACGGGCGCCTTTGCCCCCGAGCTGTATGACGATGTCGTTCCTGCGCTCCACCGTTGGCGGCAGAACGGTCTCCGGCTCGCCCTGTATTCTTCGGGATCGGAACAGGCCCAACGCCTTCTCCTCGAACATACGACTGACGGAAATCTCACCGCCTTGTTCTTGGATTTCTTCGATACGCGCATAGGAGCAAAAACCGAAATAGTCTCCTACCGTAACATCTCCGATCGCATGGCTTTCCCACCCGATGACATTCTTTTTCTGTCGGACATCGAGGCGGAACTAGACGCCGCTGCCGCAGCTGGCATGAAGGCGGCTCACATCGTGCGACCAGGAACTCGCCCGGGCACGCGCCACCAGATTTGTTCAACTTTCGATAATCTTTCTCCGGCAGACTCAACTTTCAACGAGATGAGCGCGCCATAATCTCATGCAAATGGAATGCGATGAGGATAGTTCCCGTTCCCCCTGGATATGGAGGGAGCAAGCAAGAATGAATAGGTATGGAGAAAGTAGTGGGCTCGACGCTTATTGATTCCCCAACAGATAATCGAGTCGTTCGACCCGCACGACCGGCATGATCAAGCCCAGGCCTTCCTGCTCGTGAGAGAAATCGTACAGGACCGATTCGTCTGGAATGAGCCGTCCGGTCATGGCCACAGTCATGTCGATCGTCTCACCTCGTGCGATTCGTTGTTCCAGTGCGCTCCGCATCGTCGCTGACACCTTCGCCACAAGGTCGCCGGAAATATCTTCATACTTGAATCGCACGACACCCCACCTGGTCGGCGTAAACTTCGGACCGAGCACGACGCCAAATCCCCCGGCCTCAGCATCATATCGGGACAATTCGCCGAGCCAGACGAACGTGAGGCGTTGCGTCAACGCCGGATTGCCGGCGCGCTTCGCATCCCGTTCTCGATTGAGCGTGAACAATCGTTCATCATGCCCAGGATCGTGATGGCCCTGGCCGTAAACCAAGTCCCAGTCGGGTGGGGTCCCATCCAGCGCGTCAAGAAACTGTTCCATCGAGTGAGAGTCGATCAGGAGAAGGCAGTCCGGCGGCAGGATGGCACGAAGATCCTGTAGGGCAATCGTCAGCAGTGGCCCCGTACCGATAGTCTCTTCGCTCCACCCTTCCTCGACCGATCCGATGGTCAAGGCGAAGACCACGATAACCCAAAGAGCCCACATGGGATGAGATCACTCCGTTGCGCGGGTGACGGCTCGTTCAAAACTCATGCGGAGGGCAACGACCGACTGTTGCTCATCCGTCAACACGCCACATTCAATCAATATCGCCAGACGAGGATTGGGATCGATACGGCGCAACGCATGGGTGTTGAGTCCGCCCGACTCGATCATCTTTTGATAGGTAACCAGCCATGAGTCCGTAATGGCGCGCAGTCCGGCATCGGTGGGTTTCATCCGGCCGAACTTGACCTGTTCAAGCAGCTTGGTCAGCGGGTCGGATTGGGAGATGGTGGCAATCGCACGCTGCAAAGCCTGGTCGCCGGATTCCATGGTCAGTTTGTGGAACAGGAACCGGGGCCACGCGGATCTCCACAACTTCCGCAGGAGCCGTCCCCTTTGCCTGAGAGCACCCAACCATCCGTGCCGCCAACCCCGAACTTAGAAATCTGTTTCTCCAGCTTCGTGGTCTGGCACTTCGGACAGGCAGCTTGCGTCGAGCCATACACCAGCAGCTCGAATCGATGATTGCATTCCCCGCACACATACTCGAAAATAGGCATGGCTTGTACTCCTTATTCTGAGGGGCATTATAAGATCCGGCCGGCCAGTTCGCAATCAGCCAGGAGCACTATGTACCAGGAAGAAAAAACCTTTACCTTTCGACTCAGTCTGGAGGCCTCGTTTCCCGACGACTACGAAGGCGATGAGGACCAGCAGGCCTGGCTACGCGAGTGGGAAGCTCGAATCAAACCGGATCTGCTCAAGGTGCTCTTCGAATCGTTGCGTCAGCACCGCTCCTGGCAGGCGCACGTACGCAATCGCGGAAAGTCTCCCGCCGATGAAATTGAAATCGTGCTCGCACGGGACTTTTCCAAACCGCAAGGATTCAGCCTGACGTCATGATGTCCCCTCCCCTCGGGGTCTACCTCCACATCCCCTTCTGTCGGCAGCGATGCGACTTCTGCGCCTTCTATCTTGAGATCCATCGCAAAGACCGCGCAGAGGCGTATGTCCGATCCCTCATTCATGAGATCGGACTGTCGGCACAGCAACACATCGCCGCGAGCCGGCCCATCCAATCCGTCTATCTGGGGGGCGGGACACCGACAGTGCTCGCTCCGACTCAACTGATCGCGATCCTGTCTGAGATTCGCACGCATCTCACCCTCGCCTCCGACTGTGAAATCACCATTGAAGCGCATCCCTCCACGATCTCCGAGCAGGATCTCGGTTACCTGTTCCAGGCCGGCGTCACCCGCATGAGTGTCGGCGCGGAATCGATGGAGGACGGAGAACTGGCCCGAATCGGACGGCCCGGCGCCGTTCGTGAGACCGTCATGGCAGTGGCCCGGGCCAGAGCTGCTGGATTTACCAATATCAATCTCGATGTGATGTACGGGCTCCCCGGCCAAACCCTGGAAGGTTGGCAGCGAACGCTGGCTCACTGTCTCACCTTGGCGCCTACACACCTCTCGTGCTATGCCCTCACGGTCGAAGAGGATACGAGGCTGGCCTCCAACATCCAGCGCCACCGGAGTCCAGCTCCCGATGAAGGTCTTCAGATCGAAATGGACGAGGCTGCTCAACGGATGCTCGGCGACGCCGGCTATGAGCGGTATGAAGTATCGAATTATGCCAAATCGGGGTATGCCTGCCGGCACAATCTCCTGTATTGGACCAATGGCGAATATCTTGGATTGGGTCCGAGCGCACAGTCCTACCTGGACGGGTCAAGATTTGGCAATGTCGCCGACCTCGCGGCCTACGACACGTCGCTCGCGGCAAGCCGCCTCCCCATTGAAGACCACACCAGGCTCTCAAAAGAGGAGCAACTACGCGACGCCGTGATTTTCGGTTTGCGGCTCATTCGAGGAATCCCCTCGCACAGTCTGCAACAGCATGCCCTGAACTACGGACATGCGGCAATCACCGCACAATTGGTGGAGCAACAATTGATCGAGGAAGACGGTGAGCGCAGCAGACTATCGGCACGGGGCCGGCTGCAGGCAGACACGATCGCCGCGCAGCTATATTAGCAAGGCAGAATCTCGTGAAACATATTTCGTATCCCGTTTCGGATCAGATCCACCGAAGGGACGAACGACGAGATACGAACGATCAAGACAGCGCTGGTTGAAATCACCTACTCCTCCGGCAAAAAACCCACAGGCTGTTCAAAAAGACCGTCCAGCAAGGCCGCAATGAGTGAAGGGCCGAAGGCGTACCCTCTGAGGCGCACGGTGCGACGCACCAGGTCTGTGCGCGCCGCCGAGTGGTGAGGCGGCTGGGTCCCCGTTGATGGCTGAACGATGCGAGAACGCCGCTAGAGGATTTTTTCAACAACCTGCCAGCCCACATTGACTTTTTCTGCAACGAGGGTGGACACTGACCAGAGATCACGTCGGAGGTACCATGCCCGTTAATATGGATCCTGCCAAAAAGCGGAAAAAACAGCAGTCGCCTTCCGAGAGAGATTCGTCTTCGCGCTTAAAGGACGACAATGTGGCGACTCAATCCCCTCAGTTCGGCAAAGAGACGGAAGAAGATCGGGTCAAGGAACTGGCGGATGCGGAGATAAAGAATCTGTGGGAAGCCACGGAAGTCATCGACATGGACAAATTCTGACGCGAATGCTTCAACGGCCTGCCGCAGCTTCTGACGAAGACCAAGGTCGAGGCCCTTCGTTCTCAGCCTGAACCTCAACCGTCCCCCTCCTGCTAGGCAGGCAGAAAGAAAAAAGCGATCGCCAACATCAGGTAGACCCCGACTAACATCACGCCTTCCATCCAGTGCGATTCTCCGTCCATCGCCACGAATCCCACGATCAGAACCGAGATCGTCACGGCAGCCACTTCGAACGGCGTGAAGATCAGGTCCAAGGGCGTCCCGAAGAGATAACTGGCAAAGACGAGCAATGGGGCCACGAGCAATGCAATCTGCAGGCTGGATCCCACCGCAATCCCCAAAGCCAAGTCCATTTTGTTTTTCAGCGCCACCATCACGGCCGTAGAATGTTCCGCTGCATTACCCACCAGCGCGACCAGAATGACGCCGACGAAAAGCTTCGTCAGCCCGAGCCTGTGTGCAGCCGGCTCCAGCGCTCCCACCAACATTTCACTCATCAAGGCCACGAAACAGGTTGCCACGGTGAGTACCGCGATCGAGGTGCCGCGGGTCCAAGCCTGTTCTTCGGAGTCCGACGCATGCGCCTCTCCCGCAAACAGATGGCGATGAGTCTTCAAGGTAAACAAGAGACTTGCGATATAAATGCCGAATAAGACGAATGATATGGCAAGGCTCAAATCTCGTTCAATCACGACGCCGCGATCGGAAACCGTGAAATGGAACAGAGCCGGAATAATGAGACCCACGGCAGCCAGGAGCAGAAGACTGGCGCCCATCCCGGCAGCGGTCTGATTGAACTTCTGTCGCTCGTACTTCATTCCACCGGCAAACATGGACACTCCGAGTACGAGTAAGATGTTGCCGAGGATCGAGCCGGTCAGAGAAGCTTTGACGACGTCGTGAAGACCCTCGCGCAGAGCCACCAGCGCGATAATCAATTCCGCGGCATTGCCGAGCGAGGCATTGAGCAGCGCCCCGATGCCGGCGCCGACATGGGTGGTCAGATGTTCGGTGGCTCGTCCCAACAGGCCCGCCAGCGGAATAATGGCGAGGCCCGCCGACACAAAGACCATGAGGGGATCGGCTCGAAGAAGTTCGAGCGCGATCGTCACGGGGACAAAGATGAGCAGGAAATCCAGCCACGACGTGAAGAGATATCGCACGCGCAAAACTAACATGACCGTGAGACTTTGTCGATGAATCGAACCCGCTCTCCCCACGCCCTGTTCTATCCCTTTCATCTGTGCCATCCGGATACGTTGGCACGGCTCCTCACTCGCTTCGCCACCGTCCATTTCCGCGACTTCATGGCGCTGCAATTGACTCCCATGTCCGGGATGACGGCATTCCAGGACCGGATGGGCATGACCTTCCCGGATCTCATCGAGTCCGGACGCCTCGTGCAAGGGTACGACGTGAGCGGCCCGCTGTCACAGACGATGGCAGCGGCCGTCGATCGCGACCTCCATGATCCCGTCTGGCGCACAGTCTTTCATCGCGCATTGTGCCAGGACCGTCGTTTCCAGCGCGGACTATTCGAACCGTCCCACAGTCTTCGCATCGGCAAGAGCCTCGTACCGGGCCCTGCCGCGCTCCTGCATCTCATGGACCATTCATATAGACAGCAGGACTATGATCTCGATCGGGTGAGAGCGCTGTCGAAAAAGACCCTCGCCCTGGAAGAGGGGTACCACTTCGAATATGGGCTCGCCCTTGTGAAGACCTCTGCCTCCCTCGTCTATACGCAAACGCTGGCGCTCGCACACCAGCTCCAACCAGTCACAGACTCTCCCTCGCACTTCGCGCTCTACGAGCAATCCTGCATCCGGGAGAATTGGACGAGAACCAACCACCTGCTCATTCGACGCGGATATTAAAAATCGGAGCCAAGTCTGCTAGAATTCGTCACAATGGCCGGCACGAAGACCCCCTCCGCACCACCAGTCCCGACAGAAACCACCAGCACCGGTACCGATATCGGGCTCGACGCACGTGTCATCGTGTTCAACTGCGAATGCCATACCTATCAACAAGTGATCGACCTCTTTTGCCAATTCATTCCGGGCATGAGCTCCTCGAAGGCCTTTGAACTAGCCTGGAAGATCGACCATGACGGCGAGGCCATCGTGTTTGCCGGTTCGCTGGACCAAGCGGAAGACATCGCCATGAAACTGGCGGGAGGAGGGTTACGAGTGGCTGTGCAGTAGTCGCAATCGGTTACTTCTTGTGTTTCTTGGCTGCGGCTTTGGCAGGCTGAACCTTTGGGTGCGCCTTGGCCTTCGATACGGCAGGACGTGATGCGGCTTTTGCTGGCGCGTGTTTCGCGCCCAACTTCGCAGGTGCGGTCTTCTTATTGTGGCCTCCCGACCCACCCTTCATAGGTTTCCCTTCAGCGAGCTGTGCCTGAAGCTTGTGCGTGGCGGAGGTTTTATTCATTTTCGTCACCATCTCGCCACTGTAAATCCGCACTTGATAGAGGTCCAACAGCTTGCCAATGGCCTTCTGATCGCCTTTTTTCGCGGCATTCAACAGCCGGCGGCGATGGTTCATCTCTTCTTCTTCGGTATGGGAAGCAGCCCGTCGTTCCATGTCTATCCTTTCGTTCTACGCGGGCATCAAGCCCATGCGCGGCGCGAGTATAACCGAAATGTTCAATTTCTTCTAGCGTCTATAAAATAGGCACTAGCCGGCACAGGTTTCCGTATACGCAGCCTTTAGGGGCCGCAGCGAGTGAACAAGGTTGGAGTCGAGGCTGAGGGTTGAGTGACGCCTCGATGCTCTCTACTCACCTAAACCTTAACCTTCCCTGACGTGCGCTTGTGGCACGTTTCACGCCATGCGTATAATGCAGTTTGAAATTATTTTCACGAAGGAGATTAAGAATGGACCAGCATCAAAAGAAACAAGAAGAACCCACCGTCGCCGACGATCCAAAAGCACGCGAACTGCTTCGGCAGGCCTTCGAGAAGACCGCGCGCTGGCAGAAAGACTTCAAGGGATTCACTGCCGACCTCACAGTGAATATGAACGGAACGTTAACCAGCGGACCTGTCACGGTGAAAAGCCCTCGGGAAGTATCGGTCCAGCTCGGAGATCCCGAGGTGCAGAAGTGGGCGCAGGAACAGCTCGGTATGATTGCCGTGCATCGCGGCCCACGAAGCTTTGAGGAATCTGACGGCAAGTACTCGTTGACGATGGAAGAAGACGGGCACCCATTCGGAACGAAGCTGAACATTCACGGCTCCAACTCCTTCTACCGCCTCAAAGACAATCGCATGACCCAGATCAATCGCACAATGGCGCACCCCGGCATGAGTCCCTTCGCCTTTACGATAAACGTGGAAGAGAGCTCACTCACCCAGGACCAGAAGAATCTGACGACGAAGTACACCGTGTATTATTATTCGCCGACCGATGGGAAGCTGACCAATGTCGAAAGCTTTACCGATACCCATGTGCGCGTCGGGTTATCGGATCTGCCGGCCACCCGCCGGATCATTACCTTCGAAAACGGCCAAGTGGTCGTGAAGAACCTGACGTTCACAAATCACAAGTTGTTGCAATAACCAAGGAGACGCGAGAGCCCACGAGGAAGGTTGAGGTTCAGGTTGAGCAGGGTCCCGAATCTGTGTTCTCAATCAATCTGAACCTCATCCTTAACCTCCGCTAGTCCTGGTGGGCTTTGTCACCATCCTGCTATGGATCTACGGAAATCATTTCCCCGCAGCATGCGTGTCAAGCTAGAGGGCTACGTCCATCTGGCGCGGATGATCGATAAGTGCCGTGCCGTGATGGCCGGCACCGAAGGCGAATACATCTACCCTTGCCCCATGGACGAAAGGCTCATGGAATTCTCCGGGATCACGGCCGATCAGTTCACCGCGACCGTCAAAGCCAATCCATCGGACGAAGCCGTGGCAACATGGTTCACACGGACCGCGAAGACACATCCTTTCACCGAACTCGAAGCATGGAACCGGATGATGTTGAACCGTGGCCCGAGCTCTGCGGATAGCCAGGGACACTTCAATACGCTCCGCGACGCCGTCGATCCCTCGCGAACCGACCTCACCAGCTGGGCCGATCTCCAAGACTTGGAGGAAGGCCGACCCGTTCCTCACCGATCATCATCCCGCTAGGGAGACGCCAGTCTTCTGTTTAATCCTTTACCTTCCCATCACGTTGGCGGCGTTTTTCAAAATAAGATCCCAGAGACAACTAGGGATCTTCCTATCTTGCACATGAGGGGGAAGCGGGGTAAGAGAATGTGTCAGGAGTCCAGTATTCTATCTTTGAGGGTATGATGCGCACCTCTCAGACAACCTTCCATCTTGCCAAGTGGCCAATCCTCGCTGTGGCACTCATGCTCGGTGCTTGTGAGACCATGGACGTTGGGGCCGGGTCGAAACGCCTTGACAAAAATGCGTTAAGTGAAGAGCTTAAAAAAGAGACCTATACCGGGGTGTCGATTCCCCCCGATTGCTCCACTCTCACCATCTCGCTCCCGCCAGGAAAAGCCAGCGTCACAGTGTCCTATCAAGAGCCGACAACCAATCAAAAGGGAATTCGACTCACAGAGCTGGCCTACACCACCATTTATACGAGTTCGTCCGACGGCCAGACTCAGGCCATTCACATCTGGACCAACGACGCCCACGGCGGCGCATTCGTCACCGTCCACAACATTCCCGTCACCACTCAGAAACTGGGGTTCTGTGTCACCGCCACGAATTGGTCCCGCAAAGAGTCGCCCCCCGCCCTGCCGAACAAGCCGAAGCCGGAGACTGTCAAGAGAGCCCAATGATGTAACATGACCTGACTTGCAGGACGTACGTTGGGCCGCACATAGACCAACGTGGGTGTCCTTCCAGGAGAGAAAGAACTCTTACTCCTGTCCATGTGTCCTTGAGACGGGCTGGTTCAGGTTGAGCAACGATCAATCAATGCGACTCCGCGTCTCTCAACCCTCAGCCTCGACCTTCCGATCGAACTCTATTGGCCAAATCCAGGGATAATCTGTTTTAAGGATTCACCCTCTTTTTTGAGAGCATCTCCACCAGCCGGTGACAGATTAGACAACTCGTCTTTGGCTTGTTTGATCGTGCCCATATTCTTTTGGAGCGCGTCCACGTTCTTCTGCATCTCGACCAGGGCGCTCCCGATCTGGCTCACGGATGTTTTTAATCCCAAGAGTCCTTGAGCTGAAGCGACATGCAACGAAAACCCTCCCAAGCCAAATCCGAGCAGGAACGCCGCAATCGAGAACATGTACGTCGATCGTGTGGCTGTCATAGAAGCCTCCTTGTTTGTGTGATTTCCGTATGCTCGGCGTCTTGAGTTGCTCAGCAATGGCGACACTGATGCCTCCTGCTGACAGAACTACCCTCCTTGCTAGCTGGACGATACGCCGAATCTATGAGGCTGGCAATCCCGATCATGGGAAATGGGATGGAGCCTGATGGTCTTTTTGTGCTCGCGCAACGTGCAGGATGGGAAGGAAGAGTGCGGAGCAGCCAGGCGTCTTTCTTGCCGGCAGAACGCGCACGATGAGACAGTGCTCGTCCGATGCGCGCAGTGAAGGACAGTCCGGCGACCCCCTTGACCAGTCACATAGAGCCCGGCAAATGGAGACAGAATACAATCAGGATCATCAGCAGCGTGATGGAGCGATGGCCTTCGTAGAATGTCCGGCGGTGGTCACAGGTGAGGGAATCGGTGAAGGAGAGATCGCGCAATACAGTTGCCTCGCGTATCAACGCGCCTCATCACCCTTGGCGTGATGCCGAGCATGAGTCGCACAGGCAATGGCTATGACAATGCCGTGGCCGAGAGCTTCTTCAGCACGCTGAAGAATGAATTGATTCATCGCCAGACCTATCACACGCGGGACGAGGCAAGCCGAGACATCTTCGCGTTCATCGAAGGGTTCTATAATCGCCAACGGCTGCATCAAAGTCTGGGGTATCTCAGCCCGCTGGAGTTCGAACGACGGAGCAGTGACTCTTAACTTGATGTCCACGAAACCAGGGGCAGCTCATCCCGGCCTCTTTGTTTTTCCCCCTCAGATCCGTTTAAGCCTGGCGTGCCTTCGTCTCGCCGAGATCGTTCGCTATCAGCCGGAATTGTTCGAGCGCTGCTTCGAGGTCGTCGACGATTTCTTGGGCGATGATGTCGGGGTTGGGAAGATTGGCGGAGTCTTCGAGGGAGTCGTCTTTGAGCCAGAAGATGTCGAGGCTGGCTTTGTCGCGGGCGATCAGCTCGTCATAATCGTAGGCGCGCCAACGGCCGTCGGATTTCTTGTCGGACCAGGTGGCTTTGCGATTGTGGCGATTGCCCACGGCCCGCTTGTCGGGCCGGTCGTGATGGCCGTTGTAGCATTTCACGAACTCATCGAGGTCTTCGCGCTTAAGTGGATCGGTCTTGAGCGTGAAGTGCTGGTTGGTGCGGAGGTCGTAGATCCAGAGCTTCTTGGTCCAGGGGGTCTCGCTCGCCGGTTTCTTGTCGAAGAAGAGCACGTTGGCTTTCACGCCCTGCGCATAGAAGAGGCCGGTCGGCAGACGCAGGAGCGTGTGTACCTCGCACTCGTGCAGGAGCTTGCGCCGGACAGTCTCACCCGCCCCACCTTCGAAGAGGACGTTGTCAGGCACCACGACCGCGGCCCGGCCATTCTGCTTCAGCAAGGTTTTGACGTGCTGGACGAAATTGAGTTGCTTGTTGGAAGTCGTCGCCCAGAAGTCGTCACGCTCGACGATATCCCGTTCCTTGGAGACTTGCCCCTCTTCGCCAACGATCGTCGTGCTGCTCTTCTTTCCAAACGGCGGATTGGTCATCACGATGTCGAACCGGTCACCAGGATCAGCGGCCAAGGAGTCGGCCACCACGATGGGCAGGTCTTTGTCATTCCCGATCCCGTGGAGCATCAGGTTCATCGCGCAGAGCCGTGCCGTGCTTTGGACCAATTCCCATCCCTTGAACGTGCCTTGCTTCAATTGTCGCTTTTCGTCCTTGGTCAGGTTGGGATAGTGCTTCACGATATAGTCATGGGCAGCCAGGAAAAACCCGCCGGTCCCGCAGGCCGGGTCGCAGATGGTGTCGCTGGACTTCGGAGCGATGGCCTCCACCATCGTGACAATCAGCGGCCTTGGGGTGAAGTACTGGCCCGCGCCGGATTTGGTGTCCTGGGCGTTCTTCTCCAATAGGCCCTCGTAGGCGTCCCCTTTCACGTCGGCACTCATCGTGGACCAGTCTTCTTTGTCGATCAGATCCACAATCAGCCGCCGGAGCTTGACGGGGTCCTGGAACTTATTCTGGGCCTTCGTGAAGATCAGCCCGAGCATCCCCTTCCCCTTGCCGAGCTCTTCCAGGAGATGACGATAGTGATCGAAGAGGTCGTCGCCGTCCTTCTTGAGCAGGCTGGGCCAACTGTACTTGTCGGGAATCTGGCTGGGCTGGTTGTATGGTGCTTTCGTGCGCTCGTCCGCCATCTTGAGAAACAGCAAGTACGTCAATTGCTCAACGTAGTCACCGTAGCTCATCCCGTCGTCGCGGAGAACGTTGCAGTAGTTCCAGAGTTTTTGGACGATGGCCGAGGAACTCATACGGATGGACACGACGTGTGGACAAGAGAAGAAACCGAAACTATCGCGAATGGAGGATTCACAAGAAGACGATTCTATGCTGTCGTTTGAAACTCGACCTTGCGCGCTTCAGTCACTCGCTTGGAAGCGTCGAGAATTTCCAGAGAAACCAGATTGCCCATGGCATCGTAATCCAGGATGATTCCCGGCTTGTCCTCATCGCTTTCGGTAACAGGCGTGTTGTCTATCAGGATCACGCTCAGCGTATCGGTCGTTTCATCATATGAGACCTTCATGTGTTGTCCCTCCAGTATTTCCCAATCTTGCTGGTCCGATAGGCGGTCACGACCTCTGCCGGAGTTCGATCGATATCCACGAACACACGAATAAGGAATACCTTCGCCGGTTGCCCAGAGGAGATTTTCGCTTGAAGCACCATGCGTCCGGGACGGAGTTCGAATCCCTGCTCTGGTGCTGCAAGTATCGCACGGATGGTATCCTCACTCAAGCCGCGCCTGGAAAGTTCGTAGCCGGCATGGGATGTGATGACGTAGTCGGTGATTGATCGAGGCTTCATGTTAGAGGGTACCTGTTCATTACGGCTTCGTGCGCTCGTCGGCCATCTTGAGGAACAGCAAATACGTCAACTGCTCGATCGAGCCCGCATTACTCATGACGGTTCGTGGCGAAAGCGCCAAGCCGCGTCGCAAGACCGGCGCGTGGAGCGGAGAAGCCCTGAGTCGTACTCGTGCAGTACGTCGAAGATCTGAGCGGCGAGCCCGCCGGACGAAGGCGTGTCGCAGCAGCGGATCGGCGCTTGTAGCAGAAGCGTTCATGAGTAATGCAGTCCAGTCGCCATAGCTCATCCCGTCTGCCTGTGCGTCGCAAGCAGACAGGTCGTCGCGGAGGACGTTGCAGTAGTTCCAAAGTTTTTGGACGATGGCTGAGGGACTCATAGAGTGATGGCTCGGAAAGCGCTCATCGGTTATAGTGAAGATCCAGGCGGCCAGAGATGAAGAAGCATAGCCCTCTCATTGAAACCAATCCCAATCTAAGAAATCCCAAGAAGTACCGGAAAGCTTTGATCCTCAGCGTCGCGAGTTCAACCGCGATCGAGACAGGCGCGTCCGTCGAATCGATCGTCAGAACACTCACCGGTAAAGGAAAGAGGAAGCAGGCCAAGAAACCACGAGGAGCCACGACCTGATTCAGCAAGGCATGATAGGCACGAGAAGCATTCAAGAGAACACTGCTACGATGCCGAGCCGGCCAGTTCGCGCGCATGGGTAATTTCACGCTTGTGAGCCGGACGAACCTGAGCAGCTAACAACGTCACAACGGCTACCGTCTCGCCATCCAACGTTGTAAATTCGACCTCGTAGCCTTCGCCGCCCCGATGAATGAGCACGACGGTGCCGATGTCGCCACGCCTCAGGCCGTGCTTGGGGAGGTCGCATTCCAAAATCACGTCTTCTAACTCCTGCGCCATCAGACCCTCTCTACATGTCTACCGATGATGTTTGGCGATGAGCTCCCTGACGGCCGGCACGAGCTCGTTCGGAATCTCCATCACGGTCTGAGTGTGATCCTCTGCTGCAGCTTCATCTTCTGCTACAGCTTCCTCTTCCGTCTGCTCTTCATAGTGCGCGAGGACTCGACGGACTCGCGCATCATCCCAACCCGGAGGGAATTTGCTCTGCGTCATGACTTTCTCCTTCTGCGGCGTCGGTAAGCCATCAAGGGTTTGCCTGTCAACTGATAGGCAGTAATGACGAACACGGAATCGGGCTCTGGGTCAGGCACATAAATAACGCGGATATACCGGCCTGCCCTGGTCTGGGCCGATCGCGACGCGGGAATCCTCTCGCCCAGGGCGATCCTCCCCTGGTTCTCTCAATACATCCTCTACCTCCCCCTCGTCAACCTGATGTCCATAAATGTGAGACGAGGCCGTTTCCGGGTCAATATAGAACCGAATGTTCATCTATCAGAAAACTCCTTCCAAAGGGCGCTGGTAAATGGACGGCAACTGCTCAACGCCTGTCCTGAGCTTCGCCGAAGGGTAGTCGCCATAGCTCATCCCGTCGTCACGGAGGACGTTGCAGTAGTTCCAGAGCTTTTGAACGATGGCTGAGGGACTCATTCTGTGATGGTGTGGCGTGTGGGATTTTTGATTATTGCGAAGCAAACTCGCGGGCGTGCGTAATCTCTCGTTTGCCAATGGGACGAACCTGAGAAGCCAGAACCGTTGTGACAGCGACAGTCTCCCCTGCGAGTGTCATGAATTCGACCTCGAACGCTTCGCCGCCTCGGTGCATATCCACGACAGTGCCGACATCGCCGGCCTTGAGTCCCTCGTCCGGAAGGTCGGCAGTAAGAACAATTGGGTCGAGTTCCTTAATCATATCCAGAGACCGCGTTCAGATTCAGGGGTGGGGAGCCGACAATCTTGCTCCATTTGAGTTCGGCGGGCTGCTTCCCTTGCCTTCCATCGTGTGTCCCAGCCAACTTTGTGCGGTTTACAGAGCGCACAGGAGCGCCGCTTTCGCTTGTAGGCCTTTCGCATGTCACCCTCCTCGCTTTTTTTTGAGAGGAAACTTGCCTCGCGTCATAGATTAGGCACGCAACACTTCCGGCCTGGTTGACAGATAGGCGAGGATCTCTTGCTGCCGGTCCTGAGTCTGAAGCAGATAGGGTGCGGCAAGACGTTCATAGTCTGCAGGCGCATGGGTCTGCCTCGCCTGCTCAAGAAACCTCCAGAGTTTCTGAACAGCCGTCTCAGCCTGATGGAGTTCTTCATCGTTGGAAATCACGGAATCACCTCGACAATGGGTTGAGTACGAAACTGCCGGTCCCGAGAGAATACCGTTAACGCGTCCGCGATGTGTTCAGCGCCGATCGACTCAGTGACCCAAAAGACATCGGCATTATAGCGTATTCGACATGTGTCGTGTGTAAACACAGCCAGCAATTCATCGGGAAGCCCCGCCGTCCGAAAGTCAGCGGCCATCACGACAAACAGATCGACATCATTCGGCATAGGAGCCTCAGTGGAAAAACTGCCGAAGAGATAGATGTGTCTCACTTTCCCGGTCTCATAGAGCCGAGTGACCACCGCGTGAAGCCGCTCATACAGAAACTGCCGCCTCGGAGTACCGGTCCCAAACCGTTCTCTGATTGTGGCGAGAGAGAAGACCTCGATCATCATGTGGCACTCTCATGGTTCATATCGGCATGTCGCAACGATCCCCGAAAGGCGCAAACAAGCAGGTAGCTCATCCCGCCTGCCTGTGCGCCCGCACGCAGACAGGTCGTCGCCGTCCTTCTTGAGCAGGCTGGGCCAACTGTACTTGTCGGGAATCTGGCTAGGCTGGTTATAGGGCGGCTTTGTCCGCTCGTCGGCCATTTTAAGAAACAGCAAATACGTCAACTGCTCGACGTAGTCGCCGTAGCTCATCCCGTCGTCACGGAGGACGTTGCAGTAGTTCCAGAGCTTTTGAACGATTTGGGATGAAGGAGACATTCCTCTACTTCCTCATGCGAATAGGGCGTGGTGAACGAAGACGCTGCACGTCGGGAACTTGGAAGTTCAAATCTATGACTCCCTCTCTTTTGAGCTTCGCCAAGACAGGCTTGGCATGTTGCCTCTTCACGCCGTTTTCGAAGCACACTCGCATGACATCAACCTCGTTCGACAGATGGCCGCTCCGGAGCAAGCCTTCCAATTCGCTTTCAAAAGCCGTGATCTTACTTGCCCTGACCTCATCCAGCGGCAACCGTAACTGATCAGGTCGAATGTTCTCGCGATTGATAGAAAAATCGGCTTCGCCACTGAATTCATCCCTTCGCCATGCCACCTCAAGAAACTTGTCAATTCCGAGTGGGTGAGCAGAACCGAAGATGAGGCCGTAAATGTTTGCCCCCTTCTTTATTGAAAACGGAGCGAGGTAATACTCTTGATCGGGAGGAAGCAGGCTTCGGTAGTACTCCAACGCTGCGCGATGGACGTGATAGTAGTCGTCCGGTCGAACGATCTTCTGCTTGATGGCGGGGTGGTCATAAAATCTGTGTAGAGTCGAAGATGAGAGGAAGAACAAAAAATCACATGTTGGCGAATTAACCAGCTGGCGGAACACCTCAGGTGTGACCTGAGCAACGCCAGTCTGGTCGATGAACACCAGCTTGGCTGCTTGCGGATTGGCCAACGTTTGGGCGGACTCACTAAAGGCGTCATCGAATCGGAGAGGTTGGATGTCGAAGTTTACGTTCGGAAGATTCAGCCCATGTGCAGCAATGTTCTCCTTAAGTTGGGCGATCTTATCGGGATCCTCGTCATAAAAATGGACGTGAATGCGGACTTTATCCCACCCGTCGCTTCCTTGATAGGTTCGAAGCTGTCGTAACAAGCGTAGTGGACTGCCGAGCTCATTTCCGAGATCAGTTCCAGGACCGGCGAAGAAGTCGAAAACGTGGATGGCAGCGCGGCGAGGCTTCTCCAGCGACAAGAACACTGGAAACCACTCACGAGCGTATAGCTCGAAGATCTGGAGTTTAGTGAGAGTCCCTTCGTCAAATGGTTTGTTGTGGAAATCGTCAGCAGGCATGAGCGCTAGACAAACTCAATCTCTTCACGCATGACCGACAACTCAGCTGCGGACGGGACAGTCGCAAGGTTGCGAGCCGGAAATTCGTTGTACGTCTTGCCATCCAGCGTCCGGCCTGTGGTGGCCTTTCTGACTCCACCCCATTGCTTGAAAAAGAAGGGGACCCGGGCACGTTTGCATTGATTGCGAATCGACAGCACCCATGTCTTGGCCATAGGTCTAGCGCCTGGACCACTTTCTCCGCCCACAATGACCCAATTGATGCCTTTCAGGCTGAAGGTCCCAAGGTCTTCAAGCAAAGGTTCGATCGACAGGAACCGGACTCGGGCCGGAGCCTCGCGCAGGTGTTCTAGACGCGGGAGACCGTGCTTCCTATTTTCGATGCTGACTCCCCACCAAATATTGGATTGATTTGAGACAAACCGAAGCTTTCCCCCGAGTAGGTCCCGCATCCGCTCCGAGCGTTTTGTCAGTACTTGATAGGTGTGCCAGTTGGCCAGTCGCATCACACGTGCGACATTGACGATATAGTCGTCGGGAACCTGTTCGTGAAACAAGTCACTCATTGAGTTGACAAAAATCATTCGAGGGGTTCGCCACCGCAAAGGATCGGTGAGCTTGTCGGGAACCAATCGTAAATCAAACCCCTGTTCGAAAGGATGCCCCGGTACACCACGGAAACGTTCCGCAAAGGTCTCGGCATAACAGTTCATGCAGCCCGGACTAACCTTGGAGCACCCACGTACCGGATTCCAGGTCGCGTCGGTCCACTCGATTTTTGAATGGTCACTCACAGACAAATCCTCGGATGATCAGGAAAATCTCGCTGCTATTCTAATACGGTTGCCTTTGGGAATAACAGTCGATCGTTCATCGCGGATGCTGTGCGTAGCTCATTCCGTCGTCGCGGAGGACGTTGCAGTAGTTCCAGAGTTTTTGAACAATGTTTGAGGTCATTCGCTAATCCAAGCTAATCATCATTTCTAAGCCACCACAGATCAAACGATTCCTCACTGTCTGATGCATCTTCAGGTTCGCTGTCGGCTTCTGCCTCTTCAGCCTCGTCTTCTTCAATGTCACTCCATTCAATTCTTCTCGGGAAACTAGGCTTAGGCACGTGAGCAATCGCCTTCAGTTTGTCTTGAAGCTTGTCAGCCACATCATTTTCGAAAAACTTTACCCCAGCCTTAAACATGTATCCGAAACAAGGATCCGCTAGGAGTCCGCTTGATTTTTGACCTAGCCATCCGTTCCGTGAAGCCTCGTACGCTAACAGCCATTGGTTCTCGTACAAGGAGTTTGTGTCCGTTACAATCTGTTTCAGATATGAATAATCAAACCGCTTCGAGAGAAGTTTTCGTGCGCCTAGCTCACAGGTAAGACATCCGACGACGGAATCTAGACAATGAGCGAGTTCCTTGGATGCCTTCTGAGAAAGTCTTATTTGAAATAGAAGCGCTGTCCATAGCGCCCAGGCAACGTCGCTGGCATGACCAATCGGAGCAGCAGTCGCAACAATGGTATCGATTGCAACCTTTAGCTTGCGCTTGTCGATTTTCTGGCCATCTTTAAAGTGGCCTTTTAGCAGATTTGACACAACGATCCGAATAGTCTCAGGCTGATTGAGCGCACACTGGTAAAGATAGTCCTGATAGACATCCCATGAAGCCCCTGTGATTTTGAGGCGCCCTAAACGAGCCAGGGAGAATCGAAGTACGGCGTCCTCTTTGAACGCATGTTGTAAATCAATCGCCTTATTGAAGAAGTTAATCAATTGGTCTCGCCTTGGGGAATGACGAAACCGATCTTGACCGCCTGAACCTAATTCTTCGGTTTCGTCCTCATGGTCATCCTCTTCAGCTTCTGACGACAGGGTTTCATGGAAGGCCGAAGTCAGATGAAAGCTTCTGAGCTCGGAATCCCACCTGTCTATCAACAGCTGAGGCAACGGGTGGATGAATGTTTTTAATGGATTTAACGCTAGTTCATATTCTGATAGCGCTCGTTCTAACCTATTCAGAAATGTCTCCGCCTCCGCCTCCGACATGAACCCCACTTCATAGTCGTCGATGCTCCGGATACCATTGGTTTTCTTTGAAACGCCTAGAATTTCCTCAACTCTCCATAAGATGACCTCAGCAATCACTCTAGAAATTTCTTGTCCAATAGGTATACCGATGGTTTGACCGTCTTGGATGTTTCGGAAACAGGCATCGAGCTGATTCGCCCAATAATTGTTACCTCGGTTTTTCTTAGCAACCGCTTTCCCATGAAAGGCCCAGGGGATGCTGTGGGTGTATATAGAAGGGAAGAATCTGGCTATATCCGCTCGTACGATATACCGCGCCGTTGAGCGGACCTTTGCGCGATAAATCGGCCTCTCTCGAAAAACCACTGAATGTTGGAAACATCTTCTACCATGGGAAAGAAGTGGCTTAGTTAGCGAGAATGGTGATGCTGTTGCTAACGGCTCAATGTCAGACCAATGAGAATGAAAACATTTGGCCAGACGGTAAAATGTATGGGATTAGGAATGGCGAATTGCCGACGCGTCGCCCCTACTCGGGCTTGATTATACTTGACACATTTCGACTGCAAGGGAACCTTAGTCGAAGTATCAAAATCACCAACTATCGGCTGGCCGCTCTTAAGCGCTGCTCCAAACGTTTCAGTTCGGAAGCACGGAGGTAGTGCCTCTGGAAAGTAGCCAGCTGCCAGCAATCGCTCAAGAGTCAGATTAGATGATGGCATGCTCGTCCGGGGAAGGTGGCGTGCCGCTAAAGGCATCGCTCAAGACAGCTTGCCGCAGCCGGTCAACGCACATGATGTTGGCTTCGACGGCGGTTTCTAATATTTTCATAACAGACAGGCGGAGCCTGCAATTGGACACCCTACGGAATCTAGAATTCCTCAACTGCTCACCGCAATCGCCATAGCTCATCCCGTCGTCGCGGAGGACGTTACAGTAATTCCAGAGTTTCTGAACTATTGAATTGATGTCATTTCAGAATCACATGACCAACTTGCTAAAGAGCGCTCCTAGAAGAGGAAAGCCTTGTTCGTCTTTGCGTTTCAGTTGCTCCTTAATGATGCCTCCTAAATCATCATCATCATCTAACGACAGTATGAATCCTCGATGATCGTTGGCAGTGTCCCTGCATCGTTTTATCAGCTTTTCTCGATTAGAAATCTTTCGGCAAACCAAAATTCCGACTTGGCCTCTGCTTGGCGAGAATCGTCCAGACAGTTGGTCAATCTCTGGATTGCCGACTTCCTTCCCATAGTTCTTGCACTCAATGAAGATATGGGCCGCAGGATAATGTTGAGCCACCCATGCGAAGAATCCAACGCGAGCGACGTTTACATAGGTTATATCGATTCTCTTGCGGCCCTCGTGAATCTCATGCTGTTTAACCGGATTGCATAAGGATGGATAAAACAATGAGGTGAGCAACCTTTCAATTACGCCCTCATAAGTTGAAGCTTTCTCGTTCCCTGTAGGTATCGATGTCAGGCTTGCTAATAATTCATCCCATTTAGGTGCATCGACTGATTCAATTTCAGCGAAATCCTCATGCGTGAGCGGCTTTGGAAGAGTCTTGCGCTTTGTTTCACGGTAACCTTTTAGGACTTGTGGATGCTTAATAGTCTGTTCAACTATTGCCAATTTGTCCGCGCCATACTTCTCCATCAAGCTTTTCTTTGTGACCCTACGCCGTCCATCCTTCAACACTTGAACGAGACCAGATTTGGCCTTTAACTCTTCCTGCTGCATTTCTGGAAGGAGGTAGTGGCGGTAGTACTCCTCAGCCCTGTACCACAGGCGGTGGCGAACGATGATTTTAGGAACGAGAACAAGTTTTCCCTGAGGGGTCATTGGCAGAGGGATAAGGTGGTGCTCCCACTGTTCAGAAGAGGGATTCCAGATCGGTCCAGAATCTACTTTCGGCTCAGTAGGAATTCCATAATAGGTACACATTTCCTGCGTATATTTAACAAGCGGACCCCGGATGATGTTGCAAACGGCATCAGAAATGATGTCCGTATCTATTCCATGAATCAGTAAGCACGTGTCCTCTAGGTCTTGAAGCAATGCTGACTTCGCAGCTTTGCTCTTGGCGAGAGCGTCCCACACCTTCGAGGCCGATAACTGCCCCAGAGCCTTTCCCTGTGACTTGCCTCTCGAATAGCCGAGATGAAATTCGTTTCTCTCATTTAAGGATGCAAGGAGCCCAATCGCTTCAGCATCCTTCGCCTTACCAATTCGGCTGAGCACTGATTCAAAGAAGTGCTGAAGGAGCGAAACACATTCAGTGCCCCACGAAGAAGACAGAATCCTCACAGCGGCAGGGTCTACAAAGACTTCGATATCCGTATCCAGCGGCACATCAACAAAATCGAGATAGGGTTGTGTCCGATTAAGCTTATAGAAGTCAGAAACCTTCACGATTTACTCCAGCCACCAGAAAACGCTTGGCTTAAAATGGACTGTCGCAGTCGCGCGGCGCGGGTGAGGTTGGCTTCGACGGCGGCTTCGAGTTCATCGATGACGGACAGGCGGCGCTCGACTTCGGCGATGATTTGCTCTTGTTCAGCAAGCGGCGGAACGATAATCGGCAAGTCACCAACCTTGTTCACACTGAGCGTGTATAAGCCGGACGTAGAGCTTGAGACTTCCTCGATAAAATGTCGACCGACTGGCGACAGAAGCCAGAAAAGAATCCATTTGTTCATTAAGCCAACGACAAGCCGAACCTTAATCAAGTGATTCTGGTGCACACACGGGTCTATCGAACCATCCCAAATTGCTAGCCTTCCGATTTGATCCTTGCTGCCATTGCCTTCAACCACTAACAAATCACCTTTGCGCAGCAGCAGTTTATCCAACTCGGAGTCTTGGACGCCGATGTGCTCGATCTCATCTAGTCGAAGTTGATTGGCATAGACATTAGCGACACGAAGGTACGGAAGTTTTCTTGCAAGCTTTGCACGTTTTGGATTCTTCGTTAAACCTCCGAAAATCACTCCAAGCTGTTCCAGTCTTGCCCACGTCCAACCCTTCGGGAGTAGCGGAAGACCTGTGGCATCCGGTGCCTCTGGCTCCTGGCATTTCCCTTTACCGTCCCACTTTGTGCGCCGTTCCACGAGGATGCGTTCGAGGAGTTTGCTGGCTGGCTCCACGTCGGGATGCTGCTTGCGCCAGTCTTCGGTCAGCTTCCCTTCGACGGCGGCTTTGAGGACGGCAGCCTTGTAGCGTTTGAGATTGGCTTTAACGCGCTTGAGACTGGCGACGGCTTCGTCGAGGCGGGAGAATTGTTTTTCGATTTCTGCGACGATTCCTTTCTGTTGGTCGAGGGGTGCAACAGGTATAGGAATTTTATTCATCTTCGCCTGGCTCAACTTTGGTTGAGCAGTGCCAGTGACATAAGGCGCGAGATCAATGCGGTTTAAGTAATAAGCCAGGTAGGCGTTCGGTGCCTCGCCCCTACATTTCAAGACGTGGGCATGGTTGTTTACCCAAAACTTCCCTTTTGCGAGAAACGCGATGGGTTTACTTCTTGCCAGGAGATTGGCACCGTCTTCGCCAAGCAATAAGTACTCACCTTGATGCGTATAGCCGTCAATCTGATCGATAACTCCTGACGCACCATAGTATAGATATTTCCCCTGTCTCTTCTCTCTCTCTTTGCTAGAGACGGGGACGCGTGCCGCGTCATGGTTTTCCACATACTCGCCCAAAGGTATCCATTCCCAGTTTATTGGCAACTTGTCGATCACGCTGCTAACGCCCCATTCAACTCTTCAATCATCTTGTTCAGCTCGCTGCCAAAGAGCTGATGCACTTTCCCCAATCCACCACCCTGGGCAAATGGTGCAAACTCAAAGTCATCCGGCTCGATACTCAGATTCGCTGCGACGTGGTCGCAGATCATTTCCAGCCAATGGCGCTGCTCGTCCGTGAACTTCTTCCCACGGCTCTGCTGCTCCCCTAGCCAGGCATTGAAGTTGGTGTTGACCTTTTCCGGGAATGGCACCAGTTCGTTGACCTGATGCGTGGCGAAGCGAACGAGAGAAACCAAGTCGGTGAGTATCCGTTTGCCGCTTGCTCCTTTGACTTTCGATTTCTCCAGCGCGGCGTAGGCCTGCCAGAGTTGCGATTCGTTCCAGAGGTAGGGCGGCTTTTCGATGGCGTTGGCCAGATCCTTGATGTCCTCGAACTTGAGCCGCTGTTTGTATGGCTTGCTGTAGAGAACTTGTAGGGCGGTAATCTCGTCTTTGTGCTGTGTGATGAACTGCTCGAAGGACTGCACGATGGTGCGGGCACGGGCCAATGCGTCGGCGCTGAAGCCAGCTTCGATAACTTGATCCTGGCTGACGTGGTCAATAGTCAGTTCGTTCTTCTTTTTGATTTCGATCAGGAGTTCGCGCAGTTTCGGGTCTTGAAGTGGCTTGGCGGCTTCTTGGATAAGCGCGGCCGCTGCCTGCATAATCTGCTGCTCGCTCGGCTTGTCGGAGCCGAACTGTTTTCTTGCCCGTTCTTCATGCCGGTCCGGATTGACCGCTTCCACCAAGCGACGACTGAGGTCTTTGAGCGAGAGACCGCCGCTGGCTTTGTTGATGGCATGCTCATCTTCCTTCGTGATGCGGTACTCCATGCGGGCCAGCCGCCCGGCGATGCTGGTGAGCACGTCTTCTTCGGTGTTCCCCAAGGCTACAGCTTGGAGCAGCTTTTCAAAGGCGACGCTGGGCTTTTTCTCCATCGGTCGCGCGTCGGTCTTGTCTTGTTCGCAGACGCCGACGGTATCGACGATAACGAAGTGGTCTTTGGTCGTGGCATCGGGCGTGACGGCTTTGAGATCATCAGGCTTGATGACGCGGACGCCCCGGCCCTTCATCTGCTCGAAGAAGGTGCGGGACTTCACCGCGCGCATGAAGACGACGATCTCGACTGGCTTGATGTCGGTGCCGGTGGCGATCATGTCCACCGTGACGGCGATGCGGGGATGATAGCTGTTGCGAAAGGTCTTGATGAGATCCTTGGGATTCACGCCGGTCGTGCGATAGGTGATCTTCTGGGCAAACTCGTTGCCCTTGCCGAATTCCTCGCGGAGGATTTCGACGATGTTCTCCGCATGGGCATCGTCCTTCGCGAAGATGAGGGTCTTGGGCACCTCTGTGCGGCCGGGAAAGATCTCGGTGAAGAGCTTCTCCTTGAAAGCTTTGACGATGGTGCGGATCTGGTCCGGGGCGACCACGTCGCGGTCGAGCTGATCGGGATCGTAGGCGAAGTCGTCGTCAAGCCTCTCCCAACGTTTTGCACGCGTTTCCCGATTCATCACCTGCACGCTGTATCCGGCATCGACCGTCGAGCCCGCCTGAGTGATGGCGGTGCGGATGCGGTACACGTCGTAGTTGACGTTGACGCCGTCGGCCACGGCCTGCTCGTGCGAGTATTCCATGACCAGGTTCTGGTTGAAGAAGCCGAAGGTTTGCTTGTTGGGCGTGGCGGTGAGGCCGATGAGATGGGCATCGAAGTATTCCAGCACCTGCGCCCAAAGGTTGTAGATGGACCGGTGGCATTCGTCGGTGACGATGATGTCGAAGGTCTCGATGGGAATGGCCGGGTTGTAGTCAATGGGCTCTGGTTGTTTGAAGAGCCGTTCGAGGCCGGAGACGGAGGCTTCTTCGTCCTCGTCCGACAGCTCCCGCCCCTTGAGCATGGAATACATGCGCTGGATGGTGCTGATGCAGACCCGGGCGGTGGTATCGAGCGTGTTGCCCGCCAGCCGCTGGACGATGAACTCTTCGGTGAACTTGAAGTTGTTGTAGGGCGAGACGTACTGCTGGAACTCCTTGAGCGTCTGGTCGCCGAGGTTGCCGCGGTCTACCAGAAAGAGCACGCGGCGCGCGCCGCCGAACTTGATGAGGCGGTAGATGAAGTTGATGGCAGTAAAGGTCTTGCCGCTGCCGGTGGCCATTTGGATCAGGGCGCGAGGACGATCCTGAGCCAGCGACTTTTCGAGATTGTTGATGGCGGTAATTTGCGCGGGCCAGAGGCCGGTGGTGCTCAGAGGTGGCAGCGTTCTCAATCGAGCGCGGAGAGTCGTCACCTTATATGCTGCCAAGGACGCTCCCTGCAGATCCTTTGGGGCTTCGTTAGGCTCTGGGATCAAGGCTGAGAGTGTCTCGGGCCGATGGAAGCTGAACACCGGGCGGCTGCGAGGTTGGGGATCGAGGCCGTTCGTGAATCGCGTTTCTATGCCGGTGCTCTGATACAGGAATGGCAATGGCCGGATATGGGCGGGCAGGTCTGTGGGGAGGCCCTTGCTGTACTTCTCGGCCTGGACTTCCACGCCGATGAGGGTCACGCCTTCTTTCTTGGCTTCGATGATGCCGGCTGCCTTGCCGTCCACATAGAGGAGATAATCCGCGAAGCCATGCCCGCTCACGAGGGGAAAATTTCTGAGGACCACCCCCCTCCCGGCATGAAGATGTGCGCTCTTGTAGTCCTGAACTCTCCAGCCTGCCTGTTCCAGCGCCTGGTCGATGTGCTCGCGCGCTAGATCTTCGGGGGTCGGCATGGGGCGCAGAATACCCCTTTCACCACGAGAAATCACCCCGACTTATGGGGAGGACAAGAGACGAAGCGAGGCGGCCTCTCCCGTCGAGTTTTGATATTCCAATTTGGAATGTCAAAGCCGCCGTTTCTTGCTTCGACCTCATCAGGGTATCTGTGGCTCACTGGGAGTAGTGGCTTCGGCTTAATACGGAATCGGGCTCGGTTCTGTGGGGGATGTGACCGGCTCTGGATAGAAGAGGCTGGCGACGAGCATGTCGCTCATGACGTTCACACTGGAGCGAGCTCTGGCAATAATGCCACTCCGGCGCCCGCAACCCCTCCTCAAGGGAGAGGTCAAGGGGTGGCCTGGTCGATCCTCGAATGCGCGCGTCGAACGAGATTACAAATGTTCCCTCCAAGCTTGCTCGTTATCCCTCAGGGATGGGGGCTGATTGATCTTCCACTGCGCGCGTCCAACGAGGGGAGCCGAGACCGCGCGTTGCGCGAGCACAGAAGATCAACAGGCTCCATCCCCTCCCTGTTCCGCGAGCAGAAGGACGGCCAGGCTACCCCTCTCCTTCTCCTCGCGTTGGACCCGATCAAAAAGGAACATCCTTTTGAATGAGGGCTATCGTATGATCCTTGTGAACCACGACATGCTGGTGCGCGGCTGCGCGCGACCTGGCTGATGAGGTATTCATGAAGTTGAAAAGAAATGAATCGACTTGTTCAACAGTGTGAAACAGGAGGAATGCAGTGACTACCACTGAGCAGACTCTAACGATGAACGCTGACGACTATGTTCGCATGCGGGCGATGGCAACGGGACTCCTGCTGTTCATGGCCCTGCTGTTCATCGTGGCGCTGTTCGAACAGGAGGCCTATCCGTCGTTCGCCTGGCTCCGCGCGTTCGCCGAGGCGGCGATGGTCGGCGCGCTCGCCGACTGGTATGCGGTGACGGCGCTCTTCAGAAGGCCCCTTGGACTGCCGATCCCGCACACGGCCATCATCTCAGCGAATCGGGAGCGCATTGCCTCCAGTATCGGGAGTCTCACCCAACGGATGCTGGTCACGCCGAAGGAGATTTCCAAACTGTTCACCTCCTGGCGCATTCCTGAAGAACTGATCGATGCGCTTCTCGCTCCCGAACGCAGAGACGCACTGAATCACGAATGCGCCCAGTTGCTCGTCCGGGGACTCAATGCATCGGAAGATGCGGCGATGCAGAGGATTCTCCGTGACGTTGCCACCAAGGTCATCCGTGGTGTGAGCGTCGCCCCTCTGGCCGGCCAGATGCTCTCCGGCTTTCTCGGAAGCAGTCAACGGGATCGGCTCTTGAATGACATCCTGTCGGCTGTCCTGGATTACCTGGAGGCCAACAGAGAACATTTGGGCAGGACCGTTGCCGAAAAGCTCCCCTGGTCTCGGTTCCTCAGTTTTGTGAACCTGGATTACACCGTGTCCCACAAAGTCCTGGATTCCGTCTACGACACGCTCTGCACGATGCGAGACGATCCGCATGATCCGATGAGACGGAAGGCGATTGAACGGCTCCACGAGTTGTCGGAGTGGCTCCTGCACTCCGATGACGCACTGAAGCGAGAAGCCTCCCTCAAAGACAAGCTGCTGGCCTATGACACCCTGCTTCAGTTCTTTGATGATTCCTGGCACAAGCTCAAACAGTGGATGCTCGAAGATCTGAACAAGGATCCCTCCGACATTCGCGCCTATCTCGATGCCGCCTTCGCCGATATCGGACGCACGTTACAGAAGGATGCCGAATTGCGGACCATGCTGCAGAACGGCGTGCAGGGTCTGGTGGAGGCACTCGCCACGAGACACAGCGACAAGATTGGAGAGTTGGTGGCCAACACGGTCCGGGAATGGTCTCCGGCTCAGATGGTGGAGACCATCGAACGGGAGGTCGGCAAAGACCTGCAGTATATCCGCATCAATGGCACGATCGTCGGCGGCATCGTGGGGCTGCTCTTACATGCCGTGGCAGTATTCATCGGGGGACGATAAACCTCGGCGCTTCCCTCTTCAGGAAGGACAGCCATGTTGGTCTAGGGGCGGCCATCGAGCCTGCCCCTTTCAACGCCCTGAACTTCTCTTCAAGGGAGTGGCCAGGCGTTCCTTCACTGCGCGCATCGAGCGAGCACCGCTCTTCTATCTTTTCCATAGAGGGCGGGCTAGATGGTCTCCCACTGCGCGCGTCCAACGAGGTCCGTCTAAATCCCTATACCTCTCTTTAGAGGAGTGGCCGAGGCTGCCTTTACTGCGCGCATCGGACGAGCACAGCTGTATCGTGCGCGTTCTGCGAGCAAGAAGGGCACCTGGCCGCTCCTTCCCCATCCTTCCGAGGGCGCGCGCTCCGGGAGCAAAGAGGGCCGACCAGGCTACGCACTACCTCCATCCTTCGCCGCTCGTTCCCCCTCCGAATCCGCCCCAGTTCCCGCCGAATCCCCCCTGCCCTGTTCCCCAATACTCGCCTTTTTGAATCCTTCGGTACGGATGCCGAAGATCCGGGCGGCTGATCCACCAGAAGAATGAAATGGCTCCAAGGCTGGTAAAGAGGGTGATCCAGAACGCCACGCCCTTGAAATGCCTCCTCGAGAGGGTGCCGACACGCACCTCCTGCGCGGGAGAGGCCAGCGCGACCACGGTGCGATAGAGCCCTTCGCCGAAATGTCCCAACTCAATCGACGGTTGCAGATACTCGTGCCCGACTTGATTCATCACGGGAGGGGTAATCACCGGCAACATCTGCCGGCCAAGCGTGATTGCCGCTTGTCGTTCCTCCACCGCGACCAGCACCAGCACGCCATGCTCTTGTTGCGTCGATCCGATACCCCACTTTCCATACAGCGCCGTCGCATATTCGTTAACCGACGCGAACGGCTTGATGGTCGGGACGGTCACCACGACCATTTCCACGCCGGTCTTCCGTTCAAGGTCCTGGCAAACGGATCGGATGCGCTCTTTCCACTCGCCCTCGATCACCTGAGCATGGTCGCTCACATAGCCTCGCGGCTCCGGCAACTGGATCTTGGGCCGATCGTAGGGAACTGCCTGGGCTATCCCCTGGAAGAACACGAGGCAGCAGACCATCGCGATGCCGGCGATCTTCGTCATCGCTGCCCCTGCGGCAGTTGCTCAACCGCGCGGGTGAGCAGCGTCGCGGCTTGCAGATACCTGTCAAAGAGGCGAGGCACTTCGCGAGGGCCGGGAGAAATCTGTCCGCGCTTGAGCCACCAGGCATCCAGCAAACCCTGCAGATCGAGATTCAGCTGTTCCGCGACGTCCTTGATGACGGCATCGGAACGAGAGAGGACGGGACGCCCGAGGAGACGCTGCACCCCGCGCAGGAGCGGAAGAGTCGAGGTGATCGAGAGCGGCAGCAAAATCGTGGTGGCTTCGTCGCTCCCGCCCCCTTCGACATAGCGTTGACGCAGGCGGAACAGATGGCTCATGAGGCCCTGCACCACGGACTCTCTCAGCCGATCGGCCTTCACGTGGAAGCCGATGAAGGGATCGCGGCCGCCCAGGACGCGATGCTGCTCCTGGATTTCCAGGAACTCAAGCGGAAATACCGCAGCCGACGTGCGCAGCTCCTCTTCCGTCAGAAAGAGCGGCGCGACGATCTGTTCCTTGCTCCATCGGCGATGCAACGAGCTGTACTGTTTGAGGATGGCGCTGTCATACGACGAGACCAGCATGAGGATATTCAGATTGGACCGCCCCGGGAGAAATTCCCCCCGGACGGCACTGCCATAGAGCAGCATGCCTTCCAGCTGTTCGCCGAACACACCTTTGACGTCCTTCACATAGGTCTGCAGCATTGTCTGCTGGTCGTCGGGCAGTCCCTCGATCACACGTTCAGTCATGCCCTATTCCTCACGAAGACATCGGATGTGGAGATTTCTCATTCGCGCGGACATCGGGGAGAAACCCCGCGGCAATCACGCGATCGACCAGATCGAACGGCGCGGTCGTCCGCAATCCCGCCGTGGTTGATAATACCTGATAACGAAGCCGTGCGTTCCGATCCAGCGTCTGAAACACGCGATCGCGCAGGAAGGCCACCACCGGATTCCCCGTGTTCCAATAGAACACTTGCTGATCGGCCAATCGCTGCAACATGGTGATCTGCGGTCGTCTCGCTCGCTCGAACGCTTTCAGCCTGGCGGCCGAATAGTCCCGATCGGCAAGACAGCCTGGCAGGAGATCGGATAGGGTCATGGCATCGACCATCGCCTGCATGCGCCCCTGCGACGCGTGGGGATTCATCGCGTGGGCGGCATCGCCGATCAATACGGCTCCATCCACCACCCATGTCGGCGTTCGCACCCGGCCAGTCGGCATATAGGCCGTCTGGCTCCAATCGTTCAGGCGCCGAAACAGCCCGGCGAACTGCGGCGCAATCTTGCTCCAGGCCTGCTGCAATTCAGACATGCCCCGCTGCTTCACGGCTTCCATCGAGCCGCTGGGGATCATGTAAAAGAGATAGACCTTGTTCCCCGTTGCCGGGAATATACCCAATATCGTCCTGTGCCCGACGTAATAGAACGATTCGGACAGCGGCTCCTCCGAGTCGATAATCGCAATCAGATACCCATCGGGATAGAGATGTACATCGGCGGATATCTTCAGGGCCTCACGCACTTTCGAAAAGGCGCCGTCGGCGCCGACGACGATCTTGGCGCGGATCTGATTCGTGCACTCCGGCCCTTGCGTGGTCAGCCCCACCACACGGTGGCCCTCGCGCAACAATCCAGTGAATGAAGTCCTATAGCGGAGCGTCACGCACTTATATTGCTGCACCGCCGCGACGATGGCATGGTGGGCCACGTTCGGCAAGGTCACGATGGCGCGATTATAGGGCGCGGGCAGATCGCCATAGTCGATACTACAGAGGCGCGTCCCTCCGGCCCGGCAAAAATGAAAGTGCCGCACGGATCTCGTGGCATCGGCCGGCAACGATTGCAGCACGCCCAAGCGATCGAGCACTTGTTGCCCGTTCGGTTGGAGTATTTCTCCGCGCAAGCCCTGAGGTGGACCAACCGCTTGATCCAACACGACGGTGCTGATCCCTTGCTTCGCCAGCGCCAGGGCTAAGACGGCTCCGCCGCCCCCGGCCCCCACGACCGCAACATCAACCTGTTCAGTCATCGCTCCTCACAGAATAAGGCTCAGGTCGAGGTTACGGTTGTGGTGGAGGATTCCATTCCCGATATCGCGTGTAATCGTTCCACATCGCAAGGAATTTCTCCCGTGCCTTGACGGTGAGCGCGTGATCGGTGATGACGTCGAGGCGCTCATCGTTATAGCGGTTGCCGCTCGTCGTGTGGTTCATCGAGCCGGACGTGTTCACCTCATCGTCGATCACGACCTGCTTGAGATGCATCAGCCCGTCGTGCTCATTGACCAGAATGGGAATGCCGGCCAGATGCAACGTATGCAGCGCCGTGCGCTGCTTGACGTCTTCGGTTCGTTGCCGATCCGTGATCAGGCGCACATCGACTCCACGCTTTTTCGCCGCGACCATTGCCTCCACGGCACGGGGAGAGGTCAGCCCATAGACCCCCACATAGAGATAGTGTTTCGCATGACCGTAGAGGGTCGCCAAGCGATCGAGCGGTGCATCCTCCGGCGCATAGAAGACCTCCACTGTCGCGCTCCAGCCGGACCCGACCGGAACCGCGAGCATCAACATGACGAGGCACAGCGACCGCATGGGAGAGTTGAACCAGACAATTCTCATAGGAGTGGATGGCACCACGAAGTCATTCGAGGTCAAGCAACATCTTGAAATGATCGTCTGTGGCTTCCCAGGCCTGGGGCGCGGAGGTCGCGAGCCACTGCTGCAGAAACTGCTTTTGGCCGGGAGTGAGCAACTGTTTGATCTGGTGTGAGCGGCCTTGGAGCGGTTGCAAAAATCCTACTCGCTTCTGAAAATCCAACGTCGCGGTGCGGACATACATGTTGGTAAAGGCCGCCGGTTTCTCATCCTCCCCATCACCTTGAATCCAAACCGATAAAAACTTCTCTAACTGGAGACCGGCGCTGTCCATAGCAGGGTCGGTATCGTGAAACAACTCGTTTTCCGATTCTTTGAGAGGGATGGCCTCGGCGGACCTGAACATGAAGTTGCGTTTCCACATGTCATCGCTTCTCCAAAAGACGGCATAGTGGCGGCGGATCACGGACAAAGTCAAGCAGCGCGCCGTTACCTTGACAATGAAGAAGTCACTTTGATAACGTGTTGAAATTGTTTAATCTCTGGGCCATCTTAGGAGTTTTCATGCAGGTCAAAATCAATGGCAAGGCAGAAGAGATTTCAGGAGGAACGGTCCTCGACCTTCTCCAGGCCAAAAAGATCGAACCGCAAATGGTTGCGGTCGAAGTCAACGACACCATGTTGGACCGGAATCTTCTCGCCACCACCCGCTTAAGCGACGGCGACCGGGTCGAGTTCTTGTTTTATATGGGAGGTGGCCGGTGACGATGCCGATGTCGATGCACAAAGACATTACCGAACTCATCGGAAGGACTCCCCTCGTCCGTCTGAACCGGCTCTCCCCGGAAAACGGGGCGACGATCTATGGGAAAGTCGAGTTCTTCAATCCCGGTGGAAGCGTCAAGGACCGGATCTGCCTCAATATGATCAACGAGGCGGAACGAATGGGCGCATTGAAGCCCGGTGGCACGATCGTCGAACCGACCAGCGGAAACACCGGGATCGGACTGGCATTAGTCGCGGCGGTGCGTGGGTACAAGCTGATCCTCGTGATGCCGGAGAGCATGAGCATGGAACGGGCGAGTCTCTTGTCGTCCTATGGCGCGCAACTCGTCTTGACGCCGGCCTGGGAAGGGATGAAAGGCTCGATCCGCGAGGCGGAAAGCATCATTGTGCAGAATCCGTCGTACTTTATGCCCGACCAGTTTTCGAATCCGGCGAACCCGGCCATGCATAAAATGACCACGGCGGTGGAGATCCTCGAGGCGCTCGACGGAAAGATCGATGCCTTTGTGGCGGCAGTGGGCACGGGAGGCACGATTACCGGATGCGGGGAATTGTTCAAGGAAAAGAATCCCGACGTGATCGTCATTGCAGTCGAACCGGCTGGATCGCCGGTCTTATCCGGTGGCGAACCAGGGCCCCATAAAATTCAGGGTATCGGCGCAGGGTTTGTCCCGAAAGTGTTGAATCGCGCGATTCTCGATCGTGTGATGACCGTGACCGACGACGAGGCCTATCAAACGGCCAAGCAGCTTTCGAAAAAGGAAGGCCTCCTGGTGGGAATTTCAGCCGGGGCCAACGTGTTCGCCGCGCAGAAAGTGGCCCAGGAAATTGGACCGGGCAGGAACGTCGTCACCATTCTCTGTGACACAGGTGAACGATATATCAGCATCGAAAAGTATTTTAACATCTAGTGACAGGTGATGAGTGATGGGTGACGAGTCAACTATGCCGAATGAACTCCGGAAGCGTTCGCGCATCACTCATCACTGATCACACATCACGAGCCCATATGGAATTCACTGAAGATCAAATAACCCGCTACAGTCGCCACATCCTGCTGCCGGAAGTCGGTGGCAAGGGGCAAAAGAAGATCGCGAAGGCCAAGATTCTCCTGGTCGGCGCGGGAGGCCTTGGCTCGCCGGCGGGACTCTATTTAGCTGCAGCCGGAGTCGGCACGATCGGCCTGATTGATAGCGATGTGGTGGACCTGACCAATCTTCAACGGCAAATTCTTCACCATACGTCAGACGTCGGCCGCCCTAAAGTCCTCTCGGCCAAAGAGAAAATTCAGGCGTTGAACCCCGACGTGCAGGTCTCGATGTACGAAGAGCGGCTGACGGCGGGCAATGCGCTGAAGATCATCAGCGAGTACGACGTCGTCATCGACGGGGTCGACAACTTTACGGCCAAGTTCCTGATCAACGATGCCTGTTTCTTTGCCGGAAAACCGTTGGTCCACGGCGGCATCCTCCGCTTCGATGGGCGGGTGACGACTATTGTGCCGAAGCAGTCCGCCTGTTATCGTTGTGTCTTCAAGACTCCGCCGCCGGTCGGGCTGGTCGCCTCCTGCCAGGAGGCGGGCGTGATCGGCGTGTTAGCCGGCATCATCGGAACGATTCAGGCGACTGAAGCGTTGAAACTGATCCTTGGCATCGGTCAACCGCTCACGAACCGGCTCCTGGACTTCGATGCACGCAAGACGCAGTTCAGGGAAATCAACGTCAAACGCAATCCCGATTGCGCGCTCTGCGGGACGCATCCGACGATTACCGAACTGTTCGATGACGGCGATCCTTTTGCCGGCTGTGCCGTCCGGCCGTAATCCTTGACGTAGCGAGGTGGAGTCACCATGGCCAAGATGAAAGCGTTAGTCTGTCGCGAGTGCGGAAAAGAATATCCGACGAAGGCGATCCACGTCTGCGAGATGTGCTTTGGTCCCCTCGAGGTGAAATACAACTACGAGGAGATTAAAAAGAGCATTTCCCGCAAGAAGATCCAGGACGGGCCGGAGAGCATCTGGCGCTATGCCGATCTCCTGCCCGTGGAAGGGCCTACCTTCCTCGGCCCGCATGCCGGGATGACTCCGTTGGTGCGTGCCAAGAATCTCGGCGCCCACCTGGGATTGGACGAGCTCTACATTAAGAACGATACGGTGAATCACCCCACGCTGTCGTTCAAAGATCGGGTGGTGGCTGTGGCCATCACCAGGGCTCGCGAACTGGGATTTGAAACCATTGCCTGTGCCTCAACCGGCAATCTGGCCAATTCCGTCGCCGCCCATGCGGCTGCCGCAGGAATGCGCGCCTATGTGTTCATTCCCGGCGATTTGGAAGCCGCCAAGGTCCTTGGAAATTTGATTTATAAGCCGAACGTGGTCGAGGTCGAAGGCAATTACGACGACGTCAATCGCCTCTGCAGCGAGATCGCCGGCGAACATCACTGGGCCTTTGTGAATATCAACATTCGACCCTACTATGCTGAAGGTTCGAAGACGCTGGCGTTCGAAACCGTGGAGCAACTCGGTTGGCGGACACCGGACCAAGTGGTCATCCCGATGGCATCCGGCTCGCTGCTGACCAAGATCTGGAAGGGCCTCCATGAAATGAAGGCCTTGGGTCTCGTCGACGATGTGCGGACGAGGATCAACGGGGCACAAGCCGAAGGCTGTTCCCCCATTTCCACGGCCTTCCAGGCAGGCCGGGATTTCTTCAAGCCGGTGAAGCCTAAAACGATCGCCAAGTCTCTGGCCATCGGCAATCCCGCCGACGGGTACTACGCCCTCAAGGCAACCGCCGAGAGCAAGGGAGCCATGGACATGGTCTCCGACGACGAAGTCGTGGAGGGGATCAAGCTATTAGCCCAAACCGAAGGCATCTTCGCAGAAACGGCCGGCGGCGTGACGATCGGCGTGCTGCAGAAACTGGTGAAGCAAGGCACGATCAAGAAAAGCGACGTCACGGTCGCGTATATCACCGGCAACGGCTTGAAGACGCAGGAAGCGGTGATCGATGCAGTCGGCAAGCCCCACCGCATTCAGCCGAGTCTGGTCAGTTTTGAGAAAACTTTTAAGATGGGGAAGAACGGTGGTGGTGACGCATGATTAAAGTTCGCATTCCAACCCCGCTCCGTCCTTTAACGAAGGGACTGGGAGAGGTCGACGCACAGGCTCATACGATCGTCGAAATGATCGACACCTTGAATACCGCCCATCCGGGGATTAAGGACCGACTCTGCGACGACACGGGAGAGCTTCGCCGGTTCGTGAATATTTACGTCAACGAGGAAGACATTCGATTCCTGAAGGGCAAAGAGACCTCGCTCAAGGACGGCGATGAGGTCTCGATCGTGCCCGCCATTGCGGGAGGCTCATCATGCCGAATATGAAGGTTCACATTCGGTTTCCAGAAGACAAGATCAAGGAACCGGTCATCTATCAGATCGGTCACGAATTCAAGGTCGTCACGAACGTCAGACGCGCTGATGTTCGTGAAACCACCGGGTGGATGGATCTCGAACTGACAGGGGACAGCGCTGAAATCGAACGGGCCGTTGCGGGCCTTCGGAAGAAGGGCATCATCGTCGACCCGATCGAACTGAATGTGGTGGAATGAAGATGGGCAAGGGGTGCGAGGCAAGGGGCTAGGGAAAAAATACCTGCCTGTTGAGCCTCTCGCCACTAGCCTCTTACCTCAAGCCCGACGAATGTTATGGAACTCACTGAACAACAGATTCAACGATACAGCCGCCAAATTATTCTCAGCGAAGTCGGTGGCAAGGGCCAGATGAAGCTGAGCAAGGCGAAAGTCCTGCTCATCGGCGCCGGTGGGCTCGGCTCTCCCGCCGGACTTTATCTCGCTGCCGCCGGTGTCGGCACCATCGGTCTGGTCGATGGTGATGTCGTCGACCTCTCGAACTTGCAGCGGCAAATCCTGCACTCCACGGCGACGGTCGGCATGCCGAAAGTGGAGTCGGGCCGCAAAACCCTGTCGGCGATCAACCCGGAGATCACGATCAAGACCTATCACCAGAACGTCGACAGCGACAACATCCTTCCGCTGGTCTCCCAGTTCGACATCGTGCTCGACGGTTCTGATAATTTTGCCACTCGTTTTCTCGTGAACGACGCCTGCTTCTTCGCCAAGAAAACGCTCATCTCCGCCAGCATGTTCCGCTTCGAAGGTCAGCTGACGACGATCAAGCCCCATGCCGGTTATCCTTGCTACCGCTGCCTCTATCCGGAGCCTCCGCCGGCTGGATTGGTCCCGAATTGCCAGGAAGCGGGGGTCCTAGGGGTCCTCGCCGGCACGATGGGCATTCTGCAAGCGTCGGAAGCGATCAAGGAAATCCTCGGCATCGGTGAAACCATCGCCGATCGCCTTGTGATCTATGATGCCCTGGAGATGAAATTCAGAAAAGTCAGCCGTCCCAAAGACCCGGACTGCCCGCTCTGCGGCCAGAATCCGAAGATCAAAGATCTCGGCATGGACTATGCCGTCAGCTGCACCATCTAACCTCGTGGCTGATCTCATCATCCCTCAAACGATTCTCGACGACATGGTCGCCCATGCCAGGGAACTCGACCCGTACGAGTGTTGCGGTCTCATGGCTGGAACCAAGAGGACGGTCACTCAGATTTATCGGATCAAAAATATCGTGGCACTTGAGGGGGCGGACAAATTATCTTCTTTTGACCCGGCGAAGGCCGCACACCTGGAACGACTCTCTCCAGCTGAGCGAGCCGAAATTGCCTTTGTGATGGACATGCAGGACTTTTCCGCTGCGAAAAAGGATATTCGTAACAGAGGGCTCGAACTACAAGTGGTCTATCATTCCCATCCTCACGACCCGGCTCGACCCTCCATCACCGACATCAAGATTGCTACCGACTATGAAGAAATCTGGCCGAAGATCAACTTGCCCATCCCAGCCTATTTGCTCATCTCCCTCATGGAGAAGTCGAAACCGGATATCCGCGGATACTGGATCAAGAACGGGATTGTCACGCCGGTACACATCACGACTTAGCAGGATGCTGAAACAGTCCGCCAGCTTTGTTCTCGCATCGCTCAGAGACTCAACGTACTGCAAGGGTATGCCTCGCCTCCTCGCTCGCTGCGGCCGCGCTGGACAGCCTTCTTGAGCATCCTGCGGAAGGGTTCTCCCGTTATGCCACACCCGCGGGCTATGGAAGTTCTCGCACGCCAGCATAGTTTTCCCACCGCCTACTAGCGACGTTCAGGGCGCTGGCCCCCGCTCAATAATTTCCAGTTTGTTTCCTTTTGTCCCCAATGCAATAATGGTCCCTTGATTGACCTCATAAGAAGGAGTGCTCGTCATGCCATATTTGCGTACGACTCTTCTCTCCGTCTTCTTCTGTTTCTTTCTTCTCGGCCTGATCGCGGACCCCGGCTTTGCCGAGGACAAGAGTTTCTACAGCCCCATCATCAATGTCGATGGAGAGAAACATCGCATCTTGATTTCTACTCTCGGATCCGTGTTCTGGATCGACGTTCCGGATGCCGCGAAGCCACACCTCGAAAAACTCCCGATCTCGGGCCTCGCAGATTTCGTCGTTGAGATGAGAGAGCCCGGGCAACCGCCCCTGCTGAAGACCTGGAAAGTGAAATCGGGAGAGACAAGCTGCATGTACTTCGATGGAACGACCTGCAAGTAGTTTCGTCCTCTACGGATAGAAAAATGGGGTGGGACTAGCGAACACGTCTGGAGAGGATGTTCAAAAAAGCTCGTTCAGCAAGGCCGCAGCAAGTGAGGCAGGTTGAGGTCAAGGTTGAGCGAAGATCCTGGCGGGGTTTTTCAACATCCTCACTCGGAACTACCGAGCATGTCGTCGATAAGAGGACGGTTGATGTCGGTGCAACCGAGGCAGATGGTATCGAAGAGGATATCGTGATTCGCCACAAAGTTCCTGGCGTCGGTTAATTTGTCGGCCATGACCTGGTCGTAGCAGGTCTCGCAGAGCATCATCAGCCCCCGCGATACGGATACGGTTTTTCGTCCTGCGCTCCCAGCCATGATGTCCTACACCGACCCTTTTTGTCTCGCGAGCCAAAAGTCTTCAGCTTCGAGATCGATTCCGCAGACGGCACATTCGTAGACTTTCTCGCCGTCCGGAAGCTGAATTTCCGTCCGATCGATTCGCCCGCGGCAGACATGATAAAACCGTCCGCGCGCGTCGTCATTATCCAGCGGATCGCTTTCATATACCAGCACCATCGGTTCACTCTCCCTTTAAAGTGATCTTAGTATACTGGCGGACGAGGTCCATCCGCAACGGTCACGTATCCTGGCATGTAGCAGGTTGCGGAAAAACAATTTTCGCCCCTGGTGGAACTCGGAGAATGGGACGTTCGCGATGATTGCCTATTGGCCTGCAGGATGCTCAAAAAGTCCGTCCAGCGCGGCCGCAGCGAGCGAGGAGGCGAGGAGGTACAGACCGCACTTCGTGTGGGCCGTTCGCCTTCAGAATGGATCTTGGCGAACGGAAAAGCCCCTCCAGTGATTCCGACATCCCAGGGGTTCTGGTCGGTACGTTGAGTCTCTGAGCGATGCGAGAACAAAGCTGGCGGGCTGTTTCAGCATCCTGTCAGACCTGGAACTGGGCGTCATACAGTCGTGCATACACTCCCCCGCGCCCGATCAAGGTCTCGTGCGTCCCATCTTCGACGACCAGTCCGTGGTCCACAACAATGATTCGATCGACGCCATGGATGGTAGAAAGGCGATGGGCGATGATGATCGTCGTCCGGCCTTTCGTGAGATCGTCCAGCGCCTCCCGAATCTTGACCTCGGTCTCCGTGTCGATATTGGACGTGGCCTCATCGAACATGACAATAGGAGGATCCTTGAGGATGACACGGGCAATCGACACACGCTGGCGCTGACCGACGGAAAGCTTGACGCCTCGCTCCCCGATCCAGGTGTCGTACCCATCGGGAAGCGCCATGATGAAGTCATGCGCACGTGCCACCTTCGCCGCCGCTTCCACCTCGTCCTGTCCCGCTAAAAGATCGCCGTAGAGAATATTCTCCCTCACCGTGCCATTGAACAAGAAGGGTTCTTGCTGGACCAGTCCGATCTGGCTTCGCAGAAAGGCCAAGGGCAGATCGCGGATATCGTACCCGTCAATGGTAATGGCTCCCTGCGTCACATCGTAAAACCGCATCAGCAATTTGAGCGTGGTGCTCTTGCCTGCCCCGCTCGGCCCGACAAGCGCGACACGTTCCCCTGCCCGAACCGCTATCGTGACGTCGGTCAAAATCGGCGTATCCGCCCGGTAATGAAAGCCGACGCGATCGAAGTCGACTTCGCCTCGTAATCGATCGACCGGGACCTGCGCTTCTGGAAGATCCCTGACCTCGGGAACGAGATCGAGCACTTCGAACACCCGTTCGCTTGCGGCCAGCGCATGCTGCAGCATGTGATTGACGGAGTGGATCTGATTGATCGGCACGTAGAAGAGCGCGAGATATGAGATGAACATCACGAGCTCGCCCACGGAAAGACGGTGCTGCAGGACTTCGGCGGTGCCGAACCAGAGGACCATGGCCCCGCCAAGACTCCCGATCAGCATCATTCCGGGGGAGTAGTAGGACCAGAGATACATGGCCTTCAAGGTCTCTGTACGACAATCATCGCTCTTCCTGCCAAACCGCTCCTCTTCGTAGGGCTGACGATTGAACCCCATCGTCTCCCGGATGCCTGCCAGCACGTCTTGCAACAGGGCGTTCAGTTCGGCCGACCCCTTTCGAATCGCGCGATAGTGCCCATGGATGCGCTTGGTAAACAGCGCAGCTCCGACCACCAAGAGAGGAATCGGCACGAGCGCCAACAGCGCCAGTTTCCAGTTCAGCATGAACAGCACGATCATGATCCCGATCAGCGTCAGCCCGGCTGTAATGATTTCTTCGAGCCCGTCGACGAAGATGCGCTGCATATGCTCGGTATCGTTCAGCACCCGTGACATGATCTCGCCGGTCGGACGATTCTCATAGAAACTGATCGACAAGCGCTGGAGCGCGGAGAACACCTGGACGTGCAAGTCGTGGACGACCTGTTGTTCCAGCCGGTTATTGAGACGGATCCGTATCGAGCCGCAGAGGTTCCGCAGCACGTAGGCCACGCAGAGCCCGAGAAATACCCATGACAGGAGCTGGATCTTGCCGGCCTGGATCACGTCGTCGATGATGACCTTGATCAGCCATGGCGGGATCAATTCGAACGCCGTCGCCAACCCGGCAAACAGGAACGTGCCCACCACCATTGAACGGTGTGGGCTGAGATAGTGGAGCACTCGAAGCAGCGTTTTCACAAGCGCAGAATTTTCACGGCGAGCTAAATGGCGGGGGCTGGTTCTTGTCGCCAATACTGGTCGAACTCGGCGAGTTGCGTCAGCGTCGACATATCGGTCATCCGGTCTAAAAACACTTTGCCGATGAGATGATCCATTTCGTGTTGGATGCAGACCGAGTAGAGACCGGTCGCCTCAAAATCCAACGATTTGCCGTCGCGATCCAGCGCCTGCACTCTCACGACTGCAGGCCTCGTAACCTTTCCCCGCAACCCGTCAACGCTCAAACAGCCCTCCCAGTTTTCCACTTGCTGCGGACCGTAGAAGACGATCTTGGGATTGATGAGGACGGTTTGGGGAAATCCATCATCTCCTTCACAGCCCATCACGACCAGTTGAATCGAGCGCGACGCCTGGGGCGCCGCCAAGCCGATCCCGGGTTCCTCCAGCATGGTTTCGAACAGGTCGTCAATGAAGCGCTGGAGGTCTTTCGTGCGGATGTCCCGAGGATCGACCTTGGCCGCGATCTGGCGCAAGACAGGATTACCGAGCTTTGCAATCTGAAGGATCGCCATGAGCGCACTCATATCCTTTTATCACGCAATCACACATGTCGCAGGTCCACAAAATATAACACAGGGTTTTTCGCCCCCGCAAGGCACGGAGCCGTCTGCGCGCGACGACAAGACCTGAGCGAACGATGTGCTATCGGACAAAGAGAAAGGGAAAACGGGAGGAGGCCATATCTGCCCTGGTCCGACAGGTCTCGTGCTTCACGGATCACGGCCGATGAACGCCCGCGGACGATTTCGAGAGTCTGCTAGTGCGTACGCGCGGGGCGCTTCGGTTCCGGAATTTCGAAGCTGTCCTTCTGGCCGCTCCACCATTCCACCCACTCGCTCGTCCACTCTTGACGGTCTTGTTTTGTCGAGGCTTCCCAATCGTGAAACTCCGTTTCATGCCGGGTCAGGATCCAGAGCGACTGCACCGCCGAGAGAGCGACAAAACGTTCCTCATCGCCGATCAGCCCGATGAGGACCGGCACCACCGCCTTCTCTCTGACATACCGGGCCTCGAATGCGGCGGCCTTTCGAATTGACGAATTCTGATCCTTGGCCAACGCTTCGATCGCGTCCACGGCTTTAGGTGCGTCCAATCGAACGGCCACTCGCAACGCATGTTCGCGCACCCTCGGGATCTCGTTCGGTTCCTTGGCCGCTCCGACGAGGGCCGGAACCGCTGAGGCCGCTTTCAACATGGAAATCGTTTCAATGATGTTATAGCGAATCCGCGGTCCTGGAAGGGTTAACCCTTTGACCAGAATCGGCACGGACGGCTCTCCGAGATGCACGAATTCCCCCATCGCCCAGAACTCTTGTTTGCCTTCGAGCAATGGCAGAAGCGCCTCCGCTCGCTGGATCTCTTCGGCCGTCAACGGCTTTGTATTCTGCGGAACGGATTCAACTGCCAGATCCGAACTTTTCGGAGGAGCATCAAAGGGAATCTGGGCCAGGATGAGCCCTTCTTTCTCTCTCGGTTCAGCCCAGGAGGTCGGGGCCATTCCCGATAACACGACCAACAAAACAATCCCCAAGGAATAAGAATATCGTTTCTGCATGGTCATTCCTTTGCTCCTTCCCCTCTTTGACTCGCGTCGCGCCGGTGGACGATTTCGTAGAACACCGGCAAGACGACCAGAATTAACACCGCTGCCGTCAGCATGCCTCCTACCACGACTCGTGCAAGCGGTTTCTGCGCCTGCGATCCAATGCCTGTGGCAAGCGCGGCCGGCAACAACCCAATGGCTGCGCCAAGGGTCGCCATCAATATCGGTCGCATCTGCACATCGGCCCCCTTCCGGACTGCCTCCCGTAGGGTCAGCCCCGTGCGCCTGAAATCCTCGATCCGGGAAATCAACAACACTCCCCCGAGAATAGCTACGCCAAGCGTTGAAATAACGCCAACCGCGGCTGAGATACTGAAACTTGTGTGAGTGGCCACGAGCGAGAGCACCCCTCCCATCAATGCAAAGGGGACCGTACTTAACACCAGGAGCGCGTTCTTGATCGAATCGAAGGCGGTGTACAACAGAAACAGAATGATCACCAGGCTCATCGGCACCACCATCGCCAATCGTTTTTGCTCGTCTTTGAGCTGATCGTATTGACCCGCCCATTCCATCCGATACCGTTCGGGCAGACTCACCTCCTTGACCAGACGAGCTTGGGCCTCCTCTACGGTGCTTTGGAGGTCGCGATCCCGCACACTGAACTTGATCGGAATATAGCGCTCGTTGTTCTCGCGATAGATAATGAACGCACCGGTCTGCGTCATGATCGAGGCGACCTGCTTCAAGGGTATGCGTGCCCCTTCCGGAGTACTGACGAGGATATTACCAATCGCGTCGACGTCCTGTCGAAACTCCGGGAGAAACCGGACGACAAGATCGAACAAACGCTCTCCTTCGTACACCTGGGTCACGGCCTGACCTCCGACGGCAGCCTGCACCACGGCATTCACATCCGCCACTCGTAACCCATAGCGCGCGCTCGCCTCACGATCGACCTGGATCAACAGATTCGGTTGCCCCACGAGGCGGAAGATCCCCAGGTCTTTCACGCCTTTGATCTGCTGCATGACACGTTCGACCTCCATGGCCTTCGTCTCCATCGTCTTCAGATCGGCGCCGAACAGTTTGATGGAGTTCTCTCCCTTCACCCCCGACATGGCTTCTTCCACATTGTCCTGAATGACTTGCGAAAAATTAAAGATGATTCCTGGAATGGCTTTCAGCCGTCCCTCAATCTCTCCGATCAGCTCGTCTTTACTCAACCCGGAACGCCATTCTTTTTCCGGCTTGAGATTGGCCAGGAACTCGGCATTGAAAAAACTCGTCGGATCGGTGCCATCGTCCGGACGTCCCAGCTGTGACACGATCGTCGTGACTTCGGGCGATTCTTGGAACAACCGACGAATCTCGCTCGTCAACCGCGCCGCCTGGTCGAAGGAGATATCCACTGGCATCGTAGCACGAACCCAGAGATTCCCCTCTTCCAAGGCCGGCATGAACTCCCCTCCGATCGATTGCAACGCCACGAAGGTCAGCGCAAGAAGCCCGACGCAGGCCCCGACGACCACAGCCCGATGATTCAAGGCCTGTTCCAAAATACGGTTGTAGAGACGACGGACTCCCCGGACGATGGTCGTATCGTCCTCGCTAATCGTTCCCTTGAGCAGGAAGGAGCACAATACGGGGGCCAGGGTAAAGGCCATCAAGAGCGCACCCACCAAGGCAAACCCATAGGTGATGGACATGGGCGCGAAGATTTTGCCCGGCACGCCCGTCATCGTAAAGAGCGGAATAAACGCGACCACGATAATCGCTGTGGAGTAGAAGATCGGCCGTCCTACCTGTCGGGCGGCCCGCACGATCAGTTGGTGGACCGTCAAGCCATGTGTCTTCCCGTGCGCCAAATTGAAAAAGATGCTCTCCACCATGATCAGCGTAGCATCTACGATAATGCCGAAATCGATGGACCCGAGCGAAATCAAATTTGCCGACTGTCCGATAGAGGCCATCATTCCAAAGGTAAACAGCAATGACAGCGGAATGGTCAATGCCACGATCAGGGCGGCCCGCAAATGACCCAGGAACACAAACAAGATAATGAACACCAAGACCATGCCGCTGATGAGAATGTCGGTGACGGTCTCTACCGTTGTATGAATCAACGTGGTTCGATCATAGAAGGTTTTGATTTTGACACCGGACGGCAACTTCCAGGTGTTGAGCTCCTCAACCTTTCCTCGGACCTTATCGAGGACATTGAGCGCCTTGTACCCTCGCTGGAGCAGAATGACGCCTTCCACGACATCGTCGCGCTCATCGATGCCGACCTTACCCAGACGCACCCGCGGACCCACTGCGACTTTCCCCAAGGTTTTGACGAAAATCGGTGTCCCGTCCTTTTCGGTCACCATCACGTTTTCGATATCCGCAATCCCGTTGATGAGGCCCAATCCACGAATGTTGTAGTTTTGCGCGCCAATGGTCAGATAGTTCCCTCCGACATTCGCATTGCTATTGGTCAAAGCGGACATGACCTGCGACAGGCTGACGCCGTAGCTGATCAACCGTCCGGGATCGATATCGACATGATACTCTTTGGTCGTGCCCCCGAATGCGGTTACGTCGATGACACCGGGAATGCGCCGGAACTCCCGACGGACCTGCCAATCCTGAATCGTTTTCACGTCCGTAAGCGTGGTCGCGCCGGCCCCCGTGAGTTCATACCGGTAGATTTCGGCAATCGCCCACCAGGGAGAAAGCGACGGTGCTGCCCCCGGAGGCAATTGCACTGAGTTCAGCCGATTCAATACTTCCTGACGGTCGCGAAAGATATCCGTATTGAAATCAAAATAGATCTTGATGTCGCTCAACCCGAAGATCGAGAGCGAGCGAATATCCGTGAGGCCTGGCATGCCATTGAGTGCGATTTCAATGGGAATCGAGATTTGGCGTTCGATCTCTTCGGACGACCACCCGGGGTACTGGGTGATCAGCTCAATCATCGGCGGCGAGGGGTCCGGGTAGGCGACAATATCGAGAATATGAAAGGCGTAGAGCCCGCCGAACAGGAGGAGAAAGCCCAGGACGCAGACCATGACCCGCTGGACCAGAGAGAGTTCAACGATTCTGGCTATCATGGGATGCGATCAGATTCCAATTCGAAGGAGGAGAACTACTATGTGAGGCCACTAGCCCTTGACTTCCTGCCCCTTGATCAAGACCGCACCTTTGGTCACGATGCGTTGTCCGGATGTCAGGCCTTCCAAAACACGCACCTGGTCCGGTGAAATCGTACTCACTTTGACTTCCCGTTTGACATATTGGTCGGCGCCTTCGACGACATACACAAACTGCTTCCCATCCATTTCAAGTACCGCCTCGCGAGGAATCATCAGAAGGGGGTTGGACTCTCCGACCTGGATATGGAGGCGCGCGAACATCTCCGGCTTCAGTCGATGATCCTTATTATTGACCCAGGCACGCAACTTAATGGTTCTCGAAGCCTGATCGACTACGTCGCCGATGGTGGCAACGGTAGCAGGGAAACTCACGTCAGGGTAGGCTTCCACGCTGACCTTCGCAAACTGCCCCTCTTTCACCAGGGCGAGATCCCGTTCATACACATCCGCCACCACCTGCAGCATATCGAGGTCGGCGACCGTAAACACGACCTGGCCGGAATCTCCCCCGATCGACTGTCCGGGTGTCACGTTCCGTTCCACGACAATCCCCGTCAAGGGGCTCTTCATTTCGAATCGCGACGTGATTTTTTGTCTATCGAGCGGTTTCTCCAATTCCTGTGCGGGAACCCGCAACGACAATAAGCGTTCTTTCGCACGGCGGAATTCCGCGCGCGCCTTGATCAATTCGTTTTCCGCTTGCTTCAGGTCCTTCAACGGCAGCGCTTTATTGTCATACAGGTCCTTGGCCAACTCCCTGGCGCGGGTCGCGTATTGAAGATCAGAGTCTTCCTTGACGTATTCTGAATAGGCTTGGGCGATTTCCTGGCTATCCAGCACCAGCAGCACACTTCCTGCCTGTACGCGCTCGCCTAAACGCACCCGCACTTCGAGGACCCGCCCTTGGAGTGGGGATGAGACCCTGGAATAGAGATCTTCCCCGTAGGCAACCTTTCCGGCCAAACTGAGTTCATGGGCTCCCGACCCGAGTTCGACGAGAGCCGTTTCCACCCGCGGATGCGATTCCGCGGCTGACGCGGTAATTTTGGAAGGAGTCGTGGCAGCATTGGAATGCTCGCCTTTCCCGCAAGAGGACAATAGGAACATGGTTAAAATCGAGGTTATGGACAAAGACAGAATATCCACAGCCATTACCCTAGCCTCAACCTTCATGAGGAAATCTCCTGTCCCACGGCACTTTCTAATTGGAAGAGGTTGTGCTGATAGTTAAACAAGGCTTCGATATAATTTTGCTGAATTGTCCGCGAGGTACGCGCAGCATCGAGCAAATCGAGAATCGTCGCGCCGCCCCGTTCATAAGCCCGTTCAACAATCGTAAAGGTTGAGCGGGCATCTTCCAACACCCCACCCACGTACGCTTCGACCAATCGTCGGCTCTGTAGCAAGTTGCGATAGGCAACTTCCACTTCATTCTCAACTAGATTGACGGTCTTATTCAAGTCGGCTTCCGCCGACTGGACGGAGACTTCCGCCTGGCGGATCCCCCCTTGATTCCGGTTGAACAGGGGCAAGGGAATACCGGCGTTGAGTGCGACTTGGCCAGGATTATCAGGCCCCTTCGCTCCCTGAATGGCATACCCGGCCCCGATCGTCACATCGGGAATCCGATAGGCCTTCGCCAGCTTCAGATCGGCTTCCCGCTGGGAAAAGGTATAGCGTTTTGCGCGGATGTCCGGACGTACATCAAGGGCAGCCACGCGTAACTTTTCGATATCGGGGTCGATCCGGCGGAAATCCAGCTCCGTCGTCAATTCCAGCACCGACCTGGGGGACAACCGGAGCAATTGACGAAGCTCGCCCCTCGCCGACTCTGCGTCCTGCAGCGATTGGATCACTTGCGATTGAAAGTCCACCATTTGCAAGCGAATCCGAATAAGATCGACTTCTGCGATATACCCCTTTTTGAGTCGGATCGTATTGACCTCAAGGATGCGAGAAAAACGGTCGCGATTCTCTTCTGCCAATACCAGCCTGCGCTGAGCCAACTGAATCCGATAATATGTATCCTTCACGGTAAACCCGAGCTGGCGCACCGCATCTTCGAAGGCCGCTTCCGCGGATTGCGTGCCGAACCCCGCACTTTCAATTCGATAGCCCCGTTTCCCCGCTAATTCGAACAACTGAGCGACCTGCGTAAAGAGTTGCCCGCTATTGGACAACGTGTGCCCTTGCGTATAGGAGCTGAGTGTCCCGACAGACAACAACGGATTCGGGAAGAGCCGCGCGGTGACTTCCTGTCCTTTTGTATAGTCAATCCCGTACTTGGCAATGAGCACATCGAGGTTTTGATTCAGGAACAGTGCCAGCGCGTCGTTCACGCTGAGACGGAGAGTCTTCGAGGCTATAGTGGCCTGTTCAAGAGCCGGAGAGGGCGAAATCGCACCGGAAGGATATGCAAAAAAGCTTAGCGTGCTGAGGATGATAATGATGATGTTGCAGAGGAGGCGCAATCGGCTATCCACACTCACAAACAATCCCCCGTACATACCACTGCATGGATGAGGGTGTGAGCACAGACCACCACATCATCCTCTCAACCGCGTCTGCATTATACAGCCTATGTAAAAGGAAGCAAAGAACCTCTTGAGAAATGAGCACTTAGAAGCCCGCGGCACGGTGGTCCTCTGACGGAAGAAACAATGCCGCTGAGGAAGGCTTGGCTCCGAGCAAAAGAAAGTGACTCGGCAGACTCAGAGCAGACGGGTGAAAATTGCGACTTTCTCACCGTCCCTAGTAGGTTATGGAAAACGATGATGCCATGCGAAAAATTCGACGGTCCGCAAGTGTGGCACAACGGGAGGATCATCCCGCAGGATGCTCAAAAAGCCCGTCCAGCAAGGCCGCAGCGAGTGAAGAGCCGAAAGCGTACCCTCTGCTGGGGCGCACGGTGCGACGAATAAGGAGCACCAGGTCTGTGTGCGCCGCCGAGTGGTGAGGCGGCTGGGTCCCCGTTAGGGTCTGAACGATGCGAGAACGAAGCTGGCGGGCTTTTTCAGCATCCTATTAATGCATCTTCAGTTCTGTCCAAGCGCGGTCATAAATCCGCAGCGCCTCCCCCACATCGGTCATCCATTCCAGTCGAGGAAGCAAATCGATCGGTGGGTAAATGGCTGGATTGGTCAGAATTCGTGCCGGCACGAAAGGCCTGGCCGCTTTATTGGCCGAGGCAAAGAGCAACCGTTCTGCTGTGTGCGCCGCCACATGCGGTTCCAACAGATAGTTGATGAACTGCATCGCCAGTTCTTTCCTGGGAGATGACTTGAGCACAACCAGACAATCCGCCCACAAGGTGCCGCCTTCTTTCGGCACCACATAGCGGATCGTCGGCCGATCCATCATCGCCCGCGCGACCGGTCCTCCCCATCCATGCGCCAATACCACATCGCCCGACGCCAGGAGCTGATCGTAGTGGTCACTCGCATAGGCCTTCACCAGCGGTTTCTGGACCAGCAATCGAGCTTTCGCCGCCTCAATCAATGCCGGATCCTTGGTATTCATAGAGGCCCCCATCGATCGGAGGACCGCGCCAAACACTTCTCGTTGATCGTTCAACATGCTGATCTTTCCTTTATAGCGGGGATCCCACAGCACAGCCCAACTATCCGGCGGCGTGGACACGACGGCCGAATCGTATCCAATCCCGACCGTGCCCCAAAGATAGGGGATCGCGTACCGGTGAGTCGGATCGAATGGAAGGCGCTGAAGATGGTCTTCCAATGTCGCTGCATTGGATAATGTCGTGGGATCGAGTTCAGCAACAAGCCCCTGTTGAATCATGATTGCCGCCATGAAGTCCGACGGCACGGTGACATCATAGCCCGTGGCGCCGCCCTGAAGCTTTGCCAATAATTCTTCGTTGCTACTGAACGTGTCCACCACGACACGTACCCCATGGCGTCGTTCGAATTCAGCCAGTAACTCAGGTCCGACATAGTCAGACCAGGTGAAATAGTGGAGCGTCCTCTGGCCCGCATCCCCTGGGGCGCGTTGGCAAGCCGTGTTCCCGCAGAACAGGAATAGCAGCAGGCACAGAAACAGCCCGATCCCTTTGGTGCGCATGAACATCCTATCGTCGCTGTAAGAAGAGAGAGAGCCCGATCAAACCCATGGATACGACCACGAACAGCGCCGATAGGGCGTTGATCTCGGGAGACATGCCGGATTTGATCATCGAATAGACTTTCAGCGGCAAGGTCGTCGCCCCGGGACCGGCGGTAAAGAAGGTGACAATGAAGTCGTCGAGCGAGATGGTGAAGGCCATGAGCCCTGCCCCGAGGATCGCCGGCCTGAGCAACGGGATCGTCACATAACGCAAGGCATCCCAGTAGGAGGCCCCCAAATCCGCCGCGACCTCCAGCAGCCGTGGATCCAACTTCCTGATCCGCGCCCGCACGATGATCATCACAACCGGCACATTGAACAACGCATGGCCGATCATCACTGTCGTAAGGCTAAGCGATATGTGCAGCAGCACAAAGAACAACAACAGCGAGACCCCCATCATGACCTCCGGAATCACCAACGGAATCAGCATGGCCTGTTCGATCTGGCGCTGCCGTCGCCCTGGCACACCTTCCAGCCCCACCGCGAGCCCGACTCCCAGCAGAAGCGCGAGTATCGTCGAGACCGTCGCCACCCACAAGCTGTTTGCCGCAGCAGCGAGCAGCGACTGATCCGCCCACAATGCGCGATACCAGTGCAACGACCACCCTTGCCAGGTTGCAGAAAGTCGCGACGCATTGAACGAAAAGAGGATCAGTACCGCGATCGGTCCATAGAGAAACAGCAAATTCGCCAGGCTCAGGCGCCATAACCAGCCACCAGCCTGTTTCATGACTCATGCTCCCGCCGGGAGAGTGGTGTCATTGCGCGAAGCGACCAGGCCATCATGCCCACCACCAGCAGCATCAACACACAGGAGATGGCGGCGCCCAGCGGCCAATCGCGCGCGACCAGAAACTCATGCTGAATGAGATTTCCGATCATCATGCTTCGGGCACCCCCGAGAAGGTCAGGCGTGAGAAACGCCCCCAGCGAAGGAATAAATACCAGAAGACAACCGGCCATGACCCCTGGCCTGGCGAGCGGCAGAATGACCCGCCGAAACACCGACCACCGTGTCGCATAGAGATCCCACGCCGCTTCGACCAACGTCCGGTCCACTCGCTCGAGCGCCGCAAAAAGCGGCAAGACCATAAAGGGCAGGTAGCCATAGACCAGGCCGATCACGACGGCGGTATTGGAGTAAAGCAGCTCGACCGGAGTGGCAATCAATCCCAGTTTCAGCAACAGGGTATTGAGCAGGCCTTCTGTACGCAGGATAAACATCCACGCATAGGTACGAACGAGAAAGTTCGTCCAAAACGGAATCATCACCAGCAGCAGCCAGATCCCCTGGTGCTTCGGCGTCGCCCGCGCGATATAGTAGGCCAAGGGGAACCCCATGACCAGGCAGAGCAGGGTCGTCCCCGCCGCCAGGAGAATCGATTGGCCAAGGATACGGGCGTAGAGAGGATGAAGCAGATCGAGATAGTTCGTCAGACTGAACGACCAGACGATCCCGCCATAGGTTCCACGGTTGGCGAAGCTGATCACGACGACGAGGCACAGAGGCACAAAAAATAAGAGCCCTATCCAGAGCAGGCCGGGCCCAAGAAGCCACCAGGACAATGCTCGCCCGGGGGATTCCGTCCCTCTAACAGGAAAAGAAACTTTCATTCAGTCAATACCACGGCATCGGAGATCTGCCAGCGAACATTGATGGCATCGCCGCGCGAGAGCCCGTTTCTACCGAACTCGTCGTTTGGAACACGCACGTTCCAGACCACGCGCTCGCCGAGCCGCACCATATAGCGTCGATCGCTTCCACTATAGAGCACCTTATCGATTGAGCCGGCCAGGCTCTGTTCACCGTTCAGGCCCTGTGCCGCCGTCGACAGGCGAAGCCGCTCCGGTCTCAGGAGAAGCGTCACCACATTTCCCTCCCGCACCGGGATATGAATCGGCAGAGTAATCTGCAGATCTCCGCTCAGATCCGGAGACTGCACCACCGCTCGCTCCCCGTCGATGCGTCGAACGATGCCGCGCAGCTCATTTGATATCCCGATAAACCGGGCCACAAACGCCGAGGTCGGTGACTCATACAAATTCTGTGGACTTCCGATCTGCAACACACGTCCTTGATCCATGACCGCCACACGATCCGACATGGTCAGGGCTTCTTCCTGGTGGTGGGTGACACACACAAACGTACAGGCTGCTCGTTCCTGAATGGATTTCAGTTCGACCTGCATTTCCTGTCGGAGTTGTTGGTCCAACGCCGAGAGCGGTTCGTCCAACAAGAGCACAGCCGGCCGATTCACCAATGCACGGGCCAGCGCCACGCGCTGTTGCTCCCCACCGGACAACTGGGCCGGCACACGTTCCTCTTTCGACGAAAGCTTCACCATATCCAATGCGACACGGACGCGGGACGCAATCTCGTTGCGCGGAGCCCCCTGCATCCGGGGACCGAACGCCACGTTCTCCGCAACCGTCAAATGAGGAAAGAGCGCATAGGATTGGAACACGAGGTTCACGGGACGACGGTTTGGTGGAACCGTCTCCATCGAACGGCCATCGATGCGAATGGTCCCCTCATCCGGCGTTTCGAATCCAGCGATCATCCGCAGGACCGAGGTCTTTCCTGCGCCGCTGGGGCCGAGGAGCGAAAAGAATTCTCCACGCCGCACAGTCAGCGACACATGGTCGACGGCCAACGTCGCGCCATGTCGCTTCACCAAAGACGTGATCTCGATGCTAGCGGATTGTTCAACCATTCTGATCCGTTGGCATCTCGCCACACCGAACGGCTCGGACGCTGGGAACGCTAGGCCATGTATGCGTTACGAATACCATGCAGCACGAAGCATATGGGCGGGCTTGTTCAAGATCCTGCAACGGTGGACTCGCTGGTAGGGGTCGAAGGCACGAGATCACCGGACACCGGCTCAGAAGTCGAGACCTGCCTTGGAATTAGAATCGCGGAGATGCTTGCGAACCCGGACTTGCTCGTGGTGCTTGCGCAGTAGCTGACGCCGAATGACATCGCGATCCTCGGCAACGATGCGCACCAAGCGATCGACGTCCTCAGCATGCTCGCGAACCAATTCAGACAGCTTTGCCATTTGGCTTTCAAGATGTTCTAGCCGCCAAAGCGCGTCTTTACCGCGGACGACAGCCGACTTCTGGACCGGCTTCTGTTTCACCAACGACGTCACCAGTACATCCCGCTTCATGCTCACTCCTTTGATCGAATACTCACGGATATTCGCAGCAGATGCTGAAAACGTCCGCAGCTTCGTTCTCGCATCGTTCAGGCCCTCAACGGGGACCTAGCCGCCTCACCACTCGGTGGCGCGCACAGACCCAGCGCTCCTTATTCGTCATTCGTCGCACCGTGCGCCCCAGAGGGTACACCTCGGCCCTTTACTCGCTGCGGCCTTGCCCGCGGAACGTGGCGTCTCTGGGCAAAGAGGCTATCTTGGCAGACTCAGGGCAGGCGGGTGAGAAGTCCGGCCTTTTTGATCATCCTTCCAAGCGCTCTCCTGTGGTGCGACACGTGTGATCCATCGAAATTCGCGCACACCAACATAAGTTTCCCCGTATCCCGACAGGCTGCCTCGCGTAGTATCGTCTCACAATCCTCGCGATGTCAACGAGTCTGCTTTCTTTCTATTTCCTCGGCGTCCTGTTACAATTCGCCGCAATGCAAAACATTTTCACCATGGTACTGGCGGGCGGGAAGGGCGAACGTCTTCAGCCCCTCACCGAACATCGGGCCAAGCCGGCGGTTCCTTTTGGAGGGAAATACCGGATCATCGACTTTACGCTCAGCAACTGCCTCAACTCGGGGCTTCGAAAAGTCGCTGTCCTCATCCAGTACAAGTCTCACTCGCTCGACCGTCATATCCGCACGGGCTGGAACATCCTCAACGCCGAACTCGGCGAGTATATCGCCTCCATCCCACCCCAGCAGCGGATCAGCGAAGAATGGTATCAAGGGACCGCCGACGCGGTCTATCAAAACCTTTTCCTGCTCGACAACGAGCAACCGGACTATATCCTCATCCTCGCCGGCGACCATATTTACAAGATGAACTATGTGGAGATGTTCCATTGGCTCCTCGCAAAAGGCGCAGATGCCGTGGTGGGCGCAATTGATATTCCGATCCAAGAAGCTCATCGATTCGGTGTGATCCACGTGGATGAGGATTTACGGATCACGAACTTTGAAGAGAAGCCGGCTCATCCGCCGTCGATCCCGAACGATCCGACCCATGCCTTTGCCTCGATGGGCATCTATCTGTTCCGCACGAAAGTCCTCCGCGAACACTTGATTGCCGACGCCCAGGAAGGCGGGAGTCATGACTTCGGGAAAAACATCATTCCTCGAATGATTCGCGATCAACGGGTCTACGCCTACAAATTTCTCGACGCGAACAATAAAGACGTGAAATATTGGCGGGACATCGGAACATTGGACGCGTATTGGGAGGCGAACCTCGACCTCGTCGCCGTGGATCCCCTCTTCAATCTCTACGACCAACAGTGGCCGATTCGAACCTATCAGGGACAATTCCCACCGGCCAAATTCGTCTTTGCGCAAGACTATCAAGGCGGCAGGATGGGCGTGGCCCTGGATTCGATCGTCTGCGGCGGCTGCATCGTGTCCGGTGGCCGGGTGCAAAACTCAGTGCTCTCACCGAACGTGCAGGTGCAGGACCATGCAGACGTGCGTGAATCGATCATCATGGAAAATGTCGTCATCGGCGCGCAGAGTCGGATCAGACGGGCTATCATCGATAAGGATGTCGTTATCCCGCCGAAATCGGAAATCGGGTACGACCGAGAGGCCGACGCCCAACGATTTACCGTCACCGAATCCGGCCTGGTCGTGATTTCAAAGGGAATGAAGCTGAATGCCTCCCTCGATTCATCCGGTTGATCTGATCGTCGCCCTTCGCGAGAAGCACTTGACCCCAGCCATCGTGTTCCTCACGTCGCGCCGCGCGTGCGATGAAGCGATGCAGGCGTTCGACCACAGCCACATCCTCCTTCCGCCTCCTCGTCAGCAGGCCATCGCCACCGTGCTGGACAAGGTCATCGCCCAGTATCCCAGCATCGCGGAACACCCCCTCATTCCGACTGTCCAGCGCATCGGGGTCGCCGCGCATCATGCCGGCCATCTGCCCTCGTGGAAGATCGCGGTTGAGGAACTGATGCGTCATGGCTGCCTCGATGCCGTATTCGCCACGACCACACTGGCCGCCGGGGTCGATTTCCCTGCACGAACGGTCATCATCACGCAGTCCAGCATTCGCAAGTCACGCGACTTCATGGACTTGACGATCGGCGAGGTGCAGCAGATTGCCGGCCGCGCGGGACGCCGCGGAAAAGATCTCGTGGGCTTCGCGATCGTCACCCCGTCGCCTTACATCGATCTGAACGTACTGACCAAGGGCTTCACCGGCCATCCGGAAGCGATCAACAGCCAATTCGTCATCAGCTATCCGATGGTCCTGAATCTCCTGAAAGCGCACCCTCTGGATCAGATCCAACCGATTCTCGCCAAAAGCTTTGCGCAATTTCAGCTCAACCAGCGCGCCGAAGTCTTGGAACGCAAGCTGGATGACCTGCGCGATCAAATGGAACCGTTCGGCCCGCGCGTCTGCACCGACTGGATCACGGAATGGCAGACTTTCGACCAGGTCCGGCGACAGAAATCGCACCGTGCCCCCGTCAGAAGACACGAACCGCCGGAAGTCGCCGCCCGCTTTCACTTTCTCACTCCCGGTCGGGTGGTGGGCTTTGCCCGTGGCCGGGGCGTGGTCCTGCGACAATATCGCAGTAAGGGACAGAAGAGCCCGATGATCACGGCACTGCGTCTGGACGGAGGCATCACCGAATCCCCTGTCTCCACGGTGACCGAAGTGTCCGACCGTGTCCTCGACTGCGTTGACGCGCCGGTCTACCCCTGGTGCACGCCGGAGAGCGTGGAAGAGTTACTCCATCACCTGGAAGAGTTGCCGACCAGGCTGCCGGAGCTTCCCATCCTGATACCAAAGGACAACGAACCGATTCCTGACGCCATCGTGCAAACATTGGGCGACTTTGCCTGTCCGACCTGTCCTTCGCGTTCCGCCTGTCAGAGAGATTATCCCCTTGCCTCCAAACTTCGACAAGAGCAACAGCGACACATCAAATCGATCCAGGCTTTGAGAACGAGTCTCTGGCATCGTTTCCAGGAGAAAATAGATGTCCTGCAACAGTTCGGGTACCTGACGCCGATGGCGCGACTGACCGAAGACGGCGAATGGGCCAGGCTCATCCGCATCGACCACTCCCTGCTCATTACCGAATTGCTCCGGGCCGATGCGTTCAATGGGGCCGATCCCGCCATGCTGGCCGCTGTCATGTCGAGCATCGCGCACGACGACGATCGCCCCGGAGCATTCCCCCGTGTCAGTTCCGGCTTGGCTTCACTGCTCGGGCAGGTTCGTAAACTTGCTACATCACTCTCACCGCATGAGGACCCCCCGCTCTTGCGGGCCGATATTGCCGCAGTGACGGAACGGTGGATCGGCGATCCCACGCTTACATGGATTGGTTTGTGTAAAAGCACGACAATGGCGGAAGGGGATATTTATCGCCTCCTGGCAAGAACCTTGGAATTCTTGTCACAGCTGCACACCTTGAAGGCCACACATCCAGGATTGGCAGAAATCGCCTCGCGTGCGATCGCTGCCCTGCGTCGTGGCGTGCTGGAGGAATTGCCATGAAGAAGGGGGTATGGGGGTATAGGGATAGAGGGATAAGGGCTGCTCTCTTGCTATACCGTTACCCTCCTATCTCTCTTTACCCCTTCCAACTATGACCACCCAAGAACTCGAACAGCTCCTGGCTCAACAACCAATTGCACTCTTGCACCGTCTTGCACGTGGCCGTGTTCAGCGACATTTCCGCGCCGGGAAACGCCGCTTGATCGAAGTCTTGCTACGCCAATCCGCGGAAAATCGCGCCGGCTTTGAGTCCGATCTCATGACCTTGATCGAAGAGCGCCAGACTCGCCCGGTTACACCCACTCAACAAGCTCCGGCTACGCGAAAACCAAGGCACTCGACACCGCAGCATCGCCCCGCTCACAGGCAGGTTGAGCAGGACTCTCAAGAACCGGTCATCACACTTTCCAGTTGGTTGGAGGGACTGGGGGTGCCGCCATCTCGGACGTTTGTCCCGGATGCCTGGCAAGAAGAAGCCATCGCCAAGTTGAGAGAGAGCGACGTGGTTGTGAGCGTCCCGACGGGAAGTGGAAAGACCTATGTGGCGGTCGAAGCGGCTCGTCGTGCCATTGCGGAGAATCGAACCGTTATCTATACGTCGCCCCTCAAGGCCCTCTCGAATACCAAGTATACGGAATTTTCGAAAATATTCGGTCCAGACCAGGTTGGCATTTTGACGGGCGATCGGCGCGACAACGGTCAAGCCCCACTTCTGATCATGACGACGGAAATCTTAAGGAATCTGCTCTACGACGCAGGAGGCGGTGAGATCGACGTACGGCTGGATACGTTAGGTCTGGTCATTTTGGATGAGTCTCAGTATATAGCGGATCCGGAGCGGGGTGTCGTCTGGGAAGAAACCATCATTTTCTGCCCGAGCCAAGCTCGACTGCTCTTGCTGTCGGCTTCGATCGGCAACCCCCACGATATTGCCGAATGGCTCACGTCTATCAGACCGGTGCCCTGCCATTTGATCCGGCACAGTACACGGACTGTGCCGCTTCGCGCCGGGTACCTCCATCCGAACGGTAAATTGACGCCGCTCTTCCGCACCGTCGGCATTCCTCACGGCCATCCAGGATATCTTCATCCGGAAACCAAACGGCTCTTCGATCAATACGAAGACGAAACGCTTCCGTCCGGACGCCGTCGCTGAAGCCTGCGCAACTCTGAGTCCGCTCTCAGAATATGTATCGCACGCCTAGCGTCACGCCGTGGCGGTAGGTTTGGAACTCATTGAGGTTGATCGTACTCGCTGCAGCGCCGACGGGATACACAGTCACGTGTCCACTTGAAACGCGATTCCACCACAACCGATAGCCTAGATTGAAAGAGAATCGAGGTGTCACCGAATAGCTCGCACCCACATCCACATCTGCCCCAATCCCGGTGCCTGTCATGCGAAAGCTGGGATCTTGTTGGAGCGCCGGCAACGTAGGCCCCGCCTGCTGCCGCAAGTGATGGATATCGTCATTATTCACGGATGCGATCGGCTTGAATGCGAACTTCCCCTCGAGGCTGAATTTCCTGGTCACGCGGTACTCCGTTTCGACTCCCAGCCGCCAAGAGATCCAGGTCGTCGTATTGGTAATGGCTGTTTGTCCGGGAGCCAGGTCCCGTCCGGTGTTCGAAGGATTGCAGAGAGGAGTGACCGGATTGCAGACAGTTTGGACGACTCCGGAGGCTTCATACTGTTGACGCCAGTACTGAACCCCCGTAAAGAATCCCATCGTTCCGCGATGATTCGGGAAATGAATGAGCGTGGCTCCCAAGTCACCGTTCACATACCAGAGATTGTTTCCCGTAATGTTACTGGTCGTACGTGATTCCAGGGGTCCATTGGCACTGCTAAAATCATCGTCGGTCAATGTGCCGTTGCCCATGATGCCGTACCCGAAATCACCCCGGGCAAACCATCGTTTCAAGAAGGTCGCCTGACCGGACAATTCGATGATGTTCGTCGAGTCGTCTTTATAGGTCAAACGGGAGAAATCATGACTCCACTTGGTCTGTCCTTGGCTCAACAACCAGCCTGAGATACCCCCGGTAAATTGCAGGTTGGAATTCGTTGAAACCTCAGGCGCTCGGGGTTCGGACGGGACATCCTGCGCCACGCTCGAATGTGGGTTCACAAGCACAGCCGCAGTAAGCACAACCCCAACGAGCCACCCCGTGTCGAAATGTCGAACAGTCACCGTCTCGCACCCCCTCGTTGAATCACCACCGTATCCACACAGCGCTGCGCAGCATCCGGCATGACACGTTGACAGGCGGCCCGGATCTCAGCTTCCGCAAATTGCCTCTGAAGATGCATCCCCCACCATACCAACCATGATCCAATGAGGAAGGCGAGGATCGTGCCGACTGTCCATTTCATAACGAAGAGGACCTCACCTGAGAAGCCTCTCGGAGCATCCCTGGTATGGGTCTCAGGTTGAATAACCTGCTGGTCCAACATCTCAGTTCTCGCTCATACCAATGAGAATTTTGCCTTACATAACCAGGCGTCATCCTACCTGAGAGAAGGAATTCTGAACATTGTTTTTCCGTTCTTGGTGAGGATTGCATGACGATTCACAAAGCGATTCTCGATCCATCCGAGCTCCTCGTCTTCTCCGTCATGACTACGGGGGCAACGAAAGCCCTATTCCTTTCAGAGAGGCAAGCCCACACTCTAAAATTGTTAGCTCCCTTGACCCGCCAGGCCAGAGACCTGTATAACCGCTCCGGGCAGCAGTATCCGATCGCCCTTCCCACTCTCCGCTTAGTTCGTCAGAGCGCGACGCATGGGGCCGGGTGAAACTGTGCCTCTCCAACGCGCCCGTAGCTCAATGGATAGAGCACCAGACTACGGATCTGGGGGTTACAGGTTCAAGTCCTGTCGGGCGCACCACAAGTATCAACCACTTCGGTACTCTCCCCCTCTGAAGCTTTTGCCTCGATTCGAGTCTCGGTTAAAGTGCCGAGACTGCCTTTGTTGATTCCGTCGCGGACATGACTCGGCGCGAGGTGCGCACAGCGCATCGTCGTCTGAATATCCCGATGGTGGAGGAATCCGATTGATGGTAGCATCAGCCCATTGTCGCTTGGTTTTTTGTGTGCCGGTCTTCATCTTGCTTTGTAGTTTGACCTGAATTCGACGTCCTCTGTGGTTACCTCAGTCAATAACCGAGACCCGAGATAGAGCGACCACCGCCGACCATACCGCGCCTCATTGCCTCTGCCTTTGTTTGTGGAGCCCTCAAGACACCGCGCGATCCATGCGCGCACGTTGAGATCCTGTTTCACGGCGCATTTGTCCGGGAAGTACTTCTCCTCGCGCATATCGGCCTTGAGGAGACCATGTACCGCCTTGGCTTGGGATTTTGATTTCAGCCCCCGGTCAGAGAGCAGGCCGTGCATATTGGAGCGGACGGTTCGCCGAAATGGAAACCACTCATGGACTGACGAGAAGGGCAGCAGGCTAGAAGGCGTGAGGTCGATAAACTCGTTGGATATGTGGCGGAGGAAAAAGGTCGATAGGGGGCTAGGGGTGCCGGCACCAAGGATCGTCGAGCGCACATTCCAGACGCAGTACCTCCGACCTGTCCAGCGAGGCCGTTCTATTCTAAATTTTTTCTGTATGACGAGATTGGCCCCCGTGGCTCGACACACGACCCATTATTTTCTTGTGATGCCCCGTGACTCGGCACCCATGCCAAGATATTTCACTGCGTCTCGTAAGTCCCGTGATGCGTCTCATGCTCATGTCACGCCTGCCGTACACACCCGCATTTCTCCCTCTCCTCTCATCTGCCATGGCTCTCCTTTGCTCGATCATACCAGCGCACACGGTCTGTCTCATCGCTCGCTCGATTTTTCAGGAACACCCTCGGTTACACCGCAAGGAAGATGCCAGGGAATCAACACAACGCGCTTGTGGTCTGGCGGAGAGCCAAGTGCTCTATGTGTTCAATCAGTTGTAATGGTTCGATGGCGCGTCCTCCGAGAGGACGATCAAAACTTGATGAAGGCAAGTTGGAAATCTGCAGGGTGAAGCATTCAGCTCACAATGAGTGGCGGAGCGAGCATGTCTGACGTGACACCCTCTCCTCGCATGCGTACACTAGCCCCCCTCTGACCAAGGGGGTGCGGCATGGGGCTTTCAGAAGTGGCCCCGTTTGTTTGGACAGAATGTTTTCTTCCTTAAGTGGCGCCTTGCGGTGGTCTGCCTACGCGGCGGTGAGCCGTTCGGCAGGTTGTCAAAGTACACTCCATCTGGTGTGTGGCCGTCAAGCGTTCGATGCGGCCGTGTCTGGTTGCAGAACGTCAGGTAGCGTTCCAATCCCTGGTGGGCTGCGCTGACGGTCTCGTAGGCGTGCCGATAGACCTCCTCGTATTTGATGCTCTTCCAGAGTCGTTCCACGAACACGTTGTCGCGCCAGCAGCCTGTGCCGTCCATGCTGATCTGAATGCCGTGCTCTTTCAGGATCCCCGTGAACTCCAGGCTCGTGAACTGGTACCCTTGATCGGTGTTGAAGATCGTCGGTGCGCCATAGTTGGTCACGGCCTCCTGGACCGCCTCAGTACAGAAATCGGTCGTCAGTGTGTTGGATAGCCGCCACGCCAGCACGCGGCGACTGGCCCAGTCTAGGACCGCGAACAAATACACAAAGCCACGCTGCATCGGGATGTAGGTGATGTCCGCCGCCCAGACGTGATTCTGGCGTGTGATCTCCAGTTGGCGCAGGAGATAGGGATAGACCTTGTGGGCGCGATGCCGCTGGCTGGTGTGCGGCTTACGATACACCGCCTCAATGCCCATGCGCGTCATCATGGTGGACACGTGCCGCCGCCCAATCGCATGGCCTTCTCGCCTGAGCAGATCACGCAGCATCCGGGCTCCGGCAAATGGAGAGTCCCGATGGAGCTCGTCGATCCGGCGCATGAGTGCCAGATCCACGGCCGACACCGGCGTCGGCTGGTAGTACGCGGTCGACCGCGAGAGTTCCAGGAGCTGGCATTGTTGAACAACTGACAGGGCGTGGGTTCGGTGGATCATCGCGTTGCGCTCAGCCATCCCGCCTTGGTGAGCGCCTCTTCTAAAAAATCATTCTCCAGTGCCAGTTGCCCAATCTTGGCATGGAGGACCGTGAGATCCGGCGCGTCCGGCTTGTGGGTCGTGCCGCCAAACACGTCGGCAACCCGCTCCAGCAAATGCTGCTTCCATTCTGTGATCTGGGTGGGATGCACGCCAAATTGTTCCGCCAGCTCCGCCAGCGTCTTGTCGCCCTTGCACGCCGCCAAGGCCACCTGTGCCTTGAATGCCGCGCCGTGATTGCGTCTCGTTCTCTTCATCGCCGTGCTCCTCTCGTTCGCCACCATTCGGTGGCGTGGGTGAAGCAAGGCTACCACTTAGCACACTGTCCGAACTTCCGGAGCCCCCTCTGGTAGAGGAGCTAGACAGGAAACAACCTGGACACAAAAATCATTTACGATCAAAAGGCATCGGCGACAATGCCCTCATCGCCAATCTTTTGATCCAACAGTCCGAACATAATCACGCGCGCACGCAACGGCGGGGATGACGCATGCAATGGAGGCGAAGAAAAGTTGGATTGCTGGGCTAAGTCTTATCCGCTTGATTCACATCGTCATTAACACCACAAAAATACATGCGGCTGTCATCCCGCACAGGATTGCAAAGGCCTTGAACGGGATCGATGGACCGCATGGCGAGGGAGTGTAGGTGAAGGGAATAAGGAGAGATATACCTCGGAAGAGGAAGGCAAAACGGATCCAATGCCTAACCTAACTAGTTCTGCCGCGGTAGATGTGAGATCCCTGCAAGACATGCCTCAACAAAGCCTGCTTGAGTTAGTTTGAATTTAGCCCCTCCTGGAAGTACTTCAACCCAACCGTGGTCGGCGGCGTATTGCATGCCTGGTGGAAAGTCTTCGGATTTCAGTTTTCGTATGACCCAGACACCCATGAAATTCTGAAAGAGCAACACATCTCCCGGGCGGTTATTAAAATGTACGAATATCGCCAGGATTTCATAGGCGGTTTGTTCCGGCGTCGGCACAGTGGTCCTACTTTCGCTATCCGCGTAGCGATTATATCAGATATCATCTTGTCCTTCCGGCCCGATCATCATTCCCGCCTACTTCCCCCCTCTACTTGCTGCCAACCACTCTAGAATTAAGTGGAGGCTCTTGGGACGAGCTATCCAGGCATCTTCACCGGCCACACCGCGTCTACCTCCAATTCTGATCGCAAGCCCTCGACCCCGTATAACCGAGAAAGCGTCGAAGTCCGTTTGATCGTCGCCGAAATAAACCGGCACTCTGTGACGTGCCCATCGTCGTCGAAGGAGCATAGAGACAGCCGTGCCTTTGTTTCCTGCTTTAGAAGACCTGGCTTCCAATACCCGCTTTCCCCGCAGCAAACTGATGGACCCTCGTGTGGTCCACGGGGCAAGCGAACGCAGGGCGCGCCGCCTCAATCGAGAACGATGCGATGCCTTCACCATCCGATCATGCAGAGCCACACACACGCCTTTGTCCTCGACAAAGGCACCCTCAATTCCATCCGCCGCGGTTTGCAGTGCCTGAACCCACTGACGAACTATCGCCCTGCGTGGAGGTGTGACCAGCCATGTCAAGTGGCCGTCCGGTTCAAGGCAGGACAGTCCGTGGTGTCCTACGTAATGCACCTTCCGCAACCCGATCTTTTGTCGAAGATCCCTGGGGGCTCGCCCGCTGATGACGACGATCGGCAATAGGCGGACAAGTTTCCACAGCGTGTCTCTTACCGCCTGGCTCAACCTGGCCTTATCGGGGTATGAAGCAATGGGGCTCAGCGTCCCATCGAAATCTAAAAACAAGACCAAGCGATTCATTGGAATCGCCGCAAGCCTGGTTCTGAGGGACGCCATGATTTCAACTCCGCATAGTTTGCACAGGACCCACTTCGATATCGACATCGGACAGACAACTTTCAGTCCAGTGATAAATATCGTGCTGGCTGAGATACCCGCGCATCAGACGCATCCGATGTCGTCGCTCATCCTCCGGCATCTCCAACGCGCATTTGATGGCATCGGCCATTCCCTCCTGGTCGTAGGGATTCACAACCAGCGCCCCCATCAGCTCTTCCGCGGCCCCGGCAAGATGACTGACGACCAGGACGCCGGCTCCATCGATCTGCGAAGCCACGTACTCTTTGGCCACGAGATTCATCCCGTCATACACCGAACTGACGAGGGCGAGATCTGCCAGACGGTAGTAGGCCGTGAGTGTCTGCGGGTCTACGCGCCCTTCAAGATACTCGATTGGTTTCCATCCTTTATTCTGTTCTTCCGGTTTCAACTCGAATTGCTCATTGATTTCCCTCACGGTCTTTCTGATGAGATTCCGATACTGGCGATAGGCATCGACATTGTTTCGAGTGGGGATCGCCACTTGAAGAAAGGTGAACGACCCGAGGTACTCGGGATATCGACTGAAAAAATCCTTGAGTGCCCATAGGCGCTTCATCAGACCTTTGGTGTAATCCAAACGGTCGACACCGAGCCCGATTCGAATCCCGCGTGACACACCCAGGTGGCGACGTGTACGAGCCATGACCTCTTCGACCTCCTGCGTCCGAGCAAGATTGGAGAATCCGTCAAAGTCCACGCTGATCGCCCGGGCCGTCAGTCTTGTCTTGCGTCCGCGGTACAACACGATCGACTTCGACAGATCCACGTAGGCATCCAAAAATTCTTTTGCACAGTCCGCAAATGCCCTCGCATAAAAAGCGGTCTGGAACGTAAGGCAATCTGCTGCGAGAAGACCGTCGAGCAGCTCGCGACGTTCAGGCAGGATGCGGAATACGTCCGGTCCAGGCCACGGGATGTGCCAAAAATGGCAGATCGTGGTATCGGGTGATCGCTGTTTAATCAGTGCGGGCAGGAGGCCCAGATGATAATCATGGATCCAGACAGGAGCGGGTCGTTTCCCCAATTCGTCTAGGACAGTGTCGGCAAATCGGTGATTGAGCGCCTCATAACCATCCCAAAATGCTTTTCGGTAAAAGACCCGATCAAGTGCAACGTGACAGAGCGGCCAGAGCACTTGATTGGCATAACCTTCGCCACCATTTTGAACCACGGCAGATTCCAAGGAGATTCGGCGTAACTGATAGGCAGGCATATCGGGAGGCACCAGGATTCCATCACTTTGATTAAGAACCTCCCAATCCGCTAATCCGCTACCCCAGGCAATCCAGGTACCGCCGACACGTTGCAACACGGAATCCAAAGCAGAAACCAGACCTCCATCGGTGCGCCGGCACACCAGACGGCCATTCGCAAAACTATGCTCATAGGGCTCACGGTTTGAAACAACGATCAAATTGGACATCATTCGCTCCTTCCGCAGAGAGAAATCCTTATTTTATAACCGCTTCACGATCACTTCACGTAGGTGTACTCTTCGTTCCATCCTTCATCATGTGCACATGTTGCAAACGGAGGACCGCCGATTTAGTGGCAGAAACATCCTGAGATACGAGGGGATTCAAGCGGATGCGGGATTAGAGCGGCCAGATTTCTCTTTTGGAATATGCGGGAAACCAGACGTCCCGTCTGCTAAATGTCCAACGAAACAGCCGAAGTTACCATGCCATCGCATGTTTTTGCGACATCGACAGTTTGTCCTCCCATGGACAGTTTGTCATGCCTGCGACGATCAGGACAGGCCATAGCTGCGAAGCTTACGTTGCAGTGTTTTCCGATGGATGCCGAGGACTTCAGCCGTCCTGGCCAGATCGTGATGATGCGTTTCGAGCGCTCGCACAATATGATCCCGTTCGAGATTCTCCAATGTCATCCAACCGGCAACCTGCGTTCCGCCAGACTCGGCGACAGACTTCACCGTCTGGGGAAGGTCATCCGGAAGGATAATGTCATGAGGAGTCAACGCCACGGCGCGTTCGATGGCATGTTCCAGCTCCCGCACATTGCCAGGCCACGAATATTGGCTCAGCATTGCCATCGCTTCCGGAGAAAGACCTCTGACCGACTTTTCTTTCATCGTTCCATATTTTTGAACGAAGAATTGGGCCAGCATCGGGATATCCTCCACCCGCTCTCGCAGCGGTGGCACGATGATCGCCACGACATTCAAGCGGTAGTAGAGGTCCTCCCTGAATTTTCCTGCCTCCACCAGAGACTTCAGATCTTTGTTGGATGCTGCAATGACGCGGACATCCACGGCGATCGTATCGTTCCCTCCCACTCGCCTGATCTCCCGCTCTTGAATTACACGGAGCAATTTGCTCTGGAGCGCCGGTGAGATATCGGCGATTTCGTCAAGGAAACACGTGCCAAGATGGGCTTTTTCCAGGAGACCTTTTTTCGCGGCCAGCGCGCCGGTAAACGCTCCCCGTTCGTGGCCGAACAATTCCGATTCAAGAAGAGTTTCCGCAAGTGTCCCGCCATCCACGGTGACAAACGGCTTCGAACTTCGTTGGCTGTTGGCGTGAATGGCTCTCGCTGCGAGTTCCTTGCCCGTCCCGCTCTCGCCTTGCAGGAGGACGGTACTGTCCGTCTGAGCGACGCGGGCGATCATTTTATAGACCGCCACCATACCAGGGCTGCTTCCGACAATGCCTTCGAAGCGGTATCGGTCTTTCAATTGTTCGCGTAGGGCTTGATTCTCACTCAGCACCTGTTTGTGCTCGATGGCCCTTCGGGTCACCAGTCGAATGTCATCGATGATGAATGGCTTGGCTAAGTAATCAAACGCCCCCGCCTTGATCCCGTCCACCGCCGTCTTGAGCGATCCGAATGCGGTCGCCAGGATGACCAACGTTTTAGGAAAACGAATGCGAAGTTCTGCAAGGAGAGCGACGCCGTCCATGCCGGGCATTTGAATATCGGTGATGACCACGTCCGGCTCCTCACGGTTCGCCTCGAGAAGCGCGGCATTGGCATTCTCCGCAGTAGATACCTCGTAACCCTCCTTGACGAGGATTTCCCGGAGGAGCGCTAACGTTTCGGTGTCGTCGTCAACGAGGAGAACTCGTGAGGGCCCCATCATTCAGCACACTCCTTCTGGAGCCCTCAAGAGGACGCGGAATCGTGTCCCCTTGCCGGACTCAGTCTCTACGAGTACCTGTCCCCCGTGAGAGCGGATAGCATCGATCACGATCGCCAATCCCAGGCCTGTTCCCCGTCCAGCTTTTTTCGTGGTAAAGAACGGCTGAAAGATCTGCTCGCGATGTTCCGGTGCGATCCCAACCCCTGTATCGGCAAAGTCTACGGCGAGCCAGCCGTTGGTTTTCTCCATCGGGGGAGCCTCGACCGCCTGGCTATTGACCGTCAACGTGCCTCCCTCAGGCATGGCATCCATGGCATTTTCGATTAAATTGCAGAACACTTCGTGAATCTGTTGCGGATCCGCATAGGCCTTCGGCAGCGCTCGATCCAACGTCAAGTTCAGAGCCACATGCCGTCGGTCGACCTCCGGGCGCAAGAGCGCCAGACATTCTTCCAGGCAGGCGTTGAGATCCATGGGCAAGAATACGGGGTCCGGCTTGCGGGCGTAAATCAATAGATCCCGAATGATGCGCGACTCGCGCTCGATCTGCGCCTCGACAATCTTCAAACGTTTCCGTGCTTCCACTCCCAGTTGAGGATCTTCCTCAAGAAGTTGAAGGTGGCCCGACACCGCGGTCAGCGGTGTGCCGATTTGATGCGCCAATGTTGTAGCGAGCTGGCCAATGGCCGAGAGTCTTTGAGCGCGGGCAGTTTCTCGCTGAGAGGTCGACAATAACTCGTTCGTTCTGGCAAGTTCACGGTTTTTCTGCCGAAGCTCGGCCGTAGCTTCCTCGACTTTCACTTGAAGAGAATCATGCGCCAGCTGCAGTTTCTCATAGAGCTGAGTATTTTCTTCAGTTGTGGTCCTGATTCTCTCCACCATCAAGTTGAACCTTCCGGCAAGCTGACCGATCTCGTCCCCACCGCGCACCGGTACGGTTGTGAGAGGCTTGCCGCGAGCAACGGCCTCCACTGCCGAGAGAAGCGCTCTCACGGGTCGGTGGACCCTGAAATATAAAAACAGGTTAATGGCCAGAACAATGACCAACCCCTTAACTAGTATTCTGGTAAGTTCCAGACGACGCTGAGACCTCTGGAGTTCGTCAAAGAGCGACGTCGAAAATTCCGCATAGGTGGCGCCGATGAGCCTGCCGTCGATCGTGATGGGAGAGGCGACTTTCACACGATGCGTGGCTTCCCACCCCCTCACATCACTGATCGACTGATTCTTGACGATCGCATCCGTGACCAGTATCGGAGGGCGCTCTAGACTGGGGGAATCCATGATCCCAGCGTTGACGACGAGGAATGGTTGTCCGATTCTATCCTCCGGCAATGCGTACAACGCCACATCGAGGAGGTCCGGCCGATTCGCTCTCAACTTGTTGACCTCTAGCTCCCGGGCCGTTCGGTCATGAAGATCCGCAGGCGATGTCATTTCGGCTCCTACCTGTCGAACGACTGCCATAATCTCGTGAAGATAGTTGCCCTGGACAAAGCTCTTGCTGTATTGGCGGTCGAAGTATTCGACAGAAGCCGCCGCTAATCCCACAATCAGGATAAGAACGAGAGAAACCTTGACGGAAAGTCGCATGCTTTTCCTTAACCTAGGAGTATCCTGTGCATCGTACCCCTCTCTTCTCATTAATGTAAATCGTCCCAAACAACCGACGAGCCTACCATCGCCGTTGCTCGAAAGCGGTGCCTCCATGGTTGGACTTGAAGAATTCTCTAACGATGTCAGATGATTCGATATCGGCTTGGACAGATCGCGCGTGAAGGACAAATGTGTCATCGCGAAGAAATCCCTTGATGGCACCATTGGTTAGGACGATGCCGGTGTAATGTTCAAGGACAGGCTGTCACTGCATTTAGGCATAAGGTTCAAACCTCACAATGGCTCATGTGACACTATCTCGTTGAACATCCATATGTTCTTGCCGCCGACTCTTTCTCAATAAGATGAAGGACTATCCCTTGCAAAATGCCCATGTCATGGCACGTAAGCAAATGGTGCAAAGTGCTTGCCTTTCTCGAGCTGGATAGAATGCGCACAAAATGTGCACACACCACGGAGGCACACAATGAATATGACAAAGATCTGCCTCAGCCTAAAATTCAGTCTGCTGGTTCTTTTAATTACATCAGCCGCTGTCGGTGTCATAATGTCCATTGCGGCCCAATCATCCAATGTCCTGTCGGAAACAGCTCCATTGCCATTCGGGGAGAAGGTGGCCGTCACGGGAGAAATCGTCATGATCGAAGGCAATGTGCAGATCATAGAGGACCCGTCAGGAAAAAAGACGGATGTATATATGATGATGGAAAACCTGTATGTCGCGCAGGCTGCAGGAAATGAGGCGATTCAGTTCCACGTAAATGACAAGACCCGAGTTGAACAAGACCTCAAAGTTGGTGATACCGTCGAGGTATTGGCTGCACAGAACGGCGAGGCTCTTTCTATCAAGAAGGCGGAATAATAAGGAGCAGACCGAAAGCATGATGGGAATTCCGCTTCTGGCCTTTCATTTCTTCTGGGCAATCCCCCTCCGGCTCTGATCGATCGTGTGAGTTGAAACATTTCTTAAGTAGCCACATGCGTTTGGCATATAAGGGAAGGAAAGGCAGGGCCCCATGATCGATTTGCATTGTTCATGCAGGATGCTGGCACTCCTATTGATTTCCAGCACACTCTTGACCATGCCGCTACTTGCAGAGGAGCCAACGCCTCGAGCCCAGGAAAGCAAACCGCCGCCCCCTAAGGTTACGGCCCCAAAGACCCCGGAGGTGAAGAATCCTGAGCCGGCTCCCCCTGAACTCAGACAAGAGCCCAAACAAGAGCCCAAAACCAAAGAAGCAACAAGTGAACAAGTGCCGAACACACCAGCCCGGTCGCTCATTCTAACGGTAAAGCTGGCGTTGCTGAGTGATCATCGGACGGCTCCGTACACCATCGAAGTCGACACAAAAGGACAAGACGTCGTCCTTTCTGGGAAGGTATCCAGCGAGGCAGAAAAACTCGCGGCAGCGGAAGTGGCTCGGCAGCTTGATGGCGTCAAGACAGTCGCCAACAAGTTGGATGTGGTGGCCGAGTTGCACCAGCTTAGGATGCAGAAACAAGATCAGACTATTACCGAATATATCAAGGAACGATTCAAGAAAAGTGCGACCGTAGACGCTGCGCGGTTCGACATCAAGACCGAGAACGGTGTCGTTGAACTGAGCGGACAGACGAAGTTCCAAGTGATCGTGTTGGAAGCGGCTGAGTCGGCCCGGCAGGTCCCAGGCGTGATCGCCGTAAAGACCCACTCGGTTCGTATTGAAGCCCCTGAATGACGTGAATAGAATAGTTGGACATTCTGCTCATGATGTACCGTTGGTACGATACACACGATGCTCCATCTGGTTGATAGCCGAGGTACTCAAACGCAACAGCGGGAGCATTTCACCAAAAGCACGGGCCCTCTCCTCCTCACGCGCGATTTCGGGCTGGTATGGTGGGGCCAGATGATTTCGCAGGTCGGCGATGGAGTCTCGAAACTCGCATTGCTCTGGTTTGTCTATTCGATCACCGGCTCCCCACTGAAAACGACGATCATCGGATTGCTGCAGACAGTGCCTCCGTTCCTCTTTGGCCCCTTGATCGGGGTTTATCTTGACCGACTCCCTAAAAAACCGATCATGATCTGTAGCGATATTTTGCGAGCCGTGCTGATCGGTCTCATCCCTTGCTCAGTCTCGGTCGAGTCCTTCACCGTTGAATTTCTCTATATCCTGGTCTTCCTCCATGCCATGGCCTCAGCAGTATTCGGCCCCGCACTGACGGCCTCGGTTCCTTTTCTCGTCGCCCGCCCCCAGTTTACGGCTGCCAACGCGCTGCTTCAAAGCACGACGAGCCTGGGTATTATCGTGGGCCCCACGCTTAGCGGTATTGGAATCGCGGCATTGAGCTCGCAAGAGGTGCTCTGTGTGAACGCAGTCACCTATTTGATTTCCGCTGCCTGCCTGTTGCCGATCCATCTCATTCACGAGCAATTGATCCACTCGGCGAGAGGCCATTATGTTGTTTCAACCATTCGTGACTTGATTGAAGGAATTCGCTTCGCCTTCAAGGAGCAGCGGATGATGCCACCCCTCATTCTCATGGCCGCTTTGTATACCTTCGGAGCCAGCGCGTTCGCTACACTGTTCCCGGTGTTTGGGCGAAAAATGTTGGATCTGGGCCCTATCGAAGTCGGCTATTTATGGTCAGCGCTTGGCGTGGGCCTTTTTTTGATGTCGCTCGGACTCATCCGGCTCACTCAGTGGGAATTGAGTAAACGCGTCCGGGCTATTGCGATAGCCTGTGCGGCGGCCGGAGCAGCGCTTTGCGGGTTAGGGTTGGTGTCCGATCGTGTCCTCGCCGTGGTATTAATGGGGATTATCGGTGCGGGGCAAGGCGCATTGACACCCATCGCGTGGGGAGTCATGCAGGAGATCACTCCGGGACATATGGTTGGCCGTGTGCTCTCGCTCTATACGAGCGGCGCGATGGCCGCCGCCATCGCAGGCATGACGACGTTCGGATGGATCACCGAGGAATTTGGGGAACGAACGAGCATAATCGGCATTGGCCTCATGCTGTTCGCCACCGCACTCACAGCTGTATCATTGAGCCGGTGGGTTCGCGTTCATCAGATCAGGCAGACTTCACTGGACGGGATAATAAAAGAGGCATATGCGGGAGATCCGTAGCATGCTGATTCGAACCTCAGCATCCGCTCGGATACCCAATCCAAGAGTTCATGCCTAAAAGGAGGATCTACCTTGGACGAGATTATCCGTGTCAAAGATCAGTTTTATGTGCTCGCGACATCCCCGATGATCGACCCCCGCAGACGGGCACTGAAGCAGGGTGAGACCTTCGCTGTATTTGACCGGCACGGGGATATTCAGGCTGTTCCGCGGACCGAACAGGGATTATATACCGAAGGAACCAGGTTCCTTTCTCATCTCGGACTGTCGCTGTGGAATGACCGGCCAGGGCTTTTGAGTTCAACCTTCAGAGCAGACAATGCCGTCTTTGCAGTCGACCTCACAAACCCTGACGTCTGTCGCGATGGAACCATGATCGTTCCACGTGGCACATTGTATCTTCTCCGCACAAAATTCCTATGGCAAGGGGCTTGTTACGAACGTCTCTGCATTTCCAATTTCGGGGCGGACCCTTTGGATGTCGCATTCACCTTTCAGCTCGCAGCGGATTTCGCAGATATTTTTGAAGTACGAGGGAAAACACGGGACAAGAAGGGCCGTTATCTGGAAGAGAGGATTGAGCCGAACAGTCTTCACTTCGCCTACGAAGGGCTCGATAGCGTGATGAGACGTACCCATGTCGAATGTTCACACCGCCCACAGAGGATTTCATCTTCTCTGATGGATTTTGCCATTTGTCTTCAACCGAAGGAAGAAACAACAGTTGTCCTGACCATCACCTGTGAATCCACCGGCCGGGTTAGAACCAGCCGCTCGTACGAGCACGCCATTCATGAGGCTGAAGAGTACTTGGAAACCTCCAAGATCAACGAATGCATGATCGAAACATCCAACAAACAGTTCAATGAGTGGTTGGAAGGCTCATACCAAGACATCCATATGATGGTGACAGAAACCCCGGAGGGGCTCTATCCCTATGCCGGACTCCCTTGGTTCAGCGCCCCATTCGGGAGGGATGGGATCATTACGGCCCTCGAATATCTCTGGATCAATCCAGACATTGCCAAAGGCGTGCTGACCTATCTGGCATCCACTCAAGCCACGGAAGTCATCCCTGAACGGGACGCCGAACCGGGCAAGATTCTCCACGAGAGCCGCAAAGGGGAGATGGCTGCCCTCGGTGAAGTTCCTTTTGGGTGCTATTACGGCAGTATCGATGCGACGCCCCTATTTGTGGTGCTGGCAGGGGCCTACTACGAGCGGACCGGCGATCTGGGCTTCATGAAGAAGCTCTGGCCTCACATCGTCCGCGCCTTAGAGTGGATGGATACATGGGGAGACCTGGACGGCGACGGGTTTGTGGAATATGCCAGACGCTCCACCGACGGGCTTGTCCATCAGGGCTGGAAGGATTCATTCAATGCGGTGTTTCATGCCGACGGAAGACCCGCGGAAGGATCCATTGCTCTGTGTGAAGTGCAGGGCTATGTCTATGAAGCCAAGCAGCGGGCGGCCATGATCGCCTCCATGCTTGGCCAGCCCGAAACGGCTACAAGCCTTTTACAGCAGGCCCAACTTCTCAAGGAACGATTTGAAAAGGCCTTCTGGTCCGAGGAGCTGTCGCTGTATGTCTTGGCACTGGATGGAAAGAAACAACAATGTCGCGTGAAAACCTCGAATGCCGGACATTGCCTCTTCTCAGGCATTACGACTCAAGAGCATGCGCAACGAGTTGAGAGCTCCCTGATGGGTAAAGATTTCTTTTCTGGATGGGGAATTCGAACGGTCGCGGCCTCTGAGGCCCGGTACAATCCCATGTCCTATCACAATGGCTCGATTTGGCCTCACGACAACGCGCTCATCGCAATGGGACTGGCTCGCTACGAGTTCAAGCAATCGGCACTCAAAATTTTCACCGCCCTGTATGACACCAGCCGCTATATGGACCCTCATCGCCTACCTGAATTGTTCTGCGGATTTGTTCGGCATCCCGGCGGAAGTCCCACGTTATATCCAGTCGCCTGTTCCCCGCAAGCATGGTCCTCGGCGTCCGTCTTCCTCCTCCTACAGACCTGCATCGGCCTCTCCATTCAGGCACACGATTCGACCATCCAGTTTTTAACCCCGCTTCTGCCTGAATTTCTTCAGAAAGTTACGATCACAAACCTCAAGGTCGGACAGGCCTCAGTAGATCTCTCCCTGCAACATTATGCCCACGATGTGGGGGTTGAACTCATAAGAAGGGAAGGGCCAATCGACATCCTGATAAAGAAATAACGATGAGACGAACTGCCCTGGGATGGACAACTTATACAGACAATAATATTTATATAAAACAATGTGTTATTTATTTTGTCCCACGCCTATGCTGACAAGACGTTCCATCCCACTTTCCTCACATTAGCCATCCTTCTCTCTGATCTTCCTTCTATCTCTTTGAAATTATACTCATTAATTAGCGACAGGGGCGTTCCTCCTTCGAGGGCCCACCGATTGCACTTCACTGGGGCACACGAGCTACGGGAGAACCGCACATTCATAGTCACCGTCATGAAGGAGATATCCATATGACTGAGCAAATACACAATGTGCTGGTCGTAGAAGATGAAGAAGCTGTCCGATCAATGCTCGCGCTGTCTTTAAAATTTGCTGGATATCACGTCCAGACTGCGAATGATGGCCTTGAAGCCTTGGAAGAAATGAAACAGCAGCAATTCGATGTGGTCGTGACGGACTATCAGATGCCGCGCATGGACGGGTTGCAATTTTTGTCGCTCAGCAAAATCCTGTGGCCTCATACGCCTGTCGTGCTCCTTTCGGGCAATCAGTCTGACGAGGTGGCGGATGTTGCTATGCGGGGCGGGGCATATACTTGGCTTCACAAGCCCTATGAGCGAGCTGTCCTGCTTCAGATTCTCCAGATAGCTATCCAACACTCTGTGCAGGAACACACTCACTTGGTGACATCTCACTGCGCCAACGAAGCTCAAGCTGCCTGGAATTCCGGTCCGACATCACATTCCGATCAATTTGACAACACACGATAGCGATAGGATGGACGGAAGTCCTGCTCATCCCAGAGTTGTGTGGGATCGCTCTTTCTGTATAAGATGCATCGGTGTAAGGGGATAAGCGAGAGAACTAGAGTAGTTCACGAACAAGAAAGGAGAAACGGATGAGAATCGCGCAGGTATCACCACTCTGGGAAAGTGTTCCGCCCAAGCTCTATGGAGGCACGGAGCGCATCGTATCCTTCATCACAGAGGAATTAGTCCGTTTAGGCCATGACGTTACGTTATTCGCCAGCGGCGATTCCGAAACCGCCGCGCGTCTCGAAGCGATCTGCCCGCGAGCACTCCGCCTGATCACAAGCAGCTTTATTCGCGAGGCTCCGCTCACTCTGCAGCTGGAGCGGGCCTTTGGTGCAGTCGACGAATTCGATCTTATTCATTCGCACTTAGATTTTCTTGGTTTTCCTGTCGCGCGCCGCTGTCATACTCCGGTAATTACCACACTTCATGGACGACTCGATTTGCCTGAGCTCGAACCGGTGTATCGAGAATTTGCTGAAATGCCATTGGTGTCGATCTCGGACGCGCAACGACTGCCTCTGCCTTGGGCAAATTGGCAAGCCACAGTTCATCACGGGTTGCCCCGGGATCTATACAGCTTTCATCCTCAACCGGGACAATACTTGGCATTCCTGGGCCGTATTGCGCCGGAAAAATGCCCTGACCGGGCCATCGCCATCGCAACGCGCGCAGGAATTCCATTGCGCATTGCAGCGAAGGTGGATCCCGCGGATCGCGATTACTTCAAGGAGCGTATCGAGCCGTTAATGGATCACCCCTTGGTCGAATTCCTGGGTGAAATCACTGATGCCGAAAAAAATGATTTCTTGGGAGGAGCCTGTGCCCTGCTAGCTCCCTTCGATTGGCCCGAACCATTCGGACTCGTCTTCATTGAGGCTTTGGCCTGCGGAACCCCAGTGCTCGCCTATCGCAGGGGTTCGGTCCCCGAACTTATCGAGAACGGCGTCACGGGCTATGTCTGCGAACAGATGGACGAATTTATTACGGCGGTAAAACAGCTTTCGATCATTGATCGTCGACGTTGCCGGCACGCCTTTGAAGCGCGATTCACAGTTGAACGAATGGTCCAAGACTATCTTGACGTCTATGAACAAATCGTTACCGACCGTTCAACGACGGCAGTTAGTAACCACATACCATCGGTACCCCCCGCGGCATTAACCAATCTGACTGCGCCAGCAGCAGCCGTCTGTTGAGGAGCCCGCGAGGAAACACCCATGGTTGACAATCCTGTAGCACAGATAACCCCCACGGATTCGTCCGAGTCGTCCAAAACCGGATGGCAGCTGCTGAAGACAAGGGATTTTAGCCTCCTCTATTCCGGCCAATTGATTTCACAGATCGGGGACGGTCTGAACAAGGTGGCGCTGCTCTGGTTTGTCTATGAATTGACTGGTTCGGCCGTCAAAATGATGATCGTCGGTTTATTACAGACCATTCCCCCCTTGCTATTCGGGCCGTTGATCGGGGTCTATCTCGATCGGTTGTCGAAAAAGAAGGTCATGATCTGGGTCGACTTGCTCCGCGCTTTCCTCATTGTACTTATTCCAGTGCTCTATGCCGCTGACGCACTCTCGTTGGAAGGCCTATACTTGCTCGTCTTTCTGACGGCGATTGTCTCGACGGTGTTCGGGCCGGCTTTGGCGTCGGCTATTCCGTACATCGTCGATCGCTCACAGCTCACGGCGGCGAATGCCTTGCTCCAAAGCACGACGAATATCGGCATGCTCATGGGCCCCGCGATGAGCGGACTCGGCATCGCACTCGTGGGAGCACAAAATGTGTTGTACGTTGATGCATTCACGTTTCTCGTTTCTGCCCTCTGTCTGATGCCGCTCCGCATGCGCGAGTCACTCACCTCTCCCCGTTGGCTCAACCAATCCGGCAGTATGAAAGATGACCTGCTGGTCGGATTTCGATTCGTGTTTCTACAGCACCGTGTCGTCTTCATGCTGATGGTGACAGCAGCCCTTTATAATCTCGGTGCCAGTGCATTTATGTTCTTGCTTCCCGTGTTTGCCAAGGAATCCCTGGGAGTAGGCCCTGTTGAACTCGGCTGGCTCTGGTCGGTTCTTGGAATTGGCATGTTAGCTACGTCTACCTGCCTTATCTGGATACGGCAGGGGAATCTTCACCGACGTTTGCGGATGATTTCCGGTTCTATGGCGATAGGAGGCCTGGCTGTCGGTGGATTGGGGCTCTTGGAAACTCCTCTTATCGCAAGCGTATTCATGCTTATCATCGGTAGCAGCACTGCTCTGCTTACGCCGGTTGTATTTGCGTTGCTACAAGAAATGACTCCCGTTCCATTACTGGGACGTGTATTTACCGCCTTCAGCACAGGAGGGATGGCTTGCGCTATGGCGGGAATGATGGGGTTCGGGTGGGTTGCTGATGCAATCGGGCCAGGCGTCAGCCTCCTCGGAATCAGTCTCGTGCTTTTGGGAACAGCGGCCTTTGCCCAGCGGTTCAGTAGCCAGTGCGATCCTTCTACCTGAGCGATTGCATTTCTACGAGCGTGTCAAAACTCTTATAGACGCTTCTGGGACTTCCTCTCGCTCACACGGTGCCCGTTGATCCATTATCCGACGGTGATCCAACCTATCCATCCCTTATGTCCTCTCTGTGCGTAAAATACATGCAGCGATACCCGCAGACCATTACGGCTCCCTCCAAACGTATAAGCAGTCTCATCAGCATTCTATGGCTGGTTTCAAGAAATCACGACCTTCGCGAATAGACAGCCATTACAAGCCGATGCCATAATGACAGCGTTGACGATCGGGATGTCACCGTTGCCGGCTTATGACCATATTTTTCCTCTCTCGGATCTTCGTCCATTCAATTATCGGTTTGAAGGGTTTGTAGAGAAGGAACGTTCTGGGAGGCACTACATGAAAGCCATGACCGCGCTCCTATCGCTCATGATGATCGTCGGATGTGTGCCCAGGAATCTATACACGAGTACCGTTGCCGAGCTAGAAGACGCCAAGAAGGCTTCGACACAGACGACGGCAGCATTGGAAACCTTCAAGAAAAAATCGACCGCGGAGATTGAAATCCTCCAACAAGAGAAGGCCAAGATGTCCAAGGACCTCACGGCTTCCTTGACTGAGGCGCGCGACAAGATCAAAGATCTGGAGACCAAGCTGGCGACCGAGCAGGTTAAAGCAGGAACGCTTCGAGAGGAAAAGCAGAAACTGATGACCGGAACCACGACAGCGCAAGAAGAGATTGCACGAATCCAAAAGCGAGTCGGCGAGCTCGAAACAGCTGCCGGGCGCGTCGATGACCTCGAAAAGCGGCTACGGGAGCGGGATCACGAGATCGGAAAACTTCGACAATCATTGATCGACCGGGAGACACTCGCTTCAAAAGTGACGACGTTGACGCAGGAGCGGACCCAACTTATGGCGGACCTTCAAAAACACCAGGAGGCGATCAAGGCTCGCAAAGACCAGCCGGAGACAAAGGAATGTGGGCCAGCCCCTCCAAGTCCCGGAGCTAGTCACCAAGGCAACTGAAAACCAAAGACTACGGATCTTGAATAGGCGCAATGTGTCCTCTTGAGCCCACCACTTTCCTCTCAGTGCCTTCTGTTCCGACTGAATGAGACCAGAGAAGACCTGCGCACGCTCCAAGCATCTTGATTGAGGTCACGGTCGGACACACGTCTCCCCTCTCCCTTCCGCGAGAATAGTCACCGACGTCGCGGCCCAATCAGCCGCTGGCAAGGTTCGGCACGGTCAGGTCATTTTGAAGGCAAGGGCTGGTCGTCAAGCGCAACAGGATTTGCCGGGTAGGGATCACTGCCGCGGACTGTTCGACCCGATCGACAAGGGAGGGGACGCCGGACACATGTGAGAACATGTCGTAGGCGGTCGATACTGTGTGGGCGTGGGAATCCCTATTGAAATTTCTCCGACAGCATTCCAAGATATGGCGAGGACCGAAACGCCGTAAGGCACGAGACACTGAAGTCTGCGGGCCGAAATCCGACCGCGTTTTCCTCTTCCATTCCTGGCTCGCTCCACTTACGATAGGACCTGCGCAACAAGGAGTCCCTATACATGTCGGCTTTGCCACTCGATCAACTTGAACAACTTGTCCGGGGTCATCACTGGAATCCGCTCGCTATCCTCGGACCTCATCCGATTACGCAGGGCAACTCGCCGACTGTTGCGGTTCGGTGTTTCTTGCCGGAAGCCAACGAAGTTGTTCTACTCCTCAATGAGCAAGGCGGACAGCCCATTCCCATGATGCGCCTCCATGAGGCTGGGCTGTTTGAAACCATCTTCCCGGGGCCACTCACAACCCGCCCCTATCGGCTCCGCGTAACCGACCATGCAGGACAGATGTCGGAGCGGCACGATCCCTATGCATTCCCTCCCCTTCTCACTGACTTTGAGCTGCATCTCTTCGCCGAGGGAACCTTCTTCAAAGCCTATGAAACGATGGGTGCCCATGTCCGGACGGTGCAGGGCATTGCCGGAGTTCACTTTGTTGTCTGGGCGCCGAACGCGGCACGCGTGAGTGTCGTAGGCGACTTCAATCAATGGGATGGCCGCCGCCATCCCATGACAAACCGCGGAGCAACCGGCCTCTGGGAACTCTTCATTCCCGAACTCACAGACGGCACGCTCTACAAATACGAAATTCGGTCGCGCCATTATGACGCACCACTTCTGAAAGCCGACCCCTATGCAGTCGCATCTGAGCTGCGCCCTAAGACCGCCTCGATTGTCCGTGCACGCTCTCCCTACTCTTGGAAAGACCAGTCCTGGATGACCGCGCGGGCTCAGCAGGACCCACTCGCCGCTCCCCTCTCAATTTACGAGGTCCATTTCGGCTCCTGGATGCGTATCCCTGAGGAAGCGAATCGGTGGCTGACCTATTCGGAGCTGGCCGAAAAGCTCATCCCATACGTGAAGAATATGGGCTATACCCATGTCGAACTTCTGCCGGTGACCGAACATCCATTCGACGGATCGTGGGGCTACCAAACCACCGGTTATTTTGCCGTCACCAACCGGCACGGAACTCCCGAGGACTTCATGGCCTTCGTCGATGCGGCACATCAAGCCGGCATCGGTGTGCTTATGGACTGGACTCCCGCACACTTTCCAGACGATTCGCATGGACTCTCTCAGTTTGACGGCACACATCTCTACGACCATGCCGACCCGAGGCTCGGCTACCATCCTGACTGGCACAGCCGCATCTTCAATTACGATCGAGTCGAGGTCCGGAACTTTCTGTTGAACAGCGGGCTCTTCTGGTTGGATCGATACCATATCGACGGCCTGCGCGTGGATGCCGTCGCCTCGATGCTCTATCTCGATTACGGCAGGAAAGAGGGCGAGTGGATTCCCAATCAGTTCGGCGGGCACGAAAACATCGGAGCCGTCACGCTACTGAAAGACTTGAATGTCCTGGTCCACCGTGACTTCCCTGGCGCCATGACCATCGCCGAAGAATCCACGTCCTGGCCGGGAGTCTCACGCCCCACCTATGCCGGAGGACTGGGCTTTACGTTCAAGTGGAACATGGGATGGATGCATGACATGCTGGAGTACTTCGGCCGCGATCCCATTCACCGCCTCTTCCACCAGAATCAGATTACATTTGCTCTCCTCTACGCCTTCAATGAAAACTTCGTCCTGGTGCTTTCGCACGATGAAGTGGTGCACGGAAAGCGGGCGCTGCTCGACAAAATGCCCGGCGACGAATGGCAACGATTTGCCAACCTCCGTGCCCTCTATGGCTTCATGTATGGGCACCCCGGCAAGAAAATGCTGTTCATGGGCGGAGAGTTCGGACAATGGTGCGAGTGGAACCATGACACCAGCCTGGAGTGGCATCTATGTGATTACGAACGACACGTGGGGATCCAGCGGTTCGTACGAGACCTCAACTGGCTCTACCGCCAGGAGCGGGCGATGCACGAACTCGATCACGACTGGACCGGCTTTCAATGGGTAGACTTTCGCGATGCGACCCATTCCGTGATCGCCTTTCTGCGAAAGGCAAAGGATCAGGAGAATCAAATATTGTGTTTGTGCAACTTCACTCCCGTTCCCCGCTATGGCTATCGAGTCGGCGTGCCATTCGAAGGGTACTATCGTGAACTGTTGAACAGTGATGCCTCGGTCTATGGAGGGACCAACGTGGGAAATGCGGGAGGGATCCAGACCAGCGCCCTGCCCTCTCATGGCCTGCCCCATTCGCTCCTCGTTACCCTTCCACCACTCTCGGTGTTGTTCTTCAAGCGGATTTGATTCAGCAGGATGCTGAAAAAGCCGCTCTTCTCACCCACCCGACCCCGGTGCGCCGAGACGCCCCTCTCCCCCTGCAGAGTTCTCGCACCATTCACACTCAACGTACCCAAAAAATCCCGGAGATCGGAATCGCTGTAGAAGCTTGTGCGTTCGCCAAGATCCATTCCGAAGGCGAACGGCCCACACGAAGCGCGGCATGTACCTCCTGCCTCTTCATTCGCTATGGCCTTGCTGAACGGCCTTTTGAGCATCCTGCCGAGGTGCTCTCCTGTTATGACACACGTGGAACCATCAAAGTTCCAGCGTTGCCACAATAGTGTTTCAGCAGCCTACTAGGAGGGGGGACTACCAGGTCCGGAAGGGGCCGCAATCGAGATGGACGAACTTCGCGCGCGGATAAAATCCTACCCCGCCATATTGCAGCTTCAAGGCGGCACGGCGAAGCTCGCGCGGCGCCACACCGGGGATATAGAAATCAACCGCCTGCCCTTCGATGTGTAAGCTGTGGCGCGCAACTCGCCGGCTCCGTTTGACGAGCAGGGCATTGTATTCGGGCGACCGATAGCCTGAAATCACGTGGATCTCCCCAGCCCCCGCGACCGCTTTCTGCACAAGATTCACATGCTCCAGCACCCGCACATCGATGGCAGCGACCTCTCCTGTGTGATGGCAGCGCAGAATATGGTTTACCTCGTCCAGCGCCGTCAGGTCATAATTCCCTGCATCATCACGATATCGGACCCGCAGTCGCTCGTCCGTGTGCACGTTGAAGAAAGTAAGTTCGCCGTCAGGAAGCTCGTCCGCATGCGCGATCGACGAACGCAGCAGCTTGCCTCCGAGCAGCAGAAGCCCGGCAACAGATGTTTTCAAGAGAGATCGACGAGTCCAAGACCAGGAATCTGGATATTGCACAGAAGGGCTCCGGAAGAAGGTGCGCTGCAGTCTGTCAGGACGACTCTTTCGCTTGTATCAAAAGCGCCTGGCTCAGTCAACCCCTTACCGCGCCCGCCCGAGTCCGTGCGATTATCGAAACGACCCATCCCGTTTCATTCGCCTGCCTTAGTCTTCGTTCTCTCACCAGTGCGTATTCAGAATATGCTCCTTAGGAAGGAGGATGGCATGGTCGTATACTGCGCCATCTCCGACAAAGCTCCGGCTCCCGGTTTCTGGTATGATGAGAATAGAGGAAACTGATCATGGCACAAAGAACACTTATTGGTTGGTTTCGGATAGCGACTCCCGCTGTGGGGGCGTTACTACTCATCTATGGGTTCTTGTTCCTCTGCAATGCTGATGCAGCCCTCACCGGTCGCATCCTCATCACAGGCTATGGTCCGGAATTGCCTGTCATACAAGATCTAGCGAAGGCGTACGAGCGACTGCACCCCGGCACAGCGATCGACCTCGAATGGGACAGCACTGTCCGAGCCGTTCATCTGGTGAAAACCGGAGTGGCTCAGGTTGCAGTGACGGATCAACCAGATCCTGCTCTCAAAGCCATGCAGATTGCATGGGATGGCATCGCCGTCATCGTCAATTTCACCAACCCTGTGAGAGAAGTGTCCAGTGCTCAAATACGAGGATTATTTTCCGCACAGATCACCAACTGGTCCGAGCTCGATGGCGCCCCGGTCAAAGTGGACGTGATTCCTCGCACGTCAGGAAACAATCTTACGCCTGGCTTTAAGGAATCCCTGGGTCTTACGGAACGGGTTGCGGCATCCGCGCCACCCGTGCGCTCGGATCAAAAAGTATTGAGTCTGGTATCCGGACGCGATGCCACGATTAGTTATATTTCATTGGCGGCAGCGTTAAAAGCTCAAGAAGACGGCATTTCCATTCGCATCCTGACAGTGGATCAGGTCGATCCAGGAGAAGCCACCGTGAAAAATGGGCGGTACCGTTTGCGCCGACCGGTCCTCATGCTCACCGCGACACAACCGGATCCGCTTACCGAATCGTTTCTGTCCTTCGTTCGCTCGGTCGACGGACAACGGCTGCTCAGGACGATGTTCGTCCCCGTCGAACAATCGATCCCTCCGGCCCTTCCTTCCAATGCGCAACAGCTCGATCCCTCCGCTCCATCATCCTGATCGCCATCGACTCCTACAACTTCTCCCTAGATTCCGAGGGACGTTAACCTCTGCCACTTATATCGGGTAGCATTTCGTCCCTCCTGGCGCTTGGTCCGTGCCGCACTTCATGCAGTGAATGGACGAGAGTGGGCCAATCTTTGTGATTACCATTTGCTGTGGAGGGGGAGGATAGGGAGGATGCATTGCCTTCCATCCGACTAGGGTTCTTCCTCATATGCACGGTACTGGGGGTATCGTATATTGAAGATGCTTCAGAAACACGCGATGAAAAAACTGTAACAGCACAATGGAAACGTTGTGAAGAAACAGTGGACGCATTGCAAAAGTCTGAAGTAGAAGGCTCGGCTCCGAAAGGAACTGGGCCTTTGTTTTTATGATGCCATCCTCCATATGCCTGAGTAGAGGCTCCAGAACATAGCTACAAGGCACGGTTCCCCGACGACTTCGACGACATTGGAACGCCAAGATACCACTTCCACAGGTCCATTCTTGCGCCTTCTTCGTATCTCCGCTGTAATGATACGCCGTGGTCAATGAGAAGTTCGGCTATCGAGGGGAAATCCAAGAGTGCGGATGGGCATCGTCTTGAACGATCCCCGCGTGAAGGCTGAGAAGTCGCTTTTGAGGTCTGTCTAGCATAAAATCCTCTCCGCCGTTTAATTAACCCCTGCCGGTAGTGGGTCAGTTTGTAATAGCTTAAGATCTACAGTGCTCAATTTAAATGAGTTGAGAAGTGCGAGCCATGAAACTATAATATCGGCCTATTTCCCAGGTGGTATAATACCGGTGGAGGGTGGTAATGGCTAAAGCGCTAGATGTGGCAACATACCTTATCCAATTAGCAGCCGGGGAAGATGAGCCCGATCAACTCTCGCCTATGAGAGTCCAGAAACTGCTTTATTATGTACAGGGATGGTCTTTAGCTCTGAGGGGAAAGCCATTTTTTGATGGACGCATCGAAGCATGGGTCTATGGTCCAGTTGCGCCTAACGTCTATAAAGCCTTCGCTAAGTATGGGAATAATCCAATACATCCTGACGATTTTCTAGCACATCAAACTGCTTTAACAAAAGACGAACGTACTTTTATTGAAGAAGTATGGGAGGCATACAAGGGCTATTCAGCTATTAGTTTGAAGGATATGACCCATAAGGAAGAGCCTTGGTTAGCTGCGAGGGGCACTTTGTCTCCTACTGCCAGATGCACAACTGAAATTACCCATCAAGCGATGAAGAAGTTCTTCAAATCAACTGCAAAATAGTTTCTCTTGACCAGTTACAAACATAAGGACCGCATAAGTCCGCTCACTATCCTGCCATCCGATAGTCGGAATAACCAGCCTAAGTCGATCAATGAGCCAGTCCGTATATCTTTCGAGCACATTGATGGTTATAAAAGTCACTGTTTAAGCTTTTGCACTAAAGATGAAATTAAGAGTGCTATGGGTGCATTTCGTCAACTAACAAAAATGACCTGGAACCAGGTGCGTGAGAGCGGAACTTCTTCTGGTAAGAAAGTTGGCCTTGGTCATACTCGCTACCCACATATGGATAATCTTCTGCCGCCGCAAGTACAGTCCACAGCTTCCATGGTGGGCATTCGAGCTAGCGACAAGTTTAGAATATATGGCTTTCATTTCAAGCAAGTGTTCTACGTCTTAATATTTGACCAACATCACGAACAAAACCACGTTTAACCATCCAGAAGCCCCGCAATCTCCTCCAAGCTCCACACATGATCGGCAATTCCCGCCTGCATCGCAGGCGTCACGCGAAGTGTTTGATGAATCCTGGCGAAGTTGTAGTGCATGAAGTGAATGGCTACGGCATGGGCCTGGTTCTCAATCTTCTTACTAAAGGCATTGGTCAACCGGGTCATGCGGCGCATGCTCATCCGCATAGTGAGGTTTTGCCGCTCCACAAAGCTTGTTGAGACCTTCTGTATATCGGGATTGCCCTTGATTTTGATCTTCCTCGTTCCGCAGCATTCGGCAGGGCTGTACCGTGTGGTTCCCTGGCTCGGTGGCGCATTATAGATCTTGTCGAGCATGGCATAATCAATCTCTGAGCCAAAGGCCCGTTCAACTGCAGTCAGATACGCCCTATACCCATCAGTTGTGAGCTGGACCCGATGAGCCAGACGGCTCGCGAGATCATTAACGAACTTCCTTGCATATCCCGCGCTCCGGTCTCCCACGAGGAAGGAGACGATGAGCTTGGAATATGCATCAATGGCGGTCCAGGTCCACACATCGCCAATGCCCAGCTTGCCTTTCATCTCTTCAGGAACATTCTTTTCCTTCGCATAGCAAAAGCTCCAAATCTCATCGCACTGGATCTGCTTACAGGAGAGGTTGCGCAAGTACTGATCCTGATACCGCGCACAGGCCTGTCCGAGATCAACGAGGAGCTTGAGCACCGTACCTTTCGCTACATCTGTCATGCGACATGTAGCACGGATACTATTACCTTCGACCAATGCGGAGATGATCTGGACTCGTTTAGCCTGCGTCAGTTTATTCATGGCTCCCTCCGTTGTGACAGAGGTATTATGCTTGAGCGCTCAAGCATTGTCAACAAGAAAAAACCCAGGCCCACGAAAGAGCCTGGGCTTTAACTTCCTACGCTACTGCTTGAAGCCAGCGATTCTTCTCTAGCTTGAATACTGGCTTCCGAATAGACCCTTTATGCGTCTTGGTGGGCAGCAAGTCTTTCGCGATTTCCAGAAGGAGACCGCGATGTTTCTCGTCTGCAGTAGACAAGAGACGGACTAGCTTATCAGACCCCAACCCCAGTCTAAGACGCCCATTCTCAACCTTGGAGAAATAGGTCGCTGATACGCCCATTAATGCTGCAAATTCACTTGCTTGGAAACCGGCGTTCTTTCGAAGAAACCGAATTTCGTCTCCCGATAAAAGACCTTCTTTCTTTACGAGAGACCGGGCAACCAATTGATGCAATTCCCCAACTCTGGGAATAACTGGCACCTCTTCTCCACATGCCCCGCACTGGAAGATTGAAATTCCTTCCAGATAGACATTCTTTAACCCACTAACCGTGTAGGCATATGGAGTTGACCCGGTAGCATGACGTTCTACCATCTCCAATCCACACGTTTCGCATTTCATACCCCGCCTCCTTATTCTAACGTCCCTCCTAAAATGCCATCACCGCACTTTCTTCCCTCCTAATACTGTAACTATGATCACTGAATGGATGTCGATCTCTACCAACACGGATGCTTTTCGCGCGTCCAGCGCCTTGCCTTGGATCTTGTAGCGCCAGAGTTCTTTTGGCCTGCTATGTTCAACAATCAGCCCATATCGAATAATGTATTGAATGTCGAGAGTGTCGAGGCGTCGTTCCTCCATACGTTTTCTTGCATGAGGAAGGAGGATGACATTGCCTTCGTCCCATAATCGTTTGATTCTTCGTAGCGCCCATGTATGGTCTGATGGATCATAAAGTAACACCACATTTCCCATGTTGGGTGCCTACCCTCCATTTCTTTGTGCTGGTTCGCCAACATGGAATAAGACAATACTGCAAGGTTGCAGTATTGTCAAGTATCGGTAGGCACTATGTTGAACTTTAGTGGTTTTTCCAACGAGCGTTAGCTGCCGTCTTGGCAATTTCTGCCCGTCTCTTGGCAGACAGCTTTGCCATTCTGGCCTTTCCACCATTCAGCCCTCCTAGGCGACCAAGGGCGACCGCGGCGGGGTTCTTTGTGGCAGGAGGCTTCGTGGGGAGGGCCTTCTTCTTGTCGGGATCTTTTACATTAGGATTCGGGGAAGCGTGGCACGGTAGCTCACCTGTTATGGCGTGGAGGATCTCAAACGCTGTGACGTTCACATCGTGGGATTTCTTCTTTTTTGCCATGCCACCATCATACCTAACCGCTCAAGCATAGGCAAGATCAAGACTTTTCAAACTGACCCACTACCACCCCTGCCTATTTCATTGACTCTTATCCCGCCTCTACTGTAAACCGTCTACTGTCGTCCATTGTTTTCAAGGGGCCACCTCCCAATTGGCGTAGAAGTCCGGGGTTACGCGCGGTTGATGTATCTCTAGACAGGAGAACTCAACACAGGTAAGATCAAAAAATTACGGGTATATCTCACACTATGGCCACAATCCTTGTTATCGATGACGAAGAATCGATCCGGAGCCTTCTGAAGGAAGTCCTTGAGAGGGCTAACTACCGTGTGCTCGAAGCTCGTGATGGTCGGGAGGGCCTGATCCTTTATCAGCAGAACAAAGTGGACCTGGTTCTCATGGACATTCTCATGCCGGGAACCGACGGCCTCGAAACCACGTTACAGCTGACGCGCGAATATCTCGACGCGAAGGTGATCGCCATGACCGGTGCTCAAGGTGACCGTAATTTCCTCGACGTCGCGAAGTTGTTTGGAGCCAGACGTGTGTTCGAAAAACCTTTCGATCTGAACAAGCTCGTCGATGCGGTGAAAGAGGAACTCGCCTGCTAACGAAAACGGTCCAACCGGATTTCTTCGGTCTCTCTTCGTTTTTAGTTTGACATCGCTCCCCCTTGATCGTGCCGCCAAAAGATGCACATGCCTGGCAATAGGACTGTCGTTTTGTCATGATTCCGGCAGGGAGAAGCGCGATGTTCGAAACGAGTACCCGCACAAGAACGCTGGACCTGAGCTATTTTATACTCTGGACGGTGTTCGTTCTCTTGGTGGGGATATTGCCCCTGAGCAACTTTGTGGGTCATTCGCACTGGGAATACATCAAGTGGGTTCCCAGCACTGAAGATCTTCGTTCGCCAAAATATCTGATTGACATCTTTTCCGACATTGTGGGGAATACCCTGCTCTTTTTTCCTCTCGGCTATTTTCTGAGCCGACTGCTCGCCTCTTCCAACCCTCTACGACAACTGCTCCTCGCCGCCGGGATCGGTGGCACGATTTCACTCGGCATTGAGCTTTATCAAGTCTATTGCCACTACCGTTTTCCTTCAATCTTCGATGTCATTACCAACATGACCGGCACGCTCATCGGAGCCTACTATTCCCTCTCCAAGAAGAGAGCCTTGCCAGTCCAGGAGAATTCGACTCTCACTCCCATCCCACCGGATCGTACCCCCGTTCTTTAAGACAACGCTGAACAAACTGCTTATAGGCATTGCTCGGAGGCGAGCGACGAAAGAGTCCGCGCAAAAACCCTCCTGTCGCGCCACTGGCTGCTCCAACCATCGCACCGATACCTGGACGGCCAACCACCGCTCCGCCGACCGTTCCACTCGCTGATCCAATGGCGCCGCCGGCGGCGGTGCTGCCGGCAACCTGCCCGCTCTTGCCTTGACTCGCGGTCGCGCCGGCATCTTTGGCCATCTCGCGGCATTCTCCGATGTCCCGATCCGCCACCTCCTCCCCGACCTGCTGGAAATGGGCATTGGGATAAAGAATCGGTTTGGGTGCCGCGCAGCTCGCGACTAGAAGCATGATGATCAGAAGACCGCACGACCGAACCATCATAGCTCCCACTCAACGCCCATCATCGGGCCCGGTGGATTTCGTTGACTCATCGGCCCCCACTGAGTTCTTTCCGGACCAACGAACGCATCATCACCGGATCGCTGTATGCCACTTCGCTTAAGGCATCCATGATATGGAGCCCTTTCGACCCGACCAACTCCTTCGCCTTTGCATAGTTCTTCGCAGTAAATCTGGCTACCGCCGGCTGACCGTTCACAATCTGACAAGCCAGGACTTCACCGTTGACTTCCAACGTACCTCCCTGCTCAACCAGTGTCCTGGCCTGCGTAGACGTGATGCCATGGAGCTGCGCGAATTCCGCGAGTCCTCCCGTCTCAACCAATCGCCCATCCGGCATGATGCAGAGTCGCTTGAAATGCGGGGACCAGTCCTTGCGGAAGTCGATGTACTTGATGTCACCGCCTTTCGCAACTGCGCGATCCAATGTCCGGTAGTCGAGTCCAAGATTTTTCTGCTGAAGCTTCGTCTTCAATTCATCCGGCAACGTGCTGGTGAACACGCGAAACGCGGCGTCGGAAAGGGCCAGCGAACGGGCGCGAGCAAGCTGCTCCGCCTCGGCAAACTGCACAAGATCCAGGACGAAGGTCTGTTTTGGTGCGCCACCGACCGGATCGATCACGCAGGCAAACAACCCTCGCGTGAGCAACCCCCCGATCTGCGGATAGATATAGACTCCACCTTCAGTCAGCAAGGTGGTCATCGTTTCCAGCGGGACCTCATAGCTTTCCGACAGGACCTTCGCATGCCCTGGAAGGTCTTCCTGCTGCGTCATGGCGCAGGCCGTCACATTCCCCGGTGCATCGAATTCAGAGTAGTCCTCAATGACGTTATAGAGAACCGTGGGTCTTGGCCTGTCGGACTTTTTCTTTATTTTAAACATCAGGAATACCACTCCAAATGCTTGATATGTTTACTATAGTACTATTCATCTATTCAGGTGATGATAAGGTGGCAGCGTCATCAATCGTCCATCCTCAACCGGTCCGCCTATCGTAAAATGATAGAGCGACTGGAACGATCGTTCCTTGATCCCCACGATCTCATGGACCGGATCGTCAAAGAAACAGCCGATCCCGGTAGCCCGCACCCCTGCCGACTCCGCCTCGAGATACAGCACTTGTCCCAACAGACCCGACTCCCAGAATAGACGTGGATACCACCAGGCCCCTCCCCCGCGCAAACGATCTTCAAACTCGGCTATCATCCCCAGCGAGAAGGCACTGTCTCCCGCAATATCCTGATGGCAACTCACTTGCGCCGCGACTTTCTTCGCATCGCCCTCCAGCAGCCAATAGAGCGGCAATATGTCCGGACAGTCCGGAACCGGGATCCAGATCAGCTCCTCATTCATCGACTGCTGGAGCAACGGCAACTTCTGTCGATCCCGGACTAGGACATAGAGCCCCGGAGTCAATCCATCCACGCGATGCACGAATAGCAAGAGGTGAATCGCGGGCTTCCACGGCAAAACATCCCACGGCATCGGCCGATCTAATTGAGGCGACTCCGCCGCAGGCATGACACGGCCCAACATCTGAAAAAATGTAGCTGAAGTAATTGACGTCCTTCCATCAAAGGAGACGGCGCTCCGGCGTTGCCGAATGAGCCGGCCAGCCGATGAACCCTCGTGAGGCGTGAACGGTGAAACGTGAGTAGTAACAGAAGAGGGAACGGCGACAGACGTGTGCGCATCAGAGAGTTTCCAGCTCGCAGCGGCTACATCGTCAATGATTTCCCACGGCACAGGATTATCCGCGCTCAGTCGATTCGCCTTACCGTGCCAGGCTGCAGATGTAAGCACCCTGACCGAGCCAGGATCAAGGAACAATGGGATACTGACCGCATCTTGTCGCCTCATCTTTTCCGCCATACCGCTAACTCCTGGCCTCTCGCTCCTGGCCAAATCTGATGGCCACACCACTGCAAGGCAATCCGGATGCTCTTGCTCCGCATGGATAAAGTCCTCCGTGCGATCGGTCCCTAACAGTGCAGCTACCGTGTCTTGGGAAGCTCCGTCCAGCAATGCCATGTTCCAGCCCAGCGTCGCTGCGGCGATCCGAGCCGTTCCAATCGCATGCCCCACATCATGGTTACAGTAGCGGAAGGCCCGTTCTCCATATTTCCACGATTCCCGCCAATGGATCGAGGTCAGCCCGATGAGAAACGACTGAGCAGGAAACGGCGCAAGGAGGTGAGCCGTCTGATCGGCAGCAAACTCTGCACGAAGCTCAAGCCCGTGTTCCTTCGGCGCATAGTGATAGAGGCCTGCGTTCAGATCCAGCCCGTCCATCTGTGGCAATACCAGATAACCTTCAGTCGGATGGAGATTTCCCGATGAAGGATTGCTGCGCAGGGCCCACTGCATGTCCCCTGCCTTTTTCCATGCCGACAAGGCGAGGGCGAGTTCGAAAAACCGTGAGAGCGTCGGCACTGTGACCGGCATCGTAAGCACCACTCCACGCTGATAGATCGCGTCATACGGCGGAGAGACCGGTTTATCACCCGGTCGTAATAGCGGTAACGGGATCAGAGACGCCCCTTCGTATCGACGAAAGGGATCAGGCTGGTTCGCCCAATCCAGATGTCCGAGCGAACGGGCATAGCGGTTGAAATGATGCTTGGTCTGAATGTGATAGCGGATCACACGATCGATCGGATCGGTCGGCAAAGCCTCGACTGATTCGCGGTACAAGGGGATTTCTGTGGCCATCGTGATAGTCAGTCACAGTCTACAGAGCCGCAGGAAGGAAAGTAAACGTGAGATACTCGCAGCAAAGGCATATAAATTGTCTACAAATGCACCATGGCTCTAGTCTATGATAGACCATGGTTTTTAAATGGAAAATTCATTAATCGGCGGCGGCGCTTAACAGCTGGTGAGGACTTGCATACTATCGCCTACAGGCATGGCTGCAACATTGCTCTCATAGCACAAGGCAAAGCCATCTAGATTCCAGATCTTTGCCGTTGCCAATGAAGAACGGGATCGCGTAACTGATATGCAATTCGACGCCGCCCTTGCCGCACAAGACACATTTCGACGAGCCGAAATGGAGCTTGGCTCCGACTGGGATATCGCAGTAGAGCTGGAAGGCACCTTTTCCTCCAACGTTGGAACGACGGCGCGCGAGGCCTATGAGAGCCTGCTCGCACTCGCCGCTCGCTGCCCGGAGGCCCACTCCTTCCAAGCCTTCTGTATCTTCATCACCTGGCAGCAGGTGACGGAAGAGACCATTGCACATCATTTCCAGACAGGCCTCCGGCTTTGCGAAACCTTTTTGGCCTCTCCTGATGGGAAGTATCAGGCAGATCTCGATCAGATCACCGAACTCTATGGTTCATTTCGTGATGGACTGGGGCTCGATGAAGAAGATGAGATTCAAGTCGAGTTTCGACGCGACACGCCTAAGGGAGGCGACTAATTCAATCCGTGAGGAGTCAGGGGTTACGAGACAGGCGTAGCCATCAGCTTTTCGATCCTCCAACCCTTCACTCCTTACGCTTAACCAGGCTGAGATGGCCGACGCCGACAAACATCGCGCGCGAATTTTTCTCCACCGCGGCCAACTCGCGCAGGCCAAAACCGCGTATGAACAGGCTGTCGCAGATGATCGCCTGGCCAATGACCACGGCGCGCTCTCCGACTCGCTGGGCAATCTGGGAAATGTCTGCGCACTATCGGGTGACCTGGATCACGCAGAGGCGTGCTATAGGGAAGTACTCACCATCCAACGCACGGAGCAGAATCAACAGGCCATCGCCCATACCCTCGTGAACCTCGGCAACCTGCATATCGGAGCCGGCACACCGGAAAAGGCCCGCCCCTACTATCTCGAAGCCCTCGACCTCTTGGAGCCCCTAAACGATTACCGGGCGCTCGGCATCCTCTACCATAACCTCGGGATGGAAGAGGCCCGCCGGACACTGTGGGATGAAGCGACTTCATACTTTACTAAAGCCCTTGATGCGCATCGCCTCGTCGGCAATGAGGAAGGGCTGGCACTTACCTATAGTCAGCTGGGCAAAACATTTCTGGATGCTGGCGACGTGCGAAAGGCGGAGAAGTGTTTCAACAACGCCTCCGAACACTTTATCAAGCTCGGAAACGCTCCGGGCGAAGCCGCAGTGCTACGCTTGTTAGCTGACGTGTATATCCGCGTTGCCGATCGAGTTTCGGCCATCCGTTGCCTCGAACGCGTCGTGTTCCTCGCGACGCACTACAGCCTGCCGGAGTTGAACCATGACAGAGAATCGTTGAACCACATTCGCCAATCTGCCCCTCGTCCTTAACCCGCACTCCTTTCGATTTCATACCAGTCACCAGGCGGAAGCTCGTAATTTATTGGACAGATTAGAATCCTCTGCTACTGTGATGACTGTCACACCGGTTCATCAAGTTTCACCGCCCAATAGCCGACAGGATACTGACATGCACTTCGCAGATAGGTGGGGACATTGCTGGTTTATATCCTTTTGTTGATCACGCTTATGGCTGCTCTGGCTTCCCCTGTTCACGCCGCCGACCCCACGCCCCACATCACGGTGGGAACACAAGAAGTCAGCCTCTCAGGAGGATATCTTTTGCCTCATCGTCTCACCAAAGACCACACCACGAAGCAACAAGGGCCTGTCTTTATGCCCTCCTGGATGATGACGCTGACCGATCCCATCGGTGACAGTTGGTATCGCGGTCAAGTCTCGCTCGGCGCCGAGATGGTCTATATCCAGTTCCAGGAACCGTTTCTCACACACGGCATCGGCTTCACCCCGAAAATCAAATACACCTTCGTCGCGCACAACCGGATCCGACCCTATACCGAATTCGCCGGAGGCCCTTTTTGGACCGATCTCGCAGGGAAGATTCCGGAAGAGTCCAGCCGGTTCAATTTCATCTTGAGTGCCGGATTCGGAATCTCCTATTTCCTGACCAATCAAACAGCACTCAATGTCGGCTATCGCTTTCAGCATATTTCCAATGCCGGCACGCATTACCCGAACCTCGGGCTCAATGCCAGCCTGCCCTATGGCGGCTTCTCGTTCTTTTTCTGAATCAGGAGGAGGCACGATGATGGGCCAGAATTTTTCACGACCATCGATCAGCATCGTTCTCGCCATGACACTAGGCCTTGGAACCGGCTGTTCCCATTGGATCGAATTAGCTGTCTCCACGGACGTCGCACCGACTACTAGTGCTACGGTGGCCACGGATGCACGAGTACCTGTCCTGCTGAGAACCTTGCAGGTCACGCAAAATGGCGCACCAGTCGCTCCGCCCACGGTCCTGGAACGGCAGGTGCTCGGCGCCATCGAAGCCACTCGTCTGTTCTCTCAACATTATCAATCCGGGTTCACGCACCCGGCCATGGAGCAGGCTCGCGTCACTGTGCACCTTTCGATCGACAATCTTGTAGATCCCCATGCCGGACAAGCCGCCTGGCGAGGCTTCGTCGTCGGCGCCTCGATGTTTACGCTGGCGCCGTTCATCTCCCTCAATTACGACTACGGCACCCACATGGCGCTTGAGATGGAACGATGGGACGGTCAGATCAAACGGTACACCGCCACATCGAACGGATCGGCGCACTATAACCTGTTCGGCGCGAGCCCTGACGTCATCGAACAGTTGAAGGGCCAGGTGACAGAGGCCTGCCTGTCGTCCCTGCTCAATCAAGTAATTGAGGACTCGAGCTTTTATCTTGCCAGCAACACACAACCTCAAGACCACCCGATTCGCACTGTCTCGGTCGGAGTCCGCCGCCCATCTAACCGTGCGATTCCCATCTCTCGACCACTCGCGGACTCCTCCACCCGATAGACCTGGAAGACCGCTCACGGTCCGTCTGAGGTCTGGCTCTCTCCTTCGTTGCAGTGGTAACATACGTTCCACACTCACGAGGAGGACAGCGTGGATATCGACGCATTCAGACAGATGGTCGCCAAGAACCCGAAGGGCTTCTTAGGCCGCTACGGACTCGGCAATAAAATCATTCAGGAACGCGGCAACATCGAAGAAGCCGTCGAGCATCTCCTCGTCGCGACGCAACTGGATCCGACCCACGTCGCATCACATCTGGGCCTTGGCAGAGCCTTAGTTTCTCTGGGACGAAAGGATGAGGCGAAACCCGTTCTGCAAGCCGGCATCGACGCCGCCCTCTCCGGTCGATCCAACGGAGGCGTGGACTTAGTCCCGGAGATGCAAGCGTTGCTACGCACATTGGGATAACGAATCGCATCGCGACGGAGCAGGGAGACCCCCGTGAAGATTGAAGAAGCCAGGCAGCGAATCGAATCGGCGATGACCCAGTACGGGGTACAGGCCGGAATGGCGATCGACCTCGTGATCAACGAGGTACGCTCCGATCTCGGCGCTGCCACGGCCAATGAATTGATCGACGAGTTCGACCTCGAGCTGCAATACAATATCGCCCCGTTAGAGTCGGACCACTCCACTAGCTAAGCCAGGGGCATACGGCATCACGGATCGCAATGAGGGTGATCAAAAAGCTTCTTCAACAAGGCCGCAGGCGAGTCGAAACCGGAGGCGTACCCTCTGGGGTACGTTGAGGATTCGATGAGCCGAGAACGACGTTGAGGAGCTTTTTCAGCACCCTACTATGCCGCTAATTTGGTGCGCGATCTCCGGACATGGATACGGTCACGCCGCGCAAGTGGTACCTGTACTCAATGCAGTAAGCTCCCTCGTGCCAGGAGCGACTGCCGTCCTTCGCACCACGGTCCCAGCCTCGTTTTTCCGCGACCGCCTGGCGATTCCCTGGGACATCCAACCAGTGCAGCAAGATGTCGGCTGTATCCAAGATGGCCCTCTCAAGATCGACATCGCCGAAACCTGGGCTTCTCATTATCGTTTTCACGAAACGTGGGAAGCACGCCTGTCCAACGAAGTCGCCGGCATGCGGGCGGCATCTCCCTCACTAGTCATCGCCGACACTCCCTACCTCGCCATCGAGGCCGGTTGCCGCGCACAGATACCGACCGTCGCCTTGGCGAGCTTTACCTGGGACCTCGTGCTCAAGGAGTACTGCCACGCCACAGACGATTCACACCAGCAGTTGATCCAGCGCATCCGTGAATTCTATGCAAAAGCCGACATGGCTCTTCGCATCACCCCCGCGCCAAAAATCGATGCCTTCTCCAACATCATGGAAATTGGCCCGATAGCCAGCCCTGCTTCTCCAGAACGAGACCGGCTTGCTTCGGCCCTCTCCCTGGCGCCGGACGAACGAACCGTCCTGGTGGGATTCGGCGGTATCCCACTGACATCCCTTCCGCTTGAACAGATCGAACAGCTGAGGCACTATCGCTTCCTCTTCGATGGCCCAGTCCCGGGGGGATACTCTCGTATTCATTCTACTGACACGCTTCCATTCTCCTTCAAGACCCTGCTGGCCTCTGTGGACGTCATCATGACCAAGCCTGGTTACGGCACCATTATTGAGGCCATCGCACTTCAACAGCCAGTCGTGTATGTGCGCCGATACAATTTTGCCGATGAACCGTCCCTGGTCGACTATCTCCATCGCTACGGACGCGGCGTCGAGTTGTCGATCGATGACTTCACGCAAGGCCGATGGGAGCCAACCTTACAGCAAGCCTTGGCCTCTCCGATCCCTTCGTTGCCGCCTCCTCCAACCGGTGCCGCGGAGGCAGCCGAAATGCTTGCTCGGTACTGTCATCTCTAGCGGGTGGAGCATGTCCTTTCTCGGTCTCTGCGTGAAGTGGCTCTCAAGCTTGGCTCACGGTATAGGGAGGATCTTTGAAGGAGCTGGTCGGGTTCTCACTGGTATGCTTCCCGCGCTCCTGCCTCCGGCAGCACTCACCAAGCTTATACGTACCCATTATGACCGCAGCTACGACCGCACCTGTACTCGCTTCACCGGCGCGCTACAAGAATGGCCCCTCGAACAATGGGAGAAGGAGGTACTCGCCCGCCATCACATCGTGTCGGGAAACATACTCGTACTCGGTACGGGAATCGGCCGTGAATCGATCGCGCTTGCCAAACTGGGGCTCCGCGTCATAGGCCTCGACGTCAGCCAATCGGCTTTGCGTATGGCCGCTCAGATCGCGCGAACTGCCGGAGTGCCTGTCACATTTGTCCAAGCAGACTTTCTGGCCCTTCCCACTCGTCCAGCCCTCTGCCATTACATCCTGATGCCCAGCGTCATGTACAGCTCCATCCCCAGCCGGAGTTGGAGGCAGACCTGGCTGAGGCAGGCAATCAGTCTACTTTCCCCGAATGGGTTGGCTATCCTATAATTCTTCGTTGAGTCCGACTCCTCGACCAGAAGCAAAAGAGCCAGCAAAACTCTCAACCAGTGGGCTCACCAGGCTTCCAGGAAGCAACCGCCTCTACCAGCCAGGCGACACCTGCCCTCAAGGCCATTTTCTTCACGTCTTTCAAAGCGAGCAGGAGCTACGCCAGGAATTGGCTGAGAGCGGTGTCGTGCTGCGAGAACTGAACTGGCACGGGCAGTACCTGGTCGTCGCAGCCTCGTCGACAGAGAGCCCAAATAGGACTAGAAGGGCTCTCATGGATTTGCTATCCTGCCGCCACCGATGACACCTACAGCGATCTACACCAAGAATCCCGACTACGTGCAGCGTGATGTTGCCGGCGAATGCATTCTGGTCCCCATCCGACGAACGTTGACCGAGGCCAATAGCATCTATGTGTTGAATGAAACCGGGGCAGCGCTCTGGTATCGAATCGACGGGCAACGGACGGCGCAGGATATCGTAACCGACTTCTGCAACGAGTATGAGGTCGCGACCGACCAATTGGCGAATGACTTCACGTTGTTACTTGACGATCTCCTCTCCATCCAGGCGGTCGAGGAGATTGCGCGATGACCGATGATTGGACAGGATAAACTTTCTCACCTTCCCGATCGCTTCCCCTACTCTTGCCAATGGGAGATCACCTGCCGTTGCAACCTCCACTGCGTAATGTGCTACACGGATTGCTTCAATCGTCCCGATGCGATCCGTCAGGAACTCACCACCGCTGAGATCCTTCGCATCATGGATGAGGTGGCCGCGGCTGGAACCTTGGAACTCTGCCTCACCGGAGGCGAACCGCTCGCCCGCCCTGATTTCTTCCAGCTCTATGAACATGCCATCCGCTGTGGGTTCCTGGTCACCATCTTCTCAAACGGGACCCTGATCACTGAAGCCCACGCCGATCGCTTCGCCGCACTGCGCCCACATCGCATTGAAATCAGCCTGCACGGGATGACCCGCGAGACCTTCGAACGAATTACCGGGGGACAAGGTTCCTACGCCCGCTGTCTCCAGGCAATCACGCTTCTCCTCGATCGACAGATTCCCCTCGTGCTCAAAAGCACGGCAATGACGCTGAATATGCAGGAGATCCTCGACATCAAACGCTACGTCGAGTCTCTGGGCACAGTCAGATACAAGCTCGGCGAGGAAATGAGACCAGAACTCGACGGCGGTGGTGTCCCATTCCAGTACGCAATGTCTGAGCAAGACCTTGCCGATCTGAACCAACAAGATACAGATCTACAGAAAGACGCCTGCCGACGTGATTCAGTAGAAGCGCCCCCCTGCCGCAGCGGCATGCATTCGTTTCACATCGACGCCTATGGGCAATTACAACTGTGCTCCGGTAATCGTCGGCAGCGTTTCGATTTGCGAACCGGCTCATTCCAATCAGGGTTCTTCGAAGCCTTGCCGACCTTCGTTTGTGAATGGAAAGTGCCCCAGGAACCGGCCCTCATTCAGCCCGCGATGCACCATGCATAACGAGAAAACCATTTCTACCATCCAGTATGGAGCATTCAGCCAACGAGTTCATGAGCAGGCCGCCACGCACCAACGCGTGATCAAGGCGCAAGTCGAGCTGACCTATCGCTGCAACCTCCATTGCCGCCATTGCTATACCGATCCCTACAACAGTAAGGAATTCTTCCCGCGCGAACTGACTCTCGACGAAATCCATCGCTTGCTCGACGAGATGCAACAATTGGGCATCGTATGGCTCAATCTGACGGGTGGCGACATTTTCATGCATCCCCATTTCTTTGAGATCTACGAAACCGCCGTCCGCAAAGGTTTCCTGCTCCAGCTCTACACGAACGGTACGCTCTTTACAAAGGCTACCGTTGAACGCCTGAGACAGATGCCACCCTTCACGATCGATATCTCCTGCCACTCCGTGACGGAAACACCATTCGACTGGTTCACGCAGGTCCCCGGGTCGTTCCGCGCCTTCGTTCGGGGGCTTGAGATGTTGAGAGACAGCGGTCTTCCGTTCGGGCTGAAAACGAAAGCCATGAACTGGAACAGAGACGAAATGCCGGCCATCAAGCAATTCGTGGAATCATTCGGGAAGGAGTTCGGGATCACCACCTCCCTCTCCCCACGCCTCAACGGCGATCTATCGTCGCTCAGGCATCGGATCGCTCCCGAAGACATCCTGGCATTGCAGGAGGATCAACCACTAACCGATAGGGACAAGGAAGGGTGCGACAGGACACCCGACTTGCTCGCTCCCAGCACAGACCGGCTCTATCGCTGCGGCTGTGGAACCGACACGATTCACATCAACGCCTGGGCCGAACTCGGTACGTGTACGCTGCAATACGAACGGCGAGTGTCGCTTCGAGCGCATCCACTTGCTGACGCCATCGAGATGCTGTTTCGGGAGATCCGAGGATTGAGGTACCAGGGTGAGTCGCCCTGCCGCACCTGCGAAATTCATGCATTTTGCGATAGGAAGCCCTCGGATGCGCGATGGGAATGTGGCACAGCCGAAGCACCAATCCCCTATGATTGTGACGTCGCCCTTGCGCTGGCACAATCGGCGCTGGATCAGACGCTGATTCATCCATTGCGCAGAATCCACAAGGAGGTGGAGTCTCACCATGACTAAGAAAAAATCATACAGCCAGCCGCAGCTCTTCCGCGTTAACCTTAATCATGAGCAGGCCATCTTGAGCGCCTGCAGCCTGTCGACAACCGCCGTGACAAACGGTGGAGGCGTTTCGTGCAGAACACCCGGGCAAGGCGGCTGCAAGAACCATAGCAATGCGAACGGGGATGCCGGCCCACGCCCTTCCTAAGAACATGGATAGACGATGAGTATCGGACTTCAGATTGGCGGCTACAGGATCAAGCTGACGGAAGCTCAGGACAATCCAGGCACCAACTGGCCAATGCATCCGTTCAGTTCCTTCTTTGACCATTCCGACCACCCCCGGGACATTGAGATCGCCGTCACCGTTGTCGAGGAGCTCCCAAACCTCTCGCATGGACCGCTCCACTTCGATGCCTGCCACGGCCTCTGGCGTCTATATGAGGCCGGATCTGGATTACTATTGGAGTCTCTGAATACCAAGACTCACCAACCTTGCGCGCGCGCGCTCATCAGCAAGGGCTTTTCCCATGTGGATGTGTGGACACGTGGGGAAAAGACGGCTTCGGTGCTGAGCTGGATTCCGATGAAAATCCTCAATCCTATTGTCGAAGTATGCCTGCTAACCAGACTCGCGAGAGAAGGAGGACTGTTGCTCCACTCGGCGGGGATTCTTTCACCCTCAGGGGGCTACATCTTCACGGGGGCTTCAGGTGCCGGCAAGTCCACGCTGTCTGGCTTCTTCAATACAGATGGCGCATCTGTGCTGAGCGATGAACGGATGATCCTTCGCAAGAATGGAGATGCCTTTGTCATTCATGGGACCCCATGGGTCGGCAGCGGTGCCTACGCCAAGAACGAGTCGGGGCTCCTGACAGAACTGTTTTGCATCAGCCACGGGCCAGAGCACCGGATTGAGAGTCTGCCTCGCAGTGACGTGCTGTCGTTTCTTCTCCCCCAATGTTTTCTTCCACATTGGGATCGTGCTGCCATGGAGGCCACGCTGACATTCTTAAGCGACCTGATCGCTCAGGTTCCCTGCCGACGACTTGCATTTGCAAAACAGCCGGACATCGTCGACTACATCCAGAACCAGCTAGCACGGACCGCGCTGGTGGTGTCATGAAGAAGCTGGATGCCGACGAGTTTCTAGGACTGCTCTCGACCAAAGCGGCTGCTTCTCGCCAGCCTGATGGCGTGACCTTTGAGCTGACCTATGGCTGCAATCTGAGATGTGTCCATTGCTATAACCCCACCCATCGCGCCCTGCCTCATGAACTCACGACCTCTGAGATTTGTGCGCTCCTGAGTCAGATCGCCGAGATGGGGGTGCTCACCGTCACCTTCACGGGTGGAGAACCGAGCGTGCGCCCGGACATCAGTGATATTCTTCAATGTGCGCGTCGTCAGGGATTGATGATTCACCTCATGACCAATGCCACCCGCATCACCACATCATTCACCGACCTCCTGCATGAGGTCGGAGTCAGTCAGATCAACGTCTCGATTTATGGTGCGACAGAGGCGGTCTATGAACGGATGACCGCGGTCTCTGGATCCTATCGGCAGTTTCGACAGGGCCTGCTCAATCTTGCCGCTGCCTCGCTGCCCGTCGTCGTCCGGATGCCGGTAACGACGCTCAATTGCGAGGAGATCCAGACCTGTCGGCAACTGGTGGAATCCCTGCATATGAAGTTCCAATATTGTCTGGAGATCATGACCACCATCACCGGCGATCGGACACCGTTACAATATCGCCTCCCCCCTGAGGAGAAGGTCCGGATCGATCATGAGATGCTTCCTCACCGGTGGATGCCCGCGTCAGAAGAATCCTGTTCAGCCAACCAGTCCTTCATCGAATGCGCCTGCGGTCAGAGTCGATTTGCGATCACTCCCTACGGCGAGATGAACCTCTGTAGCGCTTTCCCTATCCCTCGCTATGATCTCCGCACCGGCACGGTCAAAGAAGGTTGGGCCATTCTCAAGCGCACCGTCGACCAGGCGCACCCGAGCCACCGATACGAATGCCCGACCTGTGAGGTGCGTCCTCATTGCCGCCTGGGCCGAAGCGACGCCTGGCTTGAAACCGGGGATATGAGTTCATGCCTCCCGCACTATAAGGAGTGGGCGCAATTGGAGCATCACACCCATGCCCTCCTCGACCCTCGACGACCTCGCTGACGCCTATACTCTGGTCAGTCTGACCAACAAGCGCCTGCTCGATGAGTGGGAGATCGTCGGCCAGGCATTCCACCGGTATGGCATTGAATGTATCGTCCTGAAAGGGGCCGATCTCCTCTCACGTCTCTATGGAGTGCGCGGAACGAGGCCCCTTTCCGATGTGGATCTGCTTGTCCACGAGCAAGACCTTCCCGCCGTTCATCGACTGCTGATTGAGACCGGACTTGCACAACAGATCGACGGCAACCCAGCCTATCGTTCCTCCCAATCCACACTGTCTCTGGATCTGGTCTCGGGACTCTGGTACCTCGACAAAGAGGGACTTGCAGCACTGTGGGCGCGGGCTCGAACTCGACTACTCGGCCAGCTCACGGTGAAACAGCTGGCCTCTGACGACTTGCTCCTCTATCTGATTGCCTATGCTGTCGTCCACCGAGGCCACCTCTCCCATTCCTTTTTCACCGATCTCCGGTTGCTGATCGAGAAGGAAACGCTCCACTGGCCCACTCTTGTCGTGGAGGCGAGCCGACGTCACCTCAAAATTCCTCTCTACCATGGCCTGCGTCAGCTGGCATTGTCGAACTCAACAACAGGGATTCCTACAACCGTGATCCAGCAGCTCGCGCCATCGACCATAGCTGAACAGACACTGGAGCTTTCTTTCCGGCGATTGGTGACGACCCAGCCCCTCCCCGAACTCGGACATTTTTTGTTGTGGATCACACAACCACCGGGGCACAAACTTGCCTGGCTCCGTCGCACCCTCTTCCCACCATCGCTCTTCCTCACCTATCGCTATGGGAATGAGAGTGTGAGACGGCCCTGGCACACGAGAATCACCAGATGGTGGCAATTGGCCAAAGCGGGAAACATCTTGATCGCCCGCATGCTGGTCCGCCTCGTCATTGGCCATACGGTAAAGACAGCCTCATGATTCACCTGTCGCCCCCCCGCACCTTGGATGGTCGTTTTTCTGCGCAGGATTTGCCGGACGAACTTCATCTGCCTCTCCTGAACGGCATGGTCGTACCTCGCATCGTGTCATCGAGCATGACGCCGACGATTCACGAAGGCGACAAACTTGAGCTCAGTCCTCCGACCTCCCTCACCGTAGGCGCGATCGTGGTATTCCGGCACGACGCCATGCTCATCTGCCACCGCGTCACCGCCATTGATCCCCAGGGCACTCTCTCGACGAGAGGCGACGCGACCGATGGCGCCTGCGAGGTCGTTCAGCCAGGCTCTGTGATCGGAATGGTGACGGGAGTGCTGCGCGAGGGAACTCACGTGTCTCTCGGGCACAGCCCACTCATGTCATCAGCCGCGGCACAATCGACCAGCCTCAAGAATCGCGTTCGGACTGTCGTCGTCCGGTTAGTCACCCGAAGCGCTCGTGTCCTCGTGAGATTCTCATTCTTCCAGTCTATGCTGGCCACACTGTTCCGATGGACAGCCACGGTCGATGTCCTTGCTCCTGCGCCACTCCACTCCCTCTCCTCTCACTCCAAAGTCGCCTCGTTCACTCTCCGAATGTTTCCACACAGTGCCCGACTCCTCGCTGCTTCTCACGGACAGAAGCCGGCGTGTTACGTCGTCCGGCTGGGACCCTGGCGATTGGCTCAATATGACCAGGCTACAGGGTCTCTCTTGCTCCGCCAATCTCTACGAGACGCCGGTCTGGATTCGTTGCTTCGGCAAGGCTGCTGTGAGCGTCAACCACCCACGGACTGAGGCGTTCAGCCGGTTCCAACTGTCTTCGGAGTTCCGCCATGTCCCGCCAATTGGCGCGTGATCGAATTTCTTCCTGTCTCGAAGACCTGAAACACACATCCTTTTGCCGGTTCCCTCCGTAGAATGCTATAGTCGTGACGGGCATGAGGCGATCCTGGCTTTCCTTTACGACTCGCTCGCTTTATGGATAAATCCGCACGACACGACACCTCAATGATCGATCCATCTTTGCTAGCGCTTGTAGTCAAAGGCGATCAACAGGCGTTCAGTCAGCTCTATGACCACTCGAGCACGCTCTTGTTCACGTTGGCAGTCCGGATCTTGGGGAATCATGAAGAGGCAGCGGAGCTCTTGCAAGATGTCTATCTAGAAGTGTGGCGGAAGGTCTCCCGCTACGATGTCGGGCGTGGGACTCCAGTCGCATGGCTGGTCACCCTCACCAGAAGTCGAGCTATCGACCGGTTACGGGCCAGGGCAGCGCGCGGATATCGGACCACGAACTCGCTGGAAACCGGAAGCGCTACGCAGGTAGCCGACCACGGTCCAAGCCCGTTTGAGACGCAGGCAGATCAAGAACTCCGCATTGCGATCGGAAACGCAGTGGCTGGATTGCCTCAAGCGCAGCAACAAGCCATTGAACTCGCGTACTACGAAGGGCTCTCCCATGCCGAGATAGCCGCGCGGCTGAACCAGCCACTCGGAACCGTCAAGACCCGGATCAAACTCGGGATGTCCAAGCTCCGGGATGGCCTTCAGCAGTGGTGGAACCATGGTGATTTCCAATGACGCATGAAGAACTCGAAGAATCGGTTCCCTTGTATGCCACAGGCGCACTGGACCGGACGGAGCGACAGGCGTTGGAAGCCCATTTACTTTCCGGCTGCGCCGCTTGTCACAACGCACTGAAGGACTATCAATCCGTCGCTGCCCTCCTTCCGCTCGGTCTCAGCCAAACCAGGCCTCCACGCTCCCTCAAAGCTACGGTCATGGCAGGACGAAACCCTGCTCCGATTCCAGACGAAGCGGCACCGAAAGAAACGGCCCGGGCGAGCTTGGAACCGGGCGAATGGATGAACCACCTCTTTCCTCCCGTCGCCCCTGCCCGATCATTGTCGCTACCCTGGGCCATTGGCCTGGCAACAGTCTTGATCGTGGGTGCAGGCGGGTATCTAGCGTGGGACGTTACGACACAACGTTCTGTCGACACATCGAACATTCTGAAGCTCGAAGCATCGCTTCAGGAAAAGTCGACGAAGCTGGCCGGTCTGAATCGTGAGCTCGATGATCAAGCCAAAACCCTGGCCGGATTGCGAAATGACATGCAGCAACGAATAAACGAAGCCACCGAAGCCAAGGAACTACTGGTTCAGCGTGAGGCAGAATTGGAGGAGACTCGTGTTCAATTGAGCCAACGCGGCGGCGCTCGAACTGTTGGAACTCCGCAGGACGAGCTGGCAGCACTTCTCCGAATTCCCAACGTCAAGGCCGTGTCCCTCACCGGATCGGACATGGCAAAACGGGCGGCGGGATTCCTGCTATACGATTCTTACACCCAGAAAGTCTGGCTCTATTCCGTGAACTTACCCGAGTGTCCCTCCGGCACGACCTATCAGCTATGGGCCATTCACGAGAAACCCATGAGCATTGGGACCTTTCACATGGACGCCGGAGAAACCGCTCACCTATTGGTCAAGAAGGTGCCGAGCTTCACGGACGCGAAAACCTTTGCCGTCAGCCTTGAGCCCTCAGGCGGCCGCCCGCAACCAACCGGACCCATGTACCTCCTGAGTCGCTCGTAGGGCGAACAGCTCCCGGTACTTGACCATTCCATGCTAAGCCCGTTGCAATCACCAGACGTGCCCTCCTAATGTCCTGATGGGATCGGATACCTCTCAGTATTCTGAAAAAGCCTGTCGGCTGCATTCTCACAGTATCGAGTTCCTCAACTTTGTGAAGAGCTGGTTCGAATACCCGAGTACTAAACGGGTTCCCTCTTCGCCAAGATCCATGCAAGAGGGAACGGCCCATCCCAAGTGCTTGACGAATTCGAACGGACAAAATCGGCAAGTTCAGCCGGCAAACGGATCTCACTCCATAGATAATCGTCCCTTCTCCCCTTTCATTGGCCATGCTACGATGCCTGTCTCGGATGAACGTAGGCGTATCACAGTCATCTCAAAGGATGGTCATCGTGCAGACAGATGAATCCCGTTACCATCTGGCCTTCATGCAAGTCGCGCTTGAGGAAGCTGCGCGCGCAGCAGCGATTGGTGAAGTGCCGATCGCAGCGGTAGTGGTACGTGGAGGGAAGATTCTTGCCCAATCACACAATTATCGGGAACTCTGGCAGGACCCCACGGCCCATGCGGAAATCATTGCGATCCGCACCGCAGCGACTACACTTGGCACATGGCGATTATCCGAGACGACCCTCTATGTGACCGTCGAACCCTGTCCGATGTGTATCGGTGCGATTATCTTAGCAAGGATTCCCCGAGTCGTCTTTGGGGCATGGGATCCGAAAGCGGGTGCATGTGGATCGGTGTTCGATCTTCCGACAGAGCCGAGGCTGAACCACAGGGTCGCCGTGACCGGCGGAATCCTCGAGGGGGAATGTCAGGCTCTCATTCAGAAGTTTTTCAAGGAACTCCGAAAGGCATCACCAGTGACAAAACCGCTTTCCACTCAATAGAGGCAGGCAAGGCCTTACCGCTCTAGCGGGCTGAGGAAAAACTATTTCAGCACGCGAGAACTTCGATGGCCCGCACGTGCGGTGCGACGTGGGAACATCGTGCAGGATGCTCAAAAAGGCCGTCCAGCAAGGCTGCAGCGAGCGAAGAGGCGAGGAGGTACAGACCGCACTTCGTGTGGGCCGTTCGCCATTTGAATGGTTCTTGGCGAACGGAAAAACCCCTCCAGTACTTCCGACTTCTGGGAATTTCTTTTGGTACGTTGAGCCTCTGAGCGATGCGAGAACGCCGCTGGCGGAATTTTTCAGCATCCTGCTAGACCGCACTGCACGATCCAGTCCATCCCCTGAGCGGCCACTGCCGCTTCCCATCCCTCTCCACATGAGAGGAGACGAATCCTCCAATTGTCTCGGAGCAGAGAGCCTCGGGGGACTAGAAGCTCTGCACCGACTCCGTCCGCTGCTATGAGAATCTCGCACTGACTCAACGCCTGAAGTCCGATACCCTGCGCCTTAAGCACAGCTTCTTTTGAGACCCAGTAGCGGAAGAATCTCGCTGCACGCTGCTCCTGGGCCAACTGCATGATGGTGGCATGTTCGGAGGGAGCAAAAAAACGCTCGGAAAGTTTTGCCACCCCTACATCGGAGCGAATTCGTTCGAGATCAACTCCGACCTCTTGCCCCTTTGAGACCGCTATGAGCGCACGGCCATGCGCATGGGACATATTGAACGTGATCGCGGACTGACCTTGTGACTCTCTCGTCAAGGAGGGCTTACCTGTCTCACCATGACAGATCTTGATCACCTCGGGGGCAACCTTGAGATACCGACTGAGCACCGCTCTGAGACATCCGTGTGCAAGAATGTAGCGCTGCCGGTCTTGCTCGCGAATCAGGCGCGCGGCTCTGTGCCGTTCCTCTTCATCTAACCACTGGGCGCATCGGACCAGACAGCGTGGCGACCCGTCAAGCTCGATCCCCCAAAGGTGAACGGCATTCAGCTCGAGGCTGGTGTGACCCTCCCGCTCAAAACCCGTGAGCTGCTCAATCGACTGGAATGAAATCAGCACATCGCCATCCTGGAGATAGACATTCGACATCGTCCGGCCATATTTACGGTCGGATACCGCCCACTCCGGTCTTCAAATATTCCACAACCTTGCCGTCCTCTAATTTAATCACCTGATCGCCGAGATGAAAATACCGGTCGTCGTGTGTGATGACAACTACCAATTTCCCCCGTTCACGCAGGTCCGGAAGCAATGTCTTGTAAAAGATTTCCTTATACTGCGGATCTTGATCCGCCGCCCATTCATCGAACACATAGATAGGGCGGTCCTCCAAGTAGGCCGTGACAAGCGCCAACCGCTTTCGTTGGCCCTGCGAGAGGTCAAGGGTCGAGAACGTGCGTTCATGCATAGTGACCTTCTGATCCATGTGCAGCAATCGCAAGTACGGAAGCCCGAGCCTCTCGGCCTGGGAATCCGACTGGCCCAGGAGTTTCTTGAAGACGTGAAAGTCTGAAAATACGACCGAGAAGTGTTCACGGTACCACTCCCGATTTGCATCGGTGACCATCGTGCCAGCCAGCGTCACGTTCCCCTGTAGGGGCTGGTATAGGCCTGCGAGAACTTTCACGAAAGTCGATTTCCCGCTTCCATTCCCTCCGATAACGAACACCAGTTCGCTAGGATGCAGCTCCAGACTGATCGGTCCAAGCGAGAAGGGAGTTTCGACGCCTTTTTCCTCGCCGTATGAAAATACGACATCGTTCCATTGCAGAATAGGAGTGATCCCGGCCCCGAGGTCTGCCAATCCCAACGTTTGGCCGTCCTCGTGGCCGACGTCCAGAGACACACCCAGCCGTTCGATATTCTCCAACGCAACTTGGCCTCGTTCGATAGTTGGTAACGCACCGATAATCCCCCAGATGGGACCCATCATATAGAGCACGGCCACCACATACCCGGTCAGGGTCTCGGGGGACACCGTCACCACAGATGGAAACAGAAAGACTATGAACCCAATGAGGGAGTAAAACGAGACCTGAGTCCATGCTTCTGCCAACGCGTGCCTCCGCGTCGCTTCCAAATTCGTTTGCCGATACGATTCCGCCGCCCTTCGCACTTCCTGATTCACAAATTCCCGCCGACGCGCCCGATGCATCATCAACTCTTTCAGCCCATCCGTGAGGGAACGAAAGTGTTGAAACAACTCGGCCCTCGCCTCGCGGGCTGCATAGATGACGCTAAGCGCACTCGTGTGCAGCCATTGATACCCCAAGGCCCCCAGCACGGTGGTTCCGATCACTCCTAGAAATGCGCCCCATGACAGCCAGGCAAGGTAGAACCCACAACCCAGCACCACTGCCGCATTCATGATCAACTGAGGGAAACATTGGATCGCCCAGGTGACCCAACTGACGTCATCCGTCAGGGTGACGAGAATATTTGCGGCCCCTCGCTGCTCGGAACGACGCAAGGGGGCCCGCACGATCTTCGCACAGAGCGATAAGGAGAGGTCCAAAATCGTGTCTTGTGAGAATCGGACGAGCAGGAGCTGGGACCAGAGGTTTGACAGAAGCTTCCCGGCGACGAGGACAATAAACCCCGCCGTCACGAGGAGGGAATGGTCGGAGGGATCATGGAGCACATGGTTGATGAGAGCCAAAACCCCGGCGCTCAAGAGACCTGACAGGACACCGGCACAGAGCATGAGCCAGGCCATGGTTCTCGAACGATGCACAACGAACCGAAGAAATCGTCTGAATGGCATAGCCACCGGCCTCACGCTCACATAGGGAAGGAAGGAGATGGAAGTTACAGACTTAAATCGCGTGTACGGCGGTCGCGAGCTATCTCGTCTTGAGCATCAACGGCAAGGAAAGCTTGGACCTGTTCGGACACTTCTTCGACATGCGGTGAAGTAAGGAGGAGTCCCGAATCAGCGGCAGTGATTTGGACGGTCTGACTCCCTCCCGCGCCAAGTTCTTCCCAGGCATATCTGGTATCTACCACTGTCTCTGCCACCTTCCGTTTCGAAGCGACAATATTGAGAATGCGCCCAGGATATTTGTGCACGGCATAACGGGCCACCGCTTGGCGCGTCGATTGCATTACACGCTCGACCTGAAACTCAACAAACAGTTCATCCTCAACGGTCCGTCGTCGTAAAAATGATATGAGCCTCTCGCTTTTGTGTTGGACAAATGCCTTCCAGTCTTTCCTAGGCATGCGGAGCAGCTCGTGGATATTCCCCATTGTCTTCCACACAACAAATAGCGGCAACCACAGTCTCATCGGCCACTTATCACGATGAGGACGATATGAAGTCGAATGCCAGGTATCCATTACGATCAACGTGACGGCTTCCCCCTGTTCCATGAGTTGCTGAGCCATTTCATAGGCAATCAGCCCGCCGGTACAAATACCAACGAGTGTATACGGCCCTTGCGGGCGAAGGGTACGAATCTCTGCGATATAGTGTCTCGCCATCTCCGGCACCGAGATGAACGGCGCCTCTTTCCCGTCCAACCCTCGCGCCTGCAATCCATAGAACGGCTGATCCGGGCCCAACAGCCGCGCCAACTGGGCAAAAATCAAGACGTTACCTCCCACTCCCGGCACCATGAAAATCGGGATTGCTGTCCCGTTCGGCTGGATCGCCACCAGCGATTGCCATGGCGGTACCCACTGTTCGTGCGAAAGGATCGATGCCAACTCCGCGATGGTCGGTGCTTGAAACAGTGTGGCGAGCGGAAGGTTCCTTCCATAGACCTGTTCAAGCAGAAAAAAGAGTTGTGCCGCTTTGAGGGAATGACCACCGAGGTCGAAGAAGTTGTCGTGAATTCCGATCTTTGGGACTTCCAGCACCTGCTGCCACAAGGCCGTCAGTTGGACTTCCACCCGATCGCGCGGTCCAACGTATACCGTTTCGCCGGAAACAGAGGAGGTCGGAGCAGGTAATGCGCGCACATCGACCTTGTTATTGGCCGTCAAGGGTATTGCTTCTAGAAAAACGAAGAAGGAAGGCGTCATGTAATCGGGAAGTGACGCCCGAACAAATGAGCGAAGTTCTGTTGGGCTTGGTGCTTGCCCTTCCTGACCCACCAAGTAGGCCGCCAGCTGTTTGACACCCTGGTGATCCTCCCATGCGGTCACCACAACCTGACGGACGGCGGGATGGCGACTCAGCACCGCCTCGATCTCACCTAATTCGATTCTGAACCCCCTGATCTTGACCTGATGATCCAACCGGCCCAAATGCACGATGCGTCCATCCACCCGATAGCGAACCAGATCTCCGGTTCGATACAGTCTCGCCTGAGGCACCTTCGAGAATGGATGGGGAACGAACCGTTCATTCGTGAGCTCAGCGCGCCTACGATATCCTCGGGCTAAACCATGCCCTCCAATATAGAGCTCCCCAGAGACTCCAATGGGAACCGGTTGCATACACTCATCCAAGATATACAGTTCCGTATTCGCAATCGGACGCCCAATGGTGATCTCCCGATCAGCCCGTTCGATTCTCTCGATCGTGGACCAAACCGTGGTTTCCGTCGGGCCGTACATATTCCACAAGGCGGCACTTCGATCCAGCAGGACCGCCGCAAGGTCCGGCGGAAGCGCTTCCCCTCCACACAGCACTGTCAGCCTGGCGCTGCCCGACCATCCCGACTCAACTAACATTCGCCACGTGGCAGGCGTCGCTTGCATGATTGTCGGGTCGGCCGCCTCACAGACCCTTCGTAATTTCCATCCATCCATCGCAACAACCCGACTGACAAGCTCTACACGGGCACCCACGAGCAACGGCAGATACAACTCCAACCCGGCGATATCGAAAGACAGGGTCGTGACCGAAACCATCACGTCCTGAGCAGAGCATCCCGGCTCCTGCCGCATCGAACATAGGAAGTTCACCAGCGCCCGGTGAGGAATTTCTGCTCCCTTGGGTTGCCCGGTCGATCCCGAGGTATAGAGGATGTACGCCAAGTCTTGAGATGTCGCGGTCGGTGGAAGATTATGGTCGACCTCTTCCGCAATCCTCTTCTGCTCCCGATCAAGACACAACATGCGGCAGATTCGAGAATCAAACCGGTCGGAAAGGCTTGCGGACGTGAGCACGATCGCCACGCCTGCGTCTTCTGCCATAAACCGAAGCCGGTCGCGGGGATATTCCGGGTCAAGCGGAACATAGGTCCCACCGGATTTGAGAACGGCCATCAGAGCAATGACCATCTCCAATGACCGTTCGAGACAGATTCCTACCACTACGCCAGGCTGGACTCCCAACGATCGAAGATAGCGTGCCAGCTGATTGGCCCTGACGTTGAGGTCTCTATAGCGTAATGCCTCTCGCCCCATCGACACGGCGACGGAATCAGGTGTCCTTTCGACTTGTCCCTCAAACATCTCAGGGAAACATTCGAATTGCGGGTAGTCCTTTTGGGTCCGATTCCAGTCCTGCAACAGCTGGGTGCGCTCGGGCGCCGTCAGCATTGACAGCTGAGAAAGCCTGGCCGTGGGATTTGCCAATGCGCTATGGAGGAGCACGTTGTACTGTCCCAGCATCCGTTGGATTGTCTGACGATCAAAGAGATCGGTGTTGTACGTCAAATAGGCCTTGCGGGCAATCTCTGTTTCAACCGTCAGGCTTAAATCAAACTGCGCGGCTCCCGTCTCTACCTCAAACGGCACCCAACTCAACCCATGGACATTGATCTCCCCGATGGGAGCATTCGCTAAATTGAAGAGCACCTGCACCAACGGAGCAGCGCTATGGTCACGACTGGAATGCGCAATTTCCACGAGCTTGTCGAACGGGAAATCCTGATTGGCATAGGCCCCTAACGCAGTTTCGCGGACCCGCCCAATCACGTCTTCGAACGTCGGATTGCCGGAGAGATCGGCGCGTAACACCAAGGTGTTGACAAATGAACCAATGATCGACTCGACCGTAGATTGCGTCCGGTTCGCAATAGGGGAGCCCACGGCGACATCGTGTTGGCCTGAATATCGGCTCAAGAGGATCTGGAAACAGGCCAACAGGGTCATGAACAGTGTCGCGTTTCGCTCCGCGCTGAACTGTCTCAGTCGTTCGATCAAAGACGTTGGCAACTCCAGCATGCAATGCGAACCGTTAAACGTTTGCATGACAGGCCGGGGATAATCAGTCGTCAACGAGAGCCTGGAAAGACCTGCCAGTCTCTTCTGCCAATAATCCGCCTGTGTGCTGAGCCAGTCCTCGGTCAGGCAGCGTCGCTCCCACACCGCATAGTCGGCATACTGAAGAGCCACAGGCTTGGCGTCGGGTGCTTCTCCTTTGCAAAATGCGTTGTAGAACAGCGCAAACTCACTCCCGATGACTCCGAAGGACCACTGGTCCCCGATGATATGGTGCATCGTCAGCACCAGCACGTGATCCTCAGGCTCGATCTCAATCAGTAAGAACCTTGCCAAGGGGCCCTTCTCGAGATCAAACGGCTGCTTCGCTTCATGCTCTACGAGCCGCGCCGCTTCACCCTGACGCTGTTCGGCCGGCAGCCGTGAGAGATCCACTTCAACCCAATGAGGAGACCGGAAGGGATTGACGATTTGGACCGGTCCTTCTCCCGTCATCGCGAAGGTCGTCCTGAATGCCTCATGGCGGCTACAGATCGCGTCAATCGTAGACCGAAGGGCCGATTTGTTGAGCGGTCCCATCTGTCGCGAAGCAAACGGCATGTTATACGCCGTGCCTTCAGGAGCCAGCTGGTACATGAGCCACATGCGTTGCTGAGAATAGGAAAGGGGCAAGGGCAGGTCTCGCGGCACCCGAATGATCGGCGGAATCTCTGAAGTTTTCCGCTGCCCATTGCGCAAACGCGATAATTCTTCTGCCAAACCCTCGATAGTCGGTCGCTCAAACAGCATCCGCAGGGAAAATTCAACATCGAAGACCTCGCGCATCCTAGAAACAAGCTGGGTGGCCAAAAGAGAGTGGCCCCCTCGCTCAAAGAAATTGTCATGGATGCCGGCTTCTGGTGCCCCAAGGACAGATTTCCACAGCTCGGCCAATGCTTCTTCCACCTGATTCCTGGGAGCCATTCTGGCTGCGGCCTCGCCTGTGGTTTCCTCCGGAACAGGAAGAGCGCTTCGATCGATTTTTCCTGTGGCAGTGAGTGGCATGACGTCTACCCACAGGATCACTGAGGGCACCATATATTGCGGTAATCGAGCTGCGACATAACTCCGAACCGGATCGAGCATCGCTTGAAGCTCCGGATGGCCGGTGACATAGCCCACCAGGCGTTGCTGCTCCGGCTTATCCTGCCGAAGCAGCACTGCAGCCTGATACACGCCCGGCGAATTGCTCAGCACATACTCGACTTCACCCAACTCAATCCGATATCCACGCAACTTGACTTGCTGGTCTACCCGTCCAAGAAACTCCACATTGCCGTCCTCGCGGTAACGAGCCCGGTCGCCGGTACGGTACAGCCTGGCATCATCCACGTAGGGATGCGCAAGAAACCGCTCTCCGGTCAATTGCGGTTGATTCACATACCCGAGAGCCAGACAATCCCCCGCCACATACAGCTCCCCCGGTACGCCAATGGGAACCGGCTCCAAGTCCGCATCCAATACATAGAGCTGCATATTGTCGATCGGTTTTCCGATCGGCACTCGCGCCCCTCCTTCCTCGCGTGTCGTTTGATACACGCTGCACCAGACCGTGGCTTCCGTCGGCCCGTATTCGTTGTACAGCGTGGCATGAGGCAAAAGCTGGTAGTGCGATCGGACGAGCTCAAGGGGAAGGCTCTCCCCGGCAGTAATGACGATGCGAAGTGATTCCAACTGGCCATTCAACGCATCACCGAGCACGGCATGGTAGAGAGAGGGTACCCAGACAATATGGGAGATGCGGTGACGCTCGACGAGTGCAGCAAGCTCTGTGGGATCGCGATAGGCGGACTCAGTGGGAATGATTAATTGCCCCCCCTGCAGCAACGTCCAGAATATACCGGTCACGGATCCATCGAAGGCCAGAGAGAAGGTCAGCAAAAACCGGGACACCTGCTCCGGGTAATAACGGAGTCTTGCACGAAGAGAGATCACCAGATTCCCGTGTGTCACTGCCACACCTTTAGGTCTCCCACTCGACCCCGAGGTATACATGATATAGGCAAGCTGGCCAGGAAGAATCGGTGTGGTGAGATTCTCACCCGCCCCGCTGACAGTGGGTGCACTGAGCGTCTCTACATCAAATACCTGGCCGCCATAGCTGTGTAAATGGCCGCGGAGATGCCTCTGCGTCACCACGATAGGGACCCGCGCATCATCCAGCATGAGCCGCAGGCGATGATCGGGGAAAGAGGGGTCCAAGGGGACATAACCCCCTCCCGCCTTGAGAATGCCCAGAAGACCCACAATACCGTCCACCGAACGCTCGACGCAGAGACCCACGGGCAGATCGGCGCATACTCCTAAATACTGCAAGGCATGGGCGACTCGATTCGCGCGTTCATTCAAGTCCCGATAGGTGATGGATTGGTCCCCGCTGATGACAGCGATCGCGTCGGGAGTCCGCTCAACCTGTTCCTCAATGAGAGCATGGATACCTCCAGAAAATGGAACCGGATCTCCGGCTTGATTCCATTCCAGGAGAATTTTCCGACGCTCCTCCGACGTGAGTATCGATAGTTCGCGAAGTGGTGCTTCAGGTTGCTCGATGAATTCCCCAAGGAGCATCTCGAGCTGTCCCAACATGCGATAGACGGTCGACTCATCGAAGATCGTGGAATTGTAGAGCAGCGCAAGTTCCAAGCCCTGAACCTTGTTTACGACCATCAAGACCAAGTCGAACTCCGACGCGGTCAGTTCCCAGGGAAGATGGGTTGCCTCAAGGCCCCTGATTTTGAACGCGGGCAACGGGTCGTCTTCAAGTACAATCATCACGTTGAAAAGAGGGGAAAGCATCCCCTCACGTCGTATTGACAGTGCCTCGATCACTTCTTCAAACGGCAGTTCGTGATGATCAGAGGCATCTATCACGATACGGCGGACCAGCTTCAATAAGTCATGTCCGGTGAGTCCGTCTGAGAATCGAGAACGTAACGCCACTGTATTCACACAGTACCCGATCACATCCTCAAGCTCGATACGGCGCCTGCCTGCCGCCACTGATCCGACCACCACATCTGCCTCTTGTGTGTAACGATGCAGCCATGTCACAAAGACGGCATAGAACACCATGAACGTGGTCACACCCTGCTGTTGGCAGAACCTATCCAAGGCTGCCGCAAGTCCAGGAGGGAGAGACCGTGACCGGACGCCTCCCTCAAACGTCCGCGTGCGCGGTCGCGGACGGTCGGCCGGCAGTTCGACTGGCGGGCGGGCGCCGCTCAATTGTCCGACCCAGTATTCTCGTTGCACCTCGCGAAGGCCTTGATCGAGTCTGGCCCTTTTCCAATTCGCATAGTCTGCATACTGGAAATTCAGCTTCGACAGTCGAGCCCTTCGAACATCACCACCGGCTTCATAGAGAAGAGCCAATTCTTTGCAGAAGATGCGAAGAGACCACCCATCCGCTATGAGGCGGTGGAATGTCAGCACCAGGACATGCTGATCCTCCTGAAGCACGACCAACGCGACCCTGAACAATGGCCCCGTCTCGAAATCAAACGGTTGGCTGGCCTCCATTCGTAAAAACTTCCTGACCTCTATTTCTTGCTCTGCCTGATTCAATGCCTGGAGATCCCGCTGTCGTATCGTGAAGACCGCATCACCGGATAGCTCCGCAAATCCCTCACCCCTCTCCGATCCAAAGCTGGTTCGAAGAATCTCGTGTCGATGGATGATTTCCTGCACCGACCGCGTGAGCGTCTCGGGATTGAGAGGACCCTGTACACGCACACCCATGGAGATATGATTGATCGAGCTGCCAGGATGAACCTGCTCCAAGAACCACAGTCGCTGCTGTGCAAAGCTGAGAGGCATCCTGCCTTGTCTTGCCATAGGGGAAAGCGGCACGAGAGGAATCTGCAGTCCGCTGCCGCCTGAGGATCCAAGCCCTTCAACGGCAGTCTCCGTTCCGCTCATGCTGCTGAGTTCACCCACACGAGTGGCCAGCGAGGAAAATGTCGGACATTCAAATACAACACTGAGAGAGAGCTCGACGCGGAACACATCAAATATTCGTGCCACGAGCTGAGCAACAAGCAGGGAATTGCCTCCGAGCGCGAAGAAGTTCGCGTTGCGCCGTGGCTGCGGTCCTCCCAGTACCTCTTGCCAGACATCAGCCAGTCTGTTTTCGAGCGGAGTGAATGGTGTTTCGTCCAGTAGCTGAACGTTCGGCTGTTCCTCTGCCTTTTCCAGCGTACTCGCCCCGACTATGGCGAGCTGTCCGGACTCAAATTCCGCCCTACAAGCATGTCGTTGAATTTTCCCGCTGGAGGTTCTTGAAATCGTTCCTGATTTCACCAACGCCACCGTGTGGACTTCTAGTTCATACTCATCTGCCACGGCGCAACGGATACAGCGCATCACTTCCGACATGTCTGATTCGGATAACTTCTTCTCAATCTCGTAGACCAGCACCACACGCTCTCCAGTCTCGCCCTCAACCGAGAAAGCCGCTCCACATCCTCGACGCAATCCCGGATGCGCCTGCTCAGCCGTCCACTCCAAATCGTGAGGGTAATAGTTCCGCCCCCGCACAATAATCAGGTCTTTGAGCCGGCCGGTCAGAAACAGTTCGCCTCGGTGAATGAATCCGAGATCGCCAGTCCGTAAATACGGTCCATCTCCTGACTCGGCAATAAAGGCCTTGAACGTGGTTTCACTTTCCCCCGGTCTCCCCCAGTATCCGGCGGCGATCCCAGCTCCGGCCACCCACACCTCTCCCACCTCACCAGCCCCGCACAATCCTCGTATCGTAGAATGCACAATTCGGACGCGAGTCTCTTCGAGGGGTGCCCCGCACCCAACCAATGTCCGAGTTCCTCGTGCCGACGCGGAAGACTCTTTGACAATCGAATCAGCTAACGCCTCTGCCTCAACCTTCAACAACGTCGGCTCGGTTCCGGTCTGTTTCATCGTCACCAACAGCGTCGCTTCGGCAAGTCCATATGCCGGCGCAAACGACGTTCGCCGGAAACCCTGTGGTCCAAAGGTTTCGACAAACCGCTCAACCGTATCCGCACGGATGGGCTCCGCGCCGCAACTAGCGACCTCCCACATACCCAAATCAGCCCGCCATTCAGACTGGTACCCCACTGCCCGCAGACAAGATTCGTAGGAGAAATTCGGTCCACCAGTATGCGTGATGGAAAATCGGGAAATTGCTTCAAGCCAACGCAGGGGACGCCTGAGAAACGTAACGGGTGACATCAGATAGGCAGGGATACCGGCATAGAATGGCGCAATGATTCCATGCAACAACCCGTAGTCATGGAAATATGGCAGCCAGCAGAGCGACCGGCTCCGGTCCGACACTCCTCCGGCCTGACTCATGGCCTTGCAGTGGGACAATACATTCCCATGGCTGACCATGACGCCACGAGGAGTGGCCGTCGATCCTGAGGTATATTGCAAATAAGCGAGAGCAGTTCCATCGAGACGCGGCAATTCAACCGCATCCACTTGATCGTAGGGTCGATCGGTAGCCATCCATTCGACTTGGCTCCCATTCCTGGCGACCGAAAGCTCCGAAGACACGGCCTCAAGAGCAGAGGTTGTGAGCACCAGAGACACCTGAGCATCTTCGATAATGGCGCCGAGCCTTGGCAGACTATGCTTCCGCCTGATGGGATCCGGTGCGGGAGAAGGAACCGGAACCAGTCCCGCACAGATACAGGCCCAAAATGCGCAGACGACATCGATCCCTGGCGGGTAGAGGAGAAGGACTCTCGCTCCCGGTCGAGCCTTGTTCGCAAGATGGCCCGCGAGTGAACGCACCTTGTGTTCCAACTCGGCATAGGTCAGCTGACTCTCAAGTTCGAGGGTGTCGCGAATAAAGGCATAGGCGAGTTCCTGGGGCTTTCGATGGCAACAAAACTCGAAGAGGTCAGCGAGACTATGAAGAGCCGGAGACAGATGCTTTGACATCAACGGATAGACCTATCTATTAAGAGGAAAAGGGCATCAGACATTCTTGGTCAATGACACAACAGAGTAATACTACTGGGGAAAATTCGAAAGAATGTTCTGCTTTTTCTCGACAACGGTCTTCCGTACTCAACGAGTAAGGCATAGGCTCAGGGTTGCAAGGAATAATAGTGCATCTCTAGATCGGGAGCCTTTTTATGCCTGAAAGTACGGGACACAGTCTGGTCAACATTGAGCAGTCTGAAGAACCTATGGTGGGGAATCATATGGACCGAAAGGGTCCGATCGACGCATGCTGGCAATGAAGCAATGTCTCCTGGCCGTATAGATGCTGTACGAGCTCCACATCTCGAAAAAGTTATTTCGAACAAGATTTCGGTCCTCCCTTCTGTTCAACAGGGATCGGTAGAGTTGGGCTCCTCAGCTTTTAGAGGGGACAACATAGGAAATGAAGAAAACCAATTGAAAAACCACACTGCCAAGAGTAAGCTCCTCTATCGCAACAGCGATACATTTGTTCCAACCCTACCACACGTTAGACGAGTTCTATCAAGCGGAGAGGTGCGAGAGTGGCCGAATCGGGCAGTCTCGAAAACTGCTGTCCTGGCAACGGGACCGTGGGTTCGATCCCCACCCTCTCCGCCAATTTAAGCCCGCTCGGCCCTGTACATTTTCAAACAGGTCTTGGTGCCGGAATATGCGGCACGCGGGTCTTTCCCCGTCAGTCCCTATTCACACCGTTGGCCTAAACCCTAGGCCGACGAACCAATACATCATTCGCCTCCATCATCGCCTTTTGCATCAATGCTCGTCTAAGCTCGACCATTGCCAACGTATCTCGTGCGCAGTATCGCAGGAGGGCCTCCTCAATCGTCGCCCGCTCAACCCAATCCCTTTCCATAAAGACCATGCGGTAATACTGACTAGCAGCATGTCCCCCCTCTTTGATCATCAAATCATCATAGGCGAGCGAAGGGATCATGGCCGGCAGGACCGCCTTAATGGAATAGGACCCGCCGAATGCAGGATGGTAGTAATGGTCGCGTATGATCGGAAAGAGGTCCCAGAGCCGGTCAACTATGCGCAACAGCGCTTGTTTAAGTGGTGACGGCAGCGCGGCGGCCAACTGCTCGATGATGGATCGTTCGTACGACGAATAGACACAGATACTCCCTTGCTCCCCCAGAGACTCCAACAAGGCTTCGGCAAGAACCTTTCGGGGGTCGCTTTCATCCTTGTGGAGAAACTCTTCGTGGGCCAGCTTACCGGTTGCCTGCTCAATATGATTCGACCACTGAACCGGCAAGGCTTGATAGGGCCTCGTCCCGGAGAACCGAGGTACAGCCAGCATGACTGTTTCGAAGTCGAGATGATGCACCGGATACTGCACGGCCTTCAAGACAGGACCGAGCTTCGCAGACACCCATTCGACATTCTCCTTCACACGGCGCTGAACAGACGACAACTTCGTATCGACTGGAATTTCGTCGATGGTCTTCACCCCCTGTTGAATCAACTGGCTGACCACCTGCTTTGATCCCGGCAAGTAATGAATCCACCGTGCCGGTTTGTCTTTCGTGCAATGTTCCCAGAAAGGACAATCATAGGGCGTATGACAATGCCGGTCTGGGTCAATGGAGGGGGGTTGAGGCTGGAGTAACATGCGGTTCATCATGGCCAACCGTTTGGCCACATCAGCCCTTCGTTGAGCCACAGCCTCGGACAGATCCTGAATCGCAAATAACTCGGTCAGATCGATTATCCCATCTCGATAGAGATACCCGGTATTGACATGCATGAGACAGACGGAGACGAGCGTCAGCCCTACGCCCAGTATCACTTCACTTTGAACGGCGAGATCTTCGAGATGCACGTCTTTGACCCTGGTTGATGACTTGACCTCGATCAGACGCCAGCCATGGGACTGTCCCTCCGCCGGTGGAACACGTTCTAGAATATCCGCGCGAACCAGCACCCCATTATGCAGGAACGCCCCTTCGAAGACGGCCGGCACGGTGAGGTCCTGGATCAACGAGGCCGTCTGTGCAAGGGCTGCTTCTGTCTGGCGATAACCTGCTGTGACCAATGCCCCGCCTGGGAAGCGACTCCGTGCCAACTCCCCGACTTCTGTTCCCATATCAAACATCGCCTGAGTTCCCGCGTCCGGCTTGGTCGCGAGAGAGGGATGATGGACTTCTAGGTACAGGCGCTTATGACATTGAAGACCGGATAGGAACTTTGATTTTGATAGGCGCGGGACCTTTGCAAGGGGAACTGGTGAGAAAGGGGTGAGTTCAGCCATCGTGAAGTGACCCTAATCGGACAGAGATACATTTGTCCAGCAGGGGGTAGCCGCGCAAGACAGGCGAGAAGAGGTGGTCCCTTCGTTTGTAGTTTATCTGGTTGTTTTTGTGTATCGAGTTAGTCTTGCTCAACCAAGCACACGAGACAAACCAAACAACCCAAATAACGGTCTTCTCACGCTGGCGGATTTTTTTATCATCCTGTTAGGATGGCCCGTCATGGCGTCTCGCATTGCACAGATCAGAAAATCAGTCTTGACCCTTGCTTTACCAGTCACGGTCAGCAGCCTCCTGCAACGCACCGAGGGCATTGCCGCTGTCTTCCTCGTCGGTAGTCTCGGCGCCACATCCATTGCAGCCGTCGGACTCGGTCAGTTGCTGGCATTCATGGCCACCACACTCGTCTCCGGTTTATCGGCAGGTGCGAACGTCCTCATCGCCCAACTGTGGGGTGCTCGCCGCACCAAAGACGTCGGGGAAGCCGCCACACACCTACTGGGACTGGCAGCCATCGTGTCCTGTGCGCTCGTGGCACTTGGACTGTACCTGAATCGTATCGCCATGGAGCTATTGGGAGCAGAGAAGGATGTCATCACAGTGGCGCTTCCTTACTCGGACCTCATCTTTCTAGTCATTCCCTGCACAATCTTCCTCCAGATCCTCTCATCTATTCTACAAGGCACCGGGGATACCAAAACCCCGATGTACGCCTTGATCGCGGTGAATCTATTGTATCTGATGATCGCCTACCCGTTGGTCTACGGACGCTGGGGCTTCCCTACCTGGGGAGTCACCGGAGCGGCCGTGGCAGCCGGTCTCGCAGAAGGAACGGGTGTGGCCTACCTCCTCTGGACCTCCCGAAAGCTCTTCCGGAAATCACTCAACGTACGACGCGATCTCTTGCGCTCTGCCTGGCACATCGGAGCGCCGGTCTCCGGCGAGCGGATGTTTCAACAAGCGGGGATCATCCTCTATACCAAGATCGTCCTGCTGTACGGAACCGTGACCTACGCCGCCCATCAAGTCGGTTTGTCGATCGAATCCCTGTCGTTCCTGCCGGGACATGGCTTCGCGATTGCGGCAGCCACGATGGTGGGACAGAGTATCGGCGCGGGGAAATATGTTCGGGCCAATATAGAAAACTGGGAGGCGAACCGGCTGGCCACCATCGCGATGGCCTCTATGAGTGTGTTGTTTTTCTTCTTTCCCTACGTGCTACTCCGCGCCTTTACCAATGACGAGGCGGTCGTCGAACTCGGAACAGTATTCTTGCGCATCGTCGCGATCCTCCAGGTGCCACTCGCCCTCACCATGGTCCTGGCCGGATCATTACGTGGAGCCGGCGACACCCGGTTCATCATGTGGGCTACGACGATCGGCATGTGGGGAGTCCGTGTGCCCCTCGCCGTCATCGCAGGTCCCTGGCTTGCACTGGATGTGCTCTTCATCTGGAGCGCGATGATTGCAGATTGGACGGTCCGAATGGTTTTGCTATTGTTGCGCTACCGATCGGAACGATGGAAAGCGATTCAGGTCTTCCGGTAAGCCAAGACGTTCGTTAACGCAACTAAATCTGCTCCTCAATCCTCTTGGCGACCAGAGTGATTATCTTTTCCCTGCCGGATCAACGGCCATGCTCATCGACGCGTTTTTACTGGTCGGCTGGAACGCTTCGTTGGACGCAATTCTTTCGAGATGAGCGGGAACTTCTCTGGATGCCTGATGGATTCAACGGCTACATCCACATCAAGACCAGGCCAATACAGGTGGTGAGGCTGCGGCCACTCGACGTTCAGGATCTCTGATACAGACGCATCCTTGAACCAGGGAAACTGTTTGAACGAAACAAATAGCTCTTCGTCAGCCAGTAGCAGCCAGAATCCATGCCTGGAGATGTTCGTCACCTCAGCATCCGAAGTGCTTTTGCCAGGCGTTGCGGATTTCATCGTAATGCTCCTCGATAAGAGTTTTCGCGACCCGGATTTGCCGGACGGTCATACCGGAATTCTGCGCCAGTTCGATTGTCGGTTCCAGCCAGAATTTCGCCTCACCACGCTCACAATACACATGAACGTGCATTCGCGTTTCCTCGCGGGAAAAGAAATAGAAGCGGAACCCTCCTGCTCTAAAAATTGTCGGGCTCAACAGTGCCCTCCATCTGTGCTCAGTGTCTAACGGCCCAGCGGAAGCGGACAGAAAAGTAGCCGGTCCACTTCTTCGTCTCTAATATTCACCAGGCCCTAACGACAACACGCACAGCTAGTATCCGTTGACGTCTCAAAGTTGAATACTTCTGCTGTTTCGTTATCCAGATCGCGGGGAAGCCGTCTGAAGCGTTGAACAGTCACTGTCCTCCAAAGCATGATGGCCCCAATCGGGAATCCGCCGAAAAGGCTGTCAACCAATCGGTATATGCGATCCTCTTTCCAGACGAACGGTCTTTGCATGGCAGGGAGAATAATTTCGTCGCGTTCTACCTGCGACAAGAGACCAAATAGTGTGGGATCAAGCATAGCTGCTATTTCCTCCATTTCTGAATCGAACTATTGAGCATACAACCGGCATATTAGGCGAAACCGGCCCGCAAACTCCTCTATGATTTTCGTATCAGTTCAAAGACTTCTCAACGATATCCACATCGCCGGATTGGTGTGCTATACGGATCGGCATAGTTCCCATTATCAGAATGCTGGGGGATGGTCTGTCTGGGCTATTAGGTCTATTCGGTCTGTCTCGTGTGATTGGTTGAACGAAACTAACCGGATAGACCAGATAACTAGACAGACCTAGCAATTCGTCCTCACCGATGGCCGCGTGTCTGTTCCGGTTCCGATGGTCACCTCGATCCTCGCAACCCCCTTCACATTCGCGCACAAATCTCCCAGCCCGGGGGTGACTAATCGAAACGGGCCGCCTCTCGATTCCGGCAACGGCTCTCCGTCAAGTTCATACACCAACACCCCGAATGCCTTGGCTTGATCAAGCGTGAGACAGGCTGAATATGTGCCGTCTCCAGAATGCACCGTCACATGATCGGCCTCGATCGCCAAAGCCGGCATATCCAACAAGCCTTGCATGCGAATCCCTTTGCCCTTCATACTCGGCATCACCGTCGAAATATCGAGCTGATGCTCCGCCGGCAACGCCGCGATCGCTACACGATCGAGCGAGACAGGCTGGACCACCGCCCCGTCGATCCGTACGATACCGGGACCGGTTCGATCACGCTCGGTGACGGTTTTGATCACCGCCGTCAGCAGGTCGTTCGCCGGCGTCGGAATGCCGAATTCACGCCCGACCTTTGCGACATACCCATTTAGAAAGTCGATCTCGGTCGGCCGACCGGCCTTCCAATCGTCATACATCGAAGTATGGATATCCCGAATCTCTTGTGTCCAGCGGACCACCTTCTCCGCCATATCGTCGGCTAACGGCACCTTCGCGGCGGCCGCCACCGCCATGACTTCTCCCACGATCTGTTGAATCACTCGCAGCATCTCGGGGTGATCGAGTGCCTTAGCCACCTTGTCGTCGATCATCACGGTCAAGGGATTGAAGACGCAATTCCAGCACATCTTCTCCCACTTACTGCGCCGGACATCGTCGGTCAACTGACAAGGAATACCCGCCTGCTTGAACAGATCCGCGATAGCTAACAGACGAGGGCTGTGGTGCCCCATCATTTCCCCGATCGCCACGGCCCCCTTCTTGTAATGGTCAATGACCCCGGGCGCCGCGATCTTGGAATAGATGAACGCCACACCACCTACGACACAATCCCGTTGAAAACGTGCCACGATGCGGTCTTCCATATCGACCCCGTTCTGCAGGGTCAAAATGACGGTCTGATCGATCAGGACCGGTTCGATCTGATTCAACACCTCATCCAGGTCGTAGGCTTTGACGGAGAGGATGATCAAGTCCGGTTTCGGAAGATCTCGCGGATCGGATGCGGCTGGTGGATGCACGGTGAAAGAGCCTTTGGCACTGCGAATCGTGAGGCCATTCTGCTTCACGGCTGCGAGCGTCTTGGGCCGCAGCAGGAACGACACATTTGGATTATGCTTTGCCAGGTGCGCCCCGAAAAACCCACCGACCGATCCGGCTCCCACCATGAGAATCTGTTTCATCATGCTCCTCACAAGAATAACGGTGGCGTACTATATCACGCAGATTCGTCGGCTCGAAATACGGTACAATTCATCCCTTCGACCATGGCCATCGACGATCAGATCCACCTCGCCCGCACGCACCTTGCGTCAGCGAAGAACGTAACCGTGCTCACGGGAGCTGGAATTTCTGCGGATAGCGGCGTGCCAACCTTTCGCGGGACGGACGGCTTATGGCGCAACTACCGCGCAGAAGATCTGGCGACCCCGGAGGCGTTTGCGCGTGACCCACGTGTAGTCTGGGAATGGTATAGCTGGCGGCGTGAACTCATCTCCACAAAACGACCCAACCCTGCCCATGAGGCTGTCGTCGAGCTGGAACGACGCAATGAGCACTTCTGGCTGATCACGCAAAACGTGGACGGCTTGCACCGGGCCGCAGGGTCGCGACAGCTGTCCGAAATTCACGGCAACATCTGGAAGGTTCGCTGTACGGGCTGTGGCGTCATCTCGGAAAACCGGGAGATCCCTCTTCATCTCCTGCCGACGTGCCGGCAATGCCATGCACTGCTCCGGCCACATATCGTCTGGTTTGGGGAATCACTCTGGGAGGAAGACCTGTGCCACTGTGACGAAGCCCTGCGGAGCTGCGACCTCCTCCTTGTGATCGGCACATCGGAAGTTGTCTATCCCGCCGCAGGCTTTGCGTCGGTAGCGAAGGATGCCGGCGCGCTGGTCATCGAGATCAATCTCGAGAGCACGACACAGTCAGACCTGGTCGACCTCTCGCTGCAGGGTCGCGCCAAAGATCTGCTTCCGCTACTCCTTTGAAGCCATTACCAGCGGAAGAAGTTCCTCCAACGTCCGAATCACATACCCGCCAGATGCCTGCGAACGCCCCGCTCGATCCAGCAACACGCCGGTCAGCCCAGCCTTTGTTGCACCCTCCAAGTCGTCCCGGACGCTGTCACCCACATGCATCGCTTCTGCTGGGTCGGCCGCATGTTTCTCGAGGGCGATCTCGAAAATCTTTGTGGCCGGCTTGGCCGCCCTTGCCAGGCTTGCAATCGTGACGGTATCGAAGAATCCTTCGATCCCGAGTCCCCGCATCACTGGAAAGACCCGGGAGTCGAAGTTGGACACGATTCCCAACTCAAACTTCTCTTCACGCAACCTCGTCAGCACGGCATGCGTTTCAGGAAACAATGCCCAGGAGCGGGGATCTTCAAACACCTGAAACACGTGTTCAAAGAATTCATCAAATCGCTCAAACATCCCGACCCGATAAAACACATTGTGCACGATGTCGAACCACCAGAGCCGCTCACATTGTTTCAATTTGACAGGATCCACTACGGCAAAGACCGGCGGCGATGCATCGCGGAAGGCACGCTGAAAGGCTTGCGCAATCAATGCCTGCGACTCGGGAGTCTGGCGAAACCCGTACTGAACCGCATGTGTAAGGTAGATGTTCGCCACCGAACCATTGACATGGAACAGCGTTTCGGCTGCATCGAAAAAGATGACGTGGATGGGCGTCTTCATTGGTCGGATGAGTCCTGGTAGTTGTCGAATTGTAGTCAGTTCAAAAAATTGAAGTCAAAAACACGCACCTATCGTGGGATTTCTTGACAAAGAATATCCCCGCTGTTAGCTTCGATATACTTCAATAACATTGGAGGGTTAGGTGGCTTCAAGCATCTTTGTCATCGACAGTAGCCCCGCTGTCCGCCGGCTGGTCGAGCAGATCTCGACGCCGGAAGGCTGTGATGTCGCGGGATTCCAGGATGGCCCCGCAGCCTTGGAAGCCGCACGCCGGATGAGCCCGAATATCATCATCGCAGACTATCATTTGGAGAACATGACCTTCTCGGGGTTCTGCAAAGAGGTCTACAAGTTGGATAACCTGGCAGAAACCTACATTGTCTCCCTGATCAGCCCTTCGGATCGCGTAGATGAAACCCACTTACGATCGCTGGGGGTGAAGGCCTTTCTCAAAAAACCATTTCAATCCGAAAATCTCATCGATGTGATCAAAGACCTGGAAGCACAACAGGCATGCCGGACGAACGGCGCAATCAAGAAATCCCGCTCCTGGCCGCCGGTCTCAAGCACGACGGACTCTGACGATGATGCATTCAACGATGACGGCCTGACAGAGGAAGAAGAGGAGCAGGCGATTGCATCCCACCCCCAACCGAAAGACCCCCTCGTGACCACCACGACAACAGCGCAGGCCTCGACCACCGAACCTGAAGAGGCGATGAAGGGCCTCTTCGGTCAACTCCTTCAATCCATGTCGGAACGGACTGAAAAAAAGATTGTCGACCTACTTCCCCACATGGTGGGGAAAGACCTGGCCGCCATCGTGGCCAAAGCCGTGGAAACAGAGGTGCGCACACACATGAGCGTGTCCCTCTCGGAAGACCGACTGACACAGGTGCTTGAACCGTTGCTCATGCAGATACTCCCGAAGGTACTCTCACGGGACATGTCCCTCCTCGAACCCATCATTCGCCACAGCATTTTCGAAATCGCGAGCCCCCTGATCAGAGAGAGCGTCGATCGATTCGTCCGTGAACAAACGAACGCCGTTCGTACCACATTACCCGATATGGTTCGGGAACAACTCGGATCGATCGAAGGACTCATCAAGGAAGAGATCCAGCAAGCTGCCGCCAAACAGACCTCAGGGATAGTGGAAGCATTTGTCAGGTCGACGGCCCGGGAACAACTCGAACAGGCTGTTCTGCGTCTCGTGCCCAACCTGGCTGAAGAGCAGATCAAAGCAGAGATCGCGCGCCTCACCCAAGCTGCATAGGACTCTCGCCCCGACTCCGACCTATCCCTTCTTGCTCTTCTTTCCCTTTCTGGCTGTCGCCAGAGCCTTCACCCGCGCGACATTCTTCCGATGCTTCTTTTTCGTCTTACGGTCTTTTTCACGCCCTGTGGCCATAGTCTCTCCAAATTGTAAAAAGTGGAAGCGGAACGAACCCCTCGCCCTCGCTGTGTGCGAGTCTGTATAACATACGGCTCTACACCCCTCAAGCTATGGATGTCGTGACCTCGCCTTGAGAGGTCACCATCCGCGTGCTAAGATGCGCCGCACTTCAAGCAGGATGCTGAAAAAGTCCGCCAGCGGCGTTCTCGCATCGTTCAGCCCCTCAACGTACCCTAAGAGGGTACGCGCCTCGGCCCTTTACTCACTGCGGCCTTGCTGAACGGTCTTTTTGAGCATCCTGCGCAATATTTTTTCCTGTTCTGCTACACGTGCGGATCGTCGAAGTTCTCGGTGCCGACATAGTTTTCCCGCAGCTTACTAGGACATCGTCCCTGAATGAGCACACCTCAACTCGATAAAACCTACGATCCCAAGGCGGTCGAAGCACGCTGGTATCAGGTCTGGAACCAGAAAGGCTATTTCCACGCCTCGCCGACCCATCCAGGCCAACCGTACTGCATTGTGATTCCCCCACCCAATGTCACGGGCTCGCTCCATGTCGGCCACGCGCTGAATCATTCGCTACAGGACATACTGATTCGCTGGCGACGCATGCAGGGTCGCAATGTGCTCTGGTTGCCCGGCACCGATCATGCCGGGATTGCCACGCAGAATGTCGTGGAAAAGCAGCTCATGGCTGAAGGCACGACCCGAGAATCCCTCGGACGAGAGCACTTCATCGAGCGCATCTGGCAATGGAAAGCCAGTTCCGGAAACACGATCGTCAGTCAACAAAAACAACTCGGGGAATCCTGCGACTGGGACCGTCTGCGATTCACGATGGACGAGGGTCTTTCAAAGGCCGTCCTGGAAGTTTTCGTGCGGCTGTACGAAGACGGGCTGATTTATCGTGGGGAGCGGCTGATCAATTGGTGCCCGCGCTGTCTGACGGCTCTATCGGACATTGAAGTCGAGCACGAAGACGTGAAAGGGAAGCTCTACCATGTCCGCTACCCTCTTGTGGACGATCCCCACACTGCGCTCATTGTGGCGACAACCAGACCGGAAACCATGTTCGGCGATAGCGCGGTGGCGGTCCACCCGGAAGATCCCCGCTACAATCGAATGATCGGCCAACGAGTCCGTCTCCCTCTCACGAACCGCACGATTCCGATCGTAGGCGATGCGATCCTCGTCGACCGCGAGTTCGGCACCGGCGCCGTCAAGATCACGCCGGCGCATGACTTCAACGACTTTGAAGCGGGCGAACGACACAACCTGCCTCGATTCTCCATTCTCGACCATGAGGCGCTTCTTGATCTTAAGGGAATGAACGCAGCTTCTGTTGAGGAGCCTGTGATCAGGGAGGTTGTTCAGCTACCTGTGACCAAAGCGCGTCCCAAAATAGAACAGCTTCTACGCGACAGTGGATTTCTCGTCAAAATTGAAGACCACAAAATGGCGATCGGGAAGTGTTATCGCTGCAAGACCGTTGTCGAGCCATACTTGTCTCCTCAATGGTTCGTCAAGATCAAGCCGCTTGCTGAGCCAGCCATCGAAGCGGTGAAGGATGGCCGGATTCGTATCATCCCGGAAGGGTGGACGAATAATTATCTTGGCTGGATGCGTGATATTAAGGACTGGTGTATCTCACGCCAAATTTGGTGGGGACACCAAATACCAGCGTGGTACTGCAGACCCTGCAATACGGAAATATTTATAGTGAAGGGGTCGTCCGGTCGACAACATGAACGGCTTTATATATCACCTAACGCCATCCCCATCGTCAGCAGAGAAACACCGGAGAAGTGCGATACGTGCGGGGGCAAAGAACTCGTCCGAGATCCAGACGTGTTGGACACCTGGTTTTCGTCCGCTCTCTGGCCCTTCTCTACGCTCGGATGGCCCGAGCACACGCCTGAGTTGAACACGTACTATCCGACCTCGACCCTCGTCACAGGACTCGACATTCTCTTCTTCTGGGTCGCCCGCATGATCATGATGGGCCTGAAATTCATGGGCGATGTTCCCTTCCGGGATGTTTACATCCATGCCCTCGTGCGGGATGCCGAAGGCCAGAAGATGAGCAAGTCGAAAGGCAACGTGATCGATCCCCTGCATGTGATGGAGCAGTTCGGCACCGATGCGCTCCGCTTCACACTGGCCTCGATGGCCTCACCGGGGCGCGACATCAAACTGGCGGAGGAACGGATCGAAGGCTACCGCAATTTTGCGAACAAAGTCTGGAACGCGGCTCGTTTCAGCCTCATGCATCTCGATGGACCACGAACGGTCATCGCACCATCCGAACGATCCTTCCCAGATCGCTGGATTTTGAGCCGACTCAATCAGACGATCCAGTTGGTCACGTCCGAGTTGGAGGCCTATCGGTTCGATCGCGCGGCAAATGCGCTGTACCAGTTCATCTGGCACGAGTACTGTGACTGGTACCTCGAACTGATCAAGCCCACACTCCAAAACCCGATGAGCCCGGAAGGACCAGGGACCAGACAGACCCTCGTCGAGACGCTGGAGACCACGATGCGCCTCCTGCATCCTTTCATGCCGTTTCTCACCGAAGAGATCTGGCAAACGCTCCCACGCCAGGGCGAGAGCATCATGGTTCAGCGCTATCCAATACCCGATGTGACGTGGACCGCACCAGAGATGGACCAACGCTTTACGCTGCTCGAACAAACCATCGGCCTGGTGCGCGCATCCCGCGTGCTGTTGAACTATCCGCCGGGGCAACAGATCACGTTCTACGTCGCGCATGACGAGCCGCAGCGACAGGGCCAGCTGGACCAACTCCGGACCTACCTCGCCCATCTCGGGCGTGGGATAGTTGATCTAGCCGCCAGGACTCACTGGCCGAACAGCAACCTCCTCCGGTTGGTTACAGAGGGTTTGTCCGTCGGCATAGTGGTGGCTGGCGACGTCGATCTCAACAAAGCGCTGGATCGCATCGTCAAGCAACAATCCGAGCAGACCAAGGAAATCGAGCGGCTGCAGGGTAAACTGGGCAATCAGGAATTCACCGCCAAGGCTCCGCCTGAGGTCATTACCGATCACCAGGATCGCTTGACGAGCCTGCGCCGGGATCAAGCCATGCTCGCCAGCAGTGAGCAACAGTTGCGCGCCATGTTGGGGTCATAACCGATGGTCAGGCCCCCGGTTGCCGACATACGGCGCGCCATTCGACTGGCACTCCGAGAAGACATCCCCGCCAACGATGTCACAACGGGCGCACTCTTTCCCTCTCCGACACCGGCGGTCGCACGCATCGTCGCCCAGCAATCGCTGGTGGTCGCCGGTCTCGCCGCAGCCGTGCGAACCTTTCAGGCAGTGGATGCGTCTCTCGTCTTGTCCGTTCATCGCCAGGATGGGGAACGCGCACAGGATGGCGACTGTCTTCTCCAGATCGAGGGCGATGGACGATCCATCCTGAAGGCTGAACGAGTTGCCCTGAACTTTCTCCAACACCTCTCAGGCATTGCCACTTTGACGCGTCGGTTCTGCGACGCGGTTCGCGGGTACCCCGTGATGATCCTGGATACAAGAAAGACCCTGCCAGGGTTGCGCGCACTTCAAAAATGGGCGGTCGTCCTCGGCGGAGGTACGAATCACCGCCAGTCGCTGAGCGATGGCATCCTCATCAAGGACAATCACCTGGCCCTCATGAATCGAACGAGCGCGCCAGTCCAAACCGCCTGCCGCAGGGCGAAAGCTAATGCCCCTCATATGGTGAACGTCATCGTGGAAGTGGAGTCGTTGGCAGATGTGCGCCATGCCCTCGCAGGCCGTGCCGATATCATTCTGCTGGACAACATGACTCCGGCGACTGTCCGTCAGGCCGTCAGGCTGATCAAGGGCCGAGCAGTCGTGGAAGTATCCGGAGGAATCACCTTAAAGAACGTACGGGCGATGGCGGCGGCAGGCCCAAATCGTATCTCCGTCGGAGCCCTCACCCATTCAGCCCCGGCCGCGACACTCAGTCTGGTGCTCGAACCACGCCGCCGGCCTCGCACGTAGCGGAAAATTATTTTGACACGCGAGAACTTTGAGAATCTGCACATGTCCTACAACAACCAACAACAAAATATTCCCGCAGAATGCTCAAACAGTTCGTCCAGCAAGGCCGCAGGCGAGTCGAAACCGGAGGCGTACCCTCAGGGGTACGTTGAGGATTTCGATGAGCCGAGAACGAAGCTGGAGGACTGTTTGAGCGTTCTGCTAGGTATCTCGTGCAACCTTCGCCACCACTGACACGAGACACGATCCACAGCACCCTGTCGACCACATGGTTGGGACGTCGTATAGAGCTGTTCAACAGCCTCCTTTCAACGAACCGGGAAGCTGCCCAGCTTGCACAGGCAGATGTGGAACATGGCACAGTCGTCGTCGCAGATTGCCAGACCGCCGGACGCGGGCGTCTGTCCAGAACCTGGTTTTCTCCGATGGGGGCCAACCTCTACTGCTCCATGATCCTTAAAGCACCACGTCCGACGGAGCGCCTCACGGAATGGCTATCCTGGCTGCCGCTGATCTCTGCACTGGCCGCAGCCGAGGCGATCGAACACGTCTCGTCCATCCCCGTCTCCGTGAAATGGCCCAACGATCTGTTGATCTCGGAACGCAAGGTCGGCGGGATTCTCTGTGAAAGCGGCACAGGAACGCGATCGGGCCCTTTCCAGATCATTGGCATCGGCATTAACGTCAACGTTGACCACGATGATTGGCCTGCTGACCTTCGTGATTCAGCCACGTCGATTTGGCAGGAACAGAAAATCGTCGTCGACCGCAACAGACTCCTCGCACAGTTGCTCCTCGAACTCGAACAGTGCATCGATGAATTGGATATTCACGGAACGAATCGGATCGCATTGGCCTATTGCCAACGGTGCTCGACCATCGGACGTACAGTGAGAGCGACATTAGCCAATGGAGATGTGGTTGTGGGGATCGCCGAGGGAATTGGCCATGATGGATCCCTGCGCGTGCAACCGCAGCCACCCCCCCCTGGCCCGGGAACTCCGGACATCGTGCACCTGCGCGTGGCCGATATTATCCATGTGAGAACCTAGCCAAATTGCCCGGCGAAACGTACAATAGGTCCCATGCTTCTCGTCGTTGATATCGGCAACACCAATATCGTCTGGGGCGTCTACGACGGCCACAAACTGGCGGCCCATTGGCGCTTGGCCACGGACGTGAAGAAAACCTCGGACGAGTACGGCATCCTCTTTGCCAATCTCCTCACGGCAGCGGAAATTCCCTCTCAACGTCTTTCCGGCGCCATTATCTCCAGCGTCGTGCCTGCATTGACCGGGACCGTCGAGGATATGCTCGAACAATACTTTCATCAGCATCCCATGATTGTCACCTCGGATACAGACACGGGGCTCACACTCCGTTACGCCAACCCGAAAGAAATCGGCAGCGACCGGCTGGTGAATGCCGCGGCCGCGTATCATAAATATCGCCGCGATCTCATCGTCGTCGATTTCGGCACCGCCACGACCTTTTGCGTCATCACCGGAGAGGGCCACTACCTCGGAGGCGTCATCGCCCCCGGCCTCGGGATCTCGGCGGAAGCTCTATTCGCGCGAGCCGCTAAACTGGCCAAGGTGGAATTGATCCGTCCTAAGACCGTAATCGGCACCGACACCGCCGGCAGTATTCAAGCCGGACTGTTATTCGGGTACGCAGGATTGGTCGATACCGTCGTCCGACGAATGGAACAGGAACTCGGGCGCTCGACCTACGTGATCGGCACCGGAGGACTCAGTTCCATCCTGGCAGCCGAAACCACTTCCATTCAAAAAATTGAACCGCTCCTGACGTTAGAAGGGTTAGAACTCCTTTACCGACGAACGCAGGGTAGCCTTCCTCCCGCTCTGTGGGTCTGAAGACCGTCATTCCATCCACAACTAATTAATTTTTCTAGCCCCGTTGACTTCATGGGGCCTGTGGCTATCTCGTGACGGACAGAGGAGTCTTTCATGTCTGACGAACACCAGAACGCGAATACAATCGATAACTTGGATATCCCCTCGCCTGGTGATTCCTCTGACACAGAGGAATCAGACCTGGCCACGGAGCTTCAGCGCGCTCTCACGGCAAAGACCGAAGAATCCAAGGAACTCAACGACAAGTATCTGCGACTCGCCGCTGAGTTTGACAACTACAAGCGGTTGGCCCAGCGGGATCAGCGCGATCAGATCCGATTCGGCAATGAACAATTACTGAGGGAGCTTTTGCCGGTCGTCGATAATCTGGAACGGGCCGTGAAGGCCTCTCGAAACGGTGGGAGCCCCGATGTCCTCATCCAGGGCGTGGATCTCACCCTCAAACAATTGACGGGAGCCTTGACGAGATTTCATGTCATACCTGTCGAGACAGTCGGCCAGCCGTTCGATCCCGCCACGCATCAAGCAGTCACCTCTGTCGCATCCGAAAAGGTTCCGGAGCAGCATGTGGTCGACGAGTTTCAGCGAGGATACCGTCTGCATGATCGAATTCTGCGGGCGGCCATGGTGAGCGTATCGACGGGACAGGCACAGGACGGCGCACCAGGAACAGACAAGACAACCGGTTCATCGTAACACCATAAGTAAGAAAACAGACCGAGCAGGAAGGAAGGAGCAGGCACATGGGCAAAGTGATCGGCATCGACCTTGGAACCACAAACTCATGCGTGTCCGTCATGAGCGGCGGCGACCCGATTGTCATCGCGAACGCAGAAGGAGCCCGCACCACGCCATCTGTCGTCGCCATTACAGACAAGGGTGAACGCCTCGTCGGACAGATTGCAAAGCGGCAAGCGATTACGAATCCTGAGAACACGATTTTCTCCGTGAAGCGCCTCATGGGCCGAAAATTCCGCAGCCAGCAAGTGCAAGACGCCGGCAAACGTCTCCCCTATAAGGTGATCGAGGGGGACAACGGCGATGCCTACGTCGAATTGCGCGGCAAACGCTACAGCCCGCCGGAAATCTCCGCCATGATTCTGCAGAAGATGCGACAGACAGCGGAAGACTATCTCGGCGAGAAAGTCACCGAAGCGGTCATCACCGTCCCGGCCTACTTCGACGATAGCCAGCGCCAGGCCACCAAGGATGCGGGCCAAATCGCGGGCTTGAACGTCCTGCGGATCATCAACGAACCGACAGCCGCATCCCTCGCCTACGGTCTGGACAAGAAGAAAGACGAACGGATCGTCGTCTATGACCTGGGTGGCGGTACCTTCGACGTGTCGATCCTTGAGATCGGCGACGGCGTTTTTGAAGTCAAGTCGACCAACGGCGACACCTACCTCGGCGGCGACGACTTCGATCAGCGCGTCATGGACTGGCTGGTCGACGAGTTCAAGAAGGATCAAGGCATTGATCTTCGAAAGGATCGGATGGCCCTCCAACGCCTGAAAGAGGCAGCAGAGCGCGCCAAGATCGAACTCTCCTCGTCACAGGACACAGAAATCAATCTGCCCTTCGTCACCGCAGACGCCAGTGGACCGAAACACCTGGTCATGAAACTGACCCGCGCGAAGCTTGAACAGCTGGTTGACGACCTCATCCAGCGATCGATTGATCCCTGCAAGAAGGCCCTGTCCGATGCCGGCGTGACGGCACGCGACATCAACGAAGTCGTCCTCGTCGGCGGCATGACCCGCATGCCGAAAGTCATTCAGGCCGTCAAAGACTTTTTCGGCAAAGAGCCGCATCGGGGCGTGAATCCCGACGAAGTGGTCGCCATCGGCGCCGCCATTCAAGGCGGCGTGTTGAAAGGCGACGTGAAGGACGTGCTGCTTCTCGACGTGACACCGCTCTCGCTGGGCATCGAAACCCTTGGCGGTGTCTTTACGAAGTTGATCGAACGGAACACGACTGTCCCGACGAAAAAGAGCCAGGTCTTCTCGACGGCGGCCGACAATCAAACGGCTGTGACCATACGAGTCTTCCAGGGCGAACGCGAGATGGCAAACGACAACAAGCTCCTCGGCCAGTTCGACTTGGTCGGCCTTCCTCCCGCGCCCCGCGGGATGCCGCAAGTGGAAGTGACGTTCGATATCGACGCCAATGGCATCGTCCACGTCTCGGCCAAAGACCTGGCGACACAAAAGGAACAGTCCATCAAGATCACGGCGTCCAGCGGCCTGAGCAAAGAAGAAGTCGAGAAACTGGTGAAGGATGCGCAGGCCCATACGGAAGAGGACAAGAAACGGCGGAAGACCGCCGAAGCAAAAAACCAGGCCGACACCCTGATCTATCAGACGGAAAAGAACCTGAGTGAGCACGGCGACAAAATCGACCCGGAAGACAAGACCAAGATCGAGGAGGCGGTGGCCGGGCTGAAGAAAGCGATGGAGGGAACGGAACCCGAAGCCATCGAGTACGCCATCCAAACATTGACGACTGCCTCCCACAAGCTCGCTGAGGAAATGTATAAGAAGGCTTCAGCATCGGCCGAAGCCGGCGGTGGCACCGACGCCGGAGGCGGAACCGGAGCCGGCGAGACCAAGACGGATGAAAAGGTCGTTGACGCGGAATTCGAAGAAGTAGACAAAGAAAAAAAGTAAGGTAGAATACCGTCAGCGAGACCGAGCTTCGTCGAGACACGAGGCTCGGTCTTGCTGCACTGTCACCCAGAGAGATACCGCCCGTGTCCAAGCGCGACTACTACGAAACCTTAGGCGTCGAACGCACTGCGTCCGATGACGAGCTCAAGAAGGCCTATCGAAAGATGGCCCGCCAGCACCATCCCGATCTCCAGACAGGGGATGCCCAGAAAAAATCATCGGAAGAAAAGTTCAAAGAAGTCAACGAAGCCTACGAGACGCTGAGCGACCAGGACAGACGCAAGCGCTACGATATGTTCGGCCATGCCGGGGCTCAGCAGGGTAGCGGTCAGGATGGTTTCGGATTTGGTGGAAGCGGCTTCGGCGACGCCTTCAACGACATCTTTGAGGACTTTTTCGGCGGCCAGCGAGGCGGCAATCGGGCAGAGCACGGGAACGACCTCCAATACAATCTGGAACTGACCTTTGAAGAAGCCGTCTACGGGAAAGAGGCCAAGCTTAAAATCCCGCGATGGGAAGTGTGCACCGACTGCAAAGGAACGGGCGCCAAGAGCGCAGCATCGGTCAAGACGTGCCCCAGCTGTAAAGGGGCCGGCCAGATGCGGTTTCAGCAGGGCTTCTTCAGCATCAGCCGCCCCTGCGGCCAATGCGAGGGGGCGGGACGGATCATCACGGAACCCTGTCCGGCCTGCCAGGGCCGGCAACGCATCTATCGGGAACGGACCATTGCCGTACACATCCCGGCCGGCATCGAATCAGGCATGCGTCTTCGCCTCTCGAACGAAGGAGAGCACGGGGTCAATGGAGGCCCGCCCGGCGATCTGTATGTCGCCATTACCGTCAAGCCGCACCCGGTCTTTCAGCGCCAAGGGCACGATATCCTCTGTGAGGTCCCGATTCATTTTGTCACAGCCGTGCTCGGAGGAAAGATCGAGGTCCCTACGCTGAAAGGTAATACCATCATCAAGATTCCTGCCGGCACGCAACAGGATAAGATCCTGCGCATCAAAGGTCTGGGCATCCCCAGCCTCAAGAGCCAGAGTACCGGCGACCAATTATTCGCCATCAAGATTCAGATTCCCACCAAGCTGACCGCTCGTCAAAAAGAGCTGCTCACGGAATTTGCCAAAGAGAGCGGCATGTCGATGGAAGAAGACGGCGACGGCTTCTTCGACAAGATGAAGACCTTCTTCGAATAGCGCCGACGGTCATCGCCCCCGGCACCCCGCACTATGCCCACGTTCTTTGTACCCTCTGACGCAATCACTCCCCCGACCATTCGAATTTCCGGGCCCCTGCTGCACCATCTGCGCGCTAGTCTTCGTCTTCATCCAGGAGAGTCCCTTCTCGTCACAGACGATCATGGCACACGTTATCGAACCGAAGTAACGCACGTCACGCCGCAAACAATCGAAAGCCGGATCGTCGAAACCATGCCGGCTCCCGCTCGATCCAAGCCATCTCTGATCCTTGCGCAAGCACTGCTCAAGGGGGAAAAGATGGACTGGATCATTCAGAAGGCGACGGAATTGGGTGTGGACTGCATTGTTCCGGTCCATACCACTCACGGCGTTGTCAAAATCCAACCGGATCGCATGAAGCACCAGCGAGCACGATGGGAGAAAATCGCGCTTGAGGCGGCACAACAATCGGAACGCCGGACCATTCCTACCATTGCAGAACCGACCGCTCTGCCCCGCTTGTTTGCCAGTCACAGTTCCGCGACAACGAAAAGTATCCTCTCAGAGCGAACCGGAGAAACCTCACTGGCAGCCATGCCACTCCCGGCCGGTCCTGAGCAATCGATCATCATACTGATTGGACCGGAGGGAGGATGGGATCGAGAGGAACTGCGCCTTGCTCAAGAACAGGGGTACCAATCCCTTACGCTCGGAGTGAGGATTCTCCGGGCCGAAACAGCGGCGATTGCGGCGATCAGCGTGGTTCAATCGAGATTAGGTGAGCTTGGGTAAGAACACCTACACACTTCATCCTTCCCGGGGTAGCTGAGTTAGATCTCAATAATCGGCTAGTACTCCTCAACCTACTCCTTCCCGCCTGAACAGAATCCGGCAGGATCGGGTAGGGCAAATCCCACATGGTCCTGCTCCTCAAGCGACTCCACTCCCTTCGATGCGCACCTCCGTTGCAACCGAATGGTGTCGAGGCTCCGAAGCAGCTCCGAATCGGTCGGACTCGTTCCGTTGTGAGCGGATTCGAGGAGCGCATTGACGACGACCTCTTGGACATACGTCATCGAGAACCCGTTTGATCGTTCCGCCACCTCGCGCAAGGCCGGTTCAGAGAAGTACGTGCCACCATGTTTACGGAGCAACGCCAGACGCTGCTCTACTGCAGGAAGAGGAAAACTCCAGATCCGATCGAACCGGCTCGGCCTGTGCAGCAACGCAGGATCCAACTTCTCTGGCTCATTACAGGTCGCGATCACGAGTACACCGCTCAATACTTTTAGTCCATCCAGCAGGTTCAGGAAATGAGACAGAGAAACGTCCTTGGCCTCGATCAGCTTGTCCAGGTCCTCGAACAAGACTACGGCCGGGGAGCACTGTCCGGCAACATCCAATGCACGCTGGATGTCGGAGTCATCCACACCGGACTTGCCCAACACGGTAATGAACTTGGCAGCGGTATGATAGGCCAATGCCTTGAGCGTGAGTGTCTTGCCGCAGCCCGGAGGTCCCGTGAAGAGCAAGCCCCGCCGATACGGGACTCCAAGCTCGCGATAGCGTTCTCGGCCCTCGAAAAACATCGTGACATTACATCGAATGGCATCGATAAATCCCAGAGGGAGGAAAATATCTTCCCAGGAGACCGGGGTCAGGGGGATATTTTCTCCATTGACCACGAAAATGTGACGCGCATCTTCCTTCTGCTTGGATTGTCCATAGCCATCCAATGCTTGCGTAAACGTGCGCAGGGCGACATTCGACTTTGTGGCCACATGGTATACGGTGGCGTATCCAGGTTCTGATTTGATGAGAAAACTCACAAAGTGCATCGGCTGCCCCGCCCACTCGATTTCCACCACGCCATACCACCGTGCCGACTCCAGTTCGTGCGAACGGTCCCACTCTGTGCCCGGTTCAGCAGAAGATGCAGCGCCGGAAGTCCCGATGAGATCTGACTCGACAACCTCTTTGAGAGTTGTTCGGCGTTTAACGGCTTCAGGATGGCGGTCTTGCAGAAAGTCCAATAGACACGAGAGGGAGATCCTGTGAGCCGTCTCTCCTGGATATTCATAGACTTTCCACCCCGCTTCATGTGGATGGGATGATGCGAACGCTTGGATGTGTTGATTCAAGAATTGTGATTCACTCATGGGGCTCCCTTCAGTAGATTTCGATTCTTTTGCGCTGCACACCCACTACAATCGCCCATTCCGAAACATTCAGGGTATCGAGATGTCTCAGCCATCTCCGGAGGCAGACAAACAACCAGACCATGCGATCGGAAAATGCGCTCCGTGGAATTTCGTACTATCAGGCGGTGGACCAGCCCGGTGCGGCTTGACGTATTCCATCACAAACTGCGGCCGATTCGGCAATGGTTCGCCGGTAGGAAGCGTGATTCGGTCGTACAGACTCCAGACTGTGCTCACGACTGTGACGACTGTCATGGCGAATACCATTTCCGTGGGAAGGACGAGTCCATCGTGCAGCGCTTCCAACAGCGTCAGGTTCCGTGCATCTACTTCCTGGCTTTCGCATTGGTCTTCCAGCCAGACGGCAACACTCAGCCCATTCTGGGCCAATGAGGCAGCGTTAAGCGGACGTGGGTATTGGCGGTGGCCGGAAAACGTGCTGCTTGAGGCGCAACCCCACAGCGCTCCCGTCGCGATTAAGACAACAAGAGTTGTTGCTGCCAGCTTGCTTTTGAGCGTGTTACGTGCAGTCATTAGGCTCTCTCCTTTGCAGAAGAGAGCCTAGCACTGAGGTGTGACGGAACAGGTCAGACACTATTCAGCACTTCTGAATATTTCAAGTGGCTAGAGAACCAAGGACTTTGACATCTGGACTTGACGCTTTAGCTCTTCGGATAGCAGAACTTTTCTTTCTTTGATAAACGACTCAAAATCCTTGAGATCCAAGCTTGCCGGAATAAGTCTTTTCGAACAAAACTCGGCCGCACTAATATTCAGCTTCTCAGCTTCTTTCTCCACCCATGGCTGAAGATCTCCATCGTTCTTCGACTTGTTCTCATTACTGTCGAGGAGCTGTAAGTTTAAGATACTATTCCAATTGTATCGGTCACGGAAGAACCCCAACCGATCGCTTGTGACATCTAGCGATGCCAGAGATTCGTCGGTAAATAGAGTTGCGGGATGTAGATGATCTTTGTGAAAATTTCCATTCTGGAAATCAAGATTGGGGTATAAGAGCGCCAGTATAGAGAAGGAATTAGGCCCATCCTTTTGGGTCCTCAATAACGCATCTATTACACTGTCATCAAATGTCAGGTTTTTGAATTCGCCTGTAAAACGTTCAATGATTTCTTTGGCAGGATAAACTGATAACAGTCTGTTTATCGGTTGTTTGATAGGGTCGTCAGTAAATACAGTTCTCATGGTTTTCAGGATGCTATCTGCAGAGGTGCCAAGCGCTTGCTTTAAAAGTACGATATGTAACCATCTCTTGACGACTTCCCGATCTTTAACAAACCTAACCTCCGAATCAAAGGCTTTTGATATTCCTGCGTGATGGACGTAATACAAAATTGGTAGTAATGCGTTATGGGAGGAAAGTGTATGGTCAGTAAATCCAAATCTTCGAGCAAGTCGAAAAAGCATCAAAATTGATGTTCTTAGGTCTTCCCATCGGCTCTCGAAATTCCCTGACGCTGTGGCGGAGAAATTACTGACCTTATACCGTATGTCCTCTGAGTAGAGATATAGATACGATTTCAATGCGAACTCTTTAGAAATAGTGAAGCCCATATTACGAAACACTTCGTCTTTCAGGCCAGAGACTGCCTCTTTAGCGTTACTCTTCCAGTGACTCGTAACTACAGACATAATTAGATCAGAAATGCTGAGAGGGGTACCACCCTTGTTGGTTCGAATAAATATATTCAGGGCTTTATCAATATTCTGATCGCGCTCGAGATAGTAATTCACGATGGCTTCTTTGTGCACAACATTCCATAGCCTAAATATCACTTCTTTCCCAAATGAAGAAGTTAGTTTGGAATGGGAATCTATAAAGGAAAACAACTCATTTTCCTGCACCTCAAGAATCTCTCCAGCTAAGAACCACTGATTCTCTTGAGCATTAAATTCTCCCTCGGTCAACCACTTGAAGAAGTATACTTGGTTCTCCTCGTCGTCTTTGTCGGCTTGGCGCGATACATTCAAATACAGCCTGCGTGGCGGGAAATTATCTCGACTGTCAATCCAAGGGGAATGGGGCTTATGCCATGCAAATGAACCCTTGAGTCCCAAGTATAAGGATGATAGTCGTTGCTGCCCGTCCAAAATAGCATGAAAGTTAGGATGTCCGGTCGTAGAAAATTCATCGGAGTGGATTTTGTGTTTTTCAACGTAGTTCTTCATAAACTCATAAAAAACAAACTTCTTTTTAGTTTCTCCTACGACTTCCCAAAAGAGGAATGAATTGATGGGATAACCTTGCATGAGTGAGTCGAACAGCCACCTTATTTGATCCTCCCACCAGGTGAATTCTCGTTGAATGGACGGAATTAAATATTCACGAGCATCAATCTTAGAGATGGCTTTTCGTATCGTAATAGCACTAAAGGATGTTGTAGCTTCCATTTAGCCTCCTCTGGTTCCTGAAGTCGTGTATTTCTTTTGTGTCATGATTAGATGCATTGAGATGCTGTCTACTAGTTTCTTTGGATGTAGAACTTTGGCATGGATTCCCCATGAAAGCACCCATGACACAATTTCATCGACCCCGCCAGCCTGAAACGAGACGATGACATCGCCATTTTTGAGCATCTTGACCTGCTGAGTCGGATGCCACTGTCGTTCTTTGAAGTAGTCGGCGACTTCACGGGAGAACTGCACGCGGACATCCATCAGTTCGCCTTCGATTAACCCGAAGGCCTTCCGGGATCTGGCTCGGGCGGCATATTCCGGTCTGATAGTAAATGGGTCTGCAGACATATCCACGATCGCGGTCTGAATCCGTTCGACGGCGAACCGGCGAAAATCTTTTGCCCGGTTCGAATACCCGACCAGGTAGAGGCCGTAGTCGAAGAGCTGCAAGCCATAGGGCTCAACAAGATGGACGACGGGCTTGGGGTAACTCTGCGCACGATGGGTGATCTTCACCTTCCGTTGAAGGAGCAACGCTGTTTGTAGCTCGACTAGGATTTTTCGTTGCTTGGCGTAGGATCGCTGAGGGCGTTGCACCGGGAGAAATACCTGGACCATCTGCTCGATCTTGTTGGCTGTTTTCGACGGGAGACCGGCTTCGATCTTCCGGCTCAAGCTTTCCAGGTCCTCCATGAAGGGCGTGCCGGCCAGATAGGCGAGATGGGACTTGGCCAGGTACAGCGACATGAGTTCAGACGACGTAGCTGGCTCCGGTTTTATGCCTTGGTAGCCTCCTTCGATTCGCCAGACTTTTTCTCCTCCACCTTCGTGATCGACAAACACATAGCCCAGTTGCTCGATTTCTTTGAGGTAATCGTAAATGTGCCGCCGGTCGATTTCGAATGCTTCTTCCAACTCCGCTCGCGTCATCCCACGAGCGCAGAGCGTACGGATCATGCGTACCATCCGCGCTGCCGGACTTGGGTCTTTTCGCTCCCGATGTCGTGGTGTTCCCATGAACCATTTCCTTTGGAACCCATCCGGCGGTAATTATGTTAGCTCGCTGATTTCTCCCACATTTCTTCTAATTGAAAGTAACGATCCCATCTCTCCATAGTAGGTAATTCTTCCATTAGCCTTTCTGGAGTTATGGAGGCTACATCCTCGGGAGAGGATCCATCTTCTATGAGAGAATTTCTCAAATCTTCAGCAAACCGTTCATCGATAATAAACGATTTGCCTCGCCAGTTGGTATAAATGTAGCTATGGCTTAGATTGTCATTTTCTTGATCCATTTTGTTCTCGCTACTCCTTTCTCCAGATTCACCCTACCAAGCACATCTTCTTTGGATGTAGAAGCTATACGAACGTCTACGGTTAATGCTTCCAGTTTCTCGCCCGGTGCTTGGGCAACGAACCATCTAGGTCGGTGATTGTAGCAGCGGAGCGTGACCGAATAGGTCCTATCTCTTCAAGCGAGGAAGGAGGCTCTGCGAATGGAATACACAGAAAGGAATGCGGGGTTCTATGGGGATAACTGAGAGTTAGCGATAAGGATTTGGCGGAATCAGCGGCCGGTGGTCAAGCGAACGATCGTACCTTTTTCTCCGCTCGCCCAGCCTTGTGTTCCGTCAGGAAACGAGAGGCCAAACAGCGAGACCTTCGCGACAGCGCCCTGCTCTGTCCAGGTAAAACCACTATCGGTGGTCCGATAGACCATGCCCCGTTCCCCCACAATCCATCCGGTCTGAGGATCGGTAAAGCGCACTCGTAAAAAGTCGGTAAGCTTCGTACAGGTGCGGGTGCAGGGCAACGTGCGATCGATCCAGTGATTGCCGCCATCGGTCGTTTGGAAAATAGCGCCGGCGTTCCCGACGACCCAACCGGTCGACGCATCTGAAAAATATACATCGAACAACGTGACAGCCCCTTGCGTCTCTTGCGGAACCCAGGTGATTCCACCATCATCCGTCATCAGGACGGTCCCTACTGCGCCCACTGCCGTCCCATGCTGTGGAGTGAGAAATTGAACGGCGTAGAGGGCTGCGGTCGCTTTGCTCGCTTGATCGACCCAATTGGCCCCGCCGTCCTTCGTATGAAGAATGGTTCCGTTGCCACCGACCACCCACCCCTCGCTGGGCGATACGAACGAGAGGCCGTAGAGCGCCACCTGGATATCCAGGAGTTGCGAATGCCAGGTATTTCCCCCGTCCTGGCTCCGGCGAATCGTCCCGTTGGCTCCGACGACCCATCCCTGCTTCTCGTCGAGAAAGTAGACGCTCGAAAGAGTTGCCGTGGTGCCACTGACAACCTTCTTCCACTTCTTCCCGCCATCGACCGTCTTCAGAATCGTGCCGCCAGACCCCACGGCCCAACCCAAGTGAGGCGAATGAAAGTACAGCCCCATCAGGATAGCCTCCGTATGGCTTACTTGAGGGGTGATCGTCAGAGGAGAGTCAGCGGTCCAGGAGGGAGACGCGCACAACAGCGTTGCCAGCACCGCGAACACGAGGCATCCGCCACGCGAGAGAGAGGAAACCCTCCATGATCCGGGCCATCCGTGTCTCACTGGTTGGTATTGGGATCGATACGGTTGTTATTGTAGTAGCTCGGATCGGGCATGCCCTTGGCTTCAATAGTGAAAGTCCCCGCTTCCAAGGTCAGCCACTTTTTCGGCGTACAACAGGTTCCGTCAGGTTGCACATCCCAGGAGCCGCGCCGCACGATCAGCGGGCCAGTGGCGAGCTCATTGAAGAACTCGTTACGCTTCCCCACGCCATAGAGATTCCGGTGAGGCACTCGTGCAACGATTTCGGTGTCCGTCCAGGACATCACCTGCGCCGCGACGCTGCTGAACAGCACTTCCGTGCGCGAGACGTTGTCGCCCAAATCCATATCGATCTGCCCCTTGTAGACCCCCTCGGTGAGGCCCAAGTTGGCATGCTCGGCTGTTTTCAAGAACGAGCCGAACCCCGACCCTTTGATGGTGATCAGGTCATCGAGTCCGCCTGATTGCGGGCTGTACGAGTCGATCTTCGGCGTGACAAGCGTAAAGACCCCCGCCTCGGTCTTTAGTATCTCCTTCGTCGCACAACAGGACCCGTCGTCGTTGGGCTTCGTCGCGCCTCGATAAATCACCACCGGCCCGCTCTTCGCGCTGAAGGGCACCCACACATCGATGCGATCGTCTTGCCAGCGATAGATAATCGCGCGAACCCCGCCGATATCGACTCGATTCTCCCCTGTATTAAAATCGGTAAAGGAGAAGGCTGTCGCTCCACTTTCCGAATAGAATCCAAAATGTTCTCCCCTGATCCTGAGCAACGTACCGATGGGGGCAGCCGGAGGCGTCAAGGCGGTCACTTTAGGTGTATGAACGGTAAAGGTTCCGATCGCTCGTTCACGCCCCTGCATAGTCAGAACGGCGGGTCCGGTCTCCGCATCCATCGGAAGATGGACGACGATGGCGCTATCCGACCACTTCGCAATGACGGCGAGATGTCCGCCGAACGTCACCTTGTCACCGGCGCCCTTCGCAGCGCCAAAACCCTGGCCGAAGAAGACGACTTTCGTCCCGACCGGCCCGCTCACGGGATCGAAGCGAATGGTCGGAATCAGCTTCAGAGGAAGGGCATTGCTGACTTTGTACTGGACCGGGGCGCAACAAGATCCGTCCGGCAAGGGATCGGACGAGGCCAATCGAACCACCACATCGCCCGACGTGGCATTCGTGGGAACTTCGACTTCGATGATGTCGTCTTTCCAGCGGCGCGGCCTGACGACCACGCCTCCGATCATCACGTCGTTGACCCCGAACATCGTATTGGGGTCGCGAGGGCCGGCCGTGGCACCGAAATGCGCGCCGGTAATCTGCACGGTATGGCCCGGCTCGATCTCTGCCGGTGTCACCGCGGTAATCGTCGGCTGCACCACTGTCAACGTCCCGGCAGACAATTTCTTTTTCCCGGCCATGATTTCAACGGGACCGGATTGAGCTTGGAAGGGAACCTTCACCTCGATCAGGTCGGGTTCCCATCGCTGAATCAGTGCAGCGAACCCGCCGATGGTCACGCGATTGACTTGCACAGATCGAAATGCGCCAAAGCCCTTCCCGCCAATGGACAGAGTCGCGCCCGGAACCGCCGTTGAAGGATGTAGCTGGAGCGAGGAAGGAGTCGCCGCAAACGTGGCAGCGCTCATGCTGACCCACAACGTCATCGCACTGACGCCGGTTACGAACACATTCATGAATAGACTCCTGTCAGGCAAGAAAGACGTACGGTCACCCTGCGCATGGCACGAGAACCCCACGCACCGGACTCAGAAGAGGGGTACAACGTGGATACCACGTGAAGCGAAGGAACGACCGAACTATAGCAAGCGGTTTTTTCGAGAGTCAAGCCGGCGAGCCGACGCCAACCCGCATTCCTGACAGGCTTGGACGCGCAATCAGGTGACGGAGAAAATCACTTCGATTTCGACGGGAGCCCCGCGAGGCAATTCAGCCGCCCCCACTGCCACACGTGCATGACGGCCCATCTCTCCAAAGATGGCGACCAGGAGGTCCGATGCCCCATTGAGGACTTGGGGTTGCTGAACGAATCCTTCCGCCGACGCCACATGCCCGATCACTTTCACGACTCGCGTAATACGGTCCAACGTCCCGAGTTCTTGCTTGGCGATCGACAATGCATTCAGGAGAGCGAGCCTGGCCGCCTCCATCCCCTGTTCGACCGTCAGATCACGCCCGAGTTTGCCGGAGAACACCAACTGCCCATCTCGCATCGGAAGGACGCCGGATAAGAATAAGAGATCTCCGGCCCGAACCGCCGGGACGTAGGTCGCCAACGGTTGCGGCGGCAGGGGCAGCTCGATCTGCAGGTCTTTCAGGCGTACTTCAAACGACATGCGATCCTCACGAGTGACGATTGACCAGTGGCGAATGACCCGCCTTCAGCTCACCCTGCGCGAAGCGCATCGAGAAAACTCTCTCCCACAGGAAGCTGATCCCCTTGCAGCGCTTCCACGATCGTGTGACCCAGATCAGCAGCAGACGCTCTGATGCCGAGATCGACCCCATGTGCCAACTTCGGCCCACTGGTCAAAATGGGCACGTACTCCCGCGTCGCGACCTGATCGGTCTTCGTCAGATCCCGTCCATGATCGCCCGCGAGGACGAGCAGATCGCCCGGGTGAAGCTGTTCTAGTAATTCTGAGAGCCGTCGATCGAATTCGTGAAGGGCCGTGGCCGATAATGCAGCATCCGGCTCCAGCACGTTCAGCCCCGCAAAAATCAGTCCACGGGGAACCTTTTTCAACATCCCCGTGACTTCGTCAAGTAACACGGTCCATTGCCCAACGGGAACGGAACGAGTGAGCCCGCGACCGCTGAAGAGATCGCCGACTTTCCCGACCCCCACCAGAATCTGGCCCGCACGATTGAGCACATCGAACATGGTCGGCCCTGGCGGCTCCAGCACAAACTCCCGGGACTGCGCTCCAAACCGTACCGCTCCATCATGATCCACAAGAGGGTGAGCCGAAACACGCCAGATTCCCCAAGGGTCCTTGAGTAATTTCCTCGCGTCCCGGCAGCACCGAAAGAACTCATCCCGATGCATGGCACTTTCATGTAATGCCACATGGCAGGTCCGTCGTCCATCCGTCCACACGATCAGCGCGCTGGACGACAGGTGTTCGCGTGCACATTCGCGCAGCATGGCGGCGGCTGGGGCGCGTCGATTGCCGATGATCTTGCGGCCGAATGCCTGCGCGAGGACGGCGACCATCTCAGGAGGAAATCCGTTAGGATACTGCGGCCCGGCGACCTCCGTCAGATGGCCGGCCATTTCCCAAAACCCGACCATGGAATCCACGCCTTTGGAGAGAAATCCGAGCCGTCCAAAGCACCCTTCAGGCTGCCCCATCACCCGCACACCTTTGACCTCTGTAATGTGGCCAAGCCCGAGCGCTTCCAACGTGGGAAGGTTCAGTCCTCCGGCCGCGTCGGCCAAATGAGACAAGGTGTTGCACCCGGCATCGCCATATTCCGCCGCGTCGGGCATCGGCCCGACGCCAAGTCCATCGATCACCAACACAATGACACGAGTAATCATGGGCGCACTATAGCAGAAGCGAAACGCATCGGATATGGACGTGCCTTCACGATGAAGCGGGATGTCGCTGCAGTTGCCACTCGGCGGTGATCGAGAGACTCGCGCTGGTGCCGATTCGATCCGCGCCGGCCTCCAGCATGGCCAACGTCGTCTTCCAATCTCTGATTCCGCCGGAGGCCTTTACTTTGGCGCCACCAGCCACCGTGTCTTTCATCAACTTCACATCCTCCACTGTCGCACCGGCTGCGGCAAATCCCGTCGAGGTCTTCACATAGTCCATCCCCGCTTCCACCGCCAGGCGGCAGGCCGTGATCTTTTCCTCTCGTGTCAGACAGCACGTCTCCAAAATGACTTTGTGCTCGGCTGCCGCTGTCGCCTTCACAACCTCGCTCATGTCTGTCCGGACAAGATCGTAGTCACCTGATTTGAGCCGACTGACGTTGATCACCATATCGAGCACCTTGGCTCCCCGTCTGACTCCCTCGATCGCTTCCGCCACCTTCGTGGCTGTCGTATGGCCGCCCAGCGGGAATCCGATTGGAATGCCGACGCGAATCCTTGTACCGGCTACCGCTTCGACGACCTCATCGAGGTAACAGGGCGGCACAAAAATCACCCCGAAGCCGAACGCTCTCGCCTCCCGACAGAGCCGCAGGACGTCGGTTTTCGTCGCGTCCGGACGAAGCATCGTGTGGTCGATCAGCGTCGGCAAATCCCAGTCATGGTTCATCATCATGCCACTCTTATAGCAAGTCCTGGATCAGAGATGAAGAGGGAATAGCGCGGGGTGGACAGGATGAATGGTTAGCAGGCTATGGAGAAACTATTTTGAAAGGCGAGAACGAAGCTGGCGGGCTATTTCAGCATCCTGTTACGTTCGCGGGAGCGCGACCCGACGAAACGGCCGCTTTTGATATTTCTCCACTGCCTGGTTGTGCTCGATGAGCGTCCCGGAAAACTGATGGGTGCCGTCGTTCCGCGAAACAAAATACAGGGAACGTGAATCGGACGGATAGAGCGTCGCGCGAATCGCGAGAATACCCGGGTTGGCGATGGGTCCGGGCGGTAGTCCCTGCACTCGATAGGTATTGTAGGGACTGGGACTGGAAAGGTCTTTCTTGTGCAAGTTTCCGTCGAATGTCGGCAAACCGTAAATGACGGTGGGATCGCTCTGTAATGGAATGTGCTTCTTGAGCCGATTATGAAACACCGCGGAAATCTCCGGCCGCTCGACGCCCGATCCGGTCTCTTTTTCGATGACGGAAGCGAGGGTCAGCACTTCGTGCATGGTCATCTTGAGTTCCTGCATCCGAGCAAGGAGATCCGGCCCGACCATCTGCCGTAGCCGCTCGACCATAACCAGTAATATCTCCCGGGCCTTGATCGGACGAGGGAACTTATACGTATCAGGATACAGATACCCTTCCAGAGTCTCCGCCTCGATCCCCAGAGACCTCACGAACGTCCGGTCATTGGCAAGCCGGAGAAACTCCGTACGATCCGTGAGGCCCTGTTGCGACACCAAGTCGGCGATTTGGATCATGGTGAGCCCTTCGGGAATGGCCAGAACCCGAAGCACCACTTGCCCATTGAGCAGCTTCGACAGAATCTCTGCCGGAGTCATGGCGGGATTGAGCTCATATTCGCCTGCGCGAACTTTTCGGTCGGCAGATAGGGATTTTCCAAACAGAACAAAGGCAGAACGGCTCTTGATCAATCGTTCATGCTCGAGCAGCGACGCGACATACTGAAATGTCGAGCCATCCGGAATCACCACGACTTTCGAGGCAGGATGCTCTTGCGGGGGAATAGCCGGCCCTTCAACCCAGCGAATCGCCTGATAGGCCACGACGCCAAGTGCGACCGTTGCGACCAGCAGAAACCCGAGTATGGTTCGTAGGTTCATGAGGTGGTTCTACGGTTTCTCTGTCCGAATACTCATCCGTCCACGATTCCGGCTCTATCTTGGCCGCCGGTTCGAGACTCGCCAGATAACTCTGCAGCAGAATCGACGCGGCGATGCGATCCACGACCCCCTTCCGCTTCTTCCGGCTGACATCGGCCGCGATCAAGAGGTCTTCCGCCGCCTTCGTCGTCAGCCGCTCGTCCCACAGAACCACGGGAACGGGCACTCCCTGTTCCAACCGGGTCTGGAACTCTCGCATGGCCTGAATCGCCGGACCCTCCCGACCGTCCAGTTGAAGCGGAAAACCCAACAGGACCTGTCCCACCTCATGCGTCCCGACGAGAGACGCAATATGGGCGATGTCCCGGTCCAACGTGCGCCGATTGAGCGTCTCAAGCGGTTGTGCGGTCCACCCCAGCTCATCGCTCAGAGCCACCCCGATCCGCTTGGTCCCATAATCGAGCGCGAGAATTCGTTTACCCTCCATGAGTGTACCGCTCCAACATCCGTTCGACCAGCCCAAAGACTTTTCCCAGCGCAACATCGAGCCTGGCCGGATCCTTTCCGCCGGCCTGCGCCATCTCCGGCCTGCCGCCGCCGGTGCCACCGACCTCCGACGCCATCTCCTTGATGAGATCGCCAGCTTGTAATCGCGCAATCAGATCCTTCGTGACCACGACCAATAACGAGACCTTCCCATCGTTCGCGGCGCCGAGAGCCACGACCCCGCTCTTCAACTTGTCCCGTAACTGATCGGCCAGCGCCCGCATGCCGTTCACATCCAAACCATCGGTCCGCTGCACATGCACCTGGATGCCAGCGATGGTTTTCGCCGTGGCCTCGACCGCCGATCCGCTGGCCATTCTCAGCTTCAGTTCTTCCAGCTCTCGTTCTTTGTCTTTCAGTTGCGTCATGACCTTGCGCGTTTTGGCGACTAATTCGGACTGGCCGACCTTGAGCAGGTCCGAGAGTTCTCGAACGTCCGTTTCCAGCTTCTTCATGTGCGCGAGCGCTCCGCTACCGGTCTGGGCTTCGATACGGCGCACACCGGCCGCGACGCCGGTCTCCGACACCACTCTGAACAATCCGATGTCCCCCGTCTGCCGACAGTGCGTTCCGCCGCAGAGTTCCTTGCTGAAAGACTCGACAGTGACCACCCGCACCTGCTCGCCGTATTTATCACCGAAGAAGGCCAGCGCGCCGTTTGCGACCGCATCCTGAATGCTCATCACCTCTGTCGCGACCCGCTCGTTTTTCCGCACCTCGTTGTTCACGACCGTTTCGATCTCATCGACATCGCGAGAGGACAATGGTCTGAAATGAGCAAAGTCGAATCGCAGGCGATTCGGCCCGACAAGGGACCCATACTGCTTCACGTGGACCCCCAGTAAATCGCGCAACGCGGCATGGAGCAAGTGGGTGGCGGTATGGTTCCGTTGGGCATCCTGTCTGGTCGTGGCATTGACCGCCATGCGCAACGCCTCCCCCTCGCGAATCCGCCCTTTCGTGACAGTCCCCTTATGCAGAATCAAGGTCGGCACCGGTCTCGTGGTTTCCTTGATCTCCATCCGCCCATCAGGTCCCGTCAGAACGCCCCGGTCGCCGACCTGACCGCCGCCTTCCGCATAGAACGGCGTCACGTCCAGGACGACTTCGACCTCATCGCCTTCCGCCGCCTCTTTGACCAACCGGTCGCCTTTTAAAATTGCTTGTACGAGACTATCGCTCTCCAGGCGATCGTAGCCGATAAACTTCGTCGTCCCGAGACGTCCGGCCAGCTCTGCAACCGCAGGCCGAGCAATTTCCTGCTCAAACCCGCCGGTTTTTCGCGCACGATTCCTCTGTTCCTCGATGGCCTGCTCAAACCCCGCCTCATCGAGCGTCATCCCCTGCTCACGGCAGGCCTCTCCAATCAGATCCATCGGAAACCCATAGGTGTCATAGAGCTTGAACACGTCGGAACCCGTGAGAACCTGACTCCCGGTCGAGCGCGCTTTCTCAACCATGTCGTTGAGAATCGACAAGCCTTGATCGAGCGTGGCAATGAACCGCTCCTCTTCGCCTTTCGTTGCTTCGGTAATCGTCGCGGCAGCATCCCGGACTTCTGAATAGGCCCCTGCCATCTGGTTCACGACCACCGCCGTCAATTCATAGAGGAACGGCTCGACAATACCCAGTAGCCGTCCATGGCGCGCGGCCCGCCGCAGAATCCGGCGCAACACATAGCCGCGCCCCTCGTTCGACGGCAACATACCATCAGCCATCAAGAACGTGATTGCGCGAAGATGGTCCGCCACGACACGCATCGACCGGTCGGTCTGGTCCTTCTCCCCATATCGAACCCCCGCCCTTGTGGCCACTGCGCTCAGCAGCGGCGTGAACGCATCGCTGTCATAGTTGCTAGAGACGCCTTGTGCCACTGCCGCCAGCCGCTCCAATCCCATCCCTGTATCGATGCTGGGCTTGGGTAAGGGATGCAACTTCCCCGCGGCATCCCGATTGAACTGCATGAAGACGAGATTCCAGATCTCGATGACGCGATCACCCTCGCCGTTCGGCCGGTCGTCACCCGGCACCGACGGTCCCTGGTCGAAATGAAGCTCCGAGCAGGGCCCACAGGGTCCGGTATCCCCCATCTGCCAGAAGTTATCCTTCTCGTCACACCGCACGATCCGCGAGGCTGGGACTCCGATCTTCCTCCACAGTTGGTCCGCTTCGTTGTCGTCGCGAAAGATCGTCACCCACATCCGATCCTTCGCCAAGCCGACCGTCTGAGTCAGAAATTCCCAGCCAAACCGGATGGCGTCTTCCTTGAAGTAGTCGCCGAAGGAAAAGTTCCCTAACATTTCAAAGAACGTATGATGGCGTCTGGTATAGCCGACATTCTCCAGGTCGTTGTGCTTGCCCCCGGCACGGAGACACTTCTGCACAGTGACCGCTCGCTTGTAGGCCCGCGTTTCCTCGCCGAGGAAGACCCGCTTAAACTGGTTCATCCCGGCATTGGTGAAGAGCAGCGTCGGATCGGCCTGAGGGATCAAGGCAGAACTCGGCACGGCCTGATGACCGTGCTGTTCAAAATATCGACTGAAGGCTTGTCGCAATTCTTGCGTGCTGTTCTTCATGTACCCTGACTTTCCTCCCGCAGCAGCGGCTCTATCACTGCTTCAATCGTGTCTTCGTCAAAACCGCGTTGGCTCAATAGTCGCGATAATCGGCCAAGCGCCTGCCCCGAAGTGGTCCGTCCAGCCATCGTGACCACCTGCATGGCCAAGTCCCGTTCGCTCATCTTGCGGTAGGTGCCCCGCAGCGTCGCACGAACGATGTGTTCAGGGCACCCTGTGGCAAGCAGCTCTTCTTGCAGGCGCGCACGCCCCATCGGCATGCGCGCAAGCCGCCGATCTGCCCACCGCGCAGCGAAGGTCGCATCATCCAGGTATCTCAATGATGTCAGTCGTCGAATCGCTGCGCGAACCTGCGAGGGAGAGGCACCCTTCGCAACGAGTAGTCTTTCGATCTGGGCCGTCGTACGATCACTACGCGCCAGCGCGCGCATCGCGAGTTGCAGCCACCGATCGGAAGACGTTACCGAATTGCCTGTGACTCGCCTGTTCACCAGCTTGCTCGTCGGTCGTTAGACCCCGACTTTGTGCGGCCGCCGCTCCTCGCGTTTGTCCTCGGTCTTTTTCTCGTCCTTCACCGGCGCGGCAACGGGCTTCTCGAGCATGCGCCCAGGCAGACCGGCCAGGTCACGCAGCTTCCCTTCAATCTCGCGCGCCAACGGCTGGTTGCTCAAAAGAAAGTCTCTCACCGCGTCACGTCCCTGCCCAAGCCGCTCACCCTGATAGGAATACCAGGCCCCGGACTTCTCCACCACTTTCTTCTCGACCCCGAGATCGACCAACTCGCCGGTTTTCGAAATGCCCTGCGCAAACATGATGTCGAACTCGGCCTGCTTGAACGGAGGCGCCATCTTGTTCTTCACCACCTTCACGCGCACGCGACTGCCGGTTACTTCCTGCCCTTCCTTGATCGACTCAATGCGGCGGATATCCAGCCGCACGGACGAATAGAACTTGAGTGCGTTGCCGCCGGTCGTCGTCTCCGGGTTGCCGAACATGACGCCGATCTTCATCCTGATCTGATTGATGAAGATCAAGGTCGTCTGCGACTTGGAAATGGCCGCCGTCAATTTGCGAAGGGCCTGCGACATGAGCCTCGCTTGCAACCCCATATGTGCATCGCCCATTTCGCCTTCGATTTCGGCTCTCGGCACGAGCGCTGCGACAGAATCCACGACGATGACATCGATCGCCCCGCTCCGGACGAGCGTCTCGGCAATTTCCAGCGCCTGTTCGCCGGTGTCGGGCTGCGACACCAGCAAATCATCGACCTGCACGCCCAGCTTCTTGGCATAGGTCAAATCCAGCGCATGCTCCGCATCGATAAAGGCAGCTGTGCCACCGGCCTTCTGTGCTTCCGCAATCACATGAAGGGTCAACGTCGTCTTGCCCGAGGACTCGGGACCAAAGATCTCGATCACCCGACCGCGGGGAACCCCGCCGACGCCCAGGGCAATATCGAGCCCGAGGGATCCGGTCGAAATCGCTGGGATATCCACCGGCGCATCGGCCCCTCCCAGCTTCATAATGGCCCCCTTCCCATATTGCTTTTCAATTTGGGACAGGGCCAGATCCAGCGCGCGCTTCTTGTCGTCTTTTTCAGCCATTAGTGCTCCTCTGGTAATAGAGAGATCGCCGGATTATACCCAAGTTGAGAGACAGAAACCTAGCGAAGAATGTCCCACAGATGTGACGTGAGCATGGAAAGCACCCAGGTGCAAACACGTGTATTCACGCGATTTCCTTGACCAGTAGATGGGTTAGATATACAAGTAACACCATGCCTTCGACTCTCGTTCCCGACTCAACCGACCATAAACCGACAGTCCTGATCGTCGATGATGAGGCCGCCCCGCGCGCGGCCCTTACACAGATCCTCGGACAGGACTTCCATATTCTCACCGCGGAGAATGCACGCGCAGCGCTGGCCGTCCTCGACGACCACGGTGTCGATCTCGTCACGTTGGACCTGAAATTGCCCGATCGTTCAGGATCGGATCTCTTGCATGACATCAAGCGCGCGCATGCCGAGATCGAAGTCATCATGGTCACGGCATACGGCAGCCTTCAATCGGCGATGGATTGTATCCGCCACGGCGCGGCCGGCTTCCTCCTGAAACCGTTCAATGCCTCAGAGTTGCTGGCCATTTCCTTACAGACCGCTCAGAAAAAACTGCGGCTCGACCAACTGCGTCCTGTCCTCACCAACTCGACGACGCTCTGGGGCTCGGAACCGTCCTGTACCAAGGCTTGGCAGGCCCTCGTCGAGGACTACACCACCATGAACCGCACGGGATCCCTCTCCTCGTCGCATAGCGATGAGACCTCGCCCCTGGTTCCCCTGATCTCTGACCTCTTAGAAGCTAAGGATCGCCATCTGCTCAATCATGGAAGCCGCGTCAGTTTCTATGCGACGCTGGTCGCCAATCGACTCAGCCTTCCCATCGCCGAACAGCAGTCGCTCGCTCTCGGCGCACTCGTCCACGATCTCGATTTGATCAGCGTGCCGGACAGTCACGTGCTGAACAGGGAATCCGACCCGCAGATCCATCACCCTGACCTCGGTGCAAAGATGGGCCGAGCGATGGGATTATCGGTCGACGCCGTGCAAATCATGGCCCTTCATCACGAACGATGGGATGGAACGGGATATCCCTTTGGCTTGCGAGAAGAACGCACGCCGTTGCTCGCTCGCATTGTCGGCATTGCTCAAGCGTTCGACGACCTGACCGCCGAAAAACCGGAACGAACCTCCCTCCCCATCAACGAAGCCCTGCAACAGATCGAGCAGCAAGCCGGCACCGCCTTCGATCCAACACTGACCGAACTCTTCTGCCGCACCATGCGCGAGCAGCCCCCCCAGCACTGATATAGGATCCACCAGCTCAGTTCTCGCCCCGCTCGTAAAGTCACGAGCGTGAGGCGTATCTTGTCCTGTGATGCGAGAGGCGTAAGGATCAGCCGACATGGGGCACGCGATTATCCCGACCCGGATTAGGAGAAGAAACCTGGAAGACAGGGGAAATTCAGATTTCACCATGTGACCTATATATGACGGATGCCTTACTTGCTAGGCTGTAAGGCAAGCCACAGCACACATGCCGGCCGCGGCTCGAAATTTATCCGTTGGATCGAAAATGAAGGTGTACGAACACAACGACCCCGGTTCCTTGAGCCCTCGGTCTCACCCTTGGATCGACTGTGAATCCGATCCAACATGCAGATATTACAATTTTCGCACCAGACCCGAACTCATCCGGTCGTCGATTGAGGATATGCAGGGATGGAGTGCATATCCTGCGACCGAAACCTTCTATCGGCTTCTTGAGTGGCTCAACGGATCCGAGTCGGTCTTTGAATCCAATGACTGTGCCTTTAACGGCGTCGCAGCTGAAACGAGTACTCAGTTCCCCAACCGCCTACAATGTTCAGGCCGCCTGATGATTCTCTACCGGGACCTGACATTGAATACATCGCCAGAGCAGATTCACTGGTTGACCAACGCCACCGCTCATACCCTGAGCCAAACCGATCCAGTATTCGAACGGGGTGCCATCGGTGCCACGATCGTACCGGTCAGGTTTACGACCCTGCCAGGGCCGCCTGAACTACAGCGGGGTCAGCAGCTTATGTTGTCGTTTTGGGCATGGGGAGAGGGTGAGCGTGAGGTGATGAGCAACCTGGATCGCACCTTTCGCAATATGACGGTTGCCCTTCGAGAACTATCCGATAAGATCCGGCGATCATCGCGAGCCACCGCAGCGGACGATTAACCCCGCAGCCGCACGTGCCACAGTTTTGTATAGACCGAACCGGTTGGCTTCAGCTCACTTTTCATCAGCACGACCGACTTCACCGCCAGCGGAAGAATTTAAGGGATCAGCCCCCTTTGGTTTAGCCAAATTTCCTTGCCGGAGTAGATCAATACATCATCTTAGGCATGAATCGGTCCTGTGTCGTTCGTAGTTTTACTTGCCACCCCGCTACGCTTCTCTATACTTGACACTTGCGCAAGACACGTTGGAGCAGTAGACCTGTAGGAGACTCGACATGGCCAAGATTGACGATCTCTTTAAGATGATGGCGGATCACGGCGCGTCCGACTTGCACCTGATCGCCGGTCAGACGCCAATAATGCGGATCAGTGGTGAGTTAGAGCGAGTTGGCGGGCAGGGTGTGCTCAACCACGAAGAACTCAAACAACTACTCTACGAGATTACCCCTTCCACCAAAAAAGAACATTTTGAATTGACCGGCGATGTCGACTTTGGATACGAAATTCACGGCCTCGCCAGGTTTCGCGCCAATCTCTTCAATCAGAAATATGGCTGCGGAGCTGTTTTCCGAAAAATTCCCAATCAGGTACTGACGGCTGAGGAATTAGGACTTCCTCCTATCTTGACCAAAACGGCCATGCTGAAAAAAGGGTTGGTCTTGGTGACAGGACCGACGGGGAGCGGCAAGTCGACCACGTTAGCGGCAATGATCGACTACGCCAACAAGAACCGGAAAGACCATATCCTGACCGTCGAAGATCCGATCGAGTTCGTGCACCAGAGCCAGGGGTGTATCGTCAATCATCGGGAAATCGGCGTTCACACGCAATCCTTCGGGGCGGCGCTGCGTGGAGCGTTGCGGGAAGATCCGGACATTATCCTGGTGGGAGAAATGCGCGATCTTGAAACGATTCGGCTGGCCGTGGAAGCTGCGGCTACAGGACACCTGGTGTTTGGAACGCTACATACCGAGAACGCAGCCAAGACAGTCGACCGGGTCGTCGAGGTCTTCCCGCATCAGGAACAAGCGCAAATTCGGAACACGCTTTCGACGGCACTCCGGGTTGTCGTCGCACAGAATCTGTTTAAACGCATCGATCAGAAAGGACGCTGTGCGGCCCTCGAGATTTTAGTCTGTACGCCGGCGATTGCGAACCTCATTCGCGACGCCAAAACGTTCCAAATTGCATCGATCATGCAGACAGGAAAAGCCGTCGGCATGCAAACGCTGGACGATTCGATTCAGGATCTGTTGAATAAGAAATGGATTTCGCCGGAGGAAGCCTACGAAAAATCGATCGACAAAGGTCGCTTTGCCAAGTTGCTCAAAACGCCGCCAGACGCCTTGCAATGATCAGTCGAAAAGGTCACAAGACCCACTATCCTGCCAGCCGCAGGTCCCACAGTTTTGTATAGACCGAACCGGTTGGCTTCAATTCACTTTTCATCAGCACGACCGACTCCACCGCCAGTGAGCCCAACGATAGCGGCCGATCCAACACTCCGCTCCTGGCTAATGCAACTCCAACTTGCCGTTCCCCTACCTTGATTCGTGCCAAGGTCAGATGAGGACTGAATGGTTTCGTCTCACGGAGAAAGCCCAACCGTTCACAAGCCTGTTCGATCGCGCCATGGATCTCAGCCACTCGCTCAGCCTCTACTCCCCGCTCCCAATTCTCCGATGGCCCGACCCACAACACGCGGGGGCTTTGCGGACGAGGAAAGGCGCCGAGTCGTTCAAGCGGCACAGTCACAGCCAACCGACTTTCAATCGCCTGTTTCACCGCAACCTGCAACGGATCGACGACCTGCTCATCCATGTCGCCGAGGAACTTGATCGTCAGATGCATCGAAGCCGGCTGCGCCCAGCGGATGCGCCGGTCTCGCTTCATCTCCGGCTCAAGCCTATGGGTCAACTCCTGTTGAACAGTAGCAAGCTCCGACCGCAACCCTTGAGACAGCTCGACGGCAAGAAACGCCCGGATCATTTCAATTCCATCGCGAGCAACCAGCGTCGAAGGAGATCCAGTGCGGCTTGGGACGATCGTTGTTTAATGACATTCCGGTCGCCGTGGAACCGGAATTCCTGGATGGTCGGCCGGCCGGTTCCACCATCCAATCCAATATAGACCAGGCCAACCGGCTTCATGTCGGTCCCGCCGCCTGGACCGGCAATGCCGGTGACGCTGAGTCCCACCGCCACATTGGCGCGCTCGCGAATGCCGCAGGCCATTGCCGCTGCGACCTCCTTGCTTACCGCGCCATGTTGATCAATGAGATCCGCCGGTATGCCCAGCATCTCCGTCTTCGCCCGATTGCTGTAGCACACGGCGCCTCGATCCACATAGGCGGATGAACCAGCGACCTGGGTAAGCCGATGACCGATCAAGCCGCCGGTGCAGGATTCCGCTACCGCCAGCATGAGCCCCCGTTTGGTGAGTTCCCGCCCGACGACTTCTTCCATCGTGTCGCGCCCTTCAGCGAAAAGCCAATCGCTGAGTCGCGAGCGGACGCCGTTCGCCAGCTTCTGCAGCAGATGATGATTCTTCTCCGGGGCAGATTGGTTCCCCTTCGTCGTCAGCGAGACCAGTACACCCATCGGCGATGCGAGCATCCCCAAGTCGACGGGCGCTCCTTTTGGAATGAGTCCTTGTAATTTGGCATCGACGTCCGCCTCTGCCAGGCCGAACGTATGAAACACCTGACGAACGATCGGCTCCCGGCGAAACCCGCCCGATGCGCCACTTTCTGCCCGCAACAGCGGCAGGACTTCCTGCCACATCATCTCTTCCATTTCCCGCGGCACGCCTGGCAAGGAAATGATCAGCGCCTTCTTCCATCTCAAGCAGAACCCCGGCGCAGAGCCGACCGGATTCTTCAGGACGGTGGCACCGGACGGGATCATCGCCTGTCGCAGTTGCCCTTCGCTTGGCCGGCGGCCCCATTGCGCGAGTCTGACGGTCATAGATTCCAGCGCTTCTTTGCGGCGACCGAGCCAGTGGCCGGTCGCTTGGGCCACCGCTTCTCTCGTGCAATCGTCCACGGTGGGACCAAGTCCGCCGGTCATGACGATCACCTGGGCTCGCTTCACGGCTGAATGAATGGCCGTGACGATATCCTGCCGCTCGTCACCCACGACCGACTTGTATCGAACTGCGATCCCGAGCTTGCCGAGTTCGTCGGCAAGAAAGAGAGAGTTGAAATCGGCTCGACCCCCGATCAACAGTTCAGTGCCGATCGCGATGGTTTCTGCGTAAAGGGGTGGAACCATAAACGCCTTAGCGGATTACGGAAGAACTAAGTTGGCACACGAGAACCTCGATGGTCGGCGCGTGTAGCCCAACAGGAAAATACTCCTGCGGGATGCTCAAAAAGGCCAGACTTCTCACCCGCCCAACCCCGGCGCGCCAAGACGCGCCGTTCCACGGGCAAGGCCGCAACGAGTGATTAACGATGGCTCTTCCGAGCTTCCTCGTTTACGTTGCCATGGGATGACCCGCATGGTCCCCCACTGCGCGCGGCCTTCTCACGCACTCTCTCAAAGAGGGTGTGGCCAGGCTGCCCTTTACTGCGCGCATCGAACGAGCACAGCTTCATCGTGCGCGTTCTGCGAGCAAGAAGGGCACCTGGCTACGCCCTCCCCCCCCCCGCTGGCGGACTTTTTCAGCATCCCGCTAATGGATCCCGGAAAAATCTATGCTGAAGCTCGACTCTCCTCCGTTCGCCGGAAAGACCGTGATAGTCGTTTTAGCGTTCGGGTCGAAGTCGGCAAAGTTGAACGATGCGACGACTTTCGCTTTGAATCGGGGGGCCTCCGGCCAGGCAGCACTGCGATTGGCGAACCCGTCGAAGCGGACGGTCACGGGTTTGATGGTTTTCCCTCCTTGATCGAACACCATATAACTATCCACTGCGAAGTTGGGGACATTCCCGAAGATGACGGTGTTGACGAGCATGGTCTGGCCTTCCAGTATTTGCGTCACGTCCGTCGCGCTCGGCTGGAGCCCACGCAGGGCCATATGCGTCGCCATCACCGACAGCGCCCCAAGCTTCGTGATCAGAAACCCGCTTGAGTGGAGCTCGTCGGTTGCGCCGAATCGAACATAAAACGTATCTGGAGGGCTCCGCTTTTCCGCCGCCTCTTTCCCCTGATCGAGCGCGGTCTGAATCTGCTCCGCTGTGGGGTGCACGTCGATGGCATAGGCTGGCACATGGGAGAGAGAGCTCAGGGGAATAACCCCCACACACAGCACCATGCTCATCAACCTATGGAGACATACAACCCTCATAGGCATGCCACTACCAGATCACTTTTCTCCTGTCAACGAACGGCCCGGGTCTCTGTCCTCAGGTTGACAAGAGCAAAGATGAAGTGATAAAAAAATCGTTCGCTACTTATTGTGCCTTTTCAAGAAGTTATACGGAGGAGTTTCGATGTCCACCCCTGAACAAACCCCAGCGGCGCAAGCCCCCAAACGCCAGTACGTAAACTTCGCCTTCTATAAAGTCGACCCGGCCTGGCGGCGCCTTCCCGAGAGTGAACGCACGAAAGGCAAGCAGGAATTCCTGCGTGCCGTCGAAGACTATGCCGGCAAAGTACTCGTGATTGCCTACACCTCGATCGGGATCAGGGGCGATTGCGACATCATGCTGTGGCGGATCAGCTATGAACTTGAATTGTTCCAGGAAATGACGACGAAGATGTTGGCCTCGGGCTTGGGACAATACCTGACCACTCCCTATTCCTATCTTTCGATCACCAAGCGCTCGGTCTATGTGGACCATCACACCCACGAAAATCAAGAGAGCAAGCGTCTTACCGTCGTTCCAGGAAAAGCCAAATATATTTTCGTCTATCCGTTCCTGAAGACGCGGGAATGGTTCCTGCTGACGAAGGCTGCCCGGCAAGGTATGATGGACGAGCACATTGAAGTCGGTCATCGCTTCCCATCGGTCAAGCTGAACACGACCTATTCATTCGGATTGGATGACCAGGAGTGGGTGGTAGCCTTTGAAAGCGATAAACCGGAAGACTTCCTGGATCTCGTCATGGCGCTCCGCGAAACCGAAGGCTCACGCTATACGCTGCGCGATACGCCGATTTTCACCTGCATTCGCAAAAGCCTCAAGGAAACGCTCGACACGCTTGGCGGCTAGACACGACATGCAAAAGAAGCTTTGGCTCCGGCCTTCGATCTCACGATCGAAGGCCGTTTTTTTGGCCACATCCTTCATGACAGTTTGTCACGAAATCGGATAGAAGCCAGGCAAGGGGCTAGGGGCCCGAGCCTCTCGTCTGAACATCGGCAATTGCTGCAGCAGCATTCCTGAAAGATGCGGGCTAAGAACTATGACCCGTTTACCATCCAACATTGGTTTTCAGGACATACGGGCGGCTGTTCTCTCCGCCCTGCTTCCCGGCCTGGGTCAAATCACTCAAGACCGCCGCCGCCAGGCATTCACCTATGTTGCCATCACTCTGCTCCTCATCGCCCTGAGCCTCGGTCTTGGACACTTCTCAGGCCGCGCCGCCGAAGTCTTCTTCTTCATGCTGCTCGCACTCCCGTGGTGGGCCATCCAGAGCTATGATGCGTATCTGGGGCCAAGCGGCTCCTCATCCGACCTCCGGCGCACCTGGCGGGCAGTCTGGACGCAGGGCCATGACATTCGATTCCTGGGTGCACTCTTTCTACTGAGTGCCCTCAATGACTCGTTCATCATCCTCATGAACCCCGAATATCTCCTTCCCTTCTTTTGTACCAAACCTGGCGGCATACTCGGCCTCCTGACGAAAGCCTTGTCGCCGGTTCTACATACGATGGTGGGCTATGGATTCCTCCAGCTCCGCCGATGGGCACTGTTTCTCTATCTCTTGTATGCCGCCTACGGCCTGACCAACGCCACGGTGAATCTGACGTGTTTTGGCCCTGGGCGAGTGCGTAACACCTTGCTGATCACCCTGGCGGGCTTTACGGCCTATATCCTATGGCGACGACGCTGTTTTCACCCACACCATGCCCGGTAGCGGCTTCTCCGCTTTGACAGCGGAATTGCCCGTATGTTACTTGTAGTGCCTGAGGGGCGGATATTCTAGAATCAGGCGCCTCACTCCTTTCAATGACTGACAATAACGCACTGTACGCGATCCGCTTTCCAGACGGGTCGGTGAGCCTGTATATTGACGAGGACTATGCGATTGATCGCGGGGTAGACCCAGCTACCCTGACGCGCGTCGAGATTCCAAGAGAATTGTTCGCCAGCGGAACCATCCAGGAGATTCGCGAATACGTCGCCATTTATCTGGAATCGCGCCATTCCGGTACTGCATAGGGACCCTTCAAACCAATGACCACTATTCTTGCTTCCCCCGCGTCACCTCTGACGGTTGAGAAGATCGACTCCGTCATCGCCGCCATGCCCATGCAAGGGCGGATCATGCTACGACTGATCCTGCTCCAGTACTTCGACATCACGAACGAAGAAATCCTCTACATCGTGGCAGATCGGCCGGATCCCCGTTGCGTTGCCGGAACGAAGCCCACGAACACCACCATGACCAAAGAATCAATTAAGGTCGTCACGGACCGGCGCGATCAATATCTTCGACAGGTGCGCCTGAAACGGGAACGAACGTGGCTGCAATGCGACAGTCTTCGGAGGCTCGCGCAGCTCCGTGAGGCCTTCGCCGACCGTGCCCGTATCCTCCTGACCGAGCGTTTCTCCGTCTCGGCCGAAACGCTAGACACCTTGCGCGCATCCGCAAGGAACGTGTTGCCCAAACCGGCAATCCGCCTTTTGGAACAGCGTTGGGAAGCCGATGAAGTCACGACTGAGGAGTATCAGCAGCAACGGCTCAGCATTGAGTTTCAGACCCAACTCCGGATGGCTGAAAAATATCGCAAGCGATTCGACCTGGCGGAACGCGAGCGGCAGAGCGCGATTTATGCCCCTCTACAAGACCACGAAATCGCACATGTGTGGGGACTCCCGGCCGGCAGTCTCGCCGCCCGCAAAGTGAAATACCTCACGCAATACTTAGCCGCCCTCCATGCCGCATTACAGACCGGTGCCGCCGCCACGCCGGCATCACCACTGGACTTGTGGAAGGAAACCTTCTCAGTCCTCGCAGAGCAGCCCATCGAACGTTCGCTTTCCACCTACGACGGGTTGGAGAAGACGGAGTCCGCGCTCATCGACAAACTGACCGCTATGGTCTGGGGCAACCTGGCCGAGGAGATCGAAGTCAAATTCTGGACGTCGCTCGTCTTCGGAGCCTGCTCCAACGCCATGCATTCTGAAATCACTAGAAACTTATTTGGGCTGCAGCGGCTCACCACTATCCTGGCCGATATGGACACATCTCCCGAAGCCGTGGACGAAGAATTGCTCAAGCGGACCGCACCCACGCCAAAAGCGACCGAGGACCAGGTGGCCTTGCCGGAGGAGAAACCGGCCGATGATCCCGCATCGACGGAAATGAGAGAACACGTCCTCAGGAGCATGTTCGGCGAACAGCATACCGACCTCACGGGCGGCGGAAAATGGTAGCAACATGGTCTTGAACTTCACGACTATGACAGGTATATATTGACCTGTATGACCGGGATCTTCCCATCCATTTTCCGCTGTCTGCGCAAGCCGACCGATTCCCCGATCAAGCTGTTTCTCGTCGTGCCTCTCCTTCTCGTAACGTTGACGGCTGCAAGTGTGTCGGCGAGCATGCTGGAAATCGCCGAATTGTTGACCCATCCCGAACAGTACGATCGCCAAGAAGTGGTCGTGACAGGCCAGGTCACCAACGTCCAGCTCGCCACCAATCGACAAGGTCAACCAGCCTATGGGTTTCTCTTGAAGGATCAGGCCGGCACGGTGAAGGTCATCAGCCTGGGCCAGGCCGAAGTTCGGGAAGGCGACCAGGTAATTGTCGAAGGAGTCTTCTCGCGTCTTCGCCAGGCAGGCCGTACCATCATCTACAATGAAATCAAAGCCCTCTCGGTCAAACCGCTGAATCGGCTCAACCCCGATCTGGTCGGCTAGCCGCAGGCTCAAATCCATTCATCCGCATCGCGTGTTTCCCTCATGAGACTGGACCTTCGCGCGGGTATTTCAGGATCCACGCCAACAGCCTATCTTGAACTCGATCCGGCAACCACTTCACCATCCACGCGCGCACAGTAGCATCCCTGCCCACAAGATAGCGTGTGTTAGGGCGAGACGCCACCAATGCATGATGCACTGCCTGAACCACCGCGTATGGCGGAATGGCTCGCCGGGCCGATTGGGCGACGGCTTCACGAATTCGAATTACCGCTTCACCATAGAGGGCCTTCGTCTCTTCGCAGGCCGACGCTTCGAGGTCCCCTGCCACCTTGTCCGATTTCTCCCAAATCGGTGTCGCAATCGCCCCCGGTTCGATAATCGAAACCTGAATCCCCCAGGGTTGCAGTTCCATTCTCAACGCATCGGTCAATGCCTCCAAGGCATGCTTCGAAGCAGAATAGGGTCCCAGTAGCGGAATGGTGCCTCGCCCGGCAATCGACCCCATGTTGACAATTCGACCGCGACCACGACGCAACAATGGGAGAAACGCCTGCGTGACAGCGATCTGCCCGATGACGTTGACCTCAAGCTGTTTCCGGAGTTGCGACAATGGAATCACTTCGAGGGGACTACCAATGGCGATCCCGGCATTATTGACGAGCCCTCCAAGACCAGCCTCGCCCACAACCCCTCGCACGATCTCGACGGATCGCATGATCGACGGCTCATCGGTCACATCAAGCGTGAGGGGAATGAGTGACGGCCCGCTCTTCGCGGCAAGCGCCTCCCCCGCACGAGGGTCACGCACGCCGGCAAACACCGTCATCCCGCGCCTGGCAAAATCGAGTGCGCAAGCCGCCCCAATGCCGGTCGAGGCACCGGTCACGACAACGGCAATGGACGATGGACGATCAGACATAGCAGACTGCGGAAAAACTCTGTGGGCACGCGAGAACTTCGATGGTCCGCATAGGTGGCACAACAGTAAAACACTTCCGCAGAATGCTCAAAAAGGCCAACCTTCTCACCCTCCCAACCCTGGCGGTTATTTCACCTTCCCGCCCCGAGCCTGCCAAGACAGACTCTTCGCCCTGGGACGCGCTTTCTCCCAAGGAAGACCGCAGCAAGTGACCAAAGATAGCTCTTCCGAGCTTGCTCGTTATAATCGTCTTATTTATGATGGCCCGGATGAGTTCCCCACTGCGCGCGGTGTTCTCACCCGCCCACCCACTGGCACGCCGAGACGTGCCATTAGCCCGGGCGAGGGTCTTCTGACTTTCCCACTTCGTCCTCAGGGGAGCAGCCAGACTGTCCTTCACTGCGCGCATCGGACGAGCACCGTTTTATCGTGCGCGTTCTGCGAGCACAAAGGATGGTCTGGCTGCTCCCCTCACTCCTTCTGAGACCGCGCATTGGGCGAGCATAGGAATTCACCGGGCCATCCCACCCCCTGCTGGCGGACTTTTTCAGCATCCTGTTAGGCGAGAATACCACGACTGCCTGCAAGAGAGCAGCCTGCTCGAATGTTACTTGGATTCACCCTGCCGACCTTGACAGGCCAAAGGCCTTTCATTATGGTTTCTAGCAGGATGCTGAAAAAGTCCGCCAGCGGCGTTCTCGCATCGTTCAGATCCTCAACGTACCCCGAGGGTACGCCTCGGGTCTTCACTCGCTGCGGCCTTGCTGAACGGCCTTTTTAAGCATCCTGCGGAAGTGTGCTCCTGTTGTGCCACCTATGCGGAGCATCAAAGTTATCGCGTACCAACATAGTTTTTCCGCAGCCTGCTCTATTCCAGCAATTAAGCTCATGAATCAATCGCGGTATCAATCGTAAGCCTCCGATAGTAAACTATTATTGTATGGCGAAGATTGCCGTCATCGATATCGGAACGAACTCCATCCATATGGTGCTGGCTGAGATTCAGCCGGACGCGGGCTATAAAATCCTCGATCGCTTCAAAGATATGACGAGACTCGGGGATGGCGCCTTTACGACCCATCGCCTTTCCGACGTGGCGATCACTCGTGGGCTCGACGTCATCCGCAATCTCGTCACCCTGGCCAAAAACAAGGGTTACGACCGCATGATCGCCGTCGCGACCAGTGCCGTCCGCGAGGCAAAAAACGGGGGAGACTTTATCGATCTCGTGGCCGAACACACGGGGCTGACCGTTCGCGTCATCAGCGGAATCGAAGAGGCCAGACTGATTTTCCTGGGCGTCAAAAACAATGTGCCCATGACCGAGCAGCCGACGCTTTCGGTGGATGTCGGCGGTGGCTCAGTCGAACTGATGGTCGGGAATCGCGATCAACTCCTCCATGCGAAGAGCCTGAAGCTGGGCGCCATTCGACTGGCGGATGAATTCCTCAAACGGACGCCCCCTTCCGAGGGAATGCTCCGATCGCTCGAAGACACCGTGACAACCCAGTTACGGAATGCCATCGATTCGTTCAAAACAAAACGATTCGATTCCCTGATCGCCACGTCCGGCATGGCCGGCAATTTGGCAGAAATCATTTACTTGCGCCGAACGAACCGCCCGCTTCCCCAAATCAATCTCGCCACGATTTCACTGAAGGACGTCAAAGAGATCGAACAGGACCTCCGTCAATCCACCATTAAAACCAGGCTGGCGATCCCCGGATTGGATCCGAAACGCGCAGATACCCTGTTCCCCGCCACAGTGGTCCTTCGCTGCCTGATGGAACTCTCAGGGAGAGACGAGCTCATCCTCTGCGACAAGGCCATTCGAGAAGGCATTATCTACGACTTTATTCAACGTCATCGTGAACGACTCAAAGCGGAAGCGGAAATCCCTGACTTGCGGCGGCGCAATGTCATGGCATTGGCCCGTCGCTGTCACGCTCCGGAAACCCACAGCCTTCATGTCGCCAGCTTGGCCCTCCGCCTCTTCGATCAGACGATACGCCTCCATCGTTTGGGGCCTGCCGAACGAAACTGGCTTGAATACGCCGCAATTCTGCATGACGTCGGCTACCTCATCAACGAGCGCCAGCACCACAAGCATGCCTACTACCTGATCACCAATAGCGAGATCGGAGGATTGTCCGGCGAGGAGATTCAGGTGGTGGCGAACGTGGCACGTTACCACCGACGCGCAATTCCTCAACTGAAACACGAGGGGTTCGAAGGCTTTTCACCCGCCTACAAACGAACTGTGCGGATCCTATCCGCGCTGCTCCGGATCGCCGATGGTTTGGATCGGACACATTTCTCGGTCGTCCGCACCCTGGACGTGAAGCTCGGCGCCACCGTCACCATCACCGTTCATGTGACGGGCGATGCGGAGCTGGAAACCTGGGCTGCCGCAGGGCGGGCGGATCTCTTTGAGCGCGTCTTTCGCCGCCGCGTGAAATTTTCCGTCATCTCACAGGACGATGTCGCATGAGCGAACACCCAACGTATCCCAGACACGCCCATCCCTACCCTGGAAAGCTCATTATCGTCGAGGGGATCGACGGGTCCGGCAAGAGCACGCAATTGATTCTGCTGCACAAGTGGCTGGAGTCCAAAGGCTATCGAGTCTTCTTCACGGAGTGGAACTCCTCGGAACTGGTCAAAGACACCACCAAACGGGGGAAGAAAAACAAAAGCCTGACGCCGACGACGTTCAGTTTATTGCATGCGACAGACTTTGCCAGCCGGCTGTATCATGAAATTCTACCCCCGCTCAAAGCCGGCATGATCGTCCTGGCCGATCGCTACATGTACACCGCCTTCGCGCGCGATGTGGTCCGCGGCGTGTCGCCTGAGTGGGTGCGCAAGCTCTACAGCTTCGCCATCACGCCGGACATGGCCTTCTACTTCAAAGTGCCCATCGAAGTGGCCATCTCGCGTCTCCTCGGAGGCACGCGCGGACAATTCAAGCACTACGAAGCCGGCATGGATATGAATCTGAGCCCGGACGTGACCCAAAGCTTCCGCATCTTCCAATCAAGCATCCTGGCCCAGTACGAGAAGATCGTCGAGGAGTTTCAACTCATCACGATGGATGCGACCAAAGATATCGAAGCCCAACAGAACGACATGCGCCGGCTCGTGGGAGAGGCGCTCAAAGATTACAAACCAAGACGGGGGACCCATGGTCGACGCACGGTATTTTGGCGACGGTTTGACGTACCTAAATCCGAGTGACCTCAAAGGGAAACTCATCGCCATCGAAGGCACCGACGGGGTCGGCCGCTCCACGCACATCGAGATGTTGCAGGAATGGCTGGAGGTACAGGGCTATGGCGTCCTCACGACCGGCTGGACCCGCTCCAATCTCATGTCAAAAACGATCGAGATGGCGAAAGAAGGCAACATCCTCGACCGGTGGTCGTTCAGCCTGCTGTACGCCACCGACTTCGCAGATCGCTTGGAACACGAGGTCATCCCCGCGCTTCGATCGGGCTTCATCGTCCTGGCCGACCGATACATCTATACGGCCCTCGCGCGCGATTTCGTGCGCAGCGGGAACCGCCAGTGGGTGAGAGACGTCTTCGGCTTTGCCTTGGTACCGGATCTCGTCTGCTACTTGCGCATCGACGTTGAAACTCTCGTGCTCCGCGTCATTGAAACCAACGGGATGAACTTCTGGGAATCAGGAATGGATATTCGTCTCGGCAACGATCTCTACGATAGCTTTAAGAAGTACCAGTCACTGCTGATCGAGGAGTTCGATAAAATGGCGGAAGAGTTTCACTTCGAAGTGGTCGATGCTAGAAAATCGCCGGATGAGATTCAGGACGAGCTGCGTAACAAAATTCAGCCGCTGCTCACCACACACTTGCGAAGTCCGGACCTGCCGTCAGACCACCTGATCCAGCCGGCCCCATCCAGTTAATTGGATACTGGAAACTCCTGTCAGTTATCGGAAGGTTAAGGTTAAGGCTGAGATAAAAGCTGTCCAGTCGCCGCTCAACCTTAGCCTATCCCGCCTGCTTCCCGATGACCCTCAACTGATTCGGAGTCAACCACCAACGAAGCATGCCGCGACCAGGCTTTGCCGGGATCGGCATCTCGATCAGACAGGCCCCGGCCTTCTTGAGGGGAAACGACGCCGACGCCCGCCCGGAAAGAAGGACACTTGCCACCATGCCAAACTGCGGTTCATGACCGATACAGATCATGCACGAATCCGGCGGAATATCTTGTATTAAGCCAACGACCCCTGCAGGAGGAGCCTCAGGCAACAGCTCATCCCGTAGTTGGACAAGCGATCGACAAGCCAACACGTCGTGCAGCAATTGAGCCGTTTCAACCGCCCGTCTCGCAGGACTTGCATAGATCACAGTAGGACGCACATCAAGTCGGCGCAGTCCTGCGGCCACCTGACGGACCCGCCGCTTGCCCTTTTCCGTCAATGGACGATCGACGTCCTTTCCTTCCCACTCTTCTCTCGCCACCGCGATACCATGTCGAACGAATAGACAATCCATCGTGCCTCCATTCCTGTCCCAATCATCAGTCCGGAATCCAGTCTATCGGAGCGAAGGCTCAGAACCAACCACCCTCACAAACTTGATCGCACCGTGGTAGCAGCATAACGATTCTTCTCTTGATGTTTCAAAAATTGCAGAATCCCTGCTGCATCCAATCTGATTCCCTCTCAATCAAAAGGGATTCAGCCTTTAACCGATTCTGTCATCAACTCAGCAACCTTTTCATGCTCCCCATTCCCTTGAGGTAAAAAAATCAGATGGTTAGTCCAAAGAGTCCATAGATGCCACCATGCCCGATCTATCTGGCATATCGTTTGCTCGATGGAGAGTCACTACGAACGTTTGTACGGCAAGTCGTACAAGGACAGGGAGGGAATCAAGATGGAATTCGCCACCACAATAATCCTCTCAAATGGGCTCATGGCAGCCGTCATCTATATCGTCGTCACCTGGATTTGGGAAGATTAACAGGATGCTGAAAAAGTCCGCCAGCGGCGTTCTCGCATCGTTCAGACCCTCAACGGACCGAGCGAGGCTCTCGGAAATAGGAATGGCTAGAAATAGTTTTCGATCCTTCTCTCAAGATCCGCTCACGAACAATGGAAAAGGCACACATGAGTGTGGACATGAAACAAGAAAGGTCTAGTGGCCTTGAATCCTCGACAGTGGCGAGACGTGGATCCGGCGCATCCCTCATTTCACCTGGCTGCCAACCGACAACAGCCCGGTGATCCATCAGGCGTGCTAAGTCGACCCACCGAGAGCACGCAGGCCGCCTTCGCGTCGCCCCAACGGGCCGCGCTTTCACCAACCACTGGAAGCGCGGCCCTCATCTTCCTCAGGCTGGAGAGAGAACATGTCTGACCGAACAATAGAACAGAAATCTATGATGCAACGACGTGGACGGGCTTGTTCGCCATCATGAGGCCTGTGTCTTCCCTGATGCATAGGCGGAGACCATCATTGGGTGGGACCCGTTCAACCAATGCAGCAATGTGGCGCTCATTAAATGGGAGGCAGAGAGATGCACGGGGCAATTTTGGTAGTCGATGACAATGTCGACATTCGAGAAAGCACCCACCTGACGCTCAGTCAACTGGGCCATGAGGTATGGCTGGCCCCGGACGGCAACAGTGCGATACAGCTGATGAACCAGCCGGAGCTGGCAGATGCAGTCTGCACGGTCCTCTGCGACCTGGTCATGCCGAACGGCAGCGGGATGGACCTCATCGCGTATCTCCGGAAAGATCACCCGGCTGTCCCCATTATCGTATACAGCGGGACCGACGACGCAGAATTCCTTCAAGGAGTTCTACAAGAAGGTGTGTGCGACTGGATGCGTAAGCCTGTATCACGAGATACGCTGTTGCAAAAGGTCCGGACCGCCGTCCATCTCTTTACGCTTAGAAAGCAGCAAGACTGGTTCGCCTAGCCCGCACAACCCCAGTCTCGACATACACAGAGTTCGTTCCTCCGGGAATCGAGACCGAATAAGACCCTCAGAATATAAATGGTACCCGCGGCTATACAGCGCTTCCTTTCTCCCCGATCATCCACTGCAAACCCATGACTTGCCATGAGGGAGATCGATCCAGTGGCATGGAGTCTGCCGAACAGTCCACACTCCACATCAGTGACGCCTCCCGTTTTCTGATTATCGACAATCCTTCCAGATGGACTCTCGTAACTCTCGTCATGCGTCCCCAAGAGTATGTGAATCAAATTGGATTCCATGCTAATCAAAATAGATTCAGTTGAGAAAATGCCGACCATACTCTGCTCCCTCCTGTTTCCCTTCAACATTGTGAAAACATCCATTTCTTAAAGGCAATTAAGAATGATTTCTCAAAGTCACCTACTGAGGCTATTGGCATATCGATTGCGATAGGACGTGGCATGCGGCCATCAGAAGACAACCAGCACAGAAGCGTAAAAGAATGGCGACAGGCGAAGAACCTACTGCTCCCGGCAACCTTCCCCTATGTGCATGATCGGAATAACGAAGGATAACTGATTGGCGAGACGAGCAGTCGGCCATATCCCATTGGGTTCACGCTTGAGAGTCTGGTGCCGACATGATTCTGGGGCACACCCAATTAGTAGAAGCGCCTGGCGGCCTGATCGTCCACGCAAGGGAGCCTCGGTTCCGCAATATCGAAGCCGCGGCTCCCTTCTTTTATCGTGTGCCTGATCAAGGAAAGGACCAAACAGTCAATGAAAGGGCATGACACAGACAGAGGGGAACGCTGTCAGAACAGCGAACGGTTTTTTTCGCTCAATCCGAGATTATTAAAATGCACCGGGCCGGACTCGGCGCAACCTCTCCAGGACCAAGAGTGCGATCGATCACAGATCCAGAGTCGCGGCGAGAAGATAGGAGTCAGGCCCGTATAACCCTAAAGTGGTATTGCGGAAAACCTCCTACAAGCCTAGCTAGAGTTGCACGGTAATTGTACCTAGCGGTTTGTGTCCGCCGTTTAACTGGTTTCCCCACTGAACTTTCTAAGGAGCCGGCCATGAATGGCACCTCAGGCTTCCAAGAATGGTGGTCTTCTTACCAGCAATACCTCTCCATTTTATTGGAACAAATTTCATGAAAACCAGAACCATTGCGTTGCTCTGTTTCATGCTCCTTCTAAGCTGTGATTCGCTTCCATCTTTTCTTAAGCCAGCCGCCACGCCTGGAGAGGTACGTGATGAGGCCCGAATGGCGAATCGGTCCGTTGCATCGTTCCCGGCCGCAGATGAGGATTATTTTTCGGACATGGATGGAGGTGTCACGTTATCTCCCGAGGAGGCGAAAGGCCGCAACACATGGATCGTATGGAGTGGCGGCAATGACCGTTTCTGGAACGATCTTTCGAAAATCAGCTTCGGGACCCTGGATTTCCTGAAGACGCTTTCGTCGCATCCGAATCTGAAATTCAGCCGCGACAACCGCTGGCATTACCTTGGGTTGGTCAACGAGCCTTGCTTTGAAAAGGCAACCGGACCCGATCCTGATCGATTTGGACTCTGGCTCGACAAGCGAGTCGTCAGTCCGGACTGTCCGGCCGACCCTTATGAGAATGAGACGAAATACCCCGGCCTACAGATCGGCGCGCGCGGCAAGAACCTGCCGGTCGGATCGTTCTACGGCTTTGCAAGCGGGATCGTCGGATTGCGGCTCTTCCCCAATCCTGAGTTCGACGAACAAGCCGCCAAGAAATGGGACTCGAAGCGCTATTACGAAGATCCCACGTACTACTTGTCCAAGGATCTCGTGAAGCCTTATCGAGTTGGGATGTCCTGCGCCTTCTGCCACGTCGGACCGAACCCGGTGAAGCCTCCCGAGGATCCGGAGCACCCGGAATGGAAACACCTCAGCTCGAACGTCGGCGCACAGTATTTTTGGATCGATCGGATCTTTTCCTGGGAGGCCGATGAAACGAGCTTCCCCTACCAGATTTTCCACACGTCGCGCCCCGGCTCGCTCGATACCTCGCTGGTCTCGACCGACAATATCAACAATCCCCGCACCATGAATGCCTTGTACCATTTGGCCCCGCGCCTCGACCAAGCCAGGCGCTGGGGGCAAGAGATGTTGGCCGGCGGCAACCTGGACAACAAGCAGTTCAACGACTATGTGGCAAGCGGGCCGCTGACGACGTTCTTCCAACCACCGGACACAGTCTGGACTCCTCGCGTGTTGAAGGACGGATCCGATTCCGTCGGGGCATTGGGAGCGCTCAATCGCGTCTTCCTCAATATCGGCCTGTTCAGCGAAGAATGGCTGTTGCATTTCAAGCCGTTGATCGGCGGAGAACCGATCACCCCGATAGAAATCAGGGTCGCGCGAAACAACTCGAGTTACTGGGAGGCGACGGAATCCCAGACTCCAAACCTGGCGCAGTTCTTTTTGAAGACCACCGCGCCGCACAAATTGAAAGATGCTCCCGGAGGAGACCGGTACCTACCAACCGATGCTCCAAGGCTCCTGCGAGGCAAGGAGGTGTTTGCCGAACGCTGTGCGCGCTGCCATTCCAGCAAACTTCCCGTGCCGGCAGTCGGGCTCGATCCCCACGGCTGCGCAGGACCCGGCTATTTGGACTGTTGGAACAAGTACTGGAGCTGGACGAAGACCGACGAGTTCAAACGAGAGATGAAGAAGATCGTGTTGGCCGACGATTTCCTCGAGAACAACTTTCTCTCGACGGATATGCGCGTCCCCGTCACGCTGCTCGAGACGAATGCCTGTAGCCCGCTGGCCACCAATGCCATTGAGGGCAACATTTGGGACAACTTCTCCTCGCGTTCGTACAAGGATCTGCCGTCCGTGGGAACGATTACCGTTCATCATCCCCTCACAGGTGAGCCTCGGTTGTATCGGATGCCGGCGGGAGGGCGAGGCTACACCAGGCCCGCATCGCTCGTCAGCCTCTGGTCCACTGCGCCGTACTTACTCAACAACAGCGTCGGCAAATTCGATCCGAGCCCAAGCGTCGATGCCCGCATGCAGTCGTTTCAAAACTCCATCGAGCAAATGCTGTGGCCTGAGAAGCGGGATAAAGACCGGGTCTTCGGCGAGAAGGTCCCGGGGATGATCGATCGCACAACGGTAATCAGCTACCTGCGGATTCCAAAGGGATACCTGCCTAAGAAAATCAAAGAATTACACATCATAACAAAATTGTTGGAGCCGCTCGCCGCCGAGCTTCTACCCGCCTACCTTGGCAAAGACGCCCTGGTCATCGGTCCTATTCCTGCCGGCACACCGGTCAATCTCCTGGCAAATTTGGATCTGGAACACGCCGATCTAATCACACTCGGCAATGTACTCGTCAAGCTCAAGCTGGACACCCATATCCTTGGACGGGACGCAACCGATGAAGAAATTCTCGAAGGCGTCAATCCGCTGCTGGAACTGAGCAAGTGCCCGGACTTCGTCGTCAACCGAGGCCACTATTTCGGGACGGATCGTTTGAACAAAGAAGAGCAAGAGCCGGGCTTAAGCAATGAAGACAAGCGTGCGCTGATCGAGTTCCTGAAGACGATGTGAGATATGGGACATACGACGAATGATCCTCACACACAGACCTGTGCCGGAGAGCCGATGATCAGCCGGCGCCGCTTTAACTGGCTACTGGTGACGACTGTCGGGATCATCGCGGGCTTCATGAGCGGGTGCGCCTCGTGGTTCGGACGGACCACAACGCCGCTACCACTGCCGCCAGTGAGCTGCGAACAGCCGGCGAACAGCGCCAGCTACGAATACATCGTCGTCGGATCGGGTGCCGGCGGAGGCCCGCTCGCCGCCAATATCGCCAAGGCAGGGCATCGGGTCCTTCTTCTGGAAGCGGGTGGAGACGAAGAGCCCCTCAGCTATCAGGTACCCGTGTTTCATCCCGATGCCTCTGAGGACCCGGCGCTCGGATGGAACTTCTTCGTCCGGCACTACGCAAACGACCAGCAACAGCGGCTCGACAGTAAATTCTCTGCGGCAGAAGGGGGCATCTTCTATCCACGCGCAGGGACGCTGGGCGGGTGTACGGCTCACAACGCGATGATCACGATCTATCCTCACCAGAGCGATTGGGACTACATCGCAGATCTCTTTCATGATGACTCATGGAAGAGCGAGAACATGCGTCGATATTTCGAGCGACTCGAACGCTGCGAATACGTCGATCCTCCCTTGCTTACGAATCTCCCTCTCGTCGACGAGAGCCGGCACGGGTTCAAGGGATGGCTCACGACGACCATCGCGGATCCGACGCTCATTCTCCAAGATCTCGTCCTCCTAAAACTCGTGAAGGCAGCGGCGAAACAGTCGCTGGAAGAGCTGGGTGGCCTCTTCACGCGGGTGCTCGGACACGTGAGAAGTCGCTTTGATCCGAACGATTGGCGAATGGTACGGAAAAGCCAGGAAGGCGTGGTGCTCGTCCCTCTTGCAGTGAACGGCGGACGGCGTACGGGCGCGCGCGAGTATATCCGCCACGTCCAACAATCCTGTCCCCAAAATCTCGTCGTCAAGACCGGGGCGCTCGTCACGAAGATCGTGCTCGATGATCAGAACCGGGCGACCGGTGTCGAGTATCTGGAAGGGCGGCACCTGTATCGCGCCGACGCACTGGCACCGCGAGATGGCAACTCCGGCACAAGTCATTCCGTTCACGCGTCGCGTGAGGTGATCCTGTGTGGCGGCGCATTCAACAGCCCCCAATTGCTCAAACTGTCCGGTATCGGTCCGGTCGAAGAACTCCAAAGGAACGGCATCCCAGTTCGCGTGCCGCTTCCAGGAGTCGGTGAAAATCTGCAAGATCGCTACGAAGTCGGTGTCGTGACCGAGATGAAAAAAGATTTCTCGCTGCTGCAGGAAGGCGCATTCAGACCACCGGAGCCAGGCGATCCACCGGACCCATTGCTCGAACAGTGGAGGCACGGACGAGGAGCGTACACGACAAATGGCGCCATCCTCGGCGTGATGCGGCGATCCACACAAACGAAGCCGGAGCCTGACCTCTTCATATTCGGCCTGGCCGGATATTTTAAGGGATACTACCCCCGCTATTCCGAAGACGTGGCGCGGCGCAAGAACTATTTCACCTGGGCCGTCCTGAAAGCCCACACGCAAAACTCGGCTGGCCAGGTCCTGTTGAGATCAAACGATCCGCGAGACACGCCACTCATCAACTTCCATTATTTCGACGAAGGCAACGACCGCGCGGGAGAAGACCTCGAAGCAGTAGTGGAAGGCGTCCAGTATGTCCGGCGTCTCAATGCCGAATTCAGCTACTACATCCACCAGGAGGTAGTCCCAGGGCCAAATACCAGCTCGCTGGACGATCTGCGTAAGTTCATCAAACAGGAAGCCTGGGGTCACCATGCCTCCTGCTCGAACAAGATGGGACAAGCCGACGATCCCATGGCGGTGGTGGACAACACATTTCGCGTGCACGGAACGAAGAACCTGCGAGTGGTTGATGCATCCGTCTTCCCTCGCATTCCCGGGTTCTTCATCGTTACCTCGGTGTACATGATCGCGGAGAAGGCAAGCGACTTAATTCTAGCGGACGCCAAGCAAGTATCCATATGAGCAGACCCTAGCCGTGAGAGGGAGCGCTATACATTCTCAACCATGGGAGGTGTGATCATGATCGTGCTGAGACTCCTTGCAGTTTTCATTGTTACAGCTCTGCTGACTGGATGTGATGATATTAACACGATAAAAATCGACGCCGACGCGTTGAGAGAGGACATCAAAGCGCTGAAAACCGACATCAAATTATTGAGAGGCTTCCTGATGCAATTCCCAACACCCACGGAATGTCCTGCCCCGGGTGTGCCTACAACCAAGATTTGCAAGTACAAGCTTCAGGTCAAAAGACAAATAGACGGGCACAAGAATTATTGGGCAGTCACAATTCCTTCTGAGGTAGTAACAAAAGGCAAGACAGATTGTGACAAGGTCACGAAAAGCCACGAAGATTTGAAGAACTATCCCTGTGTCGACCCCGCTAATTATAAGTATTGGGAGTACGCAGTTTACATAGAAGGTGACGTGAAGGTTAACGACATCAAAATGTTCGTTAATGACCCGATTACAAACCACCTAAAAGTTGTGAAGGAGGTGTAGCCATGATGCACATTCGGATGTTTATGCCTCCACTCTTACTCTCCCTCGTTCTGGGTGTAATGGTTCTTCTCGTACCGATTTACGCATCTGCTGATTGTTGTGGGTGTGGCAATTGCTGGATGAGCTCTTACACGGGCTGCACATGCAATGATGGCTCCTCCCCAAGTTGCACTTGGTGTCCGTATCCTTACGCACCAGACAACCCCGTGTCGGACATAAGAGGCGCTCGCGGACCTCAGCCCTCTCGCGTCATGAAATCAAACCTCACCGAGCCTCTCATAGAACTCACGAGAGGAGGGAACCGTGCTCTCGGGAACTTCAGTGTGAAGCTGCTCGGGAAGCTCGATGGTCTGAAGTTCGCGTGCCCGGGCAGTGATGAGAAGAACATGGGAAACACCCTGGTACAGTTCGTGCGCTCATATATTCAAGGTTAGCCAAGGTGAGGGAGTCCCAATAAGAAAACGAGTGCTAAACGGCGAGCTGTCAAAGCGGTTAATAGAGTCGTCCATACTGATGGTTCGCCGCGCATCTCAACATATCCGGGCGGAGAAACATAAGAGGATTCACATGAAACATATGGGAGCCACCTCGACCAAAATGGCATATGAGTCCGGGTTGAAGGTTTTTGTCATCGTGCTGATGGGTCTCTGTCTGCCAGGAATCTGGTATTCGCTCGGCCTTGTCCAAGCGGCCTCGCCGATCACGTCGTCTGGGCTCAACACGCAGGTCACTCTTTCTGCCGCCCCACCGGCAGGAAAGACCCAATACGACATCACGGGTGGAACCAGGCCAGGAGGTGGCAAGAATCTTTTTCATAGCTTCGGAGACTTCAATATTCCCAACAATAATATCGCAAACTTTCTTAATGACTCCGGCCTAGCAACGTCGAACATCCTCGGTCGTGTGACCGGCGGTAATATTTCGAACATCTTCGGGACCATTCAAACCACCGGCTTCGGGAACGCGAATCTGTTCATGATGAATCCAGCTGGATTTTTGTTCGGACCGAACGCGACCGTGAATGTTGGCGGAATGGTGGCCTTCACCAGTGCGGACTATCTGCGACTTGCCGACGGCGTACTGTTCAATGCCGTTCCTAATGCAGCTGCAGATGCTCTCCTCAGCGCAGCGCCGGTGGCAGCCTTCGGGTTTCTCGGATCCAATCCTGGAGCCATTATGGTGCAAGGCAGCCAACTCTCAGTCTCAACAGGTCAGGGCCTCTCTCTCGTCGGGGGAAACATTACGGTTCAGAATGGAACGTTGGACAATGGGACCGTTCAGGTTGCAAAGCTCTCTGCGCCGGGCGGACAGATCCAGCTCGCGAGCGTCGTCTCGCCCGGTGAAGTTGTGGTGGGAACCTTGGACTATGCGCCCAACATTAATGGTCAGTCCTTCGGAGCGCTGGGCTCAATTAACATCTCTCAACAATCGGTCATCGATGTCAGCGGCAATGGTGGAGGCACCGTGCTCATTCGAGGCGGCCAGTTTGTCCTGGACAACTCGACGATCTCCGCCAACGTCACGGGTCCTGGTCCTGTCACAAATGGAGTGGAATCGGTTGGAGGCGGCATCGACATTCAGGTCAACCAAGACGCGGTGATCCAAAACAGAGCCGTTCTCCAAACGAATGTGTCTGGAAACGTGACCCCTGGCTTCACCTACGGCGGCGTGAAAGTGAATGCTGACCACATAGAAATTGTGGGGATCGGTACTGCGGCGGCTTTCACAGGCATCCGATCTGACGTATCGAATAGTCCGGGAGGAAGCAGTGGAGATATCACCTTGGACGCGAATTCCATTCTGATAAAGGGGGTCGGGCTTCTCGACACGCGAGTAACTGGCTCGGCAACCCAGCCAGCGACCGGCAACGCAGGTAATATTAATGTGACAGCGAATCAAAATATTGAATTAGATGGCTCCCAGATTGCGTCTGTTATTACCAATAGTTCAGGAACAGGCGGAAATATCACGTTCACGAGCAGGCACGGTAACATCGTAGAGTCGGGAAATGCCCTACCGCCGGGATTTTCTCCAACTCCTGGAGTTCCCATACCGCCAGTTCAACTTAACGTCATCTTCGACCAGGCGAACGGCTCAAGCACCGGAAAACCTGGCAACCTCACGTTCAACGCGCCGGAAGGAGATATCGTTCTCGCAGGAGCCATCATGCCCATTTCGATAGGAACGTCTGTTCAGGCAGCAGGCGGTGGTCAGCTTCACTTCACCGCGAACAACCTGCAACTCATTAATAATTCGTCGGTCCAGGTGGACAATTTCTCCCCGCTACCAGCAGGGAGCTTCAACTTGGCGCTCAACGGGAATTTGACGCTCAATAGCTCCAGGATCGTCACGACTGCCCGGGGACCGGCTCAGGCTGCGGATCTGAACATCACGGCTCATGACGTCCTCGTCACCCAGGGCGGCCTGCTTTCCACGCAAACCGCAAGTTCTGGGCCTGGCGGCCATCTGAATATTCTTGCGGACACCATTCAGGTCACAAACCGAGGTCAAATCACCAGTGGCAGCCCATTTCCAGTTGCCGGCTCAGGAGGAACCATCAATATCAACGGCCTTACAGGTCCTGCCAGCTCGGTGCTGATCGATGGTGCAGGTAGTGGAATCTTCACCAATACAGTGGGAACCGGCGCTGCTGGCAATACGAATATCACGGCGCAATCCGTGACTATCCAGAATAGTGGAACAATCACAGCCGCAACTTCGGGTACAGCTCCCAGCGCGATCGGCGGCACGATCTTGGTAAAGGCAGATACGGTTACCCTGAACACAGGGGGAACCATGACAGCCGCATCCACCGGTGCCGGCGCGTCGGGAGAGGTCATAGTGCAGGGCCTCGCCAGTCCGGCCCAGTCCATTCTTATTGACGGCGCGGGGAGCGGGATCTTCACCAACGCGCAGGGCACCGCTGCGGGCGGAGATATTCATCTCTTTGCCAACTCGGTCACCCTCCAAAACGGCGGGACGCTCTCAGCGGCGACTTCGGGGACGGCATCATCGGCCACGGGCGGCACGATTACGGTTGAGGCGAATCAAGTCCAGATCAACAACGGCGGTCTTATCACCGCCTCGACCACGGGAGCCGGGGCAGGAGGCTCGATCACAATCGGTGCCGACAGCACCTTCACCAGCAACGCCGGTACCGTGAGCAGCACCGCGACGCAGGCAACAGGTGGTGATATCAATATCACGAGCGGACAATCGGTTGCCTTAACCAATGGAGCGAGCATCTCGGCCAGCAGCACCGGCGCTGGCAATGCGGGCAACATCTCGATCAACGCCGGCAACCAGTTCGGAATGACGAATAGCTCGGTGACGACGCAGGCCAACCAGGCGAGCGGCGGTACGATCAAGATCACAACCAACCCGGGCGGTACGGTGCAACTGACCAATAGCACGATCAGCGCGTCGGTCCTCGATGGCACCGGCGGAGGCGGCAGCGTGAACATCGATCCACAATTTGTCATCTTGCAGAACAGCCAGATTCTCGCGCAAGCGATCCAAGGACCGGGTGGAAATATCTCGATTACGACCAATCTCCTGTTGCCGGATTCCAACAGTTCGATTTCGGCGTCGTCGCAATTTGGCCAGAACGGCACCATTACGATCCAATCGCCAATCTCTCCAGCCGGCGGCAAGATTCTACCGCTCTCGCAAAGGCCGCGGCTTGCGACAGGGCTCTTGAGTCAACGCTGCGCAGCCCTGGCCGGAGGCGAGTTCAGCAGCTTCACCGTGGCGGGGCGGGATAGCCTGCCCGCCGAACCGGGCGGCTGGCTCGCGAGCCCATTGGCTCTGGCCCTCTCTGAATCCGGTGGCGGCACGTTGACAGAGTCAGGCGGGCATGCAAGCGACGGCGAGCCAGGCAGAGAGACTCCGCTTCTGTCACTGCGGCAGATCGCACCGCCGGGGTTCTTGACCCAGGCCTTTGCAGCAGACTGGTCGGCAGGCTGTACATCATAATCGGTCGCGGGGAGGGAACCGGCATTGTCTGAGGCGGGTGAGGTCGAGAACTCAGGCTGAACCACGATCCGGCAAAGAGCCGATCATGAGCGCGTACAATCTCGTGGATCACGTGAGAGGAACGTGGTGAACGAGCACTTGGGCGACGTGTTTAAAATGCGAATCCGTCGTGAGAATGGTCAGGCCATACTGCATGGCGCTGGCCGCGATCCAGATGTCATTCGTGGGAATCGGCCGACCGATCGTCCAGAGGGCATTGACGATGACGGCATACCGCTCGGCCGTTTCCTTATCCATGGCCACCACGTGGACACGAGGCGACGCCAGAAATCGCTTGAACGTGTTGCGGTTCTTTTCGACATGCCTACCATGCTGAAACCCGGCTTGCAATTCTCCCAAGACGATCGGATTGACAGCAATCGAGTCCGCCTATTGAAGGGCTTCTTTGACTTCCTGATTCCCGCGCATGAACCAGGAATACGCGGACGTATCTATGAGGATTCGCATTATTTCCACACGTCCGGGTCGATCGCCCGTTGCTTGGCGAGCGCCCGGTCGAACGCGGCGGCGGCAGCGGCGGCCTATGATCCACAGAGATCGTCGAGATCATGATACAGCTCGGCTCGCTTCATCTTGTCCCGAGTCAGATGCTCTTCGAGCAAGCCAATGACGGCCTTATTCACGCTCATGCGCTTGCCCCGTGCTCGCTTGCGGATCGCCTTGTCGAGATCGGAGGGAAGGTTCCTGAGCGTGATGGCTTTCATGGCCGCTCCTTGGTGCATCGTTGTGTGCATCACCGTGATGCACATAGCGTAGCAATGAAACCGACTGTTCGCAAACGGCGACGATGAGAAGGCAGATGGACCTCGGACAACACATCCTTGTTGCGTTAGTCCCCATGCGGACAGGGGATCAGTCCGTCGATATGCGAACGCAGATATTTTCGGTGAACCGGCGCGCAGGCTGCACATCATGACCCGTCGCGCTGGAGAACCGGCGCCTGCTTGCACTGCTCGGTTCGTGAGGCCACGCCTCTTTTGTATCGGTCTCGCCATGGTCATGGTACTGGCGGGTACTTCGACGTTTGCACAGACTACGATCGATCCGACGGGACGTTCCGGCCAACCGCCCGGCCCTTTGAAGGAAGAGTTTGAACGGCCCCAACCTCCTCCGAGTTCTGTGCTCCCGATTGTCCCGGTCCCGCCGGAGGGCGAGGTGCAAACGCAGCCCGGCACCGTGCGGGTCTTCATTCGTGACGTACATGTGGTCGGCAACACCATCTTCTCGGATGCCGAGATCGCCGAGGTCACAGATCCCTACAAGAACCGGACGTTATTGACCGAGGATCTTGAGCGCCTCCGGCTGGCCCTGACGCTCCTCTACATCAACAAAGGCTACCTGACCTCCGGCGCGATCATCCCCGACCAGGACGTGGTTGCCGGTATCGTGACGGTCCAGATCATCGAAGGCAAATTGACGCGGGTCGACGTCGAAGGCAATCGCTGGTTCAGTTCGTCATACTTGCGTGATCGTCTGGAGCTCGGTATCCGCATGCCCGTGACGCTCGATCCCTTGCAGGAGCAGCTACAACTCTTGCAACAGGACAAACGAATCGAGCGCGTGAATGCCGAGCTCCGTCCCGGCGACAAACAGGGTGAGAGCGTGCTGAACGTGCGCGTAGCGGATCGACAGCCATTCCATGCCTCGATGGAGGTCAACAATTACCAGTCGCCGCTGGTCGGCGAGATACGCGGGATCGGCACGCTGACCCACGACAACCTGACGGGTCATGGCGACCCCCTCAGCCTCAGCTACGGCCAATCGAGCGGCGCGTTTCCGATCGTGTATGGTTCATACGCACTCCCCTTGAACCGATACGGGACGACCTTTTCGCCATACTACCGGCGCTACGACTTCAAACTCATCGAGCAGCCGTTTCGCCCGCTGGACATCAATACCAACACGGAGATCATCGGCATGAGCCTGCGCCAGCCGATCTATCAAACCGTCACCGACGAAGTGGCGTTATCTATCATCGGAGAGCATCTCTTTACCCAGAGTTTTATCTTCAATAATGTCCCGTTTGGTTTCTTCCCGGGATTTCAAAATGGCGCGGCGACCGTGTCGGCGCTCCGCTTCGCACAGGACTGGACCCATCGCACCGTCGACACGGTGTTGGCCCTGCGTTCACGATTCAGCGTGGGCTTGAACGTGCTGGGCGCGACGATCAATTCGAATTCGGCCACGCCTGACGGCCAATTCTTCTCCTGGTTGGGTCAAGCTCAGGCGATCAAGCAGTTTGGCGAGAATTTGCTCGGCATGCAGCTCCTCGGACGCATGGATCTACAGCTCACGAACTCGCCCCTGTTTCCGCTCGAACAGGTCTCCCTCGGTGGACGATATACGGTGCGCGGCTACCGCGAAGTGACCATCCTGCGGGACAACTCATTCATCGCCTCTGTCGAGCCGCGATTTCCATTGCTTCGTTGGGCGAGCGGGGAACCGATGGTGCAGTTCGCCCCCTTTGTCGACGTCGCGCACGGATGGAACATCGGCGAGAACCGTCCCTCACCCCTCTCCCCCGCCAATACCGCTCCTGACACGCTTGCCAGCGTGGGAGCCGGGCTTCGCTGGAACATCCTGCCGAAAGATAGAGCCAGCTTCGAAGTCTATTGGGGACAAAAGCTGAACCATGTTCCTCGCATCAGTAACACGATCCAGGACCATGGAGTGCATCTGGGAATTGTGGTCAATCTCTTCTAATGTGAGTCGATGGCACGAGGCATGCACCACCAACGTGATATGAGATCGAATGTGGTCAGGCTCGTCTGCATGTTGATCGTCGCGACCAGTCTGATGCTCGCGCGAACCTCCGGGACGGTTGACGCCCTCGAACCCTCGCCGGATGTGTTGATGACGCAGGGGCTTCAAGCCTATCAGCGTGGTGCGTTCGATCTCGCTGTCACAGCATGGAAACAGGCGGCACAGCTCTACGAGCAATCGGGCAAGGTCAGGGAACAAAGCGACGCTCTCGTGCAGGCGGCACAGGCCTCGGAATCGTTAGGGCAAGTCAATCAGGCATTGCAACAATTGGAGCTGGCGCTCACTCTGACACAACAGACAGGAGATCGCACCAGGATCGCTACCGTTCTGGAGAATCTCGGCCGGACTTACCTGGTCGCGCGGAAACCGGAGGCGTCGACGCAGTATCTGTCCCAGGCGTTGACGATGGCAGAAGCCGATGAGGATCGACGCCTCATCGCTGCCATCCATAACGACCTCGGCATCGCCCACGTCGCGCAACAGCATGACGTCGAGGCACTGGCTGCCTTTACCACCAGCGCTTACGAGGCGCAAGCGGCAGGGGATCGCCCTCTGAGTGTGCGGGCATACATCAATGCCGCCCGCATGGCGGTGAAGCTGAATCAACCGGACATCGCGCGTGACTGGCTTGATCAGGCCCTCGATGGGCTGAAAGACTTTGAACCGTCGCACGACAAGGCCACCAGTTTGATCCATGTCGGATTAGGCTACCAACAACTCATTCCCGCAATGCCGGCCATGAGCGCGCCGTTGCTCTTGCGCTCGGCAGGCGTCCTCGTGGAAGCAGGCACGGTGGCGGAAAAGATCGGCGACACGCGAATGCTCTCCTATGCCGATGGGTATCTCGGTCATCTCTATGAGACCGAACATCGCTTCGACGAAGCGCTGCACCTCACCAGACGGGCAGTCTTCTCCGCCCAGGCTGCCAACGCGCCGGAGTCGCTTTACCGGTGGCAATGGCAACTTGGGCGCCTGTTGGCCGCCACGGGCAAATTGGACGAGGCGATCGCGTCATATAATCATGCGACCTCCACATTGCGTCCCATTCGTCTGGAAGTCGCCTCAGCGTTGGGGAGTTCCTCCCTCTCCGGAGAGGAATCGGCACGCCCGCTGTTCTATGAGCTGGCCGATCTGCTGCTCGAACGAGCCTCACTGACGAGCGACCTGAAGTCGGCCGAGAATTACTTGCGTAGCGCGCGCGACGCGATTGAAGCGTACAAGGCCGCGGAGCTGCGCGATTATTTCCGCGATCAATGTGTGGACGCCCTGCAAGCCACCCTCACAAAGCTCGACACGGTGTCTCCGGATACCGCAGTGATTTATCCGATCGTCTTTGCAAACCGGACTGAACTGCTGGTCAGCCTTCCCACCGGCTTCATGCGTATCTCCGTCCCCATCACCGCGCCGGTGCTGACAAAAGAGGTTCGCGCCTTTCGGCGGCTGGTGGAGAAACGAACGACCCGCGAGTATCTTCCCCATGCACAACAGTTGTACGACTGGCTGATCCGACCGCTTGAATCGGAATTGATACGGCTGAAGATTCAGACCTTGGTATTCGTTCCCGACGGGGTGCTACGAACCATTCCGATGGCGGCGTTCCATGACGGGCAGACATTTCTCATCAACAAGTATGCGATCGCACTGACGCCGGGACTCAATCTGACAGATCCCCACCCGATCGATCGCGGACGGGTGAAAATGCTCTCCAGCGGTCTCAGCACTGCCGTGCAAGGCTTTCCTGCCTTGCCTTATGTCGCGGATGAAATGAACACTCTCCGGAGCCTCTACCGTGGCGACCAATTGCTGAATCAGGACTTTAGCACCAGCAGGCTGGAACAAGAGTTACGCGACGGACAGTTTGGCATTCTTCATGTTGCCACACATGGCCAATTCGCCACCGACGTGAATCAAACGTTCTTACTGACATTCGACGGGAAGTTGACCTTGAACCAGCTCGATCGGCTGATCGGCCTGTTCAAGTTTCGTCGTGAGCCTCTTGAATTGCTGACCCTCAGCGCATGCCAGACGGGAGTGGGAGATGACCGCGCAGCCCTGGGTCTCGCTGGTGTGGCCATCAAGGCAGGCGCGCGGAGCGCGTTAGCCACTCTGTGGTTCATCAATGATGAGGCGTCGGCAGAGCTGGTCTCTGAATTTTACCGCCAACTACGAAATCCCAAGCTGTCAAAGGCACAGGCATTGCAACTAGCACAGCAGAAGCTCTTGGCGGATCGAGTCTATGAACACCCGGCATACTGGTCGCCGTTCCTGTTACTGAATAACTGGCTTTGACCCGTGTACTGGACATGCTAGAGTCGGGCAGCAAACGGAATCAATTGATTCCACATCTGGGGTCATGTATGAGAACACCGATTATTATCTGCAGTGCGCTGGTGCTCATCCTCAGCTCGATAGATTCACGTTCAATAGGGGGCGCCTCACCTGGTGCGGACCGACTCATCATCGCTCAAGCCGGTCAATCTGAAGAGCCACCGATACCGATCTATACCCCTCGACAGAAGACCACCCCTCGCGCTCGAGTCGGAGGAGGCTTACGAGGGACGGATGGGAAGGATCCTGAGATCGTAGCCCTTGTTCCCGACCATGTGGGTCTGACAGTGAAAAAAGCACCTTCCTTAAACTGGTATCTCTCCAAAGCGACTTCCTTGCCCATGCGATTTACGCTCATCGACACTCGATCGGTCAAGCCGCTACATGAAGGTCCGATTCCCACGCCGAATAATGCGGGCGTCCAATCCATCAATCTCAAGGATTTTGGCCTGACACTCGAACCAGAAGTGCAATATCGCTGGTACATCTCCGCTATCCGCAACCCGGACTCACCGTCGCAAGATATCGTAGCCGGCGGCGTGATCGAACGTTGTGAGTTCAGTGCCTGCCTTGTGGAAACGGAAGTCGACCTCACCTGCGACCGGCAAAGCGTCCTGCGGAATGCAGTGCGCGGCTTTTGGTACGACGCTATGGCCTGTCTCTGTGAGTTGATCGAGGCGAATCCCTCAGAACAACTCCTTCGTAGACAACGAGCCGCGTTGCTGAATCAAATTGGTCTCCATGGGGTAGCGGATTGGGATCTTCGTTCCGTCCAGGCCCCCATTCGTTAAACTATCTCTCCAACAATTGCAGGACACGTCTCATGTACTTCTCTACCAGCCCAATGGGCTCAATCCTTCAGGTGTGCACAGGCTCACTCGGTCTTTTCGAATCCATATTGATAATCTATTTTGATTCACTACCGAATCGTTTTCGATTCATGCAGACGCTTCTGCGTCCTCGTATGTGAGCTTCTGCAGAGGCGGAATCTGGAGAAAACCACTGACGACGATAGAGGGCATTCGCATTTCAGATTAGGCACGCGGCTTGCTGACTATTCGAATAACCAAGGGCTGATCCGTCGATGATGCGAGACGTTCCTATGACACAGGACATCATTGAGTGGGTGTTGCTTCTAGGGTTGGTCGGGCTCATCTGGGTGATGGCTCTCGCCATGCTTGATGACAACCACCGGAGCCATGACAAGCGGCAAGGAAGCGCCTCGCCGGGGCATGTCGACGGGTATGAACCAGGCGAACACTCACCCCAGCAGTCGAGGGCAACGGTCTGACAAGGGACGGTGATATCCGGATTCTCCACATACAGGCATGCAACAAAATCCACTACCCGTCAACCACCTCGTTTTCAATGGAACGCACCCTCCGATGCTGCCGTCTCCTCATTCCGAGAAACAGCGGGTTACGGTCTCCCTGCCGACAGCGCTCATCGAACGTCTCCGAAATGCGGTGTACTGGACGGGACATCGACCCCTCGTGAGCCTGGTGGCCGAAGCGATCGAAGATATCGTGAACCAGATGGAGGAGGTCAATGGAGGAACCTTTCCCCACCGTGTGTCCCCCCTCAAAGCAGGGCGACGACTAGGAAAGCGCACTCCGGTAAAAAACTCTGCAACGACCCATTCTCCCGATTCGGCCTATCCAAAAAAATAACCTTCGCCAGTCTATTCCTGCCATCTATCATGACTACCGGCAGCGCCAAGAACCATTGTGAAATGGGGAATCGTTCGTGTGTCGGCAACTCTCTTCTAGCGCAAGCACGGCTCTTGCTGCGTACCTCGTTTGTTGATTGCCGGTGAGACATTCACGACGCGGGAGGATCATCCGCCCATATGTCATTGCCAGGTCCCAGAAGGAGTCGCACCGAAACTCCGCCCACCTCGTTAGACGAACATCTCCTTCCTGATGATTCTCCAATACACGCTGATTGGGGTCGATTGCCCCCACTGTCACGTCCCCTTTCAGGTGTGCATGGGTTCCAAAGGAGACCCACCGGGCGATACGATGAGGCACCGGGTTATGACCTGGCTAACGATGAAGGGCTGGTTCATGACGTAACTGCTACGGGAAAATATTCGCATGGGAGAATTTTGATGGTCCGCGCATGGCGCACGACAGGAGAACAGGTCCCCAGGCTGCTCGAAATGACAGACTTCTCACCCGCCCAACCCCGGTGTGCCAAGACACGCCGTTCCGCGGGCAAGGCCGCGAGTGAAGGGCCGAGGAGGGACAGACCGTACTTCGTGTGGGCCGTTCGCTCATATGAATGGATCTCGGCAAACGGAGAAACTCATGTAGCCACTCCTATACCTGAGAATATTTTCAGGTACGTCGAGGGTCTGAACGATGCGAGAACCCTGCTGGAACATTTTCAGTCTCTTACTAAATGGTTGTCTTGTAGGGAGCGAGCCGACAGACAGGGACAGCAGTTTTCTTTATCTTTTCATGGCTATAATCAAGGTGCGCGAGAGAGAATGAAACGGACAACCCACCTGCCGAACCTATGGGGACACTGAGATCTCAAAATGGTCACTGCAGCAGAGCACTATTCCGTCCTCATTGTGGAAGATAACCAAGACCTTGTCATCGGGTTGCAGGATTTGCTGCATCATGATGGATACGCTGTCACCGTTGCCGGTACCGTCGCCGGCGCCATCGAACTCGTTCGGGCTCAGCGCTTCAACGCCATCTTACTGGACTTGGGCCTGCCGGACGGCGATGGGCTTGAGGTCTTGAAAGAAACCCGCCGCCGGGACCCTTCTCTGCCTGTCGTGATCGTGACCGCCCATATCTCGCAGGATCGCACCGTGGGATCGCTGACGGAGGGAGCGTTCGCCTATCTGACAAAACCGTATCATCGAGAAGAGCTCAGGCAAACACTGCGGCGGGCCATCGGGGTCAAGGAACTCGCCGTGAAAGTCGAACGGACGGAACACCTCCTCAACGAAAGCGAGGAACGCTTCCGCTCGCTGGTGGAGTCGGCCACCGATGCCATCGTGGTGGCCGATCATCGCGGGTTGATCGTCTCCTGGAATCAATCAGCGTCGGCGCTCTTCGGGTATGCCAACGACGAAGCAATCGGCAAGCCTCTCACCATCCTCATGCCCCTGCGGTACCGCCCGGCCCATGAGAAGGGTCTCGCTCGCATGGAAGCCACTGGAACGGGGCGCATGATGGGATCCGTGGTGGAATTACATGGACTGAGGAGCGATGGCACCGAATTTCCCATCGAACTCTCATTGGCCACATGGAACACGGCCTCCGGAAACTTCTACAGCGGCATCATTCGGGATATTTCCGCGCGAAAGAAGGCGGAGCAGTCTCTGGCGCAACTTCAACGCCAGCACTCGCTCATTCTGACGCAGGCCGGCGAAGGAATTTACGGCCTCGACCGCGACGGGTTGACGACCTTCGTCAACCCCACCGCCGCGCGGCTTCTGGGGTACGACCCGGATGAACTCGCCGGCCGACCCATGCACAAGACCTTGCATCATTCCAAACCGGACGGAAGCCCCTATCCGGTCGAGCAATGCCCCATCTATGCCGCGCTTCGAGACGGCCAGGTGCATCGGGTGTCGACTGAGGTGTTCTGGCGAAAAGATCAGACGAGTTTTCCGGTCGAATATATCAGCACGCCGATCGTGGAACAGGATGCCGTGACGGGAGCCGTGGTGGTGTTCCGCGACATCACGGAGCAGCGAGAGGCTGAGCGCGCGGTGCAGGAAAGTCAGGAGCGGTTTCGCCAGATGGCGGAACATATCCGTGAAGTCTTTTGGATGACCGATCCCACGAAACAGCAGATGCTCTATATCAGTTCGGGCTATGAAGAGATCTGGCAACGATCCCGCGAAAGCCTGTACGCCTCACCCCAATCATGGCTCGAGGCGATCCACCCCGAAGACCGGCCCCGCGTCCTCGAAGCGGCCACACACAAGCAGGCGGTCGGGACCTACGACGAGCAGTATCGTATCCTGCGACCCGATGGAGTGATCCGATGGATCTGCGATCGCGCGTTCCCCATCCGCGATTCCTCAGGAATTGTCTATCGGATCGTCGGTTTCGCCGAAGATATTACAGACCAAAAGCGCATCCAGGAATCCTTGCGGGCGAGCGAAGAACGTCTGGAGTTGGTGATCACTGGATCAAGCGACGGCTTCTGGGACGGACAGGTGCTACCCGGGGAACCTTGGAGCTCTTCGCGCACGCCAGTCTGGTGGTCTCCCCGCGTTCGCGAGATGCTCGGCTATACGAGCGAGGAATTCCCCGACGTGTTGGAGAGCTGGACCTCGCGCCTGCATCCCGAGGATCGAGATCGCGTCTTCGCAGCCTTGACGGCCCATATCGAGCGCCGCGTTCCCTACGATGCGGAGTATCGGCTGCTTACCAAAGCCGGAGAGTATCGATGGTTCCGCGCGCGAGGCCAGGCCATCTGGGACGACGCCGGACGGTTCGTTCGTATGGCCGGTTCCCTCCAGTGCGTGACGGATCGCAAACGTGCGGAGGACGCGCTTCGCCGTCATGAGCAACTCCTGCAGGATGTGATCGATAACACCACCGCGGTCATCTACGTCAAATACGCGGATGGCCGGTATCTCCTCGTCAACCGCCAGTTTGAACGGATCTTCAACCTGACCGCCGATCAGATTGTCGGTCATACCGACCATGAGATCTTTCCCCGTGAGAGCGCAGATACGTTTCGTGCCAATGATATGGCCGTGCTCGAGCAGAACCGCACGGTAGAGTATGAAGAAGAGGCGCCCCACCAGGATGGGCCGCATACCTATATCTCGATCAAGTTCCCGCTGTGCGATCACACCGGAAGACCCTACGCGACCTGCGGTATTTCCACCGACATTACCCAGCGCACGCGCATCGAACACGCCATCCACACTCATGAGGAACAGCTCCGCCATGCCCTAACCTCGGCAGAGGTGGGCACGTGGAATTGGGACCTCCAGACCGGTCGATGCTTGTGGTCCTCGCAGGTCGACAGGTTCCTCGGCCTATCGGACGGGGCGCGGCCTCGCACGCAGAACGACTGGCTGGCGCTCGTGTACCGGGAGGATCGGGAGCCGATGGCGCGCACGATGTGCCAGGCGATGGAGCAATCGGGCGCCGACGTCACATTTGAACACCGTATTCTGAAAGCGAACGGTTCCCTCCAGCGGTATGTCTGGACAGGTGAAATTATTCGAGATCGCGACGGAAAGGCCCTGCATGTGTTGGGAACGGTCCGCGCCATGACGCCTATAGCATGATGCTGAAAAAGTTTGCCAGCAGCGTTCTCGCATCGTTCAGACCCTCAACGGGGACCCGTCCGCCTCACCACTCGGCGCGCACAAACTTGGTGCTCCTTATTCGTCGCACCGTGCGCCACGGAGGGTACGCCTCGGCCCTTCACTCGCTGCGGCCTTGCCGGACGACCTTTTTGAGCATCCTGCGGGAGTGTGCTCCTCTTGTGCCGCTCGACTGAGCTCGTCGCAGGCACACGTGCCTGCCTGTGCATGTCCGCACGCAGACAGGCGGACCATCGAAATTCTAGCGAGCCAAAGATGAACGCCGTTGATGACATCGACAAGCTCTTCCGCCCAGGCCGCTCCTCAGCCGCCTGGGCCCTGATGGGACTCGTCCTGTTGCTCGGCTTCTATACCCCCTATGTGTCCGAATCCGCGGCGATGGACATTGCCATCATGCAGTCTTCAGACATCGCAGCGTATCGCGAGGCTATCGCAGGCCTGAAGGCCACGGGCCCGATTGGAGCGACGTATACCGAATACGATGTGCAAGGCGATCTGGAGCTTGGGATAAAACTCGCGCGCAAGCTCCGTGCGTCGAATGCGGCCCTGGTCGTCGCAGTAGGACTCAAGGCCGCGCTGGCGGCGAAATTGGAAATCGTGGATGTCCCGATTGTCTATATGATGATTCTTGACCCGCTGAAGCATCACCTTACAGCTCCCAATATGACAGGCACGCTCCTGGAGGTCCCCGTGGACCGACAGCTGAAGGTCATGCGGACGTTCCTGCCGACCCTTCACCGGCTCGGCACGCTCTACGATCCCGTCAAAACCTCTTCACGGATAAAGGATGCGGCGCGGCAGGCGACGACCTCCGACTTTCAATTGAAAGGGCTTCCCGTCGAGAGTGAAAAGGACGTGCCTCAGCAATTGCGCACGCTGCTCTGGGATGTTGACGCCCTCTGGCTCATGCCGGATTCGACGGTACTCACGAATGAGTCCGTACGATTCATTCTGGAGTCGTCGCTTGCACGTCAGATACCTGTGATCGGGTTCTCACCGGAGTTCACACGCCTGGGAGCGCTCCTCAGCTTATCCGTCAATTATGGCGATGTCGGCCGGGAGACCGGACTGCTCGCGAAGCGCATACTCGACGGGGAACGGCTGTTGCCGCTCAACCCCGTGGCGATCGAGCGACTGAAGATCACCGTCAATCTTAAGACCGCGAGGTTTCTGGGCATTACGTTTCCGAAGGAGTTGACGAGTCTCATCGATGAAACCTATTAAAGGGGACCGTTCATTGTATCCGTCTACCTTGCAAGAGGAACCCCGAGCTTCCGTGCCGTCACCCGTAACCCGGTTCCTCGGCCTGCGCACGAAGTTTGTATTGTTTTTCAGCCTCATTCTCGTCATCACCTGTTCGACCTTGAGCTGGTACTTCGTCGAAAAGAGGCGAGAGGCGATGACCGACAGCCTCGAGCAGCTGGGAACGATCCTCCTGACGAGCGTAGTGCGTAATGACCATTTCCGCTATGCAGGTCTCGTGGCAGAAGATCGCGCCACGCTCCAACAATTCATCGAAGCCCTCGTGGCCGTCCAGGATGTGGTGTATGTGGTCATTACCGGGTCAGACGGCACCGTGCTCGCCCAGCATACGAAGGGAGCACGCCAATCATCTGCCAGCCTAGTGCGGTCAATCAACCATCCTCTCTATCCGGATCACCAGATTGCAAAACGGCTCTTCCTCTCATCAAGCACCACTCCTCAGATGACACGCCTCTCCATCTCCAACACACTGGGTAATCGATTCGCGTGGGAGGAAATCCTGTACGACTTTGCCATGCCGGTGCTGCGAACGGTCAACGGTACTGCCTCGCTGCCTCCCTTCTCTATTCAGCTGGATGAAGGGAGCGTCCACTCAGCCCCGTCACAGCCGGCACTCGTATCTGGTGTCGTCCAGATAGGGCTCACCGACGCACACCTGAAGCACGAGCTCGCCATGATGATCCGTAATATTCTCCTCCTCACCACCCTCATCATCGCCGCAGGCGTGCTCGGTGCCCACCTGCTTAGCCTGCGAATCACCAAGCCGCTCAGGAGCCTTGCCGGGCTGGCGCGGCAAGTGGCTGAAGGCCGCTCACCCGTTCCCCTCACGCCCTCCACCCACGACGAAGTCGGTCAACTGACGAGCATGTTCAACCTGATGACCCACTCATTACAGGAAAGGAGCCTCGCCATCACAGCGAACCTGGCCACCATCAAACACCAGGTCGGTCAATTGACCACGTTACATCAAGTGAGCGCAGCCATCGCGAGAACGCTGGATCTGAACCAGCTCCTCAACACCGTCCTTCAACTCCTGATCGCCAATCTGGGTTATACGCGGATGCTGCTGATGCTGCGGCATCGCGAACGAGACGCTGCGTATGTGGCCCAGGTCGCGGGAGTGCCGCCGGACATTGCGGAAGCGGCGCATCATGTTGATGTGCCGATCCAGGACGATGACAGCCTTCAAGCCGACCTGATGATTCATGGCAAGCCCCTGCTCATCCTAAGCCTTGAGGCCGTGGCCGAGCGCATGCAACCATCTATCCTGGCGTTGGCTCGCCGCACCGGCGTACAATCATTTGTCGCGGTGCCGCTTCGGAGCCACAACCAAATGCTTGGTTATCTTGCCGCTGATCGGGGCGCACAACCCTGCACCGACGAAGACCTCCATATGCTGGTGACGATCGCCAGCCATGTGGCTGCGGCCATCGACAATGCCAGGGCCTATTCCCATCTCGAAGAACTCACACAACATCTTGAACAGCGTATTGCGGAGCGTACGGAGGAATTGTCTATCGCTAACGAGCGTCTGAAGGAACAGGATCGGCGGCGATCGCTGTTTCTCTCTGTCGCATCCCATGAGCTGCGCACTCCCATGACCGTGATTCGCAGTTTCGCAGATAACATGCGCGACGGTATTGCAGGGCCGGTGAGCGAGCAACAAGCGACCTACCTCACCCGCATCGGACATAACCTGAATCGGCTCACCAGGATCATCAATCAATTGCTCGATTGGTCCCGCCTCGACTCTAAAAAAGAAGCCGTCTGCCTCAACCCCGTCTGCATCGAAGCGACGGCCCTCCTGGTCTGTGATAGTTTGCGTACCGTCGCGGCTGAAAAAACGATCGCGCTCGAGATCGCGCATACAGATGGGCTTCCAGCGGTCCAGGGGGACCGCGACAAACTGGAACAGATTCTCTGGAACCTCATCGGCAATGCGATCAAGTTCACGCCGCCAGGCGGACGCATCACTGTCGATTTCCAGACGACCCCCGAGGGCTTTGTCCAAACCTGTGTCGCCGATACAGGCTGCGGAATTGACCCGGGTCACGTCGAAAAGCTCTTTCATGAGTTTTCGAAAGTCCCATCCGCCATTCCAACCGCGCAGGGTGCCCAGCTTGGGTTGTTCATTACAAAAAGCCTGGTGACGATGCATCGAGGGACCATTTGGGTTGAAAGCGTGCCCGGAGCCGGCACTCGTTTTTACTTCACAGTGCCTGTTGCGTCTTCGCGAGAAGACTCACCGCAACCGCCCATATAACGGGACGCATGAACCCTCGTGAGCGAACGGACGTGCGAGGCAAGAATGCACACGATCATCCGTCCTGTGCCATCTGACATATTGTATGTCGGTGATTGAGAGGAGTGTATTTTCCTGCATGCATGATCTACACTCCCGGAAATAGGCTCTCTTCCGCACAAACACCATGCGCGCCAAAATCCTCATCGTCGACGACGACCGCGATATTCTTCTCGGGCTTGAAAATCGTATCACCTGGATGGGGCACGAGCCTGTCTCGGCCGACAACGGCAAGGACGCGTTGCGTCTGATTGAACAAGGGGAATGTGACCTTGTGCTGCTGGATTTGGAACTGCCGTTCCTATCCGGTTTGGAAATCCTACAACGAGTGAAACGCGCTTCGCACACCGACCGGCGTGCCGAAGAGGACACCACCACAACCTGCACCGCACCCTTCATCATCATCCTGACCGCGTTCGGCACCATCGAGCGTGCCGTTCAAGCCATGCAGCTGGGCGCATTTGATTTCCTGACGAAACCGTTCAGCGCAGAGCACCTGACCGTCGTGGTCACAAAAGCCCTGGCCGCCATGGCACTGAATCGACAGGTCAACGTCCTCCGTCAAGAAATCGACGATCGATACGATCACCTCGTGGGTGCCAACACCAAGATGGCCGCGCAACTCACGATTGCCAAACAAGCGGCGTCGTCCGACGCAACCGTCCTCCTGCTCGGTGAAACCGGTACGGGAAAGGAAGTGGTGGCCCGCGCCATTCATCGTTGGAGCCCACGCCGCTCGAAACCCTTTATCGCGGTCAATTGTGCAGCCCTGCCGGAGCAGTTGCTGGAGAACGAACTGTTCGGTCACGAAAAAGGATCCTTTACCGGAGCGGTCAAGCGGGAACCAGGAAAGATCGAAGTGGCAGAGGGGGGAACGGTGTTTCTTGATGAGATCGGAGATATGCCGCTCCCGTTACAAAGCCGCCTGCTGAGAGTCCTTCAAGATCAAACCTTCTATCGTGTGGGTGGAACCCAGCCGGTGCGCACCAATGTGCGTTTCATCGCGGCCACGAACAAAGACATACGGCGCGCGATCCAACAGGGCGCGTTTCGCGAGGATCTATACTACCGGCTCGCGGTCATCACCGTCGCACTCCCCCCCCTCCGCGAACGGATGGACGATGTCCCGACGCTCGCCAGGCATTTTCTCAATCGCGCGGTCAGAATGGGAATTCATCGGTCCTGCGCGCTGAGTGACCGCGCCGTAGGGGCATTGCAACAGTATCAGTGGCCGGGCAACATCCGCGAACTTGAAAACGTGCTGACGCGGGCCCTTATCTTATGTCCCGAGGATACATTGGAACCCGTGCATCTGCAGCTATCCGCGTCACTCTCCTCGTCGACGGCCGAACCAGAGGCTGGATCTCCTCCTCGTCACTACCATGAGAGCATGGATGCTCACAGTCGGAAGGTCATCGAAGACGCGTTGCGCAGAAATGGCTGGAACCAAACACGAGCCTCTGAAGAGCTCGGACTTCAACGGACCTATCTCACGAAACTCCTACGTCAGAAAGACATTCCGAGCAGACCGCCTAAAGGCTCCTCCTCATCTTTCGAGGGAAATTCACCCTGAATTTTGCACACGGCTACATAGCACAGAAGCCGTCACCTTATCGCAGGACATTTTCGGGGCTCTGAAGTGTAGTCGTGGAGTCGAAACTAACCACGGCGTCTGGACGAGACACCTGCATGAGGGAGCAGACAGGCACGTTACGTTTCCGAGCTATAACGCATGCGGGTTCCGTGAAGGAGGGATAGTTCAATTTCATCAGCTGCGAGCTCAACTGGAAAATAGGCTCCGGAAATTTTCGCAGCATTGATGCTGGCGCCTTCAAGCCTGGTTTTTCGAAAATCGACACTGCGCAGATCCGACTGCCGCAAGTAACTATTGCTCAAGTCCAACCCGTCGGCGTCCAGCCCTCGGAGATCGAGGCCCCGCAGATCGCACCCCCGTAGGTCGACCTTCTCTCCTGACGCCTTTTTCGCATTGAATTCGGTGATGCACCCTTCGCGCAGCAAGAGATACATCGCGTCGTTCGGAAGCCGTAGTTTGGACCGGGCTGGATTCGTGGTGTCCATGGGATCTCCGATGATCATTGCTCCACGAGCCGTATCGGAACATTTCTGGCCGACTTGAGCAACGATCATCTCAGGGGAACCGTGAACATGACCTCATTTCCCCTCTCGTTATACGCGATGTCGGGAAAGAACGAATGCGCGAGAAAAACGCCTCGTCCACTGGCATCGCCGGTAGGGCAGACATCGGCACGAGGGTTCACACACGACTTCCAATTGAAGCCCTTCCCTTCGTCGGCAATCTGGTACGTCACCATCCGTTGTCGCTTGTCATAGATAGCACGGATGGTAACCCGGCGGTCTCTGAAACGGGCATCCTGCCGGCGTCGCTGGATCAGCTCGTCATACCGGTCTTTTGCCATAGCCTCAATCTTGTCATGATAGCGGAGTTCGAGGCACCCATGCTCAACGGCGTTCATGACGAGTTCCTGCAGCGCGGCCCGGAGATGGAGCTGTCGTGTCTCCACCAAGCCCACGGCCGTCCCTTGAATAAGCCAGGTCACCGTGCTTTCGACGTAACTCGGGTCAGGACCCATGATCAGAACGTACTCCAACCGTTCCACGCCCGGCGCATCGTCTACGGAGGCAGGCAGCGAATGGATCGCCCGCTGCAGAACCTGCGCGAACGCGTCCTCATGAATGGGCTGCTGCACATAATCGAGGGCGCCGGCCCGCAGCCCTTCCATCGTCGATTCGGCATGGCCTACATCGGTGAGGAGGACGACAGGACAGGTCGGGCGTCGCTCGCGAATCTGCTTCACCAACGTGATTCCTTCTTGTTCTGGGAGAAAGAGATCCATAATCACGATATCGGGCTGCGTCATCTCGAAGGTCGTTAACCCTAGCGCCGGGGAGGACGCAGAGATCACCGAATGCCCCTTCGCACTCGCTTGCTCCAGTATCACGGTCTGGGTATCGGCATTGTCGGCAACGACAAGCAACGTACGCCCCTGTGTGTGTGACCCGGTCGTGGCCATCATGATGGAAATCCTCCGGCGATCAAATCCCGAAGCGCGGCATGCACCTCGGCCAAGCGGATTTCGACATCCGCACATACCGACGAAGCCTCGGCAAGATCTCCTTGCCGGCCCAACTCTTCCAACCGTCTTGCGCTTTCAAAAAGACGGGGTGCGCACATCTCCATCACGGAACCCTTCAGCTTATGTGCAGCCGCCATTAAACCGGCTCCGTCCTGTCGGCTCAGTGCCCTTCGGGCCGCCGCAACCTCCTTCGGGCTTTCCTGTAAAAAGAGTGTCGCTAAAGTAAGGAACAAATCCCGATCCCCATCCGCGCGTTCCAAGGCTTCGGAAAGATCCAATACCGCTGTCTTATCCACGAGACTCCCCTTCCGCACGACCGATCAATTCAAGTCCCACGACGGCGGCATCGTCTGGAAATTGACGGGCCTGTTGCCAGCGCCGGGCCTCTGAAAAGCATGACGAGATCGTCGCTGCAAGAGACGTATTCCTTCCCGCGTCGATCACGTCTTGGAAATGCCGGCGACCCCAGAGCTCTCCGCCGGGGGACGGCACTTCGTAAATTCCGTCGCTCAACAAAAACAGTCGATCTGCCGGCTTCAAGGACACGCGGTCGCTGTCAAACCGCGCGATCGGATCGAATCCAAGAGGAGACGAGGCGCGCGTGAGCCATCGCGAGGGACTCTCAGCCGAGCTGAGCAACGCGCCAGGATGGCCAGCTGAGGCATACGACAAGCTCCGCGTGGGCAGGTGAAGCTGTCCCACCCAGAGGGTGAAATACTCCCCATCAGCACTGAGGGGAAACCGGCGGTTGGCTTCGAACAATACCTTTTCAGGATCATACGAGCCAAGCAACTGCAGCATGTTTTCCACGCGGAGGAACGTCATCAGCGAGGCCGAGCGCAACGCAGCGGCAACGCCATGTCCCGAGGCATCCAGAATGTAGAGGCCGAGATGATCCGCATCGATCGCCATCACCCCGAACAGGTCGCCGCCCAACGTCAAAGACGGCTGATACTCCCATGCCAGCGCGATCCCCTGTATCGGGCTTCCTTGCAAGGGAAGCAGCGACTGGACGAATGTCGCCGCTGTTTGAAGGTCGGCTTCAGTCTCTGCCTGCTTCCTTTGCAACAATAAGATCGATGATTCAAGTTTATCGCCGGTCGTTTCGAGCTCACGTACCAGTCGGCTGGTGCGCAGACCGGCCAGCACGCGTGCGGCGATTTCCTGCTTACTGGCAGCCTTGCTCAGAAAGTCGTCAGCGCCTCGTGCCAACCCTTCAGCAATCTGTGCCGGCTGATCATGGGAGGTCATGAGAAGAAGCTGGCTGGATTTCAATACGGGATCGCGCCGTAACGCTTCGCAGAATGTGGGACCGTCCATCTCCGGCATCACCCAGTCGACGATGATCAGATCGGGTTTTTCGCGTCTGGCCAAGTCAAGACCCGTTCGTCCGTTTCCGGCCTCCAAGACTCGATGGCCCAACCGCTTGAGTCGTGCCGCCATACTGGTTCGCGTAACCAGTTCGTCCTCAACCAGCAGGATTGTTGCAGTGAACGTGTCAGGCAACGTTGGCGCAGCAGGGTCCATCGCGATGGGTGGTATTGAGTCCAAATTCATGATTTTCATCAGCCTATGACGTCAGGCTAGGCCGCACGCTCGGTGAGCACGTCTTCTTCGCTCTCATAGATAGGAATCATCTTCGGAATATTCGCTAGGCTCAGGATTTCCCGCACATAGCTTTGGGGTTTCAGCATGCTGACCTGCGCCTGCTGTAGTTTGAACGATTGCGACACGAGCACGAGCAGCCCAAGTCCTGCGCTGTCCACAAATCGCACCTGTTCCAGATTCACGATCAGGTGTCGACAACCAGCCTGCTTTGCCTTCTCGACCGCCGCCTTGAACACGGACCGATTGGCATAGGTCAAATCTCCCACTACGTCCAAGATCATTCCTTTCGGCACAATGCGTTCCTTGATATGCATGACTTCATCCTTTCCTATACGTACTGACAGATCGGCTATAGCCCTCGGTGTGTTCACGGCGCAGGAACACAGCCACAACTACAACGGTTCCAGAACACGTGCGACACAGTTCATGCCACACCGCCGACGGGGCGCGACATTCTGCTAGAGCTTGCTCACATAGGCCAGGATTGCAGCGGGAATCTCCGACAGCGGCAATACCTTGTCCACTCCGCCGAGCTTGATTGCTTCCTTTGGCATACCAAAGACCACGCAGCTGGCTTCGTCCTGAGCGATCGTATACGCACCGGCCTGTTTCAAGGTGAACATTCCCTTCGCGCCGTCCCCGCCCATCCCCGTTAAAATCACTCCGATGGTGTTGGCTCCGGCATACTGCGCGACAGAGCCGAACATCACATCGACCGACGGTCGATGACGATTCACCGGAGGATCCTGGTTGATACGCACACTGTAACGCGCCCCGCTGCGGACGAGTGTCATATGATAGCTGCCCGGCGCGACCAGCGCATGTCCTGGCAAGACGCTGTCGCCGTCGACGGCCTCTTTGACCGAGATGCGACAGAGCGTATTCATGCGGTCGGCCCAGGTTTTTGTAAATCGTTCCGGCATATGCTGGGTAATCAGAATCGGAGGCGTGTTCGGCGGTAAGGCCATCAGCACGTCTTTCACCGCTTCCGTGCCCCCTGTGGACGAGCCAATCGCGATGATCGTATCGGTCGTCTTGATCATTGCAGACGTGGCCAGATCCAAGGGCCGAGAGCCAGGAAGCGTGGCTCCTCCATTGGCTGCTGCCCCCAGGCATCGGACCTTGGCAACAGCAGCGGCCTTGATCTTCGAGATCAGATCCTGAGCAATCTCCTCCATGCCCTCGCGAAGATCGATTTTAGGTTTGGTGATAAAATCCACGGCGCCAAGCTCCAGCGCCCGAAGCGTGGTTTGACAGCCGGCCTCCGTCAGCGAGCTGACCATGACGACGGGCATCGGTCTTCCCCGCATCAGTTTTTCAAGGAACGTCAATCCGTCCATTTTCGGCATTTCCACGTCCAGTGTCAGCACATCGGGGTTTAACGCTTTGATCTTTTCTCTCGCAATGAAGGGGTCGGGAGCCGATCCAATGACTTCAATGTCAGGATCCTTCGCCAGAAGACTGGCCAGAACCTGACGCATGAGGGCCGAGTCGTCGACGGTCAAGACGCGAATCTTGGACATAGGTCCTCCGGTTAGGCAAAGGATGAACGGTCACGAAACTCTCGCCTAGCGCTAAAACAGCGTGACATCGTCCGACTGCTGAACGCGTTCCTGACGCAAACGGTTTTGGTACTCGTTCTCCCGCTCGTAAATCGTCTGATTCTTGATCCGTTGGATTCTCTTCATCAGCACGCGTCCCGAATCCGTAAAGTAGTAGACCTTGCGAGGATACACGTCGCCGAGATCGCGACCGACCACTGAGAGTCCTTCGGTTTTGACATAGTTCAGGACCCATTCCGTGTTTCGGGCTCCGACATCGATCTTGCCATCGTAAATCTTCCCTGCTCCGAACAATTTCACTTCCAGGCGGCCCTTTTGGCCGCCACGTTTCAAAATACCGTTGATCAATTGCTCCATGGCGAAGGAGCCATACCGTGTCGATTCTCCCCCCCACGCGTCACCCGACCGATGCTCTGTGGGAGCCGGTAGCATAAAATGATTCATCCCTCCGACACCCGCGACAGGATCGCGGACGCAGGCTGAGATACAGGAGCCCAGAACGGTATAGACGACCATGGGCTCTCGACTGACAAAGTATTCCCCGGGCAGAATCGAGGCAATCTCGTGCGGGAAGCGACTGTCACGCATCCGACGCACATGGGTGAAGCCTTCCGTATCCAGGGACATCATGGGATTACTGTTCCTTCCAATAGATCGTGGGAGCGATCACCTTGAACGAATGTGCAATCCACTGAAGGCTTTCCGAATGACCGATGAACAAATAGCCGCCCGGCTTCAGGTATCGATGGAACTTTTCAATCAGCTTCTCCTGCGTCGGCCGATCGAAATAAATCATGACATTCCTGCAGAAGATCAGATCGAGCGGCTCCTTGATGGGAAACCGCTCGTCCATGAGGTTCAAGCGTCGAAACGTCACCATTTCAATCAAATGCGGTTTGACTTTGACCTGACCCGCCTGATCGCCACGCCCACGAAGAAAGTGTCGTCTCACGACCTCAGAAGGCACCCCACGAAGACGGTCTTCTTCGTACATCCCGGATGCGGCCTTGGCAAGGACCCGGGTCGAGAGGTCCGAGGCGAGAATCTTGAAATCCCATTGAGCGGGATTGTCGACATGTTCATAGAGCGTCATCGCAATAGTGTACGGTTCCTCGCCGGTTGAACAGGCCGAAGACCAGATGCGGATGCGCCGGTTTTCCTTCACTTCAGGCAAGATCCGATCACGCATGAAATCGAAGTGTTTCGGTTCACGGAAAAAGTCTGTCTTGTTCGTGGAAATGAGGTCCAGCATCCTGGTGAACTCATCCTGGTTCGGATCGCCCGTGACCACGTCGTAATACTGTCCGAACGACTCTAATCCAAGGTCTCGGAGGCGTTTTGAGAGGCGGGACGCCAGCAGCGTACTTTTCTGGTCGCCCAAAGAAATACCGCTTTTCTTATAAATCAGCTCGCGGAACCGCTCATACTCATGCGCCGTAATCGAGTACTCCATCGCGCAATTCATCCTCTCTCAGAGACTGCGGGAACGCGGTGTCCTGCGTGACACCCATTTGCAGTGACATACGTCACCACGCCTACGTTTCGTGATTGTTCAAAAAACTGCCTGCAATACAGCGGCCTCTGCAGTGGGCTGAACTCAACACTCGACCTCTCTCTATCGGATGGTTATTGTCGATTCTTAACTCCAAGCCCGCTGAGACTCCGCAACCTCCAAGGCGATCACCGACCTCATGGATAGCCAGAAAAGCTCCGTTGTAGAGTCCTACCCCTTGAGATTTCCTCCAAGCTCCCGCAATCATCACAGTACGACGGGTTGAATAGAGGCCTATCTGAAGCTTGCTGATATCCAGGGCAGCCATGCCATGATTCTCTCCCCTCCCATATGTATCGGGTCGCGCAATACCCCCGCCGGTCTTACGCCTGAAACCGCACAAACGACCCAGATGAGGTCGGAGTAGAAAAGCCTTCGTTGGTCTCTAAGAGGCATTCACGATCGCGAAAATTGTTTTTCACGCTGTTGCCCGAGGAAAAGCTCGGGGTAGTGCCTGTATTGCGGAATACATCGTGCTTTCCCGCGAAGGAGACAAGTCGCGTTGGCCTTTGGCAGGAATGAGCTATGGCAGCCAGGGGATCACCAGGATGGCTCCTTCTGCCTACTCTCTCTTCTCCGGGGCAATAATTGGGCACGCCTATTGGAATGGTGCGGGTCATCACGATATCGGGATAATATGTGAAAAACCTTAGCGAGAGGACAGAACGGTCTGAGGAGTAGGAAATTTTTGCCTTACTGAGGCAGATATCTCTCGCATGCAGGAACCCGACGCGAGGCGAGGGTGAGACCCTCGCCTCGCGACTGAATTTCTAGAACTCTTCGAACTCATTGTCTTTCTGACGACGGTCTTTGCCGTTACCATTGCCAACGCCGACCGGTTCGGAGTGGACTTCCGTCTTATGCGAGCCAACCGGCTTCTTGAGCAGGGGCTTCGGCCCGGCGGACGACGTCACTGGTCTCTGTGCCGTCACCATTCGACCTGCGCCGCTTGACGTCATTTTGAAGGATCCGACCTGGCCCATGAGAGCCTTTGCTTGTTCCTTCATCGACTGGCTCGCGCTCGTGGCCTCTTCCACGAGTGCCGCGTTTTGCTGCGTCGTCTCGTCCATCTGCATGATGGCCTTGTTCACCTGATCGATGCCGCTGGCCTGCTCCTGCGACGCCGCCGTGATCTCGGCAATAATATCGGTGACCCGTTTGACCGAGCCCACAATCTCCGCCAGGGTTTTGCCTGACTGATCCACCAGCTCACTTCCGTCCGTCACCCGCTGAATCGACTCGTTGATGAGGCCCTTGATCTCTTTGGCCGCCGTCGCGGACCGTTGTGCCAGGTTCCGCACTTCGGCTGCGACTACAGCAAACCCACGCCCATGTTCTCCGGCTCGCGCCGCTTCCACCGCGGCATTCAAGGCCAACAGATTCGTCTGGAAGGCGATCTCGTCGATGACCGTGATGATGTCGGCAATCTTCTTGCTGCTCTTGTTGATCTCGCCCATTGCGTCGATGGCTTTCGTGGTCACCGACCCGCCTTTTTCGGCTACATCGCGGGCCGCAATCGCGAGCTGATTTGCCTGCTTGGCATTATCGGCGTTCTGCTTCACCGTGGAGGTCATCTCCTCCATCGCCGATGAGGTTTCCTCCAGCGAGGAGGCCTGTTCGCTGGTCCGCTGCGAGAGGTCCTCGTTACCCTTGGTGATTTGTTCGGCGCCGGTGCTGACGCTCTCGGCGGCGGTCCGCACGGTCGTGAGCGTGGTCGTCAGATTCTGGATGGCCGCATTGAGGCTGACCTTGATCTGGTCGAGATCGCCTTCACACGCGTTCGTCATATGATCCGTCAGGTCACCCTGTGCCAGGTTCCCCAGCACCCGCTTCGCATCCACCATGAACTGCTCCATCTTCGCCGCCTGTTCCCGCTCCTTTGTCACCTTCGTTTCGAGCTGCGCCCCCATTTCATTGAAGGATTTGGCTAATTGCCCGATTTCGTCCTGCGTCGTTACGGCAGCACGAGTCGCATACTTACCTTGGGCGACCTCCTGCACCGCTTCACCAAGAAGTTGCACTGGGCGGATGACCAAGTTGCGCAGAAGCATGAAGATGATGACGGCGAGCAGGCTGGAGCCGGCCACCACGACGATGTACAGCACGTTCACCTTGCGGTCGATCTCGCCCAGGGCCTTATCCATCGGTAGCTGCACAGAGACCGCTCCGACCATATCGCCCATTTTTTTGTCGGTATGACATCCTATACACGCTTGGCTGCTGATGACATCGGGGGTCATGCGGCGGAACATCATGACACCCTTGACCGGCTCGATGCGGACCGACTCGGCCGCACCGGACTCAAGCGCACGGAGGGCATCTTCTTCAAACGAACCCTGGGCGCTATTGGCAGGATTCAACGGCGTCCGGCTGATGACGCGCGCATTATAGAATCCGAGTTGGCTGAGCTGTTCCGAGATTTCCCGCGTGGCAGTAGCCGGGAGTGGTACGGTATCGGGCGCACTGTGGTCTTGCCCCACCTTCATGACCCCTTGGCCTGCACCCTTGACCTTTGCCACATACTGGCTGGAAAGATAGCCACGCGTGACTTCGATCTGCTTCTGAATGATAGTGGCTCGCTCCTGGAGACGGTTCTGCAAATCACCGCGCATGCCGTCGGCAAGCCAATAGGCCAGGCCACCCATGCCGATGAGGATGACGGGGATCGTGAGCGCAAGGGTCTTGGATGCCAAGTTGAGTTTTGACCACAGACCGTTCATGGAGTGCCTCCAGGTATATTGAAGGTTAGAAAGCATTTGTCTCGCGAACTCCTATCAGCTGTCGCGTCTCGACCGGAAGCTCTCAGCGAAACACCGGCCACTGAACGCGCACTTCCCGCGGCAGGCGGGTGCGGTTCTTCCCGGTTCTCTCTTTATCGGCTGGGCAAGCCCCTTTCTTAAGAGCCTGCATCGGCCGGTTGACTCTACAGCGAGGAGAAACCAACCGGGACATTTTTTGCCTAGGCGCAAGGCAAATGCTTATTCCACGCCCCATGCCAGGGGTTTAGAATTCTTCGAACTCGTTGTCCTTCTGGCGGCGATCCTTCCCGTTCCCGGCACCGACACCCACCGGTTCAGGCACGGTCGCAGAATGAGCTGCTGGTTTCTTACACATCGGTTTCTTCACGGAACCAACCGGCAGCGTGCGGGACGTATGGGCTGCCGGGACTGCGCTCAAGGGCTGATTGTACTCTTGACCGGTCGGCGTGAGCTTGAAGGAGCCGACCTGACCCATAAGTTCCCTGGCCTGTTCCTTCATGGACTGGCTCGCCGACGTGGCCTCTTCAACCAAGGCCGCGTTTTGCTGCGTCGTCTCGTCCATCTGCATGATGGCCTTATTCACCTGATCGATCCCACTGGCCTGCTCCTGCGACGCCGCCGTGATCTCAGCGATAATATCGCTGACCCGTTTGACCGAGCTGACAATCTCATCCAACGTCTTTCCGGACTGATCCACCAAGGTACTCCCGTCCGTCACCCGCTGGATGGACTCGTTGATCAACCCCTTGATCTCCTTGGCGGCGGTCGCGGACCGTTGTGCCAGATTCCTCACCTCGGCAGCGACCACGGCAAACCCACGCCCATGCTCCCCGGCTCGCGCCGCTTCCACCGCCGCATTCAAGGCCAGGAGATTCGTCTGGAAAGCGATCTCGTCGATCACGGTAATGATGTCGGCAATCTTCTTGCTGCTCTTGTTGATCTCGCCCATTGCCTCAACAGCTTTGGTCGTGACCGCCCCGCCCTTGTCCGCCACGTCGCGGGCCGCAATCGCGAGCTGGTTTGCCTGCTTGGCATTATCGGCGTTCTGCTTCACCGTGGAGGTCATCTCCTCCATCGCCGACGAGGTCTCTTCCAGCGACGAAGCCTGTTCACTCGTGCGCTGAGACAGGTCCTCATTGCCCTTGCTAATCTCTTCAGCGCCGGTGCTGACGCTCTCGGCGGCAGTTCGCACGGTCATAAGCGTGGCCGTCAGATTCTGGATAGCCGCGTTGAGGCTGACCTTCATCTGGTCGAAATCCCCTTCACAAGTTCCAGTCATGTGGTCCGTCAGATCCCCTTCAGCCAGGTTCCCTAGCACACGCTTCGCTTCCACCATGAACTGTTCCATCTTCGTCGCCTGTTCCCGCTCCTTCGCCACCTTCGTTTCGAGCTGCGCCCCCATTTCATTGAAGGATTTGGCTAATTGTCCGATTTCGTCCTTGGTCGTGACCGATGCGCGCGCGCTCAGGTCACCACCGCCGAGAGCCACGGACGCCGTCATCACGTTGTTCAGATTCCGGGACAGAACGCGCGCGATCAGCCAACCCATAAGGAGCCCGATCGCGATCGCCGTCGCAGTCCCAACAGCCAGGGTAAAGAGCGCATTCGCCGCAGCCGTCCGCCCATCCTCATTCATATCCTTGGCCACGGCACTCACTGTTCCCAGTAATTGGTCGAACGCATTCATCGTGGCAATCAGCTTGGGGCCGGCGTTCTGCATCATCGCATTGGCTTTGGCCTTTTCACGTATGGCATCGGCGGCCTGCTTGGATGGGGCCTGCCAGACATCGCTTGTGAGAGACATGCTGAGCTCGGCGGCTGGATAATACGCAGCGATGGCCTCACGGAGCGTCTGAAGATCTTTCGCCTCATCCCGACCGCTTCTTGAAACACGAAGAGTCGTCGCCGCATAGGCCTCCAACGACTTGAAGGTCTTCACTTTCAGGTCGGACTGCTGGTTTTTGAATTTGGCGTACGTCTCCTGATCCTGAACCGCCGTCGCCTGAATGACATTATTGCGGTACCGCATCAAGTCCGTTGAGGCACGAGCCAGGTCCACCGCGGCAACGGTATAATCTTCATAGACCACCCGTAAGCTATCCTGGAGCGACAGCAGACCCTGACTCGCGGCCCATCCCTGCACACACATGATCGCGCCCATCAGGGCAAAGCCCAACATCAACTTCCACATGGTCTTCATATTGCCATACCAGGACACCATGACCTGCCCCTCCCTAACGATGATCCGATCGTGTGTGTGAGTCGCACGCGCCCGCTTCACACTGCTCTCTGATCATTTCCGGCTCGTTCTCATGGCATATCTCCATGAACCCATCGTGCGTGACGCGTATCTCGTTCCAGTCCCAGACGTTCCATGCCTCAGGCATTTGCAACTGCCGCCGTTTCCTGCAGTTCGCTCTCGCTCAGTAACCGATCGATATTCAGCAACGCCACCAGCTTGTCGCCGGACTTCCCAATACCGTTCAAGAAACTCACATCCACTTTGGTTCCAAACTCCGGCGAAGCCTGAATGTCCTTTTGGCTGATGTTCAGAACATCTGAAACGGAATCCACGACAAGCCCCATAATGCGATCCCGCACGACCACAACGACGATGACGGTGAACATCGTGTAGTCGATGGTTTCCATACCGAACGTGGTCCGTAGTTCGACGATGGGGACAATTGTTCCGCGCAGGTTCAAGACCCCTTTGATATAGCTCGGCGTATTCGGAATCTTCGTCACGGTGGTATAGCCCTTGATTTCCTGTACCCGGAGAATATCCACTCCATAGAGTTCCTCACCGAGCTGAAACGTCAGGAACTGATTCCCGTCGGTGTCAATCCCAATCTGTTGCACTGATTCTTTTGCGGCTGTCGCGACTGCCGTGGCCATGGTGTCCTCCCGTTGTTTATGAAACCGTGACGCGTATCTCGTGGTGTGCCGGTTTCATCCCGTTTGTTGTGTTCATCGAGGTGGCCTTGTCCAACCACACACACGGGAAACCGGTTGGTTTCGTATTCCACATACGATACTTCTTACGCTGCGACGAGATTTCCGTGTCTCGCCAACTCCAACAGACCCCGGACATCGAGGATGAAGCCGACGGTGCCGTCACCGAGAATCGTGGCGCCGGCGATCCCTTCCACCTTGCGGAAGTTCTGCTCCATGCTTTTAATGACCACTTGCTGCTGCCCAAGGATTTCGTCCACCATGACTGCTACGCGCTCTCCTTCGGTTTCCAGAATGAGGAGGATGGCCTTGGCGGGATCCTTGTACTCCGGCTGCAAGCCAAACACTTCATACAACCGCATCATGGGATGATAGGTCCCTCGGACATTCATGACCTCGCCCTTGCCCACGATGGTCTTCACCGTGTCGGCCTTCGGCTGGATGGATTCCACGATGGAGAGCATAGGCAGGATGTAGGTTTCGTGGCCGACCCGAATGGTCATGCCCTCGATGATGGCGAGGGTCAGTGGTAATTTAAGCGTGAACGTCGTGCCCTTGCCGAGCGCCGTCTTGATACTGACCGTCCCGCCGAGCGCCTCGATATTGCGCTTGACGACATCCATGCCGACGCCGCGGCCCGACACGTCCGTGACCTTCTCCGCGGTGGAGAAACCTGGTTTGAAAATCAGCAACCAGATCTGATCGTCTCCGAGCTTGTCGTTCTCGGCAATCAGGCCCTGCTTGATCGCCTTCGCAAGGATTTTTTCCCGGTTCAAGCCGCGGCCGTCGTCTTCCACCGTGATGCAGATGTTTCCACCCTCGTGAAACGCGTTCAGGTGGATCGTTCCTTGTTCGGACTTGCCGGCGGCGATCCGTTCTCCGGGAGGTTCCAAACCGTGGTCCGCGGAATTTCTGACGAGATGCGTCAAGGGATCGCCGATGGACTCGATGACGGTTTTATCCAGCTCGGTCTCTTCGCCGCTGAGCAACAGTTGGATCTTCTTCCCGGCTTTCCCCGACAAATCCCTGACCAGCCTGGGGAAACGGCTGAACGCGGTGCCGATCGGCAGCATGCGGATACCCATGATCCGCTCCTGGATCTCCCGCGTGTTCCGCTCCAGTTGTGCCACCCGCTCGAGTAGGACCGACAATTGCGATATCTCAAAGCGCGCACTGAGGTCGCTGAGCATGGACTGCGTGATGACCAACTCGCCGACGAGGTTGATGAGCTTATCGATCTTTGCGGTATCGACCCGGATGGATGCAGTGTCGGTCCCCTTCTTGACATGAGCCGCGCTGTCTTGTTGCTTTTGAAGCGCCTGGGAGATCTGCTGCGGTGTGGCGGCATGTTGTTCGACCAGGATCTCGCCGACTCGCTTTTGTTGCGAGAGCGCCTTGTCCAAAGTGTCACGAGACACGACGCCGCTCTCGATAAGAATCTCGCCAATCGGTTGGGGCGAATCGAGCGATTCACTAGGCGGGAGGCCAGGGGCACGAGGCGAGCGGGAAGATCCTCGTTCATTGTCTCTCGCTCCTGGCTCCTCGCCTTGAGCCCCTTCCTTAATCGTTAACGCGCTTCCTTCACGCACAAATTCAAAGACCGTTTCCACGGCGGCCTGCTCTTTAGCCGTCGCCAGGTCCATCGTCCATCTGAGGTAGCAATTCTCCGGGTCCATGTCGGCGATATCGGGAAGCGCGGAACTGTCGACGATGACGTTCGACAGGACGCCTAGACCGGCAAGCTCCTTGAATACTTGGAGCGGATCAAGGCCGCGCTGGAAGAGCCAGGATGGAGGGGTCCAGTCAACGACGAAATGATGCATCCCAGAAGAGGGGCCTGAAGCGAGGGGCAACGGGGAGGATATCTGGTCAGTGCCGCTTGTTTCTCCCCGCTTTCCATGTGTCGGTTCAGCAGCAGGCTGCTCGCCGGATTGCATAGCTTCCAAATCGGCAGTGATTTGCTGCACCGTGTCTTCGTCCACCGCCGCGTCAGTCTTTGCCGCTTCAATCAGGGTCTTCAAACAATCGGTCGCTCTGAGAAAGAGGTCCGTGACCACCGGCGTCACGGTTTTTTGTCCGGTCCTGAGCTGATCGAGCAGGGTCTCCATCTTATGTGTGAACTGCGCCACGGCGGCGAATCCAAACATCCCACTCGTCCCTTTGATCGAATGCGCCGACCTGAAAATCTTATTCAGGAGATCAAGATCACCCGGGCTCTGCTCGAGCTGGAGTAATCCCTCTTCGATGATGGCTAGATGTTCTCCTGCTTCCTCGAAAAAGGCATCTTTGAATTGGGCGAAATCGTTGCTCATACGGGTAACACCTTTGCAATGACCTTCAACATCAATTCAGGATTGAAGGGTTTCACGATCCAGCCGGTCGCACCGGCCGCCTTGCCATCCTTCTTCTTTTCTTCGGAAGATTCCGTCGTGAGCATGAGGATCGGAGTGAATTTGAACGACGGCATTTTCCGAAGCTCTTTGATGAGCGCGATGCCGTCCATCTCCGGCATATTGAGGTCGGTCACGACCAGGTCCATTTTGTGGCCGCCAGTGACTTTGCTGACGGCGTCTTTGCCGTGTTCGGCCTCGACGACTTCAAACCCCGCCGTGGTGAGGGTGTACGCCACCATTTGACGCATGGTGGGCGAATCGTCGACGACTAAAGCTGTCTTGGCCATATCCCGCTCCCAGTCTTTATGTGGTTGAACATCTATTGAGTCCTGCGTAGCAGGAGGTAAACACGCTCGGTTGGCACGAAAAACGGTCACGACCTGCCGGTCTTGGATTGCTTGATGTAACCCCCAGAACCTCAAGGCGTTGGTCCAACAAGGCCCCCTCCATCGAATCGACGACACACATTCTGTTCCGTACATGGAGCGGCTGGGTGACGCGACCACGCAGCCGCTGACTCTTTTCAACCACCCGTCAGAACATCGTGACTGAATCCTCATCGCCGGCCGCCGGCACCCCCGCTCCGGCTTCGACATTGTCAGACTGGCCGACGGGCGAGGTGTGGAGACGCCGTTCCGATTCCATGGTGTAACTCTGATCTAAACTCTTGAGCATCCCGAGACTGTCTCGGAGGTCTTCGTCCTGCTTTCCATCGAGCAGGTGTTGCATGTGGTCGCGCATCTGCGTGAGTGCCTGTTCGATATGTTCTAGCTTTTGCCGGGTGATGTCCTGGAATTGCAGTGCCATCACAATCTGATTGACGTCCCCGTCCAGCTCTCTAGCACGTTCCTGCGACAGCTGGGGGCCTGCCTGCCGGCACATCCGAGTATCTTCCTCGTGCCGTGAGTCATTGAACCCGTGGCGTTCCACCCCATTGACGCCCTGTGGATTCTCCCGCCGTACAATCCCGTGCAACTTCGCCATAATGTCGAATACCGCCCGTTCGGTCTGCTCAGTGACCGCATGCATCTGTCTGACGAGAATCGGAATGAGCGGCAGGGTGCAGACGGCAAAAGATGTCCATGCCTTCCGGGCAGCCCCGAGTTCTGTCTCCGTGATCCTCGCTTGCTGCTCTGCCTCGACGAGGCGTGCACGCCACTCCTGCTGCTTCCACCAAATCACCCCCAGTGCTCCCGCCCAAGCTCCTCCGAAGGCGCATAACCAATACCCCACCATCAACGTGTCCCTCTCGAGGTTGTTTCCGTTCGGTCGGATGTCGCCACTATCAAAGCCGCTCTACATCGTTGCGAAGCGACTCAACCTCGCCGCACGTTCATTCGCTCAGCGATTCGGTAAATCCTAGTCGTGTCATCTTCGAGCTCAAATCTTGCGGGATATTGGTGACCAAAAGACGGCCCAGCTTTCGAGCAGCCCACATTAACTGAATCGCGGCCGTATCCACACGCGTGACCTGTGAAAGATCCAGGCAGACCAATCCCTCGTTCGCAAGTACTTTGGTCAATACCTCTTTGAATTCTGCCGCTTCAAAGATCGTCAGATCACCGGCGGGCTTGCATAGTCTTGAGTCAGTTTCCATAGTCCCTCCAGATACCGTCCTGGTTGAGCGTCGACGGATTCGTTACCACTCATATTCGTCCGGCCACGGTCGTTATCGGGAAGTGTTTCGAATTTCTTGAGCTCGGCGTAGCCTTACTTCGTCGAGAGACGAGTGTGTTCGTCCGCCAGGACAGACGAAGGCTGCAGCGACGAGGGAATATCGCCTGGGATGGGATCTGCGGCCCGTATCGCATTGTTCGGAGCGGCGGAAAACCGCTCTAACGCCGTGTGTGGCTCCGTCGTGTCGATCGGCTGAACAATCGGTTTGCGTTCCTGGACGACAATTTCGACCCGGCGGTTCTTCGCCCGATGCTCGGGAGTCAGATTATCCGTGAGGGAGCGAGAGTCGGCATAGCCCACCGCGGCCAGATGATTTGCCGGCACGGCATGCTTTTCCGAAAATGCGCGCACGATCGTCACGGCTCGGGTGGCGGACAGCTCCCAGTTCGACGGAAATTGAACGGTGGCGATCGGCACGTTATCGGTATGCCCTTCGACACGCACATACCGATCCAGCTCGATCAAGGCTTCGCTGATTGCCTGGACGAATGGAAAGGCTTCGGGCCGAAGCGCGGACTCCCCGCTACGAAACAACACCGTGTCCGGCAGCATTAACACGATATCTCCGTTCGTGAGTTCCTTCAGCTGCATGATCTCTACCTGCGGGTCATTCTTCAGGGAACGCATGATCTCACGCAGGCGTCGCACAGCCGGCTCCTTTGCCAAATCGATGCTCTGGATTAAAGACGTCTGCTTATTTTCCCCTATGGTAAACGGGACCTTGGTTGCCGGAGGACTGACGATGGGGTTCAGTGCGGCTTTAATCGATTCGCTCACCGTTCGGTATTTGCCTTCGTTTACGGACGAGACGGAATACATCACGACAAAGAAGGCAAAGAGAAGCGTGATGAAATCCGCATAGGACACGAGCCATCGTTCGTGATTCTCGTGTTCTTCGTGTTTTTTCTTTGCCATGGCAACAGATCTTCAATGTTGACCGTCACACGCCAGGGAAAAGAAGACAGGGGTATTAGGGATGGGCAACGGTCTCGATCCCTCTCACGTTTTCTCTTCTTTCGTTCGTTCTGACTCCGGCAGATACCCTTCGAGTTTTTCTTGCAAGAGTCGAGGGTTCTCGCCTTGCGCCAATCCCACAAGCCCCATAATAATCATCGTGCGCGAGGCCGATTCTTCCTTCAGTTTAAACTTCAGCTTGTTCGCAAGAGGAAGAAAAAACAGATTGGCCGCACCGACGCCATAGACGGTCGCTACAAAGGCAACGGCTATCCCGCTGCCGAGCTTGGAGGGATCGGCTAGATTTTCCATGACATGAATCAGTCCGAGCACTGCACCGATAATTCCGACGGTCGGAGAATATCCGCCCGCGGCTTCCCAGACCTTCGCCGCATTGAGGCCGGTTTCCTCTTGCTGTTCGAGATCGACCTCCAAAATCTCATGCACGACCTTAGGGTCTGTCCCGTCCACGATTAACTGCACACCCTTTCTGAAAAATGGATCATGGATATCTTTGAGCTTGCCTTCGAGCGCGAGCAGTCCTTGCTTGCGTGACACAACCGCGAGATCGATAATCGTCGCGATAATTCCCTTGTTGTCATGCTTCGGGTCCATGATGCCCAGGCTCAATAAGGCGACCCCTTTCAGCACTACCGGCAGCGGGTTTTGGACGCAGACAGCCCCAATGGTTCCCCCCAATACAATGACGAAAGCTGTGAGTTGTACGATGGAGCCGAGATGGCCGCCTTCAAGAGCCTGTCCACCGATAATCGACCCGAACGCGAGGACAATTCCAACAATTGTAGCGATATCCACGTTGCACTACACCCCATTCATCAAGAAGATTGATCGAATATCTTTCCACACATCTCCGCCGGTGCGACAGGTGGGACCGCGATTACTTAAACCCGAATTCTGAGAGAAGTTCGTCAGCCAGGTCTTGTTTGATCGCCGTGGACTTGGACGCCTCGAGCTGCCTGAGCATTTCTCCGGCTTTTCCCTGGGTTTCATGAGCGGTACCATCCTGCTTCAGACCGAACACGACGACCAACTCCACGAGCTTGCACTGGACGTCTTCGACGATCGCCACAAGCTTCTTCACTCGTTGCGCGACAAGATCCTGAAACGACAATGCCGTCATAATATCCATCAAATGCTTGTCGTCTTGCGCCAACTCGTTGACAGTTTTTCCCAGACGTCCCGAGAGCGTCTGACAATCGACTGCCTCCAGTATAGAAATAATCTCGGCGAGATCTTTAGCAGCCCGAGCCCGGTTATCCTGAATGATCTCGGTCAGCCTCATCACTTCTAGCGTGCCCTCTTCGGTCATTTTATTCAGATCGAGGAGATGGGCCGCCGCTTGGGGGAGTTGCGCGCTATCGGCCGCCATCGGGGCTCCGACTTCAGCCATTTTCCGCATGGCCGATTCGAGATAGCGGGCCAACTCACCGAGTTCGTCGTATAGTTTGACTTTGCCATTCAGCACGGTAGCCTCCAATGCAGAGCTGTGGGGGGACGCGGCCAATGGATTGAGGCCATGGCGCGGCGTTGGTTATTTGAAAATCTTGTTCATTTTTTCCTGCAACACTTCAGCCGTAAACGGCTTCACAATATAATTGCTCACGCCCGCCTGAATCGCTTCGATAAGGTTTTCCTTCTGTGCCTCCGCCGTCACCATCAATACGGGGAGAGCTTTCAACTTGTCGTCGGCGCGAATGGCCCGCAACATGTCAATGCCGGTCATGACAGGCATGTTCCAATCAGAGATCACGAATCCATATGATTCCGCATGGAGTTTCGTGAGTGCGTCTTGCCCATTCTCAGCCTCTTCGATATTCGCGAATCCAAGCTGCTTCATGATGTTTTTGACGATCCTTCGCATGGTAGACATGTCGTCTACGACGAGAATCTTCATGTTCGGATCGGCGGGCATGGTGTCAACCTCCTTATTGTGCCTTGCGCAGGCTGAACTGTCCTTTAATGCGATGAGAAAACACATGGAACGGGCCCGCAACGCACATTGAGAGATCGACGTCGAAATACCAGGCTGTCGTTCTCTCTTGTGCCCCCTTGAGTGCTCCCTTCCGTCACAAACGTGTCTGACGCGTGGACCTCATACGACGAGTGGTCATGAGACGCACGTCATCGGTCTTTCCGATCAAGCGGCGACTTCACGGAGAGATTGATTCGCTAGGCTTGCTGGGAACGACTATGCATCCACTCATGGATGTCATGACGAAGGAAACGCCAATGCTTTCCTATCTTCGATGCCGGCAATTCACCGACCCGGGCGAGTTTATATACGGTGGATTTTGGCACCCTAAGGAAGCGGGCCACGTCCATGACCGTTAAGATCTCGCCGTCCATTGATGGCGCACTGTTCGTTTGAAACATCGTTGGTGCAGGCACTGAGTTGTTCATAGTGAATGAGATATCGGTGCTGCCAATAGAAAACTTAAGCAGCTTTTGACATTTCATGGCCACGAAAGAGGGGGAGCGCCGGTCATCTCTCGATCCGCGAGACTGTTCCCGCTTATGTTTTCTTTTGGGTCTGCCGAAAAAGCGGTAGGGACCACTACAAACCAGTAGGAAACTGTCTCAATGGCCACAATCATCTCCATCGCATCCGGGAAGGGAGGAGTCGGCAAGAGTGTTATTGCCGCCAATCTTGCGCTGTTGCTGGCGAAACAGGGCAAACGTGTGGTGCTGGCCGACCTCGATATCGGCGGGGCGGATATGCACATCTTGTTCGGGCTGGTGAACCCCGTACTCACGCTGACGGATTTTCTGAATCGGCGCGTTGACCGACTTGAGGACATCGCACAGACTCTCCCCATCCACCCAGGCCTCACACTTATTCCAGGAACGGGAGACACGTTAGCGACCGCCAACATGCCTTATGCGAAGAAAAAGCGTCTCATTCGCCATTTGAAGGATCTCCAGGCAGACCTCGTTGTCGTCGATATCGGTGCTGGAACGAGCTATCACGCGTTGGATTTTTTCTTAATGGCAGACCACCATGTGACCGTTGCCACTCCGGATCCCACTTCGGTGTTGGACCTATACCGGTTCATCAAGCTCGCGGCGATCCGACGAGTCCTGTCCTCATTCCTCGCCCGAGATGCCATGGCTGACGCACTGTCGGATCGTGACTTTTCCAGCGTGGAAGAAGTGCTCAATGTAGCGGGTCAAACCGATGAGGCAGGACGAGCCATAGCCGCCGCTACACTTCGGGGGTTTCACCCTGCATTAATACTCAATCGCCTTTCAGGACGGTCTCGGGTAAACATATTCGCGCTCAAAAAGCTTCTCACCGAGTATATTGGGGGGGACCTCACGTTGCTGGGAGAGATTCCCGAGGATCCGTCGATGGAACGTGCCGTCAGAAGCTATCTTCCAGTGGTCGATGGTGAGCCAACCTCTCCTGCCGCGATTGCACTCGGAAAAGTTGCTGCCATACTGGTCAAACATTTGAGCAAGGAGCCAGCCGACAATATTGATGATGGTTCGTCGCGAAATTGCGCACCTCCGTTACACGTCAGCTACGCGGAGCTGTGAGGAAGCGACGCGCACATGAAACAATTCGCTGGGAAATTGAACGCAAGGCTGTCGACGGGAAGGCTTGTTCCAGATGCAGACCCGCGATTGCAGCACAAGTGATCGTAAATATCGGGAGCCAAGGGCCCAGACGAAGGAAATAGGGGCCTATGCCCGCTGCTGTCACCCACTCCGTTAATCCATATGATTGCGGCGACCGCGCAACCGTTCTGCTTGCGTCTGGATGATGTGCCGGATCAGGTGTTCCTGATCGTCTGGATTGAGCTGTATAAATTCCGTCGCGATCTCGTAGTTGATCCCGTCTTTGGCTTGCGTCGATCGAATCACCCGTGCAGTAGTGTGAATCGGTATGAAAGGCGCCAGGATTATTTTCAGGCTCAGCATGTCGTCGACACCGAAGTGACGCGGCGAGAGAAATCCGATTCCGCCCCCGCTCAGTGTCACATCGGCGACCTGCGCGATCGCGATTCCTTCCGGCTGCATCTTTGCAAGCGTCTTCACAATGACTTCCAAGAGCCAATCCACTTTCATAATCCAGGGAAGGAGCGGGGATTGCGCCAGCTGTTCACCGCTGCGAAGTAGTAAATCGGACGTCGGTTTGGCAATGACAGCGGTGATCGCCTCATTGGTTATCGGTGGAATGCCCCGTGTGGGCTCCTCCACCTGGTCAGTCAGTAACCGGTACTCGAGGAGGACCCGATCGTCGATTCGAATCCATTCCCGTCGTTCGTCCGACACGCTCTGGGTGATCTTGGTTGGAGGCGGGATAGTGGCTCTGCTCATCGGGTATTCCTTTGCGATCGTTACGCCGCGAGCGTCAAGGCTACCGCTTGGACCGATGATGCATGATTCGGCAAATACACCGTGACACGGTTTCTTCCAACTGTCTTTGCCTCATACAGCGCAGCGTCGGCCGCCGCGACCCATTCGGACACGGAGCCGATGATCTTGTCAGGCATAAGGGCAAAACCCCTATTGACAGTCATGCGCACGCCCCCTCACCCGCTTCAAACTCAGGGCTCCCTGCTATATAGATAGACGGTGATTGAGAGTCCGTTGCGGAGATCGGAAGGGAGCGATCGCACATAGAAGCTTTGAAAGAGGACATCCTGTCCCTAGTCATATATGACACTCCTTGTCCTATCGGACCGCCATACAGGAACTTCATCAGTCAGATGAAAAGATTACCACTCTCGCGTGAGGGAGCATCGACATCCGATCTTCTCGCCTAGCTTGGCATCTTGCTGTCTGAACAGGAAAGGATCCAAAATCCGCTGATAGGTTCGCACCAGGTCATGAATCTGGCTGAACTGAATTCCCATGGTAACCGGCGTCACCCAATCATGCCTGTTGGTCTATGTGGGACGGTCCTGTGGTACTTACGTCTTGCCAGGACCGTAGCCCCTGAAGATTCCGTCGGACCTTCGCCGTCTCGATCACTAGCGCTTCGACTGCCGCGCGTGCAGTCACAATCCGTGCTGCAACCTCCAGGTCAAGTGCCGCAAGATCTGTCGCGAGCTCCGGAAGTATCGTATGGTCCCGAAGATGTGTCCCGCGTAACCGATAGCATTCTTCAACTTGATCCCACCGTCCGAGCATCGCAGATCGCCCAGCCTGTTCCGTCAGATTGCGCAAGGTCTGTGCCCATGTCGTTGCGTTCGATGTGCGCATCCTAGCCCCGCGACAAGGACATCGGCTGGTTCTCTTGCTGAGCCACCGTGTACCAGGCTTCGCGCAATTCCTTCAAGCACCGTAATGGACCAACGAGATGACGCGTATCGTTGCGCAGGTTGGCCTGCGTAAATTCCGAGAGCATATAATCATAGAGACGGTACAGCGACTTGGCGATCTCACCACCTCGCTCAAAGTCGAGGACGCTGGACAATTCACTGACAATACCGATGGCTCGTCGTAGGAACCGAGCCTTGTCGGGTTGATGGGATCGAGTGATTCCGTCGCTCGCAAGTTCGATCGCCTGGATAGCCGAATCGTAGAGTAGAACAACAAGTTGAACTCCGGATGTGGTCAACACCTGCGTTTGCCTGTAGTGCGTGGCGGCAGCTGTGGGCGAAAAAGTGGTCATTGCTTCCCCTATAAGGGTTAAGAAGTTGGTTGTTTTCCCAGTGCGGTGAGGTAGCTGGTCTGCCCTTGCAGCTGGCTCAGTAGACCGTCCAGTTGCGCGTACTGGACTTTGAGTTGTTGCGCATATGCGGCTGATGCCGCTTCTTTCGTGGTGATCTGGTCTGTCAAGTTATCGATTTGGCTGGTCAGTGTTTGCTTGCGAAGCGTGAGCGAGCCTGAGACGGCGTCATCGAGCGTATCAATGATCTTGCTGACCTGCTGGGCGACACCGGCCGATGCGCCTTGATTACTAAAGAGCGATTTGACGTCGGCGTAATTGCTGCTCAAAGCGGTGTTGAGCAGGTTCTTGTCCACAGTGATTGTGCCGTCACGATTGGTCTGAAATCCGATCTGACCTACCGACCCATAGGGGGTGAGGCCGCCTACGAAGCTGGAAAGTGCCTGTTGGATTTGTGAGACGTATCCTTTCACGCTGGTCTCGTCGAACAGAATTCCCCCTGTATTTGTCGTCGTATCGTAAGCCGTTTCCTTGTTCACGAAGGTCACCAGGTCATTGTAGGCCGACACAAATGTCTGAATGTTGGCCGCAACCGCGCTATTGTCTGGCGTCACATTGACGGAAACCGGGGTGGTCGTTGTTTTGGCAAGCGACAGCGTGACGCCAGGAATCCCGTCCGTGATCACATTGCTGCTGCGCTGTAGGGTCACAGGGTTCAGTGTCGGATCGCCCAAGACGGCTTTGGCATCCTGCCCCGCCTGCAACGTGTCGACACCTCCGGCGCCGGTGCCATTGGAAAAATCCAATGTGGTACCGTCGGCTACGATTGTCACCCCATTGCTGGCCCCCGAGGCAGTGGCCGTGAGAATCAAGCGATAGGCGGGGATCGTATCGCTGCCGGCATTGACAACTGACGCCGTCACGCCAGCGCCTAAGTCGTTAATCCCCGTCGCCAAATCCTCAATGGTGGCCGATGTCCCCAATGTGACAGTCTGATCGGTTCCTGATCCCGCGTGAAAGGTAAACGTGGCCGATGCGCCGCTGACGATACTGGAGGTGGGACTGCCAACGGCTGTGGCTGCCTTGTTCGTGATTTGATTCGACTGCGCCAATTGCGTGACCTGAATAAGATAGGACCCGGGCGATGCAGTCGATGCTGCGGAGGCTGTCAAGGCGGTCGGATCCGACACAGTCGCAGTCGCTTGAGCAAACGCGGTCGGCAAGGCCAACGAGGCTGCTGCCGTTTGCAAGGCCAGGAGCTTGTCGTTCACCGCTCCGTAATCCGTCAGTTTGGACTGCAGCGCCGTTTTCTTCTGAGTGAGTTGATCGATGGGCTGATGTTGGACCGCGACCAATTGAGCGACGATTTGGCTGAAGTCCACTCCGTTCCCCAACCCCCCGAGTGAAATCGATGATGAAGATGCCATAGCCTCAACTCGCTCGTTTATGCACGTTGACGGATCAAGATCCCTTTCGCCGCATCGAGATGCTTGGCGAGGTCTAACAGTTCTTGTGAGGGAATCTGCCGAATGATTTCTCCTGATTCCCCATTGATTACCTTGAACACTGCCTGGTGGAGATCAGGATCGATGTCGATCTGCAGGCGAGACGTGGTGCCTCGAAGCGCGTCGTTGACACCAGCGGCCGCTTGCTCCAATTGCTCCTTTGTCGGGGTCGGGGCTTGAGTGGAAGGCGTGAGGCCGGCTTGCACCATGCTGTTCCCGTCCCGAACCGTTTTCGCAACGCTCTCGGCCTGAGGCTGATGGAAATAAGGATCTTGAGGTGGTCGAATGTTATGGACCATGGATGCCTCTCTGAAGACTGTGTTCCCTCATTTTCCGCCGGAGGCCCAGCCGCCGGTGCGGCGGCTGGGTGACAACTCCGGCGAACGATGCTCTATGTTACTTCAGGAGCGCGAGTGCTGTTTGCGGAAGCGAATTCGCCTGCGCCAACACCGACACGCCCGCTTGCACGAGCACCTGGTTCCTCGTGAATTTCGACGTCTCGTAGGCGATGTCCGCATCCTTGATACGGGAATCAGCCGCGTTGAAATTCTCACTCGTGACCTGAAGATTCGAAATGGCAGCCTCGAAACGGTTCTGAATGGAGCCGTATCCAGCTCGAGCTGAGGCCACCGCACTGATCGCGCTATCGATATTGCCCAATGCGCTCTGGGCATTATTGGCGGTGGAAATGTTCACTCCATTTAAGCCAATGCTCGTCAAATCCAGATTGTTCAGACTGGCTGAGATCGAGTTGTTGGCGCCGCTTCTGAAGCCGACGAAGACAGAGAATGCGTTGCTGGTCCCACTTAGGAGTGGCTGGCCATTGAATTCCGTCACGCTTGCAATCCGGTCGATTTCCGACGTGAGTGAAGTGAATTCCTGATCCAGATATGACCGTTCCGTAGTGCCGACCGTGCCGCTTGACGATTGCGAAGACAGCTCACGAAGACGGGACAGCAAATTCCCGATCGTGGACGCCGCGCCGTCGGCAATTTGCGTCAAACTGATGCCGTCGTTCGCATTTCGAGTTGCTTGATCGATACTGGCAATATGGGCTTCCAAGGTTGAAGACACAGCAAGTCCTGCGGCGTCGTCGGATGCCCGGGTGATCCGAAGTCCCGAAGACAAGTGCTCAACCGACTGCTGCAACGCATTCGTGCTGTTGCCCAAATTGCGCTGAGCAGCGATAGAAGCTAAGTTAGTGTTGATATTTAAAGACATGGACCTATTCCTCCTTGGAAACCGAACGAATCAACCACACTACTTCCCGGCATCCGTGCCAGGATTGTTTGGATCTAAGACCCCACCAATAGCATGCATATCGGTGTGGCCTCCTGATCGTGCATCCTTTATCGGTCCCAGCCAGTCCACACTTGAGAGGGATCGGGGGAAAGGACAGAGAGAGGCCGGCGTGGTCAACAACCGACAGTATTCGACAAGGAGGTTCATAGAGAAGCCAGATGAGGGAGGATCTCAAATTCCAAGATGTCCGCCATTCGAACCGGATCTTTCATGGAACGAGCATCCAAGAGTTCTTGAATCCAGGAAGAAACGGCCTGCAGCTCACCATTGGATGAATTGCCCTGCACAGCAGCCTGAAGAAGTTCCACGTAGTCAGCCAATGGGCCAAACCATCGGTCCAACGCCGTTGGAATTGTGCCGCGCGTACGAAGCGGCAAGAGAAATCCATGGGCTTCGGCCTTTAAGATAGCGGCAAGACGAATCATTGCGGATCTCGCGCTCGCAGCTACGCTCGGCACATCCTTGGACAGAGCCTCAACTGCTCCGACCTCTTTCATCGATTTGGCCAACAACGAGGGGATCAGGCCTCGATCCGTAATGGGACGACCACCCAGTCTCAATGATGTCACCAGACGTTGACGCGAACGAGCACGGTCACTGACCTGCGCCAGAACTTCGCCCACTAGTTGATCGTCGCGGACGTCCCATTGATCGTGATCAAGCGTAATACGCATCAAGGCATTCCTTTCTACAGACATGAGCATCAGTTAAATGGCACTCGGCATCATCGGCAGTGGACGCCTCCGTTGCTCCTTCAGACCAGGCACTGCTGAAACAAGCTGTTGGACTCGCGCCATTCGATGCTGCCAGCAACGATAGGCTCTCAGATGCTGCTCGGCCAGTGCGGTCAATCCGACCACGTCGTCGTTATGGATATCTCGAATCATTGCCACGGTAACCGGAGCCGTAGCAGGATGGGCCATCATTCGGGCCAGAAGACGTTCTCGTTCTTGCCGGAGCAGCGCCTGCTCTTGTTGCAGCATCGAGACCGGAAGCGGATGCCGTCTGGTCAGGCCGGCGATACGCATCGCCTGCTTTTCTATCTGACGCAAAGGCTGAACCGCGTCTCTCATTAAGGCCGTCGCATGGTCTTGGTCCGGCGCCTGTTCGAGGTTCGGAGGCAATTGACTCGGTTTGCCTGTGAAGTCTTCGTACCAGAACCTCCTCCATAAGGCGGCATACCACGAGCCATCTGTATCGACGAGTCCCGCACGCAAGATGAAGGAGCCAAGTCCATCAGCATCAACGCTGGATTGATATACGCGCACACCGGCGCTCCAGGAGGGGAACGAAGCCAATCCTAGTGCATGGAAACAGAGATTCGCGATCTCCTCGGGAATCAATCGATCCTTGCATGCATGGTGGGCACAGATTTGGTCGAACCCACAGGGGGAGCAGACGAGATCAGGCTGGACGACCCAATGACCTGGGCCGTAGGGACCCGTCTCATGGTGATCGACATGACCGACTGACAGGTCAATGACCGCGGTTCCGACCCCAACAGCGAGATGCATTGGCCCTGTGTCGTTGGTGAGAAGCAGTTGACATCGCGAAAGCAAGCCTACGAGTTGGCTGAGCGTCGTTCGATCGCTCGCATCGAGCATCGGCGCTGATCCACCACTGTCTCGATAGGTCGTTTTGGCCAACTCGATCGACTCCGCCTCGGCCGCCGTGCCGATCAAGACAAATCCAATTCCAACGTGACGACTGAGATGCGCCATCGTCCGCCCAAAATACTCTGGCCGCCAGGCTTTCATGACATCGCTGGCCCCAACTTGTACTGCGATCCACTGACGGACAGTCTTGTCCTGAGCCTGAAGAAAGGCGTCGGCCCAGGCCTCTCCATCGGCTGGCACAGTGACCGACAGCGGCGAGAAGGTACCAGGACCGCTTCCCCCCATGGCATAGAGGTCCACCAGGTTGAATCGGTTGAACAGTCGATATCGGTGCAGATCCGTGAAATAGGACAGCCAGGCGTTCTGCACGATGGAACTTCCGTCAGGCCCTGCCGTAATCCCTCGCAGATCCGGCGCTCCGATGTAAGAAGTCAACAAGCCGGTCTGTCGATTGAAGGTGAGATTGATGATGCGATCATACTGCGCGTCCCGCAGAGGTGCGGCCCAGGCGGTCATCTCTTGCATGAGGGTCACAAGGCTCTTGGATTGCGTGCGGCAGTCATCGAGCAATCGATTGAAATCGCAACTGACGACCTGCCGAAGTCCGGTGAGCAGTGCCGCGGTCGGGGCGAAACTTCGATCGACGACCAGGTCAATCTCAACGTCGGACCATTCCTCGCGCAACCGGGCCAGCAAGGGACCGGTCTGAATCAGATCTCCCATGCGAGTCACGTTGATGATGAGGACCTGTTTCATCACACCAAATCTTTCGTCTCGGACCGATACTCGTCCAACATGAGCACCATCAGATCCTCCCGGGACAGGGTCCCCATGGGGCCGCGGGAACGAACATGTGCCGCAAGCTGCTTCAGTTCCACCCGTTGGTTGGAGGGAAATGTTCGTAGGGCCGATGTCAACGAAGGAAATGAAGCACCAGCGGCTGATGCTAGCGCTCCTGTCTGACGGGCGCCTCGCATAATCGAACCGATGCGATCCGGGCTGGCGACTCCGATCTGGGACAAGAGATCGCGCATGCGATGTGCGTAGGTATGGTCGGCAAGCACGCGTCGGCGGGCTTGTGTCGTCATGACGCGGCGCTCCTCGGGTTCGCGAAGCCAGTGGGTGATTTCGGCAGGCAATTCGTCGGGAGACGATATGGTGGCGATTTCATCAGGTGTAAACACGTCCGGCAGCAATGAACGACGATCGGTGAGCTGAAAGGCTCCGCATGCGGCTAGTTCGAAGGTACGGGGGTTCACAAAATCTCCGTCAGGATCGAATCCGGTTCCCGAACAGGAATGGAGATTGAGATTCACCGTGCTTCCGTTAAATACTCTCAGGCATGTGTCGGTATCGATCCGTGCGCCATTGCGTTGAAGCACGGAGGTCAAATCGGTGGCGCCATCCCACTCGTTGCCCCAGAGTTTGAATCCCCAATCCTGTCCGAGCAGACGGGGAAAAATTGCGCGACGGTTGGAATAGCCTGCGCCGACGAAGGAAGCGTCCGCCCCGAACTCTTCTCGTTCTAGCTGAGTCAATTCCAAGGGTCGGTGCACGGATGGATCGGCCGCCATGGGAAGGTAACGGACCTCTTTTGCGCCTGCCCGTTTGAGCGCCGCGATACAAGGCTCTTGCTGAATAACAAACCAAAAGTCATAGCCGGCCGCCAATTGTTGCCAATAGGTCAGATGCCGGTAGTTTTCAACGAACCACATGGCCGTCATGAATTTCTTTTTCCGCAAATGTTCCAACATCGGGAGGATCAATGGAGCCTGTGCGAGCGCGAGAACAAGATCCGGTGGATCCTCGGCCAATTGGGCCATCGTGACACGACTCAACATCTCCGCATACTTACTCTGCAGGGCCAGGCGATGTTGGGGATTTTTGAGCAAACCCAGTTGCTGGTAGCTTGAGGCATGGACGCTATGATCGAGCCATCGTACTTGATGCCCGAGCGATTCAAGTGCGCTGACCGCATAGCGGGCAATCGGCAGAGAGCCTCCGTAGATCGGTCCCACAATGGCGATGTTCAACTGTCCACCAGCCTGAGCTGCGATCTGTCGTTGTAAAACGGCTTCAATTGCGCGATGGCTGTCTGCATGCAACGCCGCGGCAGGGGTATAGGCCATGAGCCGCATAGGCTGGTTGGCTTTGGCGATCTGCAGACTGATCTCTTCGGGAGTGCCCCATGCCCAGGATATGCGATCCATCCAATCGCCCCATGCACGGGCCGACGCTGCATCGACTAACACGCTCAGATCAGGAACGACGAGGAAGACCGGAGCAGTCCGGGGAAGGCGTGCACACAATGCCTCGACCTGATAGAGCAGCCCGACGCCGAACACAACAATCGTCTCTCCTTCCTGGGGGCTCTGGCTCTCGGCCCAAGTCTTCGCTTCTTGTATGGGATCATAGGCGCTGTGAATCCAACGTCCATTCGCACGCGCTGACGGAATGCCGGTGCGTGCCTGCACGATCTCCAGCGTGCCGCCCCTACTCTGCGACAGGGCCGACGCCAGAGCGGCATTGCATTGGGCAAGTCTGTTGACATTGGTCTCGAAGGAATTCATTGCGTACCTTGCAGCGACAAGCGTTGTTCCGATAATTGGTGCCAGACAGTGGCTCGCTGATCTTCTTGTGGGTCTCTATCACCCGCTGGTCGGAAAATGGCTCCCCATTCGTCATGGTGAGACTGCCATAGGGACCACCCTGCAACCGGCTCTTGATGAGCCGCTGTAGCGGGATCGAGTAGCAGCGCCACGCTGGATTGGATCGGCCAGGCCCCCGGCAGGGCACGATCCGCCTGCCACACCCAGTGGCCGTTGCCATAGGGTCCGGTTTCATGCACGCGCGCTCGTGAGAAATAAAACCCCATTGCTCGCGTGCCTACTGCAGTCGCCAGATGCAGCGGACCCGTGTCGCCCCCGACGGCCCACTGACATTGCTTCAAGAGGGCCGCGAGCTGCGGGAGGCTCGTACGCCCCGTGGCATCCCACAGGTGGCCTGCCATCATCGGGGAGAGTCCATTCTGAATCGCGAGGGACCTCACCTGGTCGCGTTCACTCCCAACAAGGACCAGCGCATAGGAGGACTCGCGCGTCAGCAAGGCAGAGATCCACTCGATCCAGACTGGCACAGGAATAATTCGATCCGGGTCTCCGGCTCCCACCACCACCGCGAGCCACCGCCTGTTTGACGAACCAATGTCTCCGAGATCGGCGGGAAGATCCGGCAAGGGTGGAGTCAGCCTAGGCGAGATGGGAGGAGGGGTCAGTCCGCACAGTCCGCAAAACGCATCAGAGAGATGGACGCGATTGTTTCCTCGCGAGCGCGCAACGTGGCGCAGATACGACGCCCAGGGTGACAGTTCCTCATTTAACGGTCCGTGCAAATACGGACCGCGAACCTGTAATGCCAATAAGCTTCCTGCCAGAAGGGCCCGTCGGTGCTGATTCAGCACATATGCTGTCTCATAGGGTTCGGATGTCAATCCAGCGAGGTATCGACCGACTACGTCTAAGCAACCGGCCTGGAACTCTCCGACGCAAGCCTCGGCCCACGCATGCCATTGTGGCCCGTTCCACTCAAGGACATGCCCCACCCCAGGAAAGAGGCGGGCGAGGGCTGCAAACGGTGCGGGACAAAGCAGGTCGAGAGACCGTTGCGGATACCGGGCCGTGAGTGACGCAATGGCCGGCAAGCTCTGAACAAGATCGCCCAGCCTCGCAAGTTGGATCATGAGTGTGCGTGGTGTCATGTGTCGTCAAGACTGAGGGGTCATTCAAGCCAACGTATCGGCTGTTGCCAATGCCTGTGCCAACTCCTCAAGCCCCTCAAAGGAAGGGGCCAAGGCGTTCAGTGTCTGATATTCCCGTTGCGCCGCATCTGTCTGTCCGCTTCGTAAGCAGGTACCTGCCAACGCATATCGAACGGACAGATCCGCCGGATTTCGCGACACAAAACTTTGGAGTCGCCCACTCAATTCCGCCCAAGAGCCGCGTGCACTGCCCGCTCGTAGAAGCCAATGGATCGCCTCGGCATCATCCGGGTATTCGTTCAGCACGGCACAGAAATCGTTCCATGCCTGCTCAAACTCATCGAGCCCCACTCGCGCCATTCCCAATCCCATCATGGATCTTCGTCTGTCTCCGCGATGGGTCAGAGCGTTCAGGAATGCCTGTTCCGCTTCGGCATAATGTGCCCGCTGCATGTCGAGGATGCCGCGCAAGACCCAGCCCTCGCCATCCTGCGGGAGCTGCTTCAGTAACGCACCCAGGTGGGAATCTGCATCTGACAGATTCCCTTCTTCCAATGCCGCACGGGCCAGTGCCCTTCTAGCTGAAGGGTCGTCGTGGTGCTGCGACAGTTTCTGGTAGAAGTGTTGACTCAGTGGCAAACGGCCGGTCTTGGTACACAACCAGGCGCCCCAGCTTAGTACATCTTCGACGGAGGGCCATTCATCAGATCTGGCCAGAAGAGACTCGACCAGAGGAATGTCTTGACGCAGGGCTGCACGTTCAGTGTCGGCCACAATTCTCCATGAAGCCCTATCTCGGTCGTTCTCGAGCATGTGGAGTTCCCATTGCTCATTTTCTTGGTCCTTCATGTGAACGGACTTATATCCATCTTCGTAATAGTAGATGTCTTCGTCTGCCAACCACCATCGGGGACCCCACCGGCTGAGGAGACGGAGCGCATTGGCCCGATCATGAGTTTTACGTCCTGGCGTTTGACTTTCGAGATGATAGAGGACGCTCAGAGGTTGGTAGACAACCTGCCAACCTTTATCACCGACCTTCAGACAGAGGTCGACATCTTCGAACCCGTTGCGGAATCCCTCATCGAATCCGCCCACCGTCTCAAAGATCTCTCGCCTGATCAACATGCAGGCCGCCGTGACTGATTGGAATGTCCGACGCTGGTTGACCGCCGGATGGTCCCGATGGAAGTGAGTATAAAGATGGTAGGGCATGCGGCCTTCACGTGAAAACACGACTCCTGCATGTTGAATCGTATTGTCCTGGTAGAGCAGTTTGCTTCCCACAATTCCTACATCTTGATGAGAGGTGACCTCCGCAACCAGTGCGGTCAGCCAATCTTTCAACGGAATCGTATCGTTGTTCAGAAAGATGAGGAAACGTCCCCGTGCCGCCCGCGCCCCCTGGTTGCAGGCCTTGGCAAAACCGAGGTTCTCGCTGTTTCGGATGATCTGAATATCGCCACTCAGCTGATTGAGAAAATTCGCGGTATCGTCGGTCGAGTGATTGTCCACGACGATGACTTCATAGGAGATGCCGGACGTGACCCTCGTCAGTTCTGTCAAGCACTGCTCTGTCAGCTCCCGTTTGTTCCACACAGGAATGATGATGGAGCAATCGAAGTGTGCTGCCGAAGAGGTTGCTGTCTCTGTTGTGCCGTAACCATATTGCGCCCGCAGGCGTGTTTCTTCGGGATTGGCGATTTCCGGCCTATTGGACAAGCCTTCGGGAGAGCGCCAGTAGAGTCCGGTGACTTCAGGAATATGGAGCAACTGACGGATGGCGCCCAGACGGAGCCAAAAATCCTGGTCCCCCAGCGCCACATAACTCTCGTCGAAAAAACCAATTTCCTGATGAACGGAGCGTCGCCACATAGGATGGGGGCCTACCAGGCAGCGCCGGCGCAAATCGCTATAGCTGTACTCCGGCCATTGCCAAATCCCCTCGCGTTGATGCTGCTCAAAAGTCTGATGTGGAATCCTAGTCAGATACGTATCCCCATAGACCAACGCGACGTCTGGGTGTTCATCGAGTGTTCGTGCCAGGATCTCGTATGCATCGGGACGGAGCCGGTCATTTGTACTGAACGGAGCCACATAGGTACCGGCCGCGAGCTTCAATGCCATATTCCAAGCGGCATATACGCCAATTCTGGCCGGGGTCCTGAGATAGGTGATGTTCCGATATCGCTCCTGAAAGGTGGACACGACGGTTCGTTCATTCTCCGGGGACGCGGCATCCACCACAATGATTTCCATTCGCTGGATGATGGTCTGGCGCTCCAGGTCTTCGAGACACTCCTGCATGAACGCCGCGGCACGATAGCTGGAGACAATCACCGAGATCAGCGGACCATCCGCGGCAGTCTTGAGCCCGGGAGAAGCGACTTGTGGCTGGTTCAAGTTGCGATTCGTAAATAACGCATTACCATGCGTTGGCGACTGCTGGGACAAGGGTGCAAATGATACGAGCTGATGGTCATCAGTAAGCAACGCGACGAGATCGTCGAGGCAGCGGGCACCCTGATAGACTTCCTCAAGACTTGCCTCGACATAGAGAACCTGGATGTGGCGCTTGAGTCCGGATGACAATGAGGACAGGATTTGATGCTCAGCTCCTTGTACGTCGAGGAGCAGCATGTCGGGCTTGAGCAACCCTGCTTCTTGGATGACATGGTCGAGTGTTCGGCATTCCACGCGGGTAGCCTGTACTTCCCTGACGTGTGGGAAGATCTCCCGGTGTTTGCCCAGGCGCAGAAGGGAGCTGGACTCCCCATCGTTGTTGGTGATGAAAAAATCATGTTCTCCATTGTGGTCTGATAACGCGAAGGGGAAAACGCGCACGCGTGCATCTGTCGTCTCAATCTGGTTTAACCGTCGAGCCAGCTCCGGGATAGGCTCGAACAAGTAGATCTGTTCGAGATTCGGAAAGAGGCGATCGAAGAGTTGCCGCTCTTGATAGCGATGGGCTCCTCCCACGCAGAGCACGCGAATCTTCTGGGCGATGGGGGTGTTCGCGAGCGAGGCCAGGAGTTCATGTTGTGATTCTCCGGCTGCGATGGGTCCATTCTTTGGCACAGCAGGGGCTGAAGTTGTCGCGGGGTCCTGACCCCGCGCGGAGGTGGATTCGTGCTTGCACGCGGTGAGTGGAGCCGAAGGAGTATTTGCACGATCGATCACTTGATCGGAGCAATAAACGTCCCACTCGTTAGTGAGAGGCACCCGCTGGTATCCCCCGGTGGACGAATGGAGTGTGTCCGCGGGGAGCCGTCGAGCCATCAGCGATAACTGCGGAAGAAGGACTAGTGAGCGGTCGAAAGCCCAGCGCGCATCCGATGTGATCTGGGTGAGACGATACTGAGCCCGTGCGAGGGCCTCGAGATAGGGAATGAAACAATGGGTCAAGCCAGGAATGGTCAGACGATAATGGGGGTGAGCCACCGGGATAGCCAAATCAGTACTGGCCAGTTTGAGCGAATGAAAATGATAAAAAATAAGTATGGCATCGCCGATCAAGGTGCAGCCGTCACCCGATGCACGGATGTCATACTGATCGTGGTTCCATGGCCCGACACCTCCGCCCCGGTGTTCCAGGACAGTCACTCCCTTGAAACGTGTCGGCCAGTCCTCCAGATACAGCTGGTCCCCCATCTTCCCTTGTTCGTACCGTGCGAAACACCATTCGAGACAGCGCTCTCTCCACCAACGCAAGGCCTGCAATCCATGCTCGTCTCGCCGAAAGCTCAGAAGGCCCACGTTGAATCGACCATTGTGTGAGCCCAGATGAGTCTGGCTTGGTGAGAACCGATGTTCATGAATAAGAATGGAGTTCTGTCCAAGCTCATCGAAGAGGGGCTGGGGTGATGAGAAGAAAAACAGATCCGCATCGAGGTAGGTCAGAAGATCAATCCTGCGATCGCGCTCCAGAATGCGCAGAATGATCGTCGGGGTCATGGTCCAGTAGTACTCGACGAGAGAGCGGGAGCGTTGAGTCGACAGCAGCGCCTCATCCCGCTGCTCGATCTCATGCAGAGGAATCAGGTGAACTTCTGGAATGGCGAGCTGCGCAAGAATGACTCGCGTGATCTCATCCATGCAGACGATAAATAGAGTAAAGCGGGACGTTTCGTGTTGCCGGAGGGATTCAAGAAGCGCGAGACCCCGACTGAGGTAATGGCGATCGAAATAGGTGCAGTAGTAGCGAGTCATCGAACCGACCTTTCCCTTGTGCGGCTGGTCACACGCCCCTGTTTGGCCCGGCTCTGGCTGCTCCATCGGAGGAGTGTCTCCGAAATCTGAACGATATCTTCGTCCCGCAGTTCTGGATAACAGGGCAAAGTCACCAGATGTTGGTAGAGTGCCTCGGTGATAGGCAGCGCCTGACCGCCACGAATTCTTCCGGCATAGGCAGGCTGCTGATGTACGGCGAGCGGGTAATGGCGACCAGTAGCAATCCCGGCACCGTTGAGGAAACGCTCAAACGCCGGACGATCGGTACATTCAACGACATAGAGATGCATCGCATGTTCTGTTCCCTCGATCTGGGCAGGGGCTACAAGAGTAGTATTTCGCAAGGCATTCGTATAGGCCGCGGCAATGAGACGACGGCGCGCATTGTTGTGGTCAAGACACGGAAGTTTTCCGCGAAGGATAGCCGCTTGGAGTTCATCGAGCCGTGAATTTCTACCGGGCATGAGACTGACATAGCGCTCACGCCATCCATACTCCCGAAGCATTCTGACCGAATCAGCCAGCATTGGATCGTTCGTGACGACTGCCCCGGCATCTCCGAGCGCGCCGAGATTCTTCGTCGGATAAAAGCTAAATGCGGCGGCATCACCAAATGTGCCTACGGGTTGTCCGTCACACGTCGCCCCATGCGCTTGTGCGCAGTCCTCAACAACCTTGAGCCCATGCTCCTTCGCCACTGCCAGGATGTTCCCCATCGGAGCCGGTTGACCATAGATATGCACAGGGACGATGGCGCGGGTGTTCTCCGAGATCAGCCCCGGCAGGCGGGCGGGGTTCATGCAGCGAGAACGCGGGTCAATATCGGCGAAGACAGGAATAGCGCCGATTTGCTCGATGGCCGCAACGGTCGCCACGGCCGTGTGGGACACGGTGATCACCTCTTGTCCCGCTCTCACACCAACAGCCCATAGCGCCAAGGCAAGGGCATCGGTCCCGTTCCCAACTCCAATACAATACCGCACGCGCAGATAGGCGGCCCATTCCCGCTCAAAGGCCTGAACCTCGTTACCGAGGATGTATCGCCCGCTTGCCAGGACGCGCTCAAAGGCCGTTCGCACGGACTCCTCGCAAAGTCGCATCTGCGCGCCTGGGTCTGCGAGAGGAATGAATTCACGCTGCATGGACATCCTGCCAGTAGTGCATGGAGTAGCGTCCGTAAAAGGCGAGTGTCTGCTCTGCGCCAGCACGAAACGATGTCTTCGGTTGCCAGCCAAGCTGAGACTGGATCTTGTGGTAGTTCCCATAGTAATTGCCGATGTCGATCACTTGGCGATCAGATGGAAATGGAATCAGCTCATAGGAGCCCTTGCCGTATATCGTGATGAGCAGCTTAGCCGTGTCTTCCAGGCTGAGTGGATCGCCGGCCCCCAGATTAAATACCGCCCCGTTGGCCTCGTCCGTCGAAGCAGTCAGGAGCAGCGCGTCAATGACATCCTCCACATAATTGAAATCCCGAACTTGTTTCCCATCACCGTACACCAAGATTGGCTGGCCCTCGATGAGCCGGCGGATCCAGGCTCCAAGAAATGTTTGACGAGCGTCTTTGACTCGCATCCGCGGGCCATAGGTGTTGGTCAGTCGAAGGACAGCAGTTCGAATCCCATACACCCGGCAATAGAGCAAGTGGTACATCTCCCCTGCCATTTTGTTGATCCCGTTGACATCAACCGGCTGAATGGGATGCAGTTCATCGACCGGCAAGTACTGGGGACGTCCATAAATCTGCCTTGTGCTGGCAAAGACGACTTTGATATTCGGGTTGTGGCGTCGACAACCTTCGAGGATGGACAGCTGGGCCCGGGCGTTAATCTCGAGATCAGGCTGCGGGTTTTCCATAGAATCCACATGACTGGTTTGTCCTGCGAGATTGAACAGGTAATCGCAGCCCTGGAGCAGGTATTTCATCGAATGCTCGTCCCGCACGTCGGAGATGTTTACCTGTACGTCATGGCGGATCTCTCGAATATTCCAAAGGTTGCCCCCATACTCCGGAATCATGCTGTCCACCAGGGTGACCTGCGCGCCCATGGACACAAGCCTATTAGCCAGGTTGGAGCCGATAAATCCCATTCCTCCTGTAACCAAGACCCTGGCTGAGCGAAATCCATCATCCATGACTGCCGCTCTTCCGAAAGACATAGGTTGCGTCATATTCATCCCGGTCAGGATGGCTGTCGTATTCCAATCGCTGGACCAGTTCCAGATCTTGATCGCGACACAAGCCGAGGATCTCGGACTCGTTCAACCGCAGTTCATGGGTTTCAATCCCATACGCGAACTTTTTGAAATGGGTTGTGGGGCGCACCCGACAGACAGGCGTTCGGTGCAGCACGACGATCTGCGAAGACACGCGTGCTGCTTCCTCAATATGCTGCGGGTAGTCGACAACGTGGAGGAGCACACAGGAAGAGATGGCAATATGGAAACTTTGATCGGGAAAACTGAGCGCGGCTCCATCCCCTACCTGAAAGACTGGTCGTGGATAATAGCGTTGTGCCAATGCCACCATGGCAGCAGAGACATCAACCCCGACATACGTCAGCCTGGAGTAGAGGAGATATTCTAGGACCTCATAGTAATAGCCGCTCGCACAACCGATTTCGAGCATACGACAGTCTGGCTTGATGAAGGGCCGTACGGCATCGGCCAAGATCTGATAGACCATAGGTACACGGCCCCGATACAGAGCAGCGAGCTCTTCCTGCACCAGAGCTCGCTGCTTGAGGGGAATCCCCGGTGATTGCCAAGAGGTGGCTAAGGATGGGGTGATCTCATTCGGTTGAATCGTTTTTCTACCATACGACACATGCGCCAGATCTGGATCGGGAAGGCGATGGTGTCCCTGTCTCTCCTCGAGGTGTCGGCTAAGAATCTCTGCTGTCTGAGCCATGCGTTTCGCATAGGTATGGTCACGGAAGGTCCGAGCCTGTCCTCTTTCTGCGATCTGCAGCCCTTCCTCCGGATGAGCGAGGTAATAGCGGACCAGCGCCGCGCATTCCTCCAGCGAACGGTAGGCGATGATCTCTTCCCCGATGGCAAAAAGTTCATGCAGATTATCCTTATAGTCCGTTACCAGCAACGCACCACATCCAGTGGCTTCGAAGAGCCGCATGTTGTTGGCATAGGTCCGCGCGACATCAATGTGATGGTTGATGGTAATCTGGGACCGACGAAGAACCGAGAACATGTCGTTCCCCCAGACTTCGCCGTGCAGACGCCCCTGTTCCACGCTCGCGGCCTGTAAAGAGTCGACTCCATACCCCCAACATTCTAGGGGGACAAGCTTGGCGAGCGAGGCCATGAATGCCTGTCGTTCGTTATGCGCGGAAGAGAGCCCACCTACGAACGTGACGCCGTGTGACCGCTCCGGTGTCGCAACGGACTGAACGATGCGTGGCTCAAAGGCCAGCGGCTGATAGTAGGCCGTGATTCCCTGTCTTCGGAAGTCTTCCACGAAATGAGGGAATGAGGAGAAGATCAGATCGAGCCCCTTCAGTTCTGCCTGGGTTGGAATGGGAGATGCGATTTGCCCGACGATGATCGTCGCATGAGGACGGATATGGGCAAGAAACTCTTTCGTGGCGAGTCCCAGGTCCTGAAGATAGAGGACCTCAGGACGTCGTTGCCGGACCTGTTCAATCGCGATATCCAGCAGCTGCTCGTGGCCACGGAATCCTTGTTCCCGTGCCCAGGCTTCCTGAAGAGGGGCGCAATTCACAACCACGTCTTCAGCCTGCCATCCCGCCAGCCTCATCCCAGAAGAGTAAAAGTCGCTGTCGCCAAAGCTGGATTGTTGGAGTGCGAGTCGTTGCGCCTCGTACGAATGCAAGGCTCGCTCAGGCATCAATCGATAGTGGTGCGTCAGAAATCCAGGGTAGTAGGTATTGAGAAAGAGGCAGGCCGGCCGGGCGTCGTTCGATCTTGTCGGAAGTGATTGGGCCTTCTCAGCCTGGTCTCTCGGTGCGACGCGCTCGCATGATATTGGGGTATGAACAAATGCTGCCGGCGGTGGCAACTCACGCATGTGATAACGGTCTCCTTGCTTGGCCGGTTCCAGCAACTGTCGCAGAGAGACACGTGCGGGCTCATGGGTCAGGAACAGACGCGAGTTGAGACGCGCAGTCAGTAGTCCCTTGTCCAACCAGAATATGCCACAGTCCTTCACAAAGCCGAGGCGGTCCCACCAATCGGCAATGGAGAGTTCGCTGTCCCGCAAGGCGTCGTCCATATAGATCCATGCATGATCTGATAGAAAGTTCCTGACAAGTGGGATTGTCCCAAAGCGACCTCCATAGCCCGCGGCAGGACCGTCAACAATGACAAGATCGGCTCTGCTTGATCCGAAGAATTCGCGAAGCTCCTGATCGTGCAATTGGTAGCAGTCCGTCCGCGCATCTTGGATGACCTGGGATATCAATGGGGCCGTCATGAACCGCACGCTCTCGTGGAGGCCATGGAACCGGAGGTGGGATTGGACCTGCTGCACATATTGCGGGGATTGGTCCAGACTGAAAATATGCGGGATCTTCGATGCACCGTGGATTCTCCGCATCATGCAAGCCAAGGCCAGCGTACTGGCACCACTACCGAATTCAAGAATGGCTTGAGGACGTATGCGTTCAACCTCGTTCAGGAGAAAATCGATGGCGGCCGCGGTCATAGCCCATTCGCCCAACGGAAGGCCTTCCAGTACTGCTGCGACCTCTGGACGGGATGTTGACGGATAGGTGTGAGGCACGACCGCAGGAGGTGCGAGAAGATCTTCACCAGCAGCACAGCCGGCCACCCGTCTCCATAGCGAGAGGCAGGCGGTAAGAGGCATAGGGATTTTTTGAAAGGCCGCTCTCGCCGAAATCAGCATGGCCCCTGTGTCAGTTGATACTCCAGTTGCTTGTGACACCACCCCTCCTCTACACGACTGAACGGTTATCGCGGACGATATCCATTGGAGATCCATCTGCGGATTGCCCTGCTCGCTCTCGAGCAAGCTGCTGCGGAGGAGAATCTCAGATCGGAAGCCTTGCAAGGCCTACGCCATTTGCTGTGAGATCGAACGAAAGAGAAAAATGTGAAGTGGGCAGCGGTTTATTGAAGTTGCGCACATAAGAGAGAGAACCAGCCAGGCAAGGATTGCCTAGCGCTCGGTAAATCCGTCATGGATCTGACGTCGGCGTCAAGAATCCCCACTCGGTGTGGCGCTGCATCACCGAATACTCGATGGCCTTCTCAACGCTACTTCCCCAGCCGCGGTATTCGATGGACTCTTTCTGGTTAAAACGGAACTCAATTCCGAGGATGAGAGCATCGTCACGTTCTGAAATATTCTTGAGCGCACCGGCAAGGTGTGTGACGTGCCCAATCCCAATCAGTTCGAATTCCAAGTGGACCGAAGTGCCTAACACCAACCCTGTGCGCGGCCTCTGAATGATGATTCGGCATCCTGACTTGCTGAGGTCCTGCAACATGCCTCCAATGGGAGTCAACTCATTCGGCAGGGCAAGCGTCGCGTTACGATGGGTACCTTGTATCAGGAGCAACGGCTCATTGCTGGGGACGCGCACATCCTTGCGGAGATGGATCTCCTCGACCGTTCGAGGAAACGCGAGATAGAGAAGAGGGAGCGGAGACATCTGTGCCATGCAGACTTCGCTTTCGTACGCGACAAGCTTCCCAGCCACCAAATAACGGACGAGACAGTGGGTCCCCGTTTCGGACGGAACGGCCTGTCCAAAATGGAATGGCCATTCGCAGATCAACCAGGCCCTCTCTTTCCAGCCCAGCAATGTTGAACCACAGTTCACTTTGTCTAGGCCGGATCCCATCACGAGCTGGAGTGGCAATCCAACCACGAGAATCGACGAATGTGCGAGAGCATGCCCTGGTTCCGTCATACGACTTCCTTATCAAGATAGGTGCAAGGATCGAGCCCCAAGGTGATCGGGTCAAGGATCGACACGATCTTCCGGTTCGGTTGTCGGGGCTGCGCCGCAAGGTCGAGGTCGACAGGGATGGATCGCCGGTGACCGTCCTCGCCCGTGATCAGTATGACCATGGGCTGTATGGGAGCATGGTGATTGAGTTGCTTGACGATCGCCGCCTCACCCGTATTGAGCGAGACGCATGAACCGATGGGATAGACCCCCACTACCTGCACGAATTGCTGGACCAGCTCTCCATCCACATGGCCCCGACTACCCAATTGATAGAGGATTTGAAGCGTATCGTGAGGTGTTTTCCCTTTGTGATAGCAACGGTCGCTCGTCACAGCATCATAAATATCCACAATGGCAGCAATGAGTCCAAACTGACTGAGGTCTGTCTTGGGTCGTTGATAGGGATATCCCGTTCCGTCTACGCGCTCATGATGCTCCAGTGTGGGTTTCAGAAACATATCGGTGAGACCGGTTGTATACGACAATATCTCCGCCCCGCGCATGACATGTTGCTTCATAATTTCGAACTCGTCGGCTTCATAGCGCCCTGGCTTATTAAGAATTTCTATCGGAATCTGCATTTTGCCGATGTCGTGCAATAGCATACCGGTCCCTAGCTGAAGCAATGGCGCTCGCCCATACCCGAGATGTCTCCCGACTGACAAGGCGAGGATGGACGTATTGACGGAATGGAAAAAGGTGTATTCGTCGAACTGTTTGAGGCGTGTCAGACTGGTAAGCGCGTCAGGACTGCGCAGGATGCTGTCTGCCATACTTCCAACCACTTCACTGACTGCCTCCATATTCAGCGCACGACCCATTCTGACGTCTTCCATGGCCTGTTGAATGATCAGTTTGGCGGCCGTGAAGACCTGTTTTGCTGCGGGCAATTCATCGACAAACGGGATGGTTGACGGTTCGGGCTCCGGGAGTGGAAATATCGGTTGAGGGGGTGCAGTCTCCACCGTCACAAGTGACTTGAACGAGGCGGCGGCGTCATGGAATGCCTCCTCCGTATCCACATCAAGATGCTGGACACCGCTGTTGTGCAATTGCTCGATTTGCTTCAAGGACGTAATCGTGAACGTATGACACAAGAACGGTGTAGCCAACCAGGAGCGGTCGAGTTTCTCGACCTTCATGCCGACTTTCAACTGATCGATGGAAATTCGCTTGCGCATCATCCTCCAGAAACCGTGGTGAGCGACGACACGAATATTCATCGAACACCAATATGCCCTGATGGACTCTATCGGTCTCGAAGAGAGCAATCTTGAGGGTCATATGCGGCCGGCATACCGGAAGCTGATACAGCACGTTGGGCAGGAATTTCATTCGCTTGTATCAAGTTCAGTCGAATACCGGCCGATACGACTGTGTTAGGAATCTCCTCTGTATTCTGAGCCGGCATTCGGACAGTCAGGATGCCCGTCGCTCTTACGCTTACGCGCGTGAGGATTATTCATGAGTTCAGTCATCACCATTGCCATCGATCAACTCAAGCCGGGGATGTTCATCGTCGGAATGGACCAGCCTTGGCATCGGACCCCATTCCTCTTCCATAAACGTCTTATCCGCCAAACGGAGGAAATAGATCTCCTCAGACAGCACGGCATTAAAGAAGTCTCGATTGACCTCAGTAAAGGAATTGATGTAGCTGAGCTCTCGGTGGAGAAGGATTCTGACTTGAATGGCAGGACTGAAGACGAGACGGAAAGGACCCTGATCCAGTCATCACAGGGAGAAACATCACTACCTCTGAGCCCGCAGGAGAAAACGGCCGCGGCACAGGCGACCTACGCAGAGGCGACGATCACCATGGATCGGCTGTTTGCGGGATTGGAAGCCGGCACCATGCCCCAGCCTGATACGTTACGATCTATCGTTGAAAATATCCTCGCCCGTGTGCTCGACGATCGCACATCCATGCTGAGCCTGCTGTCGCTCCAACAAATGAAACGGTTCGATCGCTCCTTGGCCTCGCACGCGCTCGATATCTGCATACTCTCCCTGATCCTCGCGAGCGAGTGCGGCGTTGCCGAACAGGATAGAGAGGCTCTCGGCGTGGGTGCCTTACTTCATGATATCGGTTATATCCGGCTGCCGCGCAATCTCTATCGGAAGAACGGTGCCCTGACGGAGCAAGAACGTACACTGATGCGACAGCATCCTGCGCTGGGATTGGCAATCGTAAGCGACTCTAAAGAAGACCGCGACGCAGTACGCCGCATCGTCGCGGAGCATCATGAACGATGTGATGGCAACGGATTTCCTCATGGCCTCAAAGGCGATTCCCTATCGAAACTCGGACAGATCGTGGGGCTCGCCAATGAGTATGACGGCATGGTCAGCCGGCGAGGCGGAGATCCGTCCGTAATGCCGCACGATGCCATACGTCAGCTCTTTTATCTCGGGAGTACAGGCCAGTTTTCAAAAGAGCTGGTCGAATCGGTGGTCAAGACTCTCGGCGTCTACCCGATCGGAAGCTTGGTCCAATTGAACACGAAAGAACAGGCCGTCGTGATGGCGGTGAATCCAGCACAACGGCTCAAGCCGATGGTGAAAATCATCACCGGCCCACACGGGGAGTCGTATTCTTCACCGCCCGCTATCGACCTTGCGAATCAGCCTGAGGGCACTCCTGCACGGGCCATTACACGAGTACTGGATCCTCTGCATGAGCATGTCAATGTCGCAATATTTTTTGACAGCATGGGGGACCAGGCAGCTTGATGAAACGCCCAACGAAGATTCGCGCTCAGCCATCCATCCCTTCGACGCCCTCCAAACAAGATCATCTCTTCAACCAACCAGTGATGGATACGCTCCCGATCGGGGTGGTCCTACTCGACAGTCAACAACGGATCCTTTCCTTAAATGCCGAAGCGGTGCGGCTTCTGGGACGGTCCACGGATTTCTGCACCTCACACTCATTGCGGGACGTCGTCCTGGAAACCCCCAGGGCGGCTGACCTCGACATCGCGGGCCGCATTACAGAGTCCGCGCTCAATCGCAGCTCCATACAGCAAACCCAGACGACGCTCATAGGACCACGTCACGAGTCGTATCCGGTCGAATGGGCCTATGTCCCATTGGAGACCGGAGGAGATCCTGGCGGGGTCTTGACGATACGTGACCTCACTCGTGAGAGGGAACTGCAGCAAGATCGCGACCGTTTGGCCTGTGTGGCAGAAGAGAGTCCTGCGCCGGTTATCGAATTGGACCAAGAGGCGAATCTGATCTACGCCAATCCTGCGATGACGGACTTGCTTCACCGGTTCGGCTATGACACGAATGGATTCCCCGCCGTGGTTCCGCTCGAACTTCCGCTCCTTGTCAAGCGCTGCCTTGAAGCGGGGCAGGAAATACGAGGACAAGACGTATGCTTGCCCGAGGCAAGCTTCACATGGATTTTTTGTCCCGTTCCCCTTCACCGATTGGTCCGAGGCTATGCCGTCGACATGACCAACGTCCAAGCAGCTCAACATGAACTGCGTCTCTCGGCTGAGCGGCTCCAGGAAAGTAACTATCGGTTGGGGCAAGCCCTTCAGAAAGCGCAGGAAGCCGCTCGCGTGAAGACGTCATTCCTGGCGACCGTGAGCCACGAGTTGCGCACGCCAATGAACGGAGTCATTGGCATGACGGGCCTATTGATGGATACGGAACCTTCGGAGGAACAACGATCGTATATCGAAACGATTCGACAGTGCGGCGAGGCCCTACTGAACTTGATTAACGACATTCTTGAGTACGGAAAAATTGAAGCCGGCAAGCTGGAACTGGAATGTATCGACTTCAACCTTCGCACGACGGTGGAAGATGTCTTGGGGCAATTCGCGGAGCGGGCTCAGCGTAAAGGGCTGGAAATCACTGGCCTAGTCCATGCGGCCGTCCCGACAGGTCTGCGCGGCGATCCGGGACGGCTCCGGCAGATCCTCACGAACTTCGTGGGTAATGCGATCAAGTTTACTGACCAGGGCGAAGTGACAGTTCAAGCCTTTCTTGAACAGGACGAGACCGATGCGGTGGTCGTCCGGTTCGAAATCACCGATAGTGGAATCGGCATCCCCCCACACGTACAAGCGCGACTCTTTCAACCCTTTACCCAGGCCGATAGCTCGACATCACGTAAATACGGGGGGACCGGTTTAGGACTCGCGATTTCGAAACAGCTCGCTGAACAGATGGGCGGCCGCGTCGGTATCATCAGTCGACCGGAACACGGCAGTACGTTCTGGTGCACCGCTCGCCTGCTTAAACAAACGACGTCTCCCTTGGCGATCATGCCGTCGAATGAGTTAAGAGGGCGTCGCGTCCTGATCGTGGACGACAACGTATCAAACCGGACGATTCTCCACCATCTAATCACAGGATGGGGCATGGTCGACGACGAGGCACCGGATGCCGCCTCAGCCATGGCACTGATCGAGCAGAAGGCCAAGAAGGGCCTGTTCTACGATGTGGCCATTGTCGATATGTTGATGCCGGGCAAGGATGGGTTACAACTCGCAAAGGAACTGAAGATCCATCCTGTTGGATCGCAGATCCGTCTTGTGATCTTGACATCGCTCGTCCAGCGTGGACATGCGGAACTGGCACGCCAAGCCGGCTTCGTCGCCTATCTCACCAAACCAGTCCGGCACGATCAACTCTCGAATTGCTTGAGCGCTGTGATTGGATTGCCCGAACTTGTCAATCCGGGAAACCTGAACGCGATTGTTGCGCCTGCCGCCCCTCTCATCACACGGCACACCATCGCAGAGATACAGTCTGCGCCACGCGTACTGGTAGCTGAAGATAATCTCATCAATCAGAAACTAACCGTTCGCATGTTAGAGAAACTCGGCTACCAATCGGACGTCGTGGAAAATGGTCAAGAAGCTCTGGCCGCGCTGGAACGCGGCTCCTACGTCATCATTCTTATGGATTGTCAGATGCCCGTCGTCGACGGATTTGAGGCAACCAAACTCATTCGCCAACGTGAATCGACTGCACAAGGCACCGCGGCAGTCGATTCGGCCCTGGTACCCCATATTCCCATCGTTGCATTGACGGCCAATGCCATGCATGGCGATCGCGAGCGTTGCCTTGCCGCTGGCATGGATGATTATTTGACCAAACCCGTACGAAAAGAGGAACTCAGGGGAGCCCTCGACCGGTGGATGCCGGCGTCCGCTCATTCGCAGGCCGGCCGGACCGGCGCTGGAGAATGCGCTCAGGAAAAGACCGGAGAGCCTCTCTCGATGATTTTCGATGTGGCCACGATGTTACGAAACATCGGAAGCGATACCGAGCTATTGGACCAGCTGGTTGAGCTGTTTCTCCATCGCTATCAACCCATGCTCGAGGACATTCGGGCCGCCCTGGCCAACAGAGATCAGCGTGCTGTCGAACAGACAGCCCATATGCTGAAAGGGACCGCGGGGAATCTTTGTGCACCGGAAGTAGTGTTGGTTGCAGGGCAATTGGAAGCGTTAGGACGGCTCGGCATACTGCTGGATGGTCCGGTCGTCTATGCCCAACTTGAAAGTGCCGTACTTCGACTTGTTCGAATTCTGGAAAAGCGCAGCGGGAAACAAGGCGAAACCCGGGAGTGTGCAGCCTAATATGTTCGAGGCTTCTTCATGGATTGTCCCTACCGTGACGTTCCTCCTGTTAGGGCGTGACAAGCAGGACTTCGATAGTGCCCACGTCCGGGACAGGAGAGAAACATCCCCTCGAGATGCTCAAAGAACTGCCGAGCACTCAATGAGTTGATGCGCGTCGTGTTCGCTACGCTGAGGCTCCGAGAAACGCGGTTATTTCGTCAATTCCGAATGACCGGTGTCTTCACTTGTTTTAAAACTGCCGCGATTGATGCACCCTCGATGAGGATCTCGCTACGCAGGAACCGCCTCAGTAAGCGGCAGGATGTGGTCACTCTCGGCGAATTTTGGAACGGAAAACACTGGATATCGAGTGGGATAGTCCTCGGAAAGAACGAGCTGCTTGCACAGTCTCGTACGAGGATTCATGAGGAGAGGGCCGCGGAGATTGGCGGTCACGGCGGACGGATCATCCGATGGAATGGTGAGAATGACCGCCAGGGTCACTTTGTCATTGTCACTCCCCTCCACTTCAGAAAGCGCTTCTGACGAAATCATGACCTGATAGTTTGCGTTGAACAATGTGGGGTCAATGACCACAAACGCAAGGGACGCCTCTTCCGCACAGTGGAGCCATTTAAATGGGGCATTGGTGTCATGATCGAGCAGTACGTAGCGGGTCCATTCTGGGAATCCGAGCAATCCAGATGGGAAGGTCAGCAACGCCTCAGTAGAGACATTCATGATACCAAAGCGGGTTGACGCAACATTCATGATAATGGCTCCCTGTCTTTAACCACTTTTTGTTCGCAATAAGCGTCGGAACGCATCAAGCGTGACCACGGGTGTCCGTGCCGCAAGGTGATTCTCCTCTTGAATCCTGACGCAGACCTCGTCGCGATGCACTTCGATCGTCCGTGGCGCTTCAATTCCCAGGCGAACCTGTCCATTCTTAATCCCCAATACTACGACCCGAATGTCGGGTCCGATGGCTACACCTTCACCGCGTTTCCGTGTCAGGACCAGCATCCGTGCAATCCCATCTCCGCCAAGCCCTCTCCTAAGTTGTATCGGAATTAGCGTGCCAAACTTGAGAACCGCTGTCAGGCGGGAGGAAGAAACTTCAGGAGCGACGAGTCAAACAACCGCATGAACGTTTGGCTGGTCGCCTGGTATGCTGTTTCCTGCTGCTGAAGCTGGGTTAATGCCGTGGCCAGGTCGGTGCTGGTTTGACCGGAAAGCACCTGCTGAATGGCAGTGGATACCGTCTGCGCAGTTCCTTGGGCTGTGTCCAGGCGATTTTCGATGGCCCCAATCTGTCCTTGGGCAAGACCGATCTGTGTGATTGCCTGATCGAGAGTTCCCAGCCCCGCTTGGATCCCCGCCACATTGTTGCTTTCCAAAGCGCCTAGTAAATTGCTCAGGTCGTCGAAAATATTCGTGGTTCCTCCCGTGAACACCTGATCACCCGGGAGAACAATCTGTGTCGTTTGCTTGGGGCCGACTGCGATCGACTGGCTCTCACTGTTACCCTGATAGGAAACGGTGTCGCCGGCGCCTAATACGAAGGGCGATGAATCGGTCTTCGTTCCAGCAAACACCGGTTGCCCGGCCACTTCCGTATTGGCGAGTTGGATCAATTGCCGGTCCAGTTGGCGGACCTCCTGAGCAATCGATACCCGGTCTTGCGCAGACGTCGTGTCGCTGCTCGCTTGCACCGTCAGCTCTCGAACACGACTGATCAGGTTTTGCGTTTGTTGCAACGCCTGGTCGGCCACTGCAACACGCGCGGTTCCGAACTGAATGTTCCTGAGCCATTGATTGTTGTCGGCAAGTGCGGACTTTTCGAGGATGGCCTGCCCAAAGATGCTCGGGTCATCGGAAGGTTTGGTGATACTCTGCTGGCTTGAGATCCGTGTTACCGCGTTGGCGATACTTTCCTGGAGGTGCTGCAAGTTTCCTACCGACGAGCCGTAGAATTGTTGATCTGAGATTCGCATCGTCAGGATCCCCTTTCTCGTTACTCCCAGGCAGTTCGAGCGGCATTACTGTTTTATGGCTAAGATGTCTTGCAGCAACTGGTCCGCCGTAGTAATCATGCGCGATGCCGCCTCGAAGCTCCGTTGATATTGGAGGAGGTTGGCAAGCTCTTCATCCATCGATACACCGGAGACGGACGCGCGCTGAGATGTCAGTTGATCGTGAAGAGTCTGTTGTGCCTGAAGACTATTTTGGGCTCCTTGCGAAGCCGAACCAAAGCTTCCGGCAATATTACTGTAATAGTTTTGGAACGTGACGTTGCCGAGGGAAGCGACGTTCGTGTTGTTGAGACCGGCCAGCACTAAAGCATTCGCACTGTTGCCTGGCACTCCCCCCGCAGTCGACGATGCCGCGATCTGACGGACATCAGTCAACGATACGGCAATCGTGCTGGCTGTCGTTCCGGTCGGCGCAAAGAAATTCTTGCTGGTGGAGCCATCCAGCCCGAAACCCAGTTGATGCTGTTGATTGACCTGAGTGACGAGTGCAGAGGCCAATGCGTCGAGAGAGCCCTGCAACGAGGGGATGGTCTGATCACGGACGTCAAGGAGCCCTTTCAGCTGTCCACTTTGGATGACAGGCGCCAGGCTCGTCGTAGTCCCTCCTCCTGCGTCATAGCGCACATCAAGCAGCCCGTTGTTACTGAGATCAGGGACCCCGACGAGCTTGTACGTCCGCTCCTTGTCGACAAGGACCTGTCCATTACCGGTGAATACAGTCACTTGGCCCCTGGCATCTTCGATCGATGAAATATTGACCTGGGCGCCCAGATTGGTGAGCGCGACACCCCGTTCATCCCTGAGGTCATTGGCCTGTTGTCCACTGGACTCAGCGGCGGCAATCTGGGCATTCAGTCCAGCGATCTGACTGGTCAGGCTGTTCACACTCGTGATGCTTTGGCCGATTTGAAAGTCGATGGACTGTTGTCCGGTGGTTAAGGCCCCAGCAGACTGATTGAATTGGCCTGCGAGCGTCGTGGCTTTAGACAGCAAAACCGTCCGGGCAGATAGATCGCCCGGATTGGTCGCGACATCCTGCAAGGCACTGAAAAAATCATTGAGGCTAGCACCGATGCCTTGATTGTTGGCGTCCCCAAAAAGGGGCTCCAACTGGGCCATGGCCTTGCTCGAAGCGGTAAACTCTCCCACCTGGGAACCCGATGAAACCAATTGCCCTTCGATAAAAGAGTCGAATGAACGGCGAATACTCGTAGCCTGGACACCCGTGCCAATCTGGCCCGGCGATCCGTCCTGCGGCGCATTCTCGGATAAGGTGACCTGTTGTCGCGAATACCCCGGCGTATTGACATTCGCGATGTTGTGCCCCGTGACGGAGATGGCCTCCTGGGCGGTAAACAAAGCGGAGATGCCAATATCTGCCAGTCTGCTAATTCCCATTCGCCGCCTCTAGCCTTTCTGCCGAAACATCAGAGCACCCGTGCCAAATTGGTGAGGCACTCCGGATCCTGAATAGAGTTCCAAAGGAGCCGCGGCCTGGCGCACGACACTCAACGCCTTTTGGATAAATACCTGCAGGCTATTCAGAATGCTGGCATTGATCGATATCTCGTGACGAAGCGCACGAATCTTCCTGGCCATGCGGGTATATTGCGCTTCCAATCGCTGGGCTTCTTCGGTCTCGAGCCGTTCAAGAATAACGGTGAGTGTTATAGCTGACGGAGCGAGATTCCAACGACCAGCCAGGCATATGACCCATGCGGTTCGTTCCGCTTCGAGCCTGTGAAGACTATCCAGCAGTTCGGTTCGTTGTTGGTTCACCTCAGACATGTCCGTTAATGTCAATGTCCGAAGAGCTTGCCGTTCGCGCTGGACATTGTGCGCCAAGGCCTCACAATGGACCTCTTCACGGCCTAAGATATGATCGAGTTGCCTGAGCTCTGTCGCAATGTCCTGCATAGTCCATACTCCTCAGACCCGAATGGAGTCCGCTTCTACTCCAAATCCTCTACCTCGGATCTTGAGAATCGAAAGAGAGCGGTTCAGCAGGATGTTGGAAATCCGGTTTTCGCAGCCTGTCAGAGAACCGCGTCAGTGAGGGTCTGGCGAATGATGGCATCGGCAACATCTTTTCCCGACACGGTGTACGTGCCGGCATCCACCGATCGGCTGATCCCTTCAATTCTCGCTTCTCGTGCAGCGTCTGGCTGATCCGCCAACGCCTTGATCCGTTGGATCTCCTTTGCCTGATCTGAGATCTGGACCCGATCTTGGCGGCCGTCTGATTGTGTCTGCGGCTTCGCACTGACACCATCGGTCCCTTGGACTCCGAGTAGGAGTTTGGCAAGATGATCTGGCTTGCCATGACCGGAGATCTGCATGACGATGGCTCCTCTCTGTTCTTGCTCTAGCGTTCACCCCGGTACATTTTTAAGGATGGGGCGATGATCCTTGTCGACTTCATTATCGGTTATCCGTTCAGAAAACTTGAGGGAGGGAACATTTTTTTCTGTGTACTGATGAATCATTTTTGCCAACCCAAGCCCCCCCGCTTTCGAAGCCAACCGGCCAATTTCCTGGTCATAAAAGGAATAAAAGTAGGCTCCCCCTTTGCTATCGAATACCCCCTTCGGAATCGTGTCTCTCATCACTTTCAACATATACGAAATAAAGTAGGCTTCAAATTCATGAGCTGCGCCAGTGAGTTCAGCTAGCTGGCCCTGTCGACCCTGAGCGCGTAACTGTGGGACTTGTGATAAGCCAAATTCGGCCTCAGCCATGTTACCGACAGAACTCAGAGTTTTAAGATCATGGTACATATTTATATATTATAAGTTAATCAAGCACTTACCTATATTATATCAAGATTAGCCTGAAGAGCTCCAGCTGCTCTGAGCGCTGACAGAATTGCAACTAGGTCCCTGGGGGTGACTCCTACTGCATTCAGTGCCCTGACCACCTCACCAAGCGTGACCGTTTCATCCACTACCACCAGTCGCGACTCCTGTTCTTTGATTTCAGTCTGGACATCGGGCGTAACCGTGGTTTGCCCCCCGCTGGACCCTATGAGCGGGGCAGGAGGCTGCGAGACGTTTAGCGTATTCTTCACCGAAATGGTTAGATTACCATGTGAGATGGCGCAAGTAGAGATGCGCACATGTTCTCCAAGCACCACAGTGCCTGTCCGTTCATTCACGACGACTTTCGCAGACAGATCGACGTTGACATCCAACCCTTCAATGGTAGCGATATATTCGACGACTCGTCCACGAAATGTTGTCGGAATCGACGCGCGAATAAGCCCGGCATTCACCGCTGTCGCACTCCCCTTGCCGAATACCCCGTCGATCGCTTCCGTCGTCCGGATCGCTGTCGTAAAATCCGGCTGACGCAGGAGCACCGATACATTCTCCCACGATTCGATCTCGATGCCGGCATCCCTTTCGATGATCGCACCACCAGGTACGATCCCGGCGGATTGATGGTTCTTGCTGATGGTGGAGCCGCCTGCCCCACCCGTTCCTCCCAAGAATCCTCCAATTGAAACCGCTCCCTGCGCCACGGCATACACTTGCTGGTTTGCCGCTTTCAGCGGGGTAAGCAGCAAGGTGCCGCCTTGCAAACTCTTGGCATTGGCCATCGAGGAGACCAGTACATCGACCGTCACGCCGGGTTTGGCGAAGGGCGGCAGTTTAGCAGTTACGATGACCGAAGCAATGTTGCGCGTCAGCAATTGGATCGGATTGATCACGAGGTTGATGCCCATTTTGTTTAACATCGACATCATGGCCTGGATCGTGAATTGTCCGCCGATGACCTGGTCGCCGGTTCGATCTAAGCCGACGACGAGGCCGTAACCGATCAACTGGTTGTCTCGGATTCCTTCGATTGATCCCACGTCTTTGATGCGAACCGCACTCGCAGGTATCGCCCAAAGGAGGATTCCCAATACCACTAGCCCAATACTCATCCGCGCTCGTGTCATGTCGTGCGTCTCTCATGCATAATAGGTGAAGCTGTTCGTCGACGAAAGAATTGAGTGAACCAACCTTCTTCATCAGAGAATTCTGGCGGCATGGAAATTGATGCCTCCGGATCCGCTTCGATGTCTGTACTATCATCAAGGTGTTGAGGAGGATCTGTCTCTGCACGACGCACGACCTTGCTCATCACCATCATTTGCAATGATCGCATCACCATCATGCGGTGCCAGCGGTCCCACCGGATGCCCGCCGTTCGTCTCATAGGGTGTTTCTTAGACCCTGCCTCTTTGACCATTACCATGGACTGATCCAATCAAGCACCCGAACAAGCCATCCGGGACGTTGGACATCGTCCAGAACTCCCAGCCCTGAATAGGCAATCTTGGCGTCCGCGATGGCGGACGACAGCACGTTATTCTTCGTATCGACATCCACTCGACGCACGATGCCCGCGATCGTCATCAATTGCTTCTCACTGTTCACTGTGACCTCCCGGCGTCCCTCGATTCGAAGATCGCCGTTGGGCAGAACTTCCGAGACGACGACGGAAATAGTTCCTGTCAAGGCTCCTTGACGATTCGTAGCACCCTTCCCACCAAACTTGTTCGAGGCACTTGCATCAATGCCAAACCCGCGCGTAGCTTCGGCGCCGAGGCGAAAACCTGGAATGCCCACATAGCCTTTTCCGCTGCCGGTCAGGCTGTTCTGGATTGTGGAATCTCGCTCGACCGAGGTGTCGGCAGACTTCGACCCCTTGAAGTCCTCAACGATTTTAATCGTCAGGATATCTCCGACACGCATCGCCCGCATATCTTCATAGAGGTAGGCACGACCGTTCTCTTCCTGCCAGAGAGAGCCCAGCGTTTTCGGTGGCGGCAAGGATGGGACCGTGAGGGTCGATACGACTTTCGGCGACGACGAGCTGCAGCCATTGCTAAGGAGTGCGACCGCGAATATGATCACCGCCATGACCGTGGAGGGAATGAGATCACCACGTCTAATATTCAACACGAACGGCTCCTGGCCCGACAATCTTTGCACGCAGTTCTTTGCCTGAATCGACATTGGTCACTGTGACGGACTGCCCAAGTTCTCCATTCGACTTCGTCACGCCGGCAGTCTGAATGGAGAGCCCTCCGTGCCTGGCCTCGATGGACACACGATCTCCCTTGCGCACCGTGTACGGCTTCTTCACCATTCCGAGACGAATCGGGTAATTGGTCTGCAACGGGCGCGCGGCGCTCTTACCAATGACATCCTGCACATCAGTGAGCAATTCATGGCTTAAATCCGTGAGTTTGATGCGATGAATAGTGACATCCTCCGCTTCGATCACGCTGTCGATTTGAATGACTCGCGTCGGGACGACGGCATCGATGGATGCCGACACATCGGCAATGGCGTCAATCCTGTGCCATGGCTTCCCGTTCGTGTTGATCTGAACATGAAATGTCCGGCGCCCAAGTCCCTCTTCGAGTCCGCTCGGGGAAACCCTCAGTTCAATGCCACCGGAGGGGATCTTCATCGGATCCAGCGGATCCACCACGACAGCATGAATGGCACGGACCTTTCCCCTCATCTCTTGCTCCAATAAGTGCAGAATGCTTCGTTGGATTTGATCCGGATGTAATTGGTGAACTGTCGGTCTGGGTTCGTTGCGATTCGGGACAGAGCGATGGCCAGGACCTTCCTCCCCAACAGGGAACGACTGAACCTGCTGGGGGGAAGCGGCCTCAGTCATGAGCGGTCCAAGAACCATCACGGCCAATAGGGTCGACTGCATGAATGAACGACGTACGGTCATGGAAAAGACTCCTCCGTGTAGCCCTGCTTACCGCATCAAATTGTTTGCGGTAGACATCATTTCATCCGAGGCTTGAATGGTCTTCGAGTTAATTTCATAGCTGCGTTGCGCAATGATCATGTTGACCATTTCCTCAGCCAGGTTCACATTGGAACTTTCCAGGAAACCCTGTTGGATGGTTCCAAATCCGGTTGAGAAACCGCCGGTTCCTTGTAGCGGAGGGCCCGAGGCAAAACTGTCGAGAAAGAGATTGTTTCCCATCGCGACAAGCCCGGACGGATTATCGAACCGAGTTAATTGGACCTGCCCCACTTGCGACGCTTGTGTCACGCCGGGGAGCAGCACGGATACGGTGCCATCTTGGCCGATGGAGATGCTCAACGTTCCTGACGGAATTGTAATGACGGGATTAAGTTGATCACCGTCCCCGGTCACCAGATTCCCGATATTGTCACGCTTGAAGGATCCGTTGCGGGTATACATGGTCGTCCCATCCGGCCGTGTCACCTGAAAAAACCCAGCGCCATCGATTGCCATGTCCAATTCATTGTTCGTCTGCAGCACGCTTCCCTGTATCCATTCCTTGGCGACCGTCACGGGACGAACCCCCGCCCCGATCTGGATCCCGACGGGAAACACACCGACGTTCGACGCGCTGGTGCCAGGCATGCGTTGGATCTGATACAGCAAATCAGAGAACTGTGCGCGACTTCGCTTGAACCCGGTCGTATTGACGTTCGCCAGATTGTTGGCAATCGTGTCGACATTGATCTGTTGGGCGGTCATTCCGGTGGCCGCGGTCCACATCGCTCGATTCATACAAAACCTCCTACGTCTCTCTTGGTTCCTGAAGCGTCAGGGGCAAGACAGTCAGCACAGGGTAACGTGATTCGTGTATATGTTTATCTTGTCTCGCTTGTCATGTTGGAAGCACATGCGACCAATACGCTACCCTAGAGTACTCGACCTATATCCTGGATCGAGACATCCGCCATATGATCCAGCGTCTGGATCAGCTTCTGCGCCGACTCGTAATTTCGCAAACCCTGCATCATCTTGACCATCTCGCCGATTGAATTCACGTTTGACTCTTCGAGCTGCCCCCCCTGAACTTGCGGGTTCTTCGCCGGTCGAGCCTCGTTCGATGAGAACAGCCCTTCGACATGCTTCTGCGGCATGTGATCCGTGGGAAAATCCATCACCTTGAGCGTCGCCACCGGTTGCCCATCAACATGGATTGCCCCCTGGGTATTGATCTGGATCTCGCCAGGAGGCACCTTGATTTCTCCCTTTGTGCCCATTACCGGATATCCCAGGTTCGTGACCAACCGGCGCTGAGAGTCCAGCGAGAACGTGCCACCCCTGGTATACCGAACTCCCTGAGGTGTCTTGATCTCAAAGAATCCACTCCCCTGGATCGCTGTATCGAGCGGATTCCCGGTCATTCTGATACGACCATCCTCAAACGATGTGCGGACGGCGTGAGGGGCCACGAAGACTCGCTCAGTTGGGCCAGATGGGCGTATGCCAATCTGCTGACCGAAACCAACTGGTTGTGCGAAGACTGGCGTGGAAACCTTCACACGCGCCATAACGGACTTAAATGCCTGGTGGTCTTGCTTAAATCCGGCAGTATTGACATTCGCCATATTATTGGCGAAGACCTGCATCTCGCGTTCTTGCGCCAGCGCACCGGAAAGGATGGGATAGATGGCTCGGTTCATGTTCTTCTGCCAAATTGGACTGCTCGCCCACGTCACATCGCAACATGCATGCCATCCGTCTGCAACCGTTATTTCATCAAGTCGCGTGAGCGGCGAGCCAGTCACAGCGCTGTAAATACAGTGCGATGGCGCGTGCAACGTTCACTGAGGTCCTGAAGTCATCGATAGAGGAATCCTGGACGGATATGCAGGACTAGGAAAAGATTGCCGGAGTGGGAAGAATATCGCAGGTTGGAAATGGTGTGGAAGGCGCGACAAGCGGGAAAGGCGGACGGACAAGATTGGTGAGAGACTTACGTCATGCGTGGGCCGGTCTGCAATGAAGTGGCCACTGTCAGTGATTTGACGGAGACTGGAAAGACGTTCGTTGAAGCGAACCGAACAGTTTGGCCGTCAGACTTTGCCATCTTCACGACTTGCACGGCTAATCGGATTAACCCGTCAGGCTCTGTGAAATCCTGGGGATAAAGCGCGACGCCAATACGGCAACTCAGAAACAGCTCATGCCCGTCCAATGTTAAGGGAAGACCCACAGTCGCCTGTAGTTTTTCAACAATGGCCATGAGTTCCTCATGGGAAGTAAGATTGTCGAGAATGATCGCGAATTGATCCTGAGCCAACCGCGCAACCGTTTCAGTGGAACGCAAAACCCCCTTGACCCTGGCTGCCTGAACGCGAACGAGCACATTGCTATTCGCTTGACCTTGACTCTCTGCCACCACTCGGAAATGTTCCAGCTCCACTACGAGAAGCGCAAGGGATCGACCGGTTTTAGCAGCGCGACCAATCGATTGTTCGAGTAACGTCACGAACAATCGTCCGGTGGGCAACCCTGTCACATAATCATAGGTTGATGACAGTTCTGTGGCCTTCTCCATTAACTTATTTTGATGGAATGTACGCCTTGGATACCGCCCCTTCAGCCACAATCCTCCAAGAACGAGGAGACTGATAAGACCGAGCCCCATGAGCAGCACGAGTGGGGACATAGCCATGGTAGTGAAGCCTGTACTTACCATCCATTCATTCAGGAAGGGAGCAGACGTAGCGATGTAGACAGACAGGTGCATCGTATAAACAATCATGGCTCCCAAGCTTCCGCCGAGAAGAAATCTACTGGGAAGTATTTCGGTTGATGATGAGACAGACTTGAGGGGTGCAGGACGAGCAGGAAAAACAGGCATCAGCGGCGTCAAACGAACAGGTGTCGCCCCACGACCAGCGGCACGACAGGAAAGCCGGTGCGGCTGGCCCATGGCCCTGTTCATTGTGTCTCATTGCAGCACTTCGAGTCTCTCCTTCAGGTGCAAGACTGCTTTGGTGTGGATCTGACATACACGAGACTCCGTCACTTTAAGAATCTTCCCGATTTCCTTCATCGTCAATTCCTCATAGTAATACAGTGTGAGCACGAGCCGTTCCTTCTCCGGCAATTGCTGGATTGCATCGGTCACCCGCTCACGCTCCCGATCATTCAGGATAGTTGCGAGGGGATCGGGGTGTTGCGTGTCGGCGAGCATGTCGAGAATTTTTGGCCCGTCCGGCTCATGCATGTTGATGTCATCCAGGCTGACCAGGACGGCCCCCCGAGACCGCACAAGGAAATCATCCAGTTCGTCTGGAGACAGCTTCATCTCTGCTGCGACTTCCTCATCGGATGGAGGGCGGCCAAGCCTGTTCAACAGTTGAGTATGCGTGCGCTGTAACAAGGACACGCGCTCGTGAACCGAACGTGGAATCCAATCCATGGAACGGATTTCGTCCAACATGGCGCCCCGAATACGAAACTCCGCATAGGTTTTAAATTTCGCTTCTCGCCCGGGGTCGTATTTATCCATCGCGTCCATTAATCCCATGATACCGACTGAGACGAGGTCTTCCGCATCCATATAGGCCGGAAGGCGGTAGGCCAGACGATGGGCCATCGCTTTCACAATATGAGCGAACTCTTTGATGATCAGTTCGCGATGCGAGTCGGATGCGGAGCCTACCTGTGGGCTTCGTTGCGTCGCTATGTTGCTCATAATCAGTGCGCCTTATGTATTCGAATCAAAATGGTGTCGCGTTAGGACATCGGGATCAATTGATGCCATAGGAACTGCACGGTACTCTTCGGCAATTGAGGATCGGGCCATTCTGCGATCTTATTCGCCAGCTGGACAAAGGCTCGGCTCACGGCCGAACAGGGAAAGCGCTCTGTCACTGCCTTCTGCTCGATGACAGCCATCGGCAGGTAATCGTCGAGGGGAATGAACCCCAAATATTCAAGACTGATGCTCAGAAACCGCTCCGCAGCCACATCAAGCTTGCGGAATGTCTGCATGGCTTCACGTTGACTTTTCGCCATATTCACCAATACTTTAAAACGGCGCTCACGATGCTGGCGGCACAACACCTTCACGAGCGCATAGGCGTCGGTCAGTGACGTCGGCTCCGGTGAAATCACGACGATAGTCTCCTGGGCCGCAGCGGCGAAATAGGTGACATTGGGCGACACACCGGATCCGGTGTCGATCAACAGCACGTCCACCGTGTCGGCGACATGCTCCAACTCGCTTTGGAGGATCAGTTGCTGGGAGTCGGTCAAAGAAGTGAGTTGCGGAAGGCCTGAACCTGCCGGCAACACCTGGATTCCAGCCGGGCCTTGGATGATGATGTCGGAGAGGTGGTGTGATCCGCACAGCACATGTTCCAACGTATGCCGAGGCACCAATCCCAATAGCACATCGATGTTGCCCAACCCCAAATCCGCATCCAGTACCAACACTCGTTTCCCAGCTCGCGCCAATCCCACGGCAAGGTTGGCGACCACATTCGTTTTCCCAACCCCACCCTTTCCGCTGGCCACTGCAATGACATGGGTACAGGGACCCTCTCGAGCCGTTGTCGGCATCGCTGCCTCCTGTTCGCTGAATATGCTCTTCATGCGGAGCCTCCTACGCTTGTTGTGGCGTCGTTCCGCCCATGGACGCAACCGGGTCGCAGCCAATGGATGACGAGAGGCCTGATAGTGTGAAACGGGCTGAGCTCCTGTCGAGCAACAGATTTGCCAACCGTGCAGATCCCGCCAATTCGAGGTCTTCTGGTACCCGTTGACCATTGCTCCAATACGACAGGGGCAACGTGGTCTGGTACGCCAGCTCAAAGAGATTGCCGTACTCCTCTGTCTCGTCCAGCTTGGTAAAGAGCAAACGAGAAGGGGCACAGGCGTCGTGCCGCACCACTGTTCGACGGAGATCCTGCATCCGCGTGGCCGCGGACAAGACCAGATGCGTCTCGATCGTGCCGTAGTGATCCTTGAGTTGACCGAGGCTTGTGAGCCGCGCCGTGTCATGAGGACCAAACCCCGGCGTGTCGATAAGGATCAGGTTTGCCTTCCGATGACGGCGTATACCCTCTAGCACGTCGGTCGTAGTCTGAGCCGTTTCAAGAGGAACTCCCAGGACGTTCGCATACATGCGGAGATGTTCGACCGCAGCCATACGGCAGGTATCGAGCGTGATCAGGACTACAGATCTGTTCTTCTCGAGACGATAGTGAGCCGCGAGCTTCACGATGGTCGTAGTCTTGCCGGCTCCGCTCGGGCCGACAAACATCGCAACCTTGTAGTCGTTCGCGGCATCCAGTAAAGGTCCACTGACGCGAATCTGATCCACGCACAGGCGGTGCAATGCCTCCTGGATCTCGCCATCCGATTGGAGAGACTCCTGCGAGAGACGGCGACGAAGCGCGAGACAGAAGCTTTCGGCCGTTGAGGGACGCAATCCTTGTGCAACGAGAAGACGGCAAGCTCGTGCCAGCGGTGCAGGAAAGCTTGATCCTGCTGTCTGCGAGTCATCTGGCAACGAAGACGTGAGGAGCTGTTGCACGTCGAGGAGTTCATTCTTGAGATTCCGAAAGCGTCCTGGGGAGGCCGATCGCGGACCCGATTTTGTCCTCGACGCAGGAATCCGTCCGTTCGCTCCTCCGGACCCCGCTGTATTATTGGAGTGAAGCAATGCGCTCAACGTGTCCTGAAACGCAGAAGGGGATTCTCGCCGACTCTCGACAGAGGGGCTACCAGTCTGTGCGACCTGAGGAGTCGTGGGATGATCAGGATGAACATGTTCGGTCATCGAATCAGTTGCAGCCGTTACCTCCAAAAGCGATCGTCCGAAGAGCGCGAACGGCAGGCTCCCTCGCCGCACCCGCTTGGTGGAGAGGATGACGGCATTCGGCCCCAGCTCTTCCTTGATGGCGCGGATGGCGTCATGCATGGTGTCGGCATGAAAGACTTTCATCTTCATAGTTCACCTCAAGGTTGAAGGATTTCTGCGTCTAGCCTGATCGTATCCAGCGATTGGAGCCGGACCATCGAATCGAGTTCGTTGAATCCCACCACTGGCACGGCATGAAGAATCCGATCGGTCAAGCGACGGATATGGCGACGGAGTGTCGGCGAGCAGAGCAGGACCGGCTGATGGCCACGTGCTGCCACACGTTCCACCGTCTGCTTGAGAGCCGCCAGCAATTTGTGAGAGAGACCAGGGTCCAGGTTCAACATGCCCCCGTGAGGGATCGCCGCAGCCTGGTCACTCAAGGATCGATCGAGCCGCGGATCGAGCGTGATGACGGGCAACGTGCCGTCAGGAGCTTGATACTGACGCGTAATCGTCCGTCCCAGCGCTTGACGTGCCATTTCCGTGAGCAACTCAGGATCTTTTGTCGTGCCCGCGTGGTCGGCCAGGGCTTCGAGGATCGATCGAAGATCGCGGATTGGAATGCCTTCGCGCAGCAAGTTGCTGAGAACCCGCACAACCGTTCCAAGCGGCAGTAACGTCGGGATCAGTTCTTCAACCAGTTTGGGATGGACTCTCGCCATTTCATCGAGCAACGATTGCACTTCCTGCCGCCCCAACAATTCATGCCCATGACGTTTGATAATTTCCGACAAATGCGTGGCGATGGCCGAACTGGCATCTACCACGGTGTAGCCGGCCAGTTGCGCTTGCTCACGCGCGGCTTCCGGTACCCACAGCGCAGGCAATCCGAATGCCGGCTCCTTCGTCGCCACGCCATGAATGAGGCCACGTTGAGCGGTTCCTGGATCAATGGCCAGCACGTGCGATGGCAATACGTCGGCCTTCGTCAGCTCCACACCTTTGAGCATCACCACATACTCGTTCGGGCGCAGTTGGAGGTTGTCTCGAATATGTATGGGGGGCAACAGAAAGCCCATCGTATCCGCGAACTGTTTCCTGAGCCCCTTAATCCGGTCGAGTAATGCCGTCCCATGCTTGCCTTCCACCAATCCAATGAGCCCGTACCCCACCTGCACTTCCATTAGATCGAGCGGGACCAGCTGAGGTGTGGTGCTTTCCGCTTTGGGTGCCACGGAAACGGGGGCCGACTCGGAGGGTGCCTCTGTCTCCTGCGACAATCGATAGGCTAGCCACGCGGCGCCTCCCCCTAATCCCAGAAACGCTAAATGAGGCAACCCAGGGACTAATCCAAGAGCGAGTAGGATGCCGGCGGCAGTACCAACGGCTTTGGGCGAAAGCAACATCTGTCGCGTGATCTGAAGTCCGAGATCGGCGTCCGCGGCGGCTCGGGTCACCACGATGCCGGCGGCCGTAGAGATAAACAACGCAGGAATCTGCGCGACGAGTCCCTCTCCCACCGTCAAGAGGGTATACGTTTGCGCGGCCAATCCAGGGCTCATGCCCTGTTGGAGAATCCCGATCGTGAGCCCACCAACGATATTGACAAAGACAATAATGATGGCCGCCGTGGCATCTCCACGGACGAACTTGCTGGCACCATCCATGGAACCGTAGAAATCGGCTTCTTCAGCGATCTCCCGCCGCCGACGCCTCGCTTCCGTCTCATTGATCAATCCGGCATTCAAATCGGCATCGATACTCATCTGTTTGCCGGGCATGGCGTCCAAGGTGAACCGAGCCGCCACTTCCGCGACCCGTCCGGCGCCTTTCGTCACCACCACAAAGTTGATGACGACCAGGATCGAGAAGATGACAAGTCCGACCGTGTAGTTTCCCCCCACGACGAAATTGCCAAATGCCCGAATCACTTCACCCGCTGCACCCGCACCTTCGTTGCCGTGCAGCAGAATCAGGCGTGTCGACGCAATGTTGAGGGAGAGGCGGAATAACGTCACGATCAGCAGAATGGAAGGAAAGGCCGAGAACTCGATAGGACGCCGGACTTGCAATCCCACGAGTAAGATGATCACGGACACCGTAATATTGAAAGCCAGCAGAAGATCCAAGAAAAACCGTGGAAGCGGCAGGACCATCAGCATGATGACGCCCACTACGCCCAACGACATGAGGATGTCCGGGTGCCTGATAATGGACGAGGGGGTCAATGTGTTCGGTTGTGAGGTCATGATTTCCTTGCCTCTTCACGGTTGAAGCGCTCAGATGTGAGCCCCCGCGCACGAAACACGAACGCAAGGATCTCCGCCACTGCACGGTAGAGATCGGCGGGAATCTCCCTGCCGATGTCGACGAGTTTATAGAGTGTCCGGGCGACAAGTTTGTTCTCGACCACGACGACCCCATGCTGCCTGGCCACCGCACGAATCCGTTCCGCGAGGTGGCCGGCACCTTTGGCCACAACAATCGGGGCAGACATACGTGCCGTGTCGTATTTGAGCGCAACGGCAAGATGTGTGGGGTTCGTCACGACCACATCGGCTTTCGGCACCGCCGCCATCATGCGTTTTCGCATCATGTCCCGTTGAACGCTTCGCACCCGACTCTTAATCATCGGGTCGCCTTCCGCATCCCGATGTTCTTCTTTCAGCTCTTGCCGGGTCATCCGCAGAGAACGTTCCCACTCATACCGTTGATAGAAAAAGTCCGCCGCCGCGACTACTGCGATCGCCCCCGCGATCACGGTTGCCACTTTCAATGTCAGCCACCCCATCACCGTCATGAGCCCCCGCACGTCATAGTGCACAAGTTCCGGAAGGCGCGGGATATCCTGGCGCAACACGAATACGCCGATGCCGCCGATGATCGCGATTTTGAGCAACGCTTTGATCAACTCTGAGACAGAGCGCAGGGTAAAGAGTCGACCGAGGCCTTTGATCGGGTTCAATCGACCGATGTCGAACGGAAGGGACGGCTTCCACAGCAACCCTGTCTGGGCGAGAGAGGCTCCGGCACCTACGAGTGCCAATCCGCCCAGAAATGGCAGCATGAGCAGCAGACTCGTGAGCCCGACCTGAATGATCAACGAATGAATCTGGTCGATCGTCAGGCTGGCCTGCACCACGCGATCGAATGACATCGTGAGACCTATGCGGGTGACATCGGTCAGCTGATGCAGGCCCGGACCGGCCAACAGAGCTAGAAGCCCGATGCCCGCAAGGAGGAGCGCCGCGGTGGTCACATCGCGACTTACCGCGATGTTGCCTTTCAGGCGAGCGTCCGCTTTCCGTTTCTCACTCGCCGGTTCTGTCTTGTTCTCGTCGCCGTCAGCCATGTCCAAGTACTCTTAACAGGAGCTCAATTGTGTCCCGCAATCCCGTAAATTCCCGTTCGAACAGAGACACGGTATAAGGCAACGCAAGACCTAAGACCAGCAATCCCAGCGCGATCGTTAAGGGAAAGCTCAACACGAAGACATTGATCTGCGCGACAGCTCTCCCCAACATGGCCAGCAAGACATTGATGAGGATCATGGCCACGAGGACCGGTGCCGACAGCTGCAGAGCGACCAGAAACATATGTTGAGACAGTTGGAGCACTTGTTCGCCAACAGCAGGCGAGAGCGTGGCGCCGAATGGAGGAATCGCATCGTAGCTCGACACAACGGCAGCCACCACGACCATATGCGCATTCAACGAAAGAAAGACCAGCGAGGCGATGATTCTGAAATACTCGCTGATCAACGACGACTGCTGGGCGGTCATGGGATCTATCAACTGCACTGCACCAAATCCAATCTGGGTTCCCAGCAGGTCACCGGCGACTTCAAGGGCTCCGAACAGCAATCGGACGGCTAGCCCGATCACGAGGCCGATCAGTAATTCGCTCGCAAGCCCGGCTGTCATCTCCACTGCGTCTCGAGACAGCGGCGGAAACCGAATGAGCGGCGAGAGGACGATTCCTAGCATCACGACAAGCGCGATCTTGATTTTAGCGGGGATCGTCCGCCCGCTTAGCATCGGAAATGCCGCGACAATGCCGCCAATACGAGACACCAAGACCAGAAACGACTGGAATTCAGGCAGGAGCAGATGAAGTGCCGGCGTCGTGCTCATGATTCTCTCATGGTCAAATGTGTCGTGAGCAAATCACTGCCCAAAGTTTGGGATATTCAGGAACACCTGGGTCATAAACGACGTAAGCACGCCCAACATCCATGGCATAAACATGACGATAGCCGCGAACACAGCCAGTACTTTCGGCACGAACGTCAACGTCGCTTCGTTCAATTGTGTCATGGCTTGCAGGACGCTGACGGCAAGCCCCACGACCAAGCATACTCCCAGGATGGGCGCAGCCACGATCAGCGTGGTTTCGAGGGCTTGCCGCCCTAACTCTGTAACCATCTCAGGTGTCATCTCGCTCGCGCCTCTCGCCTGCTCATCGAAAGCTTTTCACCAGTGATCCAACGACCAGATACCACCCATCGGCCAGCACAAAGAGAATGAGTTTGAACGGGAGGGAGATCACGGCTGGAGGTAACAACATCATGCCCATAGACATCAGAATGCTCGCGACCACCATGTCGACGATCAGAAACGGAATGTAGATGAGAAAGCCGATCTGAAAGGCGACTCTCAATTCGCTCAAAATATAGGCGGGAATCACCACATGGATGGGAACCTGATCGACCGATTCAGGCTTGGGAAGCTTACTCAGCTCAATGAAGAGTTCGAGGTCTTTGTCGCGTACTTGTTTCAGCATGAAGGAACGGATCGGCTGGATGCCCTTACTCCAGGCCTCCTCGTAGGAAATCTGTTCCGCAAGCAGAGGTTGCAGGGCCTGACCATAGACGGCTTCCCCCACCGGCGCCATGACAAAAACGGTAATAAACAACGCCAGGCTAATGAGAATCTGATTGGGCGGGACCTGCTGCGTGCCTATCGCCTGCCGGAGGAATGAGAGCACGATCACGATTCTCGTGAACGACGTGACCATGATGAAGAATGCCGGTGCCAGGGAAAGCACTGTCAGCAGGGCAAGAATTTGAATGACAACGGCAGTCTGTTTGGGACCCGTCTGGCCGAGATCGATCGTGACAGAAGGATTGACCGCACCGATAGCCTCCTGTCCCATTCCCAGAAATAAGCCGACGAGTGCAAGAAGCAGGAGGAGCCTGGAATAGCCCTGTGGCCGTCTGACGGAGAACGTCAACGTTGGACAGAGGCAGGCGTCAGCCGGCATGGGTACCTCTGGTCTCAGCCAACCCCGCGTGCATTGAAGACTGAGACTCAGGGTGAGATGAAATCCCGCCGAGCGCGACTGGCCGATTCGACGGCATTTCTGACAGAAACTGCTGGACTCGATTCCGATCTGTGATGTGACCGAGAGAAACCAGATCCGTCGGGGTCATGCCGACAATCAGGAACTCCCCTGCGACCGACACGAGAGAAATGGTCTTGCGTGGACCGATATAGCCACTGCCGAGGACCTGGACAATCGGTGCGGACACGGGACCGCACAACCGCGTACCGGCAAATCGACGAATCAAGAGGACCAGTCCACCCATGAGTGCCAGCACGAGGGCCAGAGCTGAAACCATTCGTATGAAGCTGTCCCAAAAATCCACCACGCTGTCTCCATTGTTCTATTGCTGGAGGTCTATCGCATTGAGAAATGGCTCAGACGGACCCTTACGCGAGTTGCTGAACGCGTTCGGCTGCGCTGATCACATCAGTAAGGCGGATGCCGAATTTCTCATTCACCACGACCACTTCGCCGCGTGCCACGAGCTTGTTGTTGACCAACACCTCCATCGGCTCTCCGGCAAGCTTCTCCAGCTCAATCACCGACCCTTGCCCAAGCTGTAGCAATTCGCGAATGACCATTTTTGTTGATCCGACCTGTACGGTCACCTGCATCGGGATATCGAGGATGAAGTCTAGATTTTTGGGAGCAGGGACCGCGCCGCCTCCGTCGACCGGTGGAAATGAGGCAGGTGTCGCTTGGGGAAAGGGCTCGGTGGTCTGAGCGCTCGTTCCAGAATTCGTCACGTCATTGTTGGCCATGAACGGTTCTCCTCGGGCATGTGACTCACTTACGCGACTACCTTTTCGATACGACAGGCGTGGTTCCCTTTAAACACGCCAGGACTCCCTTGAAACTTCAGATATCCTTCGACAAAGCAATCGAGTGGGTCCCCAGGCCGTTGGTCCAAAAGGATGAGATCTCCGGGAGCGAAATCCAATACATCTCGCACCGTGACCGAGACGGTTCCGAGCCGGACTGTCACTGCCAGAGGGCATTCCTGCAGCTTTTCATGAAATCTGGTTGCCCAGCTCCCATCTTGTTCGACTTGATCAGAGACGAGCCCAGAATAGAGCTTCTCCTTGATGGGCTCGAACATCGAATAGGGATACACAAGGAAGAGGTCGCTGGTGATCTCCCCGAACTGAACTTGAAGGGTCGTAACAAATACGATTTCCGATGCAGAAACCACCATGGCAAACTGAGGATTGACTTCCGAACGGACCAGTTCGGTCTTGACGACAAGCGCCGCGCGCCAGGCTTTCTCCAAGTCTTCCAACGCCAGCTGCACAAGCTTTTTGATGATCCGTAATTGAATCGATGTAAAATCACGGCCTTCAGGCTTCACATGTGTTTGCGCCTTCCCCCCGAAAAAGTAGTCCACGATAAGGTAGACCAGGAACGCGTTCATGACGAAGAGACCGTTTCCCCGAAGCGGGTCCATTCGAAACACGCTCAGCGAAGAGGGAATTGGGACAGTCCTCAGGAACGCGCCGAATTTCATGATTTGCGTCCCGATAATGTTGAACTCCACCTTCGTGTTCAACAGGACGCCCCAGGACAAAGACTGGTGTCGTGTAAACCGGTCGTTGATCAGTTCGAGCGTCGGCATGCGCCCGCGAATGATACGTTCCTGATTCAAGAGATCGTACTGTTTGACTCCGCCGGGGGCCTGCCCGTCTGCCTCGGCTTGCGTCTCGACCTCGCCGGAAACGACTCCTTTCAGCAATGCATCGATTTCGTCCTGTGAGAGTATTTTTTCCATAGCGATGAATCAGTCTCGGCTATTGCACGACAAAGTCAGTGAAATAGGCAGCTCGAACACCGGGCTTTGGAAGAAGACTGTTCACGCGTTGAGTAATCTCATCGCGCAATTGGAACTTGCCCTGAGCGGTTCGGATCGAAGCGGAATCCTTACTCGTCAGAAGAACAAGAATCGTATCGCGCAACTGTGGCGTACGGCTTGCGAGTTCGGCCGACACTTGTTGGCTCTCGAGCTCCAACTTCACCGTGAGTTTTAAATAGCGCACCTCCGGCGTATCCGCTAAGTTCACGATGAACGGGTCTACGTCGTAGATGGCACCTGGATCCACGGTTTTACCCGCGCCGTGCTTCTCCTCCACTTCACCCGGTCCTGCTGTCTTTGCAACCGTAACCTCGGCTTTTTGATCGTCTCCCCCGTGCCCTCCCGCCGTCAGCTTAAACATGGCGAATGCCCCACCCAGGGCAAGCAGGAGTGTCCCAGCGACAATAATGATGACCATTTTCATTGGAATCCCTACCGAGACCGGCACCACCGGCTTACTCTCTCCATCTGCCATGCGAACCTCCTCTAGACAACGCTCACAACAGAAGGGAAGTCTGCAATGGCTATGCCATTACTATTGATCCGAACGTGGATACCGTATCGGCTGAAATACCGCCTCTAGCGCATGAATCGGTACAAGGTAACTAGAAAGGCGGCATACTACCCTGACAGAGACTTGACGATGTCAAAAAGATGACGCGAGGGGGATCTGACGAGAGGGACTCGTTGTGCGGCAAAGGAAGTAACGGCGATCGGAGCGCCGCTTCGCGGCGCTCCGATCCTATTTCTGAATGAGAAACTTATCGAATGAGGCCCATTAGGGTCTGCAGCATCTGATCGCTCGTGGTAATCGCCTTGGAGTTGGCTTCAAACGCTCGCTGCGTGACGATCATGTCGACGAATTCCTTTCCGAGGTCGACGTTGGATTGCTCAAGGGACCCGGAAACGAGACTACCCATTCCATTGTTCGTTGGAGCTCCCGCTAGTGGTGCGCCGGACTCTGTCGATTCGGTGAATGCATTATTACCGGCATGGATCAGTCCATCCGGATTGGTAAACCTGTCCAACACCACCTGGGCCAATACTCTGGTTGTACCATTGGAGAATTGGGCCACGACTTGTCCTTGCGGATCGATCGACAACTTTTGAAACGAGCCGGGGGTGAACCCATTTTGGGTTTGATTCAACAGACTCGATGCAGCGCCATTCTGGGTCGTCGTGGAGAAATCCATCGCCACACTGAGCGGCGTGGCCGCTCCACCAGCGACGGGCAATGAAAACGTTTGCGCACCACCGGTCGTCAATACACCGCTCGTATTGAATACCAAATTGGTTTGTGCCGTGGCGGCGCCCCCGTCAACTTGAGAGTAGAGATTCCAGGTGTTGGCGGTCGCCGTTTTTACAAAGTACATCTGAAGCTGATGCGCAGCGCCAAGTGAGTCGTAGGTGGTCATACCAGTCGAGAAGTTGTACGTTGCGGCATTGGCCACGTTAAATGCGAGAGCCGGAGGCGTGGAGGCAGAATTGAGGTTGGCTTGTACTGTTGCCGTACTGGTTGCCTGTGGGGCGACCGTCGTGGTGGACAAGGTGATGTTCCCGACTGCTCCCGTGACGACGCCGGTTGCCGACGCTTGATAGCCCTGTAAGAATCGTCCACTTGAGTCCACAATCTGTCCGAGCTTGTTTACTTGAAACTCTCCCGCACGAGAATAGGACTGTGCCCCTGAGCCATCCTGCAGCTGGAAGAACCCGTTCCCATCGATGGCCAGATCCAAGGTATTTCCCGTGTTGGAGATGGAACCCTGTGAGAAATTCGACTGCGTATCATTGAGAAAAACACCTTGTCCGACTTGACCGTTCGACCCGCCCCCCAGCGAAGCCGCAACCAGGTCGGCGAAATCAGCGCGGCTCGACTTGTACCCCACCGTTCCAACGTTGGCAACATTGTTTCCAATGATGGACAGTGCGTTACCGTATGCATCAAGTCCGCTGACCGCTGTATACATCGTGGTTAAGATTCCCATGCTCTGTCTCCTTTTATCAGTGTGTGTGCCTGTGAATCAGGATTTTCCCCTCATTCAGCCCGCGGTGTTACCGTCTTGAGTCTGGCTTTGTTGTGCCGCTGGAGCTGCGGCCTGCTGTAATGCCACACTTTGTTTCATCAAGCTGACCAGCTGGGTCATTTGATTCAGCTGACTGAACTGCGCCGTCTGCGCAATGAAATCCTGGTTATCGATCGGCTTAAGGGGGTCTTGATTCTGAAGCTGCGTGACCAGAAGTTTCAAAAAATCATCCTGGCCGAGTGCCGTCGGATCCGAAGCAGGAGGAATGGGCGTTGGCGTGGGGTTCGTGAGGGCTGCGATATCGATCATGACCTTATCCTTTCGTCCGGAGATTCGGTTGAAACCCTTCCCATATTTATGCAAACACGCTCAATGCTTGTGCGGACCGAGCATGCTGCCCTTTCTTTTCTTGCGCTTGCTGCTCTGCTTGGTGCGGAGAACGGTTGTCCCCTCTTGCTTCGCCCTGCTGCCGCGACTGCCATTCGGGAGACCCCTCCTGCTGGCCGTGGTGATCGATGTGTACCTGAAACTGACCGAGTTCCAACCCTGACTTGCTCAAGTCTTGCTGGAGCTGATCCTGTCGTGCAAGCAGGAACTGGCCGAGGTCGCTTCGATCGGTCATGAACTGCGTATGCACCATCTGATCGGTCATTGCGATCCGCACGCTGAGTGGACCGGAATCATGAGACGGCAACTCCAAATGGACGATCTGAGCCATTCCGGGCGCCGGCGACATGGTCGTCGAATGATCCTCCCCGAGGAAAGCCTGGGCCATCTTGAGGTGATCGGCGGTCGAGGACACAATGGATGGCCCCCCTGCTTGTGGCGACGGCTGTGCCTGTTTCGCCGACACAAATTGGTCGACGAAAAGAGAGGACTGGCTGTCTCGCACCGGCGACTCCGAAGTCCTGTTCGTTCTGGAGTGAAACGGGGTCTCTCCTTCCTGTCCCTGTCCGTCGGCCCCTAATGATTCTTCTTGCGCCCTCCCTCTTTCGCCTATCACCATGGTCGAAAGAGACTGCCCCAACGGCGTGGTTTCTTGCCCCCCCTGGTCTAGACCAATTATCGGTGGGTGAATTCCAGTCGATGACCGGTCAAGAGTGTGAGTGGCTTCATTCACGGAGGCGGCCACAGGAAGGTTCTTTGTTTCCTGGTTCGCCACGACAGGAGTTGGCAATTGATCGGAAATCACAGAGCCCGGTGGTGGCATGCTGAGAAGCGCTGGGTTACCGAATGGTTGTTTGAGGGAGATGGGAGCGAGATCGGTCGATGCATTGGGACCATTTTGAATGGGCGACTCTTCTTCCTTGGTTGGTGAAGTCGCCTGTTCCAGTGGCAGGGCAGGCATCTCACCATGCGCCGGATGGCTAGCCAGATCCGTGGTCGTGGGCAATACACCATCAATCACAGCGCTGTCGTGTCCCGCAATCCCAGCTTCATGTGTCTGAATGAGGCTCACGTCCTTGAGTATGAACGGAATGCCTTCACTGCCTCTCACAGAGGAACCCTGGACGTTCTGTGCGGAATCAGGGCTGCCGCCTACAGACAAGGCCACCGGAGAGTCTAGGACTGCAGGGTTGGACGTCAGGGCGACCCCTACGACCGCAGCCATGGTTGCTTGATCCGCAGCGGCCGCTGTTGGAGTTGATTCAGTCGATTCCGTGGGGCTGGAGGGTGTCGGAGCTTCTGCATGGGAGGCATTTTTATGTGCGAGGTGTTTGAATAGAGCGGAAAACGATCCGCCTGGAGTAGGCTGCGTATGCTGACCCCTCTCGCCCAAGGCATCTGAGCTATCTTGAGTTGCTTTCCCGCCGGTCGAAGCGTTGTGGTGCCTCACGTCCATAATCTGTTCGCCACTCAACCCTTGCCTGCACAAGAATCCTGGAATCATGATCGCAGCATGTTCAAGCTCTGTGCCATCGCGTAAATCAGCAAATATGACGATTCGGCGTGGACTTCCCGCAGAGGACATAATCAACCGGCAGGAAACAAGGAAGAATCTGCAGGGATGGCAGGCAAGAGTTGCCTCATCGAGAACCAACAAGCGGAAAAAGAGGCGTGAGGGTCAGGGTCAGTAGGAAACCAGCATTTCCGGTTGAGAACTCACAGCCTCTGACCGTTTGCCTCATGTCTCTTATCGGACATCGGCAAATACAGTAGATATGGACATGAATGCGGCTACGGAGTAGTAAGAAGTTCTTCGGTCAATTTGGCGGCACGATCGACTTTGACCTGCGACAGAATGGCCCCGGCCGTTTTGCTCTTGATTAGACGCAGAATCTCCAAGGCTTTCCGGTCCGCCATCCGCTCAATTCGAGCAGCGGCCTCTTCTGCAGGCATACTTTCATACATCTTTGCCAGCTGTGCTTGATGTTGCACACGTAAGTCCGCAACCTGTTTGTTCCTTGATGCTTGTTGATCTAAGGTCGCTTTCTCCTGCCCGAGACGACGCTTCTCTACCGCCTCGACTTTCGTTAAGATCTGCTCGACTTCAGTTTTGAGCAACGCGAGCTGTCCTTCCGCAGTTCGAACCGCTTTCTCGCGCCGCTCCAAATCCTCCCTACGTTGCTGGAACATCGCGATCATTTCCTCCGGCACAGTGAGCGCCGGTCCTTGAATCGGTTCAACTGCCGGTATGGATGATTCGCCTGTGGACTTCTTGATTTGACCTGCCAGTTCAGAGACCGGCGAAACACCTTCGGCATGGGGAGGAGCCGGCAAGCCCGTCGAAACATGCTTCCTTTCCAACCCCTGCTCAGAAGAGGCCAGGCCTGGTTGAACCATCGTCCAAGACAGCACGATGATCACAACAATCCTCATCTTGAAAAACCGCATCCAGTCGCTCCGCTCTTCTATAGAGGAATGGAGGGACACCGCCGCACGAGTCCGTGTACTGGTGCTGCCGTCATGACACCACTGATAGACCGGATGCCTATCCATAGCCAATAGTGCGATCACAGGACATTCATGCGACGCGCAGCCTCATCCATCTCCATTTGGTCGACTCGATGTTGCACGACCGTGCGTTGCTGGCGCATGCGTTCGGCTAAACGATCGAGCTTACGGCGGTCTTGCATGGCTTCGCGCAACTCACCCTGTTTCTGATTCCATGCCTCACTGAACTGCCCCTCTACCTGCCGGGCTTGTGCCAATATCGTCGTCTCGGCTTGAAACCGGGATTGCCACACAAGAAATTCCTCCAGTGCCATCCCTCTGCCGGCCTTGGTCAGGTACGCGTCTGCCGTGAGTTTCGCTTGCTCATCCAGCAGACGAACATCAGCTTCTGCATCCTGGAGCTTCTGACGCAGAAGAAACAGGTCCATCCGCACGATTTCTTCCAACTGTGCGCGATAGCGTCGCAATACGTCGAATTTCATGCAGTTGCCTTCATCAGGGTCAGTAAGTCTTGGACCGATTCACCGATCGCGACGGATTGCTCGATATTCTGTCGGAGAAAGGCATTAATGCCATCCTGGGCCTCTACGGCTTTATCGAGGTCGCGATTCGTACCTGCTTTATAGGCACCAAGCAGAATGAGATCTTCCGATTGTTGATACCGTGCCTGGAGCTCGATCATGGACCTCGCTGCAGCATAGTGTTCACGGCTCACGATATCCTTCATGACACGGCTCGTGCTGTTGAGGAGATCGATCGCCGGGAAATGGTTGCGTGCGGCCAACTGCCTCGAAAGCATGATGTGTCCGTCCAAGATGGACCGGACCGTTTCTGCGATGGGATCGGAGAGTTCATCGCTATCGACGAGAACGGTATAGAGTCCGGTGATCGCGCCAGTACCGTGGCCGGTTCCGACTCGTTCCAGTAGTTTAGGCAACATCGTAAAAACCGACGGGGTATATCCTTTCGTCGTCGGTGGCTCCCCGATGGCCAGTCCGACTTCTCGTTGGCTATGGGCCAAACGAGTCAGTGAGTCCATCATCAGAAGGACCTGCTTGCCGCAGTCGCGGAAATATTCCGCGACTGCCGTCGCAATCAACGCACCCCGCAACCGCACCAATGGTGGTTGATCGGACGTGGCCACGATCACCACCGAACGGCTCAGAGCCTCAGGTGTCAGGTCGCGTTCAAGAAACTCGTTGACTTCTCGTCCCCGCTCGCCGATGAGAGCGATGACATTCACGTCGGCTCTGGTGTAACGGCTGATCATCCCGAGCAATACGCTCTTCCCGACGCCGGAGCTGGCAAAGATGCCGACCTTCTGGCCACGTCCGCACGTTAGACAGGCATTGATCGCCCGGATACCCAAATCGAGTGGCTTCGTAATGCGGGTTCTCTTCAAAGGATTGATCGGCACGGCATGCAATGGGTATCGTTGTTCAGTCTGGAGGGGACCATCCCCATCCAATGGCTCTCCAAGCCCATTGAGCACACGTCCAAGCAATTGGGGGCCTACCGGAACCGATGCACAGTGCCCTTTCATGAGCAATCGACTACCGGGACCAATGCCGCGCATTTCACCAAGCGGCATCAGCAAGACACGATCACCGCGAAAACCGACCACTTCCGCCGGTACAGTTCCTTCTCCATCCTCACGCGTGACGTCGCAGAGCTCTCCGACGGAAGTCATGGGGCCATATCCCTCGATCACAATCCCAACGGCCTGGGCCACACGGCCCGAGACGACGAGGGGGTCGGTCTGTTCAATCAGATCAACGAGATTCACGGCGGCCTCGCCTCTGTAAGACCTCTCCGAGCCGCAGCAACTGCGTGTCCAGTGACGCATCGACGAGTCGGTTCGTGGATTGAACCACACAGCTGCCTCGAGAAAGAGACGCATCGCCTTCGACATGCAGCGTCAACGCCGTGGCTCGGTCGCGACACAATTCCGCTCGGGCCGCCTCAAGGATTGGGGCATCCGACGGATGCGTTCGCACCGTCACGTCCCCCGCCTCCCGAACTGTCGCCAGAGCGGCTTTCACTAACGAGAGCACGGCATCCTTTCGTTCGGTAATCGTCTCGCCGAGGATGCGTGTGGCCAAGCTAAAGGCCAATGCCATCACGTCCTCTTCGACTGTCTCGTGCAGCGAGGCCCTCATGTCGTCAAAACGGCGAATGGCGTTTGCAAAGAGAGTGTGCGCCTGCTGTCTGGCAGCCAAGTCGCGGGCGCCCGCTCGGCGTTCGCCCTCCATGATGCCTTGATCGTAGTCTGAGAGACCCTGATCGTTGACAAACCGATGGCCGGTGCCGAAATCCGTAAGGGCAAGACTGCGGCAGCGAACGCCGGAAGCGCGAACCACGGACTGCTTGAGGACCGTATTCTCCGAACACAGATGATAGAGTTCAAGGAGACGATTCACGGTCAATTGCACGACATCTCTTTCAAACGGCTTGATCAGGAACTCTGCGGCCCCTGCCTTCATGGCCTGGATCGCGAGGTCCACCGTGCCATAGCCGGTCATGACCAGTCCGATCATGCGAGAATCCCGCTCACAAGCCTGTTGGAGCAGGACGATGCCATCTTGGTCCGGCAATTTGACATCGGTGATCAGGAGCGATACGGGAGACTCTTTTAATGCGGCATGGGCCTCTCGTGCCGAACCAACCGCACGCACACGATGCCCTTCCGGTTCCAGCAGCCTTACCAATAACTCCCGGACAGCCTCTTCATCGTCGACGACCAAGATCGAACCATCTCGGTGACCGTTTAGATGGTGCTGCAGTTGAGCGGTTGCCGTCTGTCCGTTCGATGTACTTCCCATTTAGAGCATCGCCTCCCCTCCGCCCGCACCGGCGATGACGATACGCCCTTCCTCCTCGAGCTTGCGGCAGACCTTGAGAATGTTTTGTTGTGCTTTCTCCACGTCCGCCACCTTCACTGGTCCTCGGGATTCCATGTCGTCTTTCAACATCTCAGCAGCGCGGCTCGACATATTCTTGAGGAACTTGTCCCTGATCTCGGGACTTCCTCCCCGTAGCGCCACAGGAAGATCTTCCTTGCTGACCTCTTTCATGAGCTCTTGCATGCCACGGCTATCGAGCTTGATCAGGTCGTCGAAGATGAACATCAACCCTCGGATCGTATCAGCCAATTGCTGATCCCGTTCTGCAATCTTCGACATGATGTTGCCCTCGGTGGCTTTGTCCAGGGTGGTAAGAATATTGGCCGTCGCCTCGGCACCTCCGATGCTAGCCGCTCGATTATTGGTGCTTGTCACAAGTGAGTCTTGCAGTGCATTGCTGAGCTCCTCAAGCACCTTCGGTTGCACTTCTTCCATTGTAGCCAGTCGCAACGCCACATCGGCTCGAAGGGCTTCGGGCAAGTCGACCATGACAACGCCGGCCTGATCCGGATCCATATGCGCCAGGATCACGGAAATAGTCTGGGGATGTTCGGTCTTGATCAATTGTGAAACGGTCTTGGCATCGACCCATTTCAACGCGTCGAGTCCCGGGTACACCTTGGACGTCATGGATTCAAGCATTCGGGCGGCCTTTTCAGGACCGAGCGCCTTAGACAAGATAGCTTTGATATATTCCTTTCCGTGAAACGATACTTCACCGTTCGCACTTGCCTTCTCAAACTCATCGATGACAATCGACTCTTCTTCCTGGGTGATATTTGCCGCGGCGTTCATATAAGACCCCAGCCTTCGGATCTCCTTGGGGTCAAGATTCTTCATCACCAGCGCCGCAGCATCCTCTCCGATGGTTTTCAGGAGAATTGCCGCCTTCTGTTCACCGCTTAATTGCATGGCCATCGATGCATGCGCCCCACTAGTTCGTCTTCAACCATTGTTTGACAACCAGAGCTGTGGAATCAGGATTGCCCCGAGCCATGTCAACGATATGGGATCGGGGCTTTCCCTCCAATGACGCTTCGACCTGGCTTACCGAAGCGGGAAGCGACGGCGTGTTGCCCTGGCCGGATAACGGACCTGTCGTCCCAAGCATCGCCAACAGAGGGCGCACGACCATGAAGAGGATCAGGAGAAAGAGGACCCCGCCAACCCCGTAGCGAAGATAGGGCATAAGGGGGCTTGTCGGTTCCGCCGCGGCCTCAATACCCTGCGCGGGTGCTTCTTCAGTCGCAATGTCAAACTGAACATTGGTCACCTGGACTTGATCCTGCCGCTCTGCCGAATACCCCATTGCTTTCTTCACAATTTCCTCGATGCGCTTCATGTCTTCTTCAGGCCGTGCCACATACTTCTTGATCGAGTCGACTGAGGATTTCCCACCCTCAGCGGTTTTGGCCCCTTCATAGATGCCATCCACCAGCACCGCGACGGAGAGTTGTTTGATACTGCCGGTTGATTCCACGATTCGGGAAACGGTCCGGCTGATCTCGTAATTCACGGTTTCATTCTTCGTCTGATTGGTGCTCGAACTTGTTTGCGCCGGCTCTTGGTCCGCCCCTTCCGGGACATTCGACTGGACGCCGGGCACACCCCCGGATACGCCATTAACCCCATTCGCCTTTTCCTGGCCTCTCTGTTCACTTCGAACGACTTGACTGTTTGGATCGTACCGCTCTTCAGTCGTTTCCACTTTGCGGAAGTCGAGGACGCTTGATACCCGCACCACGGCTTTGTTGACTCCGACGATTCGTTCCAACATCGTCTGGATGCGTGTTTCGATATCCTTTTCAAGCGTTCGCTGGTATTCCATCTGCGATCCGGTGAGCCCGGCGGCATCGTCGCTTCCGGCGACCGATGAAAGCAGACGTCCATGTCCATCCACGACGGTCACGTCCCGGACTTGAAGCCCTTCAACGCTACTCGACACAAGATGGACGATCCCGTTCACTTGCGTCTTGGCGAGGGCTTGCCCGTTCCGCAGCGACACGACGACTGAGGCACGCGCCCGATTCTCATCGTTGGCAAATAACCGACGTTCCGGAGTGGCGAGGTGGACGCGGGCCCGTTCAATCTCCGGCATCTGCGCAATAGTCCGTGCCAACTCTCCTTGCAGGGCGCGACGATAGTTGAGCTTCTGGACGAAGTCCGACATGCCGATCGAGGACCGATCGAAGATCTCGAAACCCACACCTCCTCCATGTGGGAGCCCCTGGGTAGCCAGCTGCAATCGCAATTCATGGACTTGTGCACTGGGAACCAGGACGGTGGTGCCGCCGCCGGTCGTTTCATAGGGCACCTTCGTCTCTTTCAGCTTATCCACGATCCCAGCCGCATCTTCGGGATTGAGGTTGGTAAACAGGACCTGCATGTCTGGTTGTTGGGTCCATAGGGTTACCGCGATGAGGCCGGCAATGGAGCCGGCAAGCGCAACCAGAATGATCATGCGTTGATTGATGGAAAACTTGGAAAGCATACGCGACCCTATTCCTCGCGATCAAAGGTGAAGCTTAGATCTGCATTCGCTGAATTTCCTCATAGGCCGACACCAACTTGTTCCTGATCTGCATCATCAGCTGGAAAGACACATCGGCTTCCTGTAGGGCGACCATCGTCTGATGGATATTCTGTGTCTGGCCCGTCATCAGGGCCTCGGTCGCATGGCCCGCTTCCAGTTGAATGTCATTGGCTTTACTAATCGCTTGCTGCAGCGTATTCACAAATCCGCTCGAGGGGGGCCCACCCGTCGCACGAGCTGGGGTGACACCTTCTCCCATTGGTGGTGTAGGAGACGTGATCGCTTTGATCTGGTCCACGACTACCTCCCGATCTCCAGCGCCTTGTTCCACATGGCGCGGGTCGCATTGATCGCTTGCACATTGGCTTCGTATGAGCGGGATGCCCCCATCATGTTCACCATTTCTTCCATAACATTGATGTTCGGCATCTTGACGAATCCCTTCTTATCGGCGTCCGGATGGCGTGGGTCATGGATCACCTGTCCAGGCCTTGAATCTTCCTGCACACGAAGTACCTTCACCCCATCTAACGCGTGCGCCCCTGGTCCCGTCGCCACCTGCCGAAACGTCCGTTGGAACGGGCTGGCGACCGGCGTGGATTGGAATACCACGTCTCGACGCTTATACGGACCACCTCCCGGCGTATGAGTGGACTGTGCATTCGCCAGATTGCTGGAGATTACGTTGAGCCGGCGACGCTGTGCATCTAAGGCGGACACGGACACTGCCATGCTGTCAGTCATATCCATAAATACCTCCCTATAGTAGGCGAGCGGTGAAAGACCGGGGGCCAGGGCCGGAAAATCCGGAATGTCTCGCTTCTTGCCCCGCGGTCCGTGCTTCATTCTTATTGCGCATCGTGGATTGCACTCATCAGCTGCCGAAAACGGATCGCCATGATCGACGCGGCACTGTTGTATTGCATGGCATTATCCGACATCTTTGCCATCTCCAATTCGATGTTTACCGAGTTGGCATCCAACGGCAGGTCCCCTGCAGGCGCGTGATCGAGCTTTCCCGTTACCTGCTGCACTGGGTTTCCACGTGGACCGATATGGTTGCCCTGAGTCACGGCAAGCGTGACCGGACCCCTCCCCCGATGCGCGGCCTGCAAGGAATCCATAAAATTGAGATCGGTGGCACGGTAGCCGGGAGTTTCTTCGTTTGCGATGTTCGAGGCAATCACCCGCTGTCTAGCTTGCCGCAAATCCAGCGTGCGATGGAGCAATTGCATAGTGTGATCAAAAATCGTCATGAGCTTTCTCCTCTACTTCCTTATCCGTCGATATCAATGCAACCGTGATACCATCGGCGACCTGCGGAAGTCTTTCGCCACGGCAGAGACCGCCAATGGCTTTGTGTGACTCATATCTGCCGTTGGGCAAAACGTGCCGAGTGTTTTCTACCCATACTTATGCTGGATGGCCGGATTATCCCGAGACCTGACAACTTGTCCCCCGATATTCCCGAAGCTTGTTTCGCAAAGTCCGAATGCTGATGCCGAGTTCTTTCGCCGCATGAGTACGATTCTCTCTCACGCGTGCAAGGGTTTGGAAAATCAGTTCGCGCTCCATTTCCCACAGCGAACCATTCCCGGAAGGTTGTGGGACAGATAGAACGGGAGCGGGAGACACCGGTTGTCCGCCGGATTCCAGCAATAAATGGCACGGGAGGATCGGTTCGTTCCCCGCTAACAGCACGGCACGCTCTATGACGTTCTCCAGTTCGCGCACGTTCCCCTTCCATCGTCTTTCCTGTAGCATCGCATAGGCCTCCGCCGATACTGTCGGCAACGGAAGGCTATTGCGTGCCGCCGAGACCGCCACAAAATGCCTTGCGAGCAATGGAATATCCGCGAGCCGTTCCCTCAACGGAGGCACCGTGATGGGAAAGACGTTCAGCCGGTAGTACAAGTCTTCCCGAAACCGTCCCTGCTCCACTTCGTGATAGAGGGATCGATTCGTCGTCGCGATGACACGAATGTTCACGGCTACCGGCTCACGCCCTCCGACTCGATCCACTTCCCGCTCCTGGATCACACGAAGTAGCTTGGCTTGCAGTCCCATGTTCATTTCGCTGATTTCGTCCAGCAGTAACGTGCCGGTATGCGCCATCTCGAACCTGCCGATTTTCTTCATGATGGCTCCGGTAAACGCACCCCGCTCATGGCCAAACAATTCGCTTTCCAGGAGTCCATCCGGCAAGGCCGCGCAATTAACAGCGACAAACGGGCGGTGCGCACGAGGGCTTCTGCTATGGACAAAGCGAGCCAGCAGTTCTTTCCCCGTGCCGCTTTCTCCATTTATAAGGACTGTCGCCTGGCTGGATGCGACTCCTTCAACGGTACTGAGCAGGCGGACCATGCCTGGATCTTGCGTCAGGATAGACCGCTGGTCGATCGGCGCAGGTGTCGGGCTCGAGGCATCAGCGCCACGTGCTTTCAGGTTGGCGATCACCCGCTCGAGCAGATCGGTGGAAAATGGCTTGAGGATATAGTCGCTTGCCCCGTATTTCATCGCTCCAACGGCGGTCTCCACTGTCCCATAGGCGGTCATCAAAACCATCAGTGTGTGTGGCGAGCGGTTCTTGATCTCCTTGATCAGGTCGAGTCCACCTAGACGCGGCATCTTCAGATCGGTCACCACCAACCAAGGCTTGTATCGACCGATCCGTTCGACGGCATCGGCCCCATCGATCGAACCCTGCACGTCATAGCCCAGACGGCGAACGGTCTCCATTAAGGCTGTGCGCATGGATGGATCATCATCGACGATCAAAATCCGCTCAGTCTGCCCAGGACCATCTGTCATGGGACGTTCAGCGTTGTTCTCGGTCATGCAGAGGCCTCCTCTTCAGCAAAATCGCGCTCATGGGTCATGGCGAGGACGCCGGTCCCCTCTCCGCAATCAGACGCAGCCGATTCTGGCGTTTCAATGCAATCAGGCGCTTGGCGGTTTGGAAGCACGATCGTAAATACCGTGCCCCGGCCTTCAACGCTTTCCACGTCGATCCGGCCCCGATGTGCTTCGACAATCGCATGGACAATGGCCAATCCCAACCCGGTGCCTTCGTCTCTCGTCGTGAAGAAGGGATCAAAAATCCTCGAGCGTTGGGAAACTGGAATGCCCACGCCAGTATCCGAAACCGAGAGACGAATCGCCGCCCCCCCAGGTGCCTGCCCCTCTGTGAGCGTCGCAGAAAGCGTCAGCGTTCCGCTGCCTGGCATGGCTTGGATGCTATTCAGAATGAGGTTGAGAAGCACTTGCTTCATTTGCCCCGCGTCACACCAGATACGAACGGCGGCAGGATCGACCTCCAGACGAATATCGATCCTCGTGTGTGCGACCGCATGGGCAGCGAGTGTCAACGCATCGAGCATGAGAACTTCCGTCTCATGCCATTCCCCATGCGAACAATCGGGTTTGGTGTAGACCAGGAGATTGGTCAAGAGACGGTTCATCATATGGACAGACGATGAAATATGCTCGGCGTATCCGCGCAGCGCTGGTATACCATTCAAATCACGACGCAGCATCGAGGCAAACAGCTCAATGCTGCCGAGCGGATTCCGAATTTCGTGGGCAATCCGTCCGACCATCTCGCCCATGGCGGCCAGACGATTACGGCGCTGCAGCCGGTCTTCAAGTTCCCGTACTGCCGTCACATCGTGAATCAAAACCAGGCTCCCGGCATGGCGCCCATCGCTGGTCTGTAAGGCACGGTGGGAAAGTGTGACAGCCGCCCCATGTTGCGTGGTCAAAGGATAGACGTCGCCATCCAATCGAGCGTTCTGGAGACAGGTGGCTAAGCAGCAGCCGACAATCTGTTCATGCTGAAGTCCAAGAAGTTGCTCGCCGGCCTGATTGCACCGTGTGATGGTCCCTTCTGTATCCATGACCAGCAAGCCGGTCGAGAGGGATTCGACGATGGCCGTTAAGTGCTCGCGCAATTCTTCATTGGCGCGCAGATTCCGTCCGAGCGCCTCGTTGCGGTCGGCAAGTTCCACGTCGAGCTGCTCCAGGCGAGTCGTCATCGTGAAGTAGGACTGTTGCAATGTCGCCGCCGCGTCGTCGAAGCTCCGAAAGGCTTCGTGCAACAAATCACTGTCCGTAGTCGCCGAGACAGGGTGCATGTTCATCACACTATTCTCCTTTCTTCTCCGAGGTCGCGCGAAGACCTATCTGTATCGCTGCCGCCGCGCGATGCAGCAGCGGATCGACCGGCCCTGCGTCGTGTATGAGCTGGGTCAACGAAGATCCTGTCTGCTTCTTGGTCCCGAGATTCTGTATGATCTGCATACGTGCCCATTCGGCCTGTGCCGGTTCAGGTCGAGCCATCAATACCTGCCGATAGAGATCCAATGCGCGTGGGTGTTCCTTCGATGCTGTCAGCAGATCGGCGAACACCAGAAGATCCTGAGGCGCCAGTGAGATGTGGTTCCGCAGGGCGTCATCGAATACCGCGGCAGCCTCCTCCGGTTTCCGTTCTTCCGTCAGCGTCTTTGCCAGCTTCACGTGCATCCATCCGGCTGCCGGATCACGTGGATGGAGGCGAAGCCATTGCCTCATCACCCTGATCGCGCTTTGGCGATCTCCTTGCTCAAGCATGGCCACCGTCAACTGCTGGGAAGCCTGCGTCGATCGTGCGCTGCGCGGAAATTGAAGACGAAAGCTTTCGAACACGTTCCGGGCAGCCGTCGGGTCGAGCTGATCGAGGTAACTTTCGCCTAGACCGATGAGCGCCGCTTCGTGGAGCTGGGCCGCCTTCCGATTACGCACTAACGTTTGATAGAGGCGGACTGCTTCGCTTGAAAAGCCCAGCTGGCGATGCGTGTCTGCCACCTCCAATAATACGCGTGTGCCTGCATAGTGCTGCTCCGGCGCTTGGCCATGGCTATGAAACAGCGTGAGTGCCTGAACGTCCTTTTTGTCCTTGAGTGCCGCTTCCAACTGGGGTCTTAAGATGGAGGTCAGACGGAGCCCTGCGGCCAGTGGCCAGGGATCACGTGGAGTCATTCCGTTCCGCCGAGTGACGTCTTGATAGACTTGGATCGCGCGTGACGGATCACCGCGCAATTCGTAGTGCTCCGCCAGGTGAAAGAGTGCTTCACTGCCGAGACTCTCATCTTGGTGTTCCCGTGCAACGGCCTTATAGAGCTCCTCTCCTTCGGATGGCTCCAGATAGGAGACGCCGCTCCCTCGAATCATGCCTTCTACCTTTTTGCGTAAGAAATCCTCTCCTGCCGAGGCAGACAGCTCCTGTTCCATCCGCGACAAGCGCATGCGAGCAATGACCGCTGCCGCCGTATCCGCATATTGCGTCTGGGCGGCAGTGTAAAACAGCTCCGCCTGAATTCGCAGGCCCAGACGACTGTGACTGTCCCCGAGACGAACGAGGGCCATACCAGCGTGCCGGTGTAAAGGAAAGAGGTTGTACAGGAGCATATCGATGTCACACGCCCTTCTGAGCTCCTGAGCTTCAAAAAGGACACCGCCATACTGCTGTAGCGCATCAGGATCTTTCTTGAGAAGATCCGGCCAGCGCCGATACAGGAGGTCATATATCGGCAACGCGTCTCGCTTGCGCTGCTGGGCATAGAGGACGTCTGCCAAATCGAATGTCGCTCTCACGACAAGACGATCGTCAGTCGCGCGATTTCGGACCGTGTTGAAGACTCGTTCCGATTCTGTCCATCGCCCCAGCTCTCCAAGAGTGACTCCCAAACCAAGCATGGACCGGTCTGCATCGTAACCAGCCCGCTCTCGGGACAAGGCATATTCGTAGGCGGCAATGGCTTCCTGGAACCATCCCATTTCGACATACAGGTCACCAACCCGCCAGAGTGCTCTGGACGCATTCGAATCCTTCGGGTAGGAGCTAATCACGCCGCGATATTGCGCAATCGCTTCTCTCCGCCCATGGTCGGTTGGGTCCTCAAGCAGGGTGAGTTCGGCCAAGAAGGCCTTGGATGGAGGCACCAACACGTTGGCGGAATCGAGCATCGCAAGCGCCTCAAAGCCTGCGCGGGCAGCGGCATGCTGTCCATGAGTGAACGCCTCAATTGCCTCCAGGAGATGCAAGGATTCCGAGCCCTCTACGGTTCGATAATAGCGGGGCCCATCATCGGGCAATGGAACCGGTGACGAGGAAGTCCCCGAGTTCGCCCGAGGTGACATCGCGTAAGTGGGTGATGGTATGTTGGCGGGCGAGTCGCGCGGCGCGGCCGCAGATGCGAAACCAATCGGAAGGCTCTGCGCCAGCAACAAGCCAATTAAGAACGAATTGCAACAGATGATGATGTGCATGGACACTTAGAGGGTCAGCAATTTCTGTGCCCTTTGCATTGGATGAATAAGTGCTGGCCATATGAGAGACTTTGCGGCTCAGCACGCAATGATCCATGGAGACTCGTCAAACGTCCGACGCTTCGTCCACGAGATCGTCAATCGATTGACAGAGCGAGCGTCGAAAGACTTCAGGAATTCGGCGTTCGATGTAAAAGGCCCTTGGGAGAGCTTCGCTGGGGCAGCAGATATTTCTGGCGGGGTTTCACGAGAGTATGAGACGTGTCGCTCAGCTGCAAAAGGATGCTGAGGAACTCGCAACCACGGGCATAGCCCGGGGCCACATCTATCGATGAATTGATTGCTATACGGCGGGACAGACCTGAGCCTTCGAGGCAAACCCTTTTCGCTTCATCTTTTCAACAAGAGTAGTACGGTTCACCTGAAGCAGCTGAGCCGCCTTGCTCGTAATGCCGTTGGCCTGTCGAAGCGCACCAACGATGAGACGGTTTTCGAACTGCTCGAGCTCTCGTGACAGGTTCACCCCCTGATCACTGAAGCCGATGAAATGCGCCTCGGCCTGTTCGAAGGATGCCGGACGACGCTGGAGGCGCTCAGGAAGATCGGATACTCCGATGGTCCCAGATGGACCCAAGACCACGAGGCGCTCGATCATATTTTCCAATTCACGAATATTTCCAGGCCAGCGATGTTCCATCAGACGGGTCATCGCGTCCGGTGAACAAACTGTCATGGCCGTCTGCTTGCCATGATTCAACTTCGCCAAAAAGTGATTCACCAATTGTGGAATATCGCTTTGACGCTCCCTCAGCGGCGGAATGGTGACAGGGATCACATTCAAGCGGTAGTACAGGTCTTCCCGGAAACGCTTCTGTTGTACGGCCAGTTCCAGATCCTGATTGGTAGCTGCGACGACGCGGACATCTACATCAATCGTTCTCGTCCCTCCCACTCGTTCGAACGACCGCTCTTGCAACACTCGCAGCAGTTTCACTTGTAACCCGAGGCTCAATTCACCGATTTCGTCGAGAAAAATCGTCCCGCCATGTGCCAGTTCAAAGCGCCCCAGTCGCGTATGCGCTGCACCGGTGAACGCTCCCTTCTCATGGCCAAACAATTCGGACTCGAGCAGATTCTCAGGGATGGCACCACAATTGACCGGGATAAACGGACGGTCTTTGCGCACACTGTTAAAATGCAGCATCCGGGCGACCAACTCCTTGCCAGTCCCGCTTTCTCCTTGAATTAAGACGGTGCTGTCGCAATCTGCGACTTTTTCAACGAACTCAAGCACGCGCCGGATTGGTTCGCTGGTGCCGATGAACTGTTCCAAGCGATATTGGTCACGGACGGCTTTCCGCGACGACTGCATGTTCCTGCGACGACGATACACCTCCAGCGCTCTGTTGATCGTGCGTATGAGAGCCTCGTTGTCAAACGGTTTCGTCAAAAAGTCGAAGGCACCGGCCTTCATGGCCTTGACAGCACAGTCGATTGAGCCATAGCCGGTCATCACAATTCCAATCACCTTGGAATCGATCTGAAGGATACGCTCCAGAACGGACAGTCCATCGATATCAGGCAGCTGCAGATCCGTCATCAGCACATGAACAGAAATCTCCTGGGCCACTCGAATCGCCTCCTGTCCGTTTCCGACAACCGTCACCTGATGGCCTTCCTGTGACAGAAGTCTCCGAATCAATTTCTGCAGGCCCTCATCATCCTCGACCACAAGAATGGACAACAAACTCATACAGGTATTCCTTATATAAAATGAAGAGTATGTGACTATGGCAGAATACGATCTCACGAGCGCATTGATACTAAGCGTATAAGATATTTCCAGATCGGAAAGTGCCTAATGGCTCTCATCAAACAGGCATTTATGACATATTGTTATAGCGCCTAATGGCTCTATATATATTTATAGTAATACGGTTATTGCGCTCTATTCAGCTCTATCTAATATGACTTATATTCCACAAGCCGACTGAATCATTCTTGTTCGAAGTGGGCAAGCTCGCCTGTTCGGGGAATAGCCAGCTCTCTATCAACCGATGTCATAAGACACCGGTTGCTGCCCACAAGAAGGGAGGACAACCGGGTGACTCATTTACGATGTGCCCGCGCTGAACTTCTTGGTCGAAAAAAGAAGAGGGTTGGTTCGCGAAAGGCTGCGTGCGTGGGGGAGGCAACAAACCGATCAAGGACGATTAGCGAGATTTTATTGATTCTTTATGCGTTCCCAGCAGTGGCTGTAGGCCTGATAGACTTCTCAAGGGGGAATCGCGAATGAAAAAGGCCGCAGCTTGAGCACGCCTAGTCACTTTCAGCTTTTGAAAAATAAACCGGATGTAGTTCTTCACGGTCTTATCACTCAGCTCGAGGGACGAGCCGATCTCCTTGTTCGTTTTCCCCTCGGCAACTAACGCTAGTACGCGTTGTTGCTGAAAAGAGAGGGTCGCTCGCTGGGGCTCTAGCGCCTCTCCTTTCTGCAGTCTCATGCGGGTCAAGAGAGGCTGAGTAATGGCTGGATCGAGGATCGATTGCCCTTGAGCCACGGAATGAATGGCTTGTAGCAATGCTTCGGCATTCACTTGTTTCAACAGATAGCCAGCTGCTCCTCCAACAACCGCCGCGAGCACCGCCTCATCATCTTGATAGGACGTGAGAAAGAGCACACGCGTCTCCGGACAGGAATCCCTAATGGCACGGCAGGCATCCACTCCACTACCGCCGGATAAGCGGACATCCATGAGAACCACGTCTGGCCTGAGAGCACAGGCCTCCCGCACAGCGTCTACAACGGTAGCCGCTTCACCAACAACGCTGATACTGTCCTGTCGACTGAGCACGGTCCGCAATCCCACTCGAATGACTTCGTGATCGTCCACGATCAACACTCTGACTGGTTCTGCACTAGGCCTGATCAAGGGCTTCCTCCTTGTGAGATCGATTAGGCAATTGCTCCCTCAAGTCGTAAGAAAGCATGAAGAACAACCCGGCCACCCTGTTCTCCATTACGGCATAGATTTCCATCTCTATCTCCTATCGGGTCGGTGCCGGCCAGAGGCGGAGAGAATGCTCTCATCTGTATGAAGGGAATGAGAGCGGTGACGCACAGGCTCGCCTCAAGATTCAACTATCACATCATAACCCTATTATTCTCAAAAATTTTAGAGCTGTTTAATATTTTAAGCAATGATGCTAATCGGCCCTAGACTAACCTTGCAGATAGGTAGAGATGAGAATGTGTGTACTTCCATAAATACTGGCATCCAGCAACCTACGTATTTACTTTTTCTTGTCCGCGCATCGAAAAGCGCGGCCCTCTTCCCCCTGCATACTTATCGAGTCAGCCATACGCATACCCCTCTGCCATCACAAGCAGAGATATTCTCGAGATGATGGCCCTACGGCTATGGAAGTCCCTCAGTTGGAGTACCGATTCAGAGATTAAGGTTCAACGCCATTCTACCGACAAGAGTTTGTACGGAGATACAGGAACATCATCGGCGCAGAGTAAAAACTTCGAGATGGATACAGAAATACGTCACCCTCAAAATGTGGGAATGCCGGAACAGGTCGAACAGGTCTTGGTCGAACGGATCGATAAGGATCGGATCGACCTTCCCGTGCTTCCCCAAGTCGCTGGTCGGGTCATGGCCCTGGCGAATGATCCATCAGCAGATGCGGCGCGCCTCTCTGCTCTCATTCACCAGGATCAAGCATTGGCGGCCCATGTTTTGAGAATAGCCAACTCGCCCGCCTACATGCCTCGAAATCCGATTGTGTCACTCCAGCATGCAGTGGCCATGCTCGGAGTGAGTCAGTTGTCGGAGATTGCCGTCACGGTTTCTCTCAAGAATGGGGCAGTCAAGATTCCAGGATATGAAGCGGAGATCCGTCAACTTTGGCGACACGCGCTGGCCAGTGGGGCCTATGCCAAAGAAATCGCGCGCCTCCGTCGATACAATGTGGAAAGCGCCTATCTTTGCGGGCTCCTGCATGCGGTGGGGAAACCGGTCGTGCTGAAGACCGTCACGACCATTGCTGCAGAGCTGCATGTCCGGCTCGAGCCCAGCGCAGTAATCTCCTTCCTCGACGGGTATCATTCCCGCGTAGGCGCCTTGATCGCTGCTGAATGGGTGTTGCCCTCTCAAGTAGCCGAGGCCATCGCCTATTATTGGGCCTATGAGCAAGCTCCCGCGCATCGGCAGGAAGCGATGATGGTCTGTCTGGCAGACCGGCTGGCGACTTACATACTCATTCCTGATTCGTTCGATGACAGCACGTTTCGTGATCACAGCGTCTTTGCCGATCTCAATCTCTACCCTAACGATATTGACACATTGCAGAGTTTCAAAGAGAAAGTTCTCAATCTCGTGGACACAATGGCACAATGAATACGGTGATTCACTATGACATTGTAGTGATCGGGAGCGGGCCGGCCGGCCAAAAGGCTGCCATACAGGGCGCCAAAGCAGGCAAACATGTGGCGATGATTGAACGCGAGCAGGGCGTCGGTGGTGCCTGTGTATATCGAGGGACGATTCCAAGCAAAACCCTCCGTGAGAGTGCGCTGCAAGTGGATCGGATGAAACAATCCTCGACTATGCTGGACATTCGGGTCCCTCCAAACGTGATGATCTCCACGCTGATGCGGCGATTGGACGAGGTCGTCAAGTTGCATCACAACTATATGATAGACCAGCTGACGCGCAATGGCGTCACATTGTTCCATGGCCGAGCCCAATTTCGCTCCGACAGCCTGATCGAAATGAGCACGGTCGACGGCATGAAACAAACGTTCACCGCCGACACGATCGTCATCGCCACAGGATCCAGGCCTCGTGCTCCGGTCGAAATTCCAATCGATCATGAACATATTCTGGACAGTGATTCGATTCTCTCGATGATCTATTTGCCACGCTCCCTTACCGTATTGGGCGGAGGCATCATTGCATCGGAATATGCATCCATCTTTGCCGCGCTTGGCGTACAGGTCATCGTCATCGATCGCGCAGACCGTCCCCTTCAATTTCTGGATACGGAACTCGTTCGGAAATTTGTGCAAAGTTTTGAGCAAGAGGGGGGTCGCTATTGTGGGGGACAGGCGGTCAGAGATGTCAGGTGGGATGGAGTTTCGCAAGTAGTGACAACGCTCCAGGACGGACAGGTGATCACCAGCGACAAGATGCTCGTGGCCGTGGGGCGCCAGGCAAACCTTGAAGAACTCAATCTCAGCGCCACCGGCTTGACCGTTACCGAAAAGGGAACGCTGGCCGTCAATGAACATTGCCAGACAGCCATTTCCCACATTTACGGCGTCGGCGATCTGATCGGCCCGCCTGGTCTGGCCTCTTCTGCCATGGAACAGGGCCGCCGTGCCGTATGCCATGCCTTGGGTCTGCCGGAAGGAAATTCTGCTGACATTATTCCGGTAGGGATTTACACAATCCCTGAAATCGCGAGCATTGGATTGGACGAAATGGCGGGGCGGAAGCGCTATCGAGAAGTCATGATCGGCCGGGCCAGATTTAACGAAATCGCCCGAGGGCAGATCTCGGGCATTCGCAACGGCTTGCTAAAGATGGTGGCTGATCCTACAGGCGAATACCTCCTTGGCGTCCAGATCGTCGGCGAAGGCGCGACGGAACTCATTCATGTGGGTCAGATGGCCCTCCAGCATGCGGCCACAGTCGACTCATTTGTTGAGAATATCTTCAACTTCCCCACACTCGCTGAATCCTATCGCGTCGCTGCGCTTGAGATCGTGGGCCAGCGTCAAAAACGTCAAGTCTCCACCGCCGCGTAAAAACTCGAAATTCTGGATTTAATCCCCCTCCGCCGAATGCTCATACGCAGCTTGCCCTCTCAATAAACGGACGATCAAGACCATTTCCGATTCCTCATGCACGACGGCGAAGACCATTCAAGGGTTTATCTTTTTTTCTCCAAAGACAGAAGAAACTCCTGCTTCTCCGATTGTTGTTTTCACAAAGGATGCACTCCGTCCTCCGATTGCGTTAACAATCCAACAAGGACAAAGCGCGCGTCGATCACATCAAGAATATGTCGGCGAAGCTGATCACGAAAGGGAGCGAGGCTCTTGTCATGAAGATAGCGATCAACCGTCCGCGGCAGCCGGCGTCGCCAGGCCTGTGCGGCCTTTTTCGCGCCGTCAGTGACAGATCCTCCTTGAACGAGAAGGGTGCGGACTTGATGCTCAAAGAACCCCACGTGGACTTCTTCATCCTCAAGAATCGAGCCCAGATCAGGCCGCAAGTCTACGAGCAGTCTTGCGAACTCTAATCCCAACATTTCGTATCCATACAGATGCACCGCAAGGACTCTCCATTGACTGGGAGCACGAGGAAGTACGGACTTGTCTTGCGAAATCGTTCCTAACAGCAACTCGAACTGCTTGAGGTGCTGCGCTTCTTCTTCCTCATGACGACGCAGGAATTGCAGCACGCCGGACGGGACTTCCTGGGCTTGTGCGGATCTTACCGCCCACAAAGCCATCGCCTCGGCCTTGAGGAATTGTTCCAGAATCGCCCGTTCACAGGAGGCAGGAAGCGGATGAGTCATAGGTTCAGTCTACCGGAACGATGAGACAGAACCAATATCTGAAGAGGGATAGAAGAATCGCAGTCAGAAAAAACCGGAGTTCGTCACGAAACTCCTGATACTGCGATGAGGCCAGTCTCAAGGTTCCTGGGCCGTATCGCCCGCTTACATACGCATCCCTTCCAGCGGTGTCGCTCAGTTGATCGAACCGCTGACCAACAAGGTCACTGGACCCTATCGGGGAAGAATGCCGCTGAGAGCCTATCGGGAAAATCGGATATGATGCCATCCACACCCAAGGAAATCACGTGCTGAATGTCTTGCCGATCGTTCACGGTGTAAGCGAAAACCACAAGACCACGCCGGTGACAGCTCTCAGCCAAGGACTTGGTGACTGTGGCGTACCTGAGACCGATATGAGTTGCCTTGGCATTCTGTGCTGCCATGATCGGGTCATTCGGAAGCCGGCCGAAGAGCGCCATGCTCATAGCCTGAGGATCAGCCTCCCTGATGGAACGCACCTCGTCGTGCATGAACGACGCGTAGATCACCTGGCCGGAAAAACTCGAGAGATGAACACTCTTGCAGACCTGCTCGGCAAGGCCTTTTATTTTAAGCTCCAGGATCAAGCCGACACGTCCGTTAACGGTCTGGAGCAATTCCTCCACTGTCGGAATACGGCACCCCGCGCCAGCATCCAGTTCCCGTAGCGCACCCAAGGACATCCCTGAAACCGAGCCGGCTCCATTCGTGGTGCGGTCTACCCGTTCGTCATGGATGATGATGAGATGCCCGTCACTCGTCCGCTGGACATCAACCTCGACGAGGTCCGCGCCGAGCGAGATCGCTTTCTCAACCGACGCAAGCGTATTCTCCGGCGTATGGCCGGCTGCGCCACGATGACCAATTCTCAACACCTTGCCCATGAAGTCTCCTGGGAAAAAGCCGGAGAAGACACCAAGCGGGGCACTAACGGATCGGCGGCGCGAATCGAAGATTGTGGGTATCCAGATTTTCGAGATAGTCCTTCATACGTTTTCGCTCGCGATTCTTTACAAATTCGATCACTTTGTTGTCAATCTCCAGCAAGCCGAGTCCCGGGGGGATATCGTCCGGGCGGATGACAAACAGGTTCACGCCCCGCTCCTTGGCTTTCATCTGTGCATCCCTGACGAGGTGGTGGATATACCGCTCATTCAAGCGTAGGAAATCGTTCAGCTCCAAGAGATCGTGTAACGGATGCGGCTCGACACGAACGCTGTTTCTCGGAACGTTGAGGAAAATGAACACCGTATCGCATCCCAAGCTGAAGGCTTCCTCGACCGGAAGGGGATTGGCGAGATCGGCATCAAGGTATCGATAGCCGTCCATTTCAACCATCTCAAACAAAGGGTACAGGGCCATGGAGGCGCGAATGCGTTTGAAGAAGAGGTCCTGCTTCGCTTTCTGGCTTCGCGGGTCCTCGCTCTCGTCCATCGCAAGCTCGGGATCTTTATTGGAAAAGACCACGGTGGCTCCGTCTTCGTACCGTTCAGCGATGATGTGCCAGACGATGGGGCTGGTGAGCACCTTCTGCAAATCGATCTGCTCGCCGATCCTGGCCAAGAGCGGGAATGGATCAAGGAAGGCTTTCATCCTCTTGAGCTCAAAATACTTATCCATCTCGTCGAACATTTCCTGGATCTCAGGTGCCTGCACGAGCCGCCGGAAGGACTTGTGTGGGGACGCAAACACATCCATGAGGCGAAAGATGAAGCTCACTGTACGGCCCGCCATGCGAAATGGCATGCGCACACACAAGGATATGACTAACGGAAGAAACTTCACTGCCCTCCTGACATCATGGAGAATCGATCCGCTTGGCCCCCAGCCGTGACTTACTTGTGGAACCACCCCTAAGAGACGCGCCAATTTCTCTTGGAGGAATGGGTGGACTTCATAGATCGCTTCCGGAGAGGTGATATATTCTTCCCAGATGCGGAGAGTTTTTGCGGCTCCGGCTGCACCGGGATCTTCGACAAACCCGAGGGCGTTGCAGGTTCCAGCGGAGGAACTCATGATGTGGGTTGGACAAAATCCGGCATTGACCAATTCTGCTGCCGCAACCGCCTGGATGACGGCTTTACATCCACCCCCGCCGAAAACAAACAGGATGTTCCCGTACTTATTCGAAGGATGATCCGACATGAGAATTCTCCGGCTTGGTGTGCCCAGAACACCTGATGCATTCAGATTGGACTCTGTTTGGCTGCCCCGACCGCGGATGTGTCACGATGCCCTTGCCACGATTCACTCGATCTTTTCCCGGATTCGAAGGACTCGGCAAGATGAAAACGTATGACGTCTGCATTGTGGGCGCAGGGGTTGTAGGGTGCGCCATCGCCAGGGAGCTGGGGCGGCAGCGCCGAGACAGCCCGCTTCGCATCGTCGTGCTCGAACAACACGAGAGGGCAGGAGAGGAAACGAGTGGGCGCAACAGCGGGGTACTGCATAGCGGCATCCACGAAAGACCCTTCTCGTTGAAGGCACAGCTGTCCAGGGAGGGCAGTGCCCTTGCGATCTCATACGCGGTAGAGCGGGGCATCCCGCTGCTGAGAACGGGGATGATCATCGCCATTGCGTGGGAGGATATCCGTCGAGGCCTTTGGCGGGAGGCGTTTTCGCTAAGACGCCTGTGGTTCAATGCATGGAAGACAAAGACCCGGGTCACGTTCATGTCACCCTCCGGGTTACGCGCCTGGGAACCGAATCTGCTCGCCTGCTGCGGGATAGTCATTCCGGATGTCTCAGTCATAGATCCTGTGGCCTTCGTGCAATCTTTGAGGACCGACTCACAAGCGACCGGTGCGGATTTCGCATTTAACAATCGGGTGATTGGTATAGAAGCAGACGCCGCATCCTATGTCGTCACCACCGACCGGCAAAGGATACGCGCCGCATGCCTGATCAATGCTGCCGGCCTTCACGCCGATGAGGTCGCCGCACTTGCCCTGCATAAGAAAGATTATACCATCCACCCGCTACGAGGTGAGTACTACGAGCTGGTGACTCCCGAGAAGAAAAACCTCATCGGACGTCTCATTTACCCAGCCTTGCCCCCGCAAGCGACCGGCAAGGGAATTCATTTCAGTCCGCGGCCGAATGGCCAAATATTCGTGGGACCGAATGCGATGGCGGTCAAGGATAAGACAGACTATACATCGCGGAAGACGCCGCCAGGCGTATTCGTGCAAGCCTTGCAAAAATTCCTGCCGGCTCTCGAAGAACGCGATCTTCGCTGGAGCTATTCGGGGATCCGTCCCTGCGTCATAGCTGCAGACGGACATAAGAGCGACTTCGTTATCGCCGTAGACTGCGAGGAACCGCCGCTCATCAATCTGGTAGGAATTGAATCGCCGGGGCTTTCTTCCGCCTTGGCTCTCGCCCGGTACGTTGGTGACCTGCCTTGCATCAAGAGGCGTTTTAGCCCCTCGGGTACAAGCGCTCCAACTTCCGGCAACTACAAATGCTGAAGGTGACGGCGCTCGCTTTCTTCAACCCGCAACACCCTATGCAGTATCTTCCCAAGCAGTGTTTTGGGAAGTTCGGTGCGGAACTCGACTTTCTTGGGCATTTTGTAGGCCGCCAGGTAGCGCCTGCAGTGTGCAAGGAGGTCGTCCACGGAGACGGCGTCGTCCTTGATGACGACAAACGCCTTGATCGACTCACTCCCGTCCACGAGCTGTACCCCGATGACGGCCGATTCACTCACCTGCGGATGAAGAAGCAGTACCTGTTCAATCTCGGCGGGGTACACATTGAACCCGGAAGGTGAGAGGATCATATCCTTCTTTCGATCAACGATATAGAAAAAACCGTCTTGATCCGCACGCGCGATGTCACCGGTCGCAAGCCATCCCTCGGGCTTTAGCGCGTTTGCCGTTTCAACAGGGTTATTCCAGTATCCCTGCATCACTTGCGGGCCTCGCACCCAGAGTTCGCCGATCTCCCCCACCGGGACTTCGCAGCCGGTATCATCGACAATTTTTGCCTCGGTGTTTGCAATAGGCAATCCGATGGACCGCTTGACCGAGAGCCCACGGGGAATGTTGCAGTGGGTCACCGGAGAGGCCTCCGAAAGTCCGTATCCCTCGATGATCAAGTGCCCGGTCCGTTCTTTAAACTCTTTCAGGAGCTCATACGGGAGCGCGGCTCCGCCACAAATCACAAACCGCGTCGCCGTAAAGTCTTTCGCATCACAGTGTTCGAGAAGCTTTCGGGCAAGAGCGGGAACGAGGGTGATTACGGTGGGGTTCTTCTTGCGAAGAATCGTAAGCAGAATAGGCATGTTTCGAGGATCGGGGACCAGCACCATACAGCCTCCGACGGCGAGACAAATATTTTGCGTGACGGTCATCCCGAACACGTGAAAGAGCGGAAGCGCGACGAGAAAGCTTTCCACTCGTTCAGCGGGAGAAAACCAGCTAATGAGTTGCCAAATGTTGGCCGTCAGATTGCGGTGACGCAACTCTGCTCCTTTGGACACCCCGGTGGTCCCACCTGTGTATTGCAGGAGCGCGATATCGTCAGGGGTGACGATCGGAAGCTCCTCCGGCATGACGGGGGTCACGCCGTCCAGAACATCGTGGAAGAACAACGTCGTGTCGCTGCATCGTATCTCGATCGGCGGCCGGTGGTTTCGATGTTGATAGATATACTTCGCGATCGTCGTCATGAAATCGGTGATCCGCGTGACGATGATCAGCTCCAGATCGAGATGCTGGATTTTCTGATACATCATGTCGAGCACTACGATCGTTCGCGCCCCCGCATCGCGAAGCTGGTGGGAAAGCTCATGCTCCGTGTACGTAGGGTTGCAGGACACGACGATACCCCCGGCCCTCAAGATGGCGAAATACGCGATCACTGCCTGTGGAGAATTTGGGAGACAGAGGGCCACACGATCACCCTTACGAACTCCCAGCGCAGCGAGGTTGCAGGCAAACCGTTCAACAAGGGAGTGGCACTCCTGATACGACAAGGTTTTTCCGAAGAAATAGAGGGCGGGCCTGCGTGAAAACCGCTGCGCGCTCCGGGAAAACATCGCCGACAGCGTCTCGGGTTGAAGGGGAAGCTCGTGGGGAACCCCCTCGGGATAGTGTACGAACCACGGTTGTTCAAGCATGGGGCACTCCGCTCGGTGTAAACTGGCTCAAGAAGTTTTCCACACTACCACCCTCCGTTGGAGAGGCCCGGACAGGGCTCGAAACGTTTACCATACTTGGTTACCAGCAATTCCAATTCCTGGGTTATCTGTCTGGGCGTCATGGTCTGCCGAGCCCAGGTGAGCAGCCCCCCACGAAATGCGGGAAAGCCGATCCCATACGTCAAGGCGAAATCAACCTGCCAGGGATGCTCCACGATCTTGTCATGCAGACAGCGCACTGCTTCGTCGACCATCGGAAAAAAGAGGCGTTGGTGAAGGATATCGTCGGAGATGGGACCGGACTCCGAAGGATATGCATGGCGATAGTGGGCGACCGCGTCGAGCGCTTGCGCATTTTCTTTTCCTGAATTCCAAAATCTCAGGGGTGGTTTCTTCTCGGGAAGAAAGTTCCGCAGCAGCACATCACGCGACTCGATTCGAGGTCCCAGCACCGCGAGCGAGGTCAACACGTGCATGCCGACCGGAAGTCCGATCAGATCGAGAAGCTCCAGAGGACCCATTGGATGCCCGCTATCCACTGCCATCCCGAAGTTCTTGGCGATGGTATCAATGCGCCGAAAGGCGATGCCCTCCCCCACCATGATCACAGCCTCTGCCAGATAGCGTGACAGAATCCTATTCACGAGGAATCCCGGTCCGTCATGTACCACAAGCGGAAACTTGCCCAGCCGCTTGGCAAGACTACAGGCCTGCGCAAGGGCCATGTCGGAGGTGAAGGCTGCACGGACCACTTCGACCAACTGCATTCTGGCGACAGGATTGAAGAAGTGAAGCCCCACGCACCGCTCAGGATGAATGGACTTCACGGCAATGTTAGCTAGGGTGTATGACGACGTATTCGTGGCAAAAACCGCATCGGGACGCGCGACTGCTTCAAACTCAGCCAGCACCGCTCGTTTTACGTCCAGCTTCTCCGACACAGCCTCGATGACCAGGGGAACGGTTGTCAATTCGCTGGTGCGTACAGTGGGAGCAATCCGCATCATGCGATAGCGCAGATCGGAAGGAAGGATGATTCGCTTGCGGACCTGGGTCGTTTGAGTGTTATGGATCCTTCCGATCGCTTTCGCGAGAATGTCCGAAGAAACGTCCCGCAACACCACCGCATAACCCTTTTCGGCAAGTTGCCCGGCGATCTGTGAGCCCATCAATCCGGCCCCTAGGACACCGATGCGTGTAATCGCCATCGGAGCAGTGGCAACGTTCCGCTTCACCTCCTCACCGGCCAGGAACAAACCAACAAGGTGTGCGGAAATCGGGCTGGCCATGAGATCCAACAGGAGGGGCTTCTCGATGTTCAGTGATCCATCCAAAATACTCACACGTATTCCCTCCTCCACGGCATCGATGGCGCGGAGGGGAGCGGGATAGAAATGCCTGACGCGTTTGAACACTTGATGCCGGGCATAGCGACACACGAGCGAACGAACCACGGGGAGGCTGAAGAATCTCTTGCTCGCCCGGAGGGGTCGTCGTCTGGCAGGAGGAGCCGAACCGAGAACGCGGGCGTGGGCAATGGCGGCCTGAACGAGAGTTTCTTTCTGAATCCTCTCTAGCGTCCTGACAGTGGAAGGGATAGAGGTCACCATCCCTTCCACAAGGCCCATCCGCAGAGCCTGCCGGGGAAAGATCGTCTTCCCCGTCGTGATCATTTCCAACGCAGCCGGTAAGCCGATCAGCCGTGGGAGACGCTGAGTGCCGCCGAATCCCGGAAGAATGCCCAGCTTGATTTCCGGCAGAGCGAAACAGGTCCTCGGATGGGTGCTGGCGACGCGCGCATGGCACGCCAGCGCCAGCTCGAGGCCTCCTCCGACACAGACACCCTCTACTGCGGCGACAAACGGCTTCGGCGATCGTTCCATCGCCTCGAAGAGCCGGTGGGCGGTGATCACGAGCTGTTCCATTTCCTGAAAGGAGCGTCGCCGTTGCGCGTCGTGCATCTGCTCAAGATCAGCTCCCGCACAGAAATTTCCTTCCTTCACACTCACCAGTACCACGCATTTGACGGCGGCCGATTGTTCAGCGAACTGCACGATCTCCTGCCACTCCGACATGCTGTCAACATTGAGAACATTGACCGACTTCCCGAAGTAATCAAAACCTGCCAGCAAAATCCCCTCGTCAAGGATTCCGGTCTTGAAGTGCTTGAACCCGCCGGGAGAGATGGTAGAGACGCTTGACATACCTACCTCCTCTCCAAAATCATCGCCACCCCCTGCCCGCCACCCACGCAAGCGCTGATGAGCGCCCGCTCGGCATTTCGCCGCTTGAGTTCAAAGAGCGAGGTCATAGCGAGACGGAGGCCTGAAACCCCAACTGGATGACCGAGTGCAATAGCACCGCCATGCGGGTTGAGATCGTCCGGCGGGATTTCACCGAGACGTTCAGACCATCCGTACCGGCCAAACTTGCTTTCCATGAGCGACGACGAGTCAAGAATGCGGCTGATCCCCAACACGACGGATGCAAAGGCTTCGTTAATCTCGAACAGTGCGAAGTCCTTGAGGGTCAGGCGAGCCTTAGACAAGACTTTGGCGATGGCTCCGACGGGGGCCAGTCCCATACAGGCCGGCTCGTACCCAAAGTCGGCATAGTCTTTCACGTACCCGAGGATCGGCAAGCCGAGGGACTTGGCCTTGTCCTCCTCCATGAGCAGCACCGCTGCGGCTGCATCGGTTATTTGCGAGGAGTTGGCCGGCGTCACCGACCCATGGTGCCTGTCGAACACAGGTTTCACATCGCGAAACATCTCCTGACCTGCATCCTCACGAATTCCGTTGTCTCGCTCGACATAGGTACCCCGCTCGGGAACATACATGGGCACGACCTCGTCCGCGAAGATCCCATCCTTCCATGCTTGCGCGGCGAGTCTGTGTGATCGAATGGAAAATGCATCCTGATCTCGTCGAGTGATGCCGAGAGAGGGGTCCTTGGCAATATTCTCTGCTGTCTGGCCCATGATGAGATCACACATGGGATCCGTGAGACCCATCACCAATCCGACCCGCGGTGGATAGCGCTTGAGGTTAAGCAGCTTGGGAATGAGGGCAAGAGCACCAGCCGTACGTTCCCGGAGGCTTCTGGCTTTGCCGTACTGTATAAAAAGGTCAGCGACAGTCTGGTTGTATACGATCGGAATTCGGCTCATCGACTCCATGCCGATCGCAAGCACCGTGTCGTCATCGCCGCTCCTGATGCGCAAGCTCGCATAGTAGAGCGCCGTCACTCCGGATCCGCAATTTTTCCCGGCTACCGTATCGGCGGGGATTGCCGCGGGAAGTCCACCGGTGACGGCTGCGACCCGCGTCGGATTCACCGCGTGCATGGGCGTTGCCACATTGCTCCCTACCACGCAATCGATCGTGTCCAGCGGGAGATTCCATCGGTGGCACCGCGTGATCATTTCACGGACGACCCAGGCGCCGAGCACTTCCGCATCCGTCTCGCGAAAATCCGTTCCTTCCTTGCAGAGTGGGGTACGAAACCCGTCGACGACGACGACATTGCGCATGATGCATTCCTCGTCCGAATTCAGTCACTCGCCTATCCCGGCAGAAACGTCAATCTTACAGCACATCCTACCACGATCCTGCCTACACGACTGACCCCTAGAAGCATGGGTAACTCCCCTCTCAGAGGGGCTGCGTGCCCGTCTCATTTGAGGACACAGACGGTGTGAATGGTGGTAAGGTTACAAAGATGACCGCGCGCTCGCACCACAGAATGCCAAGGAAATGCCGCGCATGAAAAAACCGGATGTGTTTCAAGGGTCCGTCGCGGTGGCTGAAACCGCTCGTGACAAGGCCGCCTATTCCGGGTTTCTTGCTGGATTATTTGAAACCGATGTCCGATGGGACCTCTTCACCTCAATTGGCATTCCACAGACGAGTCCGTCCGCCCTGGACTTCCTGGAACGATTCAAGTCCGCCCTCCTACCGCTGGATCCCGAACGAGTTGACAGTGAGGGGGAACTGCCTGAGCCTGTCTTGAAAACACTGGCTGAGCTCGGAGCCTTCGGCATTAAGATTCCCAAGCGTTTCGGCGGACTGGAGTTGACCCAATACGAATATCAGAAAGTTGCCACTCTGTGCGGTAGTTTTGATGCATCGCTCACTGTGCTGTTATCGGCCGCTCAATCGATCGGCGTTCCAGAGCCGTTGCGCCTCTTTGGAACAGAAGAGCAGAAGACCAAGTATCTCCCCAGGCTTGCGCGAGGGGAGATTTCAGGATTTGCCCTCACTGAACGCAACGTGGGCTGCGACATCTCCAAAGTAGACACCTACGCGGTCCGCGTCACAGACAACGGGGAGACCGTCGGGTATCGCATCACGGGAGAAAAATTTTTCATTACGAATTCCGCCAAGCAGGACGGCGAGTTTGTGTCCTCCATGCTTGTCGTCATCGCACGGATCGTTGATCGGCCAGAAGAACTCCAAGACTCTCAGGCACAGAAGCGATATGGGGCCTTCATCGTTGAAACTCAATGGCCAGGGTGTTCCGTCACCCGTCTGCATTTCGAAGGTGTCAGAGGCATCTTCAACGGCGCACCGACGTTCAACAACGTCTACGTCCCTCTTGAAAATCGCCTGGGCAACGAAGAGGACGGCCTGAGGATCGCACTCGCCACGCTCACCGTCGGGCGCTTGACGCTCCCGGCAGCCTGTTCGGGGGGCCTTAAACAGTGCTTGTCCGTGATGCGCTGGTGGGGCCGCAAGCGCGTCCAGTGGAACAAGCCGATCGGCGAACACAGCCTCATTGGAGAAAAAATCTGCCGCGCCGCCGCCTATACACTGGCACTCGACGCCGTGATGGCCTTTTGCGGAGCCTGGGCGAACAAGAAGGGTGATCTCCGACTGGAGTCTGCCGCAGCCAAAATCATCGGCAGCGAGTGGTACTGGGAGGTGGTCAACGACCTGTTCCAAGTGCGCGGTGGACGAGGATTCATGACCGTTGAGTCGCAACGCAAGAGCGGCGAACTCGGCATTCCCGTCATGCGTATGCTTCGCGATGCGCGCATTAATCTGGTATGGGAGGGGACAAGTGAGATTCTGCGCATCTGGATGGCGCGCGAGGCCCTCTCGCCCTATATCGAACAGGGCATCGCCTTTCTCCAAGGATCACCTTCTCAGAAAATCTCGGCGCCGCTGTACTACGCTCGCATGGCGCTCCGCTCATCCCTCCCTTTCTTACATTCCCCGCGCATGTCTATGCTTTTCGGAAAGGAGTATGCCCGGTGGGTTCGTTTCATCGAATCGTCCTCCCGAAGCCTGACACGATCGACGCTCGTCGCGACGCTCCGCCACCGGCAGAGCCTGCACAATAGGCAACTCCTGTTGCAACATCTAGTGAACGACAGCCTCCGGCTTTTTCCTATGGCAGCGACACTCTGGTATGCGTCCCAACCAGAGATGCGAGCGAAGCCCGGCATTCTTGAGCTTGCCAACTATTTTTGCCAGGACATGGCGGATCAATTGGCGCCTTCCTCTCCGGCGAAAAGAATCCACACACATAAGAAAGACACCATCGTTTACCACCTGTCAAAGACAATCATGAGCGGCAAGTATGCATGGCTAGAGGAAGGGATTGTGCCTTTGGTGGAGAAATGACGAATCGGGACTCGCAGGCCTGCTTGATTCGTTCGAGGCCTTTGATCAGGTATGCCACGAGTGTCTCCCTAAGATGCAGCTTGCCGTGAGATGGGCCTTTCGTGAAGCTCCTCGAATCGCGCCGTGAAGTGACGCAACACCGGCGCCTCATAGGTCAAGGCGAGGCCGTGAATCTCCTGGCGCTGCCGGTATAGCTCGATGATCGATTCTGCGACATACGTAATCTGCATGTTCGTATAAACCCGACGGGGAATAGCCAACCTCACCATCTCAAGTTCTGGATGGGTCGTTCGACCAGTTGCCCCGTCCTTGGTGCCGAACATGAGTGTCCCGATTTCGACTCCCCGGATCCCATATTCCCGATAGAGGGCGACGGCTAGTGATTGGGCGGGAAATTGTGCCTGCTGAATGTGCGGGAGAAACTCTTTCGCATTGAGATACACCGCATGGCCTCCAATGGGTTTAAGAATCGGGACACCTGCCTGGTCGAGCATCTCACCGAGATAGCGGACCTGCCCGATGCGGAAGCTCAAATAGTCCTCATCTAACACTTCGCGCAAGCCACGGGCCATCGCCTCTAAATCACGGCCAGCCAGTCCACCATAGGTAGGAAAACCCTCTACAAGGATCAAGAGGTTTGTAATGCCCTGCGTCCATTGATCGTCGTTCAAGCAGAGAAATCCGCCGATATTCACGAGACCGTCCTTCTTGGCCGACATCGTACAACCGTCGCCGTAGCCAAACAGCTCGTGCGCAATGTCGATGATGGATGTGTTCGCATAGCCCGGCTCCCGTTCTTTGATGAAGAAACAATTCTCCGCGAACCGGCAGGCATCGAAGAATAGCGGAATCCCATAGCGGTTCACGAGCGCGCGCGTCTCACGGATATTCGCCATGGAGACCGGTTGGCCACCGCCACTGTTATTGGTAATCGTGATCATCACCAGAGGAATACGGTCACGCCCGATTCGATTGATGGCTTCTTCCAGCCGGACCAGATCCATGTTGCCTTTGAACGGCGCCTCGCAATGCGGGTCATACGCCTCCTTAATCACGACATCCAGCGCCTTGGCGCCCTGGTGTTCGACATTGGCGCGTGTCGTATCGAAGTGAATATTGTTCGGCACGCACATGCCGGACTTGACCACGGTCGAGAACAACAAATTCTCCGCCATGCGGCCCTGGTGAGTAGGAATCACCTGCCGGTAGCCAAAGATCGACCTGACGACCTCCTCGAAGTGATAATAATTCCTGCTGCCGGCATACGATTCATCGCCGAGCATCATCCCCGCCCACTGGTTATCGCTCATGGCAGACGTGCCACTGTCCGTGAGCAGGTCCACATAGACGCTGTCCGCCGGAACCTGAAACAGGTTGTACCCGGCGTCTTGCAGCACCCGATCTCGCTCTTCGCGCGTCGTCCGCCTGATCGGCTCCACGACTTTAATCTTGAAGGGTTCAGACGGAAACTTCATGACGCGACCTCTTGAACCGTGCCACTTCACTCTTGAACGGTTTCGGGCCTTCGTAGAGAAAGACATATCGAGTCATGTCGAAGAGTGGGTCCGGATTCAGATCACGGAGCAGATCCGGCTTCCAGGTAATTTCTAACTCGTTGACCATTGTAATCTGCGTCGGCTTACCCACCACACCGAGCGGTACCGTGCCGTAGGTGCGGGAAAAGATCAGAATCTCGACATCGAACATCGCAGCGTTGACATCCTCCGCGGCCCCCTGCTTTCGATAGTCCTCTTGAAACCGCTGGAACGCCAGCGACCGTTCTAATTCCTCCCTGAAGGCAAAAAAAATCTTAATGCCGGTGCGCGCTTGATCATCCATGACCTCGATCGCGTCAGCAACCAACGTGTCCTGTCGCATCTGCTCACGCGTCAGGATTAAGATCCGGCGGATTTTCACCCCGCGCCGGGCCGCGGCCTGATTGGCCAGGAGATAATTAGGATAGAGCGCCTCACCCTTCTTCCAGATGTTCCATCGCTCCATGATCGAATCAACCGACTTCTCGGCTGTTTCCATCAGCCGTACCGCTTCGGCATTGGCCGCTGCCCCTTCGTAAATCAACGTTTGGGATTCGAGTTGCCGTAGTTCCTGGCCGATGGCTTCCACTTTGCGGGGGATGTATTTGGGACTCTTGGGCACATGCAGCATGACGTCCACGGCGGTGAGGGCCAGCGTCCAGTATTCCTTGGCCTGAGGCGGGGCCTTGTCTTTTTGTGCGATGAGAAGGAGTTCGACAGGATTCTTTTCAAGGAGCTTTGCGATTTTGATACAGAGCTCAGGCTTGGGAATCTTCAAGCCTCGCCGCATTAAGTTTGCCTCCGGCTGGGCGATGCCGAGTTTCTTGGCCAGCGTATAATCGCTGCTAAGATGGTAACGATCTTTTACCGCATCGAAATAACCGGAGATTTCAGACATCACTTCTTCTCCCCATCAAATCGAGCAATCGACACAAAATTCCCACTCCCAATTGTGCAAGAAGTATATGGGCCAGGAACTTGCCCCGGGTCCTCCCCATGATCCCGATAGCCACGAAAGGAGATATCCTTACCAGAGCATGAAACACGCCGCGGAGCGTCGCAGAAGGTTCGGCACAGGCCAGGCCGGGTAAATTGACGATGGCAGGAACGCCAGAATCAAACGCTCCATGACCGTCGCATACGAATCCTCGACCCATCATCCGGTCTGTCGCATCGTTCCTAGCTTAACTTGAGCGGCGTTGCGTTTGGCCTCTCCATGCCTTGTCGAAGCTGGTCGCCCCTTGTTCCAGCCCTATCCAGAACCCTTCGAGATAGTCCAGGACTGTCCTGACGCCGCCATGGAAGTCCTCCCGTTCTTGCATCGATAGGGCCCCGGATCCCCCGTCGCTGTTCCCATCAATTGCTGCCACTGCCTTTTCCATCGCCTCTTCATGATCAGACTCAAGCTCCCGATGGAATGTGAAATAGGTCATGTCCATAGAGGGATAGCGGGCCTCTCGCAAACGTGTCAGTCCTGGAATCAAATGATCCCACATGGTGATGGCCATATTTTCCAGCCCGAAGGAGGCCCCCAGCGCGGTGGCGTGGTTTCCACTACTGTAAAGTTGCTCCATGCCTTCGATGTAGGATTTTGTTGAGAAGAGGATCGGATGCGTCATCGCCTCATGCACATCCGTCCCGATCGACCGCAAGAAATCTCGATACAACAACTCGTGTCGCTTCCCCGTATGGCCGTTGCCCAATTCTGAGTACAACACCTTCGTGAGTTCATTCGCTACCACCTCGTCTTCGGTATTGACGAGTTGCGCGACAAGTATCTTCGGGAAGAACCGGGAAAAATTGTAAAATTCGACTGCGAATCGATGGAATTCTTCGTCTGTCAGGTCGCCCACCTGAAAGCGATCCAGGTACACATTATTAATAGCCCCATGACCAAGAACATATTGGCGCATTTCCCGATAGAAGGACATGATGCACCTCCGCTCTCCACAGCAGACTTATTCTTGAGACTCGCATATACCATAAGTTGACAACATAATATACATTTACTATTACTTTCGCAACCCAGAAAATTTTGGCACCTAATCGTATGCATAAAGCATTTAATGTGCCACAGGCAAGATATACGACTTTAATACGGCGACACTTTTCATCAAATTAATATTATTTATATATTGCATAATAGTAAATATTTGTTATATTGATGAGCATGAATGGACTTGAACAGAATAATCCTCGATTCATCGCCTCCGGGTTTGGAAGGAGGGTCGTATCATGAAAGAGCACATAGGTATCGATCACATTACCCTGTGCGTCGAGAACCTCGAGGCTGTTGAATATCTATTCACAAAAATTCTCGGATTTGATGTGATCTGGTCCGCCCGAGACATTGGCAGCGACCGGTCCAGCATGAATACTGTCGTCGTTCAGCGCGGAAGTGCGAAGGTTGCGCTCATGCAGGGCCGTGACAAACTGGTCAAATCACAGATCAACGACTTTATTGAGAAGTATGGGCAAGGTGTCCAGCATGTTGCGATCGAGGTCGAGGACATTGAAGCGGTCAGCCGGGAATGGGAATCCCATGGGGTGCAATTCAGCGGACCGCTGAAGGAAGGACGGGATGGGTTCGGGCCTCTTAAGCAGCGGTTCACCTACCCCCTGTTTCCGGCAAGCGGTTTCTTCCTCGAACTCACCCAGCGGGAGCACGGCGAAGAAAAGTCTACAACCTTCGTCCGTGGCACCGTCGAAGCCCTTTACAAAGACATCGAACGCGATCAGATGGCCGGCGTGGAACAGACGATTATTGATTACCAATCGACTCCCATTCCCGCGAAAGAGAGCACACATCGTTAGCACGCGCCTCGTGACCGTATGCGAATTTCGATGAAGAGGTGGGTGGATTTCTCGGGGTGAAATGAGCAGAGAGGATTGTGATGTACCTCCACAAGAAAGGTCACGTTCCCAAGCAAGCCCATGTGGGGATTCCCGAGGGGCAATGTGAAGAAGAACACGGTCGCCGCGGGTTTAATGGACCATCCTCGCATCTCTACCGGACCCATCCTCCCACCGACTGGGTGAGAATCGACGGCCCCCTACGTCCCCGCGCTTTTGTCTGCGGAACACTCCCCACCCAAGATGAACGCTCGGCTGACGCGCGTCCGGCCGAGATTCTCCGGAGCCGCGACGCGCGAGTGTTTCTCTCACGGCGCGTCGAGACAACCCCCTATTTTGTCCGCAATGCCGACGGCGACGAAGTCCATTTTATTCACCGCGGCTCAGGACGATTCGAGACCGACTACGGACAGTTGCCATACGAGCCAGGCGACTATGTCGTCATCCCCAAAGGCACCACCTATAGGACCATCATTGAGTCATCCCCCTCCTTATTTCTCATCATGGAAACGCCTGAGCCAGTGGAAATACCGGAACGAGGCCTGCTCGGCCACCATGCCTTATTTGATAAGGGAGTCCTCAGTTCCCCTGAGCTGCACGTAAACCCGGACGATCATGCAGGGGCATCAGGCGAGTGGGAGGTGCGGATCAAGCATCGCAACGAATACACCAGCGTGATCTACCCCTTTTATCCGATGGATGTAGTCGGCTGGAAGGGAGAACTCTGGGTAGCCAAGCTCAACGTGCGTGACTTCCGACCTGTCACGAGCGCCCGCTACCATCTGCCTCCCAGTGTCCATGCGACCTTTCAGGCCGGCGGAGCGCTCATTTCAACATTCGCGCCACGTCCCTTAGAAAGCGACCCACAAGCGCTTCGCGTCCCGTTTTACCATCGCAACATGGACTATGACGAAGTGCTCTTCTATCACCAAGGAAATTTTTTTAGCCGCGCCGGGATTCAAGCGGGTATGCTGACGTTGCATCCGCGAGGCATCCACCATGGTCCGCAACCGCAGGCAGTCGAAGCGAGCAAAGACAAAACAGAGACGGACGAGGTCGCAGTCATGATCGAATCGCGCGATTCCTTGATCGTCCTGCCGGAGCTGGAGCCCGTCGAAGTAAAAGATTATGCCCTGAGTTGGAGGCGGCGATGAAGCTATGCAGCTTTCAGGTGGAGACACCTATAGGAACCTTCACGAGGGTCGGTGCGCTCCGCGACCAACACTTCCTGGATCTGAATATGGCCTATGCCAGATTTCTGGCCGACCAGCAGGAAGTGCAGCCCTACCGCCTGGCCAACGCACAGGTGCCTCCCACCATGCTCGAGTTCCTTGAGGGCGGCCCATCAACCATGGCGACAGCGCGTCGGGCCTTGGGCTATGCCGCGAGCCTAGGCCCATCAGTCAAGGGTCCGAAAGGAGAGACGGTTTGGTATCACTCTACCCGCGTCAGGATGATTTCCCCTCTTCCCAATCCGCCATCCCTGCGCGACTTCATCGCCTTCGAAGAACACATCGCGGCCACGTCCAAGAAACGTGGGCAACCCATTCCACCGGAATGGTACAAAGCCCCCGTCTACTATAAAGGCAACCACCGGACGATTATCGGACCGGACGAAGAGATGGCATGGCCACTGAAGACTATCAAGTTGGACTACGAACTGGAGCTGGCCTGTGTCATTGGCCGCAGGGGGCAAGATATCTCGGAGCGGGATGCGCCGGAATACATTGCCGGATACACCATTATGAACGACTTCAGCGCAAGAGACATCCAGTTCCAAGAAATGGCCTGTCGACTGGGGCCGGCGAAAGGAAAGGATTTCGCCACTGCGATCGGGCCCTGCCTCGTCACTCCGGATGAAATCCCGGACCTGAATGCCCTGACCATGATCGCCAGGGTCAACGGAGAAGTCTGGTCACAAGGACGATTTGGGACCATTCATTGGTCGTTTCCGCAAATGATCGCACACGTCTCGCGAGGCGAGACCATCTACCCGGGCGACCTCTTTGGATCTGGGACGGTCGGGGGTGGATGCGGCCTGGAGTTAGACCGTTACCTGAACCCCGGGGATGTCGTGGAGTTGGAGATTGAGCCGATCGGCGTGCTCAAGACGCGGATCGCAAGAGTCGCGAGTGAGTAAACACGGGGACCGGATCATGAGCGTCCATATCACAGACGAACAGACCGTTGCAGAATTGCTCCAGCGGCACCGTGCCTTGTACGACGGACCGACGATCGATACCGCGCTTACGCGCATCATTCGCGATGGTTCCCACTCCAACCTCTCTGCGTGGGACATCCATCGGCTTCTGCGAACCGCCCGGGCGGTCTTCTTCGAGACCCACGTGGAAGTCGTATCCGGCCACCACACTGCGACCTACTTGCGGTTTGAATCCATCACGCGTGTTCCGGGATTGATCAAGCTCCTGGCGCGCGACATGGCCAATTGGATCAGCCACACCTTTCAGACGGACCCGATCACAGGAATCGTGGCGACCACGTCAGCAGCAGAATTGCTGGCTGAAGGCATCGCCGACGAACTCCACGGAAAAATGCGGTTGAGGGTCGCATTGACTCCTTATAACCGTGAAACCGGAAAAATCGGCACGGAGATCAAAATCGGATCCATCCATGCCGGCGAGCGCTTCGTGGCGCTCAACGACGTCACCACACGCGGGAACTGTGTGAGCAAACTCGGCAAGGTCATCACCGACAACGGCGGACTGCTGGCCGGAATGATGGTTTTCGCTCGTCGTGATAGTGGCCAGTTTCCGCTGATGAGCGAATTGATCGCACAACACCCCTTCTACTACACGACGGATCTCGATATGCCGCAGTGGGAGCCGGATCAATGCCCGCTGTGCAAGAGCAATCAGCCCATACTGTTCTGGAGAGATATGCCGGAAATCTGACGCACACTCCACCGCTCTGCGAGGAGGAGCCCATGGACCTGGCAGACGTGAGACGGGACATCAAGCGAGCCGACCTGCTGCAGATGTACTATTACCTTCGGCTCACCAGAGCCCTGGAGGACCGCATCACGGCCCTCTATCGCCAAGGTCGGATCGTCGGCGGCGTGTACACCAGCCACGGGATGGAAGCGATTGCAGTCGGCTATGCCTCGGCGCTGGAACGCGATGACGTCATCGCACCCTTTCACCGTGACATGGGAGCCTTCCTCATCCGCGGCTTCACGCCGGGCGAAGTCCTCGCCCATTACCTCGGCAAGCGCACCGGCCCCAGCAAAGGCAAGGACGGCAATGTGCATATGGGCGATCTCAAGCGCGGCATGATCGGTTTTGTCAGCCACCTGGCCGACAACCTGCCGGTTGCGACCGGTGTCGCCCTGGCGTTTAAGATGAGAGGGGAGCGTCGCGTGGCCTTCACCGGCACCGGCGACGGCGGTACCAGCCGCGGCGACTTCCACGAAGCGATGAACTTTGCGGCAGTGCGCACACTCCCTGTCGTATTCTTCTGTAACAACAATCAATACGCCTATTCGACCCCGCAACGTCTGCAAATGGCAATCCATGACGTGGCCGACCGGGCGAAAGCCTATGGGATGCCCGGCGAGATCGTGGATGGAAACGACGTCGCAGCCGTGTACCTGGCCTCCACACGTGCCATCGCGAAAGCCCGTGACGGCGCAGGACCCACCTTCCTCGAATTCAAAACGATGAGGATGCACGGCCATTCCGAGCATGACCCAGCCAAGTATGTGCCGCGTGAACTGCTGGAGGAATGGAAGAAAAAAGATCCGATCCTGAAAGCCGAGCAACTGCTGAACCAGCTCGGCTATGGGGATGATACCTATTTCCATGAGGTTGGAGAGCGGGCAAAGAAAGAAGTCGAAGCCGGCGTGGAGTTTGCGGAGCAGAGCCCATTGCCGGAAGGACCGGAAGTGTTGGAGGGAGTCTTCGCGGAGAAAGCTGACAGCTATTAGCTGATGGCGAATAGCTTCGTAAGGAGCGCTTCCATGACGACTGTGACCATACAGAAACAGCAGGAAGTGACCTATCTAGAGGCGATCTCGCAGGCTTTGGACGAGGAGATGACTCGCGACGAGCGGGTGTTCCTCATGGGCGAAGATATCGGCGCCTATGGCGGGGCCTTCAAGATCACGGAAGGTTTTCTCCAAAAATACGGCGAATGGCGAGTCTTGGACACCCCGTTGGCTGAATCGGGTTTTGTGGGGGCCGCGATCGGCGCGGCGATGATGGGCCTGCGCCCGGTCGTGGAAATGCAGTTCGCCGACTTCATCTCTTGTGCCTTCGACCAGATCACCGAGGTCGCGGCCAAGAACCATTATCGCTGGGGAGCCGCGGTGCCGATGGTCATTCGTGCTCCCTTTGGCGGCGGTGTACATGGCGGCCCTTTTCACTCGGAATGTCCGGAAGGCTGGTTTTTCCACTCGCCCGGTCTCAAGATCGTAGCCCCCTCGACCCCCTATGATGCGAAGGGCCTCCTCAAAGCCGCGATTCGAGACCCGAACCCCGTCCTCTACTTCGAGCACAAGTTTCTCTACCGCCGGATCAAGGCGGTACTGCCGACCGAGGACTACATCGTACCGATCGGCAAGGCTGACGTGAAACGCGTGGGTCACGACATTTCTCTCATCACTTACGGGGCGATGGTCCACCTGGCGTTGGAAGCGGCTGAACTGCTCGCGCAGGAAGGCATCGATTTGGAGATTGTCGACCTGCGCACATTGATCCCGCTCGACAAGGATACGATCTATGGATCAGTGTGCAAGACCAGCAAGGCGATCCTGCTGCATGAGGATAACAAGACCGGTGGAATCGGAGCCGAGATCGCGGCATTGATAGCGGAAGACTGTTTTGATGGTTTGGACGGGCCGGTGCTACGCATCGCTCCCCCGGACACGCCGGTGCCGTTCAGCACGCCGCTCGAAGAATATTTTCTGCCGAAGATCAGCGACATCGTGGCAGCGGCACGGAAGTTGGCAACGTATTGATTTTGGGTGAGGCGGCAGGGGTCAGGTCTAAATAGACGTTTCTTCCCGTCTCACGCCAACGCCCCACGGATTTTATATGGCCATTGATATCCTCATGCCTCAGCTCGGAGAAAGCATCGCTGAAGGTACGGTCGTCAAGTGGCTTGTTCCTCAAGGCGGTCGCATCGAAAAGGATCAGTCGCTGCTGGAGGTCGAAACCGACAAGGTCGCGCTGGAGATCCCGTCCCCCAGCACGGGAACGCTGACCGAAGTACTGGTGCAGGAAGGCCAAACCGTGCCGGTCGGGACCCTGATCGCTCGGCTGGACAGCGACGTCTCGGCTGATACTGCAGCGATGAACCGGCTCGAAGGGATCGCAGGGCGTCAGATGGAGGCGCAGCCTGAAAGCGAGGACCACCATTCTCCTGCCGTCCGACAACTGGCCAAAGACCATGGAATCGATCTGTCGCACGTGACCGGTACCGGAGCTGGCGGACGAGTGACCAAGAAGGACGTGCAAGAATTCATCGTTCAGAGTGGAGTACAGGTCAAAGCAACCACTCCAGGTGGTGAGCAATCGATGGGTGAAGAAGTTCTTCCCTTCACTCAGATGCGGAGAACCATCGCTGACCGTATGGTCAAGAGCAAGCAGATCTCGGCCCACGTGACCACCTACTTTGACGTTGATTTCTCAGGCATCGCCGAATTCAGAGAGAGCCGTAGCCTCACCTATCTTCCTTTCATCATCCGGGCTGTGACCCGTGCCATTCGAGACGTGCCCATGGTGAATTCTTCGTGGAGCGACCAAGGAATCATCGTCAAGAAAGACATTCATATCGGTATTGCGACGGCACTGGACGAGGGGCTCCTAGTGCCGGTGGTGCGATACGCGGATCGCAAGGGACTCCTCCAGCTCGCCAAAGAAGTGGCGGACCTGGCCGAGCGGGCCAGGTCCAAGAAACTGACTCCTGAGGAAGTCCAAGGAGGAACGTTCACGATCACGAACCACGGCGGCTTCGGCAGCCTGTTCAGCACGCCGATTATTCACCAACCCCAGACCGCCATCCTCGGCGTCGGCGCCATCCAAAAACGTGCCGTGGTGATCAACGATATCATCGTGAACCATCCGATGGGCTATCTCAGCCTGTCGTTTGACCACCGGGCCATCGACGGGGCGACGGCGGATCAATTCATGGCAAAGACGAAAGGCTATCTCGAACAGAGTCACTGGGAACAAATCCTGTGAATGGGAAGATGTGAAGCTTCAGGCGAGAGTCGTGCAAAGGAGGCGTTGTCGTGAGTGAGAGGAAACAGGCGGTCATTGCGAGTGCCGTGCGAACGCCAATGGGGAGTTTTCAGGGGGTGTTCGGCTCAATCCCGGCAACAAAACTGGGCAGCCAGGCTATTACCGAGGCCCTAAAGCGAATCAATCTGAGTCCGGATCGCGTCGATGAAGTCTACATGGGCTGTGTCCTCAGTGCCGGGCTCGGCCAGGCGCCGGCCAGGCAAGCATCGATCGGTGCCGGAATTCCGAACTCAGTCGGCGCAACCACGATCAACAAGGTCTGCGGATCCAGTCTCAAGGCTGTGATCATGGCTTCCCAGGCCATTGCACTTGGTGAAGCGAGGATTATTGTGGCGGGTGGCATGGAGAACATGACCCGTGCGCCTTATCTACTGGAGAAGGCCCGGCAGGGATATCGACTTGGACATGCAGAGTTGGTGGACAGCTTGGTCAAAGACGGTTTGTGGGACGTCTATAACAATTTTCACATGGGCGCCGGCGGCGAACTCTGTGCCGCAAAGTACCGGTTGACAAGAAATGAACTCGACGACTTTGCGCTGGAAAGTTATCGTCGCGCCAGGGAAGCCGTCGCCATGGGGTTCTTCAAACGTGAGATTGTACCGGTTGACGTGCCACAGAAGAAGGGGCCTCTCCTCGCAGTGGCAGAGGATGAGGAGCCGAACCGGGTCGATCTGAAACGTATTCGAGAACTGAAACCAGTGTTCCAGCAGGATGGAGTCCTCACCGTGGGCAATTCGCCGTCTTGCAACGACGGAGCGGCGGCGTTGGTCGTCATGAATGAGGAGGAGGCGGAGAGCCTGGGTCTCACGCCCATAGCTCGAATCGTCGGGTATGCCGGCGCAGCATTGGCGCCGGAGTGGTTCACGATCGCGCCGGTCGAAGCGATCAAGCTGGTGCTCAAGAAAACCGGTCTCTCGCTGGGGGCAATCGACCTCTTTGAAATCAATGAGGCGTTTTCAGCCGTATCTCTGGCGATCAATCGCGAGTTGGATCTCGACCCGAAGAAGGTCAACGTCAACGGTGGCGCAGTTGCACTGGGTCATCCGATCGGTGCCACCGGCGCGCGGATTCTCACCACCCTACTCCATGCGATGGAAGCCCATGGTGCCCGTCGAGGTCTCGCAAGCCTTTGCATCGGAGGAGGAGAAGCATCGGCGATGATTGTAGAAAGGGAATAGCGCGAAAGGCGCGACGTGCGAGACAGGCGTGATCTGGGGGAACGGAACTGACCTCTTTCTTTTCACGCATTTCGCGCGCGTCTCGCTCTTCTCGCCTGCTAAGCATGGAACTCGATGACATCACAACCATCGGGGTAGTCGGCGCGGGCCAAATGGGCCGCGGCATCAGCCAGGTCTGCGCAACGGCCGGCTATCACGTTTTGCTGGTCGATGTTGCGGATCCAGCATTAACGGAAGCGCTCAGCAAGATCCGCAGCGGGCTGGAACGAGCCGTGGAACGGGGAAATCTCACCGAACACCAGGCCGGAACAGTGCTGGGGCTCATCCATCCAATGGTTCAGCTCGACCGGTTCCACGACGTGCAACTCGTCATCGAAGCGATCCCGGAAGATCTCCCCCTCAAGCAGGAACTCTTCAACGAACTGAATCAAGTCTGCCAGCCGTTGACGGTCCTCGCCAGCAATACCTCGTCGATTTCGATCACGAAGCTGGCCGCAGCCTCCGGGAGGCCGGACCGAGTCATCGGCCTGCACTTCATGAATCCGGCCCCGGTGATGCGTCTCGTGGAAATCGTGCGGGGGCTCGAAACATCCGAGCGAACATTGAGTCTGGCAATGGAACTGACAAAGCGGCTCGGAAAAACTCCCGTGGTGACCAAGGACGTGCCGGGGTTCATCGTGAACCGTGTCCTGATTCCGATGATCAATGAAGCCATTTTCACGTTGGAGGGAGAGGTCGCCTCAGCCGCGGACATCGACCTGGCGATGACGACGGGGGCCAATCATCCGGTAGGGCCACTGGCACTCGCCGACCGCATCGGGTTGGACACCGTGCTCGCCATCTGCGAGGTCCTGTACCAGGACTTGGGTGATCCCAAGTTTCGTCCCTGCCCCTTGCTTCGGCGTTATGTCGAAGCCGGATGGCTGGGGCGCAAGACCGGTCATGGGTTCTATGGGTATGAGGCAAGCGGCGAGAGACAAGAAGCCACGAGCAATAAGATCTGACTCTTGCCCCTAGCCAGAGGAGCGGATCGATGCAGGAACGCAAAACCCATTTCACCTCCCTCTCAGGGCTGGAAATCAATCGCGTCTACTCGCACGACGATCTGAAGGACTGGTCGCCTGAGAGCGATCTCGGCCTGCCGGGCGAATTTCCCTATACACGTGGCGTCCACCCAACCATGTATCGGGGGCGGCTCTGGACCATGCGGCAGTTCGCCGGCTTCGGGTCCGCCGATGATACCAATCGCCGCTTCAAATACCTTCTCCAACATGGGCAAAACGGACTCAGCGTCGCCTTCGACATGCCGACATTGATGGGAATCGACGCAGATGACTCCCGTGCCCATGGAGAAGTCGGTCGCTGTGGCGTCACGATTTCGTCCCTGGCGGATATGGACCGGCTCTTTGAGGACATTCCCCTGGACCAGGTCACCACGTCGATGACGATCAATGGACCGGCTGCCGTCATCTTCGCCATGTACCTGGCTGTCGCGGAGAAACGAGGCATGTCCGTTGAACGTCTGGGCGGTACGTTGCAGAACGACATCCTGAAAGAATACATCGCCCAGAAGGAATGGCTCTTCCCGCCAGAACCCTCGCTGCGCCTCATCACCGACAGCATCGCGTACTGTGCGAACAAGGTTCCGAAATGGCATCCGGTCAGCATCAGCGGCTATCACATTCGGGAGGCGGGATCGACCGCGGTGCAGGAACTGGCCTTTACCCTGTATGACGGGCTGACCTATGTCGAGGCAGCCGTCAAGGCCGGACTTGCCGTGGACAGCTTCGCCCCGCAGCTCTCGTTCTTTTTCAACGTCCACAACGACTTGTTTGAAGAGATCGCCAAGTTCCGGGCCGCCCGCCGGCTCTGGGCCCGTGAAATGGAACGCCGATACCACCCGAGAGATCCACGATCCTTGCAGCTCCGCTGCCATGCGCAGACGGCCGGCTGTTCACTGACCGCGCAGCAGCCCATGAACAACGTGGTCCGCACCACGTTGCAGGCTCTGGCGGCAGTGTTGGGAGGCACGCAGTCGCTCCATACCAACTCGATGGACGAAACGCTTGCCCTCCCCACGGAAGAGGCGGTCAAGCTCGCCCTCCGCACTCAGCAGATTATCGCTCACGAGACCGAAATCACGAACTCTATCGATCCGCTTGGAGGGTCTTATTATGTCGAGTCTCTCACGAGCCGGATGGAAGAGGGAGCGCGGGACTACTTCCGCAGGCTGGATGAGATGGGCGGGATGGTTAAAGCGATCGAGCGAGGCTTTCCGCAACGGGAACTCCTCGACGACTCGCACCGGTATCAGCGTGAAATAGATCGTAGGGAACGGATCGTCGTCGGGGTCACCGACTATGTGGAGGAGGAGCGCCATATTCCCACATTGAAGATCGGGCCGGAGGTGGAGCAAGAACAGATCGCGCGCCTGTCCGATCTGCGCAAGTCCCGCGATCCCTTCAAGATGGCCGGCGCCTTGGAAGAGCTGCAAGAAGCGGCCTCCTGCAGCGAGAACCTCATGCCCTACCTGATCGACGCGGTCAAGGCGAAGGCAACGTTGGGAGAAATTTGCGCGGCGCTCAAGGAAGTGTTTGGAACATACAAGGAGCCGGTAGTGCTCTGAGAAAGTTGTCATTAGTCAACGGTTACGATACCGTTTCGCAACCAATGACCATGACTATTGACCTTTGACATTGGTGCCTAGATGAAGCTCGGAGCGTTTGAAATCTACCCGGTCACTGATGGCCGGTTTCGGCTGGATGGAGGCGCCATGTTTGGCGTGGTGCCGAAAGCACTCTGGGAGCGATGCTGCCCGGCGGATGAGCAGAACCGTATCCCGCTGAGTCTCACCTGCCTCCTGATTCGAGCCCACGGGAAGAACATTCTCGTGGACACGGGTCTGGGCGACAAGGAGGACGCGACGTTTTACGAGAGATTCGCCGCCGATCGCACGCCGACCTTGCAAGAGTCCTTGCAGCGATACAACCTGCGGCCCGAACACATTCACATGGTCATCAACACGCATCTCCATTTCGATCATGCCGGCGGCAATACGGTGAGAGACAGCAGCGGCGCCCTGATCCCAGCCTTTTCGAATGCGGCCTACTTCGTCCAGCAGGGTGAATATGAGGACGCCGCCCGCGCGAATGAACGAACGAGGGTCAGTTATCGGCGGGATAACTTCACCGAGATTGCACAGGTCAACAGGTGGGAGTTTCTGAGGGGCGACCAGGAATTGTTGCCGGGAATCTCCACGGTGGTGACGAATGGCCATACCCGTTGCCATCAGAGCGTCAAGATCGAGTCGGAAGGCCGGGTCGCGTTTTTCCTGGGAGATCTTATTCCAACCGTGTCCCATCTTCCTCTTCCGTACATCATGGGATACGACCTGTACCCGATGCAGACGCTTGAAACCAAGCGCTGGGTGCTGGATCGGGCCTTCGAAGGACAGTGGCTGCTGATCTTCGAGCACGATCCGTTGGTCCAGGCAGGTTATGTCCGCAAAGATCCCGAAGGGAAGTATTTTCTCGAGGAGGTCAAATCATGGCAGTAGCCGCACCACCGGCCAGGATCTTGATCGGCAAAGTTGGATTGGACGGCCATGACCGCGGAGTCAAGCTCGTGGCTCGCGCGCTGCGGGATGCCGGCATGGAGGTGATATATACGGGTCTGCACCAGACCCCGGAGCAAGTGGTGAACACGGCGATTCAGGAAGACGTGGATGCCATCGGACTGAGTGTCCTGTCCGGCGCGCACAATACTTTGTTCGCGCGCGTCTCGGAGTTGCTCAAAGAAAGAGGAGCGGAACACATCGTCCTCTTCGGCGGCGGCATCATCCCGGATGACGATCTTCCGAAACTGAAAGCGAACGGAGTGCGGATGCTGTTTCGTCCAGGGACCGCCATGGGTGACATCGTGGACTTTGTGAAAGGATTGCGATCATGAGACCAGTCTACATGATCGGCGGCGGCATCACGAAATTCGCCAAGGCTCACCCTGAGAAGGATTTCCGTCTGATGGTCAAGGAGGCCTACGACTATACCCTCCACGACGTGCCTCGCCTCTCAAAAGACATGATCGACGGAGCGGTCGGTTCCTATTTCTCGGACCATTTCACGCGGCAGCTGAAAGCAGCCAGCATGGTGCAGGATTATCTTGGACTCTGTCCCAAACCGTCTAAACGAGTCGAAGGCGGCGGAGCCACGGGCGGGCTCTGCTTCCAGTCAGCGTGGGAAGCGGTGGCCTCCGGACGGATGCATTGTTGCCTGGCCTTCGGGTTTGAAACGATGTCGCGCGTGAACACCTGGAAAGGGAACGAGTTCATTGCCCTCGCCTCCGACACGAACTTCGACTTCCCCGTCGGCGGGTTCTACAGCGGCTACTACGCCATGATGGTTCAACGCCACATGCACGAATTCGGCACAACGGTGGAGCAGATGGCCATGGTCTCGGTCAAAAACCATGCGAATGCCCTGCATAACCCCTACGCACAAAAGGCGAAACGTCTTACGATCAAGCAGGTGCGGGAGTCCCCCATGGTGGCCACACCGCTGACGATGGAAGACATCTGCACCATGTCAGACGGTGCCGCAGTCTGCATGCTTGCATCGGAAGAACTTGCCGGGAAGGTCTGTGACCGGCCGGTCAAGATCACGGGGGTCGGCTCCGGATCCGATGCGATGCGGATGGCCGACCGTCCCCATGGCAAGGTCATCCTGCTGCCGCATGAACAGGAGTCGGATTACCGCCACCTCAAATATCCCGGCGTCCACTCGTTCCGCGGAGGCCGTATGGCGGCGAAGCTGGCCTATGAGATGGCGGGGATCCGAAACCCGCTAGAGGAACTGAGCTTCGTCGAACTCCACGATGCCTATACCTCTTCTGAGATTCAGACCTACGAGGATCTCGGCTTATGTCGGTATGGCGAAGGCGGTCGTTTTGTGGAAAGCGGCATTCCATTTTTGCCTGGGCTCGACTATGGCCTTGAACTGCCCAAACAGGGTCGGCTCCCGGTCAATCCTTCCGGCGGGCTGCTGGCCTGTGGCCACCCGGTCGGCGCCACAGGACTGATGCAGGCGGTCTTTGCCTTCTGGCAATTGCAGGGCACCATCGGTAAACACTTGAATGACGAGAAACTTCAAGTCAGAAACGCGAAACGCGGACTCATCCATAGCCATGCCGGCACGGGGACTTACATCACGGCATCCATCCTGGAGGCGGCCTAATGGACAAGGGAACAGTGCTTTACGGAGTGGATCCGTTGATCATCCAAGACCACTACGAGATCGATTATCACCATAGCTATGCCCAAGATTCGCCATTTTTTGCGGGTCTTACGAAAGGCCAGCTGCTCGGCTCCCGTTGCACCGCCTGCGGCTACACCTATGCCACCCCTCGCGCCCACTGCATGGGATGTGGCGCAGCGACCTCCTGGTTTGCATTGCCGTTAACCGGCCTGGTGCATACCTTTACCACCTGTCACTACGGCGGAGAGGTGTTCCTGAAAGAGACGCCGTTCACGCTGATTCTGGTGGAGTTTGACGGAGCCGATACATTGTTTTTGTCGCGGCTCAAGGGTCTCCGGCCCGACGCGGTACGAATCGGCCTGCCGGTGGTCGCGCATTTTGCGAAAGCACCATCCTTTAAGGTGACCGATGTGTGGTTCGAGCCTGCAGACCAGGCGTGACAGGGGAAACATCCTGGCGTTGGTTGACCGGGTCAAAGCCCGTGATATCCCTGCGGTCTCTCGCATGATCACCCTGCTGGAAAACCAAGAACCGGATGGAATCGCTGCCTTGCGGCAGCTTCGGTCCGTCCCCCCTCATTCGGCTGTAATTGGCATCACCGGCTATCCTGGAGCCGGCAAGAGCACGCTGATCGACCAACTCGTGGCCGCCTACCGGCAGCAGGGAAGACGCGTCGGGGTCTTGGCGACCGATATCAGCAGTCCCCTGACCGGAGGGGCCATCTTGGGCGATCGCATCAGGATGCAGGAGCATGCACTCGATCGAGACGTCTTCATTCGCAGTATGGCGACGCGTGGCCAGCATGGAGGACTCGCACGGGCCACTCGTGAAGCGGTGATGATCCTGGAGGCAGCGGGCTACGATGTGATCTTGATCGAGACGATCGGTGTCGGGCAAGGCGAAGTGGATATCCTCGATATCGCGCAGACGGTCGTAGCGGTGGTCACGCCTGGGCTGGGCGATGAGGTGCAGGCAATGAAAGCGGGACTTCTGGAGGTAGCGCACATCGTCGTGCTCAATAAGGGAGACCATCCCGGTGCCGATATGGCCCTGAGGGATCTGCGCGAATGCTGTCCCCTGGTCCTCCGCACGGTCGTCGTCAACGGCGAGGGTATTCCAGAACTGGTCATGGCGATTGCCGACCATCAGCGGATGATCGATCTTCGCGGCCAGCTCCCGAACCCACTGGGGGAACGGCAACCGCGCTAACGACAAGGGGGCCACCATGCCTCATGAGTTGCTGACGGTTTCCCATCGCATCGCACGGGTGACCCTGCACTACCCTCCGGCGAATGTGCTCAACCATTCTGTGTTGAAAGAGTTGGAACAGGTGTTCGGCGAACTGGAGGTCGACACCTATATCAGGGTGGTCATCCTGACAGGGTCCGGCAGATTTTTCTCTGCCGGAGCAGACATCAACGAACTGGCTCACCTCAATTCACTCTATGCGGGATCTGAATTTTCAGAACGAGGGCACAGCCTGCTGAACCGCATCGAGCGGTTCGACAAACCCGTGCTCGCTGCCATCAACGGAACCTGCGTCGGCGGCGGCCTTGAACTGGCCATGGCCTGCCATACCAGAATCGCAGCGGCTGGGATTTCTCTCGGGCTTCCGGAGATCAAACTTGGGCTGATTCCCGGTTTCGGTGGCACGCAACGGCTGGCTCGCATTGTCGGCCCGTCACGAGCGACGGAATTGATCTTAACCGGCACCAGCATCATGGCCGAGGACGCGCTGAAGATGGGCCTTGTCAATCGCGTCGTTCCTGCCATAGATCTGATGAGTGCGGCCACTGCACTGGCAGGCATGATCGTCGCACGCGGACGTCTCGCAATCCAAGCAGCGTTACGAGCCATTCGAGCGGGGCTTGACAGCCCCCTCGCCGAAGGACTTGCCCGCGAATCCGAACTGTTTGGAGAACTGTGCGAAACGCCGGATAAGAAAGAAGGCCTCCAAGCCTTCTTGGGAAAACGGTCGCCAAGGTTTCTCGACACTGAGGCCTAGTATATGCGAAGAGGGACTCTTCCGATGATCGCTGATCGCTTCGCTGAATACACCAAGTCTCTCCACTACGAAGATCTTCCACCCGCTGCGGTCCACGAGGTGAAACGCCGGCTGTTGGACAGCCTGGGCTGCGCCTTCGGTGCGTGGAACGCGCCTCCTTGCCGGATCGCCCGTACGCTCGCCCGCTCCGTCAAAATTGCTCATGGCGCGACCGTCTGGGGGACCAGTCACAAAACGTTACCGGACCTCGCAACCTTCGCCAATGGCGCCCTCGTTCGATATCTGGATTTTAACGATACCTATCTCGCGAAGGAGCCAGCCCATCCTTCGGACAATATTGCCGCAGTCCTGGCTGTTGGAGAGGCCAATCATGTCTCCGGGCAACAAGCCATTCTGGCTATTGCACTCGCCTATGAGGTGCAGTGTCGCCTCTGTGACGCAGCCGCGTTGAGACCACGTGGATGGGACCATGTCACCTATGGGCTCTTCTCCTCCGCTCTGGCTGCCGCCAAGGTAATGAAACTCTCGAAGGCTAAGACCCTTCAGGCGGTCAATCTGGCCGGCGTCTCCAACATCGCGTTGAGACAAACACGAATCGGCGATCTCTCCATGTGGAAAGCCTGCGCATTTTCCAATGCGGCACGCAATGGCGTGTTTGCTACCATGCTGGCGGGTGAAGGGATGACGGGACCATCGCCGATCTTTGAAGGTGAAAAGGGATTCATGAACCTGGTGTCAGGATCGTTCGACTTGCCACCATTTGGCGGCGAAAATACAACACGGAAGGACAGCGCCCCATTCAAGATTCTCGACACCTATATCAAGCCATATCCGGTCGAATACCACGCCCAGACTGCAGTGGAAGCCGCCCTCTCTTTGCGAGAGGAGTTACTCAAGTCGGAAGGAGAACAGGCCTTCGCTGCCATCACCGACATTGAGATCGCCAGCTATGACGTGGCGATCGAGATCATCGGGCACGATCTGGAGAAGTGGCATCCCCGAACCAGAGAGACGGCGGACCACAGCTTCCCCTACTGCGTCGCAGTGTCGCTGATGGACGGAGCCGTGACGTGTCGCTCATTCGACAAGAAGCGATTGGCTGATCCGACGCTGTCTTCACTCATACACAAGATACGAGTGATCCAGCACCCTGAACTCATGGGCCGGTACCCCCAGGCCATGCCCACCCGCATCACAGTCCGAACCCAATCCGGCAAGGAATATATGAAGCAGGTGGATTATCCGCTTGGTCATCCATGCAATCCGATGTCTGATCACGAAGTGGAGGAAAAATTTCGCAAGCTTGCCGCCGGACAATTAGGTCGCGCACAAGCAAAACAGGTAATCGACCTGGTCTGGCAACTCGATCGGCTAAAAGATATCAGCACACTGATGCCCCTGCTGATGGTCAAACGAAAGGGTTGACATGCAGAGTCCTCGTTCGACGAAGGCGCGCCGACTGCGTGAGCTGATCGACAAGCAGACCGTGATGCTTCCCGGAGCATTCAATGCGCTCACGGCCATTCAAATCGAGCGGGCGGGCTTCAACGCAGTCTACATTTCAGGCGCGGCCCTGGCCGCAGCACGAGGCCTCCCTGATCTCGGCCTGCTCACCATGACCGAGGTCTTGTCGGATGCGGCCACGATCGCCCATGCCGTGTCGATTCCGGCGCTCGCGGATGTCGATACAGGCTTTGGTCCGGCCATCTCCGTGATGCGGACCGTCCATGAGTTTGAGCAAGCCGGCGTCGCCGGGATTCAATTGGAAGACCAGAAAAACCCGAAAAAGTGCGGACATTTATCAGGGAAGCGATTGGTGTCCTCACAAGAGATGGTCGGCAAGATCCAGGCTGCTACGGAAGCGCGACGCGATAAGGACTTTTTGGTCGTTGCACGGACGGATGCCCGCGGGGTCGGAGGGTTGGAGGCTGCCGTGCAGCGAGCGCAGGCGTATGTCGAGGCAGGTGCAGACGCGATTTTCCCCGAAGCCCTTGAGTCCGCTGACGAGTTCCGGTCGTTTGCCGAGCAACTCGCAAAGCAGGGAGCCAATGTTCCACTGGTCGCAAACATGACCGAATTTGGCAAGACACCATATCTGAGTTCCAGCGAATTTGAAGACCTGGGGTATCGCGTGGTGCTGTTTCCGGTGACCGCCCTGAGGGTCACCACCAAAGCCATTGAACAGGTCTTGCGCGAATTGAAGAATCATGGCTCCCAGCGTGACCTGCTGGGTCACATGCACACCAGGCAACAGCTCTATGAGCTGTTGCAGTATGAGGAGTATGAACGACATGAACGGTCGTTTCGCTCAACCGATGATGGGACCTCGCACGGCTGACCAGCATCAGATAGAGACGTACAATCCCGGCCTGGAGGGAGTGCTCGCCGGAGAGTCGACGCTCTGCCAAGTCGACGAAGGTGAGTCAGGCCTACGGTACCGGGGCTATGCCGTCGCTGACCTGGCGGAACAATCGACATTCGAAGAAGTGGCCTACCTGCTGCTGTTCGGCACGTTGCCGGCACGGAAAGAGCTGGAGGACTTCAGTACACAACTCACCGCCAACTGGACGCTTCCCGGTATCATTGAAACCTTCGTCGACGTTGTCCCCCGGAAGGTCCATCCCATGGATACTCTCAGGACCGGAGCGTCTCTCCTGGGAATGACGGACCCCGACAATGCTGACAATTCTCGTGGGGCGAACCTTCGAAAATCTGTGAGGCTCTTAGCCCAGATCCCTCTGATGATCACCACCGCCTACCGGTTCGCCAATGCCAAACGTTTCCTTCGGCCACGGACGGATCTCGCCTTCGCCAAAAACCTTCTCTATCTCCTGACCGACCGGCATGGGAACAGGGTCGCCGAAGCGATGGCAAGAGTGTTGGATATATCCTTGATTCTCTATGCTGAGCATGAATTTAACGCGTCGACGTTTGCCGCACGGGTGACTGCTTCAACGATGACCGATCTCCATTCGGCTATTACTTCAGCGATCGGAACCCTTAAGGGTCCACTGCACGGGGGAGCCAATGAGGCAGTTGCGGCCATGTTCCTGGACATCCAGACCCCTGAACGAGTCGAAGAATGGGTACGAAATGCCCTCGCAGCCAAACAGCGGATCATGGGTTTCGGTCATCGGGTGCTGAAACAGGGAGATGCCCGTTCTGCAATCATCCAGCGGCAGGCGCAAGAATTGAGTCGAATCTGCGGCGATACCAGATGGTATGAAATCGCCACAGCCATCGATCTCATAATGCAGCGGGAGAAAGGCCTCTATCCGAATTTGGATTTTTATACGGCCGTGGCCTATCTGCTCATGGGCATCCCACGTGAGCTGTACACATCCGTCTTTGTCTGTTCACGGATGGCTGGCTGGTGTGCTCATGTGATTGAACAACAGGACCATAACCGGCTGATAAGGCCGCGGGCCCTGTATACAGGGCCTCCCCCGAGAACCTATGTACCCATCGATCGCCGCACATGAGAGAATCGCCCAGGTCCGTCAGATGGATGGTGAGCCCTTCGCCCTGCCGTGGACTTCGTTTGCCGAATTCTTCAAATCCCGCATCTACGATCCGCTCCTCGTGCATCGGAATTTCCTGACCTATTATGATGACGACCGGAAGATCCGTTGCACCTACACCTATGCGGAATTCGGAGTGGTGGTCGATCGGACTGCAGCCTTCCTCCACGATCGGCTGGGGCTCACACATGGCGACCGGGTCGCCACCGTCCTATTTAACCATGACCTGACCGTCATCCTATACTTTGCCGCCTGGACAAGAGGAATTGCGGTCGTGCCGATCAACGCTGAAGAACCGGCGGAGAAGAAGCGCTATATCCTCGAACATTCAGAAGCGTCGGCGGTCTTTTGCTGGCACGAGCATCTCGACGAAATCACAAGTCTGCAATCAGCCTTGCCTGCTCTGCGCCACATCATTGCCGTAGGGGACGATGGACTCCATGAGGGAGAGCGGCACGTGGCGAGAGACCTGGGGCAGAGACCTCCTCTCGCCTTTCGTCGCGAGGCTCGAACCTCCAGTTTGGACGATGAAGCTTTGATCGTGTATACCTCGGGAACGACCGGTCCTCCGAAGGGAGTCATCCTCACCGCGTGCAACCTCCTCATCGACGCCGACGCCATCGCGGAATGGCACGCATTTGGGCGAGACGATCGATTGATGTGCGTCTTGCCGATCCACCACGTGAACGGAACAGTCGTCACGCTCGTCACCCCCTTCTATTGCAAAGGCAGCACCGTGCTCAACCGAAAGTTCAAAACCCGTCTGTTTTGGAGACGGCTTCATGAGGAGCGCGTCTCCTGTGTCAGCGTCGTCCCGACCTTGCTGGAATTTCTGCTGGAGGCGAATGAAGACACCACGGCTTATCAGCTCAACCGGTTCAAAGGCGTGATCTGCGGTGCCGGTCCTCTGCTCAAAGATACAGTCGTCCGGTTTGAAGACCGGTTTCACTGCCCCATCCGGCATGGGTATGGACTCTCAGAAACCACCTGTTATTCGTGCTTCCTCCCGAACGATTTGTCGCGAGCACAGCATCGCCACTGGCTCACCGACTTCGAGTTTCCATCCATTGGCGTCCCGCTGCGTCACAATGTGATGGCCATCCTCGACGACAGAGGAACACTGCAGCCGGAAATGACACGCGGGGAAATTTGCATTCGGGGGGCGACGGTCTGCGCCGGCTACTTCAAACGGGACGACGCCAATGAAGCCTCGTTCAAATGGGGATGGTTTCGTTCAGGCGACGAAGGCTTCTACTCCAGCGACGAGCGAGGACGCCCGTTCTTCTTCATTTCCGGACGGCTCAAGGAACTGATTATCCGCGGAGGAGTCAACATCTCGCCGTTGGAGATCGACGATGCGCTGAAGAGCCACCCCGAGGTGAAATTTGCCATGACCGTACCGTTTGAGAATCGATACTACGGGGAGGAGATCGCTGCCTACGTCGTTCCACGAGACCGAACAGCCCCACCCACTGTCGCCACGTTGCTTGACCATTGTGGACGCATACTTCCCTTCGCAAAACGGCCAAAAGTGATTCTCTTCGGAGAGGAGGTCCCCTACACCTCAACGGGAAAACCAAAACGACTGGAGCTGAAATCCCGACTGGCAGCGACACTCGCAGTCTATCGCGACGTTCAATTTAAGGACCACCCTTAGCCCAGTTTCTGGTATCGCCACCACTTCAGGGCAGTATGTGCGCCAATACAATACCGAGAAGAGGCTCAAGACTAAGTGCATGCGTGTTAGTCCTCGCACCCTGATTCCTCTCACCACGGATGGAGGAGGCCATGTCACACCTGTTCAAAGGCTTGGAACGGCTTGAAGAGGCCCGTGAACATCTCGCTGGCGCGAGCTTCATGGCAGGCCTCTACGAGGGCAGGCCCGACTTCGACCTGCTGCTCCCACCGGACGAGCCTGCGGAAGAACGAGCGGCAGGAGAGGCGTACTGCAAGACCGTCCAGTCTTTTCTTACCGCTCACGTTGATCCTGACGAGATCGAGCGGACCGCCAAAATTCCCGACGCCGTCCTTCAAGGGCTCTTCAAGCTGGGAGCCTTCGGGATGAAGATCCCCAAGCAGTATGGGGGATTAGGATTCTCATATAAGAATTATGGTCGCGTCCTGACCCTGATGGCGAGTTGGAACTATAGCCTGGCTTTGACGGTTGCCGTCCCCCAATCCATCGGAATTGCAATTCCGATATTACTGTTCGGGAACGAGCAGCAGAAGAACACGTTCCTGCCACGAGTCGCACGAGAGGACCTATCCGCCTTCGCGCTCACTGAGCCGATCACTGGCTCTGACGCCGCCAATATCCGGACCGAGGCGGTGCTTGATTCAACCGGCCGGACCTTCGTCGTCAACGGGGAAAAACTCTGGTGCACGAACGGGACCATTGCCCGCTATGTCACGTTGATCGCACGGGTTCCGGCTAGACACACACAGCAAAACGGGAAACGAGTATGGGTCCCTGCACCGGACGGAAAAGGTGCTGAGGATCGTGTCCATACCGCGTTCATCCTCGATATGACCTCATCCGGCGTGCAGATCCGGCAGCGATGTCAATTTGAAGGTTGCCGCGGGATTGAGAATGCGCACATGACGTTCCATGACGTGCAGATCCCGGCAGACAGCCTCATTGGTGAAATCGGCAAAGGGCTCAACTATGCGCTGACAATCCTCAACGTCGGGCGTGCGATCAGCATTCCTGCACTCTGCCTCGGCATGGCCAAACAAGCGTGGCAGCCGACCCTTGACCGGGCGAATGAACGCTCCACGTTTCAAAAACCCCTGGCTGAGCGCCAGACACAACAAATGCGGATCGGCCACATGGCCACCACCCTGTTTGCCATGGAATCCCTGGCGCAGCTGGTCTGGCACCTCGCGGATCAGCAGCGATACGACATCCGCATCGAGGCGGCAGTCGCAAAAATATTCTGCTCCGAAGAGACCATCCGGTTTCTCAAGGATGCACAGATTATTTTCGGAGGCATAGGGTACGAAACGGCCGAGTCGAAGGGCGTTCGCGGAGAACCGGCCTTTGGCATCGAACAGCTCGTCCGCGATGCGGAAATGGGCAGGATAGGAGAAGGCGCCACCGATATTTTAAAGCCCTATGTGGCGCGCGAGGGGCTCAACTCACATCTTGAGCGGGCTCGGAATTTATTCGACGAACGAATGACAGGAAGCCATCGGTTCACAGAGTTCTGGCACCTCCTGAAATTTTATGTGCCCTGGTATGGGAGGCAATGGAGACGCAGGTCGCTATCGTCCCGACCCGAGCTTCAACACTCTCAAGTCAGACCCAAGCTGGTCTTTATCGAGCAGGCGAGCCGACGACTCTCGCGAGCCATCTTCTATGCCATGCTCATTCATCGGCAGGCGCTTCGGGACGATCAAGGGCGCCAAAACAGGATCGAAGCCGTTGGCGAGGATTTACTCACTATTGCCGCGACAACCATGTACGCCGAGAGTCAGGATCGGACTGCCGGGCATGCGGAACTCTGGGAGCTCGCAGATGAACTGTTTCGAAACGCCAGGCAGCGCATCGACGAGAATATTCGCGGGCTTATCTTCAACCGAGACGAACTTGTGACAGTCGTCGGAAAGAACGCGTTCAGCGGAAAATATCCTTCGCTCTCCGGAAACATCATCCAGCGCGGCCTTCATGACTACCTGCCAAAGCAGAAGAACCCTCCGAGCGCGAAGGAGCCAGCGAACCTCGAGCCGGCTGATCCCGTGAATCGGGATAGGCTTCTGGTTCGAATGTTAACGAAACGCCATGCATGTAAGCTGTACACGAGTATGGCTGAAGCCATTCAGGAACTCATGAAAAGAGGGTTCACCGCAAATTTTGAGTTTCTCGACGAAGCGTTCCGAGATGTAAACAGCGGAAGAACCTTTCAGGCAGAAGAACTCACCATCGTGGAGCACCACCGATTCGAGGGAGCCAGCGATCCGGATGAGATGTCTATCCTCTATGCCGTAGAAAGCAATGACGGAACCAAAGGTATCATCGCCGATGCCTTTGGTGTCTATGCCAATCCCGAGCTCGGCGGCTTCCTCAACAACGTGACAATTCGAGAAGAGAGTCACATACCACTGCCTCTCAATACAGGGACTCCAACTCTGTGACAGAACCCCGCGTCAAAGGTATACCGCATAAGCAGCCGAAACTATCCCTGTACGGGATATCTCTTATATATGTGAGAGGAGGCCGTGGAAAGCACAGGGAGGAGAGCAAAGATCACGGCACGTCGTCCGCGCAGCGCACGCCGAGCGTCGGCCCCCAGTAGGTCACTTCATCCCACCCTCGGTAGCTGGCCCGAAGATCCGGTGGTTTCTCATTCCATTCCCCGCCCCGCAACACGCGGAAGGAGCCACGCAGCGGCCCCTGTGGATCGCGGGCGGGAGAGGACTGGTAGAAATCTTCCGCGTACCAATCTTTCACCCACTGTGACACACTTCCGATCAGGTCGAAAACTCCATAGGCCGACACCGTCGACGCCTGGTGCCCAACCGGCTCGGTTCCATTGCTGCCGGCCGTGAGTTCTCCCTTTCGCACACGGTTTTTCACCACCCTTCCGTCATTGCCCCAAGGATAGCGGCGACCATCCGTCCCTCGCGCCGCCTTTTCCCATTCGGCCTCTGTCGGCAGTCGTTTACCTTGCCACTGGCAAAATGATCGAGCCTGGTTCCATGTAACGTTGGTTACGGGGTACTGCGCGCGCTGAGAATCGTCAAACTCCTGGCGATCTTTAGGCGGCGTGCAGCCCCCTCCTTCAACGCATGCTCGGTACAGCGCGTTCGTCACTTCGTATTTGTCGAACCAGTAGGAGGTGAGATAGACACGGTGGATGGGACGAGCATCTTGCAGCCCGTCCTCCGCGCCCATCCAAAACTCTCCGGCTGGAATCACCACCATCCCTTCCGGTTGAGCGATGCCGCGCTGGGCAAGTTTCTTCAGTTCATCTTCCTGTGCAGCCCGGAGTTGGTCGTTCACCCGCGCGATTGCCTCCTCGTCCTGTGCACTTGGCGCTGGTTCCCGCACCGGATTCGGCTGTAGGCGCGGCGAGACGACCGCCGGGAGGTCGCCCTTTGACGATGGTCCCGCAACCTGACCAGAAACCGGAGGCATCGAAGTAGTGTCAGTATTCCGTACCGTCTCGATGCGCACCGTGGTCCGGACGACTTCTTGCGCAAGGCCTTTACCTTCACCGCCTCCCTTAGCATCCTTCCTCTCCTTCCCGATCATCGTGAAGTCGAAATCCGGGATATTCGCCAGGAGGGGCGTGGCATAGCTGATCGGTACTGCAAAGGACATCCCTTCAGGGACGATACCGGAAGGATGGCTGAATTTGGTGGTCAGCACACCGACCACCTCCCCGCGTCGATTGAAGATGGCCCCGCCGCTATTGCCGGGGTTGATTGCCGCATCCACTTGAAAGACCCGCTGGACGCCTTTCGTCCGTACCGCCGCAATCCGACCGCGGGTGATGGACACCTCCCGGAGGCCAAACGGAAATCCAACGGTGATGACTTCTTGGTCGAGCCGGACTTCACCAGCATAGCCGATGGGGGCTTTCGTCAGTCCCGCCGTTTCAATCTTGAGCAGGGCGAGGTCGTGTTCGGAATCGGTGCTGATGAGGATTGCCGGGGCGCGGAATTCCCCGGCGGTTACCACGAAGATCTTCTTGGCATAGGCGACCACGTGGTACGCCGTCAGAATATACCCGTCGCTATGGACAATGACCCCGCTGCCTGCCGGCTTCTCGGCTGGGGCACCCGACAGCTCTGCCCCCCAGAGGTGACTGAAGCCGACGACGATCATTACCCACAGAAAAAATACTATTTGTCTCATGGTCGAATCGGGATCACCACACTAATCGCACCGGCATTTTGTCCGAGTCTAAGCCCCTCCCGAGGATAACCGGTCCGATCCAGTTCCCCTTTGGGATCGCCATGACAATCCAGGCATTTCCTTGTCGTATAGAGCGGAAACATCAGGCGCAATACCCCGCTCTTTGCCGTGACTTCGCTGATCACTTTCTCACGGGGATACGAGGAGTCGGCAAACGCCTCCAAGGCCGTTCGTTCAACAGCATCCGGCGCGTTGATGGGATTGCGAGTCTCCAGCGCCGTCTGTTTCAGCCGTACCTGTGTCCGTTCAGTGAATCTGGTGGCGACTCGGGCGCCAAAGGTTGCGGGAATTAACCCCTTGAGCACGCCACCCGGTCGATTGACCTCAGCTTGGGATTCCGCGACCACCTGTTTGCTGGCGAAGACCAGCTCTTTGAGCAGCTTCTTCGTTTCAGCCGGAATTCGCGCCGACTCAAGATCTCGCAGGTCGATACCAGAGCGACTCTGAAAGATATCCTGCAATTGGCGTTCATATACCTCCGGAGCCACACGTTGTTCCGCTTTCCCCTGACCATCGGACAGGACTTGGCTCTCATTGATCACGTTTCGCCCGGAGTCAAGCAGGATCGCGAGGAGACGAGCGGTCGTCTCGAGTTCTAAGATGGTTCGAAGAGGAGCGCCGGATTCCGGCTGACGATCCTTGGCACAAGCATGTTCGCTGCTTGCCCAACCGGCCACGGCAAAGACCAGGAATGATGCGATAAACCACCGCAGGCGACTAGCCATAACGTCGACCCTGCTGCGTACGCATTATGGAAAGCTCGTAAGGTGGGCTCCCCTCTTCACAATGTTACGGACAGGGAACCTCCCGCAAACAAATGGTACGTTCGGCCACAGGTGAAGTCAAGACAGGCAGGCTATTCTCCCTCACTCACCGGGACCGATGGATGTCGATCATGACGTTATCGGCATCGAGCTCGACGGTGACTGGAACCCCTTCGTGGAATATGGAGAGTTTACTACCTGCGAGAGCATCCACATCGAAGCGTTCGAATCCCTCCGGCGTCGAAATCTGAATCTCATTCCAATAGGGATCGGCGTAGTGGAGGGTCCCGACAATCATGCGATGGTCGGCGAATGCGCGTCCTGCCTTGGTGACATCCAATAAGATGTTTCCCGAGTCCACCAGCATGAGGACAGCATCCCCCATCCGGGCTTCATGTAACCCCACTCGGTCGGCCTTATTGGGACTGATTGTACGCGGCTGGAGATTATTGGGCGTTTTGACGAATATCACACCGGACTCGATCTTCGAGATCACCCCGCTCAGGCCATGATGAATCCCCATCATCTCATCGGCTTGCGCAACGGCGACAGAGGAAACAGGCGCGACCATCATGAACGCCAACACCATTAGCAGATGACAACTGATCCTCATCACGTCACCTCCTTCCCTAAAAAACCGATGCCTTGAGCGGGCAGCATCGGCCGTCTCCATTCTCTACGGCAGCCGGTCCCTGCCCGCCCGGACTTCCTGAGCAATTTGTCTAGAACCCGCCTCCCGCAGGAGCCGGGACAGAAATATTGAACTCCTGGATAGGTGTCACCATCAACCCGACGTTATAGAGTTCGTCGGCCGCCACATCGTGAATTCCATAGTCCCGGTCTCGGAGCATCTTGAACCACTTGCCCATTTTGTTGCGCACAATCCGTTGATCGCCCCGTGCCAGCGCTTCCTTCACGAGAGTCAGCTCGCTGAGATACGGATCCCAATTGGAGTTGGGATAGTTGGTTTTATAGAAATTCACCGAGTTGGTGAGCTCATCGACCCAATTCGTTTGAGCCAATGCGATCCCCCCGGCAAACAATGTCAGCGCACAGACGATCGCGACGATTGTCACGAGCATTGCGTTCATGGGAGTCTCCTTTCTTCATTCAATCGGGTCTCACGCCCGCTGGACCTGGAACGCAAAGACCCCTCGCATCCTTCCCTCTGACTCCGCCCCATCCTATGAAAGGCATCGAACGAAGCCCATCACCCGAAGGATGGATTGTTCCTCCATCCTTCGGGTGAGCGCCTCATTTCCCTATTCCCGCTCTGGGAATTTCAATGGCACTCACGTCTTCCTCATCAGGAAGCGCCGGCATCGAACACATTGTCGAGCCAATAATCGCAGCCTTCGAGCTGGCATGGACGACCACCCTCGTACGGTGTATTGGACGTGTGATCCGGCACACTCATCGGTCTCTCTGTCCCGATCTCCAGATCAAGGGACACAGTCGGGGTTGACGGCTCGGCCGGCCTGGCGCTGAGCGCCACGTTGTACAACTCGTCCGCCGCGACATCCTGAATGCCATACGCGCGCCCGAGCAGCATCTTCAGGAATTGATCCATCTCGACCTTTACGATCTGTTCGTCTCCTCGGCCTATCCCTTCCTGCACTCTGGTGAGTTTTTCAAAGTAGGGATCCCAATTGCCGGTGGGATAACTCGTCTTGTAAAAGGTCGCGGCAGTCACGATTTCGTCAGCCCAGGTTCCGGCGGCCAGAGCTGAACCCCCGGCCCACAGGCACACAGCTAGAGCAACGGTCAGCGCAATCGCCATTGTCCTGTTCATAATTGCCTCCTTTTCCCCCACATCGTGCTCTCCTTCGCGTGGTTAATCTGATCCTCCCGGAGCCTCCCAATCGGTTGACCCAACCTGATCAGGAACGCTCCTCTCATAACCACCAAACCCTCATAGCCACCACCTCCTCAGATCGATGAGGGAATCGCACATCCCGGGTGAAGTGCACGTCTACGTCTGAACGATGGGTGGTATCGTACGCAATACGTCCACAGACGACCATTACCCAAAGGATCGTTTTTGCATACACCGTCCAGGTGAGGGATCGGAGGAAGCGCGTGCGTTACTTGCTGTTGAGATAGGTCAGAATCGCTTCGACCCGGCCGGCGACGCCGAGTTTGCGATAGATGTGGTGGAGGTGGGTCTTCACGGTGTCGAGCGACACACACAACCGATCGGCAATGTCTTTATTGCCACGCCCGGACGAGGCACAAGCCAGAATCTCCCGCTCACGCTCAGTCAGCAGTGCTACGCCCGCGGCGGTCCCGCTCCCGGCCTCGTGCAGTGCAGAGACCACCTTCCGGGCAAAGCCATCCGGCATGAAGGGGGAATGCACCCGTTCACCCCGGTGGGTGGCCCGGATGATGCGAAGAAACTCGGCATGGTCGGCATCCTTCAGAATATAACCGCAGGCGCCGGCTTGAACCGCCGCCACGATTCTCGCATCTTCATCATGGACCGACAACATCAAGACCTTCACGTCAGGGAGACAGCCCCTGATCAGGCGCGTGGCCGTGACCCCGTCAAGCCTCGGCATATCCACGTCCATCAGGATCATATCGGGTTTGGTTTTCATCGCCAGATCGAACGCCTCGCGCCCATCGGTCGCTTCTCCGACCACTCGCAGGTCCGGTTCGCGTTCGAGGAGCAGCCGAAGGCTTTGCCTAAAGAGCCGTTGATCCTCGGCAATCAGTATTGTGGCCGACATAGGCCTCCTGATTCAGCGGCAATTCGACGGAAAAGACCGCACCGCCGGAAGAACGATTCTCCGCCCGAATCCTCCCCCGATGGGCCTCCACTACGAGGCGGCAAAAGTGCAACCCCAACCCCCGTCCGACCCTGATGTCACCGGGGCCTTTCTTCTCAAAAAACATCTCGAACACATGAGAAAGATCCTCAGGAGCAACGCCGGGACCTTCGTCTGCAACCTGGATGGTGGCCCGAAGGGATGACGTGCCACGAGACTCGTGCCCCCTGCATCCTTGCGCCACCGCTCGAACCGTCACAGTAATCGTCCCTCCTTGTGGAGAAAACTTGAGTGCGTTGTGGACGAGATTGATGAGCACCCGTAACAAGCGACGACTATCGGCTGTAATCGCGACATCATCCTCCGGCATCTCGAGATGAAAGACGATTCGCTTCGCCGTGGCTTCGGTCCGGAAGAGCTGCACCACGTCAGTGACCAGGGCGTTGACCGATACCCTTGAAGTCAAAAGCGGCAGGCCGGAATAGCTCTCTTGATACACATCCAGCATGTCATTGATCATGCCCAGCAATAGGTCGATCGTAAATCGCATGTCGTCCCACCATTGTCGCTGCGCGTCCGGCCGCAATCCTTCGTCCTGTCCGAGCAACTCCAATGTCTTCTTGATCCCCACTAACGGATTGCGGATATCGTGGGCGAACATCGAAGCGAACTGGCTGAGCGAGGCGAGGCGTTCAGAGCGGATCAACTGCTCTTCGAGTTGCTTCTTTTCGGTGAGATCGCTCAACTGTACCATCACGGCGACCAGTGATCCGGCGTTCTCGACCGGCACCAGATCAACCTCCATGATGAACGTGCCTTCAGCCGGTGAAGGCATCCGCATCTCGCCGGCTGGCTCTTCTTTCTTGGTGACAATGACCGCGTCCAACAACCGACGCAACCGGGCACGATCCTCCTTCAGAAACAGGTCCTCGACCTTCGTACCGATCAGGTGATCGGCAGGTGTCCACAGTTTAATCTCGCCTCGACGATTGACATCCTGAATGACTCCCTTCTCGTTGACGAGCAACTTGGTATCCGTCGAGTGATCCCACAGCATCCGATAGTGCTTTTCGGAAATCGCCAGTTCCTGGTTCGCACGTTCAAGTTCGGCGACATACAGCCCCCGCTCCCGTGATGCACGCTCCAGCCGCTGCGATAGTTCATCGAAGCTCGCGGCTAAGGTATCGATTTCCACAATACCGACAGACTGCGTAGCCACTATCGACTTCTCACCGCTTTGCTGTCCTAAGAGCTGCACCCGCTCGACCAACGCATTGATTGGTTCCACAATACGGCGACCGAGGCGCCATCGGAGCAGTCCGACCACGGCGAGGGTCAACATGCCGAACGCCGCGAGCTTCCAGATGAGTCCGCGCAATGGCGCATAGGTTTCATCGGGATCTTGACGAACAAGAATGGACCACGGTTCCGTCTGGACGATGCCTGACCGGAGCGCCACGGATGCGAACCCGATGATCCCTCCTGCTTGACCATGGGCATCGTCCTGAACTTCCATCCAGGCAGCCTCGGGGAGAGGGGAGTCCAAGGCGAGTGATCCTCTCAGAGGCGTGTGTCGCCCGGGCGGAAGGAGCGGACAGGCCAACACCGTCCCGTGGGATCCGACCAGCATGACATGACCGGTACTGCCGATCCTGCTTCGGAGGGCAGAGGTCAATAGGTGGTCCTTCTCAATCACCGCCTTTAACGCGCCCAACACAACTCCAGCCCCGTCGGCGATCGGCACGGCGACCTCCAAATACCCGTGCCCCATTTCGTCGAGATGCAGCTCCCCCAGCCATGATCGTCGCTGTTCGAAGACAACCGTCCACCAAGGTTGTCTATTGTAATACATCTTGGTGCGTTCGCTGGTTACCCCGCCGACCGAACGGCCTAGGCGATCGAGGATGACCAGTGATCGAAAATATGGCCGTTGCGACTCCTTCCACCGCTGAAGGGCCGGCTGCTTGAAGGTCAGTCGAGTGCCTTCCCGGACTGCTTCGCGGACTTCCGGCAAGGAGCTGAGCCGTTCCACCCACTCGATTTCCTTGTCCAGGATCAACCCGGCTTTATCCGCACTCTGACGGGCAAGCTCCTGAAATCCGAGTCCTATGGCCGCATGGAAGGATTGTTTCGCCTGCCAGTACGCATAGGCCAAACCGAATGCACCGGAAAGCAAACCGATGGAAAGGACCGAGAGCGTGATCGAGCGCTGAAGACTGACCCGCTTCCTCATGGTGCACAGGTGAGTAATGCCCGATGCTGCGATGGAGGCACTGATGGCCTCCATCCAACTCTTCCCGACAGGGAATGTCAAGGGTCCGTAGCAGCCTGCGCGACAAGCAGACGATGCGATACTTCGACGTCGATGGCATCGCCCCTGACTTTCCTGATCGGCTCTAGCCCGTCTCCTTCCTCGTTATTCTACTCGTTGGTTTGCATGTGGCTTTCCCCCAAGACCTGGGCGTTGCAACCGGCGTATAATGAAAGAACATGTCGAGTGAGCCATCATGATCACAGCGGGGTCTTGATCATGAAACACGTCCCTGCCACAGTCAGGTCGTCATCGAGCAGTCCCCCATCCCTCTCAACTACTCCGGAAATGATCTCCGTTGGGAGGTCGATCACCAGAGGAGGTGTCACCATGTCCATCGCACGAACACTCAAAGCATATCTCGATCGTGAACGAGTTCATTATGACGTGTTGCCCCACCCGGAGGCATTTCGCGCCCTTGCCGTCGCGCAGACGCTCCATACCCCGGAAAAGGAGATGGCCAAGGTCGTGATGGTGAAGGCGGATGAGCGGTTCATCATGACGGTACTGCCGGCCAGTTGGAACGTAGATCTCCATCGCCTGAGAGGCGTCTTTATGACCCATCATGTTCGACTCGCGACTGAGGACGAGATCAAACATCTCTTCCCCGACTGCGAGTTGGGCGCGATGCCGCCCTTCGGCAACCTCTATGGGTTCCCTGTGTACGTCGATCAATCGCTTATGGAGGACAAGGAGATCGTCTTCCAAGCCGGCACCCATTCGGAAGCGATCCGTATGCGCTACATGGACTTTGCCGCACTCGTGTTTCCGGTGGTGGCAGAATTTCATCGTTCATCCTCAGAGGTCTGGTGACGTATGCTGTCGCAAGCTCTCCCGACAACAGTGCCTCGCGGAAATACCCTTCTCTCTCGAATCTTGATCGCCGTCGATGACTCTGAGCACTCCGCCAGGGCGCTGCGCTATGTGGGCACCCTAGCTGCGTGAGGCTCGCAACGTGCCGGTCACCCTGTTTCACGTCCTGAAGCCGATGCCACGCGAACTCTTGGAACATGGCGGATCCGAAGATCCCGCAATGGAGGTTCTCTTGGCCAAAGAGTTGCCACAGGATCAGGAGAACTGGGTCCGCGCGGAAAGCGTGATGGAGTCCCCGGTTTTAGTGAACGCGCTGGAGTTGTTCTGGAAGACCGGGTTTCCTCTGGATCACGTCACGCTGAAGTTCGGACACGAAGACGATATTGCGCACAATATACTCGACGAAGCCCGCACTGGAGGCTACGGGACCATCGTGATCAGCCGTCAGGGTTCGAACGGGATGAAACGGTTCTTCGGCGGAGGCATCACGGATCAGTTGTTGCGCGAGGCCTCCGGCTATACGCTGTGGGTCCTGGAATAGCGAATGGGCAACGTCCCGACCGTCATCCTGAATCAGATGCGCCTTGCTTGTGGAGGTCTCATCAAGCTGAGACCGGAGAGCGGCTGCGACGGCCCAAGCTCGGAAGGCCTTTTTAAATGGGAAGACGTCATGGAGGATCTTTCCGACGCGATGCGGGGATGTCGATTTTCTGGAGGATCACGGACTCCTCTGAATAGCCGAGACCTTGGAGTACCTCTTCCAGGGCGTTCATCATCGGTGGTGGCCCGCAGGGAACATGACGGTCTCCGGACCCGGAGGAGGAAGATGCCGGCGAAGAATATCAGCGGTGATTCGCCCGGTTCCCTCTGGCCATCCCGCCGGCGGCTGTTCCAAGACATGATAACAGTGGAGGTTCGGACGCGCTCGGCGCTGCGGTCATGATGCGCATGGCTCTGCCTATCGGGACGGGTGACTCGAAAGAATCCTGGCTCGAAAGAATCCTGGCTCAATGCCGCATACCTGGCTCGAAGAAAAGCCCGCGCCTGATGTCACCAATGCCCACCATGTCGAGGACAATCCCTTTATCGACGACTGGGATCCGGCGGAAGTTCTTCAGCACCGTGTAGGACGCGGCTTCGAGCATGGGCACGTTGGGCGACACCATCACGGATTCCGGCTCATGATCTCTTCGACCTTCACCCCTTACGCCTCGTCGTACCCTTCTTCCATCTCGATGAAATTCAGGCTGTGCAGGGTATCGTGGATGTAGTCGCCGCAGTTGGGATAGAGCGGCGATAAGACATCACGCGGGTGACCATTCCAACGAGATGATTGTCTCCCTCGACAACAGGACTGGCGCCATATGACGATTGAGCATCTTGATCACAACGGACCTGACGGTGTCGGTCTTCTGTGCTGTACGACGCCGGCGGACCTAACGTCATGAACGTGCATGGCACCATCCCTTCTGGTGATTGATCTCGACAATGTCTCTCCCGCCAGAGAACCACGGGGTGAAATCAGCAGAAAAAACGCCACGGGCACCCATCAAGGGAAGGAGGAAGGGAAAACCCTTGTGGTGCCCGTGGTGGGCGCTTGGGACGCCGACTACTGCTATGCGGTTGTGGTACCCGAGAGACCCGCGCGCGACTGAGGGTCTTGAGCCTGCTCGACGTGGAACGGGTAGCTCCCCTCGTGCAGTGGAGCTTCGTGTGTCAGCTTCTTGTCTCTCGATCGGTCGAGTCTTGTCGTGTGGTTCCCATACGCGGGAATGGCGCGACCGTCGAAGATGTGGCCGACATCCCAGCCAAGCAACGTTCCTTCAATCCGGCAGACCGTTCGGGTCTGGTAGACCGAGGTCTTCCATCAGTGGAGAAGCCGGAAAAGAGTTCCGATGAACACGATCATCGGAAAACGGGCTAAGACCTGTTGGCACGCCTATGTGTTCCGAACACCCGATGGAGGACGCTATGACCTGCGAACGGTGCGGGGGGATTGAGTGTCGCCGTGCATTTCGAGGGAGACCATGCCTGGGAGTATGACGGGTGGAGTGTCTCATCTGCGGGAATATTACCGATCCGCTCATCTGACAAATAGGAACGCGCAATCGCATGGGGCTATAGGACCGATGACTTCGAACGGAATGAGGTCTGCGCGCGGCACAGTCAGTCCAGGCAAGCATACAGATACAGTTCAGTCATGCGCCAACGTTCGCTGCAGTAGAACGGTCAATGTCGGATAGGCTCCAGCCGGCATCCGATTGAAATCGTGAGCTCATCGGGCTCCTTGGCAGCACACCGAGCGGCGTTGCAGGGGAGGAGTGTGATTTGTTTCATCGGAACGATGGCGATGTCCCGTGCGCATCCGCGTCCAATCAGATGAGCGAATCGTGACCTTGAGGACAGGAAGTGGAATCGAATCGTCTCTCATGGTTCTAATTCTCTCCAGCCCGCCACTGTCTTGCCGTTCTCGCTCTTGACCGGTGCGCCGCTGGAGCGTAGAGTGAAGACTCGTTCGCAAGCTGCCTCGTTCTGGAGGTGGTGGCCATGATCCTCCGTGGAGCACAGATCCAACGGGATGGGCATGGCAGGTGCGGCCTCCTCCCCAATCGAACTCTTTCCAGCAATAGAGCCGAGTTGCCCTCTTCCGGTGTGCTTGCGCACACCGTGACGAACCTACACAACTTGTGGCCTCTTGTGATCACCTCAGACCGGGAGGTGCAGAACCGGTCAGACTGTCAGGACAGGAAACCGTTCCATGTGACGCGAGCAAGATGTCGGGTCATGCGCCTGCTCCCCGCCTGATTGCCCGATGTCGAAAGGAGGCCATTATGCCGTACCGCTACAACACCATCGACATCATCGTGGGTGTCGGCATGTGTGCAATTGTCTTCGGAGCATTGCTGTTCTTTGTCGCAGCCAACGGCAGCTTTCAGGTCGCCATCCCACAGCCCATTTCGATTGAACAACCCGCTGGCAGTGAACTCGGAATGACCTTGCTCCAGCCAGCCCTGGGCCAAGCCATTGTCGACGGGACACTCTTCGAACGCCGCGCCAATCACGTCATGGCCCAATCCGTGTCCGAATGGAACCGGGCGACGCTCGCTCACCACGAGTTCCAATCGCTCCCGGGCGGTCCCTTCGGAGCCATCATGCGCCAGGCCGCTGCGATCCCAGCTGACCATATGGCCCGCGTCCAGGGCGTCATGGGACGCGCGATCGTGAATTTCACTCAGCGCGGCATTCGAAGTGGAGTGTTGTCGGCTGGTCAGTATCCTTCGGATTACAACACCGGCATGATTCGCGCGACTGAAGCCAGAGGGCAGCGTCTCGACCACAATTTCGCGGCGACATGGCAGGCGACCCTCGGACGCGGGATTGTGGATGCCATTCAGCACTACGCCGAGAAGGCTGGCCTGATCCAGGAGCAATTGGGCGCGGCCATTCTGCATGTGGCGCGGGCCCAAACAGGATCGGAAGAAGTCCGGGCTGCGAAACAAGAGCAACTGGCGAGTTTAATGGTGGCCGCTGTTCGCACTGAGGCGCTGACGGATCGCTTGACCCTGCTGGCAGCCATCGAGTCTTTCCCTGAAGACAGCGCGGTGGCCTTCGCGGAACCAGCGACCTGGCCGGAGATGCCGATGGGCTACTTGATTGCAGCCAGTCTCATGCTGACGGCCATCTTTTTTGGAGGACTCTCGCTGACTGCTCAGAGCAGAGAAACCAAAGCCCTCGCCGAGATGAAACACCACGCAGCCAGGTGGGTGTATCGCATGGCAGGGTGAAGGCGCGCGGGGAAAGGACTCGTGTGGTGCACACGCGAGTGAGTGACTTATGTCAGAGGTCTATTGGGGAATCGTAGCGGGCCTCGTCGCCATGGTAGCGGTCTTCTTCGTCTGCATGGATCTGCTGTATTCCAACACGAAGAGATCGCTCCGTCAGTCCGGTCGCAGCGGGGAAGGACCGAGTGAGCCGACAAGAGAGACGTCGACTCGCGATCGATATGCTGCGTAGGACGCGGACCAGCGAGTGCGACGGACCACAGGATTCGACGGAAAGAGAGGTGGCACATGGTCGAGATCATCGGTCTCGTGACGATGGGTGCGCTCATTTGGCTGCTGGCTTGGTCAATGGCAGGGGAAAGCGAGTCTGAGAAGAGGCGGATCTCAGGAGTCGGCGATAGCAGCCCCTCCTCCAAGGCTGTCGTGAGAGGAACGCGGACCAAGCAGGCTGCCTAGGCTTGGGACGTCCCTCTTGGCGCATGCAGACCCCAGGGTGTGTGTCTTTGCCCAGGCAAGAAGTCCCGATCTAGGTGTGAGTCCTGGTCCCCCTCATAGACAGGGGGAGAGGCGGAATCGAGTCTGAAGCCTCTGCGGGAGGGGGAACTTACCAGGCTGTGGGAAAAAATTTGGGTGCGCGAGAACTTCGAATGTCCTTATGTGTGGCACAACAGGAGCACACTCTTGCAGGATGCTCAAAAAGGCCGTCCAGCAAGGCCGCAGCTGATGAAAGCACCGGAGGCGTAGCCTCTGGGCTACGTTGAGGATGCTTTCGAGGTGAGAACGCCGCAGGCGGGCTTTTTCAGCATCTTGTCAAGCTAGAATCTGCGGTTGCCTGATCCCTGCAATGACCTCTTCCGTGATGACGATGGATTTCACGTCTTTCATGGCCGGCACGTCGTACATCAGATCCAGCATGACATCCTCAAGGATTGTTCGGAGCGCACGCGCACCGATCTTCATCTCCGCCGCACGTCTGGCCACCGCCTTGACCGCCCCCTCGGTAAATTGAAGCGTCACCTCTTCGAGATCGAACAAAGCTTGATACTGCGCGACCAGCGCGTTGCGAGGCTCCGTCAGGATGCGGATCAGGGCTGGGACATCCAGATCGGCCAGGGTGGTGAGGACGGGAAATCTGCCCACAAACTCCGGAATCATTCCGAACTTGATCAAATCCTCCGACCGAACCTGATTCAGGACGCTAGTGTGGCCATCCAGCTCGTACTCAGGACGGTGCACTTCGAACCCTAATCGCTTGCGCGTGGTTCGATCAGTAATGACCTGGTCCAGTCCCACAAAGGCCCCGCCGCAGATGAACAAGATGTTGGTCGTGTCCACCCGCACGTAATCCTGCTCGGGATGTTTCCGCCCCCCCTTCGGCGGCACATTACAGACGGTCCCCTCGACAAGTTTGAGGAGAGCCTGTTGCACGCCTTCACCCGACACGTCCCGCGTCAAGGACGGGCTCTCCGACTTGCGGCCAATCTTGTCGATCTCATCAAGATAGATGATGCCGGTCTCGGCGCGCTTCACGTCGTAGTCGCAGTTCTGCAACAGCTTCAGGACGACGTTCTCGACGTCCTCGCCAACATAGCCGGCTTCAGTCAGCGTCGTCGCATCGGCGATGGCGAAGGGAACCTGGAGCGTGCGAGCCAGGGTCTGAGACAGCAACGTCTTGCCGGTCCCCGTCGAGCCGATCATCAGAATGTTCCCTTTCTGCAGCTCGACGTGCTGTACCCGGCCCCGATTCAGGATACGCTTGTAGTGGTTGTGCACCGCGACCGAGAGAACTTTCTTGGCCCGGTCCTGGCCGATGACATAGTCATCGAGAATCGCCTTGATCTCGGACGGTTTGGGCACGACCATGTTTGAGAATATGCCCGAACCGGCAGCACCATTGTGCTGGACCAAAGACGCCGCGCAACCCGTAATGCATTCCTCGCAAATGAGCAGGACGGTTTTACTCTGGCACGAGTCGCACGTATGCGGGACGGCGTGGGGGATCAGATTGCGGACAAGGCCTTCGCGCTGACCGCAGTACGAACAGGATCGAGCGGGATGGTTCGAGGGTTGTCTTGTTTCCCAGAACACCACGGCCTCCCTGCACGAAGCCGCTACTCCATCGACGCAGTTATTCTATGCCTCATCCTCCCTCGACAGCAAGGCCCCGGATCGACTTGAGCCCTGCAGGCTGCACCAGACGACGGGAACCCACGCGACACAGGGTTCTTGAACAACCGCGCTTCAGACAGACGCCGAACTCACCTCCGCATCCCTCGCTCGAAGAATAACCCGCGGTTGATGTCGCCGATACTAACAATCCCGACAAGCGTGCCCTTGTCGACGACGGGGATTCGCCGGAAGTTCTTGAGACCCATATATGAAGCAGCTTCCAGAACGGGATCGTACGGTGCCACCGTCAAGGGATTCCGGCTCATGATCTCTTCGACTTTCCCGCCAAGCGCCTCAGGGTATCCCTCTTCCATCTCGACAAAATCACGGCTGTGCACGCTGTCGTGAATGTAGTCGCCATAGTTGGGATACAGCGGCAGCAAAACATCGCGCAACGTCACCATCCCGATGAGCCGAGCGTCCCCTTCAACAACAGGAATGGCGCCACAGTGGCGGTTCATCATTTTCATCACGGCCGATCGGACCGTATCTGTCTTATTGGCTGTCACGAGACCGGTTGACATGACTTCATGGACTAGCATGGCTCCTCCTTCTCTCAATGCCATGAGAAGTCTCGCCCTTAATCCTTTCTGCGCGCCACCGCCTCCCCGCTGCCGCGACGACCGGGCCAGGTCAATGGGTTCCGAAGACCGTTCAGCTCGTTCAAGAAAATACAACACGGGCGACCCTGCACCAAAATTAGAGGTCGCCCGTGTGTGGCGCTTAGGACGCCGAAGATCACTATTCTATTGTGTGTTGGGTAGTGAAGGCTCGTGCGAGGGGGTCAAAGGCGACTCGTCAGAGAAGAAGCGACTCTATCAAAGAGCCGCTCGTATTCATCATGCCAGCCCAGCCAGTCCATAACGGCTCATCGGTATGTCTGCTGCCTTACGCGGCAAGGCGAGAGTCTATGGAGAACCGGCTAGCGTGACTGACGGGAAGCCCGCCCGTGACTCGACGGGCCATTGTGGCCCGGTGGACTAAGGTCTGTCATTTTCACCTCCTCCTTGGTTTGGATTAGCCTCGGGGATTGTGCCGACAGGTATATTGGGTCGCCCTCTTTCACATGAATCATGGTACATACAGCATCATCCATACTCCTCTTCAAAGTATGTGTCAACAAGTGGACATCCAAATTTTGTCAGGGAGGGCTGAGCATACACCATGCCAGTTTCGCACAGACTTTTGCGTAAAATGAAAGCAAAGACAGGTGAGCACCCTGAGTGTACATTAGCACGGGCAACCGCCAAACAAGGTCGCCCGTTGGTGAAGCGTACGCGGCGATGCGCTATTCAATCGCTCAGCTAGAAAAAGACCTTGTGAGACCGGCACCGGTCAACAGTTTTCAAAATGTCCATGAGCTTGCCATGCCCTTCCATCACGACCACATAGTCGCGTTGCTCTTTTGCAATTGGTCCCACCAGTGCTTAAGGCATTGAGACCAAAGAATACCGACTTTATCCCTGCTTCCTTAGGTGAGCACTTAAAGAAAAAGCGACTTGAACCGGGACTGACTCAGAAGGAAGCCTGCAAGTATCTGGGAGTTACGTCCTTTACCATGACGAACTGGGAACGTGGCCTACGATGCCCTGCGATCCAGCATCTCCCGGCTATCTGCCAGTTCCTTGGCTGCGATCCTGAGCCACCGACTCCTGACAGGCTCCCAAAACGGCCGGTGGCCAAACGACGTCAGTTCGGATGGACCCAGCGAATGGCTGCCAAGAAGCTCGGGGTTGATCCTTCGACCTGGTCTGCCCGGGAACATGACGGAACGATCATGTCCAAAGCGCACCGTCCCTTGCTCGCCAAGTTCATTGGGCTTTCGGATGAAGCGCTGTATTCCATGATACGAAAACGGTGGAACGACTCACATGGAAAATCAACCCCTGAATGAGGCGAGTCCATAGGACATGCGGGAGGCATTGGCGAGAGCCATTCGACCGTTGCGCTCCTCTTTTCCGCCGTGAGAGGACGCGATGCTTCGGATCTGTGTGAGACGGCCCACGCGGCTGAACCCCGACATGGCTGTCCGTTAACTTATGCATCGCCCTGTTCGAGGCTTGCTCGGCCTTCGACTGTCAAGACTCTCTCTCTAGGCCCTGTCGGCATATCTTCACTCCTTCCCTCCTTCTGCAGACCGCCTACGCTGAGAAGAGTTCTTTCACAGTTCACCATCTCAGCAAAACAGGATGGAAGGCCATGTATAGCCCCAAGATTCCCGATGATTTGATTCCTCGCATCTACCAGGTGGCCAAACGTGCCAAGATGCCTATGACTCGGTGGGTCAATCAGATCCTGGAACGAGCCCTTGCGGATCAGGAAGTCTCAACCGACACACGATTGCGCGTCAACGCATCACCAACGGAGAAATGCCGCCATGACAATGGTGTCCCTGGCACCACGATCTGCCAGTGTACGCTGGAGACAAGAAGAACGGGAGGAGACGTTGATTCAGATGAGGTGAGTGTTGAGCCAGTCCCGTGGGACTGGCTCTTGTCATCCCTATACCCAGCTATGCTGGTGGTATAACGAGAACGCACATTGACGATTACTTCGAAGTTGCCCAGCAGGCCCGGCGCTCTATGGGCGTTGCCTCCTACAAAACCGCCTGGACCATGTGCAATACAATCTGCGTGCCGCTTGGCAATGTCGAATGTAAGAAACTGGTCATCTCTGTCGAAACGGACGAAACCTATGGCAGGGCTGCACATTCTTGAATCAGTCAATGCTCATGGCCGACCACATAACCTTGCCTACTCCTTTACTTTTGAAGCACCGGACCTATTCTTTCATACCGAGCTCAAGAAAATTTGATGGATCGCCGTACGCATACGCCCCAGCCCCTGCAAGTAAGGCATAGCCTCCGCCTGAGATTGACGCCATCCCAATCCACGGAGCGTTGAATGTGGCCGTGAAACTGTTCCCCAAGGAATCTTTGATGGTCGTGCCGGAAATGTCTAACGATGCCGCAATTCCATTCGTCGCCTGAGAGAGATAGGTGCCATCGGCCACGCTTTGATTATACCCTGCTTGTGACGACATCACGACCATCCCGTAGCCATATCCACCGGGATCGTTCAAGTCGAGAATGCCCACCGTTTGACCATCAGGCGCCGTATAGGCGAGGAAATGGTTCGTGTTGATAGAGCCCGTACGAGTGGCCGACCACACGCCATTCCCTAACAAGTTGAAAGTCCCCGTGCTAGGCGCGTTGCAGCCACTGGTTCCGTTTGTGATGTTTGCTTGGTCGCAGATGGTATAGGAGCTCGCATTGTCTACTTGAACCGTTCCAAAGGATGTGTGACAGCCTGTATACACGCCAAATGACTGATGGGCGCATTGGAGCGAGATGTAGTTGTAGGTGCCGGCTAAAGACGAGGCGGTGGAAATCGGATTCGAGATTCCCAGGATTGGCACGATCCGTGGTATGCCGCCGAGAGAAAGATTCACCGCCCCGATCAAGAGACCGTTTTGGAGCGCATAGACTTTTGAGTTTGGCGCTTCGGACGGTGTGTACGAGCCGTCGGCATTCTGCTTCAGCGTTCCAGTTCCTGTGGTGTTGGTCAATCCGTACGCGCTATAGACGATTTTATAAGAATAGGTGAGGGCATTGGTATCAATCGTATAGGTCAGCACCTCTCCTGCCGTGGCCGACGCAGTATACTGCTGGGTGAACCCCGATGCAGATGAGGATGGAGCGGATGGGGATGGTGGGGAGGAGGAACTGCCGCCGCCGCAAGACACAAGCAACAGACTAGCCGTTAGCGCTAAGAGCGCTCGAAACTGTTTCATCAAATTACCTCCCGATTAGAAGACCAATTAGTTACTTAGGAACTAAAATGAATAATAGTGAGAAATATAAACGTTGATTCTGGACCGTGGCAAGATCCCCCTACATAAGAGGGATGATGCAGGCAGCTTTCAGTATGCTTAGACCCAATGCTCAATAGGCTGGAGAATCACAAGATTTCGGAACAGGGAGATACATTGTCCCAAGAAATGTGCTGGGTTTATATATCGTGCGATGTCAGTGCGCCCGTCAAGGTGAGCCTGCCAAAGGAAAGCTTCTCGCATCAGCAAATCTGATCTGGATTCTCCGGTTTCAGGGCGGGGGCACTTGAAATCTTAAAAAGAAAGACTCCCGGTACATTATCTGATCCTCTAAGAGTACCGATTCAGACTCTGCGGATCGCGGGGATTGGGCACGATCGTATCCGGCGAGACGAAGCGGCCGAACACGGGGTGATAGTACCGGGATTCATAGAAATAGAGGTTGCTGCTCGCATCCAGCTCCTTGCCCGTGTACTTGTAGGGCACATCCACGGCGGGGGTCGTGACACTCTGATTCGTGAGGAGGTCGCCATAAGGGAGATAGGTGATCGCCTGCACCGTGGCCCCCGAACTGTCGGTGATCACACTGCTGGACCCCAGATGATCCCCATGCCAGTAAGTGATCGTGCCGCTGCTGGTGACCGAAGCAATCCTCTGGGAGCCGGCAAATCAGTCACTACGCATGTCCGACATCAAATCCAGGATTACTCAGACGAAGAACAGAAGCCAAACAACTATTGCCAGACAAATCCAACCCGTCACTATTGTATAGCGTCGTGTAACATCAGTCCCAAACAACATTTTGACGAAAGCCTGTGAGTATACAAAGGCCAGGTATTCCGGTGGGTCTACGAGCCACTTCCAACCCTTTTTGCCTCCGTATATGGATAAGAAGGCCCAGAGGGAGGTTAATGGCACAACAACCCAATATTTCAAATACGGATCCATTGTTTTCTACCTACGAGTAGGCAACTTCACATGGAGTCAGATTCGATGGCTTAACCTATCGCATTTTTCTATATTTATCTCGGCGTAGAAATCTGTGGAATCTCTAGTAAGTCAAACCCAGCCGTGCCTCCCAGCCCACGGAACGCGTAACTTCCTGGATTCAGGTAAATACTGAATGGACCATAGGAAAGCTCCATCGGCTGAGGGCCAGGTGTGACCACGCCGAATTGGAGCCCAAAGCTGAGATTTCCTGGTGTGACGTCGGATACTGAAACGCCTCCACCTATCGTGAATTGGATTTGAGAGCGAAGAATCGTAGCGTTAACACTGAACTCTCCCGGAGGTCCCAAACTTGTCGTATCGGGAGTGATGCCACCTTGGAAGGGGACACTGACGGTTGTTGTGCCACTCGAAGGCGAGAAAACTTCGACTCGTTCACCAAAGGGGAGCATGCCATTCGCTCTCGCGGTGGCCATGATTGTGTCCAAGTTGGAATAAACGCGTACACTCGTGTAGGCCACAGCAACTGCAAGTCCATAGAGTGCAGCTTTTCCAGGGTCTTCTCCTCGAATCGCAGCGCTCGCAGCTCCGGCAGCTGGCCCTGAACACAAGACCGTACAGATAGGAGCCATGCCATACCCTATCGCACCGGCAGCTGCACCAGCGAGCGTTCCTCTGACAATATTGCCATCTTGGAGCGCCGCGCTCGTAGCACCTCCCGACGCGCCACCAAGAATAGCTCCCCAGGGTCCGCCTACGAGTCCGCCAGTGGCAATACCAGCCCCCGCCGCCCACACTTGAGTTCTGGTCTGCGGATCGACGTTCATCATCATGCCGGGCGCGAAGGCCCAGCCAAGCGCGCGTGCCCAGGCGTTGTGTTTTAGAAAGGTATCTACGGGATGGAATGCGCGGCTGAAAAATTTCCCAAACTTAAAATGTCCGGTCGGGTCCGAGTACTTGAGCGGATTGTTCCCCGCATACGAGTACCGATTCAGACTCTGCGGATCCCGGGGATTGGGCACAATCGTATCCGGCGAGACAAACCGGCCGAACACGGGGTGATAGTACCGGGATTCATAGAAGTAGAGGTTGCTACTCGTATCGAGTTCCTTGCCTGTGTACTTGTAGGGCACATCCACGGCGGGGGTCGTGACACTCTGATTCGTGAGGAGGTCGCCATAGGGGAGATAGGTGATCGCCTGCACCGTGGCCCCCGTGCTGTCGGTGATCACACTGCTGGACCCCAGATGATCCCCATGCCAGTAGTGCACCGCGCCGTTACTGGCAACCGTGGCAACCCGGGTGCTCCCGGCCCAGATGAACCGCGTGCAACTCGTCGTCCTCCCCGTGATGTCACATTCATAGAGCTTGCTGAGGTAGCGGGTCGTCGTGGTCCCCTCGATCTTCTTCACCCGCCCGCCGTCGCCATCATAGACGAACGTCACCGTGCTGGGGACGCCTCCATAGGTAGTGGTGACGCTGGTCAGATGATTTTCCGCATCAGAACTCGCAGCATAGCCATAGTAGCCTGACGGATCCGTCATGGTGGTCACGTTACCGTTGTTGTCGTAGGTGAGCGGATAGGGGCCCGCCACGCTGACCGCATGGGGTCCGGTGCTGCCGGGGCCGCTGGCCGGATAGCTGTACGCGCCGACCTCCGGGTTCACGGTCATGTTGCCGATTTCATCATAGGAATAGGGAAGGGTGGCATTGGCCCCACTGGCTCCGTAGGGGCCGTTGGCCAAGGTGAGCCGATCCAGATCGTCATAGGAGAAATGTTGGTCCCCGGCATTGTAATTCGCAACCGGAAAAAATGATCTTGTCTCTGCTAAAGACATTGCCGGTCGATCCGCACAAGCTGATGTAGTGAGAATGCTTGCGGTAATTGGAGAGGAAAGAGAGTCTGTCCATAAATATCAGACGGTCTCGCATGAGCGCCTGATATGTCACACTCCACGCGTCGCGCGATCAGTTGGCAGGTAGTACATTGGGATGCTTCAACCCCAGCTTCTTCAGACGGCTGCGCAGGGTACTCGGGTTGAGACCAAGCTGAGCGGCAGCGCCGTATGGTCCATAGATCCGCCATTGTGTACGGTCGAGGATCTGAATAATATGCTGCCGCTCCAGTTCCTGGAGGTTATCCGTAGCCCCTGTCTCCGCAAGTACAGTCGGAGGCGCCAGGAACTGATCATCGATCTCAATCGTCGACGAACGGGCGAGGATCACCGCTCGCTCGATCACGTTCTGGAGTTCCCGAACGTTGCCCGGCCAGTTGTATCGCATGAGCCGGTCCATCGATTTCTGGCTGAAGTCCAAATGCGACCGATTAAATTTCGACCGAAAATGCTCAAGAAAATGGCGGGCAAGAAGCGGAATGTCCTTCGGTCGGTCCCGGAGTGGCGGGATCACGATCGGGAACACGTGCAAACGATAAAACAAATCCGGACGGAAACGGCCGGCGCTAATGGCCGAACCCAGGTCGGCATTGGTAGCCGCAATGATACGCACATCCACCGGAATCGACTGGGTGCTACCTATCCGATCGACTTGTCCATCCTCCAATACCCGTAAGAGTTTAGTCTGAGCCTCCAGCGGCATCTCACCGATCTCGTCCAGAAAGAGCGTCCCGCCGTTTGCCAATTCAAACCGTCCGAGTCGACGCTGGTCTGCCCCCGTGAATGCTCCACGTTCGTGGCCAAATAGTTCGCTTTCGACAAGCCCCATCGGCAGCGCCGCACAATTGACTCGTATGAAGGCCTTCTGGCGGCGCGGGCTTAGTTCGTGAATCGCCCGCGCCAGCAGCTCTTTACCGGTTCCAGTCTCGCCGGTAATCAAAGCGGCGGTAGAGGTCGGCCCGACAGCCTGGGCAAGCGTCAATACGGTCTGAAGTTCCGGGCTCTTCCCCACCATCGCGCCGAAATTGTGGGTGAGTTTGATTTCTTCAACCAGGTACTCATTTTCGCGAGCCAGTTCCTCACGCAGGCGATTGATCTGTTCATAGGCCTGCACATGATCGATCGCAAACGCAATCTGCGTCGCCACCTGTCCTAAAAACTCCAGGTCTTCCGCAGCAGGGTCCCCACCCTGTGCGCTCCCGATGTTCAGCGTGCCCAAGCATCGTTCACCTGCGAGCAACGGCAAGTTAATCATCCGACCCAACCCCTCCTGGAGGTAGAAGTCGTCTTCCAGGAACAAACGCTCACGCTTCAGATCTGGCCGTATGTGGACGCTCCGATGTTCGTAGACCCAACCGATCGCACTCCCTGCCCGCGGAATCTCAGCGTCACGCTGAAGCATCCGCACTGGGACACTGGTCTCCAATGCGTGAAACCGGAAAGAATCATTCTCGGGGTAATAGAGCGTGATGCCGGCCCGCTCCCAGGGCACCACATGCTTGATCTGCTCGGTGATCGCGCGCCAGAGACTGTCCGTGTCACGTTGCGAATTGAGGACATTGGTCACCGCCAACAACGCTCTGTAGCCTCCTTCAATATCCCCCATGCTTCCCCTCTCCCCGCTGCTGTGCTGTCATCGCAGAAACCGAACGACTTAGTCCCATTCTCACCCGAACCAGGCACTTGCCTCTCGGCAAAGAGTACGAATCTCCGACACAAGCGCGTTTCGTTACCACGTCTTTTCCTGCGCCGCCTGATTGATAGACACATCCTTGGCCTATCAGCTCCAGGCTGTCTGTGCAAAACCCAAAAAGGTCACGCAGTAGAAATTACGTGCGGAGCAGACAAATTCTGGGGCCACTAGGCCGTGAAACACCCCTGCATCCATTCACATCGTAAACTTCCTGGCGTGCGCGCGCCCACGCGAACATCGCCATCAGGCTCCCTACTGATCCGGCGAGTATGGTGGAGGTGTCTCCCCCCAGGAGGAGCAGAGAAGACTGACTGGCCCGTAGGGCACAACTACTGGCCAGAACCTCCACCGAATACTCCTCCGATACACCTCGCGACACAGTCAGGAACACCAGCAGGATTTCCTGTTTTTGAGGTGATTCAATGCCTTACAAAGCGCGAAGCGTGGTCGTAAACCTCATCCCGCTTTGAGTCAGCACTAACTGGCCGGACCGACTCAACCGATCAACCTCGAGAAACACTTCGGACCAACTGAGATCCGGCAAGCGTTGCGTTAACTCCTCCAAGCTGCAATGAGGAATGCCTCGCACCGTATGAATAATCCTGTCCTCAATGTTCACATCTGGTGGCATAGACACTCCTTAGCTCTGGGCACCGGTGCTGTTTTTTATTTTCTTGGGAGCGCACGGCACGGTCTCGATGAATAACTCGAAACAGTGCAAGTCTTAGTCCTCCTCTTGCAGGCACAGTCGACCATCGTGATCGGGGAAGAAACCGTCAAAAGCAAGAGGATCAGAGACACCACTATCGACAGGCTACTCGGCTTACAGCTCAACGTCAGGAGCTCTGACTATGTTCGCACCGTGCGACTTGCGCGGAAACGCTCTGTCCTTATGGGATCACAGATCCATTGTGTGTCCCCCCGAGAAATAAAAAATCGCCCCTCAATCGGCATGAGGGACGCTGGCTTGGCGTCGGGTCCCACCAACAATACCGCAATCGCGCCACGAAGCGCACCGGTGAGCGAGTGCGTGACGAGCGGGTGGTACTTGAAAATCCTGCCATTGAAGAGGACATTGTCATACTTGCGATCGAACATCGCCTGCACATCGTCAGGATTCTTGAAGAACTCGGACTGCACGAGGACATATTCGCGATCGGCCTTTGCCCAGGCTT